>Ga0256405_10000027_pt1 | contig 407513 bp, 301 predicted proteins | sample RumenRJG_02DNA_FD_189096 | JGI IMG/M metagenome (GOLD analysis project Ga0256405, IMG submission 189096) | Bovine rumen microbial communities from Lethbridge, Alberta, Canada - RJG_02 | ecosystem: Host-associated > Mammals > Digestive system > Stomach > Rumen | place: Canada: Alberta... | reverse complement strand
ACTTCCTGCATAGACACTATCTGGAGTCACATTTAGTATTCCCATTACCTGTGGGGTTGATAAGTCTAATGTCTTGTTATGAACTGATATCTGCATTTTGGCATTAATTTTTGTTCCACTCCACAATCACTGAATGCGAGGATAAAGAATAGGATGAGCGAGGCGGCGATGATGCCGGCCATTTTCCGGAGAATGGCCAAAGTGAGCGGCTCCATAGTGAGCCGGTATATCTTGCCTTCACCCTCTTCTCCATAGGAAAGGTCAAAGTCTTTTGCACGTGAAGATGGTGCATATCCCTGCGTGGATATGACCGCCAAGGTGTCCGTTCCGGAGAGCATCAACAAGCGGTGTGGCGCATTGACATCGTAAGAGACAAGCCGTTCTATGAGAATGCTGTCCAGCACGGCGGGATTGGGCTCGGAGAGGTTATCTATTCCTTGGTGAAGTCCTATTTGGTAGGCAGAGGACATCTCGTCGATGCTGTTGACCGCATAGGAGGATGCCGAGGCGCTGAGGGAGCCTTCGGATTTCTCTGTTTTGACGGTGGTTACTTTGATGGTGCGGGTTCCGTCCTTATTTACAACAACAGAGTCTGTTCTCACATTGGTCTGTTTCTCGGCTTTCGACCAGCCTGTGGATACGGATACGCTACCATGGAGATCGCCTTCTGAACGGAGTGCATTCACTCTCTCCATGATTTCCGCGAAATCCGCCATCTGCAAGGAGACATTTATGAGTGATTCGTCGGACTGGTAACGGGATTTGTATAGGCCCGACAGCCAGTATATCTGATAGCCAAAGAGGGCTGTCAGCGATACGATCAGCAATATGATGATGCGTCTGGACGGAAGTTTCATGGTGCAAAGTTAGCCGATTTTCCTCATTTACAGGGCGGTTTAACACTATTTAACACTTCTTAACATTGCTTTAACATAGTTTCTCGCAGATTCAGGGCAATTTTGCAGCGTGAAATAATGGCCGAAAAGGACGGCCGAGAATATTACGTATGAAGAGATCCTTTTTATTGTTTTTATTATTGACATTGACAGCAGCGAGTGCTGCCGCCCAGAAACCGGATTCGCTCGCGTATTATGCTGCTGCAGATAGTTTGTATCATGAACTGTCTGAGGCTGTTGTCGTGGGAGAAATCCCTGTAGTGAAGGTGGACAAAGGTGCGCTGGTGTATGACCTACCGCGTATTCTGGAGAAGACACCGGCGGACAATGCCTACGAGGCCATCGGCAAGTTGCCGGGCGTGATGCCACAAGGCGAAGGCTTTTCGGTGGCAGGGCGCGCTGCAACTGTGGTAATCGACGGGAAGGTTTCTACGCTGTCGGCCGACCAGGTGAATGCGCTGCTGCGCTCGACTCCGGTGAGCCGGATTGCAAAAGCGGAGGTGATTCCCAATGCCACGGCGAAGTATCAGGTGCGAGGCGCCCTCATCAACATCGTCCTGAATCACGATGCCGAAGACAGGGGCAAGCTGCAGGGTGAGATTTACGGGAAGTATGCGAACGAGTATGCCGGCAGCGCCCAGGGGCGGGGTTCCCTGCTCTATACCAAAGGGAAGTTCTCGACGGACTTGATTTATAGTTATGGTTTTAACCAGATACACAATGACAATACAATGGAGGCGCGGCATAGGCTCAATGATGGAAGTATTCACAATATTTCACAAAATGAGCTGGTGGATACCCGTGACAAGTCGCACCAGGTTCGCTGGGGAGCTGATTATTTCTTTGCAGAGAATCACAGGGTCAGCCTCGTATATAACGGGAATTTCGGCAAGTCAGGTACAGACCTGAATACGACAGGGGCCGAAATCTCTACCGCCCGGATAGACAGAAACAAGCAGTTGCATAACGTCCGCGCAGATTACATGGCGCCTTTCGGGCTTTCCGTCGGTGCGGAATATACACACTACAGCAAGCCCTCCAACCAGCTGCTGAAGAGCACCTTCGAAGGGGCGGACTGGCACTTCCGGACGGAGGACCGGCAGACAATTGACCGCTGGAAAGTGTTTGCCGGACAGGAGCACAGTCTGGGAAGTGGCTGGGAACTGAATTACGGCGTGGATCTGGAATGGGCCCGGGACAAGAGCTTCCAGTGGTACTACGACCCGGCTACCGGGCAGAAAATCCATGTTGCAGGTGACGGCGGTTTCAGCTCCCTGCTGGACGAGCAGTCGCAGAATGTTTATGCCGGATTCAGCAAGGCCTTCTCCGAGAAATGGCAGATGGACGGTTCGCTGGCGATGGAGCATTTCAAGAACGCGGCTTGGAACGACTGGTCCGTGTATCCGACGCTGAACCTGACCTGGCTTCCAGCCGCCGGGCATATCGTCCAGCTGGGGCTTTCCTCTGACAAGGGTTACCCGGACTACTGGTCCCTGCAGAGCACCACGACCCATTCCAACGCCTATACCGAGATTGTGGGCAATCCTTCGCTGCGCCCGAAGAAGGAGTATCAGGCGGCGCTGTCCTACATCCTGAAGAGCAAATACGTGTTTACTGCTTATTTCAGCCACTGCAAGGACTATTTCATCCAGCTGCTGTATCAGAACCCGGACCGTCTGGTGCAGACGTATCGCGCCCTGAACGAAGATTTCATGCAGCAGGGCGGCATCCAAGCGACGATTCCCTTTAACGTGGGCGATTGGTGGAACGCGCAGACCCGGCTCATCGGCGCCTGGCAACGGGAGAAGGACAGCGATTTCTATGACATACCCTTCGACCGGAATATCTTCTTTGGAATGGTGATTATGAACAATATATTCACCCTTTCAAAGAAGCACAACCTGAAGCTGCTGGTGAACGGCATGATTCGCTCCAAGGGCATCCAGGGCAACTATGACCTGCCCGCTTCCGGGAATCTGGATGCCTCGCTGCGATGGGGCTTCGCCGGCGGCCGGGGACTGCTCAACATCTTCTGCTCCGACATCTTCCAGACCAGCATGATTTCCCCGGTAATCGATTATGGCGGCATGTATATGAAATCCGCCTACAAGTGCTATCGCCGATTTGGCGTATCTCTTACCTGGAAGTTCGGCGGATATACAGAAAAGAGGCGCGAAGCTGTGGATACGGGGCGGTTTAAACAGTAGGGATTCATAAGCACGGTTAAACATAAATACTGACAAGGACTGCCGTTATCTCAGAGTGAGGTGGCGGCGGTTTTCTTGTTCCGTTCCGCAAGGGGAATGGAACAGGTGGAACACGGTCATTTTATGCAGGCTTGATTCTTGCTGTCTGCATCAGCCGTTACTGAACCTTATTACAGTATGAGAGTATTACGCGCCATCCTGATAGCTGTATTATTGTTCCCTCAAATCTTGAGAGCTCAGACTTCTTTCGATCCAGGAGAAGGATGCCTCAATGTGGTTGAAGTTACTGCAGGGCCCGAATTGGGAACTTTGGGCGACAGGCTTATAGGGGCCAATTATCTTCACGAGAGGTTTATCAACGAGCAGTTCAGCGTTGGAGCGGGTGCCGGATACAGCTACCACCAGCAGTACCAGTTCTCAGCCCTTCCAGTATATTTCAGCTCGCATTATTTCTTCACGGACAATAGGTTCTCTCCGTTTGTCAATCTCAAGGCGGGCATTTATTGGATGCTGGGAGCAAAGAATATCAATACAAATCAGAAGTATTCCATTGCCGGGAATCAGCCCGGTCTCAGCTTGTTTGTTTCACCAGGCGCCGGTGTCAAGGTCCATCTCACTTCGCACATCGGCCTGTTGGCATCAGTGAGTTATGACGGCTACCTGGCTAATGCGTTTGATAGCGCCAAGAACAATTATCACACAACGATGGTCCCCAATCTGGGGATTAACTTCGGTCTGTGCTTTCAGATTCCGGGGTGGTAGGTAAAAAAGTCGCTAAATTTACTTGACTTTTTGCGGTTTTTGCGTCTATGTCTGTGAAGTATGGATAAAACGCTTGAAATAGAACTCACAGAGATAAGGCCCAAGGTCCTGGCGACGGCACTGAAGTTCTTCCGTGCATCCCGGCTGGACGGTGATCCGGAGGATGTTGTGCAGGATGTGCTGCTGCGGCTTTGGGTGGCAAGACGTGACGGTGTGCAGATTCGCAGTGCTGAGGCCTGGGCTGTTTCTACTACCAAGAACAGTTGCATTTCGCTTTGGCGCAAGAAAGGCCCCGTGAGAAGCGGGGTGTATCCCGAATGGTTATCGGACGGTAATGACGCTTCTACGCTGATTGAACAATCGGAGGCCGAAAAGATGGCCGACAAGGCGTTGAAGCGACTTCCTGCAGGTACAAGGCGATTGCTCCAATTGAGAGCCACCGGACTTTCCCTGGATGAGATTGCCGCCATAACCGGAAGGACAAAAGGCGGGGTGAAGAGTTCTATATCGGCCGCGCGACAAGAATTGATGAAAACCTTTAACACGAAGTAATACAATGGACCGGAAAGACTTGATTAGATTGTATCTGGACGCAGAAACGACCTGCGAACAGGAACAGGAGCTTGCCGCCTCCTTTGCCACTACGCCTCCTGCCGATGAGGAAGAGATGGCGGTATATAAGATGATGCAGGCCGTGAGGCCCATCGAACTCCCTGAACTGCCGGAAGCCGGTGATGAGTATGACCGGATGGTTAAACCCGTAAAGGTGCGCCCATTCTACACTTGGGGCCTTTCTCTGGCCGGCGTGGCTGCCGCCATCGTGGCCGTAGTCCTCTTTACCGGAAGGCCGGATGTACCTCAGCCGCAACCGGCCCAGCCGGATGAAATGGCCGATCTGTTTCAGCTTCTCTCTACAGTTTCATACTTCGATCCGGCCGATGCCGACAACTACGAATTCAAACCCGTTGGGGACGGGTTTGTGATGACCGCCCATTTCCCCGATGGGCATACTGCTTCCTACATCCTTACTCCTTTGGATGGGGGCAAATCCTTTAATCTCATTTCGTTGAACCAATAACAAGGTTACTCATGAAAAAGTTGATTCTTATTTCAATCTGTCTTACTGTGGGAGCCATTACGCTTTCTGCTCAAAAGACACTATATGTCATTGACAATGTAACGGTGGAGCATTTTGACGGCTCCCAGCTCAAAGGCAAGACCATCAGTGATTATAAGATTACCACATCGGGAACGGGGCGCAATGCCATTACTGTGCATGCCATTACCACAACACGATCCGCCTTCTCTTACTCCTTCTCCATGCCTCATTTGGACTCACTGAAAATACCGGATATGAGCGATTTCAAGTATTTTAAGGCCGATACGCTCCTTTTCCCTAATGGGATAGGTGTTTTCAAAAACACGCCCAGGAAGATAGTATATGTCATAGACGGAAAGGTGTCTGAAGATGGTAATGCTTTCCGGTCTATTTCACCGCTGAGTATTGCGAGTATTACGGTGCTGAAGGACGATTCTCCGGAAGCAAAAGCCTACGGGGAGAACGTGTCTGTTATCAAGATTGAGACAAAAAAAGAAGAAAATGGGCTGTTAGAGTCGCTGAAGAACCTTCCTGGCGTGAAAGTTGAAGCAGACGGTAGCATCACCGTAAATGGACAGCCGGTAAAGAGAATAACTATCAACGGACGTAGCTATTCCGTAAGTGCCGAATAATGAGAAAGATTATTTCTATTATATCCTTATGCCTGTGCCTGGGCTTATCCGCCCGGGCACAAGTGTTCATTATTAATGACAACGTGTTCCAAGAAAGGATGGGAACCATAAAGACCACCGTACTGGACTCACTCACAAACGAGCCCGTGGGCTTTGCCTCCGTGTATGTGATACCCTCCAAGGACACGACCATCACAAACTTTACCCTTACTGATGCCAAAGGCGAGGCTAAACTGGAAGAAGTGCCCTACGGCAGCTATGTCTTCCATGTGGAGATGATGGGATACAAACCCTTCGTGAAGGAGCGTTATTTCCGGGAACGGGAAGTGGATATGGGAACCATCCGGCTGCAGCAGGATGAACTTTTTTTGCAGGCGGCTTCGGTCACCGATGTGGGCAACCCTATTGTGGTCAAAAAGGACACGGTGGAGTTCAACGCATCATCCTTCCGTGTAGGAGCGAATGCGATGCTCAAAGACCTGTTGCAGCGTATGCCGGGTATGGAAATCACCGAGGACGGAAAAGTGAAGTTCAACGGCGAGGAAATCGACAAACTCACCGTGGGAGGCCGAACTTTCTTCTTTAACGACCAATCTACCGCCTTGAACAATCTCCCGGCATCAGTAGTAGATAAGATCCGCGTTATTGACCGGGAAAGCGAGGCAACGCGTGCATCCGGCATCCAGGATGGATCTCGAGAGAAAGTGCTGGATGTGGCCTTGAAGAAGGAATATGAAAAAGGATGGTTTGGCAACGTGGGACTGAAGGGCGGCACAACGCTGGGAAAGAAAGACGGGGCCGATGTGCTGCGGGACAACCGGGGCCTGCTATGGAACGGGAATGCTTTGGTATCGGCCTATTCCGAGAAGGACCAGTTGACCGTCATTGCCAACGGGCAGAATATCAACGATTCCAATGTGGTCGTCGTAATGATGGATGAAGATGGAGCGCAAACTTCCGCGAATCAAGGCCTTTCAACGGCAGCCCAATTGGCCGTGAACGCCAATACTTCCCGCATCAAGGATGTAGAAACTACGGTGAGTGTTAACTATAAGTACACGGATACGGATTCCGGAACCCGTGCAGACAGAACGACCTACCAGGATGACGGCAACTTGTCTTCCACCACTGAGAATAGCGGAAAATCATATGCCAGCGGGGTGACCACCAATCTTGAGTTTGAGAAAGAAAAAGGAAAGGTATGGTTCCATATCCGACCTGACTTCCGCTATAATAAATCGGACTCCTTTAACAATAGCTCCTCTGAGACTTTCCGGGAAGGCGGTTTTGTGAATAGTTCCGATAATTCATCCCATAGTTTGTCTACCAACAAAAGCGCCAGTTTTGACTCAGATGTGACTTTTCGTGAGATTGGGGGTAAGAAGAACCGAAATCTTCGCTTGGGTTTTGAAACCAATTATAGTGACAACTCCGGAGAGAGCACAGAATCTACACTTTTGACCACGACTGCTGGAAAAGATGCCCGCACAATGACGTACAACTCCACTGGATTGTCTTATGGTGTGGACGGAAGCATTCGCTATACGGAACCTATAGGCGAAAAGTGGACGCTTTCTGCCGAGGCGGAATACAGTTGGTCACGCCGGAATAATGTACGGGATGCGTTCGATACCGCGGGGAAAAATGATTACTTTTCCTCTGAAAGCCGGTCTAAGTATCTGGAACAGGAGTATGGCCTAACCGCACAGTATAAGTTTGGAGATAAAAGCTGGTTCACACTGGGAGGCCGCGCCATAGGTATTCTCAATGAAACATTCTCCAAGAGCTACGGAATTGAAGGAACTACTGGAAAGGACGAGTGGAACTGGTATTTCACGCCAACGCTACGTTTTCAGCACAACAAAGGAAATGACCGGTTTACAGTTTCGGCATCCGGGTATAGCCGCCGCCCGTCCAATACCAGGATGCTGCCGGTGCTTAATATCAGCAACCTCTCCCGCCTGAGCATGGGCAATGTGTACCTGAAACCGTATACATATACCTACTTTAGCGCTGACTGGGACCGGAACAACCGGGAAAAGTTCACTACCCTTATGGCTTACTTGTACGGACAGGTGAATTACAAGCCCATTGTCTCTGCGCTTTGGTATGATGCTGACGGCATTATGTATTCCGTCCCCGTGAATGCCATGAAACCGAGTCTGACATCCAGTCTGACGATTAATTATACTATGCCCCTGGATGCAAAGAAAGAATGGTCGCTGTCGCTTTTGGGTGTAGCAACGTATTCATACTCCATCAGCTATCAGGCAAGAACAATACTTCCCGCACTTGATAAGGATACGTTTGATTACACGTTATTCATGGCCGATTTCTGGGGAAATGCCGACGGTGACCGCTTCTATGGTGGACAGAGCGGCTTTAGCGAGAGCAGTACACATTCCTTCAGCCCTTATGCAGGGTTTACGGTTAAGTATAATCCTGAACACTGGTCATTCAGCGCCGGGGCCAATACACAAGGCCGAATCGCCCGTTACTCACTGAACCCCAAGGCCAACCTGAATACACTGGACACCCGGTTTATCGTCAGGGGATCTTATACCACCAAGCACGAATTCGAGTTCAATTCAGACTTGTCCTATGTTTTCTACAAGGGATATGCTGCTGGTTATGGCCAGCCGGAATGGCAGTGGAATGCAGAGATCTCGAAGAATATCGGTGCTTTCAATTTAAGCGTCAAGGTCCACGACATCCTAAACCAGACACGGAACCTTACACACACCGTTGCGGCCAACTACGAAGAGGATACCTATCGGCTCATTATGGGCAGATACATTCTCTTTGGCGTGAAATGGAACTTTGGCAAGATGAATGCTGCTCATAGCGCAAGGGCACAGCAAGCAGCGTGGAATATGCTGTTCTGAGGTAGGCTTTCATAAGCAGTTAAACATAAACTACGGAAACTGCCGTCACGTTAGGGTGTCGGCAGTTTATTTGATTCGGTTTTAAAGACTACTTACAGAGGCTCCGGTAGAAGCCCAGCATCTGGGCTTGCAGGGCGGAGGGGTCGAAGGCTTTGCCGACGGCGGCGAGGAAGGAACTGCGATGGCCGGCGTGAATGACTGGGAGCATCGGATGCAGCTGAACTTCCTGCCGGCAAAGAGGTGGATGATTTCCCTGCACAACGAATTGTACCACAGCAGCGAGAAAGACTTTGGTGTGAATTGGTTCTGTGATGCGTCCCTCAGCTACAAGGCGGACCGGTGGGAAGTGTCGTTGGTGGGACGGAACCTCGCCGGAATCTCCCGCTATGAGCGCATCCGCGTATCCTCCACTTTGCAGTCCTACACATTGACGCATTTGCGGCCGCGGGAAGTGCTGGTGAAAGTGTGTTGGGATTTATGACAGATTAAAATATCATGTTTCCGGTAGCCATTTTCTTCTTTCGGTAGTTGCGTAACTCGCGCAAAAAGTGTATATTTGTACAACCTGTGATAGGGAGCAACATACTGCGGATTTTTGTTCCTGCTTGACGGTATTTTTGATGGCCATTTCAAGTGGTGGCGGAATTCTACGGAAATCTATGGAATTTTATAGCCCCCAAAAGTTACCGCAAAAGTTACCGCAAGCCGTAAAAACCGAAAGTTTAAGCCTTGGAATTTAGAGTATTCTTCAAGCGAATGTTGGCTGAATATTGATTGATTTTCAATTAGTTGCAGAAGATGGCCAATAAATTAACACAAGGTATGGTAAGTGCTACTATACATCTTGTGGAATGAGGAAGAATATGCGTTCCTGAAGGAATTCTATGAAGCCCGCCTGGCCTGGCTGAACGAGCGGATCAACGCCGAAGATTTCTGAAAAAAAGGACTTACTCTTCCTCGATCATCTGCTTGAAAGGGACGGTGTACTCGATGCCCAGGGACTTGCGGTACTCCTTGCAGAAGTTGTCGTAGATGGTCTTCGCCAGGCCCGGTTTGTTCTCCCGGCACAGGATGCGGATCTTGGCCCGGAGAGCGTCCTCGTTCAGGAAATCGTGCTGGAAGATGGTGTTGGCGGCCTGCAGGAGGGTCTTGTCGGAGAGATCCCCCCTCTGAAGCTGGCGGCTGAGAAAGTCGATGGCCGCATTCGAGAAAGCGCTCTTGTACTCGTCGATCCAGTCCAGTTCGGTGTTCGGCAGCATCTGTCCCTTGAGGAACAGTTCCAGGAGCCGGTCCACGTCGTCCTCCACCGCCCCATCCTGGAAAAGGCGCAGCGCTTCCAGGTAGTCACACTGGGTATCGCCCTCGAAGGAGATGCTCCAGAGCTTGTTCTGGTTCTGGATCCGGATGTCGCCCACTCCCTCCAGGAGACCGCGGAGCTTGGACATATAGACATTCCGGTTGTTGTTGGCCGTATCGTCAGGCTTGTAGGACCACAGGAGATGGTTGATCTTCTGGGAGGCGATGCCGCCGGACTTCGCCGTGGACACGATGAGAAGGATCAGGAGGGCCTTCACCGTGGGGGTGAACTGGGCGGTCACGTCGTTCCCTTCCCGGTCCGTCACCCGGAATCCGCCGAAGAAATTCACCGACGAGCGGGAGAAATCGTAAAACAACCGCTCCGGCTCATAGTTTTCCTCCCGTTCGGCCAAAGATTCCTTCGCGGCAGGCTTCCGGTGTCGTACCTTGTTCCGGAAAAACCGGTAAAAGACGTAATCCACGGCGGCGACGAGCCCAAGGATTCCCAGCAGGATCTTCCACCACAGGCCGCTCCCCTTCTTCGGCTCCGCATGCCCTTCCTGCATGATCATGCTTACGGGAAGGGGCGGATAGCCTATTTCGTAGATGTCCACATCCGTGCTGCCATCCACCTGCGACTGCAGGATCACGGCGAACATCTTCTTGAGCGAATAGCTGTGCCAGAGATTGATGTACGTGTACTGCGCGTTGCGGAGCGGCGGGATGGGAAGGGACATCTTCTCCAGGCCGGGCTGCTCCGGACGAAGCTTCAGCAGGGTGTAGCCGTCCAGGTTGGAAAGGAAGTAGAAATCCCCGTTGGCCCAGTTATAGACGAAGTTCTCGCTGGAGACGAAATCTCCGAAAGGGGACGTGCCCATGTCCCACAGCTGGCGGACTTCCAGTGTCCGCGTGTTGATGGTGTACAGGTCGTAGTAGTTCTTCGGGGAGAGTTCCTGTTTCCCGGACAGGTTGCCGCGGCCGCCGAACACGTACAGGAGGCTGTCCACGATGTAGGAAGTCGCCGAATAGCGCGGAGTGATGTCCGCCACCATTGTCCGGAAATTCTTCTCGGGGTCGTCCAGGTAGCTGACGATCAGTTCGTTCCTGAAATGATAGTGCCCATAGCCGCCAAAACTGTACAGGGCGTGGACGCGGGGCTCCCACGTGTTGGTGTTGTTCCAGTAGCTGTGGTCCCGCTGCGGGACCTTCTCGTTCTCCCAGCGGCGGGTCTTGAAATCGAAGCGGGAGAAGAGGCTCTCGTCCAGGTTGTAGGCCGTAAGCCAGTCGTGGCCGCCGCCCACGTAGAAAAGCTGGTTGGGGAAATTCGCCGGACAGTGTCCGCCCGCGACCGGAATCTCCGTCAGTTCCCCGGAAGAGGCGTCGAACACATGGATCGGCTCGTCCCCGCAGGTCATGTAGAACTTGTCCCGGTCGTCGAAGGTGATGGACGGGATATCGCTGAAGGCGTGCGAGAATACCGGCTGGAAGGAGACGTACCGGTCGATCAGCCACTGCGGGTTCACCGCCCGGGCGGGAACGCCCCGCACCTCGTCGTAGCACAGGTCGCCGTCGTGGCGGGCGCACTCCCAGTGACGGAACAGCTTTCCGTCCCGGTGCAGCCGGATGTCCCGGACGCCTACCGACGCGACATCCCCGAGGGTATAGCCGGCAAGCTGGCACAGACCGAAGGAGATGCGGAAAGTCTCCGCCCCTTTGGTGCCCGCATCCCGGATGGAGAGGACCGTTCCGTTATAGTCCAGGTCGATCTGGCCGGTCTTCGTGTCCAGGGCCACCGAGACGTGGATCCACTGCTCCAGGGGGATGTCCGTCCCGATCTGATGGACCTGTTCCCCCGTGACGAGAATCGGTTCCTTGCTGTCGTCCAGGTCCGCCGTGTACATCAGGTCCACGTTTTCCCCCTTGTCGGTGATGATGCGGAAGATGCACCCGAACACATTGTCCGAGCGGTTGTACAGGTCGAAGGACAGGTCCAGTTTCTTCCCCCGTACGGGAATCGCCTTCCCGTCCTCCAGCGCGAGGCCGGTGAACTCATGCGCATGCGCCGGATAGGAAACGATATGGAGGCCATAGTCCAGCTCCGCCTCCGAGGTATCGACACTGTCTGGCACAGCCTGCGCCGACGCCGCGAAAAGCGACGCGCCGACCAGCAGCAGCGGGCATAGAATCCGTAGTATGAGTCCTCTCATCCTGGTTTCTGTCAAGAATAACCTAAAGACAAATATACAACAATTCAACAATAAAAACATGGGGATGAACCAAATGTTTTAAGCGCTTTTTAATCCGGATTCATGTTCCTTTTAAGGCTTTATAAAGCGGACCGGACTATTTTTGTAAAAACAAACGACAAAAAGACTTATGAGATTCCTGTACTCGATCCTCGTCCTCCTGTCCACCTTCGGAGCTGCTTTCGCACAAGCCCCCGCCGGAACCTTGAAGGCCGGAACGGCCAAGGTGAACATCACACCCGAGAAGCCGCGCTACCCCGTACATGACTCACTCTATGCCCGGACCCTCGTCCTGGAGGCGGGGGATGTCCGCATCGCCTTCATTTCGCTGGACCTGGGCGTCTATACCCATGAGAACATCCGCCGGACGCTCATGCAGCGCTACGGCCTGACAGAGCTGTACCTGAGCAGCTCCCACACGCATTCGGGGCAGAATCCCCGGGAAGCCTTCCTGCTGGAGAGGTTGGATAAGGCGATGCGCCTCGCGATGGCGGACCGCTTCGAGGCCCGCGTATCGGCCGGACACCGTTCCTTCTTTCCCATCGCCTTCAACCGTCTCATCGTCCGGGACAACGGCCGGGCGATGGAATCCTGGGAGGGAGACGACCATTACCTCCCTGTCAATACCGACCGCCTCGTCCATGGGCCCATCGACTCGTCCGTGGGCGTAATCAAGTTCGAGGACCTTTCCGGACAGCCCCGCGCCCTCATCATGAACTTCGCTTCCCATCCGGACGTGGTGTGGAACAACTTCGAGATTTCCGCCGACTATGTGGGTTACGCCACCCGGTACACGGAGGAGGCCTTCGACGGAAAGGTGAACTGCCTGTTCATCCAGGGAGGCGCCGGCAACCAGGCTCCGCTGTACAAGGACGGCGGACGGCAGAGTCCGGACGACCCGCGCCCGGCGAAATATGAACTCATCGACCGGATGGGCCGGCTGCTGTCCATCGAGACGGTGAAACTGGCGCAGAGCCTGTACCCGGACACCCGGGAGGAAGGCAGCATCCTGGTGAAGGCCGATTCGCTGCTTTTCACGGGCCGTTTCGACAAGACAATCCACGACAACATCCACTTCTCCACAGTCGTTCTCAACCGGCACATCGCCATCGCGACCTGCCCGGGCGAACCCTTCATCCAGTTCCAGCTGGACTGGAAACGGCGGATGCAGGGCGAAGCCACGCCTTTCCTGTTCGGTTACACCTGGAACGGCGGGCGCTGGCCCAACTACCTGCCGGACATCCGCTCCGCCTGCCTGGGCGGCTTCGGAGCCGACAACGGCATGCCCGACATCATCGAAATCGGCGCACCGGAGAAGATCTTCGACAAGATCCTGGAGAACTACTACCGCCTGACCCTGCCGCTGATGCGGCCTTAAGCAATCGCAGGTACTACCGTGTCGCCGACTTCCCTTTCAACCGGGCGGCGGCCTCTCCGGCGAGCGTCAGGTAACGGTCGGACGGAACGCCGTCCTCCAGGGGCACGAAGGTGCTTCCGGGAGCCGCCACGGGCACTTTCCGGGCAATCTTGAAGATGGCCGTGCCTTCGTCGATCTCGTCGAACATCGCGATGTAGAGCATCTTGGCGCCGCTGTCCAGGCAGAAGTCCAGCTGCTGTTTGAAGAAACGTCCGCCATTCCGGGGAATCTGGACGCTCCTGCGTCCCGGGCGCTGCATGTTGGCCCAGGAGAAACCCGGGAAGCAGAGGGGCGCATAGGCGATACCTTCTTTCCCGGCCCATGCCATGTCCTCACGGATGAGCGGCTGGTAATCGGGATAGGTCCGTTCGTTGTACCGGCCCACGAACCAGGGCATCACGATGTCGCACTTGCGGATGAGTGCATGGAGCCGCTCGTCGGGCAAGGTATCCTTCGTAAGCGTCCGCCAATGCGTAGGCACGCCGATCATCACACTGAACCCCCTTTCCCGGAGACCGTCGATAATCCTTTCGCATTCGTCGAAGCCGTATTTCCGGTTGTCGTTGAAGCCTACGCCCCAAACCGTCACGAGTGGTTTCCCGTTCTGGTACAGGTAGGATGGATTCGCTTGATGATCAAATAGATGATGGGCTTCGGCAAGCGCGTCGATGTCATGGAGAAGGATTTCCGGACCGCTCTCCGGCATGCCGCTGAGGTCGTACATGATGGCAACGGCACGGTCATACTTGTTCGCGCACTCCATCGCCGAGTCCATCACCTTGTTGAAATGCTTCCTCCCGGAGGAATTGGCGATTTCCGCGATGAACCGCTGGAGAAACACCCCGTCCAGGCCGTATTCCTTCATCCAGCGGAAGTGGACATCGACCGTACTCTTGTCATACGGGGACGGGACATACGCGGGTGTGCCGTCCTCGAAGCGGAAAGCCGTCTCGTACAAGTCCTGATATTCGTCCACCTCCGGCCACAGGTCGATGGTGCACCAGCCCGGTTCGAAGCGCCGGCCTTTCTCGTAATGGTGCCAGTTCCGGCCGGCCCCGTCGCCGGGAGTGTTGAACCACCCCTGGTACCCCGCCATCACGAGCCCTTCGTAGGAATCGTAGGTAATAGAAGACCGATACGGTCCCTGCGCGAAGGCAGAGACCGTAACGGTCAGGGTCAGAAGCGCGGCGAGCCGTCTCATTTCGCAAAGGTCTGGACGACCTCGCGGATGGTGCCGTCTTCGTTGAAATACAGCTTGTCCACGCAGATGGAACGGAGGTTCCCCTGATGGGAGATGTTGCAGTTGTGATAGAACAGGTACCACTGGCCCTTGTACTTCACGATGCTGCCGTGGGAGGTGTCGCAGTCGGTCGGTGTGAGAATGATGCCCTGGTACTGCCACGGGCCCAGCGGGGAGTCGCTCCAGCAGTAGCGCAGCTGGTTTGCGCCCCGGTTGCCGGGTTCCTGGTGGTTGTCGGCATACATCAGGTAGTATTTGCCGTTGTTCTTGAACACCCAGGGGCCTTCGTGATAGTCCTTCATGCCGGTCATCGTGACCACGGGGCCGTCGATCTCGGTCATGTTGTCCTTGAGCTTGCAACCGATCATCCGGCCGCCGCCTCCGTAGTAGAAGTAGGCCTGGCCGTCATCGTCGACGAACACGCACGGGTCGATCATGGAGAAAGCATCGCCGAGGCCCTCGAGATAGCCGAGGAGTTTCAGGTTCTCCATGGTAGGCTTGTCGGAAACGCCGATGCCCACCTTCCAGGTATTGTTCCAGTCGGTTCCGCTCGGGTGCGGGAAGTAGTAATAGTACTTGCCGTTTTTGAACGCGGCGTCCGGCGCCCACATGAAACCGCCCTCCGGACGTCCCCATTCCACGTCGCGGGAATGGAGGAACTCGCCGTGGTCGGTCCAGTGGACCATGTCGTCCGTGGAATACACGTGATAGCCGTCCATGAGGTCGCAGCCCCGGGGCGGGTCGTTGTCATGGGAGGGATAGACATACAGGCGGCCGTCACCCCACACGTGGGCGGACGGATCGGCCAGGTAGATGTCCGTGATGAAAGGATTGCCGGGCATCTGGAGCTCCACGACCTCCTCCTTCGGGGCGGTCTTGTCGCAGCCGCAGGAGGCGGAGGCGAGAAGGGCGGCCAGGAGGACCGGTATGGTGAATAACTGTTTAACTTTCATAGCTTTTTTACTTGGAGGGCATGTCGGGGGTCATTTTCACTTCGCCGCGGAGCATCTTCGCAGCCTCCCCGGTCAGGAACAGGTACCAGTCGGTGGGAAGGTTGTCGTCGATGCCCTGGAAGCGGATGTCCAGGTCGGAGGTCTTCCTGCTCCAGCGAACGCCGTCCCCGGTCTGCTCCGAGGAGTTCATCCGGTAGTTTCCGTTCGTATAGCTGGTCACCCAGTAGTCGTCGTCGGAGGTGTAGCCATATCCGGCCGGGACGTTGGCTTTCTTGTACGGGACGTTGGACGGGACCTCGGACACGTGCATCTGCTTGAAGATGGCGGTGCCTTCGTCAATCTCGTCGAACATGCCCACGTAGATGGCCTGGGCGCCCGCCTTGATATCCCGGTAGAACTGCTTCCAGTAGAACTTGCCGCCGTAGCGGAAGCCCGTGTTGGTGGCATCTCCGTCGGGATAGCCGTTGTTCGGATGCATGTTGCGGTCGCTGCCTCCCGGGAACACATGCGGGGCGTACACCACGACGTGGCCGTCGGTGGAGTACTTCTTCGCCTCGGCGATATCGTCCTTGATCCGGGACTGCCAGTCGCTGCTTTCGAAATTGTCGTTTCCGTAGCGCCCCACGTACCAGGGGATGAAGGCGTCGCACTTCTTGATGATCTCGATCATCTTGCGGTGCTCCGCCCCGGTCACGCAGTCGTTTCCGCCCGCACGCCAGTAGCCGGGACAGCCCAGCATGATGGCCCAGCCCTGGGCCTGGAGCTGCTCGATGTACGGTTCCAGATAGGACGGTTTCGGGTGGTCGTTGTCATTGAAACCGAAGCCCCAGAGGGCCAGGAGCGGTTTCCCGTTCTCATGGAGGTAGAACTTCTGGACGCTGCGGTCCTTGAGCTGGTACTCGTCCATGAGCTTCTGCGCATCGGCCACCATCGACGTCGCCATCGACGGTTTCCCGGGTACCACGCCGCCCATGTCATACATGATGGCGATGGCGCGGCCGTACTGGTTAGATCCCTTCATGGCGTGTTTCAACACCATGTCGAAGTGGTCCTTGTGCTTGGCATCCTGGATCTCGCCTACGAAGCGCTGCATGAAGGCCCCGTCCACGCCGTAGTCCTTCATCCACTTGAAGTGGGTGAGCACCGTGGACTCGTCGTAAGAACTGAACACCGTGGCATGCGACCCGTCGGGAAGGATGAACGGCGAACTGTAACCGGTTCCGTCCCCGTCGCCCACCACATACTTCTTCGCGTACTCGGACATGTCCGGCCAGAAGTCGATGGAGTTGCGGAGGACACCGGGGCGGAACTGCTCGCTTTCACGGTAGTGATACCAGCCCTGGTTGGGGACCTGGGTCATCGGCGAGCCATCTCCCGGGGTGCCGAACCAGCCCTGGTAGCCTGCCATCACGAGACCGCGGTAGGTGTCGTACGGCTGTCCGTCCTTGTGCGGTTCCACGCCTGGGTCGGCATACTCCGACTCCTTCGGCCCCGGTTCCGGCGGTGTGGGTTCCACCCGTCCCGGGATCACCTCCTCCGGCTTTCCGCAGGAGAAGGTGACCACGAGGGCGAGGAGGACATAGAGGGTTCTTTTCATGCCTATTGCGGGATTTCAATCACCTTCTTCTCGGACAGGTTCCAGGACTCGTAGGTGTCGTTGAACTTGACACCCATCCGGCACCAGTATTTGTAGCCGTTCTTCACAGGGACCGTGACGGAGTATTCCTTGTCGGAGACACCGTCGCCGTCCTTGTCGATGTTGGACCACATCGAGCGGAGGTTGATCCGGTAGGTATTGCTGTAGTAGTAGTCCAGGTGGTTGCCGTTGCCGCAGTGCTGGTTCAGGCTCAGGAACGGACGGATCTCCGTCAGCTGCGGGAGACCGTCCTGGATCGGGGCCTCCAGCCGGCAGGTGAACACCAGGGCGTAGTCGGAGTCGGTGCCCGGCACCATCTCCACGGAGAAGTCCTGGACATGGGTGTACGGAGTGACCTTGAAGTCCTGCACGGTGCCCTTGGAGCCGATCTTCACGTTGTAGGTCGTGTCGGTAGGCCACCACGCGCCATTGCGGGGCAGCATGTCATAGGTCCCGGCGAACAGCTTCGTATGGGAATAGGTACCGTCCTCCTTGATCCCGAGGTCCTGCGGAGTGGGATTCGTGGAGTAGCTCATCTCCCAGATGCGGATGCTGTTCGTCCCGTGGTCGGTCAGGTACGGCTTGCCGGTCGTCACGTCGATGATGGTTCCGCTTACCTGAGCGTCCGGCGCGGCGAAGTTGTCGATCTTCATGCACGCGGACAGCGCCAGGGCGGCAGTCAGGATACAAAATATCTTTTTCATATCTTCTTTCAGGCTAGGGATCAATAACCGTCGTTGCGGACGAGGTTCGGGTTCTTGTTGATTTCGCCGCCCGGGATGGGCTCGTAGTAGTTCAGCTTGTTGAAGGTGAGCGTACGGCCGTGCGGGTTCGCCTCGTTCAGGTAGATGTATTTGCCCTCGGAGATGACATAGTATCCGGAGAGGGTGTGCACCCACTTGTTCTCATAGATGCTGTGGGCGATCCTCCAGCGGCGCTGGTCCCACTCGCCCTGGTTCTCGATGCACAGCTCGCGCTTGCGCTCGTCCCGGATGTACTGCAGGTTCTCGTCCACCTCGAAGCCGTAGAGCTCGGTGCCGATGTCGGCAGGATTCTGCACCATCTCGTGCGGATGGGCGCCTGCACGGGCGCGGAGCGCATTCACGTGCTCGAAGGCCTCGGCCTTGAGCCCGTTGTTGCCGGTCTCCAGGCCCAGCTCATAGGCGGCCTCGGCCCAGTCGGCGAGGATTTCCCCGTAACGGAACACCTTCCAGCCCTGCTGGCTGGTGTGGAGGGCACGCTGCTCGGCGGGGGCGTTGTAGTTCGTGTACTTGCGCACGCCGATGCCAGTGTAGATGTACCCTTCGTCACCGGTACCGGTAGCATAGCCGTGGGTCCCGTTGACCTTGTACCGCACACCGCCGATTTCCTGGTAAGTGCCCGGCTGGGCGGCGCGGATGCGGTGCGCCTGGTGGTACTCGTTCTCCCCGTTGCTGTCTTCCGGAGCGGCATCCTCGCAGGTACCCGGGAACTCCTTGTACAGGCCGGACTGCAGGTCGATGACGGTGCCGGAAGCAGGCTCGGTCATGCCGGAGAAGAAGAAGTTCGCGCGGCAGCGCGGCTCCATCTCGGGCGTGTCCCAGAAGTCCTCCAGCCGGTCGAAGTAGATCGGGGAATGGGTTCCGTCAGCATTCTCGGTCGCGATGGCCGGATGCTCGTACAGGTCCACCATCTCCCACACGCCCTGGATGGCGCAGCCCACGTTCTGGGCGAGGCCGGTGCCAAGAGGCAGGGTCATGGAGTCATAGCTGCTGTACAGGCCGGAATTCCAGTTCACGACCTTGCTGTCGCCGAGATGCTTGACGAAGATGTCCTCGTCGGCGGAGCAGTCGGCGATGAAGATTTCCGTATAGGCCTTCTCCTTGTCCGCACCGGTGTGCAGGCTGAAGCCGCCGTCGGAGATCATCTTGCAGGCGTCGTAGGCATACTGGAAGAACTCCCGGGCCACGGACGGGTCCATCCCCATCAGGCCGGCGTCGGTGGCGGGACCGGTGATACCGGTGTACTGGTTGTACTTGGCCACGCAGCCAGCCCAGAGCATCGCCTTGGCCATCAGGGCTGCGGCGGACCAGCGGGTACCGCGGGAGAGGTCGTCGGCGCTGCGGCCGGACGCCCCGTTCTCCATCGCGAACTTCAGGTCGTCATGGATGAACATCCAGGTGTCGTACTCGGTGCTCCGGGAGAGCTGGAGCGTTTCGATGTCCGCGGCCGGGTCCTGGGCGACGTCCACGATGGGCACGCCGCCGTAGCGCTTCGCCAGGGCGAAATAATAGAACGCGCGGATGAAGCGGGCCTCGGCGAGGAGTTCGTTGTAGCGGGTCTCCGTGAAATTGTCCTTGTAGTTCGGGAAATTGTTGATGAACACGTTGACGTCACGGATGCGGCCGTAGGGCCAGTATCCCCACTGTCCGCCCATGTCCTCGTTGCCACGGCCGGTGGTCTCGGCGGCGATGGTGGACCCATAGCCCTTCTGCGGCTCCCACACGTTACCCGTGTGCCAGCCGGCGGAACGGTCATTGACATAGCCCTTTCCGTCACCGGCATACTTGTAGGTGAGGTCCTCGATGGGCATGTCGCTGTACAGGAGCGTAAAGTATTTCTTGACGCCGTACTCGGAGTTGAACAGCAGTCCCTCGTCGATCATACCCTTGGGCTCCAGATTCATCTTGTTGCAGGCGGAAAGGCCCACAAGGGCCGCTGCCGCAAGAATCAGTATGTTGATCTTTTTCTTCATGGCTTCTCTAGAACTTGATGTTGGCACCCACGTTGAAGGTCCGGTTCACCGGGTAATTGTAGATGGCGACCGAACTGTTGGAGGCTCCGCCGCTCACGCCCGGACGTTCCGGGTCGATGTACTTCAGCCCGCTGAAGGTGAGGAGGTTGTAACCGCTCACATACAGGCGCAGGCTCTTGATATTGACCTTCCGGGTCCAGCGGGCGGGCAGGGTGTAGCCCAGCTCGGCGGTCTTCAGGCGGCAGTAGGAGACGTCCTTGATGCCGGTGGTACCCGTGTTGAAGCTGTGGCCGGTAGCCGGATAGTAGCCCGATACCCAGGTGGTGTGCGGGTTCCATGGATCGGCATTGACATCGGTCATGTGCCAGCGGTCGGAGTACATGGTCAGGACGGCGCCTCCGTTGAACGGACCCACCTCGGTGAACACTTCCCCGTACTGGGAGTTCACGCCGGCCGCACCCTGGAAGTTCATGGCGAAGTCGAAACTGCGCCAGTCACCGCCGATGGTCACGCCGTAGTTGAATACCGGGAGGTTGTAGGTAGCCACCGGATGGCTGTCCTCACCGTTGATGAAGCCGTCGCCGTTCCAGTCCTCGTAGTAGTAGTCGCCCGGAAGGGTGCCCTGTCCATAGTTGGAACCGGTGTAGGGATAGTTCTGGATATCTTCGTAGGAATCGAAACGACCGGCCTCCACGATGGTGGACCAGATGTCCTTGTTACGGCCGGAGACCGCGCCGCGGCGCCAGTTCTCCATGGAGTTGCCCGCCGTGGAATCCAGGTGATAGACCCAGCGGTTCTTGGTGGCGGACATCTGCCCCGTCACGTAGTAACGGAATTCGTCGATGCGGTTGCGGTGCGTGAGCTGGAACTCCCAGCCGTAGGTCATGTCGCTCTCGATGTTCTCCTGCGGCATGGAGGCACCCACCGTGCCCGGAAGGACGACGGAGGAGGTGGCCAGCAGGCCGGAGCGCTGGCGCTTGAACACCTCGAAGGTGCCGCCCAGCAGCTCGTTCCAGAAGTTGAAGTCCAGACCGGCGTTGTAGGTGTCGGCCGTGTACCAGGTGAGGTTCGGGTTCGGGATCGCCGAAGGAGTGATACCCGAAAGGAGGGAACTCCCGTAGAACCACTGGACGTTGTTCGCCAGGTTGAAACCCGTGTAGATGGAGGGATAGGTGCCGGCGGCGCCGTCATCACCCATCCGTCCGTAGGAGGCGCGGAGCTTGAGGTTCGTGATCCATTTGAGGTTGTCCTTGATGAACGGTTCCTCGCTGATGCGCCAGCCCACGGAGACCGACGGGAAGGTACCCCAGCGGGAAGCTTCGGGGAACCGGGAAGAAGCATCCCGGCGGACCGCGACGTCAAGCAGGTATTTGCCGGCGTAGTCATAGTTCAGGTGGCCGATGAGCGCCCGGCGGGAAATGTCGCCGAGACCTCCGGAGGAACCCTTCTGGTCCTCTTCCTCACCCGCGAACAGATACTCGTTGTCCAGAAGCATGTTCCGCTGGGCGTAGAAGTTGTCCCACTTGTTGTAGGTCTCCTCGTAGAGGGCCATCGCGCTCACGTTGTGCTTGCCGAACTTGTGCGCGTAATTCAGGGACAGCTGCAGGACGGTGCCCATGTTCGGGTCCGCACTGCGGTACACCTGACCCGGGCTCTGCTGCACGAGGGACGTCAGCGTACCGGTCTGCTGCGTGTACAGGTAGTAGGTACGGGTATAGTTCGTGTTGTCCGTCGTGTAGTAGTCATAGCTGTAGAAAGCGCGCGCGTTCAGGCCTTCCACATACGGAATGTCGTAGGTGATGGCCAAGGAGCCGTTGAAGTTGTAGCGCTTGTTCCGGCGGTAACCGGAGTAGGCGCTGTCCGTGGACACCACCGGGTTCTCGTTCTCCAGGAACTCCGTGTCGTAGTTCGGGAGCTTCTGGCCATCCTCGGTGATGATCCAGGGATGGGAAGACGGGGTGTAGGTCCATCCCTTCTTGTACACCGCCCAGATGGTCGTCATCGGCTGGTTGGTTTCGTCGGTATAGCCGCTCAGGGAGAGGGTGGTACGCAGACGGTCGGTGATCTTCGCATCCACGTTGGAACGGAAGTTCCACCGGTGATAGTTCAGGGAACCGCTGGCGTAGGAACCTTCCTGGTCCATGTAGCCGAGGTTGAAGAAGTAGGAGATCTTGTCGGACGCACCGTTCACGGAGAGGTTGTACTGGCTCTGGGGAACGTTGTTGCGGAACAGCTCGTCGGTCCAGTAGGTGCTTTCCTTCTTGCCGGAAGAGTAGTCCATGATCTGTTCCCAGGTGTACTTGGGCGTGGCCCGCAGCCAGTAGTTGCCGTTCAGGTTTCCGTACAGGTTCTTCTCGTTGATGAGCATCATGTGCGTAGCGGCGGAAGCCGTCTGCGGGACATACAGGAAGTTCTGCCAGCCGTAGTTCGCGGACAGGTCGATGTCGAACTTCGCTCCGTCGGAACCGTTGGAACCGTGCTTGGTCGTCACGAGGATGACGCCGTTCGCGGCCCGGACGCCGTAGATGGCGGCCGATGCGTCCTTCAGGACGGACACCGATTCGATTTCGTTGGAGTCCATGCGGGAGAAGTAGCCCTGGTCGCGCGGAATGCCGTCCACCACGAACAGCGGCGTGCCCATGCCGCGGATATCGATCGCGTTGTCGAACGCACCCGGCTGGGAAGAACGCTGGGAGATACGCAGGCCGGCGACCTTACCGGAGAGCATGTTCACGACGTTCTCGTTCTTGGTGACGACGATGTCCTTGTTGGTCACGGCCGAAACGGCGCCCGTCAGGGTAGCCTTCTTCTGGACGCCGTAACCCACGACGACCGTCTCCTCCAGGAAGTTGTTGTCACTCCGGAGGACAATGCTGAGCGTGGTCTGCGCTGCGCTGACCACCGCGTCCTCATAGCCGATGAACGAGACGACCAGGTTCTCCGTCGGAGCGGCGGAAATCTGGAACCGTCCGTCCACGTCGGTCACGGCTCCGCGCGTGGCGGAACCCTGCACCAGGACGCCGGCGCCGACGAGCGGCTCCCCGCCCTGGTCCTTCACCGTACCGGATACGATACGGTTCTGGGCCGGGAGGGCGAGCGGGAGCAGCGCCGCCAGCACGGTGATGATTAGATGTGAAAGCTTGAATTTCATACCGTTGGATTAAAATGTTCTGAATGAATGACGGAAAGGGTTCGGTTCAGGTCATTCATTACCGCGGAGACGGATCCACGGCGCCTTCCGGAGCCATGCGGCGGTTGAAGAACATATAGCAGGTATGCCAGCCGCCGATACGGATCTGGCCGTAGTCGTACTCGAAGCGCATGCCGATACCGAAACGGTAGGCGGTGCCGGTGTAGCTGGCGTTGGTCACGAAGTAGCCGTTGGAATCGAAGTCCCAGCCCTGCTGCTCGTGGGCATCGTAGGCGTTGCCGTCCCAGCCGCCGATGATTTCACCGTTGCACTCCACGCCATAGGCGTCCTTCACGGCCTGCTTCTGCTCGTCCGTCAGGTTGTCGCGCTGGGAAGAGACCACGGAAGGCTGGGTGCTCTGCCACCAGAGACCGCGGCTGTGGCGCGCGAGCTTCTGGCCCAGTTCGCCGAGAGTCATGTTCTCTCCGTCGCAGTAGAGGATGTCGCCCGGCTCGACGGCGGAAATCTCCAGTTTCTGGATCCACGCGATGGCCTTCGGGGCGTCGCCGTGCTGGAACCACAGGTAGTCGTTCTCCTCACCCGGGGTGGACTTCAGGAAGAGATCCAGGAAGCTGATCCGGTTCTCGCCGGCGGGAACCATCGTCCGGTATTCCATGTGCTGGGCCTCCGGGAAGTCGGGGCTGTAGTGGATGTCGCCGTAGGTGGCGTCGTCGTCACGGCCGAACTGGGCGAGGCCGGTACGGATCGGGTCGTTGACGGTCCAGAAGACCTTGTTCTTGATCTGGTCGTTGACCTTGCAGTAGATGTAGATGCCGTCCTTCTCCGGATCGTAGCAGCTCGTGCCCGGACGGGTGTTCATGGTCCAGGTACCGTCAGAAGCGAGGCAGCCCTTGAACAGGTCGTAGCGGGAAGCCACCTGGCCGTTCTGCTCCTCGGCCGGAGCCAGTTCGAAGGTCACGTTGCCGGCCGGGAGCTCCTTGTACAGGTCCTTGAAGTTGAAGGTACCCAGGAAGTCGGCCACGTCGTCCGGAAGCTGTGCGCGGTAGCTGTCACCCACCTCGGCGGCGCTCACCGCATCGATGAAATGCGCAGGCTCGAGCGCCTCGGGCTCGAAGCTGTTCTCACCCACATGGACGACGAAGTAATTGGAGCTGATCGCGGTACCCTTCAGGTCCACTTTCAAGGCCACGGTGTAGTCCTTCTGGGACTCGGCGGCGAGGGCCTTGATGACCACCTTGATCAGGTCGCCGTCGTTCTCGGCCGACTCCACCTTGAACAGGCCGGCGCCGGCGCGGGTCTTCACCTCGCGGGCATCGGCGATGTCGAACGTGGCCTCGGCGGCGTTGAAGGAAGGCGTCGCGAGGAAACGGACCTCGGCACCGTCCTCACCGAGATTGACGATCTGGTCGGTGTACTCGGGGACATAGACGATGGAATTGACGGCCGCGGAGGAGACCTTCGGAATCGTGTAGGAGGTGCTGTTCACCGTGATGATGAACGCATCGGCCGTCTCTTCGACGGAGACGGCGGCGCCGCCACCGCCATTGGTGTCGATCACGACGTTCTTGCCGTCGCTCAGGACCAAGGTCCACACGCCGGCGGCCTGGGTGGCGCTGGTGATGGTCAGACCGGTCACGACCGCATTCTTCAAGTCCTGCTGAGTCTGGTACCAGGCACCTTCCAAAGCTTCCACCCGCTGGGTGAGGTCGTCCAGTTCCTTGTTGTTGCACCCAACGAAGGAGGGGACGGCCATGGCTCCGATCAGGAGCACGCTGATGAACTGTTTTTTCATGACGAAAAAGGATTATGTGATTGATTTGGTCATTTGTCTGTCAGGCAGTGTCCGGCCACAAATATGCGCGCGGTTCCTTAAAAACAGGCGGAACGCATACTTAATCCGGCGCTTAACATGTCGTTTTAATGTTTTTTTAAGACCTGTCAGTTCAGGTCCACGGTGAGTTTTTCCCCGGTATAGCGGACCTCCCGGTCGCAGGAGGTATTGTCGAGACCTGTCGCCACGCCGCTTCGGACCACGACGACCCGGAACGTACGTCCGGTGACCATGCCGGGAAAAGTCCCCTGGCGGGGCCCGATGGTCAGGATCCCGTCTGCATCGTTCCAGTCGAACCGGATCGTGGAGCAGGCTCCCTTCTCGTAGCCGTACCCGTCCCCTTCATCCTCGTAAAGGGTGAAAGAGCCGTCGGAACCCGTGTAGATGCGGATCTGGAGATCGTCCCAGGGCTTTTCCGAGGCATACTGGACCTCCGGGCCCATGGGCAGGACGGTGCCGGCCTTGACATACAGCGGGAGAAGGTCACGGGAGAAGGTCCGGGTAAAGCTGACACCGCCCTTCAGGCGCGATCCGTCCCAGAAATCCAGCCACTCCCCTTCCGGGAGATAGACGCTCCGGGTATCGTCCGCCGTATGGACCGGGGCGACCAGGAAAGATTTCCCGTACAGGAATTCCGTATCCTCGTCCCACGTCCGGCGGTCCTCCGGATAATCCATGAACAGGGTGCGCATCAGGGAGGCGTCCTCGCGGGTCACGGCCGCCGCAGCGCTGTACGTATAGGGCAGCAGGCGGTAGCGGAGCCGGATGTATTTCTCCTGCAGGTCGAAGTCCGGATCGCCCGGAGCGCCGAACCGGAAGATCTCCCGGGGCGTATTCGTCCCGTGCGAGCGCATCATGCCCGTGAAGGCCGCGAACTGCAGCCAGCGGCCGTACAACTGCCGGAATCCGGGATTCTCGTAGCCGCCGCTCCAGGACCCGGCGAAGAAGCCGCCGATGTCGGAGTTCCAGTACGGGATGCCGCACAGGGACAGGTTCAACGCTTCCTGGACCTGCTCCTTCAGGGAGGTCCAGGTGGATTCCAGGTCACCGGACCAGACATGGGCGCCATAGCGCTGCAGGCCTGCGGTGGCGGAACGGGTGAGGATGGAGACGCGGCGGTCGGAAGTGAGTGCCCGCTGGTGGTCATACACGCCGCCTACGCTGTAGAGCGGGAATGAATTCCGCATCTCCCGGTAGGTGCCCTCGGGCGAGACGTAGTCATAGTCCTCCGGACGCACCGGCTGGTGCTCGGGCTCCGTGGCGTCCAGCCACCAGCCGTCGATACCCGCCGACCAGAGGTTCTTCTCCAAATAGTTCCAGAAAATGTCCCGAGCCCGCGGGTTCCAGGGGTCATAGACCCGGACTCCGTTCCCCTGCGGGAAGGTCTCCTGGCCGAGCAGCAGGTTCTCCGCCGCCAACTCCTGGAAGATGTGCGATTCGGGGCCGAAGGACGGCCATACGGAAATCAGGGCGTGGGCATGGAGACCATGGATCTCATCCATCATGCCTTTCGGATCCGGATAAGCGGGATTCAGGAACTCCACGGCGTTCCAGTGGGCGTTGTCGCCCCAGTACTGCCAGTCCTGGATAATGCCGTCGAGGGGCACCTCCAGTTCCCGGTATTTCCGGACGACGGAAACCAGCTCCTCCGCCGACCCGTAGCGTTCCCGCGACTGGAGGAAGCCGAACTGCCAGAGCGGATTCATCGGGGCGTGGCCGGTGAGGATGCGGATGTTCCGCACCACGGCGTCGCCGCTGCCGCCGCCGAGGAAGAAGTACGAGCATTTCTTCCCTGCCTGAGAGGAGAAGGACACGCCGTCCTCCGTGCTCCGGAACTCGGTCGGGGAGTAGTTGTCCCAATAGACCGCATAACCCTTCACGGAATGGAAGAGCGGGATGGCGATTTCCATGTTGACATTCTCCAGGTGATAGTCCTTCCGGCGCTGGTCCAGGCCGCCGCCCCGGTGCTGCCCCAGTCCGTAGACGGCTTCATCCGCTTCCAGGAGAAAGGCCTGGTGGATCTCCTCATGGGAGACGGTCTCCGGCTTTTCCCGGAGCAGGATTTCCCCGTCCTTCCCGTAGAAGGAGAAGGCGCCCGACCCGGGGTCCAGCTCCACCCGGAGCGCATCGGTCCTGAGGACCACGGTCCCGTCCTCCCGCGTATCCACGTCGAAACGGATTTTCCCGGGGTTCATGACGACCGATGCCGTGGGAGCCGTATCCACCGTCCCGTAGAGCGGCGATTTCACCACCTGGACGATGTCCGGAGCATAGCATACCACTTCGAACCGGGAGACGGGTCCCTCGGTCCGGAATCCGTGGGCGGTCCGGCGGACCGGCCCGTTGCAGCCCGTCAGCAGCAGGAGAGCGGCCGCCGCGCCAATCAGAAAGCCTTTCATATTCCCCAAGTCTTATCGGGCTCGTTGCCCATTTCGAATACCAGTCTTCCGCCCCGCATGAGTTCCTCGTGCGACAGGAACGGCCGCGTGAGCGGTTTCCCGTCCAGGGTGGCGGACTGGATGTATTTGTTGTCTTCGGATACGCCTCGGGCTATGATTTCGAAGGTCTTGCCTCCCGGCAGATGCACGACCGCCTCCGGGAAGACCGGGCTGCCGATGGCATACTCCGGCACCCCCGGCGTGACCGGATACAGGCCCAGGCAGGACCATACGACGAAGGAGGTCATGCCGCCGCCGTCCTCGTCGCCCGGAACGCCCATCAGGTCGTCCCGGAACCAGGTACGGAGGAGCTGCCGGATCCTTTTCTGCGTCTTCCAGGGGGCACCGGCATAGTCATACAGGTAAGGGATGTGAAGCGAGGGCTCATTGGCCATCGAGAACTGGCCCACATTGCCGGTGTGGTCCGGCAGTTTGGCGTAGAATTCATTCTTGGCACGGCCCAGCGGGGTGGCAAAGGTCTCGTCCAGCTTCTTCACGAAGGCATCCGGACCGCCCATCAGGTCCACCAGGCCGGGAATATCGTGCTGGACATCCCAGCGATACACCCAGCCGTTGTTCTCCCCGTAGTATTCGCGGGCGCCCATACCGCCGGAGAAACTGTAATCGAACGGTTCGATGAAAGCGCCGCGGCTGTCCCGGGGATGGAAGAAACCCGTGGCCGGATTGTACAGGTTCCGGTAATCCCGGGCATGGCGGGCGAAGAAAACGGAGTCGGCCCGTTCGCCGGCGACGCCCGCCAGGACGGAAGCGCACCAGCTGTCATAGGACGTTCCGAGGGTCACCGCGACCGGCTGCCGTTTCTCGAAGGAATGGACATTCGGATCGGTCTCCGGCTCCCCTTCCGCCAGGGCGGGCATGTAACCCTTCTCCCAGAAAAAAGCGTCGATGGCACCTGCCGGATTTCCGCACCAGGGCGCCAATGTCTTCTCGACCAGCGCGTTCCGACTGATCTGATAAACCTTGAGCGTATCCAGGCGGAGCCCCTTGACCAGCGCGTCGGCAAAGGTCGCGACCGTATGGTTCGAGTTCATCCGGCGGGAGTCGCCGGTCACTTCCGGGAAAGTGGGCGCCCAGTCATTGCCGGTCTGCTCCGCCATCCGGACGAAGGAAGCGAGGATGTCCTCCTCCAGGGAAGGATTCATCACCACCCGCAGCGGATGTGCGGCGCGGTAGGTGTCCCAGATCCAGTCGTCCGTGTAAAACGGCGTGCCGCCGTCCTCGTGGACCTCGTTGTCAAAGGCGCTCCAGTAGCGGCCGCCCTCGCTCAGGCACACCGGACGCTCGAAGGTCCGGTAATAGGACGTATAGAATACAGTCTTCTCCCGGTCGCTCCCACCGCGGATTTCCAGACGGCCCAGCGCTTCGTTCCAGATCCGGCGGCCTTCGGCGGCCACTTTTTCCACGTCATACGTATCAATCTCCCGACGCAGGTTCGCCGCCGCCTGCTCCTGGCTGATGAAGGAGACGCCGTAGCGCACATGGACCTCGGGGACATCGAACACCATCGCCACGCAGGCGTTCCGGCCGCTGTCGGACTTGCCGTCCTGGAGCTGGCCGTGGCTGAGATATCCCTCTTTCACGGGCTTCTCCTGCACTTCCATATAGACATATACCTTCGTCTCCCCGGCCACGACCTGATAGCCTGCGAAAACCCCGTCCGCCAGGCTGACGGCCCCGTTCTGGGAGGTCAGCAGGAGCGTTCCCTGACCGTCCCGGAAATGGATCCGGTACACGGCGCTTTGGTGGGATACGGCATAATCGGCATGGATGGCCCCGTCCTGGAGGTCCACGCTGAATCCGTAGGGAGTCAAGTGCTCGTTGTCATAGGTCACCGGGATCACTGGCCGGAGCTCGTTTCCGGCGGTCACCCCCAGCTTGAAGGCCGACCGTTCCCGGTGGTTCGTCACGATGACGGGAAGGCCGTTCACATACTCGGACGTATAGTCCGCCCGCTCGGGATACACCCGCAGCATCGAGTTCGGGAGCTGAACGGTCGGGAACGTGGGCACCAGCAAGTGGCTGATGTTGCCGATGTAAGGATTTACATAGTCCACGGGGTCTTTGGAGCCATCCCCGGAACAGCCCGCCATAAGGGCGGCGCAAAGCAGCAAGGCCGATATCTTTTTCATAGGGTCGGTTTATTTTCGAGGCAGATAACTGTGGTGGCGCTGGTGAACCTTCCGGATGGTCCCGTCATCGTTATAGTAGAGCCGGTCCACGCAGATGGAACGCAGGTTTCCCATCTGCGAAAGTTGGCAGCCGTGGTAGAAAAGGTACCACTGGCCTTTGAACTCCACGATGCTGCCGTGGGAGGTGTCGCAATCGGTCTCGTCCAGGAGGATGCCCTTGTACTCCCAGGGGCCCAGCGGGCTGTCCGACATCGCGTAATGCATCCGGTTGTACTGCTTCCCGTCCGCGCCGATGTGGTTGTCGGGATAGGAGAGGTAGTACTTGCCGTTGTATTTGTGGACCCAGGTTCCCTCGTGGAAGTCCACAAGGCCCTCCATCCGCTGCGGCTTGGAGGCGAGCTGCGTCATGTTCTTCTTCAGGCGGGCGCCGTAACATTCGCCGCCACCGCCATTGTAGATGTACGCCTTCCCGTCATCATCGACAAAGACGCAAGGGTCGATGTGGGAGGTCATCCCCTGGATGTAGCCGCCCACCTTGAAGTCCGATGCCGGCTTGTCCGAGGTGGCGACTCCGATCTTCCAGGTGGAGCCGGTGTGCGTCCCGGACGGGTGCGGGAAGTAGAAATAGTAGGTTCCGTTCCGGTATGCGCAGTCCGGCGCCCACATGAAACCGCCTTCCTTGCGGCCCCAGGGGACGTCGGTGGCCCGAAGGATCTCGCCATGGTCGGTCCAGTGGACCATGTCGTCCGTGGAGAACACATGGTACTGGTCCATCAGGTCGCACCCCCGCGGCGGGTCTATGTCATGCGAAGCATACACGTACAGGCGGCCGTCGGCCCAGACATGGGCGGACGGGTCGGCCGTGTACAGGTGCGTGATGAAGGGGTTGTCCGCCATCCCGTCGATGGTCATGAACTCCGCCGGCTTCTCCGGATAGGCTTTCAGGTACCAGGCGATTTTCTCCGCCAGGAGCGCGGCCCCCCGGTCATCCGGATGGATGCCGTCGCCCTCGAGCGTTTCCGGGGCGTCCTGCAGGACCGGGTACATGTCCAGCACCTCGCAGCCGGTGCGTTTCGCCGCTTCGTAAAGGGCGGGACACACTTTCTTCTGGCTCACCTCGTCGGAGATGCCGTAGGAATCCTTCGTGAACAGGGTCGGAGTCATCAGGATCACCCGGGGATGCGACGGAAGGGCCTGGAACATGGACACCAGCGTCTCGGCGTCGTCCGTGAGTTCCCCCTTGTCGATGGCCGGCTCGTTCCAGGGCTTGCTGTCGTTGCCGCCCAGGTCGATGAGGACGATATCCGGACGGCTCGTCAGCGCCTCGCCCAGCCGGCCTTTCGTCCAATAAGGGCCATCCGAATGGCGGAGCATCGTGCAGCCGCCGACGCCATAGTTGACCACGGCATAGCCGTCCCCGAGCAGGGCCTGCGTCCGGGCCGGATAGGACCGGACGGAAGGGTCGGAAGTGCCGGCGCCCTCGGTGATGCTGGCGCCCACGAAAGTCACCCGGACCTGGGCGGAGAGCGACCAGGCGGCGAGAAGTGTCAGGAGAAGGAGTGTCAATCGTTTCATAGAGGAGGTGTCATTTGACGGGTCGGGTAAGGATGCCGGGCTGGTAGATGCCGTCGTCGAAACGGGCGAAGGAGCCCGGAGCGACCTCGGCGCAGGGAACGCCGGCGTTCAGCAGCATTTTGTGCAGGGTATTCCATCCCTTTTCGGAGGACAGGAAGTCGTCCAGTGTACTCACGTAGAGGTTTCCGTTTTTCACGAAGACCGGCAGCGGAGCCGTGCATTCGTATTCGCTCCGGAGAAGGGCGGCCGTCTTCATTTCCTCCGCCCGCTTGTTCCAGCGGCGCCAGTCGGTCCGGCAGGCCTCCAGGAGCACTTCCCCTTCCTCCACGAACGGGCCGGAAAGGGTATATCTCGCGGCATCCAGCCGCTGCACTTCGCAGAAGTAGAAATCGGCATTGGTCATTCCGTGCGTCCAGGAACGCCGGGCAGGCAGGAAGGAGGAACGGCGGAGCGGGGTGAGCATGAGGTCCAGGCCGTAGGCCGCGGCCGTCTCCGGTGTCAGTCCCCACAGCCACACGTCGTTGCCGTCGCCGGGCGCAGCCGCACCGGCCGCCGCGTCCACGATGTACAGCGTCCGGCCTGCCGCCTTCTCCGAGAGGACGACGCCCTGGGCCTCGAGGATCCGTTCCAGGCGCCCGCCCGGAGCCCCGCAGTAAACCACGCTGCGGTAAGGCTCCGGGGCCGCAATCTTAACCAACTCAACCTTATGTTTCTCTTGTTCCTGCCAGCGGCACCAGACGCTGCCTTCCGGAGCGTTCGCCGCGCGCATCGCATCGAACAGCGGCCAGGGATCCCAGAGCGGAAGGGCCGGATCGTAACCGGGATTGAACGTGGTCCCGTAGGGGCCCAGCCGTTCGGGCTGGACGCCCGGAACGCCCTCTTCGTACGGGCCGAAGAAGATGCCGTCCTCCAGCGCAGGGGCGGTCGTCAGGTCTTTCTTCCCCAGCGGCAGCGGCTTCAGGGCGTACCAGGCCATGTTGAACACGGTACTGTAGGATGCGCCGGCCTCCCGCATGGACCGGATCAGGTGGTAGCACTCGTAGGCGAGACCCTCCATCCGCCCCTGGGCGGACGCATAGGCCCGGTCGCCGTTGTATTTCGAGACCTCCTGGGGAGTGCCGTAGTAGGCCATGCTGTGTTCCCCCACGCCCCAGGGCTTGCCGATGGCTTTCCACTCGCGCATGGACCCCGCGTCGCCGTAATGGCCCACCGTCACCGGCAGGATGCCCATCCCGTCCTCCTCCCCGTCGGAGGAGATCCACGGCCGGGACGGGTCGTTCTCCCGGACGATGGCCACCCAGTCGCGCCAGGCCTGTTCCTGGAGGGGCATCAGGTCCGGCCGCTTGTGGACATGCAGGATGACGGGCTTGTTCTCGTTGGACACGCTCCAGCCGAAGACGGAGGCGTGGTTGCGGTCCCGGAGCACCAGGCGGCGGAGATGGTCCCTGGAGTGCTCCCAGAACTGCGGGTTCTCCAGGGCGGGGCCGCCGTCGCTGGCCCAGTTGGCCGTCTCGTCCAGCACACAGATGCCCATCTCGTCCGCCAGGTCCAGGTAGAAGCGGGGATACACCTGCGCATGGGGCCGGACCGCGTTGCCGTTCATCGCCTTGATGGCCGTGAACCAGGCCCAGGCGTAGCGGCGCGTCATCTGGGGGATGCCCATGAAGTGCCAGGAATCGCCCCGAAGGGCGTACGGTTCGCCGTTCAGGCACAGCATCCCGTCCCGGAAGGTCCATTCGCGCCAGCCGAAGCGTTCATACTTGTTGTCGATGGCTCTTCCGCCCTGTTCCAGGGACAGTTGCAGGGCATACAGGTCGGGATGTTCCGGCGTCCAGGTCCGCAAGCCCGCCGCCGGGATGCGGACCGTCCGCGTGAGGGTGTCGCCGGCGGGAACCGTCAGTTTCACCGCCGGGATATCCAGCGCCTTCCCGCCCAACTCCCACGCCGGTACGGGGGCCTCCTGCACCGTTTTACCAGAACGGTCCAACCAACCATCTATGCGGCCCGCGAGTCGGACGGAGGCTTTCCTTTCCCCGTCGTTCCGGATGCGGACCTTTATTTCCAGGAGGCCCTCCGATACCAAAGGGCGTATATACACGTCATCCACCCGGACGGCCGGGCGGCGCAGCAGGTACACGTCCTGCCAGATTCCGTTGATGTAAGTCCCCCACATGGATCCGGCCGGAAGGATCCGCCGGCCCACGCCCGAAGCGTCCTCGAACATCCGCTGGGACTGGACGAAAACCCGGAGGTCGAAGTCCTTCCCGGGTGTGACGAGGCCGGTGACATCGGCCTCGAAGGGGAGGAACAGGTCGAAGTTCTCCGCCACCTTCCGTCCGTCCACGAACACCTGCGCCTTGCCGGCCACGGCCTCGAAGTGCAGGACCACCCGGTCGTTCCCCCAGCCGGCCGGCACATGGACCGTCCGTTGCATCCAGGCCTCGCGGACGCCGTTCCAGGAATCCGGATAGGACGGGAAATCGCGGTGGTCCGGACCTTCCAGCCGGTTCCAGGCGAACCCGTTCACGTTCCAGGGGGAAGGGATCCGGATCGGGACGCTGTCCCATGCGTCGGTGCAGGCCGCCCCGGGCTGGAAGTTCCAGGACCCGTTGAGGCACACCTCGTCGCGGTACGGCTTCTCCAGGCGGTTCGTGAAACCCTCGGAAGGAGCGAACCGGTAAGGGAAGCGCACCCCAGCCGTGAGGACGGACGGGAACAGCAGGCTGGCAAGCAGGAAAAAGCGGGTTATCGGTTTCATCGCGGGCGTTGTTTCAAGACAAAATTACCCGCGCGTCCTTATTTTCTGCCTTAACGCCCGGGTTAAGTACGCTTAAAAAAAACTTAAAATGGACAGGACCCCGTTTCCCGGGGCATGACTCCGTCATGGACATTCAATCTTCCGTTATTTTTATTAACTTTGTAGGCTGGAAAAAACAGGAATATTGAACCATGAGATTATCCGGACTGATCCTCTCCGCCATCCTTCTTCTTGCAGCAGCCTGCAACCGCCACGACAACTATACCGTCATCGTCTCGCTGGACGGCGACCGCTGGGACTACCCGGAACTGTACGAGATGCCGTTTTTCGACTCGCTGGCCACCGTGGGCGTGAAGGCGGCGATGGAACCGTCCTTCCCGGCTTCCACCTTCCCGAACCACAACACGATGGCCACGGGCTGCGTCCCGGACCACAACGGAATGGTGCACAACAGCTTCCGCGATCCGGACGACGGCTCGCACTATTCGATGTCCGACTCCACGAAACGGTTCAACCCCAAATACTACCTGAAAGAACCCATCTGGATCACGGCCGAGAAGCAGGGAGTGAAGACCGGCAACATCTACTGGCTCGGCGGCGACGTCGCCATCCAGGGCCGGTTCCCCACCTACTATCGCAACTGGAACGAGCAGCCCCACTGGACCTTCGAGGAGCGGGTGGATGAGGCCGTCCGCCTGATGGCCCTCCCGCAGAAGGAGCGTCCGCGCCTCTTGATGGTCTATTTCGACGAGCCGGACCACACCGGCCACGTCTTCGGCCCGCACTCCGCGGAGACGGCGGAGATGACCCACCGGATGGACTCGCTCATGCACGCCTTCTACCTCCGGCTCATGGCCCTTCCCCATGGGAAGAAGATCAACTTCATCCTCGCCGGAGATCACGGCATGACCGAGATCAGCCCCGAGCGCTTCGTCCCCTGGGCCGACGCCCTGGACCAGTCCTGGATCGAGGACATCGCCGGGGCCAGCCCCACCAGCATCTTCTGCAAGGAAGGTTATGCCGATACGGTCTATAACGCCCTCTCGCAGATTCCCCACCTGAATGTCTATCGCCATGGCGAGATGCCGGACTCCCTGAATTACGGCACCTCCGACCGCCTGGGCGACATCATCGTCAATCCGGACCTGGGGTGGCAGTTCAACTTCGCCCCCTCCAAGAACAAGGGTTCACACGGCTATGCGCCGCAGGAGACCGACATGCTGGTGTGCTTCCGCGCCGTGGGACCGGACTTCAAAGAAGGGTACGAGGCCGTTCCCTACGGGAAAGGACGCCAGGCCGGCTTCAAGAACATCGACCTGTATCCCCTGCTGTGCCATCTGCTCGGCATCCAGCCCGCTCCGGTGGACGGCGACCTGAAACGAATTGAACAAATCTTAAAATAACAGCATCATGAAACTTGACGGAAGACGCGAAAGCTCCAATGTGGAAGACCGCCGCAGAATGGGTGGCGGCACCGTTGCCGGACTCGGACTCGGGGGCGTCGCCCTCGTGGCCATCATCACGTTCCTGATGGGCGGAAACCTCGGCGACGTGGTCCAGAACGTCCAGAATGCCGGCGGTATCGGCGGCATGCAGCAGGAATCCTCTTACGAACCCACGGCCGAGAACGAGGCCCTCGCCAAGTTCTCCCGCCAGATCCTTGCCTCCACGGAGGACGTCTGGTCGGCCTATTTCCGGCAGAACGGCATCGGCACCTACCGCACTCCGACGCTGGTCCTCTACACCGGCACCACGTCCACCAGCTGCGGCACCGGCCAGGCGGCCATGGGCCCGTTCTACTGCTCCGCCGACGAGAAACTGTACATCGACTTGAGCTTCTTCTCCACCATGCGGCAGCAGCTCGGGGCCGACGGCGACTTCGCCTACGCCTATGTGATCGCCCATGAGGTGGGGCACCACGTCCAGAACCTCCTCGGCACCCTGGGCCAGGCCCATCAGCAGATGGCCCGGATGAACAAGACCGACGCCAACCGCGTGAGCGTGCGGATCGAGCTCCAGGCCGATTTCTACGCCGGTATCTGGGGCCATTACGAGAGCCAGCTGTTTGGTTCGCTCGAGGACGGCGACCTGATGGAAGCCATCAACTGCGCCTCCAAGATCGGCGACGACTACCTGCAGAAGAAGGCCCAGGGGTACGCAATGCCGGAATCCTTCACCCACGGCACCGCCCAGCAGCGCATGCGCTGGCTCAAGAAGGGCCTGCAGACGGGCGACATCCGCCAGGGAAATACATTCGAACTGTCTGATAATCAGTTATGAGTAAACACTTTACCTTACCTTATGAGGGTGGCCTGATCGAGAAGGATCTCCCGAAGGGCATCCTGCACAACTATGAAAAGATCTGGACCGAGATCTATCCCGAGTCCAGACCCGCCTCCTACGCCGTGGCGGACCTCATCGTGGACGCCATCAAGGCCTGCCCGGAAGGACGCCTGTTCCGCCTGGGCCTCACCACCGGCGCCACCCCCACGTCCCTGTACAACGAACTCGCCCGCCGGTACCAGGCCGGTACGGTCTCGTTCCGGAACGTGGAAGTCGTCTCCATCGACGAATATTACCCTTCTTCCAAGGACGAACTCCAGAGCCGCAACCACCGCCTCCACGAGACGCTCCTGGACAAGGTGGACATCAAGAAAGAGAACATCCACATCCCGGATGGAACGGTTCCGCAGCAGTTTGTTTCCGCCTACTGCGCCGAGTTCGACAAGAAGGCCCGGAACCTGGACCTGCTGGTCATCGGTGTCGGAGAGGAAGGCCAGGTTGGCTTCAACGAGGCCGGGAGCAACGAAAAGACGCGTACCCGCACCGTCCGCCTCTCCTACAAGTCCCGCAAGCGCCAGGCCCGGAACTTCAACCACGACATCAACGCGACCCCGCAGAGCGCCATCACGATGGGCATCGGCACGATGCTTACCGCCGGACGCATCGTCCTGATGGCCTGGGGCGAGGATAAGGCGGAAGCCGTGAAGGCCATTGCCGAAGGCCCCATGGACGCCGCCTGCCCGGCCTCGCTCCTGCAGCGCCACGACCACATCCACTTCTTCGTGGACGAGACGGCCGCCGCCCTGCTCACCCGCGTCGTCGCCCCCTGGCTCGTGGGTCCCTGCGACTGGACGCCCAAGTTCATCCGCAAGGCGGTCGTCTGGCTGTGCCAGACCGTCGGAAAACCCATCCTGAAACTCACGGAGAAGGACTACCTGGAGAATTCCCTCGGAGAGCTCCTGGAGAAATACGGTCCCTTCGACAAGATCAACATCGACGTCTTCAACGACCTCCAGCACACCATCACCGGCTGGCCGGGCGGCAAGCCCAATGCCGACGACAGCACGCGTCCGGTCGCTGCCACTCCGTTCCCGAAGACGGTCCTGATCTTCTCCCCGCATCCGGACGACGACGTCATCTCCATGGGCGGCACCTTCATCCGGCTGGCCACGCAGGGGCATAACGTCCATGTCGCCTATGAGACCTCCGGCAACGTGGCGGTCCACGACGACGTGGTGCTCCAGCACATGGACGCCGCCTTCCAGCTGGGCTTTGCCGACAAGTTCGCCGAAGCGAAGGCCCTCGTGGAAAGCAAGCGTCCCGGCGAGCCCGAGCCCCGGGCCCTCCTGGAGATGAAGGGCGCCATCCGCCGGAGCGAAGCCCGCGGAGCCGTCCGTTCCTTCGGCCTCAACGACAACACCAACGCGCACTTCCTGAACCTCCCCTTCTACGAATCCGGCGGCATCAAGAAGAATCCGCGCACGCAGGCCGACGTGGACATCATCAAGAAACTCATCACGGAGCTGAAGCCCCACATGATCTTCATGGCCGGCGACCTGGCGGACCCGCACGGGACGCACCGCGTGTGCACCGAGGCCGCCCTGGAGGCCGTGGAGCAGCTCAAGGCGGAGGGCAACGACTGGCTCTCCGACACCCATATCTGGCTCTATCGCGGCGCCTGGATGGAGTGGGAGCTGGGTCGCGTGGACATGGCCGTCCCGCTGAGCCCGGACGAGGTCGTCAAGAAGCGCCACGCCATCTTCCGCCACCTCTCGCAGAAGGACATCGTCCCGTTCCCGGGCGAGGATCCGCGCGAGTTCTGGCAGCGGGCCGAGGAGCGCACCCAAAACACCGCCAAGCTCTACGACCAGCTGGGCATGGCGGAATACCAGGCTATCGAAGTATTCCTAAAACTCTGCTAAATATCATGAAAGTCATCATCCGCAACAACGCGAAGGAAAGCGGCGTCTGGGCCGCTCACTATATCGCTTCCAAGATCAAGGAGAAAGCCGCCGTCACGGACAAGCCGTTCGTGCTGGGCCTTCCCACCGGCTCCACGCCGCTGAACACCTACGCCGAGCTCGCCCGCATGGTCGCCGCCGGCGAAGTGTCCTTCAAGAATGTCATCACCTTCAACATGGACGAATATGTGGGCCTTCCCGAGGAGCACCCCGAGAGCTACCACTCCTTCATGCACAAGAACCTGTTCGACCATATCGACGAGCCCAAGGAGAACATCCACATCCTGAACGGCAACGCCCCCGACCTCAACGCCGAGTGCGCCGCCTACGAGCAGGCCATCGTCGAGGCCGGCGGATTCGACCTGTTCATGGGCGGGATCGGCGAGGACGGCCACATCGCCTTCAACGAGCCGTTCTCCCCGCTGGAGTCCCGCACCCGCGTCGTGACCCTCACCCAGGATACCCGGGAGGTGAATTCCCGCTTCTTCGGCGGCAATCCCGAGGCCGTGCCCGCCCAGGCCATGTCCGTGGGCGTCGCCACCGTCCTCTCCGCCAAGGAAGTCCTCATCCTCGCCTTCGGTTCCAAGAAAGCCCGCGCCCTGGCGAGCGCCATCGAGGGACCGATGTCCCACTACAACACCGTGAGCGCCCTTCAGAGCCACCCGGCCGGCATCATCGTCTGCGACGAGGCCGCCATCGGTGAGGTGAAGGTGAACAGCTACCGCTACTTCAAGGCCGTCGAGGCGGCGGAGAACCGGTAGAAATGAAGGCGCGGCAGGTCCTGCTATTCATACTGAGCGTATGCCTGATGCTGGGAGCGGTTTGGGCCGTGTTCCCGGCAGAGGGCATACGCATTGGCAATAAGCGGCTGCGGTTCGCCTCGTACCAGGGGCACCTGCGGGACCTGCAGGAGCGGAAGCTGGACCTGGATTCCCTCCTCCTGGCCAAGCAGCGCCGCTTCGAGATGCAACAGGACACGCTGGCCTATTACCGGGAATTCTTCTTTGACGATCCCGACCGGATCTACCTGCCGGACGATGATTATACCTTCTTCGACCCGGTGTTCCAGGCCTTCGAGCGTGCCCGGAAGGAAGGAAAGACGGTCCGGGTCGTCCATTACGGCGATTCCCAGATCGAGCTGGACCGGATCTCGTCCAATCTCCGGGATGCGCTGCAGAAGCGTTTCGGCGGCGAAGGGACCGGCATGTTTCCGGCCCTGACCCGGACACCCATGGCGTCGATCTCCCACTCGGCAGCGGGCAACATGGCCGGTTTCCCGATGGTGGGCGACTCCCTCACGCAACGGGCGGGGCACAACCGCTACGGACCGCTGTCGCAAGTGGTCAGTGTCCAGGGGAACGGCACGGTGACCCTCCGCGCCCTCCGGCAGAAATCCACCCTGGAGCGGGTGAAACACTTTTCGTCCGTGTCCGTCCTCTACGGCCGTGCGTCGGAGGATTTCGCCGTGACGGTCCAGTCCGACACCCTGAGACCGAGACCCGTCACCCAAGGGCAGGACGGTCTGACCTGGACCACCTGGCAGTTCTCCAGGCCGGTGGACCGGGCCACCCTGAGATTCACCGGTAGCGCCGAGGTCTATGGCATCGCCACCGACGGCCAGGCCGGCGTTACCGTGGACAATGTCCCGCTGCGCGGAAGCACGGGGACGATCCTCACCCGCATCGACAAGGACCTCATGAAAACCGCATACGAACTGGATGATACCCGGCTTGTCATCCTGCAGTTCGGCGGGAACTTCGTGCCGGCGGCAAGCTCCTCCAAGGCCATTTCCGGCTACATGGACAAGGTCCGGGAACAAATCGCCTGGTTCCAGGAGACCGTTCCCGGAGGAAAGGTCCTCTTCATCGGCCCGTCGGACATGGCGGCCTGGAATGAAGAAGAGGGCCGGCTGCATTCCTACCGCCGCCTGGGCGAGGTGGTCGATTCCCTGAAGGCGGTCACGCTGGCGTGCGGAGCGGCCTACTGGGACCTGTACGGGATGATGGGCGGAGCAAATTCGATGCCCCAGTGGGTACGGCACAGCCCTCCCCTGGCCGGACCGGACTATGTCCATTTCACCCCGGCCGGCGCCAAGTTCGTGGGTGAGACCCTGTCCCAGTCCCTGCTTACGTATTACGATTTCTACGACCTGCGGAAGACGCTTCCGCCCGAGATGGTCGAACAAAATATGGAACGATGATGAAACGTCCTATCCTTCTCCTGGTCGCCGCCCTGGCGGCCCTTCTTCCTGCCGGAGCGCAGCAGCTCCGGTTCCATACCCGGATTCCGGCGCTTCCCTACCTCAGGGAGGAACGGAACGTCCTGCAGTTCCCCGGCGGGGAGTCGCCCGATTTCGACGCCTTCCTGCGGAAACTGGACACCCTGGTCCTGGCAGGCCGGGGCGACGTGCGGATCGTCCATATCGGCGGTTCCCACGTCCAGGGCGGGACATGGACCAATACCCTCCGGAAGAATCTCCTGACCATGCGGTATGGCATCGACGGCGGCCGGGGCCTCCTGTTCCCGTACGCCGCGGCCGGAACGAATACGCCCGTGGGCTACCAGACCTCCTACACGGGGACCTGGACCTCCAGCCGCTGCCTGAAGCCGGACACGGTGATGGGACTCAGCGGCATGACGGTCTCCACGGCCGATACCGCCGCGACCGTCGCCCTGGACCTGCTGCCGGAGGAGCGCCGCCTCTGGGATGTCCGCTATACCTTCCGGTCGGTGGATGTCCTGGGATATGGGGAGCTGGAACCTGTCATCATGATGGGCCGGGACACCGTCCGGGGCCGGCAGGTGGGCGAGAACTGGCGGTTCGACCTCCCGTACTATGCCGATTTCATCCGCATCGGTTTCCGGGGCTTCCCGGGCCGGTACACCATCAAGGGAATCTATGTGGACAATCCGGACAGCGGATTGACGCTCAGCGAAGTCGGGGTCAATGGCGCCGCGACGTCCTCCTTCCTCAAGTGCGATGATTTCGTAAAGGACCTGAAACTTCTGCAGCCGGACCTGGTGATCTTCTCGATCGGCATCAACGACCTCCAGGGCCTGGATTTCGACGCACGTCGGTTCATCGCCAACTACGGCAAGCTCGTGCAGATGGTCCGGCATGCGAATCCGCACTGCGCCTTCCTCTTCACGACCTGCAACGACAGCTGGAAGAACGGACGGCCGAATCCCTTCACGGCCCGTGCAGGGCAGGCGTTCGAAGAAATCGCCGCCGGCTGTGACGCGGCGTACTGGGATCTCTTCGAGATCATGGGAGGCGCCGGCTCCATGGACACCTGGGTCAATGGCGGGTTCGCGCGGCCGGACCACATCCATTTCACGCCCGAGGGTTATACCATCCTCGGCAACCTCCTGTTCAACGCCCTCATGGACACCTACGCCGAGCGCATGGGCCGATGACCGCCGTGGATGTCATACGGGACCTGCTGGGGGGACTCTTCTCCTTTGACAGCGCGCACCCGCTGCTGTTCACCCAGTTCTATTTCTGGGCGTTCTTTGCGCTGGTGTTCGCCGGGTTCTCGCTCATCCATTCCAAGCCGCTCCTGCGGAACGCATATCTGTTCTTCGTCAGTCTGTTCTTCTACTACAAGACGAGCGGGGTGTTCCTCGTGCTGCTGCTATTCGTCGTCACTTACAACTTTTTCGCGGCCCGGTGGCTGTACCGGGCGCGGCCGCGCTGGAAGGCCTTCTGGGTGGTGCTTTCCGTGGTGGTGGACCTGGGCATCCTGGCGTATTTCAAGTACGCGTATTTCCTGGCGGACTTCGTCGGCGACCTCTTCGGAATCACCATCGAGGTGCGGGACGTCCTCGGGGAACTGGGGAACCTGGTCACCGGGACACAGCTCTTCCGGGTCGATGCCATCGTCCTTCCCGTGGGCATCTCCTTCTTCACCTTCCAGGCCATCAGCTACGTGGTGGACGTGAAGCGGGAGAAGGTGAAACCCATCCATAATTTCCTGGATTTCGGCTTCTTCCTGACCTTCTTCCCGCAGCTTGTGGCCGGCCCGATCGTCCGGGCCCCGGAATTCTTCCCGCAGCTGCACAAGCCCTACAACCTGAGCCGCCGGTGGTTCGGTATCGCCGTGTTCTGGATCATGAACGGCCTGGTGAAGAAGCTCGTCCTGGCCGATTACCTCGCCGTGAACCTCTGTGACCGGGTGTTCGGGAATCCGCTCCTGTACACCGGTTTCGAGAACCTCGCCGCCCTGTTCTGCTACTCCCTCCAGGTCTATGCCGACTTCTCCGGCTACACGGACATCGCGACGGGCGTCGCCCTCCTGATGGGCTTCCACCTCCCGCAGAACTTCAATTCCCCCTACAAGGCGGAGAACGCCCAGCAGTTCTGGCGCCGCTGGCACATGTCCCTTTCCCGCTGGCTCCGGGATTACCTGTACATTCCGCTGGGCGGCAACCGGAACGCGACCTGGGGCACCTACATCATCATCGTCGCCATCGCGGTCATCGGCTCCTTCCTGTCCGGTTCGTGGTGGGTAGCGGTAGCCGTCGCTGCGCTGGCGGTGGGACTGCTCGTTTACGGCTGGCTCCGGCCCGACAGGCGCAAGTTCCTCCGGACGCAGGTCAATTCCATGGACACGATGCTCCTCGGCGGCCTCTGGCACGGAGCCAGCTGGAATTTCATGATCTGGGGCGGCCTGAACGGCCTCGGCCAGGTCATCTACAAGTTCTGGGCGGGCTGGTCCCGTCCGGTCCAAAGCCTCGTCATCTGCACCCTCTGCGCCGTGTGCTACGCCCTTTCGGTCTTCACCCCGGCCCCCGTCTGGAACCTCTTCTTCGTCTGGACGCTGGTCCTGGCCATCGGTACCCTCATCCGGCTGGGATACAGATTCTTTCACCCCTCCGGGGTTCAGAATGACAAAAGCACTGTCATTCCGAGCGGAGCGAAGGAATCTAAATCCATCGCCTGGCTCTCGAACGCCTGGGCCGTCTTCCAGACCTTCGTCTTCATCACCTTCACCCGCCTGTTCTTCCGGAGCGGCTCCAACCTGGACCCGGCCCTGGCGAACGAGCAGGCCTGGTTCGCCGCCAAGAGCATGGTGGAGCGCATCGGCGGAGACTGGGACCTCTCCCTCATCCCCACGATGGCCTGGCAACACCGCGGCGTGCTGCTCGTGTTCCTCTTCGGCATGCTCGTCCACTGGCTTCCGGAACGCTGGAAGCGCCGCTACCGCATAGGGTTCGCGACGCTTCCGCTGCCCGTGATGGCCGTGGCCGTAGTGGCGATCGTCATCGGCGTGTATCAGTTCATCACCGCCGGCCTCCAGACCTTCATCTATTTCCAGTTCTGAGCGACCCTTTCGTAATTAACATTTTGTTATTAACATTATGTTATTTATATTTGCAAAAAAAGAAAGGTTATGCTGGACAATCCCTTTATCCTGGAGCCCTATCGGTCCAAGGAATTATTCTGTGACCGGGAGAAAGAAACGGAGGAAATACTCCGCCATATCACGAACGGGAGAAACATAACACTTATTTCACCCCGCAGGCTGGGTAAAACCGGACTCATCTTCCGTGTGTTTGAAGAGATTCGGGCAAAAGCTTTGCCTTTTGAGACGATCTATGTGGACATCAGTGACACCCTCTCCCTGGAAGATTTCATCATGGCCATCTCGGAGGCCATCGCGCTTCGACTGAAAAAACAACAGAAGATTTCGGCTTTTTTCAGAAGCTTGAAAAACGTCCGGCCCATGCTCGGATGGGATCCGCTTTCCGGATCTCCGCAGGTGTCATTCTCCTTTTCGGACGACAACCAGAAACAGAACACGCTGAAAGATGTCTTTGACTATCTGGAGAATGCTCCACAGAAGATTCTTCTCGCCATCGATGAGTTCCAACAGATTCGCGAATATGACGGAATCAACATGGAGGCGGTTCTGAGAAAGCATATCCAGCACCTGCACAATGTCCGTTTCATCTACTGTGGCAGCAAAAAGCATACGATGACCGACATGTTCACCAACGCCAAAAAACCTTTCTACGAGAGTACATCCTTCTGTTATCTCGCAAAACTGCCCGTTCCGGTCTATGCTGCATTCATAAAAAGTCTTTTTGTCTCCGCGGGCAAAGCCATTGACGACGATTCCATCGATTTCATCCTGCAGTGGACGAAGGTGCACACCTATTATACCCAGCGGCTTTGCAACGAAGTGTTCTCCCTTTCCGGAGATACCATCGACAGAGACCTGATAAACAAAGCCATCCAGGCCATCCTCGATGCTGAAAAAGAACGGTTCCGGGAAATCCGCCGCTTGATTACGCGATCCCAATGGAAGATGCTGAAAGCGATTGCTTCCGAAGGGGAGGTATCACAGATAACATCCTCTTCTTTTCTGTCCAGACATGGCATTTCCTCCGGTCCGACCGCTTTAAGAAACATCAAGGCTTTGACAGACAAGGAACTCGTACTCGCGACAAACCGCGAAGACGCTACCTGCTACTCCGTTTACAATGTATTCTTGTCCAGATATCTGGAAAATAGCTGACCTCCTGCAATTCATTTGATTCCCCACCTAAAAAAACGGCAAGAGGCACATTTTTGAATACCTCTTGCCGCAGATAAATGATTCCAGTCCTGACGCTTCCTAGTGCAGCATCACCGTCAGGCCCGCCATGACGATGGAAACCATGGACATGAGCTTGATGAGGATGTTGAGGGAAGGGCCGGAGGTGTCCTTGAAGGGGTCCCCCACAGTGTCGCCCACGACGGTGGCGTGGTGGGAGGAGGAGTTCTTGCCGCCGAAGTGGCCTTCCTCCACGTACTTCTTCGCGTTGTCCCAAGCGCCGCCGGAGTTGGCCAGGAAAATGGCGAGGACAAAGCCCGCACCCAGGCCGCCGGCGAGGAGGCCAATCACGCCCGCAGGGCCCAGCAGCATGCCCACGAGCATGGGCACCACGATCGCGAGAATCGAAGGGAAGATCATCTCATGCTGCGCCGCCTTGGTGGAAATGCGCACGCAGGAGGTGTAGTCCGGCCGCTGCTTCCCTTCAAGGATGCCCGCGATTTCGCGGAACTGGCGGCGGACCTCCACGACCATCTTCTCAGCCGCACGGCCCACGGCGTTCATCGTAAGGCCGCAGAACAGGAAGGCCATCATCGCCCCGATGAAGATGCCCACGAGCACCATCGGATTCATCAGGGTAATGTCATAGTATTCAACGATATCCGTAATGGAAGCGGACACCGTGTCCACCGTCCGGCCGCCAATCTCCAGCACGTTCTTGCCGATGTGCCCGAGGCCGATCTTGATCTCTTCGATATAGGACGCCAAGAGAGCCAGCGCCGTCAAGGCCGCCGAGCCGATGGCGAAGCCCTTGCCGGTCGCGGCCGTGGTATTGCCCAGGGAATCCAGGATATCCGTCTTCTCGCGCACGGACGGGTCCAGTTCGGACATCTGCGCGTTACCGCCCGCATTGTCCGCGATAGGGCCGTAAGCATCGGTCGCCAGGGTGATTCCCAGCGTGGAGAGCATGCCCACCGCCGCGATGGAAATGCCGTACAGGCCCAGCGAAAGCGTTTCCGTGGAGAAATGGAAGCCCGTCGCAAACCCGTACGCCAGCAGGATCGCCGCTGCGATGGTCACGACCGGCACCGCCGTGGAAATCATCCCCAGGCCCACGCCGTTGATGATCACCGTCGCCGGGCCCGTCTGGGAACTCTCCGCCAGCTTCTGCGTCGGCTTATACGAATGGGAGGTATAATATTCCGTGACCTTGCCGATGATCACGCCAGCCAGCAGGCCGGAGATTACCGACAGGGACAGCTGCCACCACTCCGGAAGGCCGTTCTCCGCCTTGAATCCCAGCAGATAGAACACGCCGAAGGTCAGTACGCCGATGAGGACCGCCGCAAGGTTCGTTCCCACGCTCAGGGACTTCAGCAAGTCCTTCAGCGTCGCCCCCTCCTTCGTACGCACGGCGAAGATGCCGATAATGGACAACACCACGCCGATGGCCGCGATGAGCATCGGGGCCATGATGGCCCGGATCTGGACGTCCGTCCCGGCATTGAAGAAGGCCGAAGCGCCGAGGGCCATGGTCGCGAGGATGGAGCCGCAGTAGGACTCGTACAGGTCCGCGCCCATGCCGGCGACGTCGCCCACGTTGTCGCCCACATTATCAGCAATCGTGGCCGGATTCCGGGGATCGTCCTCCGGGATGTCCTGCTCCACCTTGCCCACGATGTCGGCACCCACATCGGCCGCCTTGGTATAAATACCACCACCCACACGGGCGAACAGCGCCTGCGTGGATGCGCCCATCCCGAAAGTAAGCATCGTCGTGGTGATGACGACCAGCGTCTGCGCGTCCGAGGCCTCATGGACAAAAGCCCGGAGGATCATCCACCAGATGGAGATGTCCAGCAGGCCCAGGCCCACGACGGTGAGGCCCATCACGGCGCCGCTGCGGAAAGCGATCTGCAGGCCGCCGTTGAGCGAACGCATCGTCGCATTGGCCGTACGCGCAGAAGCGTACGTCGCCGTACGCATGCCCACATAGCCGGCCAGTCCGGAAAAGAAACCGCCTGTCAGGAAGGCGAACGGGACCCAGGGATTCTGCACCCCGAATCCATAGGCCAGGACGGCGAACAGGCAGGCCAGCACCGCGAAAACGATGATGACCACCTTGTACTGCTGCTTGAGATAAGCCATGGCGCCTTCGCGCACATACTGGGCGATCTCCTTCATCGTAGGGGTTCCCTCGCTCTCCTTGAACATCTGCCGGAAGAAGATCCAGGCGAACAGGAGCGCCACCAGCGAAGCAGCGGGAACCAGGTAGAACAGCGTATTCATAGTCAGTTAGTTAATTCAAATCTTCGATTGTGAATCCGTCCAGCAAGGAGACAAGGCTGCTGAGGGAGTCCACATAGTTCTTGACCTTGAGGCGGAGCGTCAGGTGGATCTTGTTGCCGAAGACCGAGTAGGTCTCCACGTTAATCCCCGCTGCCCGCAGGGCTTCCAGGACCTCTTTCAAATCCCTGTTCCCCGAGCTCAGGACCGTAAGCTCCACCACCTTCTCTCCATACCGGAGATGGAAGAAATGCATCATCTCCAAGCAGATGGCCGTCATCAGGGCAGCGGCTCCCGCGACATCGTACATGCCGGCCCCGCAGGCGAGGCCGATGGCGGCGGCCACCCACAGGCCGGCGGCCGTGGTGACGCCCCGGACTACGTTCTTCTGGAAAATGATCACGCCGGCGCCGATGAAACCGATACCGGAAACCACCTGCGCCGCCACGCGCGCGGCATCGAACCGGCCCGTAAACGCAAACTGCGAGATAATCATGAACAGCGCGGCGCCGAGCGCCACGATAAAGTGCGTGCGGATACCGGCCTCCTTGGCGCGGAACTCGCGCTCGAAGCCGATGAAACCGCCCATCAGGCCTGCCAGCAGCAGGCGGAATATCAGATCCCAGTCAATAGTCATGATGCAAAGATATTAAAAAAGCCCCGGCGTGATACCTAGCCACTTCAAAACCGTCTCGCCGAACAGGAGGATGAGGGCCCAGGAGAAGGTCATCATGGTGATGCCGAACTTGAAAGCGTCCGTCATGCTGTAGTGGTTCGTGGTGTACAGCAGGGCCGCAGGCTTGCTGTTGAACGGGAGCACGTAGCAGTGCTCGATGAGCATGGCCACCGGGAGGGCCAGGCTCATGGGCGGGAAGCCGAAGCGCTTCTCCACCCCGAGGGCGATGGGCACGAAGACCATCGTCCGGATGGTCTTGCTCTGGAACACCAGGCCGGAATACATCATCAGGAAGGTGAGGATGACATACAACACCCAGAACGGGGTGTCGGAAGTGATGCCCAGCGAGTCGAAGGCCGCATTGACCATCGTGCTCGGAAGGTCGGTGGCGTTGAGGCCGCTGCCCAGCACATAGGCACCGGCGGAGAAAAGCATCAGGTGCCAGGGGATGTCCACGTCGTTCCACTTCACGACGCCGATGCCCGGAATCAGGGCCAGGACCGCGCCGATGAGGGCGACGATGGTTTCGTCGATGTTATGGAAAGTGCCCTTGGTCACCCACAGGACCAGGACCAGGACGAAGATGCCGACGGCCTTCCACTCCTCCAGGGACATCTTGCCCATGGCGGCAAGTTCGCCCCGCAGCCGGTCGATGCCGCCCTCGATCTGGGGGACCTGCTCCTCTTTCTTCATGGGGAAGAACACGTACATGCCCAGCAGGAGACCCACGACCAGGATGATGATCGACATGGGGCCCACGGCGACGAGCCACTCCTTGTAGCCGAAGTCACAGGAGCCCAGGAAGCCGGCAATCAGGGAGATGGCAAGCAGGTGCGCTCCCGAGCCGGTATAAAAGGCATTGGCCCCGATATTCACCTGGAACAGGTTCTGGATCACGAGGTTGCGGCCGAAGTTATTCCGGTTCCCGCCCGAGGCGCCATAGATGGCGCAGATGACCATGAAGATCGGGAGCATGATGGTCGCCTTCACCGTGGTCGCGGAAATGAAGGCGGAAAGGACGAGGTTGATGAGGAGGAAACTCCACAGCACCCCCTTCGCGCTCTTTCCGAACTTGATGACGAAGGCGAGGGCCAGCCGCTTGGCGAACTGCGTCTTCACGAGCATGGAGGCGAGCACGAAGCTCAGGATGTTGAGCCACATCACCGGATGGCCCAGCTGCGCGAGGGCCTCCTTCTGCGTGGTCACGTTGAAAAGGACCACGAACAGGATGAGGATCAGCGAGGTCAGGTAGTTCGGCAGGGCCTCCGTGATCCAGAGGATGAGACTCGCCACGAAAATGCCCAGCATCGCATAGTTGGCCCGGATGAATCCGTCCAGGCCCAGGGCGTCCAGCCGCTTCTGCGCCGTCGCGGCCAGCATGGACGTATCCAGGTTGTCGATGAAGCCGATGTGACAGAACCAACAGATCCAGACAAAGGCGACGATCGCGAGCGGACCGCCCAGCCGGGCCATCCACACCTCGAACTTCGACTTCTGCATCTTGGGCAGTTTCTCGACTTTGTAATTGCCCATGTCCAGCGGGTCGAACACCGCCGCCTTTGTCTCCGTATCTGTTGTCATAATGAAGCTACTTCCAGTTCTTGTAAGGGTTCTTCATGAGCATGGAGTTGAAGTACTTCGGGTCGCCCGTCACTTCCTCTCCCAGCCAGTCCGGCTTGTCGAAGGGCTCGTTCTCGTCGGCGAGTTCCACTTCGGCCACGGTGAGGCCGTCGTTGTCGCCGTAGAACTCATCGACCTCCCAGACGTGCTTGCCGTCGGTGTTCTTCACCAGGTAGCGGGTCTTGTCGATGACGCCCGGCTCGGCGAGGTCCAGGAGGGCCTTCACGTCCTCCACGGGGATTTCCTTCTCCCACTCGAAGCGGGCGGCGCCGGAGGCGTTGCCGATACCCTTGACGGTGATGAAGCCCTTGTCCCCCTTCACGCGGATGCGCACGGTGCGCTCCGGAACGCTGGAGAGGTAGCCCTGGGTGATGCGGGTGGCCTTGAAGGCGTCGGCCTTGAAGTCGCCCTTGACGAGGAATTTCTTCTCAATCTCTTGTGCCATAGTCGCTTACTCGTTTGCTAAGGGTTTGTCGATCATGCCGATCACGCGCTTGATGGCCTGGAGGTAATTGATGTTCTCCACTCCTTCCAGACCGCAGTCCGCGATCGTCTTCTTGATGTCCTCGATCTCCGTGGATTCGGAGTTGATGGTGACGACCTTCGCCCCGTTGATGAGGACGTTGCCCACCTCGCAGATGGTGTTGTTCACCATGTAGCCGAAGCGCTGTTTGTGCACGCGCACCGCCGCGAGGTCCGGATTGGCCTTGACCATCGCGAGGAACTCGTCCAGCGTGTACGTGTCCTTGTCGAGGGCGGGCATCTCCACCATGAAGGCGGGGAACACTTCCTTCTCCAGCACTTCACGGGAGATCGGGAACTCGCCCTTCATCAGGGGATTCCACTGTTCGAGACCATCGACGGTCTGGACATAGGTCTTGATGTCCATCTTGCCGCCGCGGATCTTGGTGTTGTTGATGTCGTTCTTCTTGGAGATGATGTAGATTTCGTCGCTCGTACGCTCCCAGACCTTTTCGGGGACCGGGACGGAGAGACGGGCCATGCGCTTGTGCTGCTCGCAGAAGCACTGGCCGAAACTGCGGAATTCGAAGCGAGGCTTGCTCTGCTCGCCGATTTTCAGTTCTGCCATGTCGTGTGTGTAATTAGGTTTAAGCTATTGTTTCACGTCGGGATCGTCGGTGCCGGCGGTGGAATTCGCTGCGCCCGGAGTGAAGGACTCGGTGATCATCCACTTGCCGGTTCCGTCCGGAATACGGCTCCAGGAACCCTTGTTGTTGCTGAGGGAGGCACCCCATTCGCCGGTGTCCATCTTTTCGCCGCGCTGGAACTGGTCGATCTTGTTGCCCTTGTTGTCGAACAGCTCGACCAGCACGCTCTTCTTGGCGGAGAAACCGCTGGAGAAGCCGCGCTCGGTCGTTCCCTTGGCGCCGATGATGGCGAAGAAGCCCTTGGCGGGCACCACTTCCCCGTCGATGCCGGTCCAGCAGGTGGACTCGTCCTTGCTGATGGTCACGCCGGTGAGTTTGATGGGATAGTCGCCGGCGTTGTACAGTTCGAAGAACTTTTCCTCATCGGCACCGGCGCCGTACACTTCGTTCAGCTTGAGCTTGCTCCAGTCGGTCGCCGGGTCGCCCACCTTGTAGGAGAACTTGTCGGACACCGTCTCGAAACCGGCCTCGTTCTTCACGGTCACGGTGAACTCCACGCTCGTCCCGTCAGGCTGGGCCGGGATGGTGGCGGAGAAAGAATTGCCGGAACCGGACATCGGCACGCTGGTGCCGTTGTATTTCAGGGAGGCTTCCGTCACTTTCTGGAGACCGGACACGGTGGCGGTCACGGTCACGTCGGAGATGGAGGTCGGGGCTTCCGGGGTAAAGACCACCTTGTCGATGCTGGAAGGGCCCTTGTACATTTCGTCCTTCACGCACCCGGTGAGGGCCAGGACGGCCGCTGCGGCAAAGAAGAATATCTTTTTCATGATGCGATTCTTTTAAGGGGTGGAACTAGAAGTCGATTTCGAAACGGACGGCGAGCATGTGGTAGTCCACGCCGGCCTTGCCGGTCGCCGTGGCCACCTTCGTGTAGTCGCGGGTAGGCTGTCCGGCGGTGTCCAGGCCCACATAGAGCTTGTCCTTGCCGTTGGCATAGCGGTCGTTGTTGTTGAACTGGTAGTTCAGCTGCATCTTCACGTTGTTGTTCACCCACCAGTTCAGGCCCACGGCGTAGGCCTCGGCGGCGCCGCCATAGACATTCGCGGCCGGGCAGTTCAGGTTGCAGAACTCATAACGGGCGCAGAGTTCCACGTCGCCCCACTTCTTGCCGGGCTTGATCTTGGTGTACTTGCCGCCGTTGGCGTCATAGCGCTGTTGGCCGCCGAACAGGAGCATGCCGGCCTGGGCATACCAGCCGTTGAGGTTCGCGGGAACGGCATCCTTGGCCTTGAAACGGACGTTGTCGGCCACATAGGCCGCCTCATAGCGGAGACCGCCCCAGTGACCGGCGAGCTCGACAGTCCACAGGTTGTTGTGGTCGAAGTCCTTGAGGTTGTTGGTGTCCAGGTACTTCTTGCGGTTGATGCTGGTGGAGTTGCGCGCGCTGGCGCGGTAGGTGCCCCATTCGCCCGTAGCCATGCTCACCTTGGTGGTGCGGTAGGAATAGGCCGCGCCGATGTGCAGGCTGGCGTTGTCCAGCTTGTACAGCGGACGGAGGACCAGCTTCGTGGTGAGGGAATAACCGGCGTTGCGGCCGAAGTCCTTGTTGTTGTCGGCCACGTTCGTCCATTCCTCGGCACCGGCGACCTCCTGGGTGAAGGCGCCCGCGGAGAACCAGAGCCAGTCCTTGGCCCACTTGGCGTTCACGCCCAGGTGGCGGGACGGAGTGAGGGCGGAGCAGACCATCGGACGCTCCATGAACTGGAGGTACCGGGAGGTGGTGTTGCGCTGGATGGAGAAATTCTCCTTGAAGTTACCGACCTGGAGTTCCAGATGCGGAACCCCGGTATAACGGACGATGGCGTCCTTGAGTTCCACCAGACCGTTCGCGAGGTCCATGTCGAACTCACCGTACCAGTTCTCGTCGATCTGGCCCTTCACGGCAAAACGGGCACGGCGGATGCTGGTGCCGTTGCCGATGGGGTCGGCATACTCGGGCGCACCGAAGAACGCGGCGCCGTCGGCCTGGACACGGATGTCGAACCAGAGCTTGTACTTGGTGGTCGGGGAGGCTAAGACCAGGATGCCGTCCTGGGCTTCCACATCCAGCACGTCGGACTGGACGGCGACGCCGTACTGGTTGTACTTGACCGCCTTCTGCGCGAAAGCCGCCTGCGACAAAAGCAACAGGGCAGCCATCAAATAAAATAATTTACGCATAGCTGTTATTAGTTAGTGTTTTAGGTGCTTCTATAACTCAAAGGTAAGAATAATTTCGTAATAATGAGCACCTTCCACAAAAAATTTACTATAACAGCCGGATAAACAGGTTGGATCCGCGGGGATGCGCATCCCCGGGAATGGGTTCAAGACAAGGAATCGGTCCGTTTTCGCCTTGGGTGGCACGCGTACCGCCTTCCATCAGTTCCAGCGCCGCAGCCAGCATGGTCTCGCGCGGGTCGCCCAGGGGATAGCCGTCCAGCGGATTGTCGTTCACCTCATGATCGGGAGCGATGCCGTCCGGCATGCTCAGGGTGACGCCATCGCGGTCCGCATAACGTGCGTACATGACATAGAGGCCCCAGTTGTCCACATAGGGCTTGGCCTTCTCGTACTCCCCTTCTTCCAGGTCGTCCTTGACGCCGGCATACCAGGAGGATGCCTCCAGCATGACCCCGGCGCAATACTTGCCGGAGGTCCGGTTTCCCAGGAGGATCACGTCCATATAGGGTTTCAGGCAGCAGACGAGGCTTTCGGAGGCCGATGCGCTGGACCCGGTCGCCAGCACGTACAGGCGCGGCAGGTCGGGATTCGCCCCCTGGGTGGACACGACGTGCGTTTCTCCTCCGTCCCGGAAGGAAAAGTCCGTCCGGAAGAAAGTCGTATCGGCTCCGATCTCTTTCGTCAGGGTGGCGTTGTAGATTTCCCGGGACAGGATGCTTTTCCCCTCCACCGCGCGGACCGGCGCCACCAGCGAAGCCAGGACTTCCTCGGTGATGATATAGCCGCCCCCATTGTACCGAAGGTCCAGGACCAGGTCGTCGATTCCTGCCTGCGTGAATCCCCGGAAGGCCTCCACAAGGTCGTCGCAGGAATCCAGGGTGAAGGAGGTATAGTGCAGGTAACCCACCTTCCGGCCCCGGGCGTTTTCCAGGACACAGGCCGTCTGGACCGGATCCTCATACATGTCCACGGCGGTCAGCGTGACGGTTCCGCCGCCTCTCAGGCCTGCTTTCACCGTCCCTCCCCCGAGAAGGCGGTCCCGGACCAGCTCCTGATAGTTGTCCGGAGTCATCTCCTGCCCGTCCAGGGTGAGGATGACGTCCCCGCGCTTGAGACCGGCCTTCTCCGCCGGAGAGCCGGCATAGGTATAGGTGACGACCGCGCAGATCCGGGTCTTGGCCTGATCGGCATAATACAGCACGAAGTCCATCCCGTTCGTCCGGGTATGCCCGGAAACGCCCCCGCTGAAGGAGGAGAAATCGTCCGTGAGCATCGTCCATCGGTCGATATCATGTCCCTGGGCATCCTTGTACCGGACATCGGCGACCTTCTGGATGGGCTCGTCCCAATCCCCCCACTTCTCCAGGGCGGCGGACACCTCGTCCCGCCACAGGTAGTAGGTGTTCATCGCATTCCAGGCAAACAGGTTCACATACTTCCGCTGCGCCCGGGTTTCCTCGTCCAAGCCCCGGTACTCCTCCGGAACCGGCGACGGCTTCTCGCATCCGGCCATCACCCAAACCACCGCCGCAAGGACGCATATCCATCGAATCTTTGTCATAGGGCAAAGATAACGAATCCGGCACAAAAAAAACACTCCCCCGCAAAGGGAAGTGTCTTTCAACGTGTGTTGTCCGTGATTACTCGGCAGCGGGGGCCTCGGTCTCGGCGGCGGGAGCGGCCTCGGCAGCAGTCTCGGCCTTCTTGGCGCGGCTGCGGCGGGTGGTCTTCTTCTCCTTCGGGGCGGTGAGGGCGGCCTCGTTGAAGTCCACGAACTCGACGAGCACCATCTCGGATGCATCACCCTGACGGAAGCCGGTGTGGAGGATGCGGAGGTATCCGCCCGGACGGTCGGCGATCTTCGGAGCGATCGTGCGGAAGAGCTCGGAAGTGGCGTTCTTGTCCTTCAGGTAGCTGAACACGACGCGACGGTTGTGGGTGGTGTCCTCCTTGGACTTGGTGATGAGCGGCTCCACGTAGGGCTTGAGCGCCTTGGCCTTGGCCTCGGTGGTCTCGATCCGCTTGTTCAGGATCAGAGAGGATGCCATGTTGGAGAGCATCGCCTTGCGGTGACCGCTCTTGCGCCCAAGATGATTGAATTTTCTATTGTGTCTCATTGTTAAACGATCTTTTTCTTAGGTTCAATGTTGTACTTGGTGACATCCATTCCGAAATTGAGCTTCATCTTCTCGACGAGCAGGTCGATTTCGTTGAGGGACTTGCGGCCGAAGTTGCGGAACTTCATCAGTTCGGCGCGGCTGTAGGACACAAGGTCAGCGAAGGTGTCGATGTCGGCGGCCTTCAGGCAATTGAAGGCACGCACGGAAAGACCCATGTCGGAGAGCTTCGTCAGCAGCAGGTGACGCATCCGGAGGGATTCCTCGTCCAGCTCCTTGGTGTCGGATTCGACGGCGCTGTCCAGGGAGATCTTCTTGTCGTCGGTGAACAGCTTGAAGTGGTAGATGAGGATGTTGGCGGCGTCCTGCAGGGCGGCTTCCGGGGAGATGGACCCGTCGGTCACGATCTCCAGGAGGAGTTTTTCGTAGTCGGTCTTCTGTTCGACACGGAAGTTTTCCACCGTCCAGTTCACCTTCTTGATCGGGGTGTAGATGGCGTCCACGGGAATGGTGCCGATGGGCGTGTTCTCATCCCGCATCTCCTCGGCCGGAACGAAGCCGCGGCCCTTGGTGACGACGAGGGTGATTTCCAACTTGACGGAGGGCTCGAGGGAGCAGATGTGAAGCTCGGGATTCAACACCTTGAAAGAAGACAATCCCTTGGAGATGTCCTCAGCGGTGAACTCCTGCTTACCGCTGATCGTAATATTCGCCGTCTCGGTGTCCACAGTGTCCACCATCCTGCGGAAGCGGACCTGCTTCAGGTTCAGGATGATGTCCTGCATCCCTTCGATCACGCCGGGAATGGTCTGGAACTCCTGGTCCACACCGCTCACCTTGATCTGCGAGATGGCGAAACCTTCCAAAGAGGCGAGGAGGATGCGGCGGAGGGCGTTGCCGATGGTCTGTCCGTAGCCGGGCTCAAGCGGCCTGAACTCGAAACGACCCACGGTCTCGGTGCCTTCGAGCATGATCACCTTGTCGGGTTTCTGAAATGCTAAGATTGCCATAACTTTTGTTTCTTGGTGTTAAATTCGATTACTGCTTGGAGTAGATGTCGACGATCAGCTGCTCGTTGATGTTCTCCGGGATCTCGGTGCGGGCCGGGATGTTCAGGTACTTGCCCACGAGGGTCTTGGGGTCGAACTCCAGCCAGGAATACTTCGTGGCGGAGGCAACGCTCGCCTGGATGACCTCGAGGCTCTTGGAGCGCTCGCGGACGGCGATGACCTGGCCGGGTTTCACCTGGCAGGAAGGAACGTTGCACACGACACCGTCCAGGGTGATGTGGCGGTGGAGGACCAGCTGGCGGGCGGCGGCACGCGTCGGGGCGATGCCCAGGCGGTACACGAGGTTGTCCAGACGGGACTCCAGGAGGAAGAGAAGGTTCTCACCGGTCTGGCCCTTCATGCGGGCGGCACGGGCGTAGGTGTTGCGGAACTGACGCTCCAGGACACCGTACATGTACTTCACTTTCTGCTTCTCCTTGAGCTGGGTACCGTACTCCTTCACTTTCTTGCGCTTGGAAGCGAGACCGTGCTGTCCCGGAGGGGTATTTCTCTTTTCGAAGGTCTTGTCAGGGCCATAGATGGGCTCGCCGAACTTACGGGCGATGCGGGTGGTAGGACCAGTATATCTTGCCATGGTTCTTCTTCTTTAAGATGATTAGACTTTGCGGCGGCCCTTCGGACGGCAACCATTGTGCGGCATCGGGGTGACGTCGATGATTTCGGTAACGACGATTCCGGCGTTGTTGATGGTACGGATGGCGGACTCACGGCCGGCGCCCGGACCCTTCACATAGCACTTGACCTTCCGCAGACCCGCGTCGAAAGCGGTCTTGGAGGCATCCTCGGCGGCCATCTGGGCGGCGTACGGGGTGTTCTTCTTGGAACCGCGGAAACCGCACTTGCCGGCGGAAGACCAGCTGATGACCTGGCCCTGGGCGTTCGTCAGGGCGACGATCACGTTGTTGAAGGTCGAGGAGATATGGGCCTCGCCATAGGCTTCAACCTTGACAACTCTTTTCTTGGTGGTATTCGTTTTCTTTGCCATAACTCTCAGTCTTTACTTGGTGGCCTTCTTCTTGTTGGCGACGGTCTTCTTCTTACCCTTGCGGGTACGGGCGTTGTTCTTGGTGCTCTGGCCGCGCACAGGGAGACCGCTGCGGTGACGGATGCCGCGATAGCAACCGATGTCCATCAGGCGCTTGATGTCCATCTGGACGGAGGAGCGGAGCTCACCCTCGATCTTGTACTCCTCGTTGATGAGGTTACGGATGGCCGCGATCTGGGTATCGTCCCAGTCACCGACCTTGATGGTGCGATCGATACCACAGGCGTCCAGGATCCTCCGGGCGGAGCTGCGGCCGATGCCGAAGATATAGGTCAGGCCTATCTCTCCATGTTTGTTGTTCGGTAAATCAACACCGGCTATTCTTGCCATATTACTTTGCTAAGCTTTTTGGTTACACATTATTATCCCTGACGCATCTTGAACTTGGGGTTCTTCTTGCAAATCACATACAAGCGACCCTTGCGCCGGACGATCTTGCAGTCTTCACTGCGCTTCTTGATGGATGTCTTGACTTTCATAGTCTTTATCTTTTTTTATTTGTATCTGAAAGAAATTCTTCCCTTTGTCAAATCATAAGGCGAAATCTCGACCTTCACGCGGTCACCGAGGAGGATATGGATGAAGTGCATCCTCATCTTGCCGGAAATGTTGCAGAGGAGGACGTGACCGTTCTCCAACTCCACGCGGAACATGGCGTTGGGGAGGGTCTCAATCACGACTCCGTCCTGTTCGATAGCTACTTGTTTGGACATGCTCAGTTCACTTTTTATAATTCGACATCAGTACTATTTGGATTCTTTCTCGATGAAATCGAAGGTCGAAAGCTGCTCGGCCCGGCCTTTGCGGACAACAACCGTAAGCTCGTAATGAGCCGCGTTCTTGTGATCGGCGGTGTGTACTGCCCAACCATTTCTTGCAAGATACACACCTCTGCCGCCAGCGCAGATCATCGGCTCGATACAGATCACCAGTCCTTCCGGAAGCCGGGCGCCATGTCCGGGACGTCCGTAATTGGGGACGCCGGGCGCCTCGTGCATTTCCCTGCCGAGGCCATGGCCTTCCAGCTCGCGGACGACGGAGAATCCGTAACTTTCCGCATACGTTTGCACCGCGTGTCCGATATCGCCGGTCCGATTGCCTGCCACGGCCGCTTCGATGCCCTTGTACAGGGACGCCTTGGTGACGTCCAGGAGCTTCCGGGTCTCAGCGTCCACCTCCCCGACCGGGAAGGTGTACGCTGAATCACCGTTGTATCCTTTGTACAGGGTTCCGCAGTCCACGGACACGATGTCACCCTCCTTGAGGACATAGTCGGACGGAAAACCGTGCACGACGACATCATTGACCGAGATGCAGAGCGCTGCCGGGAAGCCTTCGAAACCCTTGAAGGAAGGGATGGCACCATGATCACGGATAAAGGTCTCGGCCACCTCGTTCAACTTCTCAGTTGTCACACCAGGGGCGACCCACTTACCGACCTCCGCCAGTGTACGGGACACCAGCTCTCCGTTGATCCGGAGCAATTCGATCTCTTCCGCTGTCTTGGGCTTTACCATTTCGACGCTGTGATTTCTCTTATCAAAGACCGGACCGTCCGGTCAGGCGGCCGGTCTTCATCAATCCGTCATAGTGGCGCATCAGCAGGTAGCTTTCAATCTGCTGGAGCGTATCGAGGACCACGCCCACCGTAATCAGCAGCGAGGTGCCGCCGAAGAAACTGGCGAACTGGTTGTTGATACCGAAAATGTTCGCGAACGCCGGCATGATGGCGATGAAAGCCAATGCGATGGAGCCCGGAAGCGTAATGCGGGACATGATGGCGTCGATGTATTCGGCCGTCTTCTTGCCAGGCTTGACACCCGGGATGAAGCCGCCGTTCTTCTTCATATCCTCGGCCATCATCGTCGGGTTGACGGTAACGGCGGTGTAGAAGTAAGTGAACACGATCACCAGGATGGCGAACACGATGTTGTACCAGACGTTGGTGTAGCTCGAGAAGGCGGCGGCGATGCCACGGGTGGCATCCCAGCGGCCCAGGAGCATCGGGAACATCATCAGGGCCTGGGCGAAGATGATCGGCATGACGCCCGCCGCGTTGATCTTGAGCGGGAGGTACTGGCGGACACCGCCGTACTGCTTGTTGCCGATCACGCGCTTCGCATACTGCACAGGGACCTTGCGGACGGCCTGCACGATGGCGATGGCGGCGATGATGACGAGGAACCAGATGACGAGCTCGACGACGAGGATGAGCGGACCGCCCACGCCGTTGCCGGTGAACTTCTGGCCGATTTCAGCCACGAGGGCGTACGGGAGACGGGCGACGATACCGATCATGATGATCAGGGAGATACCGTTGCCGATACCGCGGTCGGTGATGCGCTCGCCGAGCCACATGACGAACATCGTTCCGGCCATCAGGATGATGGTGGAAATGAGGTTGAACATGAAGCTGCTCCAGCCCACGGCGATGGCGTTGCGCGGAATCATACCGGTAACGTAGGCCGGGCCCTGGATGGCGAGGATCGCCAGGGTGAGGTAGCGGGTGATCTGGTTCATCTTGCGGCGGCCGCTCTCGCCTTCCATCTGCATCTTGCGGAAAGCGGGGACGAACATGCCGAGGAGCTGGACCACGATGGATGCCGAGATGTACGGCATCACGCCAAGAGCGAAGATGGACGCATTGCCGAAGGCGCCGCCGGAGAACATGTTGAGCAGTCCGACGAGACCTTCCTGCGTGCCGCTGATGCCGCCCTTCAGGGCCTCCGGGTCCAGACCCGGGAGGACGATGTAGCAGCCCAGACGGTAAACCAGCACGAGGAGGAGGGTGTACCCGATCCTCGTGCGGAGTTCCTCGATCTTGTAGATGTTCTTGATGGTCTCTACAAACTTAGCCATTTCGCTTACTCGATTACAGTTGCTTTACCACCGGCAGCCTCGATCTTCGTAACAGCGGACTTGGAGAATCCGTTGGCCTTCACTTCCACGGCGGCGGTGATTTCACCGTTGCCGAGGACCTTGACCAGCTCGCCCTTGGAGGCGAGACCGCAGGCGATGAAGGTCTCGACGTCGAACTCCTTCAGGCCCTTGCTCTCGGCGAGCGCCTGGATCGTGGCGACGTTGATGCCCTTGTACTCGACGCGGGTCGGGTTCTTGAAACCGAACTTCGGGAGACGGCGCTGGATAGGCATCTGACCGCCTTCGAAGCCGATCTTGTGTTCGTAACCGGCACGGGCCTGGGCACCCTTGGTACCGCGGGTAGCAGTGCCGCCCTTACCGGAACCCTGGCCGCGACCGACCCTCTTGCTGTTGTGTGTTGCGCCCTTTGCGGGCTTCAGGTTTTCAAGTTTCATCTCTCTCTCCTCCTTAGTCAATAACTTCATAAGATACGAGGTGGTGCACCTTCTCCAGCATACCGCGGGTGATCGGGGTGTCCTCGACCTCGACGGTCTGATGCATCCGGCGGAGGCCGAGCGTATGGAGATTGGCGATCTGACGCTTGGTCTCGCCGTTCTTGCTGCGGACCTGGGTGATTCTAAGCTTTGCCATAGTATCTCTCCTTATTATCCGTTAAACACCTTGCTCATCGGGACACCGCGGAGACCGGCTACGGTGTAGGCGTCTCTCATCTCGGTGAGGGCGGCGATGGTCGCCTTCACGAGGTTGTGCGGGTTGGACGAGCCCTTGGACTTAGCGAGCACGTTCTGGATGCCGGCGGACTCGAAGACGGCGCGCATGGCACCACCGGCCTTCACACCGGTACCGGGGGCGGCCGGCTTCATGAACACCTCGGCGCCGCCGAAACGGGCCACCTGCTCGTGCGGGATGGTGGTGTTGATGACCGGGACCTTCACCAGGTTCTTCTTGGCGTCCTCGACGCCCTTCGCGATGGCCGCAGTGACTTCGTTGGCCTTGCCGAGACCGTAGCCCACCACACCGTTCTCGTCGCCGACGACGACGATGGCGGCAAAGCGGAAGTGACGACCACCCTTGGTGACCTTGGTCACGCGGTTGATGGCGACGAGTCTGTCCTTGAGTTCGAGGTCAGACGTCTTGACTCTCTTTACATTCGTATTTGCCATAGTCTCTTCTGATTAGAAATCGAGGCCGCCTTCACGGGCAGCGTCTGCCAAACTTTTAACTCTGCCGTGGAAGAGGTAACCTCCGCGGTCGAACGCGACCTTGGTGATGCCGGCGGCGAGGGCGCGCTCGGCGATGGCCTTACCCACGATGGCGGCGGTGTCAATGCCGTTCTTGCCCTTGGTCTCAGCGGCGAGGGCCTTGTCGTTGGACGAGGCGGCGACGAGGGTCTTGCCCTCGAGGTCGTTGATCAGCTGGACATAAATCTGCTTGTTGCTGCGGAAGACAACCATCCGGGGACGCTCGGCTGTGCCATTGACATGCTTGCGGATCCGATAGTGGATTCTTCTTCTTCTTTCAATTCTGTTCAATGCCATAACTCTTTCCTCCTACTTATTTAGCGGATGCAGTCTTACCGGCCTTGCGACGCAGGGTCTCACCGGCGAACTTGATACCCTTGCCCTTATAAGGCTCAGGACGACGGAACGAACGGATCTTGGCCGCGACCTCACCCACGAGCTGCTTGTCGGCGCTCTTGAGGATCAGGACGGGGTTCTCACCCTTGCGGACCTGGGGGGTCTCGGCGGTGATTTCCTTCGGGAGCATGATCTGGATGTCATGGGAATAACCGAGGGACATGGTCAGGAGCTGGCCCTGGGCCGCCACACGGTAACCCACGCCCACGAACTCCTGCTTGATCGTGTAGCCTTCGCTCACGCCCACCACCATGTTGTGGACCAGGGCGCGGTACAGGCCGTGCATCGACCGGAAGCGGGGAAGGTCGCTCGGACGGGTGAATTTGATTTCATTTCCCTCGATGGTGACTTCGATGTCCGGATCCACTTTCTGGCACATCTCACCAAGAGGGCCTTTCACCTTCACGATGTTGCCGTCGAGAAGCTCAGCTTTCGTACCGGCCGGAAGGACTACAGGCAGTTTTCCGATTCTTGACATATCTTTGGATTTCTCTTTGGATTAATAAACATAGCAAATCACCTCGCCGCCGACATTCATGTCCTTGGCTTCCTTGTCGGTGATGACGCCCTTGGAGGTGGACAGCACGGCGATGCCGAGGCCGTTGAGGACGCGCGGCATGTTCTTCACGTCAGCGTACTTCCTCAGACCCGGGGTGGAGACGCGGACGATGCTCTTCACGGCAGGGGCCTTGGTCTCGGGGTGGTACTTGAGGGCGATCTTGATGGTATTGGAAGGGGTACCCTCGACGCACTTGTAGCTGAGGATGTAACCTTTCTCGCACAGAATCTTGGTGATGGCGAGCTTCATGTTGGAAGCGGGGATCTCGACGATCTTCTTACCGGCGAGGTAAGCGTTCCGGATTCTGGTCAGATAATCTGCAATAGGATCAGTCATAATGTTGTTCTTGTCTTTTTAAGTTTATCACCAGCTGGCCTTCTTGACACCGGGGATGAGACCGGCGGAAGCCATCTCGCGGAACTGGATACGGCTCAGGCCGAAGTCCCTCATGTATCCTTTCGGACGACCGGTGAGGGAGCAACGGTTGTGGAGACGGACCGGGCTCGCGTTCTTCGGGAGCTTGTCGAGGGCGGTATAGTCACCGGCCTCCTTGAGGGCTGCCCGCTTGGCGGCATACTTGGCTACGAGTTTCGCGCGCTTGACCTCGCGTGCTTTCATTGATTCCTTTGCCATCTTCTATCTTAGTTATTATGTTTCTTGAACGGGAGGCCGAAGGCCTTGAGGAGGGCGTGGCACTCTTCGTCGGTCCGGGCGGTGGTCACGAACGTGATCTCGACACCGTGGATGCGCGGGTTCTTGTCGATCTCGATTTCAGGGAAGATGATCTGCTCCTTGATGCCGAGGGTGTAGTTGCCCTGGCCGTCCATCTTCTCGGCGATGCCGTTGAAGTCACGGATACGCGGGAGGGCGACACGCATGAGGCGCTCGAGGAATTCGTACATCTTCACGTCGCGGAGGGTGACCTTCGCACCGATGGGCATTCCCTTACGGAGCTTGAAGTTGGAGATATCCTTGCGGGAAGCGGTGATAACCGCCTTCTGTCCGGCGATGATGGAGAGCTCTTCGGCGGCCTCCTCGACCAGCTTCTTGTCCTGGGTGGCGTCGCCGACACCTTCATTGAGGGTGATCTTGACGAGCTTCGGGACCTGCATCACGGTGGTGTAGGAGAACTGCTTCATGAGAGCGGGAATGATCTCCTCCTTATAGACCTTCTTCAGGTCCGGAACATATCCTTTCGGAAGTGCCTGGACTTCCGCGGGCTTGTTGCTTTTCTTTGCCATAGTTACTTGATCTCCTCTCCGGTTGATTTAGCGATGCGGACTTTCTTTCCGTCCACTACCTTGTGGGCAACCTTCGTCGGCTTGCCGGCGGCGTCCATCAGGTTGACGTTGGAAATGTGGATCGAGGCTTCCTGCTTGACGATGCCGCCCTGGGGAGCCTTCGGATTGGGTTTGGTGTGCTTGGAAACCATGTTGATTCCCTCGACCACGACGCGGTCCTTCTCGCGGATGACCTCGAGAACCTTACCGGTCTTGCCCTTGTCGTTACCGGCATTCACATACACGGTATCGCCTTTCTTGATATTGAACTTTTTCATGTTGCTCTGTTGATTAAAGGACCTCCGGGGCCAGGGAGACAATCTTCATGTAGTTCTCGCGCAGCTCGCGGGCCACAGGGCCGAAGATACGGGTGCCGCGGAGTTCGCCGGCGCCATTCAGGAGGACGCAAGCATTGTCGTCGAAACGGATGTAAGAACCGTCGGCGCGACGGATTTCCTTCTTGGTGCGGACGACGACGGCACGGGTGACGGTGCCTTTCTTGATTTCGCCGCCGGGAATGGCGCTCTTGACCGTGACGACGATGGTCTCGCCCACGGAGGCGTAACGGTGACGGGTGCCGCCAAGGACGCGGATGCACAGGACTTCCTTCGCTCCGCTGTTGTCAGCCACCGATAAACGTGTTTCCTGCTGTATCATAATTACTTGACTTTTTCAACGATTTCAACTAATCTCCAACGCTTGGTCTTGCTGAGCGGACGGGTTTCCATGATGCGGACGGTATCGCCCTCGGAGCACTCGTTCTTTTCGTCAGCAGCGACGAACTTGGTGGACTTCTTCATGAATTTGCCGTAAATGGGATGCTTCTCGTGGGTTTCGACAGAGACGACGATGGTCTTGTCCATCTTGTTCGAAACGACGATTCCGACTCTTTCCTTACGAAGATTTCTTTCCATAGGACTACTCTGTTTTAGTTCTGCTGTTTTTCTTTCTCGGCAAGGATAGTGATCATACGGGCAATATCCTGACGGGTTTTTCTGATCTTGGACGTGTCCTCCAGGGGAGAGACAGCGTGGTTGAGCTTCATGGTGTCGAGATTGTTCTTCTCGATCTCGATGCGGTCGCGGAGGTCGGCGATGGACATTTCGCGCACTTCAGTGATTTTCATTTTCGTTACTCCGTTAAATTATTCTTCGACATAATCCCTGCGGACGACGAACTTCGTGGCGACCGGGAGCTTGTGGGCGGCCAGGCGCATGGCCTCGCGGGCGGTTTCGAGGGAGACACCCTCGGCCTCGAAGAGGATGCGGCCCGGAGTGATCGGGGCGACAAAGCCCTGGGGATCGCCCTTACCCTTACCCATACGGGTATCGAGCGGCTTCGCAGTGAACGGCTTGACAGGGAAGACACGGATCCAGATCTGGCCTTCACGGTTCATACGACGGGAAATCGCCTGACGGGCGGCCTCGATCTGATGGGCAGTCAGCCAGCAGTTCTCCAGGTTCTTGAGTCCGAAGGAACCGAATGCGAGCTGGTTTCCGCGACCGGAATTGCCCTTCATGCGGTTTTTCTGTTCCCTTCTGAATTTTGTTCTTTTAGGCTGTAACATTGCTGTGATGTTTTAAAATTTTCCTTTATCGTCCCTAACTCATTGGTACTCAGCTGGTTGGGTGCATTTCGTCCCGATTTAGGGATTGCAAAGTTACGAAAAAAATCTGAATTGACAACTTTTTTCGAGATTTTTTTCAAACTTTTCTACCGCCGATTTTGAAACCTAAGACATTGGTTTTATCGGCAGTTACATATTCTGTTGAAAAATATTTGACCGCATTTTCGACCGCGGGCTCCGACGCGTATCTTTGCCCACGAAAAACGCCCCCCGGACGGGAGGCGGTACGCTCATTTCTTGTAGAAATCCGGGACTTCCACGACCGGCGGGTCTTCCCAGAAAATGGACCAGTACAGGGCGGGGAAGGTCCCGTCCTTCCAGGCGAGGACCAGCTGTTCCAGATCCTTGTCCTCCCCTTCGGGATCGTACTCGGATTTGAGATTGTTGTCGAACATCTTGGCGACTCCCTGCCAGAACCCGGCGGCGATGCCGTTCTTGTAGTCGCGGATGATGGAATAGGAGGATTGCCCTGTCTCCCGGTCGATAAGTTTCAGGAGGACCGCCCCCTGGGAGATCGTCATCTTGTGGAGCGCTCCCTCGAAATCCTTGAAGAGCATGCTCTGGACCTCGTTCATGTAGCGGTCTTTCTTCATCCGGCCGTACTGGTTCGCCGCCAGGGTGCTGTCCACGATTTCCTGCAGTCTTCCGGAAGCTTCCGCATACGGGTACACGCGGGCGAAATTATAGACGAGTTTGTAGTACTTGCGCCAGTCCTTCTTCTGCTTCCGCGCGAAGATCCAGACCGGGTCGAGGGAGTCGAAATACAGCGTGTCCCCCTGGATCACCCGGTAACTGAGGTAGCCGCTGTTCCCCTTGCCGTCCTCTCCCATGATGATCCGGCGGGCCATCGCTTCCTGCCGTTCCCGGGCCTGCCGCATCGCTTTTTCCACGTGCTGCCCCGCGGCGGGAAGGACCGTCGCCAGGATCAGGGCCGATATGACAAAAAGACGCTTCACAAGCTCATACGGACATGCGGAGTATGCCGTGTGCAAAAAGCGCGCCTGTCAGCATTCCACATAAGACAGGGACTCCTCCGACCGGTCATAGACCAGCCAGTTGGAAACGGTGATCCAGTCGCGGAGGATGAGGAGACGGGCCTTCCCGACCGGAAGGTCCACGGCGCAGTGGTAATGGCCGAAGATGAAGAAATCGACCGGTTCCGCAAAAGAGGCGCAGAACCGGTACAGGGGCTCTTCCTCCCCCTTGAAGGTATAGCCGATGCTCTTCCCGAGCCGGGATTTCCGGGACCAGCCGTTCCCCATCCGGAAGGCGAGCCAGGGATGCAGGGTGCTGAAACAGCGCTGGAGGAAACGGTTGTGGAATCCCCAGCGCATGAACTTGTACCCCCGCATGCCGGGGCCCAGGCCGTCACCGTGGCCCAGACAGAACGTCTTTCCGCCGATCCCGGTCACATAGGGCTGCACGCAGCGCGTCATCCCGAGTTCCTCAAAATAGGAGTAGGTCCAGATATCATGGTTCCCCTGGAAGAAATAGACCTTCACGCCGGCGTCCATGAGGCCTTGCAAGGCCGCGAACACGCGCGTATAGCCCTTCGGCACCACATCCCGGTATTCATACCAGAAATCCCAGATGTCCCCGAGGAGGTACAGGGCTTCCGTCTCGGAGGCCGGAATTCCGCGCAGGAAGGCGACGAAACGGGCTTCCCGGCCGGAAGGGTCGGCGACATCGAGGCCCAGGTGGACGTCGGAGACAAAGTATGTGAGCTTTCTCGGCAACGGTCAGGCCAGGATGAAGATCAAGAGGGCGACGAGGAGGCAGTAGGCGGCGAACCAGGTGAGCTTCGCCTTCCGGACGATCGCGATCATCACCTTGCAGGCGAAAAGCCCGGCGAAGAAGGCGGCGACGAAACCGACGATGAGGGCGACCGGTCCGACACCGCTTCCGAAGACCTCCTTGCCCATGGCGACCTTCAGCAGGTCCAGGGACTGCTCGCCGATGATCGGGATCAGGACCATCAGGAAGGAGAACTGCGCCATCACTTCCCGCTTCACGCCGGAAAGGAGGCCGGTTGCGATGGTGCTGCCGCTCCGGGACACGCCCGGGACCACGGCAAACGCCTGCGCGACGCCCACGATGGCGGCCTGCCCGTAGGAAATACCGTTCCGGGTATCTTTCGCCTTGGGCGCCTTGATGCGCTTCCCCACCTGGTCGGACACCAGCAGGAGGAGCGCCGTGATGCACAGGCCCACGGCCACCTGCTTCAGCGACCCGCTGAACAGGGCGTCCACCTGGTCCTTCAGCAGAAAGCCCACCAGGGCGACCGGGATGAGCGAGACGAGGATCTTGCACACGTAGTCCGTCTCGTCATTGTACTTGAACTGGAAGAAACCTTTGAGCAGCTGCCAGATGGCGCCCCAGAACACCACGATGGTCGCGAGGACCGTCGCGAAATGGACCGCCACCGTAAAGTCGAGGAAACCTTCCCCGTCCACGCCCAGCAGTTCCTTGAAAATCATGAGGTGCCCCGAACTGGACACCGGGAGAAACTCCGTCAGACCCTGGATGACGCCCAGGAGCAATGCCTGCCACCAATCCATCGCCTATTTCTCCTTTTTTCCGGGCCGCCGCATGATCGCGACCACCTCCACGACGATTCCTGCGACGATGACGATGGGCGCGGCCACGAGGCGGCGGAAATCGAACATCGCATAATTGAAAACCTGCGGGTCGTCGGACCCGCCCCCGGCGAGGAGGATGAACCCCGCCACCATCACGAGAAGGCCCGCTATCATCAGCTTCAGGCCTCCGGCCGTCACGGCCATCTTATCGTTTTCTTTACTCATAGTTCCTTGTCATTTCGGGCTTGCCGGGGAATCTATGCCGCATACAGCTGGTCCCGGTCATACCGTACCAGGCGTCCCACGACGATCCAGGTGCTCACCACGCAGATCAGGACGCCGCCCACGACGACGATGCCCATCGCGATGAGCAGGGTCGGGAGCTGGAAAATCTCGAAGAGCTGGACGAACTCCTTCCGGAGGATGAACAGCCCGCCCACGAGCATGGCGATGGCCACGAGGGCGGCGAAAAGCCCCTGGACGGCGGACTGCGCGATGAACGGGGCGCGGATGAATCCCCGCGTCGCGCCCACGAGCTGCATCGTGTGGATGGTGAACCGGCGTGCGAACACGTTGAGCCGGACCATGTTGCCGATGAGGACGAAGGAGATGAACAGCAGCAGGACGATCAGCACGCCCAGCACGAGGCCGATCTTCTCGAGATTCGCGTTCAGGGCCTCGACCAGGGAGGTCTGGTACACGACCTCGTCCACGAGCGGCGACGCGGCAAGCTTCCCGCGGACCACCTCCAGGCTGTCCGGGGTCACATAGGCCGCCTCCAGGTTCACATCGACCGAGATGGGAACCGGAGCCGTGGCGAAGACGTCCAGGAAATCGCGACCGAGCATGCGGGCCATCTCTTCCACGCCCTGCTCCCGGGAGATGAAGGTCGTGGACCGGATGCCGGGGACCCCCTCGAGACTGGACTGGTATTGAAGCCCCTGCTCCTCCGTCACATCCTGCTTGAGCAGGACCGACACCTGCATGTTCTCCTTGAAGTAGTCCGACACGCTCCGGGCGTTCAGCAGCAGGAGCGAAGCCATCCCCACCAGCAGCAGCACCAGGCTGATGCTGATCACCGTGGACACCCATGCTCCGGCCAGGCGGCGCCGGATTAATCTGTTACTCGGACTTGGCATAATACCCCAATTTCGCCTCAAAGTTAGTCATTCGCACCGAATCTCAAAAATTATTCTTAACTTTGTATGCTAAATAAATAGATTATGGCTGATTCCGTCCAGAAAGTCCTGTTCGTCAACTCCGAGATGGAGCCCTACCTCCCGCAGAGCCCCATTGCGACCCTGTGCCGGCAGCTCCCGCAAGGCATCCAGGAGCGCCGCAAGGAGATCCGTGCCTTCATGCCCAAGTACGGCTGCATCAACGAACGGAAGAACCAGCTCCACGAGGTCATCCGCCTGTCCGGGATGAACATCATCATCTCCGACGTGGACCGTCCCCTGGTGATCAAGGTGGCCTCCATCTCCTCCGCCCGCATCCAGGTCTATTTCATCGACAATGAAGACTACTTCCGCCGGAAGCAGATCTACCGGGACGAGGACGGCCGCTTCTTCGCCGACAACGGCGAGCGCGCCATCTTCTACGCCCGCGGCGTCCTGGAGACGGTCAAGAAGCTTCGCTGGGCCCCGGACATCATCCACTGCCACGGCTGGATCTCCCAGGTCCTTCCCCTGTACCTCAAGAAGGCCTACAAGGGCGATCCCGTCTTCTCCGGAGCGAAGGTAGTCCTCTCCCTGTACGACGACACCCCGGACGAGCCCTTTGCCGACGGTTTCGGCCAGACCATCCTCTTCGGCGGCATCAAGCCCAAGGACGTTCCCCTGCCTGAGAAGGCCGGTGGCATGGAACTTGCTGAACTTGCCGCGCAGTATTCCGACGGCATCATCCTCGGCTCCGAAGCCGTGGCCCCGCGGCTCATCGAGACCTGCAAGGCCCTCGGGAAGCCCCTGCTTCCCTTCGATGGCGCAGCCCTCGCCGACGGAACCTACATGGACCAGTACAACGCGTTTTACGACAGTTTATTGTAATGAACTCTGCTTTCAGGAAAGCACTCCTCCTTTTGCTTCCGCTCGCACTGGCGGCCTGCGTGAAGACCAGCACGGAACTCGGCAAGGACCTCATCGACCAGAGCCTCCTCTACGACACCTATACCATCGAAATCCCCATCGAGGACATCCGTCTCCGCCGGGCCGACGACCTGTCGGGCTTCTCGGATTCGCGCATCACCATCGGCGCCATCCGGGAGGAGACCTTCGGCCTCACCACCCGGTCCAGCGCATTCTCGCTCATCCCGGCCCTGGACACCATCGACCTGGGAACCAATCCCGAGTTCGTGAAGTTCCAGGTCCATTTCGAGGCCGATACCATCTCCGTCGCCACCCCGGGCAACGAGCGTATCCTCCAGAACCTGTATGTGTATGCGCTCACGGACTCCCTCTCCAGCAAGAAATCCGGCACCAACCGGCCCGTCCCGCACGGAGACGAGATCGTCACGCGCGGAATCCCCGTGTATGACGGCGACGATTCCCTGAGCTTCGAGCTGAACGCCGCGTATGGACAGAAATACATCGACGTCCTGAAGCGCATCGGCCCCGTCCTCATGGACCAGTCCGAGAAGGCCACGGTGAACAAGTACGCCGAATACATCACGGCCGTTCCCGGCATCTATATCGAGACCGACGTCCCCCAGGGCATCGGCGGACGAATCAACCTGTTCAACCTGTCCGTCCTCTCGGTGAACGACAGCTACTACTACCGGAACAACAACGTCGCCACCCTGACGGTCCGTTCCACCTACGATGGCGAACGCAAGGATACCACCTTCCTGTTCATCCCGGGTGAGCCCATCTTCTACGACGAGGGCAAGTACCTGAAGGACAACAAGCTCTTCTACCAGTATGCCTTCAACCACACGACGCACGAGGCGCCCGAAGGAATGGCGGACAAGAACATCTACATCGAGGGCGGCGGCGGCCTGAAGCCCGTTTTCCCGATGGCTCCGCTGGTGGAGAAGGTGAAGGATGCCATCGTCTCCCGCGGCGGCAACCCGTCCAAGACCATCATCAACAAAGCCACGCTGCTGCTCCCCTATGAGCAGCCCAAGGATTACGTCCAGGTGGACTATTTCCCGTCCATGCTCAGTCCGACCATCCGCATGGTCACGGACGAGGAGGAAGGGACCGTCACCTTCGCCGGCCTCACCGACGCCAGCGCCACCTCCGAGAACCAGGGCGACCTGGACCGGGCGAACCTCCGTTACGCCCCCGACATCACCTACCACTTCCAGGAAATCCTCCTGCGTGACGACCTGGACACCGACGACGATGCCGACATCTGGCTCCTCACCGTCCACAGCGAAACCGTGGAGCAAGCCACCGGCAACGCCGAACAGGAAGCCTACTACCAGCAGATGATGTACGCCATGTACTATAACAACCTCTATGGCGGCTACGGCGGTTACGGCGGATATGGCGGCTATGGTGGATACGGATATGGCTACGGCGGCTACGGCGGTTACGGCGGATACTCCAATTACTATAACATGTACATGATGTCCGCCCTGATGTCCCAGATGAACCGGACCACCTACTCCACGACACAGGAACTGGACAAGGACCGTTTCTACCGCGCCATCCTCAACGGCCCCGACGCCACGGAGAAAGACGCCAACACCGGCGCGCTCAGGATCCCGACCCTGGTGGTGACCTTCTCGGTCCCCAAGGGATGACAAAAAAATCCGGCTCTTTCGAGTCGGATTTTTAATTTCGCCCAGAAGGCCGGCTTTTACTCGCCGAGCTTCTCGGTGACCTTGTTGATGGCGTCGCCCACAGTGGCGATACCGGCGGTTTCCTCATCGGGAATCTTGATGCCGAAGACCTTCTCAAACTCCATGAGGAGTTCGACAGTGTCCAGGGAATCGGCACCCAGGTCATTGGTGAAGCTGGCGGTCTCGGTGACCTCAGACTCCTCAACGCCAAGCTTGTCGACGATGATGTCCTTGACCTGCTTTACGATTTCTTCTTTTGTCATAACAGTCAGATTTTAGTTTATAGTTTTATTACCGTTTATCGCAATAATAGTGCAAAGTAAGAAAAAATTTTCCATAAAATGAAATTTCCCCCGGGAAAACCGACATCAGGCGGCCTCTTGCCGGCTCAGATTGAGCCAGATCCGCAGGCCGTTGAGGGAATTCAGCAGGTAGAAACTGTATTTGACGACATAGATGGTGGCGAAGGCCGAATCCGGCTCGGCGCGCAGCGTCAGGACCCACATCAGGATGGTGGACACATTGACGCCGATCCAGAAGATCCACTGTTCCATATACGCCGTGGACAGGAGGTACTGCCCGAGGATGTTGCACATCATGGAGAAGGCGTCCATCATCACGAGCCACTTTACGACGCCCGCCGCCTCCGTCTTGTCCAGGGCGGCGAGGATGAAATAGGATGCAATGAGGCCGACGAGGAAGATACTCCCATAAAGCAGCCACTGCTTCCCGTCCAGCCTCCGGGCGCGGACCTTATCCTCGGCATGCGCCCCGCGCTTCTTCCACTGAAAATAGCCGACGAACTGCATGGGCAGGAAATACAGCAGGTGCAGGGCTGCATTCCCGTACCGGGTGCCGATGAGGCACATCACCCCGTAGATCGTCACGTCGATAAGCCCGAACAGGAAGGTCAGGATCCGTCCGTTCGCCGCGCACACGGTGCTCAGCACGCCCATCAGGGATCCGAAAGCCGAGATCACGAGCATCGCCCGGCCGCTTTCCGTGTCCTGGAACTTGATGGCGGTCACCACCACCGTCACCACCGCCATCCCCACGAGGATGAAGGTGTTGAACCATTTGTTGAATGTCTTGTCGTCTGTCATGCTGAACGTCGTGAAAGATCTATTCGTTCAAATAATCGTGGATCTTCACCGCCAGTTCCGCCCCCACGAGGGCGGAAAGGTCCTCCAGGGGCGCCTGGGCGATCTTCGCCACGGAGCCGAAATGGAGGAGCAGGCGCTGTTCCGTCTTCTCGCCCACACCCTTGATTTCCCGCAGGGCGCTCTGGATGGCGGCCTTGGAACGGAGGTTCCGGTGGAAGGTGATACCGAAGCGGTGCGCCTCGTCGCGGATATGCTGCAGGACTTTCAGGGCCTGGGAATTCCGGTCGATGAACAGGGGATACGGGTCGCCGACGCGGATGACTTCTTCCAGACGTTTTGCGAGGCCTACGACCGTGAGCTTTTCCGTGAGGCCCAGTTCCGCCAGGGCCTGGTAGGCCGCATCCAGCTGGCCCTTGCCACCGTCGATGACGATAAGCTGCGGCAGGTCGTCCGGGGCTTCGGCAAGCATCCGGGAATAGCGGCGGTTCACCACTTCCTTCATGGACGCGAAGTCATTGGCCCCGATCACCGTCTTGATCTTGAAACGCCGATAGTCTTTCTTGGAGGGTTCCGCATCCCGGAAAACGACGCAGGAAGCCACCGGATTCGTGCCCTGGATGTTGGAATTGTCGAAGCACTCCATGTGATGGGGCAGTTCCTTCATCTCCAGGGCCTTCCGGAGCTCTTCCATGACGCTCAGGCGGAACTGGTCGGGGTCCGTGTGCTCCCGCTGCTTGATGCTGTGGAAATGGAACTCCTTGGCGTTCTTGGCGCTGAGTTCCAGCAGGGCCAGCTTGTCGCCCCGCACCGGGATCTTGAACTCCACCCCGTCGATCTCCACATCCGGAAGGAACGGGACGATAACTTCCTTAGAGAGTTCGCCGAACTTGGACTCGATCTCGGCAATGAAGGTGGCGAGGATGGACGCCGGCTCTTCCTCGATGGGGCAGCGGAATCCCAGGTTCAGGGACTGGACGATCGCACCGCCGCGGATGCGGAGGAAATTGCCGAAGGCCTCGTTGGCATCGAGGACCAGCGAGAAGACATCGGCATTGGTGTCCACTGCGGAGGTGATGATGGACTTGGCGTAGTGTTTTTCCAGGGACTGCGCCTTCTCCTTGTACTGCTGGGCTTCCTCGAAATCCAACCGGTTCGCCGCCTCGGTCATCAGCGTTTTGTAATGACGGATGACGTCCCCGCCCCGGCCGGTCAGGATGCGGATGATCTCCTCGATGTTGTCACCATACTCCTTCCGCGAAATCTTGCCCACGCAAGGGGCTTTGCATCGGCCGATATGGAAGTCCAGGCAAGGCCGGAACTTCCCCTTGAGGATGGCGTCCGAGGTGATGTTGAGGTTGCAGGAGCGGAGTGGATAGGTCTCGCGGAAGAAATCCACGAGGTTCCGCGCATGCATCACGGAGCTGTAAGGACCGAAATACCGGTTCCCCCTGGATTTGTCGATATGCCGGGTGATGAACACCCGCGGGAACTCGTCCCCTGTCACGCAGATCCACGGATAGGTCTTGGAGTCCTTCAGGAGGATATTGTACCGCGGCTTGTACTGCTTGATGAGGTTGTTTTCCAGCAGGAGGGCGTCGGCCTCGGTATCCACCACCGAATACTGCGCGTCGGCAATCTTGGACACCAGGATGCGCGTCTTCGTGTTCAGTCGCTCCGGCGGTACGAAATACTGCGCCACCCGCTTGTGCAGGTCCTTCGCCTTTCCCACATAGATGACATTCCCCTCGGCGTCATAATACCGATAGACGCCAGGGGAATGCGGAAAGAGCGCTATTTTTTCCCTTACTGTCATTCTGGGCCCATCCGGGCGAAGAATCTACAGTCCCAGGGCTTCCTTCACGGCCTCGCCGATCTTCTCCCCGCGGATACCCCGCTTGAGGATGGTGCCGTCCGGGCCGAAGAGGATGATGTGCGGAATGCCCTCGATGCCGTACAGGTCCGTCGGAATGCGCTGGGCGTTGATAATCTGGTTCCAGACGATGCCCACTTCCGGAGCGGCGGCGACGGTGTCTTCCACCTTGTCCCAAACCGCGACGGAGAGCATGTCGAACTGATCCCCGTGATACGTGTTGTACACGTTGATCAGGTTCGGCATCTCCGCCTTGCAGGGGCCGCACCAGGAGGCCCAGAAGTCCACCAGCACGTACTTTCCCTTGCCGATGTAGTCGGAGAACTTGACCGTGGAGGTCTCGGGGTTCTCCGGGTCCTGGACCACGGTGAAGTCCACGAAAGGCGTGCCTTCGGCGGTCTTGGCCTTGGTGTCGTAGGTCGCACGCATCTGGACGACCTCGGGAATAGCCTTCATGTCCTCGGACAGGCCGTCCAGCAGGGCGATCATCTCGTTGGGGTCGTCCTCCATCAGCTGGGAAAGGGCCATGAGGCCCAGGATGTTGTCGGGATTGGCCTTGACGGTCTCCTTCTGATACGCATTGAACTGGCCGATGACCTCATCGTAGTAGGCCTCGGCAGCCGCCTCATCGTCGCCGAAACCGGCCATCTTGGCCCGGTAGTCGGTCATGAACTGCTGCATCCAGTCGTTGTAGGCGGCATAGCGGGCCTGGACGCCCTTCTTGTCGGAGGAAGTGGCCGTACCGGCTGCCGGGTCCACGGTAATGGTGGAACCGTCAGCGACGAAGGTAACGGGGGACAGTCCGGCATCGACAACGACCATCTGGGTGGGATCGGTCGGGATCTCCGCCTCGAAACGGCCGTTCTCGACGGTAATGGTCGTATCGAGGGATTCGCCCATCGAAATCTGTACGGACTCGGGGGCGTCTTCACCGAACTGGCCCACGACCTTGGTGGTCTTGCCAGCCTTCGGCGTGCAGGCCGCGAGCAGCATTGCCGCTGCGGCCAGATACATCATCTGGGTTTTCATATGTCAGCTAAAATAAGAATCCGATCCGGTAGCCCACATGGGGCGTCGCCTTGAAACTGGGGAGGCACAGCAGGTCCGCCCCGGCGGTGAATTCATGGAACCAGTGCTTCGCAAAGGCCCTGCGCACCCCGAGCTGGGGCGTTACGACCAGCTCGCCGAAGCCCTTCTGGTTGAAATACGCCGTAACGGGTACGCCCACGAATTCCGCAGAATTGCCCCGGGTGTATTTCCCGTGCCGGTCCCGCCAGTCCATCAGGAAATAGTAACGCGGCTCCAGCGTCACGGCCGGCGCCATCGTCGTGGACCAGAAGAAATCGTCCAGGGCGCTTGAAAGCGTCCAGGTCCTGGACGCCGCTCCGGCCCGCGCGACGAGCGTCGCATTCCCCAGTCCGGGCGCCCACTCGAACGCATACTCCAGCCCGGCCCCGAGGGTCGTGGAAATGGTATGGTTCGTCTGCACCCGCGTCTGTGCCAGCATCGTCACGGCGGCGAGCACCGCCACCAGGCTCAAAATCATTCGTTTCATCGTCATGACGGTTAATCACGCAAAGATAACGAATATTTTGGATTTTGTTCCACTTTGACGGCCTCAGCCCTTGGCGCACCGTCACGGTTTCATTGCCAGGACATGGATATCGGAAAGGAGTATTTCGATCTTTTGTTCCCTGATCGTTCCATCCTCCCTTTTCTGGATCGTCTGGCTATACCGGGGCAACGTCTTCCAGAAATCATCATCCGCCTGATCAAGGCTGAAACAGGTCCCGTCCCCGAATGTGATACGGATATCTTTCCCACCGCGCAGAAGACGGCATTCCCCCATCTCATCCCAAGGGTCATGCGCATTGGTATTCAAATGTTGAATGTATGCTTTCCCAGGCAACAATTCCCGTATCGAGGCCTCCTCCTCCAAATGGATGGGATCCTTCCAGGAAATCACACAGTCAACCTTCAAATCATTGGTATAGACCATACATATATCGTATCCAACGTCTTCAGAAATGATCGTTTTGTGACATGAAACCAGCATCAGCGCCGCCATCAGGGTAAAACAAATCCATTTTTTCATAAGAACTTGATTAATTAACATAATACTCTTCAAATCCAGAAAACCAGAAACGAAATGCTTCTACCAGATAGAGATCAAGCGGAATACGGTTCGGATAAAGTGTTTGTATCCTCGTATACCAATCCTGTGGTGTTTTACAGGTCTTGACCGCTTCAACCATCTCCGGGATGGTATAGGCTGAATCAATCTTATCGGAGTATGCCTTCGATGTATTCTCCGCGTAAGGGTCGCCATCTTCTCCAACCCAATTGCATTGAACCATCTTTTTCCCATCTGTCAAATCCCTCATTATGGCAGTATAGAAATCGATTGAGTAGTTGCCGTCAAGTGTATAATCCGGATAACGCTGCATCGTCCAATATAGTTCAACTCCTCGTGCAAGGCTTTCCCCTACGCGTTTCTCTATAGAAATGTATAGATCCGGATCCATATTGAAATGCATTGCATGGGTCAATTCATGTATGGCCGTTCCATATAATTCGTCCGAGGAGAGTTCCTCCGTACCATTATACTCCCAAATCAGAACAACAGGCCGGTTCACAAGAAGGTCTCGATCATCAAAACTAAATAAACCAATACCCCGTCCCTGCTCATCCGTATAATTGTACACATGGAACCGCAGGCAAGCTTTCCATGTACCATTCATCGGAGGTCGAGGGATACCCTCATTTGCCTGATAATAATAACGTTGAGCCGCCTGAAAAATAACACTGTATTTGGCATACTCTCCTGTAAAAGTCCGATTTAATGCACCGTACGTGTTACTTGTGACATATTCTAGGTCGCTTTTCTCATTCCCGACCCTAATAGCAAAATCGTCTCGCGAGAATTTGATACGATACTTGAAATCGCCTTTAAAGGAAGCTGAACCGTAATTTAGATATCCCGTATTTGTGGAAGTCGCTTTATAATTATGCCAGAAAGTATAGGCTTCGACAACCATTCCTTCAATGCCGACGATACCTAGCTCCGTATCCGAGTACTTGACATATCCTTCCGGGTAGTACTTTGAACTTCCCTTTGTGTCCGGAGAAACAGGATTCGAAATTCCCTGCTCCCGGCATAATTCATCAAGTAGTTTGGATTCAAACCGCCATTCGGTCGACCGCACAGGAACCTCTTCCAGATATTTAGGCATCCAGAGTTCACTTTCGACTTCATAGGGGCAGTCGAAACTATTCAAGGGACAGTCTGCAGGAACAACGGTCCAATACTGGGGATACCCATTGATTTCAAAGGGATTGTTAATGCCGATAAAACCCTCCGTAATCTCGCAGTCTAGGGGATACTGATAGATGTCCAATTCAGTATGGCGCAGAACCGCATCTGCCTCATCATCACATGTCGGAACGAACCGGACATATTTATGAGTCGGAGCAATCTGATCCGCACTGAAAGCAGCACGCGTTTCTACGGGAAGATTCCCATACGCCTTTAAGACATTCTCCATGGAAAATGGATGACCTGTCTGCTCTCCGAAAGAGGCTTGTCGACCAGGCTGATACAGGTCGACCTCTAGAGCCGGTTCCGACATTTCAGGAAATTCGACACTCTCGCGCGAGCAGCAAACAGCAAGGAGCAGTAAAAGCCCGTAGATCTTTCTTTTCATCTTCATCCCCTCCTTTATAATTCAAACTCTCCCACATAGTCAGCACCGTCTTCCAGCGTGAGCGTGATGCGCCAGAGGCCGGAATCGCCGCTGAAAGGAAGGACGGCGACGTCGGAGGAATCGAACGTGTACGAGACAAGTTCGCCGGTCATAAGATTCTCGAGGACGGCGGACACCTCAACGCTGTCATAGATAGATGATACGTACACGACACAAAGGTCCGTATCGGCCATGACAGAGAAGGGAATCAGGGCCGGGACGCGGGGGCGGGACTCTTGGGCTCCCTCATCCCTTGTTTGTAGCGGTACATTAACTTCGTCTCCCATTGTTTTCCCCGCAGGAGCAGCCAGGGCGGCAGCGGACAGCATCAGGCCGGCCGCAACGAACAAAAGTGTTTTTTTCATACTTCGCATTGTTTAAGAGTTAAAAAACGCGGCGAAGTTACACCTTTCCCGTCGAAAAGGTGGATAATACGATATAACAAATGAGCAGAAAGCATTCTGATTATCAGCCATTTAAAAAAACTTAATATAACAGATCGTTTCTATCCCAATTTTTTCAGGAAAGTACTCCTGTCCGGCTCCGGCAAAGCATCGAACTGTTGCTTGTACCGGCTCTTGCGCATACGCAGCGATGGTTCCGACATATTCAAAAGATAGCTGATGCTCTTGATTGAAAAGCCGGAAAACAGCAGCGTCAGGATGGAATAGTCCAGTTCCTTTGCACCCGGGAGGGCATCTCGTACCCGGCGCATGATATTGCTTTCAGACAGGTTCAGCGACTGTTCCAGGGCTGTGACGAAAGACCGGTCATCCCTCAATTCGTTCAACTGCTTCCGGAATGAAGAGATGATCTCGTCGGGCATCATTTTCCCTTCTATTTTCTCCCGTTTGCTCAGCGTCCGCTCGTCCCAGGAGAAATAAGAATCCGCCAAGGACTTCAGTGTATTGACCTTATCTGAGATCAGCGTTCCTACCAATTCCGATGATAGGTCCTGCGTCTTTGACATATCCTCCAATACCTGACGATTTCTTCTCCGGACAATTGCAATCACGACACCCGCCATTCCAAACAGCAGCAGCAAAACAAGACCGGACATCTGTTGGCGTAAGCGAGAGGTTCTCTGCTCTTCTTCCCATTTGTTCTCATAATACTCCTCTATGACATGGCTGATTGACTGCCCGAGCACCGCTATCACCATACGGTCCTGGATTTTTACCGATTCTGTTTTCGCCCGATGCGCCTTTTCCCAATCCTTTCTGGCATCATAGACATTCCGGCAGTCATTATAGAAAACGGAACTGTCCACCGATGATTTGACCAAAGACTCCGCAATTCTCAAATAGTGGTCAGCAGAAGATGAATCTCCCTCTTTTTCGCAGACAGATGCCAACATTCCATAGTCATGGCTCTGCAGAGGAGTCTTGTTTTCGCGGATTAGTTGCTCGTAAATGGCTCTATATTCCGATAATGACTGTTTTGATTCGCCACCAAAGAAAGCAGCCTCGACCCACATCATCTCAGCAAGAGCATGAAGTTTAGAAGATGCGCGACCAGATGACAGGATTTGAGATAAAAAGGTCTTCGCTTCTTCGTAACGATATTCACTTAGCAATTGCTCGGCCACATCATACCTGCAATAATCCGCCATCAACTTCTCCCCAGCCTGCTCGGCGGCATCCAAGGCCTTTTCGGCATAGTCCAGCGAACGAACGTGATCATAGTTCAGGGAGAAGATCCGGGAGAGATGCTGATAGATCAGGCTCAACTGGCGGTTGTCACCCAGGTCTATGGCCAGCGGTTCCGCATCCCGGAAAGCCAAAGCGGCATCGATATAGTTCTCCGCGTTCTGCTGGATTACACCCAGATAATAAGTGGAGAGAAGCTGCTCCTGCCGGCTGCCGCGGCGCTGATAGTATTCGTATGCAACGCGGATGGTAGAATCCTCTTTGACATCGATATAGCGCTTGTCCTGCGCCATCGTCAAGAGGAGCGCGTGGCGGGCCCGGAGCGAGCGGGAAGGAAGAGTATTCCCCTCTATCCCACGGACAATCATCAGCGCACTGTCCGGGGCTGAATCCATACAGGACTCCGCGCGGTCCATTCCCGTCCGCGCTTCCCGAAGCCCGCTGCACGATAAGGCAAAAAAAGCCACCAAGGCCAATGAGAGCCAGTTTTTCATGTTCACGTTTTGGTCCGGCAAAGATACTGCATTTCTATGAAAAAGCTGCCGGGGAAAGGTCGTTTTTTAATTCTTAAAGGTATGAAAAAAATGCCCCGGCAGCCGAAAGAGCCTCGATTCTGACGGGACGAAAAAAGCTATGGTACTTTCTTCTGGAATGCAACCAGGCTCTGGAAGGCCTTACACAGAACCAGAAGATTTCCCATAGCCGTAACGTGCGGATACAGGAAATCTTGATGGCGGCCCTGTGTGATGAATTTTCCAGATTCGGTTGTCAGCCCGTCAACAAGATTTCACTTTATTGAAATCAAGTATTTTTCGTATTTCTTCGGCAAAGATATGCAAAAGAAAGCTCACAGGCAAGCCTGATGGGCATTTTTTCCTTTCCTTCGCGTGGGGGAGCCCCAGGCCTTCGCCAAACAGCCGCACACCGCAAAACGGATCAAGCGGCTTCAGGCGGGGTTGTGGTGCGCCAGCCCCGGAAATCGACCCTTGGCGCACCGTAAGAGCCGATGAGGGCACGCAAAACGAGGGTTCATGTGCGGCTGTTTGGCGAAAGGGCGGTTTTTGCTGATTTAATTTGGCGGATTCCCCGTTTTTTCCGACATTTATGCCTGGACGAATCATTCAAAGTCATCGCGACGGTGGCGGGAGCATGAGGCGTAAGATACAAGCGATGCATAAAGACTATTTCCACATAACCGCCAAGGGCGCCGATGCCCGGAATTTCATTATCTGCGAAGCGGACTACTATGCCGCTTTCAACCTGATCGGTGTCTGCGCGGCCAATGTACCACAGGTTGTCGTCGTTTCCTTTTCCATTGAAGACAGCCACCCCCACATCCTTCTATGGGGAACCCGGGAGGACTGTTCCCGGTTCAAGGCAATGTTTGAGACATTGTACGTCCATTATGCAGCGGCAACGAGAAAAGGCGGTGCAGACCTGCTGCTTCACTGTGAACTGTATGCCATCGACGGAGACGAGGACTATCTTCTTAACGTTGCCGTCTATACTGTCATCCAAGCCACGAAGGACGGAAAAGCCGTCATGCCCTACGATTATTACTGGGGAACGGGATCCATGGTATTCCGGACAGGGCATTTCATCCCCGTGTGGCTGTTCGACAAGCAGGGGCACATCTGCCGGCCCATACCGTTCGGCGACTTGGGCACGCGCGCTCGGCGGTCCTTGCTCCATACCCGGAAACTGTCCATTCCCGATGACTGGCAAGTATGCAACGGCATCATCCTCCCCTCCAACTACGTGGATGTCGCCCGTTTCGAATCCATCTACGGTACGCACAACCGTTTTCGGGTATTCCTGTCCAGTCCCCGCAAACGTGAGGAGATGATGCTGGCGCGGATGGCGGAACAACGGGGCGTTTCCATGGAAGACCTCGAGGCGCGAAAAGTGTGCGGGGACGTGTGCCGGGCGCTTTTCGGCACCCGCGACCCGCGCCGTCTGGACACCCGGCAGCGGATCCGGCTCGCGCAGGAACTTCGGCGGCGGTTCCGTCTGACCTTCCGCCAGCTCGCCACCCTCGTCCGCCTTCCCGAAACCGAAATCCGTACCTTCGTCCTCTGATACTCCTTCTCCGTGCCCGAGGCCACGTCATCGCTTCGCCTGCCGCCAAGCAGGCGCACATGAAGATGGGTCAGAACGCACAGAATAGAAACTTCCGTGCGCCAGAGGCTGATTTGGGCCTCCCGCGCACAAGGGCCATCAATAAAATCGCAGAGAAGGCAACCTCTGTGCGGCTGTTTGGCGACAAGCCTCGGAAAGCCCGCCCCGCCGGACAAGCTTTCTTTCACCGGGGCTGGCCGATGTACGAAAACAAAAAAAACACTCCCCCGCGAGGAGGAGTGCCTTCAAGTATAGTACGCGTCAAAGATGCGTCGATGGAAGGGGGATTAGCGACGGTCGTCGCGGTCGCGGCGCTCGCCACGGTCCCGGCGGTCACCACCGCGGCCACCACGGCCACGACGTTCACCACGGCCACCTTCACGACGGCCACTGGTCGGAGCCTGGGCACCGGCAGCGAAACCGGCGTTCGGGGAAAGATCCTGCTTGCCGTACTTCTCACCGTTGCAGATCCACACCTTGATGCCCATGGTACCCATCTGAGTGTTGGCCACGGCCAGGGCGTAGTCGATATCGGCGCGGAAGGTGTGCAGCGGGGTGCGGCCTTCCTTGAACATCTCGGAGCGGGCGATTTCGGCGCCGCCCACGCGGCCGCTGATCTGGACCTTGATGCCCTCGGCGCCCACGCGCATGGCGGTGGCGATGGCCATCTTGATGGCGCGGCGATAGCTCACGCGGCCCTCGATCTGACGGGCGATGCTGTCAGCGACGATGGTGGCGTCCACCTCGGGGCGCTTGACCTCGAAGATGTTGATTTGGACGTCCTTGCCAGTGACCTTCTTGAGCTCTTCCTTGAGCTTGTCCACCTCCTGGCCACCCTTGCCGATGATGACACCCGGACGGGCGGCATGGATGGTGACGGTGACGACCTTCAGGGTGCGCTCGATGATGATCCGGGACAGGCTGGCCTTCGCGAGGCGGCTTCCCAGGTACTTGCGGATCTTGTAGTCTTCGGCGATCTTCTCGGCATAGTTGCCGCCGACCCAGTTGGAGTCCCAACCACGGGTGATACCGATTCGGTTGCTGATAGGATTAGTCTTCTGTCCCATAGTTTATTCCTCCACTGCTTTTTTGACGTCAAGGATGATGGTAACGTGGTTGGAACGCTTGCGGATGCGTCCGGCACGGCCCTGCGGGCACGGGCGGATGCGCTTGAGCGTGCGGCCTTCGTCCACCATGATGGTCTTCACGAAGACGTTACCGTTCTCGAGTTCGCGGGTCTGCTCCGCGTTCTTGGCCTCCCAGTTCGCGATGGCGCTGCGGAGCAGCTTCTCCAGGCGGATGGAAGCCTCCTTCTTGGAGTAGTGCAGGAGGTCGAGGGCGTGGTTCACCTCAACACCACGGACGGTGTCAGCGACAAGGCGCATCTTCCGCGGGGAAGTAGGTGCATCTTTCAATACGGCGATAGCGGTCTGCTTCTTGGTCTCTTTCAGGCGCTCGGCCATCAGTCTTTTTCTCTTACCCATAATGTCAATCCTTTAAACATTACTTCTTATTGTTGCCTGCGTGGCCTCTGAAAGTTCTCGTGGGAGCGAATTCACCGAGCTTGTGACCCACCATGTTCTCCGTAACGTAAACCGGAATGAACTTGTTGCCGTTGTGGACGGCGATCGTGTGGCCGACAAAGTCAGGGGAAATCATGCTGGCACGGGACCAAGTCTTGACAACCTCTTTCTTCTTGCTGCCTTCGTTCATGGCAAGAATTCTGTTCTCCAGGGCTTCCTGGATGTACGGTCCTTTTTTAAGTGAACGACTCATAATCTGTTAGTTTATTCCGTTATTTCTTACGTCTTTCGATGATGAACTTGTTGGAAGTGGCCTTCGGATTGCGGGTCTTGAAGCCCTTTGCAGGCAGACCCTTCCGGGAACGCGGATGACCACCGGAAGCGCGGCCTTCACCACCACCCATCGGGTGATCGTGCGGGTTCATGACGACACCACGGTTGTGCGGGCGGCGTCCGAGCCAGCGGTTGCGACCGGCCTTACCGAAAGATTCCAGATTATGGTCGGGGTTGGAGACGGTACCGACGGTAGCGCGGCAGGTGACGGGGACCATGCGGGTCTCACCGGAAGGGAGACGCAGGATCGCATAGTTGCCTTCACGGGCGGCGAGCTGGGCGAAGGTGCCGGCGGAACGGGCCATCGCGGCGCCCTGTCCGGGACGAAGCTCGATGGCGTGGACCAGGGTACCCACCGGAATGGCGGAAAGCGGGAGGCAGTTGCCCATATCCGGAGCGGCATTGGCGCCGGACTCGAGCACCTGACCGACCTTCAGGCCGTTCGGGGCGAGGATATAGCTCTTCAGGCCGTCCTCATACTGGATGAGGGCGATGCGGGCGGAGCGGTTCGGATCGTACTCGATGGTGAGCACGGTGGCCTTGAATTCGTCGCGGTTGCGGACGAAGTCGATGATGCGGTACATTCTCTTGTGTCCGCCGCCACGGTAACGCACGGTCATCTGACCGGTGTTGTTACGTCCGCCGGAGGACTTGATGGGCTCGAGGAGTCTCTTGTACGGCTTCTTCGCAGTGATCTCTTCGAAAGAGCTGATGGCCTTGTTGCGCTGGCCAGGAGTCACCGGTTTGTATTTCTTGATTGCCATAATGCTTCCTCCTCTTAGATGTTAGCGTAGAAATCGATCTTGTCCTCACCTGCAAGCGTGACATAAGCCTTCTTGAAGTGATTCATGCGGCCCTTCAGCAGGCCGGCCTTGGTGTAGCGCTGCTTGCGCTTGCCGTGGTAGTTGAGGGTGTTCACCTCAGCCACGGAAACGTTGTACATCTGCTCGACGGCAGCCTTGATCTGAAGTTTGTTCGCCTTGCGGTCGACGATGAAACCGTAACGGTTCAGCTTTTCGCCCTGAGCCGTCATCTTTTCGGTTACGATTGGCTTAATTAAGATACCCATTGCTTTTTCTCCTTATTTTACTCTTGCCGCGAGGATATCCTGAACGCCGTCGACGAGCACGAGGGAGTGAGCGTCCATGATGGCATAGGTGTTGATCTCATCGACGGTGATGACCTTCACGTCCTGAAGGTTGCGGGATGACAGGAAAATGTTGTTGGAGTTCTCCGGAAGGACGAAGAGGACCTTGCGGTCACCGGCCTTGATGTTGGAGAGGATGGTGAGGAGCTCCTTGGTCTTGGGGGCCTCCATGGTGAAAGGCTCCACCAGGGTGATCTTACCCTCGGCGGCCTTGTAGGAGAGGGCCGAGCAGCGGGCGAGGCTCTTCACCTTCTTGTTGAGCTTGCTTTCGTAGGTACGGGGTTTCGGACCGAACACGCGGCCGCCGCCCACGAAGATATTGGCTTTCAGGGAACCGTGACGGGCACCGCCGCCGCCTTTCTGACGGCCGAGCTTCTTGGTGGAATAAGCCACTTCGCTGCGGTCCTTGGTCTTGGAGGTACCCTGGCGCTGGTTGCGCATATACTGGAGAACGTCCAGATAGATCACGTGGTCATTGGGCTCGATGCCGAAGACCTTCTCGTCGAGGACGACCTTCTTTCCGGACTCAGTTCCGTCGATCTTGTAAACAGACAATTCCATAATTTAAGCCTCCAGAATTAAATAAGAACCCTTGGCTCCGGGGACGGAACCCTTGACGACGATGAGATTGTTCTCAGGGATGACTTTCAGGACCTCGAGGTTGAAAACCTTCACACGCTCGTTGCCCATGTGACCCGCCATGCGCATTCCCGGGAAAACGCGGGAAGGCCAGGAGGATGCACCCATGGAACCGGGGTGACGGAGACGGTTGTGCTGACCGTGGGTCGCACCGCCGACGCCGGCGAATCCGTGGCGCTTCACGACGCCCTGGAAACCCTTACCCTTGGAGGTACCGACGACATCCACGAACTTGACGTCCTCGGTGAAGACGTCGGCGACCGTGAGGATGTCACCGAGCTTGGGCTCACCCGCGAAATCGGCCTCGAACTCGACGACCTTCTTCTTGGGGGTGGTCCCTGCCTTTTCGAAATGGCCCTTCAGAGCCTTGCTGGTCTGCTTCTCTTTCTTTTCGTCATAGGCAAGCTGAACGGCGGCGTAACCATCGGTTTCGACCGTGCGAACCTGCGTGACAACACAAGGACCAGCTTCAACGACGGTGCATGGAACATTCTTTCCATCAGCACCGAAGACGGAAATCATTCCGACTTTCTTTCCAATTAAACCAGGCATTGGTGTTTGTTAATTAATTGTTTATAAGTACTTTAACCGCGAAAAAACACGGCCCGCACACTTTTGCGGACCGCAAAGGTACGAAGAAAACCGCTGATTTCCAAATGACTTCAGCGGTTTTCAACAACTTTTTCAACAAGGTTACAGCCTCTCCACATCGGCCCAGCCGAACTTGGCCGGATAGAGCCAGGCGCGGTCGGTGCGCTCCATGACCCCGTAGTCCAGGGAGATCTTGGGGCACTCGGCATAGGCGCGCTCGATGAAGGCCGGATCGCCGATGCCGGCCTCCCAGCCCCTGAACTGTTCGGTCACGTCGGGGACATAGCGCTCCATCTCCTCGCGGATGACGGAGGCCTTCCACAGGAAGATACCGGAGTTCCAGAAGAACTCGCCGGTCCGGAAAAAGACGTCGGCCAGCTCCTGGGGCGGCTTTTCCGTAAAGGTCTTCACCTGCAGGGGGCAGCCCAGCTCCCAGGCATTCTTGCCTTCCTTGACCTGGATGTAGCCGAAATTCACGTCGGCATTCTTGGGAACGATCCCGAGGGTCATCAGCACGTCGTGCTGTTCCACGTAACCGAACATTTCCCCGATGGTCCTGGCAAACAGGGCTTCGTCCCGGATGACCAGGTCGCACGGGGTGGCGGCGATGAGGGCCTCCGGATCCCGGGAGAGCAGGGTATAGGCGGCATAGGCCATGCAGGGGGCGGTTTTCCGGGCGTGCGGTTCCCGCAGCAGGTTCTCCTCCGGCAGCTCCGGCAGGAGGATCCGCGCCGTCGCGGCGTACTTCTCCAGGGTCACCACGAGGATGTTCTCCTTGGGAAGGAAGCTCGCGAAGCGATCATAAGTCATTCTCAGATAAGCGGAAAGTTCGGCACCTCCCGCCATGATGACACAGTATCTGTGATTGCTCATACAGGCAATTATGTAGTTATACATACATCGGTATCCAGGCCTGGGGAAAATAGCGGACCTCGGTGCGCGGGCCGTCGAACAGGACGGAGACCACGTCGAAGAACACTTCCCGGTCGGATCCGGATTCGTTCAAAAACTTCAGGGCGGCGGCGCCGATGCGCTGCCTTTTGCGGCCGTCCACCCTTTCCTGGGGAGCCGTCCCTTCCGGAGCGAGCCGCGTCTTTACCTCTACAAAATGCAGGCCGTCCGTGTCCTCGGAGATGATATCCACCTCCAAATGTCCGCCCCGCCAGTTCCGCGCGACGATCCGGTGCCCCTTTTCCCGGAGGAAATCGCAGGCCTTCTCCTCTCCCAGCACGCCCAACGCCCGTTTTCCCCGCGTTTCCATAGGCCTATCCGAATTTGACGACCGTGACGCCGGAACCGCCGAACTGGATGTGCTCGTCCGCGACGGACTGGACACCGGGGACGGTCCGGACATATTTCTGGATCTCCTCGCGGAGCGCGCCCGTGCCCTTCCCGTGAAGGATGCGCACCGAGCCGACATCCAGCATGATGGCATCGTCGATATAGCGCATGACATTCTCGATGGCCTCGCCCACCCGCTGGCCGCGGACGTCCAGCTCCAGGCGGAAGTTCGCCTTCCGCTCGGAAATGCCGGCGTCATACACCTGCCGGGGTTTCGGGGTCTCGCGCACGGCCGCGCGATATTCATTGGAAGTCACCCGCTCCACCCGGTCCAGCGGCAGTTTCGTGGACAGGTTGCCGATAATGACGGTCACGGCCTTGTTGGACACCTTGGACACTTCGCCCACCATGCCGCCTTCCTTGACACGGACCTTCTCCCCCACCTTCAGGGGTGCGCTGCGGAAAGCGGCCATCTTGTCCGCCTCGCTTTCCCCGGAGGCCGGGGTATCGTCCTTCGCCCCCCGGCGCGCGCGGCGGGCCTTTTCCCGCTCCTTGCGCTCCTGCAGGGCTTTCAGTTTCTTGTCCAGGTACTCTTCCCGGTTCCGCTTGTCGTCCAGCTTTTTCTCCGCGAGGGCGCCCAGGAAATCCTGCAACTGCCCGCGGGCCCCTTTCGTGGCTTCCTTCTCCGCCTGGTTTTCCTTGATGGTACGGATGGTGTTCTCCACCTGCCGGTTGGCGTTCCGCACAATCTCCTCGGCCTCCTTGCGGGCCTCGTCCAGGATGTTCTTGCGCAGCTGCTTGATATCCTGGAGCTCTTTCTGATACTTGTCGGTGACGGCCTCGAGGGTCTTGTCGGTCGCCCGGATCTTCGTGAGTTTCTCGTCCAGGGCGCGGCGGTTCCGGGCGATCTTGCGGAGGTTCCGCTCGATGCCCACATACTCCTCGCCGGCGCGGTCCTCGGCATCCTTCACGATGGTTTCCGGCAGGCCCATCTTCCGGGCCAGCTCAAAGGCGAAGGAATTGCCCGGCAGGCCCATCTCCAGCTGGAAGAGCGGGGCGATGTTCTTGGCATCGAACTGCATTGCGCCGTTCACCACACCGTTTTCTCCGGCGGCGAACAGCTTCAGGTTCGTATAATGCGTCGTGATGACCCCATAGACGCCCCGGCGGTCCAGTTCCGCGAGGATGGCCTCCGCGATGGCCCCGCCGGCCGCCGGTTCCGTTCCGGAGCCGAACTCGTCCACCAGGACGAGGGTCCGGGAATCGGCCTCCTCCAGGACGGAACGCATATCCGACAGGAAGGAGCTGTAGGTGGAAAGGTCATTGTCGATGGACTGGTCGTCGCCGATGGAGACCATGATCCGGTCGAAGACCGGCAGTTCCGAAGTCTCGGACGTTGGGATGAGCATTCCCCACTGGAACATGTACTGCAGCAGGCCCACGGTCTTGAGGCACACCGACTTACCGCCCGCATTGGGGCCGGAAATCAGCAGGATGTGCTTCGCGGGGGTGAGGGTGGCGGTCAGCGGAACGATGGGCCGGCCCTCCTTCTTGAGCGCCCGTTCCAGGAGCGGATGGCGCGCCTTCCGCAGCTGCAGTTCCCCGCTTTCCGAGAGGACGGGCATCCCGGCGATGAAATCCAGGGCCACGCCCGCCTTGGCCATCAGGAAGTCGATCTCCCCGAGGAAGGCCGCGGCACCCATCAGGTCCGGGACATACGGGCGCAGGAACTCCGCAAACTCGTGCAGGATGCGCGCGATCTCGCGGGTCTCCGCGAAATGCAGTTCGGATATTTCATTCGAAAGGGCCACGATCTCGGCCGGTTCGATAAAGGTCGTCTTGCCGGTGGCGGACTCGTCATAGACGAAGCCCGGGAACTGGCGTTTCTTGGCCGAGGCCACCGGGATGAGCATCTTTCCGTCCCGGATGGCGACGCTGGCATCGGCATCCACAAGGCCTTCCTGCTGCGCCTTCCGGAGGATGGCGTTCATCCGCCGGGACACATTGATCTCCTTCTCGCGGATGGCGGTCCGGATCTCATAGAGCTTGTCCGAGGCGGTGTCCTTGATCTCCCCGTACCGGTCCAGGATCCCGTCGATGCGGTGCTGCACCTCGGGAAAGGCCGGGATGGCCGCGGCGATATGCTTGAGCCCCGGATAGATGCCGTCCTTGATCCCGCGGAAGAATCCGGTGACCTTCCGGAGCGTGTCGAGCATCGTACGGAGCCGTCCCAGGGAGAGCTGGTCGATGGAGGCATTCTTACCGATGGGTTCCAGGAAATGCAGGCAGTCGATGTAGCCGCTCGTCGGGAAATTCTCCTCGAACATGAGGATCAGGCGCATCTCGTCGGTGAGCTGGAGACGGCGGCGGATCTCCGCCGGATCCGTGGAGAAAGACTCCTCCGCCACGCGGTCGGTCGCATATTCCGTGGAACAGCGGTCCGCGATGAGCGCCCGTACCCGGTCGAACCCGAGCTTGCCCTCCAGTCTCTCCATCGACATGTCCATACGCTATTCCTCCTTGCCCGGCTCGTCTTTCGCCGGGTCCATCGCACCCTGGAGCAGCTGCCGGAGTTCCTGCATCGACTCCACCTCCCGGGCTTCGCCGTTACGGACGAAGCGCACCCCGCCGGTCTCTTCGGAAACCACGATGACATCCGCGTCCGTGTCCTCGGTCAGGCCGATGGCCGCGCGGTGACGCATCCCGAAATGGGCGGGAATATCCGTCCGGTTGGTCATGGGCAGCTGGCAGCGGGCCGCCGCGATGTGGTTGCCCACGATGACCATGGCCCCGTCGTGCAGGGGAGAATTCTTGAAAAAGATGTTCATGATGAGCCGGCGGTTGATCTCCGCCTCGAAGCGGTCGCCGCTGTCGATGAACTCGTCCATCGAGCTCTTGTGCTGGATGACGATGAGGGCGCCGGTCTTCTCCGCCGACATGGCCCGCACCGCCTCCGCCAGTTCCTCCACGCTCCGGCTTCCCAGCCGCTCCTCCTTGATGCCGAGGAGCCGGTTGAACAGGTCGCCGGTGCGGCGGGAAATGCCCGTCTGCATGGCAAAGCGGTTCAACAGGTGCCGGATTTCCGGCTGGAAAATGATGATGATCGCCAGGACACCGACGTCCAGGAGGGCATTCAGCAGGACGGTCATCATCCGCATGTTCAGGACCGACGCCACCACCTGCGCCACCAGCAGCAGCGCAAGGACCAGCACGATGTTGATCACCGTGGAATCTCCCCGGATGCTGCGCAGCAGGAAGAAGACCAGCAGGGCCACCATCGCGATGTCCAGGATGTCCGCCACCCCGAACTGCAGGAAACCGAATATGCCCAGCACTTTCGCCATTCAAAGGCAAAGTTAGCAAAAGATTTCGTACCTTTGACCACTTTAAGGAAACGAGATGGCATTTCGGGTTTTGAAATTCGGCGGATCGTCGGTGGCGGATGCCACGGCGATGTCGCGCGTGCTGGACATCGTGGGCGGAGAAACGCCCCGGGGACACGTCGTGCTGGTCAGTTCCGCGATCAGCGGATGTACGGACGGACTGCTCGCCTGTGCGGCAGGAGATGATTCCGGGCTCCCTGCCCTGCGGAACCGGCATGTCGCCATCGTCCGGCGCCTTTTCACCGGAAGCGAACGGGCCGACGCCATCGCTGAGCTGGACCGCCTCTTCGAGGAGATGGCCGCCGCTCCGGCCGATGAGAAAGTCACTTTCGGCGAACTCCTTTCCACCCGGATCCTCGCCCGGAAACTCGCCTGCGACGGCTATGAGACGCAGTGGGTCGATTCCCGGAAACTCGTCGTCAAGGACGACCTGCCGGAAACCTACCGGCGCATCCGGGACGCCGTGCAGGCGACAAGCGCCGCCGTCATCGTGGCGCCGGGCTTCATCTGCTGCGATGCCTCCGGGAAAGTATGCACCCTGGGCCGGGGCGGTTCCGACTACAGCGCCGCCCTGTATGCGGCGGCCCTGCAGGCCGAATCCCTCCAGATCTGGACCGATGTCCCCGGCATCATGACGGCGAACCCGAAAGAGGTTCCCGCCGCCCGCACCGTTCCCGAAATGTCTTACCGCGCCGCCCTGGAAATGGCGGAGCACGGGGCCAAGGTCCTCTACGCCCCCACCGTCGCTCCCGCGATGGAGGCGGGCATCGACATTGAAATCCGAAACACCTTCGCGCCCGCAGGCCGATATACCCGCATCGCGGCGGTAGCGGATGCCGCACCCTGGGTAGGCGTCACTTCGTCGGGCGAAGAAATCTGCCTTGTCGGCTCCCAGGAGGCCGATCCGGGCGCTGCGACCGGCCAGGTTCGCGAGGCGCTCCGCACGGCCGGCGTCGCCGCCCTGGACATTCGTCCCGAAGGGCGGAACCTCCTGGTCCGCGTCCGCAAAGCCGTGGCGCAGCCCGCGCTCCGGGCCCTGCACCGGTCCTTCTTCGAGACGCATCCGGTCCGGGAAGTGTGCCTGTTCATCGCCGGGGCCGGGGCGGTGGGCCGGGCCCTCGTCGCCATGGTCGGGAACACGGCCGCAACCGTGTCCGAACGCACCGGGAAGGCGCTCCGCGTGGCGGGTCTGGCCGACAGCCGGCACTACCGCATCGACCTGGGCGGGGGCGTCACCTCCCTGGACGGAGGCGTCGCCGGCGACTTCGTGGACGCGGTCATCGACCTGGCGCCCCGGGGGGCCGTCTTCGTGGACTGCACCGACAGCGAGACCCTGTACCGGCGCTATCCGGACCTGTTCCGGGCGGGCTTGAACGTCGTCTCGTCCAACCGGCGCTCCCTCGCCGTCCCCTATGTGGAATATGCCGCCCTGCAGGCCGCTGCCCGCGAAAACGGCTGCTTCTTCCGCTATGAGACCACCGTGGGCGCGGCGCTTCCGATGCTGGAGTCCCTGGCCATCGGCGCCAACAGTTCCGATGAAGTGGAGCGCATTGAGGCCGTCGTCTCCTGCACCCTGAACCAGATCCTCAGCGCCTACGGGGAAGGACCCACTTTCGCCTCGCTGGTGCGGGCCGCGCAGGAAGCCGGACTCACCGAGCCGGACCCGCGCCTGGACCTCGGCGGACGGGATGCCCTGCGCAAGCTCCTGATCCTCGCCCGCGAGGCCGGCGTCCAGCTGGAGGAGCAGGACGTGGACATCCGGCCGATCATCCCGGCCGCCCTCTTCGGCGTGCCCCTGGAGGACTTCTACCGGGGACTCGAGGAGATGGAGCCCGTCTTTGCCGAGGCGCACCGCCAGGCGCTCCGCGCCGGCTGTCACCGCCGCTTCGTCGCCTGCCTGGAAAAGACGCCCGCCGGCTACCGCGCCGGCATCCGCGTCCAGCAAGTGCCCGAGGACCATCCGGCCTACTACCTGAAAGGTACGGAGAACGCCATCCTCATCCGCAGTGCCTTCCACCCCACGCCCATCGTCATCCAGGGCCCCGGCGAAGGCGCCCGCCAGGCCGCCGCCTCGCTCCTGAACGACATCCTGCGCTGACCTTCGCCTCGCTGCATTTCTCGTTCCCTGCATTTCTCGTCCTCGGCATTTCGCGTCCTCGCATTGCAAAGTGCTGCTTTTCAATGCTTTCCGTCGCGGTCTATGTCCCTCCGGGGACACAGACCCAAAGCCATTGCGCTGTTAATCAGCCGCTTACGGTGTGGTCTGTGTCCTTTTTAGGACATAGACGCAGAGTCAAAACGATGATTCTCAGCACTTTGCGCAAAGGTCTATGTCCTTCCGAGGACACAGACCCGAAGCCATTGCGCTGTTAATCAGCGACTTGCGGTGTGGTCTGTGTCCTTTTTAGGACATAGACGCAGAGTCAAAATGATGACTCTCAGCGTTTTGCACAAAGGTCTATGTCCCTCCGGGGACACAGACTTGAAGTCATTTCGTTGAAAATCAGTCGCTTGCGGTGTGGTCTGTGTCCCCAAAAGGACACAGGCCGGCGAGGAAACCGCTGTCCGTCAAACGTTTCGCATTTTCAGCAGGGGAAGGAAATGGAAATGCGGACTATTTTCGTATCTTTGCAGCTGGTTAATTGTAAAACGAATCGTATGAAAGTCGCAGTCGTGGGAGCCACCGGCCTGGTGGGCTCCAAAATGCTGAAGGTGCTCGAAGAGCGTCATTTCCCCGTGACGGAGCTCCTTCCCGTCGCTTCCTCCCGGTCCGTCGGGAAAAAAGTCATGTTCCAGGGCCGTGAGTGGACGGTCATGAGCGCGGAAGAGGCCATCGCGAAAAAGCCCGCCGTCGCCATCTTCAGCGCGGGCGGAGCCGCCTCCGGCGAGCTGGCGCCCCTTTTCGCCGCCGCAGGATGCCGCGTCGTGGACAATTCGTCCTACTGGCGCATGGACCCGACCAAGAAACTCGTCGTCCCCGAAATCAACGGCGACGTCCTGGGCCCGGACGACTATATCATCGCCAATCCGAACTGTTCCACCATCCAGATGGTCATGGCCCTCGCCCCGCTCCACAAGGCCTACGGGATCAAGCGCATCGTCGTTTCCACTTACCAGAGCGTTTCCGGCAGCGGCCAGAAGGGCGTGAACCAGCTCAAGACCGAGCGTGCCGGCGGCGAAGGGGACTTCTACCCCCATCCCATCGACCTGAATACCCTCCCCCATATCGACAGTTTCCTGGAGAACGGATACACCAAGGAGGAGATGAAGATGGTCAACGAAACCCGGAAGATCCTCCGGGACGACACCATCGCCGTCACCGCCACCACCGTCCGCGTCCCGGTCTGGGGCGGGCACAGCGAGAGTGTCAATGTCGAGTTCCTGCGTCCCTTCGAAGTTTCCGAGGCGCGCGCCCTGATGGCGTCCATGCCGGGCGTCATCGTCCAGGACGACCCCGAGAACAAGGTCTATCCCATGCCCCGCTTTGCCGAGGGTCGGGACGAGGTCTTCGTGGGCCGCATCCGCCGCGACTTCTCCGTCGAGAACGGCCTCAACTTCTGGTGCGTCGCCGACAACCTGCGCAAGGGCGCCGCGACGAACGCCGTCCAGATCGCCCAGCTCCTGCTGGAGAAGGGACTGATCAAGGACTAGGGGCGATCTTTACCATGGACTTCGGTTTCTTCCACGATTTCTTGAGCATCGATTCCACTTCGGGCAAGGAGCGGAAGGTGGCCGAGTGGCTCTCCGAAACGCTTCCCGGGATGTTTCCGCCAGCGAACCGGCCCGTCCTGCGGGTCGATGAGGTCGGCGACGGCACCCTGAACCTTCTCCTCACCTGGGGTAAGCCCCGGATCGTGTTCTGCTCGCACCTGGACACTGTTCCTCCGTACATTGAGCCAACATTCCCGGAGAGCGTCATCAAAGGAAGGGGTTCCTGCGACGCGAAGGGGCAGGTGTTTGCGATGGTGACGGCCTGTCAGAGGCTGGCGGAGGAAGGAAAGACGGACTTCGGACTGCTGCTGCTCGCGGGAGAAGAAACCGGTTCTTGGGGAGCCAAGGCGTTCGCAAAGACGGACTTCCGGGCCCCGTACCTGGTCGTGGGCGAACCGACGGACAACTGCATGGTGAGCGCATCCAAGGGGACCAAGTCGTTCGACCTCAAGTTCACCGGCGAGGCCTTCCATTCGGGCTATCCGCAGTATGGCGTGAGTGCCGTGGACCTGTTTGTCGATTTCGTGAACAAACTGAGAGCGAAGGACTTCGGCCTGGATCCCGTGCTAGGCGAAACGACCTGGAACATCGGCCTGGTCCATAGCGACAATCCGCAGAACATCCTCTCGCCGGAGCTGACCTGCCGGCTTTATTTCCGGACGACCTTCGTCTCCGATGAGGCGGTGTGCAATTGGATGGCGAACCTGGGGCCTGCTTCCGGCCGTCTCACCGTCACGCCCCGCGGCGGCGACACGCCGGCGACGTACTGGACCGTCGAAGGCCTGCCGTCCAAGCCCGTGGCCTTCGGCAGCGATGCGCCGCACCTGAAGAACTTCACGCACAAGGCCATCTGCGGACCGGGAAGCATCACCGTCGCGCACCGCGACGACGAACACGTGCTCATCGCCGAACTGGAGAAGGCAGTAGAGCAGTATCTCGTGCTTTATAGCACGGCGCTGGGAACGGAATAGCCCCCAAACGTGCCCTCACACATGCTGCAGCACGGCGCAGGGCACAAAAAAGGCCAAAAACGTTCCCGAGTAATAACAAAAGTTAATCAATCGACAAGACGATATGAAAGTCATCATCAGCGGATACGGCCGGATGGGCCATATGGTGGAAAAGGAACTGGCCAAGCGGGGAATCGAACTCGCAGAGGCCAGCGAGGACATTTGCAGCGTGGACCCGGAGGTCGCGAAGGAGTGCGTGGTCATCGACTTTACCTGGCCGGACGCCTTCAAGGCCAATTACGGATTCATCGCCAAGCATTTCAAGGCGGCCGTCGTGGGGACGACCGGCTGGAACGACATCGAGGCCGATGTGTTCCGCGCCTTCGAGGAGGCCGGAACGCCGCTGATCTATGCGTCCAACTTTTCCCTCGGGGTGAACGCCCTGTTCGCCGCCGTGGAGCGCGTGAGCGCCATGCTGAAGGGGAACGGCTACACCCCCGCCGTGGAGGAAACGCACCATATCCATAAGCTGGACGCCCCCTCGGGCACGGCCAAGAGTCTCGGGAAGCTGGTGGAGGCGAACCTCGGCACCGAGCCGGAAATCACGGCCCATCGCATCGGCGAAGTTCCTGGTATCCATACGGTTACCTTTACGTCCGATGTCGATAAGCTCACCCTCACGCACGAAGCGTTCGGCCGCGAAGGTCTGGCCGCCGGCGCCGTCGCCGCCGCACTCATGACCGAAGGGCTGAAGGGAGTGCACGAGTTCCGCGACCTGCTATGATGAAGGTCCTTTTCGTGTGCCACGGGAATATCTGCAGGTCCCCGATGGCGGAGTTCATTTTCAAGGCATTGGCCCAGGCGAAAGGCACGGCGGTGTATGCCGAGTCGGCGGCCGTATCGACCGAGGAAATCGGCAATCCCATCTATCCCCCGGCCCAGCGGAGCCTGCGTCAGCACGGGATTCCCTTCGATCCGGGCAAACGCGCCCGGCAGGTCACGCGGCGGGACTACGACCGCTTCGACCGCATCATCTGCATGGACGCATCCAACCTCCGGCTCATCCGGCGCATCATTCCGGAGGATCCGGAAGGCAAGATCCACCTCATGATGTCCTACACCGGCATCGGCCGGGATGTGGCCGACCCTTGGTACACCGGCGACTTCGAAACCACGTTCCAGGACCTCCTGGAGGCGTGCGAGGCGATGCTAGTGCTTCTTTGATTCCAGATAACAGGAGATTCCCGCCCGGACGTTGGAGATGATGGCGTCCGAAGAAAAGGTCGCGCCCGAGACGGCATCGACCTCCAGTTTGACGGCCTCGTCGGCCGGCACCCCGTTCCACGCTTTGGAAAGACCCTCCATCGCCAGACGCCAATACGCAGGCGTTTCCTCATTGGGCAGCGCCTCGATGCGGCTCACCAGCCCCTGCGCATCCACATAGACAACCAACGGCGTAGGGCCCATATAACCCTCGACCGTCTTAAGTGTGCTGGTATCAATCGTAACGCTGCCGTCGGCATGCTTTTTCACCGGAGAAGTCGTGGCCGCAGTCGCCGCAATGAGCGTCAGGATAAGAAAGAGTCGTTTTACCATAGTCTTTCGTTTATCGACCGCAAAGTTACGATTATTCTTCCGAGGGTGCAATCCCGATTTATAGGGATTCTCCCGCTCCCGGCTGTTGTTTTGTTTGCCGTTCGGCAAATAATTCGTAACTTGCAGAGTTAATTGACAATCAAAGACATGAAACCATTGATACTCAAGGGATGCGGGACGGCACTGTTCACGCCGTTCCGGAACGGAAAGGTCGATGAGGCGGCGATGGCCGCGACCGTCAGAAGGCAGGTGGAGGCCGGGGTCCATTTCCTCGTGCCGCTCGGGACGACGGGGGAGACGCCGTGCCTGTCCGTGGCCGAAAGGCAGCGGGTGCTGGAGATCACCCGGGAGAATGCGCCGGGCAAGACGCTCCTCGTGGGCGGCGGAACCAATTCGCTCACAGCCACGTTGGAGAGCATGGGCCAGCTTCCCGATGCCGATGCCTACCTCATCGTCGTCCCCTACTATAACAAGCCCAACCAGACGGGCCTGTACGAATACTACAAGGCCGTGGCCGGCAGTACCGACAAGCCCATCGTCATCTACAACGTCCCCGGCCGCACAGGCGACAACATCACCGCGGAAACAACGCTCCGCCTCGCGGAAGAGATTCCGAACATCGTCGCCATCAAGGAAGCCTCCGGGAACTATAAGCAGATCAGCGAGATCATCCGCTGCAAACCCGAAGGGTTCAGCGTGCTGTCCGGCAACGACGACGAGACGCTGTCACTGATGGCCACGGGGGCCGACGGTGTCGTCTCCGTCGCCTCCAATGTGGCACCGAAGGAAATGGTGGCGCTGGTGGAAGCCCTGCAGCAGGATGATATGGTCAAGGCCCGCGCCTACCACCACCTCCTGTCACCCCTCTTCAAGGCCCTCTTCATCGAGCCGAATCCCATCCCCGGCAAGGCCGCCATGGCCCGCCTGGGCCTCATGGAGAACGAACTCCGCCTGCCGCTCGTCCCGGCTTCGGCCCGAACGGAAGAACTTATCAACAAGACTCTTGACGAATTATGGAAATAACCCTCGAACGATTCAACGAAGTCATCGCCGGACTGGAAAAAGGCGAGATCCGCGTAGCGGAAAAGATTGATGGCCAGTGGGTTGTCAATAAATGGGTGAAGGAAGTGATCCTCGCCGGGTTCAAGCTCGGCGCCATCACCGACATGTCCGAAGGACAGTTCTCCTTCTACGACAAGGCCACCTTCCCGGTGCGGAAATTCACCGCCGAAGACGGTGTCCGGATCGTTCCGGGCGGGTCCAGCATCCGCCGCGGCGCCTACCTCGCCCCCGGCTCCATCGTCATGCCCCCGGCTTATGTCAATGTGGGCGCGTACGTGGGCGAAGGCACGATGGTCGATTCCCACGTGACCATCGGCTCCTGCGCGCAGGTGGGGAAGCACATCCACATCAGCGCATCGACCCAGATCGGCGGCGTCCTGGAGCCCGCCGGAGCCATGCCCACGATCATCGAGGACGGCGCCTTCATCGGCGGCAACTGCGGCATCTATGAGGGCACCATCGTGGAAGAGGGTGCGGTCGTCGCCTCCGGCGTGATCATCACCTCCTCCACCGCCATCTTCGACGCCACCACCGGCGAATTCATCCGCCGCAACGCCGACGGCCGCGTGGTCGTCCCCCGCGGCGCCGTGGTCGTCTCCGGCTCCAAGCCCATCATCCGCGGCGGCAAAGCCCTCGAATCCGGCGTGCACCTCTACTGCCCCGTCATCGTCAAGTACCGCGACGAAAAGACCTCCGGCAGCGTGCAGCTCGAGGACCTGCTTCGGTAATGTCATTCTGAGCGAAGCGAAGAATCTGAAAATCCTTTTAACTTTTCTCAGCCCGCTGCGTCTTATGAGTGCAGTCGGCTGAGTTTTGTTTATGAAAAGAATACTGATCACACTTTGCATGGCCCTTTGCCTCGTGGGCGAGGCCTGGGCCGGTAACCCGGGCGGGAAGCTCCGTTCGCTGGTATCGTCCTTCAAGGGGACGGAAGGGTTCGACGTCGTGGACCTGGGCGGTCCAGCGCTGCTCCTCCTGAAGACCGTGGCCCGCGCCGAGGCCGATGACCCCGAAGACCGCGCCGCCATGGACCTGTTCAACGGCCTCAAGCGCCTCACCGTCGTGGACTTCTCCGAAGCCGCACCCGAAAAGCGGGAAAAGTTCCTGCGCAAGGCCCTGCGGATCCTGGAAGGGGAGGAAATCCTCATGGAAGTCAAGGACGCCGGCGAAAAGCTGAGCATCTACGGCACTTCCTCCAGGGACGGAAGCCGCTACCAGGATATCATCCTCCTGGCCGACGACGCCCTCATCAGCATCAAGGGATCTATCCGGGCCGACCAGGTGGGCGAACTCATGAAACAGGCCTCGAAATGACCGACGCCCGGTTCCATACCGTCTGGATCCCGCTGCAGGAGCGTTTCTACCGCGTCGCCTTCTATCTGCTGGAGGACCGGGCCGATGCCCTGGACGCCGTACAGGACCTGTACCTGAAGCTCTGGAAGATGCGCGATTCGCTGGACCTGGTGGCCAATCCGGGAGCCTATGGAGCGCTTCTCGTGCGGAACCTCTGCATCGACCGGATCCGGCGGGCACGGCCTTCCGAACCGCTCGAGGACGACCTCCCCGGAAAACCGCCGCCCGATGAAACGCTGATGCTCCGGGAAACCCTCGGGACCCTGTTCCAAGCCATGGAAAAGCTTCCCGAAAGCCAACGGAAAGTCCTGAAAATGCACCTGTTACAGGGCATGACCTACGACGAGATCGCGGCCGCGACCGGCCTTACCCCCCTTAACATCCGTGTCCAGGTGAGCCTGGCCCGCAAAAAGTTGAAACGATATGAGAAAGCTTGATGAAATATCCCGGCTGAGTACCTCCGACCTGGAGCGCATTTCGCTGGACGAGGAGATTCCCGTGCCGGAGGAGCTCTCCGGAAGGGTGCAGGACGCCCTGCAGGACCTTTCCGCATCGGAGGAAGCCGATGCTGGAAGCGTCCGGTCCGGATCTGCCGGAAGCCGATTCATCCGCCGGGTCCTACCTGCCATCGGCATCGCCGCCGCACTCGCCGTCGTCGCTGCCATCGGCCTGACCCGGGATCCGGAACCGGCCGACACGTTCGACGATCCGTACCTGGCTTACGCGCAAGTGGAGGCCGTGTTTGCCAAAATCTCCGGCACCGTTGCCTATGGGGCCGGGAAAATCGAAGATACCGAAACCCGCATTGACAAAATAAGCTATTGGAAATGAAAAAGTTCTATATCCTTGTCCTGATGCTCCTCGTGAGCGTCTCCACCTTCGCCCAGAACGGGCGCTCCCTGTACAACAAGTACTCCGACCTCCCGGATGTCGAGGCCGTGTACATCTCCCCGGCCATGTTCCGCCTCATCGGCAAGATTCCCGACGTGGAAATGCAGGACGGCTCCGTGAACTTCGGTCCCATCATCAAAAGCCTCAGCGGCCTCTATATCCTGAACATCCCGAAGTCCGATGCGGCCGCCCAGTTGGCCGACGAAGTAAACCATTTCGTCACGAAAGGCCACTACGAGCTCCTGATGGAGGCCAAGGACAACGGCGAAGTGATGCGGATGTACACAGTCGGTGACGATAAAATCGTGAACAGCCTCGTCATGCTCTCCCGCGATGGTTCCGAGACCAGCTTCATCTGCCTGGACGGCACCATGCCCCGAGAACAGCTGGAGGCCCTTATCGCCGAGGCCGCGAAGGAGTGAGTCGCTTTAGGGAATGCCGCTATTCTATGCGTGTGTAGGGACGCGCGTCGAATGGAAACGCTTTACGCACAGTGCCTTACGCAAAAGTACCCGGGAATTTTCTCCCGGGTACTTTTTGATATTCGTTTGATTCACAGGCGGTTCCATTCGACGGCCCTTAGGGCTGTGTCACGGACACAAGCCGGGCGGGTCCGGTGAGATACACGTCGGTGAACGTCTGGTCCGGACCGGCCGTAAAGTCCACCGACAGCCAGTCCTGCCGGGCACGGAGGCGGACGGATTCCTTCGCTTCGTTCGGAATGATAGCGGCGGCGTAAGCCGCTATGGCCGAGGCCGTAAGGCCCGTGCCACAGGCGAGGGTTTCGCCCTCGACACCTTTCTCGAAAGTACGGACATGGAGGCCGTCCGGGGCCACATGGACAAAGTTCACGTTCGTGCCGATAGGCGCAAAGGCAGGGTCCCACCGAAGGGCCTTGCCTTCTTTGTCGATGTCCACCTGCTCCACGTCATCCACGAACTTCACGAAATGCCGGGTGCCGGTGTTCAGGAAAAGCCCGCCCAGCATGGGCGTAATTCCATGGACATCAATCATTTTGATCCGGACTTCCCAAAGGCCGTCCTCCGGGCGCTGCAGGATCTCGCCCGTGTGGAGGCCGTCGGGGGCGCGGAACAGGTAAGATCCTTCGGCAAGCTCAGGATGACAGGAGGGGCTATCAGCATGACAGGAGAGCTTGACGCCCAGGTAATCGGCAAAGGCCACGATGCAGCGGCCACCGTTGCCGCACATCATCCCGCCGGAGCCGTCGGGATTATAGAATTCCATGGTGAAATCGACCCCGGCATCTCCCGCACCCAGGATCATCAGCCCGTCGGTCTTGAATTCCCGGCACAGCGCCTCGATACGCGGCACCTCCCGGTATTCCGACACGTCCCCCTTGCGGCCGTCGATGACCACGAAATCGTTTCCGGCACCGGAAAACTTATAGAGAACCGTTTCCTTCATTTCTCTGTCTGTCAAACGTTTACAGAAAGTGCCTTGCGTAAAAACGCGCAAAGCGCTTTTAATAACAACCTATACGTCAATTACTTACGAATCACGCCCGCAATGATCTCCCCCAGCAGCTTCAAGCCCGGCTCCATCTTTTCCTCCGCAATGAAGGAGAAATTGAGCCGCATGGTGTTGCGGTGGCTGCCGTCCAGGAAGAAGAAGGAGCCGGCGACGTAGGCAACGCCGCGCGACAAGGCCTCGTCATACATGTCGATGGTATCGACCCCCTCCGGGAGCGTCAGGAACAGGAACAGGCCGCCTTCGGGGTAGGTCCATGTCACCCCTTCCGGCATGTACTTTTCCAAAAGGCTCACCATCAAGTCCCTGCGGCGACGGTACTCGGCCTTCGTCTTCACGAGGTTCGCATCCAGCGCCCCGCTCGTCAGGAACTCCGTGGCCATGTACTGGTCGAACACCGGCGGGCACAGGTCCAGCGCCTGCTTGCAGATGTAGATCTGCTCCAAAAGCTCCTCCGGGCCGATGATCCAGCCCAGCCGGAACCCCGGCGCAAAGATCTTCGAGAAGCTCCCCAGGTGCAGCGTCCGCTCCGGCGCCAGCGAATAGATGGTGGGCACCTCCTCCCCGCTGTACCGCAGTTCCCGGTACGGACTGTCCTCCACGATCACCACATCCAGTTCCCGCGCCAAGGCCACGATCTCCTTCCGCTCCTCCAGCGTCATCGTTTCCCCGGAAGGGTTGTTGAAGTCGGGGATGACATAGATGAACTTGACTGCGGGATTCCGGTCTTGAACGGAATTCAGGCCGTCATCAGACGGCCCGGCGGAGACCGGGTCCGAGGGCTTGTCCCGAGGACTTATAGGTCGGGAGCCGCGGGGGTCATTCGGGGGCAGAGCCCCCGCCAAAGGCCTCACATCGGCCCGATAAGCCTTAAACGACTGAAGTGCCCCGAGATACGTAGGCTCGGTGGTCAGGATGACGTCGCCCGGGTCGCAGAGGATGCGGGTACACACGTCGATGCCCTGCTGGGATGAGGTCGTGATCTGGACACGGGAGACCGGCACGTCGTAGCGGGCGGCGATGGCTTCCCGAAGCTCCGGAACACCCTGGGTAGCACCATATTGCAAGGCCTTGGTGCCGTACTTGTCCAGCACCAGTCCCGGAAGCCGGCGCAGGTCCTCCACGGGGAAAGTCACGGCCGCCGGATACCCACCTGCGAACGAACAGATGGCACTGAGGTCCACCTTCCGGAAGATCTCCCGGACCGGGCTCCGCATAAAGGACGGCACGTCCTCCGAGAATAGATGATGATAGTCCATAGATTCTTCGCTTCGCTCAGAATGATAGGGAAATGGGAACTATTCCCGCGTAATATGCGCCCCGAGGGCGTTCAGGCGGCCTTCGATGTCTTCGTAGCCGCGGTCGATCTGCTCGATGTTGTCAATGGTGGAGGTGCCGTTGGCACTCATGGCGGCGAGGAGCATCGCAATGCCGGCGCGGATGTCCGGGGAGACCAGGCGGGCGGCCTTGAGCTGCAGTCGGTGGTCATGGCCGATCACTACGGCCCGGTGCGGGTCGCAGAGGATGATCTGGGCGCCCATGTCGATGAGCTTATCAACAAAGAACAGCCTGGATTCGAACATCTTCTGATGGATGAGGACGCTGCCTTTGCACTGGGTGGCGACCACCAGCATCACCGACAGGAGGTCCGGGGTGAGGCCGGGCCAGGGGGCGTCGGCCAGGGTCATGATGGACCCGTCCAGGAAGGAGTCGATCTCGTAGCTCTCCTGCGCCGGCACATAGATGTCGTCCCCCCGCTGCTCCAGGTTCACGCCCAGGCGGCGGAAGGCATCGGGAATGATGCCCAGGTCGTACCAGGACACGTCCTTGATCGTGATTTCACTCTGATTGATGGCGGCCATGCCGATGAAGGAGCCCACCTCGATCATGTCCGGAAGGATCCGGTGGTTCGTGCCGTAGAGCTTCTCCACGCCGTGGATCCGAAGGAGGTTGGAGCCCACGCCGTCGATGAACGCGCCCATCCGGTTGAGCATCTTGCACAGCTGCTGCAGATAGGGCTCGCAGGCGGCGTTGTAGATGGTGGTCGTTCCCTTCGCCAGGACCGCGGCCATGACGATATTGGCCGTACCGGTCACGGAGGCCTCGTCCAGCAGCATGTATCGGCCTGTCAGGCGGCCGTCGCTGGTCAGGTGGAACGCCCGCCGGTTGGCGTCATAGTCCATGGCGGCGCCCAGCTTGACCATGCCGTCCAGGTGCGTGTCCACCCGCCGGCGTCCGATCTTGTCCCCGCCCGGCTTCGCGAACCAGGCGTGGCCGAACCGGCTCAGCAGCGGTCCCACGACCATCACTGACCCGCGGAGGGCGGCACACTTGCGGACGAATTCCTCCGTCTCGATGTAGGCGGTGTCCACGGCATCGGCCTGGAACCGGTAGGTCCCTTTCTCCAGCCGCTGGATCTTCACGCCCATCCCCTTGAGGAGGTCGATAAGGTTCTTCACGTCCAGGATTTCCGGCACGTTGGAGATCACGACCGGATCGGCCGTCAGGAGCACGGCGCTGATGACTTCCAGCGCCTCGTTCTTCGCCCCCTGCGGGGTAATCTCACCGGACAGCCTGTGTCCGCCTTCGATGATGAATCTTCCCATAAGCTTTAAACGTGTTCCACTTCGGGGTGGAGGGTGATACCGTATTTGTCTTGGATGGTGTCGATGACGCGCTGTTCCAGGGCGATGATGTCCTGCGGGGTGGCGTCGCCGGTGGCGTTCACGATCACGAGCGGCTGGTTGGGATACACCTGCGCCCCGCCGAGCCGCATTCCCTTGAAGCCGCACTGGTCGATCATCCAGGCGGCGGGCACCTTGATGCGCTCTCCCACCTCATAATGAGGCACTTCGTACTCCGGGCCGTTCTCCGCCTTCGCGAGCGCGACGATGCGCGCAAAATGATCCTTTTCGATCACCGGATTGCAGAAGAAGCTCCCCGCGCTCCCGATCTTTGCCGGATCCGGCAGCTTCTTTTCCCGGATGCCGATGATGGTTTCGCGGATGATTTGCGGGGTAAGGGGGGAAGGTATGGGACCTGAAACCCTCCGGGGCTGCGCCCCTCCGTCCCTCCCAACCTGCGGTTGGGCCCCTCCCTCTAATATGCCGAGGGTGGCATAGGTTTCAGGCCCCATACCTTCCCCCTCAAAAACAACGCCTCTGTTTTCCAACGCCTTACGAACGCCACCATAGTCCAGGATAGGGTTGGGGACGAGGGAGAGGCGGAAGGTGACGGCGGTGATGATGTAGCGTCCCTTCCAGGCGGTCTTGAAGTTCGAGGTGCGGTAGCCGTAGCCGCAGTCGGCACCGGGAATGTCCACGAAACGGCGCTCCCGAAGGTCGAAGGCATGGACCGTGTCGATGATGTCCTTCGCCTCCACGCCATAGGCACCAATGTTCTGCACAGCGCTCGCGCCCACCTCGCCGGGGATCAGCGACAGGTTCTCCGGACCCCAGAGACTCTCCGCAGCGGCCCAGGCGCAGAAGTCGTCGAAGACAACGCCGGAGCCGAGCGTAACCAGAACAGATTCTTCGCTGCGCTCAGCATGACAGGAGGCATTACCCAGATGCATTACGGTGCCCTGATAGTCGCCGGTGAAGAGCAGGTTCGAGCCGCCGCCCATCACGAAAACGGGTTGCGGGAGGGCATCGAAGTCAAGCGCAAGCAGGTCCTCCGGCTCCGTGATCTCCATATACAAACGGCAGGACACCTTCATGCCGAAGGTGTTCCGCCGCGAAAGATCGTATGCCGGGTAGCGGGTGACCATTTACTCCGCCTTCACGTTCAGGGCGATCTGGAGCTCGTCCAGCTGGGTCTGGTCGATTTCGGAAGGAGAGTCGATCATGACGTCGCGGCCCTGGTTGTTCTTCGGGAAGGCGATGTAGTCACGGATGGAGTCGGAACCGCCCATGAGGGCGCAAACGCGGTCGAAGCCGAAGGCGAGGCCGCCGTGCGGCGGGGCGCCGAACTGGAAGGCGTTGATGATGAAGCCGAACTTGAGTTCCGCCTCCTCCTCGCCGATGCCCAGCACTTCGAACATGCGCTTCTGCATGTCGGCATTGTGGATCCGGATGGAGCCGCCGCCGAGCTCGTTGCCGTTCAGGACGAAGTCGTAGGCATTGGCACAGACCCGCTCCAGGTCCTCTTTCTTATTGCTGTAGAACCACTTCTCGTGCTCCGGCTTGGGAGCGGTGAAGGGATGGTGCATCGCGTAGAAACGCTGGGTCTCGTCGTCCCACTCCAGAAGCGGGAAGTCCACGATCCACAGCGGAGCGAAGACTTTCGGGTCGCGGAAGCCCAGGCGGTTCCCCATCTCCAGACGGAGGACGCCGAGCATGGTCTGGACCTTGCGCTTGTTGTCGCCGGACATCACCAGGAGGAGGTCACCGGGCTTCGCCTCGGCGGTCGCGGCGATCTTCGCGAGATCCTCGGCCCCGTAGAACTTGTCGATGGAGGACTTGTAGGTGCCGTCGGCATTGACCCGGATATAGATGAGGCCCTTGGCGCCCACCTGCGGACGCTTGACCCATTCGGTGAGTTCATCGACCTGCTTGCGGGTGTATTCGGCCGCACCCGGGACGGCGATGGCGCCGATGTAAGCGGCCCCGTCCAGCACGCCGAAGCCCTTGCCCTTGGCGACGTCTGTGATTTCATGGATGGTCATGCCGAAACGGACGTCCGGCTTGTCGGAACCGTAGTTGTCCATGGCGTCGTACCAGGTCATCCGCGGCAGCGGGTTGGGGATGTCCACGTCCAGGACATTCTTGAACAGGGTGCGCATCATGCCCTCGAAGGTGTTCAGTACATCCTCCTGCTCCACGAAGGACATTTCGCAGTCGATCTGGGTGAATTCGGGCTGACGGTCGGCACGGAGGTCCTCGTCGCGGAAGCAGCGGACGATCTGGAAGTAGCGGTCATAACCGGCCACCATCAGGAGTTGCTTGAAAGTCTGCGGGCTCTGCGGCAGGGCGTAGAACTGACCCGGATTCATGCGGGAAGGAACCACGAAATCGCGGGCGCCTTCCGGGGTGGACTTGATCAGGTACGGGGTTTCAATCTCCATGAAACCCTTGGCATCCAGATAGTTGCGAACTTCGTGGGCCACGCGGTGGCGCAGGGTGAGGGCCCGGCGAAGCGGTCCTCGGCGAAGGTCCAGGTAGCGGTATTTCATCCGGATATCGTCACCGCCGTCGGATTCGTCCTCGATGGTGAAGGGCGGGGTGACGGACTTGTTCAGGATGGTGATGCCGGAGAGTTTGATCTCGATGTCGCCCGTGGGCATCTTGGCGTTCTTGGCCTGGCGTTCCACAACTTCGCCGGTGGCCTGGATCACGAATTCACGGCCGAGGGAAGTGGCGGTCTCCACCAGCTCCGCGGGTGCATCGGCCTCCACCACCAGCTGGGTGATGCCATAACGGTCCCTGAGGTCGATGAAGGTCATGCCGCCCAGCTTGCGGGCTTTCTGGACCCATCCGGCGAGCGTCACGCGCTCTCCCTTGTTCGCGATGCGGAGTTCTCCGCAGGTGTGTGTACGGTACATATGCTGTTTCTGTTTTTTGTTTCGTCTCTCCGGAAGGGGAAGGGTAGTCCTTCCGGGGTCTGCTGCTTCGCAGCCCTAACGGGGATATGCCCCCGGAAGGACTACCCTTCCCCTTCTCATAGTAATCTGCAAAAATAGCAAAAATAAATGAGTATCTTTGCAGGGTTAACCGAATTGATATGGAAGTACGCGCGAAGAAGGCCCTCGGCCAGCATTTCCTCACCGACCAGCGCATCGCGCAGGCCATTGTCGATGCCCTTGTCATCCCGAGCGGAGCGAAGGAATCTGTATTGGAAGTCGGTCCCGGCATGGGCGTCCTCACCCAATACCTGCTCCCCCGCGAGGATATCGACCTGAAACTCGTGGAAATCGACGGGGAGTCGGTGGAGTACCTGCTTACGCATTTTGCGGGAATGCAGGGACGGCTTCTGCAGGCCGATTTCCTGCGCCTGCCGCTGGAGCGGATCTTCCCGGGAAAGTTCGCCGTCATCGGCAATTTCCCGTATAACATCTCTTCGCAAATCTTCTTCAGGATCCTCGATTATCGGGAGCAGATTCCCCAGGTCGTGTGCATGATCCAGAAGGAAGTGGCCGAGCGCATCGCCGAAGGTCCGGGATCCAAAACCTTCGGCATCCTGTCCGTGCTGCTGCAGGCCTGGTATGACATCGAGTACCTCTTCGGCGTGGGTCCGGGATGCTTCGCCCCGCCGCCCAAGGTCGATTCCGCCGTCATCCGCCTCACCCGGAACGGCCGCACCTCGCTCGGCTGCGACGAAAGCCTGTTCAAAGCCATCGTCAAAACCGCCTTCGGCCAGCGCCGCAAGACACTCCGCAACTCACTGAAACCCATCATCCTGGAAAAAGCCGAACGGCTCGGCTGGGACACGGCCGAGTTCATGGGCAACGCTTCCGACGAGGCTGCCGACGCCCCCGAACTGGAGCTGATGCTCCTCGAGGACGACGGCCGCATCGACCGGAAAAAAGGGAAGAAGCGCAAGGAAGCATCTCGTCCCGCGCCGGCCATCTGCACGGCGCAGGCCACGTCCCTGGCCGCCTTCCTCGCCGACCCGGTCTTCGAACGCCGTCCCGAAACCCTCTCCGTGGATGATTTCGTCGCCCTGACGAATTTCCTCGCCTAGAACAATTCCTTCAATCCGCTGAATTCCAGCCGTTTACCTCAAGGTCTCTGTCCCTTCCGGGACACAGACCTTCGGTTAAGCGTTTGAGAGTGAGCACTTTAATGTGTGGTCTATGTTCCAAAAAGGACACAGACAATCGGCTAAGCATTTGAACGTAAACACCTTAACGTGCAGTCTATGTTCCGAAAAGAACACAGACATGCGGTTAAGCATCTGAACGTCAGCATTTTAACGTGTAGTCTATGTTCCCGAAAGGACATAGACCATCGGCTAAGCTCTTGAGAGTGAACACTTTAATGTGCAGTCTGTGTTCCAAAAAGGACACAGACAATCGGCTAAGCATCTGAAAGTGAGCACATTAAAGTGCGGTCTATGTTCCGAAAAGGACACAGACCATCGGCTAAGCATTTGAACGTGAGCACTTTAACGCGCGGTCTGTGTTCCGAAAAGGACATAGACACCCGGTTAAACGTTTGAGAGTGAGCATATTAAAGTGCGGCCTGTGTCCCAAGAAGGACATAGACCGCACGTTAAAAGGTTGAAATACCGCTATTTAGATTCTCCCGAGCTGAGCGTTGCAATCAGGTCGTCCAGGGTCGCGAAGAGATTGGGGAGGGTTTCCGGCGTGATGGACTGGCAGGAAACGGCGGAGCCCAGGCAGACGGGGACCGTGGCGGCCTGCCGCTCCAACGCGTGGCCTTTTTCCGTGAGCGAGACGATGACCTGCCGGGCATCGGCATCGCTTCTCCCCCGCGTCACGAAGCCTTCCGCTTCCATGCGCTTGAGCAGCGGGGTGACGGTGTTTGTCTCCAGGTACAGCCGCTTGGCGATGTCGTTCACCGGCTGTGCGTCCCGTTCCCACAGGACCATCATCACCAGGTACTGCGGATAGGTAAGCCCGATTTCCGACAGGAAGGGATGATAGGCCTGCGTGATCAGGCGCGAAGCGGTGTACAGCCTGAAGCAGAGCTGGTTGTCCAGGGAGAGCTGAGGGAGCATCTTACAGCAGCGCTTTGATTTTGTCCTCCATCGCAGCCGGGGTCGTGGTGGGGGAAAAACGCTCCACCTTCTCGCCGTCCCGGGAAATCAGGAACTTCGTGAAGTTCCACTTGATGGCATTGCCGAAGGTGCCGCGGGCAGCGGTCTTGAGGTACTGGTAGATCGGATGGGTGCCGTCCCCGTTGACCTCGATCTTCGCCATCAGGGGGAAGGTGACGCCATGGTTGACGCGGCAGAATTCCGCAATCTCCTCGTTGGTACCGGGCTCCTGGTGGGCGAACTGGTCGCAAGGGAAGCCGATCACCACGAGGCCCTGGTCCTTGTACTTCTTGTACAGGGCCTCGAGGCCGTCGTACTGAGGGGTGAATCCGCACTTGGAAGCGGTGTTGACAATCAGGAGGACTTTGCCTTCATACTGCTTGAAGTCCACCTCGACACCCTTGTTGTTCAGGGCTTTGAAGTCGTAGATCTTTGCCATGGGAAAAATGTTAAGTTCGTTTTACAATGACATTAAAGCTGCTGGATGAGCCAGTTCTGGACGCCGATGCACTCGATGAGTTTGAGCTGGGCGTCCATCCAGTACATGTCCTCCTCTTCGTCCTGGTAGTAACCCTTCAGGAGGTCGTAGGTGGTCATGTCCTCGGCGACGGAGAGGGTTGCCTTTCCGAGATTCGGGACTTCGCGGACGGAAACCTCGAGGTCCGCCTTCAGGAATTCGACGGGGTCGGAGTAGATCTTCTGGGCCGGAGCGGCTTCGACTTTGGCGTCTCCGCCGAGGTCGATGATCCGGTCGATGAACTTGTCCACCCACTCCATCTCTTCGGTGGCGTGGCCGGCATACTTGGTAGCGAGCTTGGAAAGGCCCATGGAGGCGAAAACCTTGCTCTGGACTTTGTGCTGCATGGACTGGGCGGCGAGGCCGGTGGCATAGGCCTGCAGGATCTGGATGGAAAGCTGTGCGTTCATGATGTATGTTTTTTATGGTTTATATCGTTTGCGATACAAAGGTAAGCATTTCTTTTTTATATCGCAAGCGACATTTCGATTTTTTTGCAAATTTTTTCATCCCGGGCAAAATGCGTATCTTCGCAGGACATGAAAACAGTCATCCAAAGGGTCACTTCCGCCTCCGTCAGCATCGACGGAAAGATCCGTTGCGCCATCGGTCCGGGGCTCCTCGTCCTGCTGGGGGTCGGACACGAGGACAGCGAGGAAGATGTCGATTACCTGGTCAAAAAGACCGCCGCCCTCCGCATCTTCGACGACGAGGCCGGCGTCATGAACCGCAGCGTCGTGGATGCCGGCGGAGACATCATCGTCGTGAGCCAGTTCACACTGATGGCCGCCACGAAGAAAGGCAACCGCCCCGCCTATATCGCCGCCGCCCCGCCGGAAGTGGCCATCCCCCTCTATGAAAGTTACTGCCGACGGCTCAGTGACGCCATCGGCAAACCGGTCGGAACCGGCGTTTTCGGGGCCGACATGCAAGTGGCCCTGGTCAATGACGGGCCCGTCACCATCTGCATCGACACGAAAAACCGCTGAACCATGGCCGACAACTATCTCGAAAAGCGACAGGCGGAAATCGCGGAAGGCGGCCGGAAGGTCGTCCGCCGGACGAACCCCTCGCTGGACACGCTTCTGCACCGGAACCGCAGCTACCGGGGTTACGATCCGTCCCGCAAGGTGACGGAGGAAGAACTCCGCAAGCTCGTTTCCGCCGCCACCCTCGCCGCCACCGGCATGAACCGCCAGCCCCTGCGCTATCGCCTTGTGACGGAGGCCGATGCCGGCCTGGTCCTTCCGCACATTACCCTGGGCGCCGCCCTGCCGGAAGAGCATCTGCCCAAACCCGGCACGGAGCCCCGCGCCTTCATCGTCATCTGCAGCAGCGTCCCGGAGGACCGGGTCGCAGACATCGACCTGGGCTTCGCCGGACAGAGCATCCTCCTGAAGGCCGTGGAGATGGGCCTCGGCGGCATTTTCATCCTCAATTTCCGGAAGGCGGCCGTCCGGGAAAGCCTGGCGCTCCCGCTGGACCCCATCGCCATCATCGCCATCGGTAAACCCGCCGAGAACATTTACCTCCTCCCGGCGGAAGGCGTAAACCCCGACCTCCGGTATTACCGCAAGGACGGGGTTCACTTCGTTCCCAAGCTGACGCTGGAGAAACTGCTTATTTAAGTTTCGCGACCGTGCCCGCAAGCTGCTCGCCAAGGCCAATCGTATAACCCTCGGAAAGGAAGAATACCCGGTTGAAGGAATCCGCCAGAATCACCAGCGGAAGTCGGGAAGGCTGGCCTCCGGCACTTTCCGGGCCCACTTTCATGCCCTTCTCGATCCCCTTCTGGACAGTACCGTCCTTGTCCAGGCCCAGGACGATGGTATTCGGCAGGGTACCGTAGCGACCCTCGGACATTTCCACCTGGAGGCGGTGCATGGCCGATTCGGTGGAGCAGACAAGAACGATTGGACGGCCCCAGGACTCGAGCTGCGTCTTCGCGGCCGCCAGGTCGCGGAGGACATGGTTCGTAGGCTCCTTGCCAGGATCCAGGAGGGCCAGGGCATAGTGGCCGCGACCGGTGACGGAAAGAAGACTGGCAGGCTCCTTCGCATCCACCGAAAGGACATCACCGTCCTCCGTAAGTTTCGACGCCACCGGAACGAACTTTGTCTCGGCGTCAAACTGGCCGATGACGGGAACTTCCCCCTCGCCGGCGCGGAGGACGATCGGCCGAACCGTTTCCTTCCCCTCCACGATGTCGAAGAAAGCCATCGTCACCGGTACCGCACCGCTGGACAGACGGTTGCCGGAAACGAGGAGATAGCGGCCCGCCTCCAGCGGGAAGCCCTTGCGGAAGACATGGGCCCAGTCCACACCGCCTCCCATATCCACTTCCCCTTCGTCGAATTCCAGCAGGCGGGGCCGGCCGTTCTCGATCTTGGAAAGGGAGAAATGGCTGTAATACTTGGGGTTGTCCACGACCTTGTCCGGGGTGTAGGTAAGCTTGAGGGTTCCCTTCGGGGCGGCCACGGCCGGACCGGCGCCGTCAAAGTCCACGTCCAGCCAGTCGCCGCCGTCCTGGCGGTACTGGATCTTGCCGTTCACGGGATCCTTCTGCGCGTCGATGCCCAGCGTGCGGGCCAGGGCCACGAAGGCGATGCCCCGGGAACGGGGACTGGCCACCCGGCTCTTGGCGACACCGATCGGAGACATCGGGATATCCCAGGCCTTCGGGTCGTCGATGACCGTCAGGTACTGCCGGACTATTTGCACCAGCTTCTGCGGATCGGAAACATACTGCCGCTGGTCCGGACTGAGATATTCCTTGAAAAAGGCCTTGTACGGGCTCAGGAATTCGTTTTCCACACGCGGACCGATGACGGCGTCCCGGTCGTTGTAACTGTCCATGAGGTTCTCCAGGGTGATGTCATGGAAATCCTTGCGGCTCAGGGAGAGGAACAGGGATTCCACGCGTTCGTGGTCCTCCGCCTGCGCCATGAAGGCCTCGATGGTGCGCCAGTTGCCGCGGGACCATTCGATGGGCGTTGCCATATGGTGGCCGTAACCGTGCTCCTGCACGAAGGCCAGGGCCTCGTCATGCGTCGGGAAAGTCGCCTCATAGGCATGCCGGAGCGAATCCTCATAGGCGAACCGCCGGCCGTTCTCTTCCCGCTGCTCCGGCGTCACGGCCGGCATCTTCACATTCTCCGGCGGAGGAACGATGTCCACCGCTTCCTGCTCCGGCGCCGCACCCAGCGTGACAGTCACTTCCGTATCCTTCCCGAAGGAGCACTTCGCATAGCCGTAGGCGCCGTCCTTGGAGGCCCAGATGAGGAGGTCGCCGAGGCCGGAGGAGAGGAAGGTGCGGCCTTCCGCGTCCGTGTACTTGGAGACGGCCGGATAGAACTCCGCATAATTATAGATGCAGAAGTCCACGCGGGCCCCTTCCACGGGCTTGCCGTCCGCGTCCACCACCCGGAAATCCGCCCGGGCCGTGGTGGCGTAATTGTCGATGAGGTTGACTTCCGTATAGTTCGGGCTCTCCAGCACGACCTCTTCCGGGCCGTCGTAGCGGCCGAAGACCTTGGTGTGCATGAGCATCGCCCGGGAGGCGGGAGCGTTGAACCAGCCGAGGTCCAGCACCGGCTCCGGCTCGCAGGCGCCGATGAAGTGCCACTCGCCGTCGGCCCAGGCCTCCACCCAGGCATGGTTGTCGTCCGTATGGGCCCAGCGCGGGGTATAGACCTGACGGGCCGGGATTCCGACGGAGCGCAGCGCCGCCACGCAGAAGGTCGATTCCTCCCCGCATCGGCCCAGGGCGTTCACCACCGAGGCCAGCGGGCTGCTTGTCCGAGCATCGGACGGCTGGTAGGACATCTTCTCGTGGCACCAGTGATTCACTTCCAGGATGGCCTCCGCCATGGACATCCCCTGCACCCGGGGCTTCAGTTCCCGGCCGAACGCCACCCGGGACGTGTCCAGGTTCTCGTTGTTCACCCGGATCGGCAGGACGAAGTGGCGGAACTCCCGCTCCGGGACCTTCCAGCCCATCTCCTCCCGGGTCTTGAACGAAGCCCGCACCTGGTCCAGGTAGTATTCCGTCGGATAATCCGTCACATCCGCCAGCGGCATGTAGGCATACAGGAACTGCAGGGCTTCCTGCTCGGGAAGGGTGGCATCGGCCGGGATCGCCGCGAACTGGGCCAGCGCCCCTCCGTTCGCCGTCATCCGGGCGTTGAAATCCTGTTCCACCTGCGCACGGTACGCCTGGTCCGTCATGAAATGCGCCTCGCGCCCGCCGGAGCAGGCCGCAACGGCCATCAGGATGAGCCCCGCGAGAGAGGCTTTGAATAGACGTCTCATCTTATTGTGATCGTAATGTTTCCAAGTGTACGAAGTTACGAATTTTTTGTAAAATCCGGTGGATGGTCTATCTTTGTAACCATGAAAAAGTGGATTCTCATCGCAGCGGCCCTCCTCGGGAGCCTCGCGGCCCAGGCACAGGTCAATAACCGCTACTACGTCGGCGGAAACATTTCCCTTGGCGCCAGCAACTACGGCACCAGCGTCGTCTTCTATCCGGAAGTGGGTAAAAGGATCAACGACTACCTGATGGTGGGCCTCGCCGCCGGGTTCGACTGGAACAACATCGCCAGCGAATCGGACTTCACGATGGGTCTCATCCCGCATGTGAGGGGATATCTTCCCGTGTATCAGCGCTTCGGCCTGACCGGCGACACCTACTTTTCCGCCCGTTGGACCCGTCGGCGGGGGTATGAGCCCCTCATCGCCACGCAGACGCTGGGTTTCCGGCCGGGCATCTACTTCCCCATCGGCAACGTCACCATCTCCACGCAGATCGGCTTCTTCGGCTGGTCCCGCATTGACGACGGAAACAAAAACCCGAGCTCCGGATGGCAGGCACGCCTCGAAGCTCGGGATATCATTTTCGGAGTCTTGCTGAATCTGTAAGCTCCGCTACTTCGCAAGAAGGACTTTGTCCAATTCGGCCCAGTGCTCCTCGGTCATGGACCCGGGGGTGAAGAGGCAGATACCGGCGGCACCGGCGTCCAGGGAACCCTTCACGGCCGTGGCAATCTCGGACGGCAGGAGGCCATGGCCTTCCGGATCCTTGATCTCGGCCTTGCGCTGCCAGTCGTGGCAGATGAAGAGGCCGGAGATGACCGGCATCTTGCCGTCCACCGCCTTCACTTCCTCCGCCGTAATCTCGGCGAGCCACTCGGCCGGCTCCAGATAGAAGTCATTGTAGTTCATCGGGAAAGCCATGTCGATGGGCCACTCGTTCCACTGCTGGCGGACCATCGGGACCGCGTGGGAGTCGGGACCCGGGAACACGTCGGCACTGACCTTCTTGCCCATGGCGTGGACGGCGTCGCAGATCTTCGTCACAAGCTCCGTCACCTTCTTGCAGCGGAAGGCGGTCCACTCGGGAACGGCCTGCGGATCCTCCGCCTGGAGGATGTCGATACCCGTAAGTTCCTTGAATTCACTTACGCAACGCTCGCAGTAGCAGCAGTCCGCCGCCGGATACGGGCCGTTGGAGAAGTCCAGTCCGTACTTGTCCCACAGGCCGCGCGCCAGAATGGCGTCCACATAGCGGATGTAGTCCAGCTGGACATAGTCCACCTCGGGGATGGCGGCGTATTCCTTGATCATGGACACGATGAAGTCCTGCACCTCGGGATGCGCCGGGTCCAGGGCCTTGTAGTAATTCACATAGGCCGGGAACTCGTCGGCACTCTGGCCCAAGCGGTTCACGCAGTACCAGTCGTGGGGCTTCCCGCCCTGGAGCATGCAGGGCTTCCAGGCATGGTATTCCAACCCGAGCTCATGGGCGATCTTCGCGATGGCCGGGGTGTCCTCCACGGACGCCTGGATGCACACGCCGGTAAAACCGTGGGATTTCCAATTCTCAAACTGGGCCCGGACCTCATTCAGGTCAGGATTCTTGCCCATGCCCTGCCACCCGTACAGCGGCACGGCAGGCTTCTTTTCAGCGCAGGAGACGAGAACGGCGAGCGCCGCGAAGAGAGGAATCAATAGCTTTCTCATATCATCTGTGTTTATCTACACAAAGTACGGCATTTTCGTCGGTATTTGCAAACGTCCGTGGATTTCCCTTCCGGGAAAACGCCTGTTGCAGAGGTTTGATTTTCTGACTATATTTGTAAACCAATCAGGAAGATATGAAAAAATTGACAGTCCTCTCCCTCGCGGTCGCGCTGCTTGCGGCCGCCTGCGGGTCCTCCCATTTCCTGGAGGAGAAAGCGTACCGCAACCAGGTGCGGAAAGACTATGAGACGCGCATGGCGGCGCTGCCGGCGGCGTTCATGCCCGTGGACAAGGGCGGCAAGTGTGCCGGAGAGTCGCTGACCGCCGAGGAGCGGGAGGCGCTGGAATTCCTCTATGCGTACATGCCGCTCGCGGACGTGACGGATTACCCGGCTGCATTCTATCTGGCGAATGTGCGGAAATCCCTCCAGGCGCGAAAGGAAATGGGTTGGAATGTTCCGGAGCGGGAGTTCCGCCATTTCGTGCTGCCCCTCCGGACCAACAACGAGGACCTGGATTCCGCCCGGCTGGTCTTTTACGACGAGCTGAAGACGCGAGTGAAGGGCATGTCCATGAAGGAGGCTGTCCTGGAAGTGAACCACTGGTGCCATGAGAAGATGACCTACCAACCGTCCGACGGCCGCACCCACGCCCCCCTGGCCTCGGTGAAGAACGGTCTGGGCCGATGCGGGGAAGAATCGACCTTCTGCGTCGCGGCGCTGCGTTCCGTAGGGATCCCGGCCCGCCAGGTCTATACGCCGCGCTGGGCCCATACAGAAAGCAACCACGCCTGGGTGGAGGCCTGGGCCGACGGAGAGTGGGTGTTCATCGGCGCCTGCGAGCCCGAGCCCGTGCTGAATCTCGGCTGGTTCAACGCCCCCGCCTCCCGCGCCATGCTTACCCACACCAAGGTGTTCGGCAACTATGACGGACCGGAGGAAGTGGTCCTCCGCACCCCGGGCTATACGGAAATCAACCTGATCGACAATTACGCGAAGTCCGCGGAGATCGCCTTCCGGGTACTTTCCGAGAGCGGTGCCCCGGTGGAGGGCGCCCGCGTGGACTTCTGCATCTACAACTCTTCGCAGTTCTATCCGGCCGTGTCCAAATATACGGATGCCGACGGTCGCACGGCGCTTTCCGCCGGTCTCGGTGACATGCTCGTCTGGGCCTCCAAGGACGGCGCCTACGGCTATGTGAAGGTCCATTTCGGCGAAGATGCCGAGGCGACCATCACGCTGGATTCTCCGACCGGCGTTTCCGAACTGCTTGCCATCGTCCCGCCGGTGGAGGATGTCACCCTGCCGGAAGTGACCCCGGCGCAGCGGGCGGAAAACGACCGCCGCATGGCCTATGAGGACAGTGTCCGGAAGGCCTACATGGCCGGTTTCCCGGACCGCGCCGCCGCCGAGGCCTTGGCGGCCGAACTGGGGCTTCCTGCCCAGGCCGCTCGTCTCGTGGAGGCGTCCGCCGGCAACGGCGCGACGATCATGTCCTTCCTCCGCCAGGCTCCCGACAAGGAGCGGGCGCTCCGCCTGCTCGCTTCCCTGAGCCGCAAGGACCTGTCCGACGTTCCCGGACATATTCTCTGGGACAGCTACAACGCGACGGAGAGCATCCTCTCTCCCCGCATCGAAAGCGAATTCCTTTCCCCGTACAAAGGCTGGTTCCTGGAGAACGTCCCGGCGGACATCCAGGCCGCTTTCCGGGGGAACGGCGACCCGGGTCAAGGCGCCCGCGCCATCCTGGGCTGGATCCGCGACAACGTGAAAGTGGATGAGGATCCGCTCTTCTGGGATATCCCCATGTCCCCGGTCGGCGTCTGGCAGGCCCGGACGGCCAATCCGCGCTCGCGCGACCTGCTGGCCATCGCCCTGGGCCGGACCTTCGGCGTCGAACTCCGGCGTGACCGCCTGTCCGGTGCCATGATGTACAACGCCGCCCCCGCCGGGGAGGCGGCGCCCGCCTCCGGACGCGGATTCGGACCGCGCGGAGACTGGCGCTCCCTGGACCTGGAGCAAGCGGCGGAAGTGGCCGATGCGCCTACGGGGCATGTGGAACTCACTTATACGCCCGTCGAGGGCATCGAACGGCCGGAATACGGCGGACACTTCACGCTCAGCCGCATCGTGGACGGCCGTCCGCAGATGGTGTTCTTCGGCATGGGCGGCAGCCCTCGCGGAGCGGCCCGGAGTAACGGCGGCTACGGCGGCGAACTTCCCGAAGGAGACTACCTGCTCGCCAGCGGCAACCGCCTTTCCGACGGTTCTACGCCGGTGACGGTCAATCTGTTCCATGTGAATGCAGGCGATAACCTCCAGGTTCCGCTCGTCATCGAAACGATGCCCGAAGAGGTGAAGGTGCTGGGGACCTTCCCGCCCTGCGGCGTCCTGACTGCTGTCGATGAAGGCTATTACACCGTCGCCGTCCTGGATGTCGGCCTGGAGCCCACGAACCACCTGCTGAACGACCTTTCCGCCGCCCGCGCCGCCCTGGAGGCCTGGGGCCGTCCCATCTACCTGATCGCGACGAGCGAAGCCCAGCTGGAGCGTCTCCACAACGAGATTAACGGCGGACGTTTCGGAACGCTTCCCAAGACGGTCGTCTTCGGCATCGACACGGACGGCAGCATCCTCTCCGGCCTCAGCGAGCGCCTCGGCCTCCGTACCGACCAGCTTCCCCTCGTCTCCGTGGTCCATACCGACGGCCGTGCCGTCTATGCCTCCCAAGGCTACACCATCGGCACCGGCGAAAAGATCGCGGCCCTGTCCCGGAAGCTGTAGATTCACTCCCGGAGACCCAAACAAAAAGAGCGGCCCTCGAAAGGGTCGCTCTTTTTGGCTTTTCGTAAGAAGGGATTAGTCCTCTTCCTGCTCCTGGGCGGCGTACTCGGCGAGGAGCTTGGCCTGCACGTCGGCAGGGACCTGGACGTACTCCGCGAACTTCATCTGGAAGGTGGCGGAACCACCGGTCAGGGAGCTCAGGATGGTGGAGTAGCGGTACAGCTCGGCGAGCGGAACGCGGGCGTGGAGGACGGTGAAGCCCTTGTCCATGTCCTGGTTCATGATCATGCCGCGGCGGGTGTTGAGGTCGCTCATGCAAGGACCCACATACTCGTTCGGGGTGATGATGTCCACATTGTAGATAGGCTCGAGGATCTTCGGACCGGCGTTCTTGAAGGCCTCCTTGAAGGCGTTGCGGCCGGCGATGATGAAGGCGATTTCCTTGGAGTCCACCGGGTGCATCTTACCGTCATAGACATACACGCGGATGTCACGGGCGTAGGAACCGGTGAGCGGGCCTTCCTCCATCTTGGACTTGATACCCTTGAGGATGGCGGGCATGAAGCCGAGGTCGATGGAACCACCCACGACGCAGTTGTAGAATTCCAGCTTGCCGCCCCACTCGAGGTCGGTGATATCCTGGCTCTTGAAGTTGAACACGGTGTCCTTGCCGTCGATCTTGAAGTTCTTCGGAGCTTCCTGGCCTTCGACGTACGGGCAGACGAGGAGGTGGACCTCACCGAACTGGCCGGCGCCGCCGGACTGCTTCTTGTGACGGTACTGGGCGGTGGCCACCTTGGTGATGGTCTCGCGGTACGGCACCTTCGGAGCATAGAGCTCGATGTTCTGCTTGAACTCGTTGTTCACTCTCCACTTGACGTAGTTGATGTGCTGCTCGCCCATGCCGGAGAGGATGGTCTGGCGGAGTTCCTTGGAGTACTCGACGGTGATGGTCGGATCCTGGGCGGCGATCTTGTTCAGGGCATCGCCCACCTTGGCCTCGTCGTTCTTGTCCACGGCCTTGACGGCGCAGCGGTACTTCGCATCCGGGAAGACCATGTGCTCGATGGCCTCCTGGCCGGGGGCGGCGAGGGTGACGTCGGTCTTGCCGGCCTTGAGCTTCATGACGCAGCCGATGTCACCGGCGCAGATGGAGGAAACCTTCTCCTTCTTGGAGCCCGCGACGGCGTAGATGGCGCTGAGGCGCTCGCTGTTGCCGGTCTCAGGGTTCACGAGGTCGGCGCCTTCGTTGAGGGTGCCGCTCATCACCTTGAAGTAGGACACCTCACCGAGGTGCTGCTCCACGGAAGTCTTGTAGATGAAGATGCTCACGGGACCGGCCGGATCGCAGACGACGTCGTTGCCGTCGATGGTCTTCTGGACGGTGCCGGCGGGGCTCGGGCACACATTGACGATGAACTCCATCAGGCGGCGGACACCGATGTTGGCCTTCGCGGCGCAGCAGAACACGGGGATGGTCTCGCACTTGACAAGGCCGGCGCGGATACCCTCGCGGATCTCGTCGGTGCTGAGCTCCATGGTCTCGAAGAACTTCTCCATGAGTTCGTCGGAACCCTCGGCGGCCTTCTCCATGAGTTCGGCGCGGAGTTCTTCGGCCTCGTCGGCATAGGCGGCGGGGATGTCGAGCTCCTCGTTCTTCGCGTTGTAGTACTTCATCGTGATCACATCGACAAAACCCTCGAGGCCCGGACCCGGGTTCACCGGGAACTGGCAGATGACGGCCTTCTTGCCGAACTCCTCGCTGAGGGCGTGACGGACACCTTCCCAGTTGGCCTTGTCGTGGTCCAACTGGTTCACGGCGATGACCACGGGCTTGTGGTACTGGTCCGCGTAGCGGGAGAAGATGGTCGTTCCCACCTCCACGCCGGCGGCGCCGTTCATCACCAGGATCGCGCTCTCGACAACCTTGAAAGCGGAAAGGGCACCGCCGCTGAAGTCATCGGAACCCGGCGCGTCGATGAAGTTGATCTTGCAGCCGTTGAACTCGCCGTACAGGGGAGTGGCGTTGATGGACTTCTGGTTGGTCTGTTCGAACTCGGTGTTGTCGGAAACCGTGTTCTTCTCCTCGACACTGCCACGGCGGTCGATGACCTTGCCTTCGTAAAGCATGGCCTCGGAGAGCGTAGTCTTACCGGAGCGGGCGGCACCGATCAGGACCACGTTGCGGATTTTGTCAGTAGTGTAGCTTTTCATTGCAATGATATTGGATTACTAATTTTTCAGCGTTTCCCGCGCTTTGTACGCGCAGTCCGCAAAGATAACGATTTTTCCGGCAAATCCAATAAAAATGGCTACCTTTGGGTCCTATGAAGGAAATTCACCTGTCGGGATGCCTGGAGCCGGGACGGCTGGAGGCGGGCTGCGACGAGGCCGGACGCGGTCCCCTCGCCGGTCCCGTGTATGCCGCCGCGGTGATCCTGCCGCCGGATTTCCACCACCCGCTGCTGAACGATTCCAAGCAGATGACCGAGAAGGCGCGGGAGGAGCTGCGGCCCGTCATCGAGGCCGAAGCCGTCGCCTGGGCCGTGGAGGCCGTCCAGGCCGATGAGATCGACCGGCTGAACATCCTCTGGGCCTCCGTCACGGGGATGCAGCGGGCAGTTTTAAGGCTGGATCCGGCCCCGGATTTCCTCCTCATCGACGGCAACAAGTTCCGCCCCTTCGGCCGATATGGGTTCAAGGATTTCCGCACGGTGGTCCACGGCGACGCCACTTTCGCGTCGATCGCCGCGGCCTCGGTCCTTGCGAAAACCTACCGGGACGAGTTCATGCGGAAGCTTGCCGCCGAGTTCCCGGAATACGGCTGGGACCGCAACATGGGCTACCCCACCCCGGAACACATCGAAGCGATCCGGCGCTACGGCTACACCCCCTGGCACCGGAAATCCTTCCACGTCAAGGAACTGGAACCTACGCTATTCTGAGGGAACCTTCCAGGTGATGGACGGATGGCCGGGATCGTCGGAGGTATAATCCATCTCCAGGATATCCACGGCCTGGCTGACAGAACTGCGGACGAATACGTTTCCGATCGCGTTCTCCACATTGTTGGGATAGACGCCTTCCTCCTCGAAATAGGAGAGGAAGCCCAGGTTGTCGTACAGGTCATCCCACTGGAAACGGAAATACTCCGTCAGCTCATAATCCTCCCGGGGAATGGAGGACAGCTTGACCACCAAAGAGCTGACGCCATGATAATCGACGGGAGATCCCTCCAGGGAATACCAGAAGTAAGGCTCGTCCAACTGGTTCAGGCCAACCCGTACCGTGAAGGAGATCCTGCCGTCCCGGAACGCCTCGTCCGAAAAGATGACACCGTTATACTCCAGATGCTGATAGGAATACCGGTCCGACACCCGGCTCTTTCCCAGAACCGGATCGCCGGAAGGGTCCACGGCCAGGGCTCCCTCACTTTTGTATTCCAGGCCACTCTGGCGCCCGTAGGCGCGCTGACGGCCCCGGATATCCAATCGGTAAAAGGAGTCCTCCTCCGGGATATCCCGGACTTCGATCCGGCACACAAAGACCTCGCCGTCCCCCGTCACCTGCACCGTGCCGATTTCAGCCTGCCGGGGGACGACGGATTCCGTAAAGGCCTCCGTACCGGGCGACACGACCCGGAGAGACACCCGGTCGGAAGGACGGAGTTCCGACCGGAAAAGGAAATCACCTTTCCGCTCGCCGGCATCGACAGGGACTTCCCGTCCGTTCACGTGGCAAAGGACGGAGACGTCCTCCGCCGGAATAGCCTTTTCGGAGGTCGCATAGGCGACACGAAGCGTGTGCAGGGAGTCCGATGTATCCAGCAAACCGTTCACATTGAGTACTTTCTCCTCTTTCGGGGTGGAGAACCAAAGCCGGTCCTCACAGGAGACGGAGACCAGCAGGGAAATCAGGATGACAAGACGGTGATTCATGGTCAGAACGATCGGGTGAAGGAAACGGAAGGGATGAAACGGAGCAGGGAGATCCGGTGATAATAAAGGGTTCCGGCCGGGGTTTTCTCCGTCGCCTCCGATTCTCCCACGGAGGAGAACCAGCCCAGGTCGGGATTCCTGGCCCCATACAGGTTATACATGCCGAAGCTCCAGCTGCGGCTTCCCCGGCGGAGCTCCTTGTTGACGGTGATGCTGATATCCAGCCGGTGTATCGGGGGGAAGCGGTCGTTTCCCCGGAACGGAGCGTACCGGATGTTCTTGATTCCGTCCTCACTGCCGACATCCGCCATCAGCGAAGGAATAGTCACGGGCGCACCGGAGGCGAAAGTCCAGGAGGCCGTGAAGTCGGTCCGCCGGGTCAGGGCGTAATCCGCCATGAGGTTGATCCGGTGCCGCCGGTCCGTCACGGCAGGATACCGGATCCCGCGGTTTACCCGACCGTCCGGGAAGATCCGGTCGCTGCGGGAAAGCGTATACCCCAGCCAGCCGGTCAGGCGGCCGGCGGTTTTCTGCGCCAGCAGCTCCACGCCGTAGGAACGGCCCTGGCCGGATGCCGTCATCCGTTTCCACTGGTCGGAACTGACAAAGGTATGGTAGGAGACGGTGTAATCGACCACGTTTTGAAGCCCCTTGTAATAAACCTCTCCCGAAAAGGACCAGCCCGGCAGTCCGTGCCAGGCGCCGCCGATGCTCCATTGGTCTGCGACAATCGGCGGTCTCGCCCCGGAGACGGGCATCCACGGTTCCAGGGGAAGGGTCGTCATGGAAGAGGAGAGCCGCAGCAGGCCCTGCGACATCCGGGTATAGGAAGCATGGGCCGTCCAACGGGAGTCGCGGTCCCAGCGGAGCGAAAGGCGGGGCTCCGGAACGGCAAAGGTCTTGTCGGCCGTATGGTACAGGGTCAGCCGCAGACCGGCGTCCAACCGGACCGAGGGGGACAGGGACCAGCCCGCCTCTCCATAGACGGCTGCTTCGTGAAGGGGAATCACCTCCGGAGCAGCCAGTATAAAAGTCGTGTCCCGGACAATCCTTCCCTCGACGGTTTCCCGGATGTCCGACTGTTCCCCGCCCCAATAGACCCGGTGCAGGATATAGCTCCCGCCGAAGCGGAAACGACCGGCAGTCCAGTCCGAACGCAGGGTAAAGTCCTGCAGGGACGGTTGGGAACGGAGTGCGGCCGCCGTCGATCCGTTCTCATTCCGGAGGTCCATGCCGGACTTGTACTTCGTCCAGGCCAGCGTCGTTTCGCCGGCCGGGCCGCTTCCGGGTTCATGCAGCCAGGACAGGGCGGCCAGCGTATTTCCCCAGCCGAAAGCCATGTGATGGACCGACCCGGCGCCCGGCTCCGGCGTCTTTGACCGCTCGTCCCTCCGGTAGCGGTCCTGTCCGGAGTAAGCGGTCAGGCGAAGGGCGTCGGCCGCACCCAGCCGGTGTTTCACCGAGACGTCCAGGTCATGGAACCAGTAGTTGGTGCTCCGGTCCAGCTGTTTCAGAACGGGCTCCGCCAGGACCGTATGAAGGATCCTTCCGCTTATGGAGAAGGTCGTCCGCTCCCCGACAGGGCCGTCCAGATGTAGTTTGTCCGTCAACAGGCCCACGGTGAGACTTCCCCGAAGCCGGCTGGCGTTCCCGTCGGCCGTCCGGACGTCGATGACCCCGGACGCTCGTCCCCCGAACCGGGCCGGAAAAGCGCTTTTGTACAGGGAAACCTCCCGGACTGACTCGGGCATGAAAACGGAGATGACACCCAGCATGTGGTCCGCCCCGTACAGGGGAATCCCGTCCCGGAGAATCAGGTTCTCGTCGGCATACCCGCCCCGGACGCTGATTCCGGAAAAGCCCTCGTGCACGGGCTGGACGCCGGGCAGGAGCTGCAGGGACTTCAGCACGTCCCGTTCCCCGAAAAGGACCGGCATCTTCCACACCGTCCGGGCCGGCAGGTCCAGCCGCCCCGGCTGCGTCTCGGAAAGGAGAGGCTGGCGGGAGTCCACGATCTTGGCGGAATCCAGGACGACCGGCGTCACGGGCGCTGTCCCTGCGGCGTCTTTCCGCGGCACGGCTTTGAGGATCACCGACTTCCCACGGACCCTCCATTCGATACCGCTTCCGCGGAAGAGACGGTCCAGGTTGGTTTCCAGTTTCCGGCCATCCAGCGGTCTGCCTCCGTAAGGATGTTCTACGGGAAGCTTGGCGTCATACACAAATGAGACACCATATCGGTGCTCCAGCTGCCGCATTCCTTCCCGCAGGGTGGCCTGGGCCTGCGCCGTCCATCCGGCTGTCAGAAGCACAAGAGCAACAAGTGTTTTTCTAATAACTCCTTTCATACACTTCCTAGACGCACAGCCAGGCGAAAAGTACCATCGGGAAAACGAAAAAATGTACGCTTGTTACATTTCGGCCGCAAATTTACGAATTATTCCTACCTTTGTACATCTTTAAAAAGTAATGTCGATATGAAACGAATCTTAGCGATCGTGGCGGCCTTGGGCATTTCGCTCACCGCCTTTGCCGATGAAGGAATGTGGCTGCTGCCGCTCCTGCAGAAAATGAACGGGAAAGCCCTCAAGGAGGCCGGCTGCCGGCTCACCCCCGAGGAAATCTACAGCATCAACCATTCCTCGCTGAAGGACAACATCATCCACTTCGGCGGCGGCTGCACCGGCGAAATCATCTCCGCCGAAGGCCTCATCGTCACGAACCACCACTGCGGCTACAGCAACATCCAGGCGCTCTCCACCGACGAGCACAACTACCTGATGGACGGTTACTGGGCCATGACCCGCGCCGAGGAACTTCCTGCCAAGGGCCTCTCCATCACCTTCCTCGAGTCCATGACGGATGTCACCGACGTCCTGGCGAAGGCCGAGAAGAAAATCCGCAAGAAGGTCACGGATGATGCGAAAGTGGATTCCCTGATGAAGGTCGAACGCGACGCCCTCGTGGAGAAGGCCCTCAAGGCCAACAAGAACTGCCACGCCCGCTTCACCACCTTCTACAACGACAACTTCACCTACCTGATCGTCACGAAGACTTATACGGACGTCCGCTTCGTGGGCGCTCCGCCGGCATCCGTGGGCAAGTTCGGCGGTGAGACCGACAACTGGATGTGGCCGCGCCACACCGGCGACTTCTCCATGTTCCGCGTCTATGCCGGTCCCGACAACGAGCCGGCCGACTACAGCCCGGAGAACCGTCCCCTGCAGACCAAGAACCACCTCAAGATCTCCCTCGCCGGCGTGAATGAGGGCGACTACACCATGATCATGGGCTATCCGGGCCGCACCCAGCGGTTCCAGACCGCCGCCCAGCTCAAGCAGATGATTGCGACGAACCGCATCGCCATCGACGCCCGCACCGTCCGCCAGGACATCATGTGGGAAGCCATGTGCGCCGACCCGTCCGTCCAGCTCAAGTACGCCAACAAGTACGCCGGCTCCGCCAACGGCTGGAAGAAGTGGCAGGGCGAGGAACTCGCCTTCGAGAATCTGAACATCATCGGCCGGGAGGAACAGAAGGAGCGTGACTTCATGGCCTGGGTGAACCAGAAGCCCCAGCGCCAGCAGGAGTACGGCGACGCCCTTTCCAAGATCGAGAATGCGGTCAAGGCCTCCGCCGAGGCGGAGAACGCCGTCTCCCTCCTTTCCGAAGCCCCTTACCGCATCGAGCTCGTGGGTCTGGCCGGCCGCCTGACGCAGGCCGTTTCCCGCCTGGGAGAAAAGCCCGAGGTCCTGAACCAGCTCAAGGGCGCCTACCGCGACTACGTCGTGGACCTGGACCGCAAGGAAGCCGTCGCCCTCCTCACCTTCTTCCGCGAGCGGGCCGACCAGGAGGACTACCTGAAGAGCCTGGGCGTGGACTTCGACGATTTCGCCACGATGGACATCCCGGCCTATGTGGACTACCTCTTCGACGAATCCGCCTTCACCTCCTACGACAAGATTGCCGCCCTCGTTGAGGCCGGCAACTGGGAGAAGGTCTGGGAAGATCCCGCCGTGCGCCTGTTCAACTCCATCATGACCGAGGTCATGGAGCGCTATCCCGCCATGCTCAGCGGTGAGGACGACCTCCGCGCCGGCAGCAAGGCCTTCACCAAGGGTCTCCTCGAATGGGAGAAGGGCAAGCCTTCCTATCCGGACGCCAACTCCACCATGCGCCTCACCTACGGCCACGTGCTGCCTTATTCCCCGAAGGACGCCGTGCTGTACAAGCATTACTCCACCGTGAAGGGTGTCCTGGAGAAAGAGAATCCGGACGATCCCGAGTTCATCGTCCCTTCCAAACTCAAGGAGCTCATCGAGGCGAAGGACTTCGGCCGCTACGCGGATCCGTCCGACGGCCTCGTGCACGCCTGCTTCCTCACGAACAACGACATCACCGGCGGCAACTCCGGTTCCCCGGTCCTCAACGCCAAGGGTGAACTCATCGGTCTCGCCTTCGACGGCAACTGGGAGTCCATGTCTTCCGACGTCATGTTCGAACCCGACCTGCAGCGCTGCATCTGCGTGGACATCCGCTACGTCCTCTTCCTCGTGGAGAAGCTCGGCGGTGCCACGAACATTATCCAGGAACTTGATTTTGCGAAATAAATGACTGAAAAGGAAGTATTCGGCTGGCTGACCCAGGTGCAACATCCCGGCAGGGACGACAAGGACATCGTCGCCCTCGGCATGGTCGAGGAGGTCGTGGTGTCCGGAGGGAAGGTGACGGTGACGCTCGCTTTCGGCAAGCGGCCGGATCCGCTGAAGAATTATCTCGTGGGCGCCGTGCGGGCCGCCATCTACCGGCAGGCCCCCGGCGGCACCGAGGTGGAAGTGAAGACCGTCGTCAAGGAAGCCCCGAAGCCCAAGAATCCGGCCCTGGACCTCAACCTGGACCAGGTGAACGAGGTCGGGCACATCATTGGCGTGGCCTCCGGAAAGGGCGGCGTGGGCAAATCCACCGTCGCGGTGAACCTCGCCGTGGCCCTCGCCCGCCTGGGTTACCGGGTGGGCCTCGCGGACGCCGATGTTTACGGCCCCTCCGTGCCTATCATGACGGCAACGGAAGGCTTCGCTCCCGAGGCGGAGGGGGAAGAAGGGCACGAGCTCTTCATCCCCATCGAGAAGTACGGCGTCAAGTGGATGTCCATCGGATACTTCGCTCCGGCCGGCCAGGCCCTCATCTGGCGCGGTCCCATGGCCTGTAGCGCCCTCAAGCAGATGATCCTGCAGGTAAAGTGGGGACCGCTGGACTACCTCCTCATCGACATGCCCCCGGGAACCGGCGACATCCATATCTCCCTCGTGGGAGACATCCCCATGGAAGGCGCCGTCATCGTCACGACCCCGCAGGACGTGGCCCTCGCCGATGTGGAGAAGGGCGTGAACATGTTCCGGAACCCGTCCGTGAACCGTCCCATCTTCGGCCTTGTGGAGAACATGGCCTGGTTCACCCCGGAGGCCCATCCGGACGAGAAATACTACCTGTTCGGCAAGGACGGCGGCGCTGCGATGGCGGAGCACTTCGGGATTCCGCTACTCGGGCAGATTCCGCTCGTTCAATCCATCCGCGAAGCCGGCGACCAGGGCGAACCCGTCGCCCTCGGGACGCGGCCGGATTCGCTGGCGTTCCTGGAGCTGGCGCAGAAGCTTGCCGCGGCGGTGAATAAGGAATAGAGATTCCTTCGCTCCGCTCGGAATGACAAAGGACCGGTCCCGCGATGGGACCGGTCCTTGTTTCATGATGCCGGATGGTTTACCAGGTGATGCGGTATTCCGTCCAGGCATTGTTGTGGTCACGGAGCCAGCAGCCGGTGTTGCCGGCCGCGGGGCCACCTTCGAACCAGCTGTAGTTGCCGTTCATCCAGTACCAGCAGTTGGCCTGGGCGCCGTCCGTGCGGCCATGCAGGAGGCTCACGGCCTGGTTCGCATCAGGCTCGCCCTGCGCGGCGTTGGAGTGCTCCCAATCCAGCAGCCAGGCGCCGTCCACAAGCGTGAAGACGATGGAATAGCCTTCGGCACCGAGCCAGTTGGAGATGGTGTACTGGCCGGTTTCGATGTCATAGGAAATCGTGGCCGTGCCCAGTTCCGTGTAGTCCGGGACCTCTCCGCCCCATTCCGAGACGACGGCATCGGCGCTCCAGCTGCCTTCCTTCCATTCGATGCGGTATTCACACCAGTCGCCAAAGGCGCTGATATGCCAGAATCCGGCAGTGCCGGCGGAGCTGTTTCCATCGACCCAGCCATATCCGTTACCGCCTTCCCAGAACTCGCAGTAATCGACTGCGGCGTCGCTCAGACCATGGGCAAGATGGCAGTAACCGCTGTTGTAGGAGTCAGGGACCAGGGCCGTGGATTTCTCCTGGTCCAGGATCCATCCGCCGTCCAGCGTGAAGACCAGGTCGTACCCGGGCACACCGTACCAGGACTGGAGCGTATAGGTTCCCTGGCCGTCGTAGGAGATGACGCCCGTGCCGTCCAGTTTGGCGCCATTGACATAGATGTCGCAAGCCCATTTGAACGGAGACAGGTCGGTCACCCAGCGGACTTCGTAGGTTCCCGTCTTGCCGGAAGGATCCGTGACGCGGGCCCAGACATTGCCGTTTTCGCCGTCGCCGTCATAACCGCTGTCCGAAGGATCGAGCAGGAGGGTGGAGGCGAGGCCCTTGCCGTACTTGCCGTGGGAAAGTTCATACAGGCCGGTGCCCTCGTAAGGGCCGTCGATGTAGGCGGTGGAGGCCTCGGTATTCATCTGCCAGAGACCGGTTTCGGCGTTGCGGGTGAAAGCGATGCCATGGCCTTCCACGCCGTACCAACTTTCGATGGTGTACTGGCCCGTGGCAACGTCGAACGCGATGGACACCGGACCCAGTTCTTCGCCCTCGAAATAGGCCGTACCGTCCTTGGCCCAGGATTCCGTCGCATCGGCCGTCGGGACGAACGGTGCCGGCGGATCCGGCGTGTATTCGCCGAATTCCACGCAATAGCCCGACCAGTTGCCGTCCGGATTGTACATCCAGGCATAGCCGCGGCCGCCCGTGGAGCTGAGCTCCAGGGAACTGCCGGTATTGTTCGTATAGAACCAGCAGGTGGTGGCGGCGGTACCGCCGATGCCATGGGCCAGGCCCACGGCCATGTTGCCGTCCGGGCCGCCCGTGTAAGCGGTGGACTCGGCGTAATTGATGAGCCACTCGCCGCTGTCGGAGAGGGTGAAGACGATGTCCATGCCCATCACGCCGCCCCAGGCCTGGATGACATAGGCCTGCAGGGTCTTGTCATAACCGAAGGTGGTCTTGCCCTTGGTTTCGTGATAGACGTCCGTGTCATAGTACCACCAGATGGTGGCGGGATAGGACCACTCGAAGTCGTAGGACTTCGGAGCGGCGGTCGTCGCCTCGGTGACATAGAAGTCGGAGGCGGCGTAGGTCTTCGCGTCCACGCCGGCGGGGATCGCCTTGATCCGCACCGTATAGGTGGTGGCAGGCTGCAGGGATCCCACGGTGACATAGGTGTTCCGGGTGGTGCCCTTCGCGACCGTATAGCCCAGGGCATTCTCCAGTTTATAATAGTACTGGGCGGCATTGTCCACCGGTGCCCAGGTCAGGCTCAGCGAACCGAAGTCCGCGTCATAGCTGATGTTTCCCGGCTGGGAAAGCGCCGGCAGCTGCACTTCTTTCTGCACGCAGGAAGCCAGCGGAAGCAGGACGGCCGCGAGGGCCAGGGTCCGCATGATTGTATGGATGGCTCTCATAACTTACTCCAGGATTTTGTTGTCATAATACTGGGCGAAGGGGTTCTGGTCACCGGCGGGCCAGATTTCGCCGTTGATGTTCGGATTGTTCAGGATCTCGCTCTGCGGGATCTGGTACACGAAGGCCCAGGACTTGGCCGGGATGGGCGTGTGGCCGCTGTAGTCGGCATGGTTGCCTTCCCGGAGGAGAGGCTTGCAGTTGCGGACGATGTCCAGCCAGCCGAAGCCTTCACCGTAGAGTTCCTTGCGGCGTTCGATGAGGATGTCCTCGATGAGGCCGTCGCCGGTCTTCACCGTGGGCGTGGCGCCACGCATGGACTGCAGCTGGTTCAGCAGGGCGAGCGCTGCCGCCTGGTCGCCACCCCGGGCCTTGGCCTCGGCTTCGATGAGAAGCATCTCATCCGCACGCATATAGACGAAGGAACCGGTGAGGTCCAGGTTGTCATAGAACTTGCCGGAACACCAGAGGCCGTTGCCCTGGTCGGAACGGAAGAACATCTGCTGGCGGCGGATGTCGCTTTCCTCGAACAGGTTCACGAAGGCGTCCGGGAGGAAGAAGCAGTTGAAGGACCACAGGTCACCGCCGTTGCGGGTGATCCAGTTGGCCCAGAGGGCGAAGGGACCGTAGTCGCCGTTGCCGTAGAGCTTGTTCTCCTTGTCCTGCATCAGGCCCCACATCCAGGAACCGGTGTTGATGTCGTTGAAGCCGGACGTGTAGTCGGCATTGCTCGTGAGGGAATAGCCGGAACGGGCCTTGGCGGCATACTCGGCGGCCTTGGTCCAGTTCTGCATCACCAGATACACCCGCGCGAGGATACCCTGGCACACGGACTGGTCCACGTGGTTCTTCGCGAGACGGCTGTACCCGGAGAGCATCGTTTCCGCGGCGGTCAGGTCGTCCAGGACCTGCTTGTAGGTCTCGTTGATGGTGCCGCGGGGCTTGCCCTCGGTCTCGTCGGTCGTGGGCTCGGTGTAGATGGGAACGCCGGGCATGTCCCTCGGAGAGGAAAGCTGGTACGTGTGCTGGAACAGCTGGGCGAGCATGAAGTAGGACCAGCCGCGGAGGGTGAGGGCCTGGCCCACGACCGCATTCACGTCGGCCTCGGCGGCGCCCTCGATCTCGGGCGTGTACTTGATCACGCTGTTCAGGTTGTTGATGAGCACATAGTAGTAGTTCCAGAGGGTGTACGTCTTGAAGATGTCGCCCCGCTGGTGGCCCCAGTAGTTGTAGTCGTAGCCGTACCAGCCGCCGTTGACGATGATGTCCTCGCCGGTGGTGTCGAAGGTGCATATCTGGCTGATGTAGCCGGAGACGTCTCCGCGGCCGTAGCCCTCATCATTGAAGTGCAACAGGTTGTAGCAGCCGTTCAGGGCCGCATTGGCGCCCTGGATGGACGTGAACACCTGGTTGTCGGAGACGGAACTCGTCGGATTGGTTTCCAGGAAATCCTTGCAGGAGACCAGGGAGAGGGTGGCGATGGCCGCAATGGCCCAAGTCAATATCTTTTTCATGCTTTGGTCCTCCTATAATGTAATCTGCACGCCGAAAGAGACGTTCTTGGTGGTCGGGAAGCGGTTGCCGGTGGTACCGGATACGCTCTGCTCGGGATCGGTGCCGCGTTTGGCCGCATTACCGAAGGTCAGGAGGTTGTCCCCCTGGACATAGAGACGGAGCACGTCGATGCCCACCTTGTTCATCAGGCGCTTCGGGAAGGTATAGCCCAGCGTCACGTTCCTCAGGCGGAGGAAGGTGTTGTTGAACAGGTACTTGGTGGAGAACACGTCCACGGTGTTCCGGTTGATGCGCGGAATGTTCGAAGTCGTGTTCTGCGGGGTCCAGGCGTTCAGCAGGTCCGGATGGAGCTGGAAGCCCTGGCGGTAGGCCGCCATCTGGGAATAGTCCGTATCGTACATCAGACCGCCGATCGAGTAGTAGAGCATCACGGAGAGGTCCACGCCGCCGATCTGGAAGGTGTTGGTGAAGCCGCCGAACACATCCGGAATGGAGCTGCCGAGATATTTCTTCTGCTCGTCGCCGGAAATGTCGGAAGTGCTTTCCGTCAGGACACGGTCCACGACCACCTGGTTGCCCTCGGCATCGGTGTCGAAGATGTTCATCCAGAACTGGTCGTTACCGTCGGCCGGATTCACGCCGGCGTATTCCGGACCCCAGTAATCGTAGCGGCTCCGGCCTTCGCGCCACTTGAATACGCCCGCGTTCATCTCGTTCTGCGGAAGCGACGTGATGACATTGCGGTAGTGGGTGGCGTTGAAATTCATGTTCCACTTGAAGAAGTCCTTATTCACGACGGCCCAGTCGAGGGTGGCCTCCACACCGTAGTTCTTCACGTCGCCGATGTTGCGGTCGATGCCGGAGAAACCGGTGGAAAGGGCCATCGGCATGGTGAAGAGGAGGTCCTTGGACTTCCGGTCGAAGTACTCGATGGAACCGGTCAGGCGGCGGAACAGGGAGAAGTCGATACCGGTGTTGAACTGGAGGTTGGTCTCCCACTTGAGGGTCTCGTTCGGGAGACGGGAGATCACGACGCCCGCGTTCGAGAGGTCGTTGTAACCGGCGGCGTACAGGCCCTGGTAGCAGTACCAGGAGGACAGGTTGTCGTTACCCACGGCGCCGTAGCTGGCCTTGAGCTTGAGGTTGTCGATCCAGGTGGCTCCGCTCATGAAATCCTCGTTGTTGATTCTCCACGATGCGCCGGCGCTCCAGAAGGTACCCCAGCGGGAGACGGGCGAGAACTTGGAGGAACCGTCGGTACGGACCGAGCCGGAGACGTAGTATTTGTCGGCGTAGTTGTACTCCACGCGGCTGAACAGGGACAGGAGCCGGTAATCGTCCACATAGGAGCTGGAATAGTCCGGCTCGGCGGCGGAGCTGAGTTCGTACAGGCCGCCGAACGGGAAGCCCTTGCGCCCGGCGGAAACGCCCGCCACGTTGCGGCTGTAGCTTTCCTGGCCCAGCATCACGCCGATGGAATGGTCGCCGAACGTCGGATTGTAGGACAGGATGTTCGTCCAAGTGGTGGCGACGTTGCGGTCGTAGGACTTCTGCGCGTTGCCGCCCTCACCGGCGGAGTAGCCGTGCTCGGCACTGCCGTAACCGTCGTACTTGGTGATATAGTAGTCGATGGAAACCGTGCTGCGGAAGGTCAGGTTCGGGATGAAGGTGATCTCGGCGAAGTTTCGCGTGGAGATCTGGTCCACGTTGGTGACATACTTGTTGTAGGCCGCATCGGCCAGCACGTTCCAGCCGGACCAGTTGGGACGGTCGGAACCGTACTCGTAGATGTAGTCGCCGTTGGCGTCGGTGGCGTAGCCGCCCTTCGTATAGTCATACTGCCAGATGTTGAAAGTGGAAGGCACCGTACGGAGGAACCACACCACGGAGTCGCCTGCAGGGGCGTCGGTGTAGGAATGGGAGAAGGAGGTGTTGGTGCCCACTTCCAGCCACTTCTTCACATGCGTGGAGACGTTGGCACGGCCGGAGATACGCTCGAACTGCTGGGTCGTGTAGATACCCTTGTCGTTCAGGTAGCCGCCGGAGAAATAGTAGTTCGTGTCGCCCTTGCGGCCGCTCAGGTCCACATTGTACTCCTGGCGGGGACGGACCTTGAGGAGTTCGCCGCGCCAGTCGCCGTACCACAGGAGGTCGTCATCGGACACGAGCAGGTTGCCGTTGGCGTCGATGATGTTGCGCGTGTTCCACGGAACCACCTTGAGTTCGTTCGCGAGGTTGTTCGCCGCGAGGGCGCCGGCCTCGGCCGGGGTGTTGCCGCCGTCGATGGCCGCGTTGTACAGGCCCTGCCAGGCCATCCAGGCGTACTCGGTCGGAGCCAGCTGCCGGGGCAGCGGAACGGCCATGGAAGCAAAGCCCAGGTTGGAGCGGAAGGAAATCTTGCCGTCCTCGCTCTGGCCCTTCTTCGTGGTGATCACGATGACGCCGTTTGCGGCACGGGAGCCGTACAGGGAAGTCGCCGCCGCGTCCTTCAGGACGGTCATGGACTCGATGTCGCTGGAAGCGATGGCGTTGATGTAGCCGGAATAGGCCACACCGTCCACCACATAGAGCGGAGAGCTCGAGGCGTTCATGGAGCCGATACCGCGGATGTTGATGGAGCCGCCGTCACCCGGCTGGCCGCTGGAGTTGATAACCTGCACGCCTGCGCTGAGACCCTGCAGGGCCTGCGTCACATTGGACGTGGCAATCTTCTGGATGTCCTCTTTCTTGACGACCGTGGCCGATCCCGTGAAGGAGGACTTGGAGGCGGTACCGTACGCGACCACGATGGTCTCGTCGAGCATCTGGCTGTCGTCCTGGAGGACGATGTCAATCTGCCGGCGGCCATTGACCGGTACGGTTTGTTCCTGATACCCCAGGCAGGTCACATGCAGGACGCCGTCCTGGGGGACGGAGAGCCTGAATGCACCCGTGGCGTCACTCATGGTATAGACCCGGTTGTTGCCGCGCAGGACGACGCCCGCGCCCACGACCGGATTCCCGGCAGCGTCCTTCACCGTTCCCCGCACATCGATGTTCTGTGCGGAGGCAGCGAGGGTCGCGGCCAGGCATACCAGGGCTGTGAATAAGATCTTCATCTTTTTCATGGGCTGGATGTTTTAAAGTGTTATTAATTGTGGATTAGTGGTTTTCGCGTTTTCCCCAGACCTTCTCCATGACCGCAAACCCCTGCGGGTCGTAGGCTTTGAGGTCATCGTAGTTGAAGGGGTAGTAGTCGTTTTCGCCCCAGTAGGCCTCGCAGATTTCGGAGAAGTACTCCATCTGGTCGTTCATGGCATAGGCCACATCGATATTGTATGTCGTCTTCGAATCCAGACGGTAGGGCGTATTCTTGTACATCCCGCTGCTTTTGGCGTGGTTGTACGCCGCCTTCACGTCCGGATTCTCAAAGCCGCCCGAAAGCGCCTGGTCGTGATAGAGGTGGCAGAGCTCGTGCAGGACCATGTAGGGCTGGTTCTGGTCCGACCAGCTCACATAGTTGACATAATTGCACAGTTCCACGCAGTGCCATTTGTCGGTCATGTACCGGGCATCGGTCTTGCCTTGTTCCGCCAGCCAATCCCGGTTGGCGTGGTACCAGGCGGCGCCGTCGGTAAGATCTTTCTCGAGCCAGATGGGATTCTTCTTCATCACCTTCAGGGCCGATTCCGGGATGAGCCCGTTGATCTCCGTCAGGTCTTCCTTCAGGTGCGCAATGGCATCCTGCGCCGCGCTGGTGTTATACACCTCCTCGCGGATCTTGAATTCGAATCCTTCATGCTTCAGCGTATAGAATCCCTTCACGGCCACCAGTCCGTCCGGATTCTGGTCTCCCTTGTCGTCCTTGCCGGGATCATGGATCTTCTGGGTGCAGGAAAGGAGAAGCAGCGGGAGGGCTGCCCAAAAAAGTAAGCGTCTCATTATGAGTTGGTTATTAGAGTTCTACGGGTGGATAGAGTTCGTCCCACTCCGAGGGATCGTCCTTGAGATACTTGGCGAACCAGGCGAAGATGGTCTTCTGCCATTTCTGCCGCTTGCCGTATTCCAGGATATGGTGGTCCTGGTCCTTGACGAGCACCATGGAGGTGTCTTTCCCGAGGAGTTTCAAGGCCGTGTACAGCTGGATGCTCTCCCCGACGGGAACATTCGTGTCGGACATGCCGTGGAGGAAGAGGATGGGGGTGTCGATCTTGTCGGCATTGAAGAGCGGGCTCTGGCTCAGGATCATCTTCTGGGCTTCCGGCTGCCAGGGATAGTTGTTCGCCGTGGACACTTCGCAGTAGGAGTAGCCCCAGTAGCCCTCGCCCCAGTAGCTGGTGATGTCGGAGATGCCGGCGTGGCTGATCGCCGCGGCGAAGATGTCCGATTTCATCACAAGGTACTGCGACATGAAGCCGCCGAAGGAGGCGCCGATGCAGCCGATGCGGCCCTTGTCCACGAAAGGATGCTCCGCGCAGAATTTCTCCACGCCTTCAATGATATCCTCGGCCCCGCCTTCTCCCCAGGTATTGACGTGACGGGCGGCGAATTCCTGCCCGAAGCCCGTCGCACCGGAAGGCTGGACGATATACACGATATAGCCGCGTGCGGCATAGAGATGGTGCGGATAGCGGCTCTCGAAATTGCGGCCCGTAGGGGAGCAGCCACCGTAGTAATTGACGATCATCGGGTACTTTTTCGCCGGATCGAAGTGTGGCGGGAGATAGTAGCGGCCATAGATGGTTTCGCCGCGGCTGTGGGTATAGTTCCAGTCGTGGACCTCACCCAGTTCGATGCCCTCCAGAATCTTTTTCGAAGAGTCCTCCAGAAGGGTGTTCGTCCCCTTCTTCACGTCCAGGAGCCAGCAGCGCATGGAGTTGGAGACGCCCTCGCCCACATAGGCGAGCTTGCCTCCTGCGACGCTGAATCCGGTGATCATCTCTTCCTTCACGGGGAGCTTCGTAACCTTTCCGTTCTTGGGATTCATGGAGAAAAGGGCCTGATAGTCACGGTCTTCCGCCATGAAATAGACTTGTCCGTCGTCCGGGGACCACACGAAATCATGGACCGACTGCGGAATGCGGTCCGTGAGCGGCGTGACCTTTCCGGTCGCGGCGTCCACCCGATACAGGACCTGGAAAATCATGCTGGAGGTCTGTCCGGGTTTGATATGCTCGCCGATCCGGTCGAAGGCTTCGGGCGACGCGCGGACGATGAGCTGCTTCCCGTCGGGCGAGAAGCACATCGTCTCCAGGAAGGGTGCGTCATGGAAGAGGGTGTCGGCCTTCCCGGTCTCCGGGTCCATGAGGACGACATTCTCCACCGTGGTGGGGCGTTTCGCCAGACGGGAATGGGGGCTGGCGATGAGGAGCTTGCTTCCGTCGAGGGTGATGTCCTCCAGGTAGCTGGAATAGCGGCTCTTCGCAAGAACGGTGGTGTCACCGGTGGCAAGGTCCCATTTCAGAAGGTAGGTCCGGTCGCGCCAGCCGGGCTGCCGGTCGTCCGGCTCCACGATGCGGACGATGTCCGGATCCTCCTTGAGGCCTTCCTTCACCCGGCTCAGGACCAGGTAATCCTCCGTGGGCGCCATCGTGACGCGGCTCCGCTTGGGAAGGTTCCAGGCGATGACGGTTTTCGCACCCGTTTTCGGGTCGATCTTCACGAGGGAGTCTCCCCTGTGCAGCAGGAGGGCCTCCGTGCGGGGCATCCAGGTAGGGGCGACGGTATCGTAACGGGCGATCTGAGTGCCGTCCGGAAGGCTTTTCAGGAGGGTGTGCCGGGTGGTTTTGGGTCCGTCCGTGACCGTGAAATGCTCCAGGACGTAATTCCCGTTGCCGGAGAGTTCCACGCCGGTAACGCGTTCTCCGTTCAGGAAGTCGTCGAGGGTGATGGTTCTTTGGGCAAACAAGGAAGGAGCGGCCAGATAGGCTGCGCTCAGAAGCAGAAGACTAAGGCGTCGATGCATGGTTTGGGTGACTGGTTATTAGCAACATGCTTTCTTCTGTTCCAAAGATAGGCATTTTTTCGTATCTTCGCAATATGGGACTGATATTCGACTTAAAACGTTATGCCATTCATGACGGACCCGGCATCCGCACCACCCTTTTCCTGAAAGGATGCCCGCTCCGCTGCGTCTGGTGCCACAACCCGGAAAGCTGGTCTTCCGGCAAGCAAAGACTCTATAAGAAAGTGAAATGCATCGGCTGCTCCTCCTGCGTGAAAGCCTGCCCGCAAGGGGCATTGATGCTCACCCCGGACGGAATCAAGCCTACCGGGAAACCTTGCATCGTCTGCGGTGAATGCGCGGAGGTCTGCCCTGCCCTCGCCATGGAAATCTGCGGCCGTGAATGGCCCCTGGACGAACTGATGGCCGAAGTGGAGAAGGAGCGCGGGGTCATGACGGACTCCGGCGGCGGTGTCACCCTCAGCGGCGGCGAACCGCTGCTGCATCCTTCGTACACGCTGGAGCTGCTGGCCGAACTGGGCCGGCGGGGCTTCCACCGCGCCGTGGACACTACCCTTTTCGCCGCTCCGGAGGTCGTCCGTTCCGTCGCCGCCGCGTGCGAACTGTTCCTGGTGGACCTGAAAGCCATGGACTCCGCCGTACACCAACAGTACACCGGCGTCCCGAATGAGCTGATCCTGCAGAACTTGCGCATGATCGCCTCGTTCAGCCCCTCGGCCCCCGAAGGCCACCCCTACCGCATCCGCATCCCCCTCATCGCCGAGGTCAACGCCTCCGAGGCCAACATCGCCGCCACCGCCGCCTTCCTCTGCTCCCTGGACCGCAAGCCCGACCAGGTGGACCTCCTCCCCTACCACGACATCGGCAAAGGCAAACACGAACGCCTGGGCACGGTCTATAACCCCGCCGGCCTCTCCCTCTCCGCCCCCTCCAAGGACGACCAGGACCGCTGCCTCCGCCAGCTCGCCGACGCCGGCCTCACCGTCACGATCGGGGGGTAGGTTCCCCATACCTCTCCCGTATATCCGTGCGCGGGCAAGGTCTGCGGTGGTTTTGGGCAAGGCATGTTTTTGGACGGCAGACCTTGCCCACCGAATCGGGCCCTCAGGTGTTTCCAAGGCAGAAAGCATGGGCACGGTCTGTCACTGAAAAACAAACCGTGCCCAAACTGTTTACAGACCGTGCCCATTCGGCACTTCCGGGGATGGGAAAGCAGCCTTGACGGACTCCTTGTACTTTCGGGAAACGGGAAGTTTCTTGTCCAGGACGGAAAGGGTATCCGGGGAAGTCAATGTAGCCATGGAAGCATTGACCAAAAAGGACCGGTGAATACGCAGGAAACCCTCTCCCAACAGGTTTTCCCATTGAGTGATCCCGGTTTTGTTACGATAGGCGTCACCGGAGACGGTCACAATGCGGACCTCCGTATCGTTGGATTCCACATAGGCGATATCGGCGACCGGAAGCGTAACGCTTTTTCTTTCGGAGAAAAATGTGACGCTCTTGCCCTTCGCTTGGAAGCGCGCCACAAGCCACTTGGACCAGAAGTAATCGCCGATGGCAAGTGCCGTGAGGACGAGCCCCAGGAAAGCGGGATTGACGAGCATGGGCGCAACGTCTCTTTCCGGCCGGGAATAGCCCTCCTGGGTCAGGGTCACCCAGACGGAATGATGCAGGAGCAGGATTACGAGGATGACCGAGACCAGGACCGCCAGGGACAGATAGACCTTGTCCATCGGTTTCCGAGCCTTGGGCATCCAGTACTCCAGCGCCAGGGAACAGGGACAGAAGATAAGGCCCACGAGCTTGGCCTGGGCCGGTGAATAGTCCAGGCTGGAGAGGATGGCGGCAACCAGGGTGACGGCTGCCAGCCAGTACAAGATACGTCCTGCGATTCTCATTTCTCCGCAAAAATAGGGTATTTCCGCAGGACCTGCAAACCCGGGCGTCCTGCAATGGGTTTTGACGGGACCGGAAAGGGATTCAACTTTGGAGAATCAGCCGGGGCTTCCGTACCTTTGCAAAAACCAAAACACAGTGCATCATGAAAGAAGAGATCATTTACGTCACGGACTCCCTGGGCGTGTCGCACCCGGAGACCTTCGAGAAGGCCGGCTGGTCCCTCTCCCAAACGTTCGTCAATGGAGGCATGGCCGGCATGGTCGTCATCACCCTCCTGCTCATCGCCCTGTTCATCGCCGCCTGGAAAGCGCCCAACTGGGTGAAGGAAATCGGAATCGGCGCACTTGTCGTCGGCATTTTCTGGATGCTAAGCGGCCTGTCGCAGGCACTCGGCGTCCTCCAGATGGTCGGAGATGTCAGCCCCGCCCTCATCTGCGGCGGACTCAAAGCCACCCTGATTCCCGTCTTGTACGGCCTCGTCGTCTATTTCATCGCCCTCGTTATCCGCTTAATCCAGAAGCCCCGGATTTGAGGCGCAGGCACGTCGAATGGCAGAATGGCTTGGATGGACCGGGACGCGGATAAGCCTATCCGGGCAAGGACTGAGGGATTTTGGGGCAAGGTCCGTTTTTGGGCTGGAGACCTTGCCCACTGAATCGGCCTCAGGGGTGGGTGGAGGGCATAAAACAAGGGCACGGTCTGTCGCTGAAAAGCAAACCGTGCCCAATTATTTGGCAGACCTTGGCCGATGGCCTCAAGCCTCGCGGGACTTGCCATGGGCTCATTTGGCCTTGCCCAGGGTGGTGGCGACGCGGTCGCGGCTGAGGCCGAAGACACGGGCGAGCTGGGGGATCGTCGTTTTCGAGGTGCGGTAGATGTAGGGGAGAAGGCGGATCTTGCGTTCCAGCGAGAGCGTGGACAGGCCGGTTTTGAACCAACGTTCACTCACCTCCTCCACCATTTTATAGAATTCCGAGTCCGGCAGGCGGATGTACGGTTTCTCTTCCAGGAGATACCGCATTTCGGCGACGTTGAGACTGCCGATGATTCTCAGGTAAAAAGCCGGATCGCCGTCAAAGGCCTGCTCGAGGTAGGCGTAGTCGCAGATGCTATAGGGAATCAGGCGTCCATCTCCGTCTAAAAGCCAAGGTACGCCTTTCAGCGAATCCCCCGTATGAAGCAGTTCCCTGCGTTCCCTTTTAGTGAGGGCCGATACCGGCCGTCCCGAAGGGCAGTCCTTTCGAAACATCGCCCGGTGTCCGGACCAGGGATAATCGGCAATGTCACAACCGTTGTCCAGGGCATTACGGGGGATATATGCCAATGTGTTCCTCAGATAGAACGGATTGTCCAGCCAAAGCGCCTTCACCTTCACCCGCCGGAAGACCCCCTCTTCGTTGTACTTCCGCCGGAAATACATCGAATACACCTTCTTACAATCCTCGCCGAAGGCCTTCGCCTCTTCTTGCCGATGTGAGAGCACTGCCGTATGGCTGTGGTTGGAAACAACGTTATAGGTAATGATGATCACATTGTTCCTCCACGCACATACTGCCAGCGTCTTCACCATCAAATCATAATCCTCCGCATCCCGGCACAGGACCGCATCCTCAAGCCCTTTCACACATACGTGATAAGGCTCCACGCGCCTGACACTTCCGTCGGGCAGTTTCCGCACAACACTTCGCTCCATTTTTACTCAAGGGGGAAAAGCCCGCCTTCCCGGCAAACATACGCCTTACCCTTCAGAAAAACAATTCCCCTGCGTCGATTTGTGTTGTTTCAGTATGCTTTTTAATGATTCCGTTGATTTACCCTTCCTTTCCAAACCCGAAAACGCGGCACCTCCCGTATCAAACCAGGTCTCCTAATTCTACGAGCGCGCAGGCGTCTGAGGCGGTTTTTATCCGTCGAGCCCCTCCCCCCCTATTTTATATTTGTCCAAGGGTAGCCCCCCGGACACCCCAGATCTCTCCGGTATATCCGTGCGCGGGCAAGATCTGCGGCGGTTTTGGGCAAGGCTTGTTTTGGGGCGGCAAACCTTGCCCACCGAATCGGGCTCTCAGGTGCTTCCAGGGCATAAAGTATGGGCACGGTCTGTTGTTAAAAAACAAACCATGCCCAAGTCTTTGACAGACCTTGCCCCAAAGAACGACAGGCCCTGCCCAGTGATCCGGTAGTCCAGTAGTCCGGTGATCCGGTGGTCTGGTGGCCCGGTGACCCGGTGGTCCGGTGTCCGTGCGTGGGCAAGGTCTGCGGTGGTTTTGGGCAAGGCTTGTTTTGGGGCGGCAAACCTTGCCCACCGAATCGGGCTCTCAGGTGCTTCCAGGGCAGAAAGTATGGGCATGGTCTGTTGTTAAAAAACAAACCATGCCCAAGTCTTTGACAGACCTTGCCCCAAAGAACGACAGGCCTTGCCCAGTGATCCGGTAGTCCAGTAGTCCTGTGGTCCGGTGATCCGGTGTTCCGGTGATCTGGTAGTCCGGTAGTCCGGTGGTCTGGTGGCCCGGTGGTCTGGTGGTCCGGTAGTCCGGTAATCCAGTAGTCCGGTGATCCGGTGACGTGGTGGCTTATGCTTCCAGGATCTGCCCGGCGGCATTCTTGGTGTCCACCTTTTCGATGATGCGCTCCAGGATGCCCTCTTCGTTGAAGATGAAGGTGCGGCGGAGGGTACCATAGGTAGTCTTTCCGTACATTTTCTTTTCGCCCCAGGCCCCGAAATCCTGGAGCATCTGCGTGGTCGTGTCTGACAGCAGCCGGAACGGCAGGCCGTGTTTGGCCCGGAAACCGGTATGGGACTTGGCGCTGTCCTTGCTCACGCCCACGACATTGTAGCCCGCGGCCGTCAAAGCAGCGTAATTGTCACGGAACGAGCACGCTTCGGCCGTACACCCGGAAGTGTTGTCCTTGGGATAGAAATAGATGATGGTTTTCTTGCCGATGAAATCCTCCGACTTCACCGAATTTCCGTCCTGGTCGATGACCTCAAAGGACGGCATCTTGTCTCCGACTTTAAGCATATTGATTCGATTGTCAATGATTCCTGTACAAAGATAGTTGATTTCGGGCAAGGTCTGCCTCTTTTATGGGCAAGGTTTGATTTTCGAGTGCAGACCATGCCCACCGAATCGGCCTTTCAGGTATCTCCAGGGCAGAAACAAAGGGCACGGTCTGTCGTTAAAAACAGATCGTGCCCCGATTGTGTCAGCTCCGTCCTGAATGACAACCCGTGCCTACAGGTCGTCGTTCTCGGTGCGGGCGATGATTTCGTTCTGGAGCTGGGCGGTCATGTCGTTGAAGTAGTCGGAGTAGCCGGCGACGCGCACCAGGAGGTCACGGTACTCGTCCGGGCGCTGCTGGGCGTCGCAGAGGGTTTCCGTGTCCACGATGTTGAACTGGATGTGGTGGCCGCCGAGCTTGAAGTACTCGCGGATGAGCTGGCCGAGCTTCTTCACTTCCGCATCGGTCTTCAGGAGGGCCGGGATGAAACGGACGTTCAGCAGCGTGCCGCCGCTCTTGGTCTGGTCCAGCTTGCCGAGGGAACGGACGACGCAGGTCGGGCCCTTGGTGTCGGAGCCGTGGGCCGGCGAGGTGCCGTCGGAGATGGCGAAATGCGCGAAGCGGCCGTTCACGGAGGCGCCGCACACCTGGCCGAAGTAGTTGTGGCAGGTGGTGGAGAGCATGTTCAGCTGCGTCTTGCCGCCGCGGGTGTTGGGACGGCCTTCGATGGCTGCGACCAGATCATTGTACACGCGCACGGCGATATCATCGGCATAAGCGTCATCATTGCCGAAGAACGGGGTGTGGTTGCGGATGTACAGGCGCATGGGCTCGTGGCCCTTCCAGTCGTCGGCGACGGCCGCAAGCATCTGGTCCATCGTGTATTTCCCGTCCTCGAAGACATGCTTCTTCAGGGTGGTGAAGCAGTCCGTGATCGTGCCGAGACCGGTGCACTGGATATACGTCGTGTTGTACCGGGCGCCGCCGCTGTAGTAGTCCTTGCCCTTGTCGATGCAGTCGGCAATGTACAGGCTCAGGAACGTGGCCGGGGCATAGAGGGAGAACATCCGCTCGATGTAGTTGTTCACCGCGAGCTTCAGGTTCACGAAGTACTCCATCTGCTTGTGCCAGGCGGCGTACAGCTCCTCGAAGGTCTTGAAGCTGCGCGGGTCGCCGGTCTCCAGGCCGATCTTCTTGCCCGTCTCCGGGTCCACGCCGTTGTTCAAAGTGATTTCCAGGATCTTCGGGGTGTTCAGGTAACCCGTCAGCAGGTATGCTTCCTTGCCGAAGGCACCCACCTCGATACAGCCGGAGCAGCCGCCTTCGCGGGCGTCCTCCAGGGACTTGCCCTGGCGCACCAACTCCTTCACGTACGTGTCCGGATTGAACACGGAGGGATAGCCGTGGCCCAGGCGGATGACCTTCACGCCGGCCTCCAGGAACTCGTCGGGGGTGTTCTCCGCGATATGGATCGAGAGGCCCGGCTGCAGCTCGTGCAGTTCCTCCTGGATCTCGAGGATCATGTAGGACAGGTCGTTCACGCCGCTGTTGCCGTACTTGTCGATACCGCCGATGTTGATGTTCGTGAAGTCGTTATAGGTACCGGACTCGCGGGCGGTGATGCCCACCTTGGGCGGGGCCGGCTGGTTGTTGAACTTGATCCACAGGCAGCACAGGAGCTCCTTCGCCTTCTCGTAGGTGAGGGTACCCTCCTCCAGGCCCTTCTTGTAGAAAGGATAGAGGTGCTGGTCGATGTGGCCGGGGTTCATGGAATCCCATCCGTTCAGCTCCGTGACCGTCCCGAGATGCACGAACCAGTACATCTGGATGGCCTCCCAGAGGTCGCGGGGGGCATGGGCAGGGACCCAGTGGCAGACGGAGGCAATCTTCTCCAGTTCGGCCTTGCGCTGCGGGTCGGTGCACTTCGCAGCCATCTCCTCCGCCAGGGCGGCGTGGCGCTCGGCGAAAAGGATCGCGGCGTCGCAGGAAATGCGCATGGCGTCCAGCTCCTGCTCCTTGTCGGTGGCTTCGGGGTCGTTGATGTAATCCAGGGCGGCGATGTTCTTCTCGATCCGGGCCTTCATGTCCAGAAGGCCTTCCCGGTACATCCGGCCGTCCATGGCCGTGTGGCCGGCGGCGCGCTGCTCCATGAACTCGGTGAAGACACCGGCATGGTACGCCTCTTCCCACTCCTTGGACACGTGGCCGAAGATGCGCTCGCGCTGCGTCTTACCCTTCCAGTAGGGAATCACCTCACGCTCATAGGTGTCGATGTCCTCCTGGCTGATGTGATAGGTCTGCAGCTCGCGGGTGTCCAGGACATGGAGGTCCTCCACGGAGTGGCAGGTGAGTTCCGGGAAGGTCGGGACCGCCTTGGGCTTGGGGCCGCGCTCACCCACGATGAGCTCGTCCGGGCCGATGTAGATAGTCTTCTTCGCGCAGATCTCGTAGAAGTTCTTCGCGCGGAGCACCGGAATGGAATACTTCCCATAGTTCTCCTTGTAGAACGCTGTCTCGATGAGGGCGCGCTCAATGGTGAGGGTCGCGGGCGTGGAGATGCTCTCCTCGCGCAGGCGCTTGATCCTCGCATTCATTCCCCCGTCATTTTCGGGGTGCTTGATCGTAAAGCTCATGTTTTGAACAATTCCAAATTGGACCGCAAAGATAATGACCTTCGGTCAATTATCCAAGTTTTGCGGCATACACTTCTTCGAGTGTCATCGGTTTTTTGAGCGTACCCAGCAAGCGGCAGCCGTCCTCCGTGATCAGGTAGTCCAGCTCGTTGCGCAGGCCGCCGAAATCCTTCCAGGCCTCGAACTTGTCGTAGTTGATGAATTCCTTGAAGCGGCCCTCGGCCCTCCAGTAGTCGATGAGCTCGGGCATGAAGTAGATGCCGGGCTCCACCGTGAACACGAATCCGGGCTCCAGCGGACGTGCCAGGCGCAACGACTTGAAGCCGAACTGTTTGCTCTTGACCATCCCCTCGGAATAGCCGACGAACTGCTCGCCCAGGTTCTCCATGTCGTGCACGTCCAGGCCCATCATGTGGCCCGTTCCGCACGGGAACACGAGCGCGTAGGCGCCGCTCTCCGCGATGTCGCGGGGGTTTCCCTTCATCAGGCCCAGGTCCACCATGCCCTCGGCAATCGCTTCCGCGGCAGCGAGATGCGCATTCCGGTACGGATTCCCGGGACGCAGCTGATCTACCGCAGCATAGAAGCTCCTGAGGCACATGTTGTAGATGAGTTCCTGCCGCTCGGAGAAGCGCTCTCCCACCGGCATGGACGAAGAAAGGTCACCCGCATAATGCAGATGGTTTTCCGCACCGGCATCCAGGAGGAACATGTCTCCCTCTTTCAAAGTGTGGATAAAACCGTGGTTATGAAGAATCTGCCCATGCGTCGTGGCGATGGTCGGGAACGCCAGGCCGCAGCCCGGCCGGCAATTCGCCTCCTGCAGCACCGCAGCGGCGATTTCCGCCTCGTGGACGCCCGGGCGGGCCATCCGATAGGCGACGAGATGCATCCGCGTGGAGATGTCCACCGCCTCTTCGATGGCGGCGACCTCCTCCGGGGTCTTGTGGTTGCGCATGTCCACGACGGCCTTGATGAAGGCCTCGTCGGCCCGCTGCTCCCCGGGGGCGATCCCCAGCAGCTGCTGCAGCCACACTTCGTGGTCACCGCGGTACGGCGGCAGGAACCGGACCTTCCGGCCCGCCAGATAGCCCTTGAGTGCGCTCAGGGGCATGGTTTTCTCCACGCCGCACAGCTGCGCGTTGTGCTCCAGCGTCGGCACGGTCCCGGTCCAGACGATATCGTCGATCGTAAGTTCGTCGCCGAAGATCACTTCCTCGCCCCGGTCGATATCGATGACCGCGGCCAGCCCGGCCTGGTCCAGGCCGAAATAGTACAGGAACGTGCTGTCCTGCCGGAACGGATACTCGTTGTCATGGTAGTTCATGCCCACGAGCTGGTTCCCCAGGAACAGCAGGACGCCGTCACCCACCTCCTTCACGAGGCGGGCACGACGATTGACATACGTATTCTTGTCGAACATATTACCGGGTTCTGCTGTTTTCCTTGGTGCACTCGTTCACGAACTTGTGCTTGGAGATCTGCTGGTCGGTGGCGGGGAAGTACTTGGCCAGGAGTTCGTAGAGGCCCGGGTCGCGCTCCTTGAGCTCGTCACGGGTGTTCACGTAATTGTGCTTTCCGTCGGGATGGTCCATTTCCGCGTTCACGTTGAACCAGTCCTGGACACCCTCGGCAAAGTATTCGGCGATGTCGGAAAGGCGGTAAGTGTTCCACCAGAGGTCCTTCGCCTTGGCATTCTCGAGGAGGGCCGTCAGCTTGTCGTTGATATCCGGATCCACCTGCACGATGCCCACGAGGTGGATCGAGTGGGCGAATTCGTGGATGAGGATGTCCTCCGCGTGATACTTGTCGATCTGGTTGCCCAGCACGTTCTCCTCCGCGCAGGAGGTGAGCGGGAACTCGAGGTCGCCGCCCAGGCCGCGGGCCCTCAGGTCCCAGTTCAGGGTCGTGTCGTTGATCAGGTAGTGGTGCTCCGGAACGTCGGTGGTACCTTCGTAGCGGCCCATCATCGTCACGCGGGTGCCCGCCTTGCGGAGGGCGTTCATCACGTCGTCCGACAGCATGGACGTCATGGCGTACAGCGTGTTATGACCGGCGACGAGCGCACTGTCCGGGCAGCGCCAGGACGAGCACAGCGGAATGCCGTTCACATCCACATACTTCTTGTACCAGGGATCCAGGTGCAGGGAATCCGGCGGGGTCGTGATCACGCACTCGGGAATGCCGAGGGCCTTCACGAAATCCACTTCTTCGGCCTGTTGCTTCGGGGCCGGCCGGCCGCAGGAAAGGACGAGCAGGGCGCCCACGGCGGCATAAACAAACAACTTTTTCATGGACGTGTTATCAATTACGGGGTTTATGGGGGAGAAAAAAGGCACATCCTCCCCACGGAAGGATGTGCCTGAAAGAAAGTTACTTCATGTAGGAGTAACGGTAGTCGGTCGGGGAAACGAGGGTTTCCTTGATCACTCTGGGGATGATCCAGCGGATGAGGTTGAACTCGCCGCCGGCCTTGTCGTTGGTACCGGAAGCACGGGCGCCGCCGAACGGCTGGTTGCCGACTACGGCTCCGGTGGGCTTGTCGTTGATGTAGAAGTTGCCGGCCGCATAGCGGAGGGCGTCGGTGATCTTCTCCACAGCGAGGCGGTCCTTGCCGAACACGGCGCCGGTGAGGCCGTACGGAGAGGTGGTGTCGCAAAGCTTCACGGCCTCATCGACCTTGTCATCGTCGTACGGGAACACGGTGAGGACCGGTCCGAAGATCTCCTCTTCCATGGACTTGAAGTGCGGATCGGTGGTCTCGATGATGGTAGGCTCTACGAAGTAGCCCACGCTCTTGTCGCGGCCGCCGCCCATGACGACCTTCGCGTCCGGGGACTGCTCGGCATAGCTGATGTAGCTGTCGATGTTGTTCCAGGAAGCCTCGTCGATGACGGCGTTGATGTAGTTCGAGTGGTCACGGACGTCGCCCATCTTGACCTCGGAGGCATACTGCTTCATGATGGAGAGCACTTCCGGCCACAGACTCTTCGGAACGTACATGCGGGAAGCGGCAGAGCACTTCTGGCCCTGGAACTCGTAGGCACCGCAGAAAGCGGCGGTGGCGACGGCCTTCGCATCGGCGCTCGGGTGCACGAAGATGAAGTCCTTGCCGCCGGTCTCGCCCACGAGGCGCGGATAGCTCACGTACTTGCCCAGGTTCTCGCCGGCCTGGCGCCAGAGGCTGTTGAAGGTGCCGGTGGAGCCGGTGAAGTGGATGCCTGCGAACCACTTGGAAGAGGTCGCGACCTTGCCGATGAGGGCGCCGCTGCCCGGGAGGAAGTTGATGACGCCGTCCGGAAGACCCGCTTCCTTGTACAGTTTCATCAGGTAGTAGTTGCTGAGGGTGGAGGTGGTGGACGGCTTCCAGAGGGCGACGTTGCCCATCAGGACCGGGGTCATGCACAGGTTGGAGGCGATGGAGGTGAAGTTGAACGGGGTCACCGCCAGGATGAAGCCCTCGAGGGGACGGTACTCGGTGTGGTTGATGTTGCCCACGCCGTCCTTGGGCTGCATGCCATAGATCTTGGAGGCATAGTGCACGTTGTAGCGGAAGAAGTCGATGGTCTCGCAGGCGCTGTCGATCTCCGCCTGGTAGATGTTCTTGGACTGGCCCAGCATGCAGGCCGCGTTCAGGATGGGACGGTACTTGGTCGCGAGGAGTTCGGCCATCTTCAGGACGATGGCGGCGCGGGTGGTCCAAGGGGTCTCGGACCAGACCTTGTGGGCCTCCATGGCGGCCTCCACGGCCATTTCCACTTCCTTCTCACCTACCTTGTGGAAAGTCGCGAGGACGTGCTTGTGATCATGCGGGCACACGACCTTGCCGGTATTGCCGGTGCGGATTTCCTTGCCGCCGATGATGATCGGGATGTCCAGGACGGTGTTCCACTGGCGCTCGAGCTCGGCGTCAAGGGCGATGCGCTCCGGAGAGCCTTCAAGATAGGACTTGACCGGCTCGTTGGCCGGTACCGGGAAGTTGAGGATTGCGTTGTTCATATCAGTTTTGTGTTTTGGTTGTTCCAATCTGTAAAATTACGGATTTTTTACAATAAAAGAAAGATGTCAATGGTACTTGTACGTGATAATGAAATCGAACGAGGTGCCGTTTGCGGCAATCTTGTTCTTGAAGGTGATGGTTTTGCCTTTGGCGGCGGCAATGCGGTTGGGGTGCATGCCTACCATGAAGCGGCCCTGGTTGGCGCCGGTGCCCTGCTGGTCGTAGTCGTAGGTGATGGTCTTGCCGTCCTTGTCCTTCTTGCCGCCCCAGACGTACCACTGCCAGAAAGCGGAGCCCTCGGCATACGTGCAGGAATTACCGGAAGCATCGGCCCACATGCCGGGCTTGTAGGAGGTCATATCCACCTGCGTGCCGTCGGGGTTGTAGGAGGTGAAGCTGCTTTCGTCCAGATTCCGGACATCCGTGCCGATGAAGGCATTGACCTTGTCCACCGGGAGTTCAAAGTGACCGATCTCCCAGTAATCCTCCGCCAGCTGCGTGGCGTGGTCCCCGTCCACTTCAACGTCCACGGAAATGGTGTTTCCTTCCATCTTCCAGGCATATGCGTGCTGACCCGTGGTGCCGTCCGGGCACTCCAGGAAACCGGTCGGAGGCGGAGCCAGGTCGATGACGGCGCTGTCGGCCGTGAACTTGACCTTGTACGGCCAATGGCGGTCGTTGGTATTGTTCTCGTCCCAGAGGTGGGTAATGTAAGTCGTTGGCGTACAGGCGATGACGGCCCATACATATTTAGCACCGGCCGGAACGGTCCACTTGACCGTAGCGTAATTGTTCGTAGCGGCCGTCGCGGTGGAGGACTCGCTGTAGGTCCGGGTGGAAAGGTCCTCTCCCAGGGAGACGAAGCCCATGGTCCAACCGGCCTGCTTGGCGTCCCCGCTCTTGTTGTAGCCGGCCGCATTGGGCATGCCGGCGAAATCCAGCGTCAGTTCCTGTCCGGGAACGGCCGCGAGACGGATGATGTTGAATCCGGTCGCTTCCGGTGCCTTGGACGGATCCACCTTCCAGTAGCCGCTGCCGTCGTCCGCCCCCTTCCAGGAGACGGCCCCCGCATGGCGGGCGCCCTCGGTGCGGATCTGCTCGAAATCCCAGGTGGCGACGCGGGCGGCATAGTCATAGACCTGCGCATTGAACTCGTCGATCCCGATCCCGTAGGCCGCCATGTAGGACTCCAGCGCGTCCTTCGGCTTCCGGGCCGAGCGCCAGACATTGGCCACGGCGTCGATTCCGTACTTGTCCACCCAGTAGTAGTGGAAGAAGTAGCTGCCGTAGCGCATGTCCTCATGGGCAAAGTGCCGGTGGCAGTTGTCGCAGAATTCGGTGAAGTTATAGTTCGTAAAGGTTTCTTCCGGAACCATCTGATAGGCTTGCCACTGGGCGGTCTGCTCCCAGAAGGTGCTGCCCTGGCCCTGGTCGTAACGGAAAGCCACGCTGTAAATGTCACTGGTCTTCTTGTTCAGGACCAGGTCGCAGGCCGTCTGGTACTGGAAGGAATGGCCAATCTCATGGGCCACGGTGGCACGGCTGTTCGCCGCCTCCGGATTCACCCACAGGCACCCGGTGATGTTGTCGTCCGGACCGGAGCCATAGGCCGCCCACTCGGTCTGGTGCCACAGGTAGATCTGGAACTTGTACTGGTCCAGGTAGGACTTGTCCGCGTCCGTGTAATGCGCGAATTTGAGCGTATTGACATAGTACGCATAGATTTCCTCGCACCAGGCCAGGAAGGTGTCCGTGTCCAGGTGGTACGGAGCCGCCGCATCATCGGGCGTCACCGTCTTGTAGTCCTTGTCCCAGAAGAGGATGAAATGCTCGCTCTGCTTGCTGCGTCCGAAATACCAAAGGCTCTCCTGTTTGAGCGGGTCGTAGAAGGTACTCGTAACGTCCCAGCCGCGCTCTTTCTTGTAGAACTCGGTGGTCATGTAGATCTTCTCGTAGTTGGGAACGTCGGACGCCTTCAGGTCGCCGCTCGTGGGAGTGAGCTGTTTGGCCGGTGTCGGCTCCGGCTCCGGTGTCGGCTCCGGCTGGGGCGTCTTATCGCAGGACGAAGCCAGCATCAGAAGCCCCGCCACCGTGGCAACACGTAGCAGAAGTGATTTTCTCATAGTAAAAAACGGGGCCGGCACAAGTCCAGCCCCGGATAAATAGGATTTCGATTATTCGACGACCTTCATCGTGAAGTTGAAGGGCTTTCCGCCGAGGATGGCCTTGGAGGTCACCTCCGTGCCAGGAGTATAGGTGTTGCCAGGGTTCTTGCCCACGTAGAACATGTTGTAGAAGCCCGGGAACTCGTGCTCCTGCGTGGTGTACCACTGCCAGAAGCTGTAACCGCCGGCATTGCCGTCTTCCCCGAACCACATGCCCGGAATGTAGGAAGTCCACTTCTCGAGCTTGGTCGCACCATCGTTGGCTACCGGATAGAAACCGGCCTCATAGTCCTCGGTCAGGGCGTCCACATCGATGCCGAAGGCCTGGTTCACATAGACCTCGTTCAGCGGGAAGCCCATCCAGCCCCAGCTGTCGTCCATCGCGGCCGCGGAAATCTCGGCATTCACCTGGACGCCGTCGGAGGTAATCGCCCAGCTGTAGCTGTGCGGGCCCACCTTGCCGGACTTGGCCGTCGGATAAGCATCGTGGAAGGTAACCTTGACGGTCAGGAGCTTGTCGCCCAGCTGCGCTTTGGACACGACAGTCTCGGCGCTGACGTTGCCCGCATTGGTTCCCACGAGGAAGAGACCTTCCGTGAAGTGGTCCTCATACTTGTGGTCACCCCACTGGTACCACCAGTACATATGTCCGGTGCTCCAGCCGGTCGCATTGCCGTCGGCATCCACCCACTCGCCGGGCGCGTTGGTCGTCCAGTCACCGGACGGGGTACCGTCGGCATTGAGCGGATAGAAATAGGATGTGTCGAAGAGTTTCTCGATGTCGTCGATGCCCAGGTAAGCGGTCATCACATCGGTCGGGATGGTCGCAGCGGTGAAGATCCAGTCTCCATTCTCCTTGATCGTAGGCAGGTAGGCATCCACGTCCACGGTCAGGCCTTCCTCGTCGAAGTACCACAGGATGGTGTGGTCACCGTCAGCGCCGCCACCGTACGGATACGGGGTGCCCACGCCATCGGCAACGCCTTCGGGATAGCCTTCGGTCTCCGGAAGGATCATTTCATGGAAGATGTAGGTGATGCTCACCGGATACTCCTTGTCGCCGCTCTTCATCATCGCCGTGGCGGTGAAAGGCTCGTCGAAGGTGACCTTGGAGTTGTTGTTCGGGTTACCGCCCACGACGAAGATGTCAGGGTGCTTCTCGTAATCGTAGTCGTAGCCGATGACCTTACCGTTCTTGTCGGTCTTGCCACCCCAGATGTACCACTGCCAGTAGGCGACACCCTCGGACCAACCGGGAGCCGGCAGACCCTTCTCATCGACCCACATGCCCGGCTTGTAGGAGGTCATTTCCTCCACCGGATCACCAAAGTCGTCAAGGGCGTAGAAGGTGCTTTCATCCAGCTCGGCGGGATCGAAGCCGACCACTTCCTTGAACGCGTCGCGCGGGAAGTCGAACCAGCCGATCATCCAGTCACCGGAGTTCTTCCACTCCTCGGTGTTCACCTCCACGGTGATTTCGAGGCCGGATTCGGCAGCCATCGTATAGCTGTAAGAGCTGAGGAGCGCCTCCGCATGATAAGTGTCGTCGTCGTCCCAGACGAAGGCCTGCAGCTTGCCGGAACCTTCCACGAGCTTTTCGGTCTCGCTGTAGTGGAAGTTGACGATCCAGTCATACTCCGTACCGTTCGCCGTGAGTTTGGCCTTGGACGTGACGGTCTTGCCCGCCACAGCGCCGGCGTTGGCCGGCTGGCAGCCCAGGTAGATGATGCCCGGATAGTCGCTCTGGCTCATGTCATAGGTGACACCCTGGCCTTCCCAGACATACCACTGCCAGAAGGCGGAACCGGCGCTCCAGTTGGAGGTGGCACCGGCGGCGTCCACCCACATGCCGGGAGCATAGGAGCTGAAGGAATCCACCTTGGATCCGTCCGGGTTCACACCCCAGAAGGTGGCCGCAGTCAGGTCCGAACGAACATCCAGTCCCAGGAACTCGTTCATCGCCGCGATCGGAAGGGTGAACCAGCCGATGCAGTATTCGCCGCCGGCGAACTCGTCGTCACCGTGCATGTACTGGCCGGTGTCGATGAAAGCGTCGATGGTGATCGTGTTTCCCTCGGCCTTCCAGGTGTAGGTGCTGTTGGTCTCGGCGATGTCGCCGTCCTTGTTCGCCTTCTCCAGGTTGCCTTCGCCCTCATAGACGATTTCGGGCTCCGGTTCCGGTTCCACGGGGATGCCGTCATTCTCATAGAAGGACTTGGTATGGCACGCCGTCAGCGCAAGCGAGGCGAGGGCCATATATACGAATATCTTTTTCATATTACTTTCGTCTCTTTATGCATTACATGTTGTCGGGAATCGGATCGTCGATGGCGACATCCGCAGCCATGGCGCCGTTGGCAGAGACATAACCCGGGTTCTGACCCATGTTCTTGTTGTCCTGCTGGGTGCTCTTGTCGATCGGGAAGAGAGCGGTATGGTTGTCACCGATTGCCGTGTGGTTGAACCAGTTGCGGGTACCGAAGGTCCCGAAGCGGATCATCTGCTGGCGGCGGAGGCCCTCCAGGGCGAACTCCCAGCCCCACTCGTCGTACATGCCGGCAAACTGGATGGGCTCCTTGTCGGCACCGGTGGACTTGTACTTCTGGGAAGCTTCGAGCTCCTTGTACACCTCAGTCCAGTCGTGCGGCTGGCGGGTTGCATCCGCGGACCAACCGTCGTCACCCTTCGCATAACCGTTGCCGTAGATATTGAGCATGTCGGTGGTGATGTCGCCGAAGTTGGCCTTGCCATAGACCATCTTGGACTTGGTGGACTGGAGGTCGGCCAGGGTCAGGGCCGGCGCGCTGCGCTGACGGACGGCGTTCACGAGGGCGTCCGGCGTGTCACCGTAGCTGCTCTTCGCCCCCCGGAGGATGCACTCGGCGGCGGTGTAGTAGGCCTCGGCCAGGCGGAACCAAGGGAAGTCGTTGGTCCACTGGTTGGTGTAAGCGGCATCGAAGTCGGGCTGATACTTGGCCTGGCGGCAACCGAAGTCGATGGAGGTGATGCTCTCCTTGCCCTTCGCGCCGGTGATGGACGGCAGGTAGTTCAGGCACCACCAGGCGATCTGGTCGCGCTTGCCCACTTCCACGCCGTCTTCCACATCCTGGAAGTACTTGGCGGTCTTGGCGTCGTTGTCGGAACGCTCAGGCGTATTCACGAACTGAGGGCCATAGAGCCAGGTGTCGGAGAGACGGGTATCGCCTTCCTGGTAAGAGTTGATGAACTGCGGGTTCGCGCAGTTGCCGCCCCAGGTATTGCGGGTGTAGCCGAAGTGGAGCTTGCCCTCGGACGGGGGATAGAACTTCATCGCCATGCAGAAGACGTGCTCACCGGTATTGAAGGTGTTGTCGTAAGGGATGGCGAAGATGATCTCGGTGTTGTTCACGGCCGTGGCGTCGTCGAAGGCCTGGAAGTTGTCCAGATACTTGGCGGACAGGCTGTACGGTCCGTTGTGGATGATGTCTTCCGCCAGGGCGAGGGCCTTGTCATAAGCCGGAGTACCCTTGCTCTGCTCGGTGGCGGTATAGACCTCGGCGTTCAGATACACACGCATGAGGGCCATCTTGACACCCCACATATTCAGACGGCCGTAGGTCGCGGCGGAGCGTTCCTCGGACAGCACACCATGGTCGATGACCTCCTGCAGCTGCTTGGTCACGAACTCGTACACGCGGCGGCGGGTGCTCTGCTTGGGCAGTTCGGTGTCCTTATAGGAAGTCACGATGGGCACGTTACCGTGGGAATCCAGGAGAACGGCATACCAGAGGGCGCGGACGGCCTTGAGCTCGTCCAGGGCATAATCTTCGAGGTCGCCGGCGTTCAGGGAACCGTCCTTGATCTGGTCCATGACGCGGTTGGCGGCGTTGATGCCGGTGAAAGCATAGCCGTAAATGGAGGAAGGGGAACCCGGATCGTCGGCATACCAGGTATGCTCATGCATGCGCTGATACACACCGCCGTCCACCCAGCCGTTCGGGCGGGCCGGGGTAATCACCACGTCGGCCGCTTCTTCCTGGGCGTCGAACATGCCGTACCAGTCCATGAAGGCACCGAATTCGGAGTAGGAACTCGCCAGCAGGGCGGCCACGTCCTGCTCATTGGGGACGAAGCTCTCCTGGAGGATCTCGGAATAGGCGATTTCGTCCAGGTTGAAACAAGCCGTGAAGCTGGTGGCGGAAACCGCAAGGATTGCTATGGTAGAAAATATCTTTTTCATGACTGTATCCTTTTTTAGAAGGTGAAGTTCAGGCCGAAGGTGAAGGACCGGATGGTCGGGTACTTGTCACGCTCGTCGGTACCGGCATCGAAGCCGGTGACACGGACTTCGGGATCCAGGCCGGTGTAGCCGGTGAAGGTCGCGAGGTTGTGGACGGAACCGTACACACGGAACCGCTTGATGAAGTTGCTGTTCTTGAAATTGAGGGTGTAACCCAGGGTCACGTTGTCAATCTTCCAGTAGTCACCGTCCTCGATGTAGTAACTCACGATACGCTGCGTGTCGGAAAGGTTCACCATCTTGCCGGTCTTTTCGCCGGTGCGGGCATCCACAGCCTCGAACTGGTCGAAGGCGCAGTTGAGCGTGTTGTACAGGATGGTCGGGTTTCCGTAGAACATCTTCTGGAAATTCAGGATCTGGAATCCGAAGGCGCCGCGCATGGTGACAGCGAGGTCGAAGTTCTTGTAACGGAAGTTGTTGTTGAAGTTCAGGTAGATGTCCGGAACACCGTTGCCGAGGATCTGCCAGTCGGTGTAGCCGGCGTCGGCGGCGAGGCCGTAGTACTTGCTCACCACGTTGCCGTCGGCATCGCGGCGGAGACGCTCGACGACCCACTTTCCGCTCTCGTCCAGACCGATGGAACGCAGGTTGAAGAAGTTGCCGATCGGCTGTCCCACCTTCACCTGGTGCGTGGTCTTCTGGATAGGCTCGCCGGTGTAGCCCTCGTCAAAGTAGTCGTTCTCGCTCTGGAACTGGTCGTTGGAGATGGACAGGAGCTCGTTCCGGTTGTGGGAGAAGGTAACGGAGCTGTTCCACTCGAAGTCGCGGGTGCGGACCGGCGTGGCGTTGAGGAGCAGTTCCACGCCTTCGTTGCGGATCTGCGCGACATTGGCCATGATGGTGCCGTAGTAGTACGGAGGCGTCGGAACGGAATAATAGTACAGGCCGTCCTTGGTGTCACGGCGGTACACGTCGAGGCTACCGCTCAGGCGTTCGTCAAAGACCGCGAAGTCCAGGCCGATGTTGTACTCGTACTTCTTTTCCCAGCGGAGGTCGGGATTGTTGTTACGGGTAGGGGTGATGGGCTGGATCCACTTGCCGTTGTACATATAGTTGCCGCTGTAGTCGATGGAGGCCAGGGACTGGTACGGGCTGTTGATGTCGATGCCGGTGATACCGAAACCGGCGCGGAGCTTGAGGTTGTTCAGCCACTTGACGCCCTTGAGGAAGTCCTCGTTGTTGAGACGCCAGCCGGCGGAGATGCCCGGGAAGTAGCCCCAGCGGTGATCGGCACCGAACTTGGTGGAGCCGTCCATACGGAGGGAGGCCATCAGGAGGTAGCGGTCGCCGTAGTTGTACGTCACACGGCCGAACAGACCGATAAGCTTGGACATGCTCTTGTAGGAGGACATGCTCGCATTGCCTTCCTTGAGGGCCTGGCCCTTTTCGAGGGCGTTCCAGAGGTAGCCGTCATTCGGGAAGTTCCAGTTGGAGGCGCTGAAGTTCTCGCTGTAGCCGTCCTCGTAGGAATAACCGGCGACACCGGTCACATGGTGGTTGCCAAAGTCGCCCACATAGTTGGCGCTGAGCTCCAGCATGTTGGCGGTGTAGTCGGAGGCGTTGCGGCCGGCCTGGCCGTTGGCTCCGCTCTTGGTGGTGCTTTCGTCCTGGCGGGTGTTATAGTAGCCGCCCAGGGCGCTCTGGCCCTTGCGGACGTACATCATCTTGAGGGTGAGGGGATCCCACGGCTTGAACTCGACGGTGCCGTTGAAGCGGACGTTGCGGTTGCGGTACATGCCCAGCTGCTCTTTGAGGAGGGTCATCGGGTTCGCATAGAGATAGATGTCACGGGTCACATAGGATCCGTCCTCGTTGTACACCGGCTGCAGCGGGCCCTGGATGCAGGCCTGGCGGTAGGCGTAGGAGGCGTTCACGCGGGAATCCACGTTGGTTTCGTTGGCCATCACTTCGCCGGTGAGCTTGAGCTTGTCGTCCAGCAGGTACTGGGAGACGAGGGCACGGGCGCGGATGTTGGACCGGCCGGTGTTGATGATGGTACCCTTGTTGTCGTTATAGGTCACGTTGGCGGTGTAGAAGTTGTGACGGGAACCGCCGCGGATGGACAGGTTGTGGTTCTGGGAGATGGCCGTCCGGCTGATCAGACCCAGCCAGTCGGTGGGTTCCTCCACGGCGAGCTGGCCGTTGGCACCCTGGAAGCTCCAGCCCTCGGCCCTACGGGCGAGGACATCGTCAGCCGTCATGAAGTCCGGGCGCTTAAGCCACTGGGAAGCAGTCACATAAGCGTTGTACTCGATGGTGGCGGGCATCTCGCGCTTGGCGTTGCGGGTGGTGATGATGATGACGCCGTTGGTGCCGCGGGTACCGTAGATGGCAGTGGCGGAACCGTCCTTCAGCACGTCGATGGATTCGATGTCCTCCGGCGCCACGGTGGCGAGGGAGCCGGGGATGCCGTCCACGAGGATGAGCGGGGCGGACGAACCGTACAGGGAGGAGGTACCGCGGAGCATCACGGAGGAAGAGGCGGTCGGGTCACCGGAAGGGATGGTGATCTGCAGGCCGGCGACCTTGCCCTGGATGAGCTGGCCGGCGTCGATCACGGCGCCCTGGATGAAGTCGTCGGACTTCACGCTCTGGACAGAGGAGGTGATATCGGCCTTCTTCTGGGTACCGTAACCGATGGAAACCGCTTCCTGGAGGAAAGAGACGGCTTCCTCGAGCACGACGTCGATGACGCCGCGGTTCCCGACGGTGACGGACTGGGTTTCATAGCCGATGCAGGAGAACTCCAGGACGGAGGCGGCACCCTTGACGGTGATGGTGTACTTGCCATACAGGTCGGTGACGACGCCGTTTGTCGTTCCTGCTTCCACGACACCGGCCGCAACGACGGGTTCGCCGCTGGGATCAGTGACGGTTCCCTTGACCACGACGTCGGCCATTGCGGGAATGGACGCGGCGAGGAGGCCGAGGGCCACACAGAGATGTTGGATCAGTTTCATACGGTTGGTTTGTTAGTTATTGTGTTGGAAAATTAGTTCTGCGGTGTTCGCAAAGATGCGAAAAGTCCTTTTCAAGGAATGCAAGGATTGTCCAATCGTCTGCGAAAATCGTCCAAAGAGGCACAAAAAACGGTGCGCTCCCCGAAGGAAACGCACCGACCATTCAGAACCAACCGTATTAATGAATCCGAATGCTATAGGGCCACTGGGCGGCCGGCTCCGGTTTGCGTCCCCAGCCGAAAGGATTCGGCCAGTGCTCCGCCGGCGCTCCCATCACCACGAGGTACAGGTGGGTCAGTTCCCTGTCGGCCGTGTAGGAGACCGTGCCGTTCACCTCGGAATGCATGTCTCCGTAAACCGACTTCCCGTCCTTCCCGACAGCGACGAAACCGTAACGCCAGCCGGCCTTGTCCGTATTCACGGCGGCGAAGCCTTCGGCTCCGGCCTCACCGCGGAAATCCACCGTCACCGTCTTTCCGACGGTGGGAACAGGCATGGGCACGGCGTTGAAGCCGTAGTTTTCCGGACAGTTGGACGCGGCGACCCGCATCCATCCGTCACCGAGCGGAGTCAGGGCCGTCACGTTCTTGCAGGCATAGGGGCGGCTTTCCTTCCAGACCCGGTCGAAGTCCCAGTTCACGAAATGGCGGCAGGCGTCGAACATTTCGGCGTTGAACGCCTCCTGGGACAGGTTGAACATCCGCTTGTAGATCTGGACGGGATCCTCTCCGCGCTTGCCGGCACGGAAAAGGTCGGCGATCACGGTGATGCCATGCTTCGTGCTCCAGTATTCCAGCACATAGGGGCTGTGATACATATTCTCGCCAGCCATGAAAGCCTTGTGGGTCAAGGTGTTCCAGGCCTCCCAATGGTACTTCTCGCTGGTCTGCCAGTTCGGGTTCACCTGCCAGAGCATCCACTGGGCGGCCATCTCGTACAGGCCGCCGCCTCCGGACTCGCCCTTCCCGTCGCACATGACCTGGGTCTGGAAGCAGTGTCCCAGTTCGTGGGCGACGACATTGAGTTCGTCCGTCCGGCGGATCCGTCCGGGCGTCAGCCACAGGCCGCCGATGACGTCATCCACGCAGCCGCCGTAGGCCGTCTCGTCCTTGTACTCGTAGAGGACATAGCAGTTCATCCGGTACTTTTCGGCCTTGGAGCCGGGGAGGATGAATTTCATGTCCTTCGCATAGACCTTGTAGAAATCCTCCAGCCTGGCAGCCAGGTTCGGAAGGTCCCAGGTCATATCGTGACCGTCGCACTGCGGGGCTTTGGCCGGGTCGTCCCCGAAGCCTTTCTCCCAGAAGATGGCCACGTTGGGCGTGCAGTACATCCGGTGGTAGCTCCACTTGCTTTCCGGATCGTTCCAGTCCATGTTTCGCTCCTCTTCGCCGATGTAGATGGCTTTGCCCTTGGGAAGGGCCACCGGATCGGCCTTCTTGGGGCTCAGGCGCACCATCAGCACACCGTGGCCCGGGATGTCGGCCTTAAGGCGGTCCTTGCTGGTTCCGAGGTCCTTGTGGGCCCAGAGGTCACGGACGGTGTACACCTTCTTCCGGAAGTTGATGTCCCGGGCGAAGTACATCGTCTGGTTCAGCCAGTTGTAGTCCAGGTTCCAGACCTGGGAGCTCCGGTTGAGGAAGCAGACGGCGATTTCGCCGTTCGCGAGGGGCTTCGCCCAGATTTCCTGGTCGCCCATGTCCATGAAGCGGATGCCCTGCTTGCCCAGCGGGTCCTGGTTAACGGCGATGACTTCCTTGTTGGTGAGGATCTGGAGGGTCTTGTAGTCCATCTCGCGAAGGTCGTTCCCGCTCATCAGCGGAGCGGCCAGCATGCACCACATGGAGAAGTGCGTAACGCTCTCATCCCAAGTCAGTTCGCCGTTTCCGACCTCCAGCATCTCGGCGTCGTTCCAATGGCCGGGACCGGCATAGGGATACAGGTCGGCGGCGGCGTCGATGCACTGGAGAACGCCTACTCCGCCCCAGTCGAAGGCGCAGTCGTAGCAGGCGCGGATGTCCGGGGTGACCCGCCACAGGTGGCCGATGCCTTCACCCCATTCCCAGGGCTTGTTCTCGCCCCATTCGCAGATGGAGAGGACGATCGGGCGGCCGCTGGCCTTGATGGCTTCCGACATGGTCTGGTAGGCGGCCTTGGCGTTCTGGCCGTCGTTGGAGCACCAGTCGTATTTCAGATAGTCAACGCCCCACTTTGCGTACTGGAGCGCGTCCTGGAACTGGTGGCCCTTGCTACCTGGCCTTCCCTGGCAGGTATAGGAGCCCGCACACGAATAGACGCCGAACTTGAGCCCCAGGTTATGGATGTAGTCCGCGAGAGCCTTCATCCCGGAAGGGAAGCGCTCGGGATCGGGGACGATGTTTCCGTCGGCATCCCGTTCCACCTGCCAGCAGTCGTCGATGACGATGTACTCGTAGCCCGCATCGGCCATGCCGGAGGCGGCCATGGCGTCGGCGATCTCCTTGATGAGTTTCTCGCTCACGTTGCAGCCGAACTTGTTCCAGCTGTTCCAGCCCATCGGCGGGGTCGCCGCCAGGCTCCGGTACAGGGAGTCGGACAGGGGGACAGGCTTCTCCTGCGCCCAAAGGCCGGAGCCGCACAGGGAGAGTGCGGCCACGGCGGTCAGGATTCGTTTCAAAGATCGTTTCATCTTCAATCAGAAGGGATAGGTCTTGTACTGCTCCTTCAGCTTGGACGACTTGTTCAGTTCGTCCTGCGGAATGGGATAGAAATAGCACTGGTCGCCGTTCCAGACACGCTGGTCGATGACATTGTTCAGGTCATAGGTCTTGTGGCCGTCCGGATACTTGACGATCTTGCAGCCGATGATCGGAGCCGCATTGTATTCCTGGTCCATCTCCTTCCAGCGGCGCTTGTCGAACCACCACTGTCCCTCGAACATCAGCTCCATCTGGCGCTCGTAGCGGTAGGCGGCGCGGATGTCGCCGGTGAAGTCCGGAAGAAGGGCGCGGTTGCGGACCAGGTTGATGTACTTGGCGGCTTCGGCGTTGTTCCCGAGCTCGATCTGGCACTCGGCGTAGTCCAGGTAAATCTCGGAGAGGCGGAAATAGAACCAGGGCCAGTCCATCTGAGTGGTGCCGTACATGTCATAGTCGGGGTCCATGCCCTTCCGCATGGAATAGCCGGTATTGGAGGCGTTCCACCAGTATTCGCCCTCCGAACTGTCCTTGCCGGGGACGACGCTGTCGTCGCTGCCCACATAGACCTCCACCTGACGCTCGTCATCGCCATAGCCCCAGAGGTCGCCGTCGCAGAGGATGTTGGCCTTGAGGCGGATCTCACGGCCTTCCCAAGGGTTCTCCGTCGTGACGCCGGAAGGCTTCACATAAGGGGTTCCGTCGGCCATCTGGATCTTGTCGATGAGGTTCTGCGTCACGTCGAAGGTGCCCCAGCCCTCATAGAGGTTGCCCGGTCCCGGAGGAACGGTATGGACGACGCCCATCGTCGTGGATTCCGGGTCGCTCCAGGCATCCGGATGGTTCGGATCGTAATGCTTGACCCAGATCCCTTCCGGGTTGTCGTTGTCATAGAAGAGGGCGGCATAGTCTTCCCAGCCGGTCACCGGGGCGAGATGGTACAGGCCCAGGTCGATGACCGCCTTGGCGGCGTCGGACGCGGCCTGCCATTTCGCGGAAGAAGGCGTACCGAACAACGGGGAGGCCTTGTACAGGAGCACGCGGGCCTTCAGGGCCATGGCGGCACCCTTCGTGGCCCGGCCGGACTCGTTCTCGAGGGGAAGGAGGGCGATGGCCGCATCCAGGTCCTTGACGATGAAATCGGCCACGGCATCCATGTCGGAGAGGCCTTCGTCAAAGGTGGCGTCCAGGTCATAGACGTGGTCCACCAGCACGACCCGGCCATAGATGGCATACAGCATGTGGTAGTTCCAGGCGCGGAGGAAAAGGCCTTCGCCCTTCATGCGGTTCCGCTTGTCCACATTGTCTTCGCCCTCGGCGGGCACGCCGTCGATATTCTCCAGGAACAGGTTCACCCGGGAAATGTTGCCGTAGAAGGTATTCCAGGGACGCCAGCCTTCCTCATAGTACCAGATGTAGGGCTGGGAGGGAGTATATTCGGTATGGGTCGTATTGGCCGTGCCGTAACCGTGCTTGTGGAAGAGTTCGTCCACAAAGCAGGCGTACCGGACGTTCTTGGAGTTTTCGCCCCGCAGTCCGTTGCAGCTGTACTGGGCGTTCAGATAGACCTCCGCCAGGGAAAGGTCGCCCCAGACCGCCTCGTCCGTGAAGGAATCCAGCGGTTCCTGGTCCAGGAGACTCGTGCAGGAACCGAGGGACAGGGCCGCGAAGGCCACCAGCATGTATTTGAATATCTTTTTCATGATCGGATCCATTTTAGAAAGTGAGGTTCACGCCGAAGTTGATCATCCGCTGGAGCGGATAGCCGAGGATAGGGTTGCTGACGGAGAACCGGTCGCTGGAGCTGACATAGCCCACTTCCGGGTCCGCGACCTTGAACTTGTCGATGGTGAAGAGGTTGCTGCCGTTCACGTAGATCCGGAGATTCTCCACGCTGATGCGGCGGACCAGGTCCTTGGGGAAGGTGTATCCGATTTCGAGGGACTTCAGGCGGAGGAAGGACGCATCCCGGAGCCACCAGGTGCTGCTCAGGCCGTTCCACTTGTCGGTGTAGGTCTGCTTGATGAGCGCGCGCGGCCAGCGGGCGTTCGCGTGGGTGGAGGCGTCGGAATCGATCCAGCGGCCTTCGTAGAAGTCCACGGGCATGTTCATCGTGGGCATCACCAGGCGCTTGGACAGTCCCTGTCCCTGGAAGAAGCAGTTCACGTCGATACCCTTCCAGGAGGCATTGAGCGTCAGACCGTACATCAGGCGCGGCGTCGCGGTGTAGAAGATGCGGACCATGTCGTTGGCGTCGATCGTCCCGTTTCCGTCGGTATCCGTGTACATCAGGTCGCCGGCGCCCACCGTATCGTCCACGCGGCCGGTTCCGGCGGCTTCAGCATCGGTCTGGTAGATCTTCACGGCATCGTACAGGAGCTGGCTGTCGATGGGATAGCCCTCCCGGCGCTGCCAGTCGGGCGTATCGGCCGCCTCGTCCATATACACGATCTTGTTGCGGGCATAGGTCAGGTTGCCGTTCACGCCCCACTCCCAGTCACCGGCATGGTCCCGATAGGAAGCGATCACCTCGAAGCCCTGGTTCCGCACCTTTCCGAGATTCTCCTGCGGAAGGGTCAGGCCGGAATAGGTCGGGATGGAAGCGTTGCGGGTGATGAGGATGTCGCGGCGGTTCGACAGGAAGTAATCGGCCTCCAGGGTGTATTTGCCGCCCAGGAATCCGGCGACAAGGCCCACATTGTAGGTCGTGGCCTTTTCCCAGGTGATGTCCGGATTGGCCGTACGGACTTTCTCGAAGCCCTGCACCGGGGAACCGTCGAAGAACGGGGCATAGTCCGTGAACTGGTATTGGGTCATGTACTGGTAGGCCGCGACGTTGTCGTTACCCATCATGCCCCAGGAACCCTTGAGCTTGAAGAAGCTGACCTTGTCCTTCAGGGGAGCCCAGAAGTCCTCTTCGGAAAGGACCCAGCCGGCGGAAACGCCGGGGAAGAAGCCCCAGCGGTGTCCGGGGGCGAAGTTCATGGAGCCGTCATAGCGCCAGGTGATCTCGGCCAGGTACTTCTCCTTGTAGTCGTAGTTCATGCGGCCGAAGAAATTCACGCGGGCCTCGGCCGTGGAATAACCGGTATTGTCCTTGTCCTCGGGCTTCGCGGAACCGGCGAACAGTTCGGGAATCGCGGAGGAGAGGTAGTTCGTCCGGGAGGCGGACAGGTAGCTGAAGTCATACTTCATCTGCTCGTAGGCGGCGAAGGCGTCCACGTGATGGTCCTCCCCGAACGTCCTCCGGTAACCGATCCGCCCGTTCAGGGTCACGGTGCGGGAGTTGGAGGAAGAATTGTCCACCCAGATGACACCCGTGTCGTCGTGACGGTTGACATATTCGTTGGCGGCACGGTCATACTGGTAGAGGTCGAAAGGCTGGCCCATGGACTTGGTGTTGGAGAACATCATGTCCAGGGCGGCATATCCCTCCAGGTACAGGCCCGGGGTGAGGACGTCCAGGTCGATATGCAGGAGCGGCTTCAGGGTGAGGATGTTCCGGACGGTGTTGCTGTGGCCGGGCTTGTCCGTCATCATGACGGCCGCATTGTTGGTCAGGCCGTCGTAGCCGGCGCGCGGCAGTCCGTTCGGATAGAAGGGGGCCGATCCCGGGAACGTGGTCAGGAAGTAAGTGAACAGGTAGTCCGTGGAGGCGTTGCCCCGCTTGCGGTTTTCCTGCCGTCCGAGGATGTCCAGCGACATGCGGATGGACTTGTTGAGCTTGGCGTCCACATTGGTGACGAACTGGTACTGGTCATAGCCGTACGCACTGTCCTTGTAGATGGCGTCCTGGGTCATGTACTGGGCGGAGGTGTAGAAAGAGACCTTGTCGGATCCGCCGCTCAGCGAGACGCTGTGCTGGGTCTTGCCGGCCCATTTCCTGGTGGTCTCCCCCCACCAGTCGGCGCTGGGGTAGTTGACCGGGTCGTCTCCGGACAGATAGTGGTTGAGGACGTCCTGCGTATAGGTCTGACCGGCCTGGGCATGACGCTCAATGGCATCGTACTCATTCACGTAAGTACCATACTGATAAGCGTTCAGCATCTGCGGGACGCGGGTCGGCTGGGACAGCGTGTAACTGCCGTTGTAGCTGACCCGGACCTTTCCTTCCGCTCCGCGCTTGGTGGTCACGAGGATGACGCCGTTCGCGGCACGGGCGCCGTAAATGGCGGCGGAAGCATCCTTCAGGATGGAAATGCTCTCGATGTCTTCGGGGTTCAGGCGCGAGAAGTCGCGGTCGGCGATGCCGTCCACCACGATGAGCGGACTGGTGTCCCCCAGCGTTCCCTTGCCGCGGATGAGGATCACGGCGTCATCCTCGCCCGGCTCGCCGGAACGCATGTTGGCGATGACGCCGGCCGTCTTGCCGGCCAGGGTGTTGGACAGGTTGGCGGTGGAGACCTTCTTGAGTTCCTCGCCGTTCACGGCGGAAATCGAACCCGTCAGGGTCGCCTTTTTCTGGACACCGTAGCCCACGACCACGATTTCATCCAGATACTCGGCATCCTCGGCAAGGACGACATTGATGAGCGTGCGGCCGGCCACGGACTCCTCGACGGTCTTGTAGCCGATGGAAGAGAAGGTGAGAACCGCATCCGCGGGTACGCGCAGGGAATAGGAACCGTCCGCTGCGGTAATGGTAGCATGCGTGGCATCCGCCATCACAGTGACTCCGACCAGGGGGGCTCCCGCAGGGTCGGAAACCGTTCCCCTTACCGCTGTCTGCTGCGCCGCCACGGGAAGGACGGCTCCCAGCAGGATGGCAAGGGAAAAGAAACAACTTTTAATGCTTTTCATTATGTGGTTAATTAAGGTTGGTAGCAAAAAAAGTTCGAAAACAGCTCGCTGCTTCGTCACAAAATTGCAAAACCACCGCTGAAAAGTGTGTAAAAATTGTCTAATTTTCTTGGATTATACTCCAAAAAAAAGGCCTTTAAAGCAGTTCCAGGCGCTCCAGGAAGGCGATTTGGGCCGGATCGGGATTCTCCACCCGCCGGATGGCCCAGGATTCCGTGTCCACGTACAGTCCGGCGTCCTTCAGGTAAGCGTCGTAATCGATGTTCTCCGTGGTGTTCACGAGGGCGCGCAGATGAGGGACGGGGCCGCCGTACGCCTTTTCCACCTCCTGCCAGAACTCTTCTTCCGTAAAGCCCCGCTGCAGCTCCTTGTAATAACGGTCGTACAGGCCGCGCATCACGTCGTCCAGGGATTTCTCCTGCGCGGTATGGCGCCGGATGTCGATATCCATCAGCAGACCCACCACGGGACCTTTGAAATAATAGTTGATCCGGACATCCCGTTCGTTGGCATCCCCGTTCATGAAGTTGAGCCAGATGTCGTAACTGCTCTGCCGCAGGCTCATATGACGCTGGCCCTCATAGGGCGCATAGCGGGAGAAATAACCCGAAAGCTGGGCGAGCGCCTCGTCCGGCGTGGCCACGCCGGAAGTGCGCAGCAGGCGGAACTCATAGTAGCAGGTGAGCCCCTCGCTTACCCAAAGCATCGGCGTAACAGCTTCGGTATCATAGTTGAACGGCCACAGTTCCGCCGGGCGGATGCATTTCACGTTATACAAATGGAAATACTCGTGTGCCGTGAAAGCCAGGAAAGAGACCTGCCGCCCGCGGTCGGCGAACCGGTAGGTGCCGTCCGTGTAGCAGGCCTGGGAGTTCCAATGCTCCAGGCCACCGCCGCCCGCGCCCATATGGATAAGGCAGTAATTGTCGTAAGGGACGTCTCCCATCATCCGCGTCGCCGCGCTCACGATCCGGCAGAAGTCCTCCCGGAAGCCGCTTTCCTCGATCCCCTCCGGTGTCTCGACGGCAAAATGATAAGGATGCCCTTCGTGCTCGAAGTCACAGGTATAATAGTTTCCCAGGAGGAACGGACAGTCATACAGGCGGTCAAAGTCATCGGCCTGGAACGTGTCCGGCGTCCCCTCCACGGGCAGGAGCCCGGAAGAGATTTTCTCCCAGTTTCCGGGAAGGTCGAAACGGACGCGGACCGGATGCTGCAGGTCTCCGTCCACATGCATGAACACGCCCGCCGGGGAAACGAAGGCGATATCGCTTTCCACCCGGCTGGAACCCACATCCCGCCGGTTGGCATAGATGCGGTAGGATACCCGGACCCGGCCGTCATCCGGAACGGAAACCACCCAGCGGTTCATCCCGCTTTTCTCCCACGCGACGGCCTTTCCGGCGGGATCGGCCGCGGAGAAATCACAAAGATGCTTGGGATAGTCCAGCATCTCATAGTACCCCGGCGTCCACCGCGGCATGTTGAGCGTCACCGCTCCGGAACCGGGAGCCATGGACAAATCCAGGTCCACCAGCAGGTAATGCCCGACGGTATCCATGGCCACCGTATAGTCCATCCGGTAGGAATGTTCTTTCTTTCCGCCGCAGGATGCGAGTGCGGCCGCGCATAGAAGCGAAATGAGTGATAACCTTGTGATTCTCATGGGATTATTTGGGATAGTTCCGGATCACCCCGTCCAGGTAGCGGAAGCGGTTGGTGAGCCAGGTGCGCAGCTTGCGGTATTCCTCCGCATGGGTATAGTTGTCGATTCCCCAGCGGTCCATGTCCTCCTGCGCGGCCTGGCCGATGAGGGCTTCCTGCTCCGCCAGGCAGTCCAGGAGGCCGGACAGGAGACCGGCCTGGTTGTCCGTCCAGATCTGCTGCAGCAGGGTCACGAACTCGGGAATGCCGAACAGGTCGCAGAAAAAGTCGGACGGGGTGCTCCCGTAAGCGCCTTCATGTGAATAGGGACGGGTTCCGAAAATCAGGGTCCGGTAGCTTTCGAAATAGGTGTGTCCCTTGCCCCGGTGGTCGTACATGTCCCCCCAGTTATAATTGAAGCCGCCGTCGCAGTCCCAGAGCGGGCCCATCACCCAGCGGGATTCGTCGTCATAGCGGTGGATGAAGCCGCTGCGCATGCTCGGGTAATTGTCCATCTCCACGTTGGAGATGATTTCCTGGATGAGGATGTATTTGGCCATGGACTCCACGTCCAATTCCTCCTGCAGGGCTTTCCAGTCGCCGTCCCCGATGGCGCGCTCCAGGAAGGCGAATTCCTCCTGGACACGGTTCCGGTCGGCCTTGGTGGCATCTTCGGGGTACTTCACGGCCGCGGCCATCCAGTAGATATTGGAATAGAAGTTGTCCGTGGCGCGGGGCCGGTCGTCCGGTCCGTCGTTGATGTCCAGGGCCAGCAGGATCCCCTCTTCCGGGTCCAGTTTCACCCGGTGACCGCCCTCCTCCACCTGTTCGGTGACCATGTACAGGCCCAGGTCCTCCCCGTTCAGGGTGACGGTGGCGTAACGGGCGTTATTGGCATAGGGAAGTCCCAGTCCATGAGCCAGATAGAAACCCACGAGATTCATCATGTGGGTGACGTCCCGGTAGTCGGCCAGCAACACCCAGTCCCTGTTCGGAGCCATCCCGAGGAAGGACGCCGATGCATCCAGCTTGATGCGGTACGGCTTCTTGGGATACCAGTTCCAGGTGGAGTTGCCCCGGCCGCGGATCCGGCCCCGGGTCTCCTGGGCGTAGGATTCCTCCCCGGACACCTTGATGGTGCAAGGGCGGTAATCCTCCGGTTTTTTGGAATCGACCTCGACACCGTCATCCGTCATGATGTCGATATGGGCAATGACATCCGCGGTGAAGGTCACTTCGGCAGGGGCCACGGGCCCCGTCTTCTCCTCGATCCTGTCCTTTCCGCAGGAGACGGCGGCCGCCAAGAGGAAAACGCAGATCGGAATCTTCAGTTTCTCCGTCATTTCGTATGGAATCTGTACACGGCGAAAGTCCGTCCGCCCAGCCGTTCGCTGTAGGCGATGCGGCCGTTTTCCTGATGCCGGACGCCCAGCAGCCACTCGTTGTCCGGGTCGGCCACGGGGGCCAGGTCCAGCTGTTCCGTAACGGGAACGACGCGGGACGGTTCGTCCAACGTATTCTCATCCATGGGATTGTCGCTGTGGAGAGCGGTCCGTTCCGCCCCGGTCAGCCCGCCAGGCAGGTCAAAGATGACGACCTGCGAATACGGGGACAGGTTCGCGATCTTGACGATCAGGTCGCCCGTCGCGTCGTCCACGGCGCAGGTGGCATTCAGGTTCCGGACATCGGCCACCGGTTTCCCGTCGATTGTGAGCGGAATCACGCGACTTCCCTTGTTGGCGGCATACAGCTGCTGTACGTAGTAGCTGCAGGAACGCATGACCCGCAGGTTGTCGAACCAGATCAGGTCCGGACGCCACTGCCAGCCATCGACATGGGCGAAGGTCGGGGCGTAGCTGGACATGACCACGACGTCGGCGTTCCGCTCCAGGCCGGTCATGAAGGAGGCCTCCAGCAAGGCGGCATTGAAATGGTTGAACTTTTTGCCGTCGCTGCCGTGGCAGGCGTATTCGCCCGCGAAGACCTTGGGGCCGGTGCGGGGATAGCTGTCATACCGGTTGGCATTCTTCTCGTAGAATCCCTCCCAGCTGTAATAGTGCTCGTCCACGAGGTCCACCCCCAGCCGGCGCATCTCCTTCCAGAGGTCGTCGAACCACTCTCCGCCCAGATAGGGTCCGGAAGTGCCGACGATCTGGATGTCGGGGTACTTCGCCCGCACGGCCTTCATGAAAGGTTCGAACCGTTCGATGAATTCCGCGCCCCACTGCTCGTTGCCGATCCCCAGGTACTTGAGGCCGAAGGGTTCCGGGTGGCCCATCTCAGCCCGCACCTTCCCCCACTTGCTCTTCGGGGAACCGTTGGCGAATTCGATGAGGTCCAGGGCATCCTGGATATAGGTCCCAAGGTCCTCCAGGGAGCAGTTGGGATGCCACTCGGGATCGTTCTGGAACTGGCAGGCCATGCCGCAGCTGACGATGGGGACCGGCTCGGCGCCGATTTCCTCCGCCAGGCGGAAATACTCGTAGAAACCCAGTCCGCCGCTCTGGTAGTAGTCGGGGAACATCCGCTCGAACGTGCCGTAGTTCCACCGGTTGATGTTGATGGGACGGTTCTCCACCGGGCCCACCGTGTTCTTCCATTGATAGCGGTTATCCAGGGATGTCCCTTCCACGATGCAGCCGCCGGGGAACCGGAGGATGCCGGGATGGAGGTCCGCCAGGGCCTGTGCCAGGTCCTTCCGGAGGCCGTTTTCATCCTCATGGAAAGTGTCCGCAGGGAACAGGGAAACATGTTCGAGGTCCACCACGGCCTCCTGGCTCTCATCCCACAGCAGCAGCCGGAATGCACCCTTCGGGGCGGTACGGTCGGCCTTAAGAACCACCTCGTATTTTGTCCATTTGGAAGAAGTGACCGTCACTTCCTCCGCACCCAGGACCTGATTCTCGGCACTGCCGTATGGGTCGCAGAGCGCGGCCAGAAGGCCCACCGTACGGGGTTTCCCTGCCGTCCGGGCCCAGAATGAAAGCCGGTACTCCGCGCCCGCTTCCAGGCCGATACCCAGCCAGCCGCCGTTCTCCAGCCCGCACTGGCGGGCCGGATGTCCCGGATAGCGCAGCCGGACGTAATGCGGATTCCGGTCGAAAGGGCCGCCCTCCGAGAGGACCTCCACCTTGCCGAAAGTCTTCCACCCCTGCAGGGGATTGTCGTATTCGAAGGAACGGTTGCAGATCTTCTCCGCATACAGGCCGCCGTCCGCGGCGAAATTGATGTCTTCCAGGAAGATGCCGTACATCGTAGGCTGGATGGGAATCCCCTCCGCCTTGTCGTCCACCACCAGGGTCGTTCCCCGCGGCTGGGCGAGGAGCGTCGCGGCGGAAAGCAGTACGGTCAGTCCGAGCGTCAGTCCTTTTCTCATTTCACATCCCATTCATAAAGACCCGCGGAAAGCTCCTCGGGAAGGTCCACCTCGAGTTTCAGGGCCGATGTGGTCACCGGCTTGAACTGGACTTCACAAGCGGCCCCCTTGCGGACCGGGTAACCGGAAGGTTCCTCCACGGGGACCCAGTTGCCGGAAGCGTCCTGGTAGCAGATGCGCCAGGCCTTGGGGACGGAGCAGCCGCCCCACGGCTGGTCGTCAAACCACCAGACGGAGCAGCGGGAAACGGTCGCCGGTGCGGCGAACGTATAGGTAATCCACTCGGTACCACCCTTTTTAGGCCACCAGTGATAGTAAGGGGAGGACTCGTCGCCGGGAACCAGCTGGTCGTTGATGGCGCCGATGGAGCGGGCCGGGGTGGAAGCCCCGATCTTGGAGGTGGAGGCGACGGTGGCCGGTTTGGACGGCTTGGTGGCGCGCAGGTCCTGCGGGAGCCACACCGTCATCTCGCCGCTGCCCCGGTGGCACCAGGCGTAGTACGGGATGAGCGTCAGGTCCACGTCCTTCGCCGCCAGGCGACCATCCTCGCCGAAAGCAAGCGTCTGCGCACTTGTCGTAATCTTGTCGATGCCGAAGAGTTCGCCCGAATGGGCGACGGTGAATTCCGGGGCCTGGTTCATGAGGACGCTCCGGACGGAGAAGCCCGGATTGTCCGGCCATTCGGCGCAATAGACCACGGGACCCTTCTCCACGGCGATGCGGCCGGCATCGGCTCGGACCTCGGCATGGGCCTTCACGACGCGGGGCTCCATGTCAAAGTGGACCTCCACCTTGTCTCCCTTCTTCCACTTGCGGGAAATGGTGAAGTAGCCCTGCTCGAGCTTGCTTTCCACCGGGACGCCGTTCACCGTCACGGTATAACCCAGGCGCTTGCCATCCACATAGGTGTACAGGTCGGAAGGAACGGTCTCGTTCCGGACCCAGCCGGGGATGCGAACCTTCAGGGCCATCTCCTTCTTGAGAGCGGTCTTGTCGATGGTGATTTCCACGTCGCCGTTCCAGGGATAGGCCGTCTTCTGGCTCAGGGTGACGGCCTTGCCGCCCACCTTCTGGGTCATCGTATTGGACATGAACAGGTTCACGTACAGGGCGTTGTCCTTCACGGCATACACGTAGCCGGGGACGGACGGGATGAAGCGGCAGATGTTGGACGGGCAGCAGGCGCAGCCGAACCAGGCCTGGCGCTGGTGCTGGCCGATGGACTCCAGCGGATTGGGATAGAAGAACCCGTTCCCTTCCAGGGACACGCCGCTGATGAGGCCGTTGTAGAGGGTGCGCTCCAGCACGTCGTAATACTTGGCGTCGCCGTGCAGGAGGAACATCCGGTAATTGACATACACGTTGCCGATGGCGGCGCAGGTCTCGCAGTAGGCGCTCATGTTCGGGAGCTGATAGTTCTCCCCGAAGGCTTCGCCGCTGTTCGTAGCCCCGATGCCGCCGGTGATGTAGAGCTTCTTGGACACGATGTTGTCCCAGATCCGGTCGATGGCGTCGATGTAGCCCTTGTCCCCCGTGAGGGCGGCGACATCGGCCATGCCGGCGTACATGTAGGCGGCGCGGACGGCGTGACCCACGGCCTCGCTCTGCTCCAGGACCGGCAGGTGCGTCTGGTTGTATTCATCCCGATACTCGGTCTTGCCGCGCTCATCCAGGAAGAACTTGGCCTCGTCCAGGTACTTTTTCTCCCCGGTGGCGAGATACAGTTTCGCCAGGGCCATCTCGGCGATCTGATGGCCGGGAACCACCCGGACCTGTCCGGAGGCGGGCCCCACCTCGCGGACCAAGCAGTCCGCATAGCGGATGGCGATGTCCAGGAAATTGCGCTTGCCGGTGGCCTGCCAGTGGGCGATCGCGCCCTCCACCATATGGCCGAGGTTGTACAGCTCGTGGCTGAGTTCCTCATCCTTCACCCAGCGGCGGTCGCCCGCCCACTCGTGCGGATGTTCCGGATTCATGGTCCGGGCCGTGTACAGGTAACCGTCCGGCTCCTGCGCCGCGGCGACGATCACGAGGACGCTGTCGATATAGGCCTCCAGCTTCTTGTCCGGATAGGTCTGGAGCACGTAGGAGGCGCCTTCGATGGTCTTATAGACGTCCGTATCGTCGAAGGAATAGCCCTTGACCTCGTAACCGAGGTTCACGGGGGAATGCATCTGCTTCTCCGCCTTCACGAAGTTCTCGTAGCGGCCTTCGCTCTCGCACTTGGAGAAAGCCAGCGGGATCGTCACTTCCCGGGAGGCCTTGAGGCGCTGTCCCCAGAAGGAATCCGGCGTGACCTTCACGCTGGTGAAGGGAACCGGGTCGATGGGATAGCCGCCGGAAGCGGGTACGGAGGCAGGTTGCGCCTGCAATGAAACGGCGGCGAAAAGGCCGGCCACGAAGGGAATGAATGTTCTAGTCATAGTGCCGATAATAGGGTCTGTACAAAATTATGGGATAAAGAGGTCAATCCTTGGCAAGGAAATCCAATCTTTTTGTAAAATCGTCCAAGTTTTGACCAATGGTTTTTACGAATAAATAGACTATCTTTGCGGAACATGAAAAAACGCCTGCTTCTTCTGTTCCTGTTCCTGGCGGCCAGCGTACTGACCGCGGGAGCATCCGACTATGTATTCCGCCATATCACATCCCGGGAGGGACTCGCGTCGAATTCGGTGCGGGCCATCGTCCAGGACCACCTGGGCCTGATCTGGCTGGGCAACGGGAACGGGCTGGACAGCTACGATGGCCGGGAGGTCATCCACCATCCGCTGCCGGGCAGGGTGGCGGCCTCCGTGCTGTGCCTCCTGGAAGATGCCGGGCAGACCTTATGGATCGGCACGGACAGCGGTCTGTACCGGTATGTCGGGGACGACATCGTGCAGGAGCCCCTCCTGGCCGGTGCCGAGGTCACGGCCTTTGCGGAGGACCGGGACGGCAACGTCTGGGTCGCCACCTGGGGAAAGGGTGTCTTCCGTTTCCGGGACGGCCAGGCGGAGAACTGGCTGGACGGCCATCTCACGGAAGCCCTCCTGGTGGGCTCCGACGGCCGTCTCTGGCTGGCTGACGCCTCGAGCGGCGAAGGGCTGCTCGTTTTCCATACTGCCAGCCAGACCTTCGTGTCCCCCGGACTGGCGTTCCAAGACTGCTCCCCGACCCGTATCTGCGCCCTGGACGAAGACGGAAACGGAGACCTCTGGCTGGGGACCTGGGACAGCGGAATCTACCGGGCGGCCCTCTCCACGCGGACGGTCCACCTCATCGTCCCGCCCGGGAACGGACTCCATCACATCCATTCCATCACCCACGACGGCGCCTGGAATTTCCTGGTCGGATCCGACGACGGCCTGCTGGAAGTGAAGCCCCTGACCGGAGAGCAGGTCCTGTACCGGAACGACCGGAAGGACCCGACCTCCCTCTCGGACAAGTTCGTCTATCCCGTCACCCGGGACCATGAGGGGGGGCTCTGGATCGGAACCTATTATGGCGGAGTCAATTACGTAGCACCCAACATTGGCCAGTTCCAGACGGTGTCCCTGTCGGACCTGGCCGGTGCGGACGAAGAGTATATCGTCAGCTGCCTGTGCGAGGACCCGGACGACGGGACGGTCTGGATCGGATCCGACAACGGCGGCCTGTTCCGGTACGACCCGGTCCGGAACAAGGTCGGGCGATGGCTCGGGTCGGCCGGATGGACGGACCGGCTCGCTTCCCTGAACGTCCATGCCCTGCTCCGCGAGGGGGAGTCGCTCTGGGTGGGCACCTATTCCTCCAACCTGCTGCGGATCGACCTCAGGACCGGACGGGTCCGGGAGTTCCGGGAAGCCGACGGCCTGGACGCCCCCAGCGTCTATGCCCTGTGCATCGACCCGGACGGAACGCTGTGGGCGGGAACCAATTCGGGCATCTGCCGCTATGACGCCGCAGCGGACCGCTTTGTCCTGGAACGGGCGGCCGGGGACTGGGTCATGGACATCCGGACCGGCGGGGACGGAGCCCTATGGTTCGCCACGGCCCGCAACGGCGTACTCCGCCGCAGCAGCGACGGGGACTGGCAGTCTTTCCAGGCGGAGGACGGCGCACTTCCTTCCGATTATGTGAACTGTATCCATCCCAGTGCCACGGGCGTATTCGCCGGGACCAACCAAGGCCTGGCCGCGCTTTCGGAGAAGGAATCGGAACGGCTCGTGGACGGGATGGAAGTCATGCGGCTCGCCGCGGACGGAAACCAGCTCTGGTTCTCCTCCGGCACCGCCGTCATCCGGTATATCCTTTCCGAACGCCGATGGGAACAGTTCGGGGCCAATGACGGCATTTACACGGGCTCCTTCTCCCCCAACGCCGGCACCATCACCCGGGATGGAACGATCTACCTGGGAGCCTCGGACGGTTTCGTTTCCTTCCTGCCCGGAAGCGTCCGGGTAAACGCAACGCCGCCGCCCGTCCTGTTCACCCGCTTCACGGCTTCCGGTCCCGGCTTGTCCATGAACGTTTTCCTCACGCAGGACCGGGAGCGCCTCACCATTCCCTGGCGGATGCGGGATGTGAACATTTCCTTCGCCGCCCTCAGCTTCGGCGCCCCGGAGAAAGTCCGTTTCGCCTACCGCCTGGAGGGCTTGGCCCATTCTGACTGGAAAGATATCGGAAACCAGAACTACCTATCCCTAAGCCAGATACCCCCTGGTCGCTACCGATTACAAGTCATCGCCTGCAACAACAGCGGTGTCTGGAACAATGACGGCGCCACGCTGTCCTTTACCGTCCGCTCCCATCCGCTGCTTTCCGGTTTTGCCGTACTTCTATACGTCCTGCTGGCTGGCATCGCCTTCTACCTGCTGGGCCGGTGGTACCTCCGTCGGACGGAAGAGAAGACGCACCTGAAATACGAACGGCAGCTGGACGAAGCCGTCTCCCATCTGAAGGAAGAGGAGCGGGACGACCGGTACCAGCTCGTTTCCTCCCTGGCGGAGCAGATCGAAGCCCCGCTTGCCGGGATCGGGCTGCAGCTTGAGCGCCTGAAGGAAAAGACGAAAGCGGCCCTGCCCCTCAAGGCCGAACTCACGGTCATCGAGAAAAACCACCGTATGCTCAAAAACGTGTCCGCCAATCTCCTGCAGATGCGGAGCACGCTCCGGGGAGAGGACGGGGAACCCGGTTCCGAACCGGTCCAGGAGGACCTCCTCACCCGGCTGGACAAGATCATTACCGAAAACCTGGCCAATCCGGACCTGTCCGTCACCTTCCTCGCGAAGGAACTGGCCATCTCCCGTTCCGGCCTGTTCGCCAAGGTGAAGGAGCTCTGCGGCGAAACGCCCAACAACCTGATCAACCAGGCCCGGCTGAACACGGCGGCCAAGCTTCTTTCCGAGGGGAAGCACACGGTCGGAGAGATCTGCTACATGACCGGTTTCTCGTCCCCCAGCTATTTCTCGAAGTGTTTCCTGAACCAGTTCGGCGTTCCCCCGCACGAATGGGCGCAGACGCACTCGTCCTGAAATTTGGACGGAAAATAGGACTTCCTCTCTGAAGAAAGGGCGCCTCCCAACGCGGGAGACGCCCTTTATTCTGTGACGGAATCCGTCCCTTACAGTGTCTTCAGCGCATCCTGGAGGACGCGGGTGGCGCGGTCGATGAGGTCCTTCGTGCCGGAGCCGTCATTGACATACTGGATCACCATGTCGGCAAAGTCGATGGCTTCGCGGAGTTTCGTATTCTTGTTCGGGATCTCCTTGGTCTCCACCACGAGGCGCAGCAGGGAGTCCAGGTCCTCCGGTTCCGCCAGGTTGCCGGGACGCATCGTATTGATGGCCGCATTCAGGGCCGAGGTCGCCTTGGTAACATCCTCCTGCTTGAGGGAACGGGGCTTGGCATTGTTCACGGCCTCGGCGGCGGCGAGCTGCTCCAGCATCCGCGCATAGCCGTTCGGGGCCCACGGGGCGAAGGCCGGCACCTTGGTTTCCAGGGCGTTCCAAGCGTCCTGCGCCGTCACGCGGGAGCGTGCGATACGGATGGCCTGGTCCAGGTAAGTCTTGTCCACGCCGCGGGTCTTCTTCGCCTTCTTGCCCTCGTTCAGGACGTTCAGGCGCAGGTAGTGCGTGCTGTGGTCCGTCATCCAGTAGTCCGGATAGAAGGTCTTGTCTCCGAGGGTCAGGGAATAGACATTGCCCAGGGTTCCTTCGTCCGAGGTATGTCCCTTCAGGACGATGTCGGAAAGGTCCGGATTCAGGTTGAACTCCGCCTGGTCCCAGACGGTGATGTCCGGGGTGGCCATCACGAGCGGGCCGTACATCAAGACGCCTTCCCACATCGGGGCGAACGGGGTGCGGGCCTCATTGACACCGGTCGCGGCCAGGTCCATCTTGTCCGGGCCGAAGTTCAGGTGCTTGCCGAACGGCATCTCCACCTCCACGCGGTCGCCGGCCTTCCAGTCGCGCTCGGGGATTTCCACATAGGAAGAAGGCTGGTAGGAGGCCTGCAGCGCGTGGCCATTGACCTTCACGGAGAAACCTTCCGTAGCCCAGTACGGGACGCGGAGCTTCATCGCGAAACGTCCGCCCTTTTCGATGGTGATGGCGGTATTCTCCGCCGGCCAGCGGCATTCCTGGCGCAGGGCAACGCCCTTTTCTTCCCAGCGGGCCGTCGTGGGCAGGTACAGGGCCACCCAGAGGGTGTTGTCCGAAACGAAGTAGGCCGCCTCCTGGTACTTGACGTGGTTCTCCGCGCCGGTGCCGCCGCAGCAGGATTCCTGCGGAGTGGGGCTGCCGAAAGGCTTTGTCGCATTCATGCCCACGGCGTATTGGTAGCACACGCCGTAGTCCGTCGGATGGACCGAACCCACGAGCTGGTTGTACAGCACGCGCTCGTAGTAGTCCATATAGCGGGCGTCATCCGGATCATAGCCGTTCAGGTCCTTGGTGAGTTTCGCCAGGTTGTAGGCGCAGCAGGTCTCGTTGATGTCCGGGTTCGGGAACAGGTTCCGCTGCCGGTCGGACATCACGCTGGTATTCATGCTCATCATCTGGGAATAGGGCTGACGGAACATCTCGCCGTTGCCCACACCGCCCATGGCATAGGCGTACCGGCCCTGGACCATCTCCCAGAAGTTCCTGGCAATGTGATAGTAACGGGCTTCGCCGCCCACCTTGTACGTATTCACGGCACCCACGATCATCGGGATATGCTGGTTCGCGTGACGGGTACGGATATCGTCGATATTCTTCGAAAGCGGGTCGTAGAACGCCGGGGAATCGAAGCATTGCGCCGCTTCCAGCAGACGCGCCTTCTCCACCGGGTCCGTCGCCTTGGCGGACAGCCGGGACAGGGACTCCTGCATGCCGCCCACCTCGCCGGCGATGTACATGTTCCACATCTCGTAGCGGTTGCCGGGCCGTGCCTGGCGCTCCGCCTTGTCGCCGTCCATCTTCACATAGGTCCGGTAATGCAGGCGGTTCCACACCCAGAGGCCCATGTCCTTCGCAATCAGGAGCGCCTTTGCGGCAATCTCGGGATCGTCGATGTTCTCGGAAATGTCGATGAGACCGGCCAGCTGCTTGTGGATGGTATAATACGGCGCCCACACGCCCTTCTCATTATTATAAGGAGCGTATTTCTCGATCAGGACCGGATGCTGCGCAGGGATGGCGTTGATGTAGCCGTACCCGTAGCTCCGGGGATCCTTCTTGTACTCGTTGAAGGCGGCCCAGGTTCCTTCCAGCTTGTCGAATTCCTCCTCGGGGACCAGGTCCCGCGCCTCACGGTAACGGCCCAGCTTCTCGTCCCAGACAAAGGTAAGTTCCTGACAGGCACGCATTTCATCGACAATCCGCTGGATCCGTTCCTTCAGGGCTGCCTTGATGGCCGGATCGTCGGTGCCGGCGAAGGCAAACGCCAAGGCGGACATGTAGTGGCCCGTCCCGTGTCCCTTGAGCTTCGTGGTCGGGGAATCCCAGCCGTCGGAGACAGTGTAGCCCTCCGTCGGAAGGCCGTAGGTGTCACGATAATTATACAGCTGCTGGGTAATGTCCAGCGAAAGGAGGTTCTTGACGTCCAGGTCGCGGTTCCCGGTAAGCCGGTTGTCGCCGATGAGCCGGACGCTCCCGAGCGGCAGCGGCCGTGCCACGGGCGTCTGCGCGGGCACCGGGGCTTCCTTCGCCACCACCGTCACCTGCGCATCCAGCGGATATCCGTTCTCGGTCGTGTTGTCACCGAGGACATAACCCCGGACCGTATAGGTGGATCCGGCGGGCATCGCGGCCTCCTCTTCCTCGGTCTCCCGAAGAGAATTGGTCCATTTGACCTGTCTCCAGGCTCCGGTTCCGTCGGCATAGGTTACCCACACCTGATACGGCAGGAGCGGGGCATTCCCTACGGAAGCCTCCACCCGGACGGCGGCGACTTCACGGATTGTCTTGGCCGTTTTCTTTCCGCTGCGGGCGGGAAGCAGGACGGCCGGAAGGGTCATAAGCAGCAGGATGCTCAAAAGATGGCGCGCTTTCATGGTCATAGGGTTTTTAGTGCTTCCCAAAGATACGCACTAATCCTCCCCTCCCATAAAACAATCGTCCGTACGAATGGAAGAATCATCCAAACTTCTTCGGAAGAAGGGACTGTGGCCGCGGCCTCATGAAAAAATCGGACGCGACCACAGTCCCTCCTTCCTATCTGCCTAGATAGCTTGTCCGGCGATATAGACGCGGGAAATGGCCACGGCGTCGTCGAAGAGGATGATGTCGGCGTCGCAGCCGGGGGCGAGGCGGCCCTTGCGGGAAAGGCCGAGGATGCGGGCAGGGGTCGCGGTCATCATGCGGACGGCGTCCTCCAGGCCGGCGGCGCGGGCCATGGTGCGGACGAGGCGGTCCGTCGTGGCGACGGAGCCGGCGAGGCCGCCGCGGTCGGGACGGAGGGCCACGCCGCCGTCCACGACGAACTTGATGCCGTTTTCCAGGCTGCCCTGGATATATTCGCCGTCGGGAAGGCCGGTGGCCCGGATGGCGTCCGTGCACAGGGCGACGCGGTCCGCTCCCTTGATCCGGTACACGAGCCGGAGCAGGTCGATGGGAAGATGCACGCCGTCGGCAATCACCTCGATGTCAAAGTCTTGCAGGTAGCCCGCTTCCACGGCGCCGGCATAGCGGCTGTAGCCGCGCTTGGCGACCGTGGACATGGCGCAGTAGAAATGCGTCATCAGGGAGTAGCCATGCGTAAAGGCCTCTTCGCAGGTGGCGCAGGATGCGTCGGTATGGGCAACGGCCGCGACGATGCCGCGGCGCCGGAGTTCCTCGCCGAGGCCCATGGCTCCCTCCAGTTCCGGGGCGGCGCTCACGCGGACCGTCTCCGGAAACGCTTCCAGCAGGGGAAGATACTCCTCCGGCACCGGCCGCTTGAGCCAGGCCGGATCCTGGGCGCCCGCCTTGGCGGGAGCGAAGTAAGGCCCTTCGAAATGGATTCCCACGAACTGGGCGCCGGCCGAATTCCGGGGCAACGCCTCGCGATAGGCCCGGACGGCCCGCTCATAATCGGCAAAGGAAGCGGTTGCGAGCGACGGCGTCATGGTCGTCGTCCCGTGCAGGGCATGCTGCCGGGCCGGAACCAGGTAGGCCTCCACCGTCCCGTCCAGGAAATCGTGCCCCCAGCCGCCATGGACATGCATGTCGATGAATCCGGGGCTGACCCACTGCCCGCCGGCATCGACCACCTCCCCTTCGGGCGCCTCGGCCTCGGGAACGACGGCCTCGATCCGGCCGTCCCGGACGACCAGGGCGACCCCGGTCCGGACGCCTTCCGGCAAGAGGAAGCGTCCGCCGCGAAAGACAGTGACGGCCATTACTCCTTGACTTTCAGGACATCACCGGCCTCGCGAGCCACGGTTTCCTTCCAAAGGTCCGTATATCCCGGCTGCTCGATCTTGCCCGGCAGGCCCTCGGAATATTCGGAATGCTTGAAGGCGCCGTTCTCATCCTGCGGCTTCACGTTGCCGTCGATGAACTTCACGAGGAGCTCTTCTTCCAGCTTCACCCAGGCAGCGAACTGCTCCTGGGCCGTCGTCACCGTGTAGTCCGTCAGGAATTTCGTCAGCTTGGCGAAGGGCTTGCGGGAAATCATCGCACCGCGCTCGGCCTTTTCCTGGAACCTCACCGCCACCTCGTTATAGAGGACGCAGGCGGCGCTGTCCACGGCATGTGTCTTGTGCTCCATCTGGTCGATCTCGAAGGCGTCGATCTTCGCCCGCACGTGCGGCGCCATGATGTTGTACATCTTATAGCAGGCGTTGGAGATGCGGTTGTTGATCCAGAAGGAGGACGTCGGGGAATAGTGCAGCAGGTCGCCGTTCCCCACCCGGAAGCATTCCGGAACCTCGGTCGTGGAAGTATAAATCGGTGTCACATAAGAAGTTGCCGCATCGTCCGTACCAAACCACAGGATACCGCCCACCTCATCGGGAACATAGTCGCGGGCCTGGCCCACCATCCAGAAGCCGGTCTGCTGCGTGGCGATGGCGCGCTCGTTCAGGTAGGTGCCGCCCTCGGCCTTGAAGTTCATCGGACGCCAGCGGTACGGCAGCGCGTTGCCACCCGCACCGATATCCTGCGTCATGTCCATGGGCGTGCCCTCGTAGTGGTCCCGCATCACGTCGGCCAAGGCCTTCACGGAGACCTTTTCCTTGGGATAGATGAACAGCGGCAGGTCGCCCTTCAGGTCGTAACCCATCGCATAGTCCAGAAAATCGGAGGCGTCCTTCGTGACGGCGTTTCCTTCCGCGTCATAGTAGGAGAACCAGCCGCCGGATAGGATGTTGAAAGCGCTCCAGACGCGGGCGTCGCAACCGCGGACGGTGCCGAAGTCCACCGGGCAATAAGCCTTCTTGAAGCTGAATTCCTCGTCCTCACCTTCGAAGTACCCCTTCTTGCGGGCGAACGAGATGACGTCCTTCGCATAGACGCAATTGTCGGGATCGTCCAGCGGGAAGGCGCCGATGCGGGCCTGGTTGGCATGGGCGCAGATGGCGCCGTCGGGGACGCGGATGGCCACCCAGACAATGCCCTTGTCCACATTCACGCCGTTCTTGATGTACGTGCCCTTGCCGATGAGTTCCATGATCCAGGCTTCGTTCTTGTCCGCAATGGTAAAGGTCTCCCCTTCGGAAGCGTAGCCATAGGTACTCGCGAGGTCCACGATGACCGCAATCGCCTCCCGGGCGCTCGAGGCCCGCTGCAGGGTCGTATAGATGATGGAGCCGTAGTCGATGCGGCCGCGGCGGTCAACAAGCTCTTCCCGTCCGCCCCAGGTGGTCTCGGTGATGATGAGCTGCTTCTCGTTCATGTTCCCCACCGTCTGCCAGGTGCGGGTCACCTGGTCGATATCGCCCAGGTATTTTCCGGAATCCCAGTCGGTGATCCGGAGCTGGGAGCCGGGCTTCCACTCCGCGGCGGGATGGAAATAGAGTTCGCCGTAAAGAGCGTGTGAATCAGCCGCATAGGTCACCAGGGTGGAGCCGTCCTTGCTGGCTCCCTTGGTGACGATGACATTGGTGCAGGTATTCCCTTCGAGGGCCGGCGCAAGGGCCAGGACGGCGGAAAGGAAGAGGGTTAGGTGCGATTTATGCATCGTATTTGGGTGTTTGTTCAATTATTGTTAATTTTGCCTGATTGCAAATTTATGAATTTTTATCAAGCGATGAAATATCTGTGGACAATCGCGGCGGCCTTCCTCCTCGGCGGGACCGCCCTCCTGGCCCAGAACAACCAGGGACCCCAGACCCCGGAGCAGAAGGAAAAGCAGCTCCTCGAATTCATTGACAAGGAAGTCAAGCGCCTGTCCGACCAGCTCGGACTCGAATATTGGCAGGAATTCTACGTGGACTCCACCCTCACCCACGACTACCACGCCCTCCAGGAGGAAATGGACGAGATGCAGAAGGCGAAGGTCGGCAATACGGACCTGTACCAGAGCATCCAGGACAAGTGGATGCAGCAGATCGACGACTCCTACAAGCGCTTTTTCAACGAGGAGCAGTGGAAGAAATACTGGAAGGCCACCGGGCAGCGCAACCAGAAAGCGCGCGACAAGCGCAAGGCCAAGGCCGAAAAAGCCTCGGCCGAGCTCAAAAACGAGGGAAAATAGTTATCTTTGCGGGATTTTAGCATTTTGCAGGTATGAGCACCATGAAAGAAACCATCGAACAGATACAGAAGGAACTGACCGAACTGAAGGCAGCCTCGCAGAAAGAAGTGGAAGAGGCCCGCGTACGGTTCCTCGGCAAGAAGGGTTCCGTCACCGCGCTGATGGAGCAGTTCCGGAGCGTCGCCCCGGAGATGAAGCGGGAATACGGCCAGAAGCTCAACGAGCTCAAGAAAAGCGTGACCGCAAAGATCGAGGAGCTCAAGGAGCAGGCTGCGGCAGCCGCCGTGGAACTGGCCCCGAAGCAGGACCTCACCATGCCCGGCGACCCGTTTGAACTGGGCTCCCGCCATCCCGTTTCCATCGTCCGGCAGGAAATCGTGGACATTTTCCGCAAATTCGGCTATGATGTCGCGGAAGGTCCCGAAGTGGAGGACGACTGGCATGTGTTCGAGGCCCTGAACTTCCCGCCGAACCACCCTGCCCGTGAGATGCAGGACACCTTCTTCGTGTCCACCGGCCACCTGAATCCGCTCCTGCTCCGTACCCACACCTCCTCCGTGCAGGTGCGCACCATGGAAACCCAGCCCCTCCCGATCCGCGTGATCTGCCCGGGCCGCGTGTTCCGCAACGAAGCCATCAGCGCCCGCGCGCACTGCATCTTCCACCAGGTGGAAGGCCTCTATATCGACAAGAACGTCACCTTCGCGGACCTCAAGCAGGCCATCCTCCTGTTCGCCCGCGAGATGTTCGGCCCGGACACCCAGATCCGCATGCGCCCGTCCTATTTCCCGTTCACCGAGCCCTCCGCGGAGGTCGATGTGAGCTGCAACATCTGCCACGGCAAGGGCTGCAACATCTGCAAGGGCACCGGCTGGCTGGAAATCATGGGCTGCGGCATGGTGGACCCGAACGTCCTCGAAGCCAGCGGCATCGATTCCAAAGTTTACAGCGGCTTCGCCTTCGGCATGGGCGTCGAGCGCATCGCCATGCTCAAGTGGCAGGTCAATGACCTCCGCCACTACTTCGAGAACGACATGCGCTTCCTCCACGAGTTCGCCACCGCGACGGAGGTGTAGGTGTTTGCTTGGCAAATATTTTGCTATATTTACCGGGAAAACACTGAATGACTATGCGTAAATATCTCGTTATCATCATGGTGGCGCTGACTGCGGTCAGTTGTGCCGCCTTACGGGCGCCGGCCAAGCTGGAGCGCCTCGTGAACCGCGTCGAGCGAAACGGCGATCATTACCGTCCCTGGCAGTGGGAACGGGCCAACAAGCAGTATGAGGCCCTCATCCGCGAATACGTCCAGAATTACCGCACCTATTCCATCGCCGAAAAGCAGCGCGCCATGAGCGCCATCGGCCGTTATCACGGCCTGCTCGTGGACTATGGCGTCAAGCAGGGCATCGGCATCCTGGGCGGCCTCGGCGGCTATGCCGGCGGTCTCCTGGACGTGCTTAAACAGGATGTCGGTGCGGTGCAGGATTTCCTGCAGAACGTACTCGGGCTAGGAAAATCCGAGTCCAACCGCTGGGTGGACCAGCTCAAAAAGAAGCTGGCAGAGTAACCCGCCGGACGTTGCAGCCTACGTAGTTGCCCAGGACGATCAGGGGGTAATACCACAGCAGGGCGGGATCCCATTTCATGGCCGCGACGAGATAGGTCACATCCGCGATGGAATGGTAGAAGCCGCACACGATGAACAAGGGGACGCCGAACAGGATCGGGAGGATGGACCCCTTGTTTTTATACAGCCATACGGCGATGTCGATGATGAGACCGCAGCCGACGGCCCTCAGGAAGCTCCGCCAGGGACCCTGGGCGATCCGGCCGGCCACCATATCCTGCGCGCGCTCGACGGAGGCGCCGCCGAGGGACCAGACCAGCAGGCCCAGGAGAGCACAGCCGATGATGTTGAAAAACCAGATCTTCACGAGGCCGGGGATGTCATTCGTGACACCGGCCTTTCCCGTATAGAGCGGCACGCCGAACAGCACTACCGAAATGAGGCCGAAAGCGAAGATCACGGCGCCCGGAATGCCTCCGAGCGCCAGGTAACCGGTGGCTCCGAGTCCGATGAGGATCCCGGAGAAAAGGGACGCGCGGTTCATCGGGCCATCGCAGCTTCCACTTCGTCGGGCGTGATCGGGAGCCGGCGGGCGCCAAGCCTCCGGGCGCCGTCCGGCGTGACGAGCACGTCATCCTCCAGGCGGATGCCGCCGAAGTCGTAATAGGATTCCAACTTACTGAAATTCACGAAGTCCTTGCCCGTGCCGGCCTTCTTCCAGTCTGCAATGAGAGCGGGAATGAAGTAGATGCCGGGCTCGTCCGTGATCACATGACCGGGCTGCAGGCGGCGGGCCATGCGGAGGCTGCCGAGGCCCAGCTGCTTCGCCCGCGTCTGGTCGGGATCGTAGCCCACCCAGTTCTCGTTCAGGTCCTCCATGTCGTGGACGTCCAGGCCCATGTTGTGACCCAGGCCGTGCGGCTGGAAGAGGCCGGCAATGCCCTGGGCGACCATTTCGTCCAGGTCACCATGGACCAGGCCCAGGGCGGAGAGGCCTTCGAGCATCTTGCGGGCGGTTGCGAGGTGCACTTCCCGATAGGTGATGCCGGGCTTGGTGAGGCTGAAAGCCAGGTTGTTGCAGTCGCAGACGATCTGATAGACCTCACGTTGCTTCGTCGTGAATTTACCGGAGGTAGGATAGGTGCGGGTAAAGTCGGAAGCGTAGTGCTCGTTGCTTTCCACACCCGCGTCGATGACCATCAGCTTGCCCGGTTCGATGACCTTGTCATGCAGGTGGTTATGCAGCGTTTCCCCGTGCTGGGTAAGGATGGTGGGGAAGGAAACGCCCCAGCCCTTCGCGAGGGCGACGCCTTCCATCTTGCCCACGATTTCCTGTTCGATGAGGCCCAGCCGGATGCTGTCCCGGGCCACGGAATGCATCTCATAACCGAGGTCGCAGGCCGCGTCGATGGCCGCGATTTCCACGTCCTCCTTGATGAGGCGCATGGAGATAATCGCTTTGGTCAGGACCTCGGAAACGCCCAGGTCGATGCGGGCGCGCCCGATCATCTCCATCAGGCGGAGCTTGTTAAAACAACGGCTGGGAGCGATGTAATGGACCTTGCGGCCAGCCTTGATAGCGGCCTTCACGGCCTTGTCCACCTCGCCGTACGGGGCGGATTTGGCTACGCCCACGCGCTCGGCCTTGGACTGCACCGTGGGCTGCGGACCCATCCAGATGATGTCGCCGATCTCCACGTCATCGGCATAGACGGTCTCTTCACCGCTGTCGATGTCCAGGATGGCCGCGTACATCGGATCGTCCAGGCCCATGTAGTAGAGCCAGGTGCTGTCCTGACGCCACTTGTAGCAGTTGTCCTTATACTGGGCGGGCGCCTCGGCGTTGCCCACGAAGAGGATGATTCCCTGGGCTCCGGACCCGCGCATCTTCTCGAGGAGGGCCTTGCGCCGCCGTACATATACTTCTTTTGCAAACATATCGGTATGAGTTTTGTTTCCTACAAATATAGTCAATACTTTTGCAAAGTGGAAACCTTTATCGCGGTTGTCGCCATCATCCTCGGGCTCGTGGGAATCGTCGGAAGCATCGCCCCCGGCCTGCCCGGTCCGCCCCTCAGCTGGGTGGGCCTGCTGCTCATTTATCTCTGGGGCGGCGGTACGGACGGCAGCGGCGATCCCATGACCTTGCGGTTCCTCCTGGCCTGGCTGGCCGTCACCATCGTCATCACCATCATCGACTATATCGTTCCGGCGTATTTCACGAAGCTCACCGGCGGCTCCAAGGCCGGCGGCTGGGGCTCCGTCATCGGCCTGTTCGTCGGGCTTGTTTATCCGCCCGTGGGCATGATCCTGGGCGCCCTCGCCGGTGCGTTCATCGCGGAACTCGTATTCGCAAAGAAAGACACCGCGACCTCGCTCAAATCGGCCTTCGGTGCCTTTCTCGGCTTTGTTTTCGGTACCGGTGCGAAGCTCGTCGCCTCCGGCATCATGCTGTTCTATATCTTCGTCTTCGCGTTCTAGGTCGATACTTAATCGGCACCCTAAACGTCTCAGAGCAACAGGCCCACGAGCAGGAGGCCCATGAAAAGCCAGTCGAACCAGGCGCCGAAGCTTACCCGTACAGGGCTGGTGGCCGAGGGTGCGGCGGGAAGAGGACGGTTGGTGTCCACATGGTAGCAGGTTCCTTCGCTGTCCAGGTAGAAGCGGGCATACTGCCGAGGCCGTTTGGACGCTTCCGGGTCCAGGATGTCGTAATTCGGATCGTCATACCCCGGTTCGGACTCGTACACGACGATGCTTCCGCCCTTCCCGTCACTGTCGATGCGGCTGGGGTCGCCCATGGCCTTGATGATTTCCTCCGTCGTGCACCCCACCCAGGGCTGCGCCGGATCCGAAGACACCCTTCTCGCCGTCGAGCAGGAAGTCAACGCCAGGATGGCGGACAATATCAGAAAAAAGACTCTTTTCATGGCTGCGTTTTGCCCGCTATGCAGCAAAGAACGTACCCTATTGCAGTTTGAGCCGGAAGGTCGATGCCGGAAGACCGGTGCCGTTCACCAGATTGGCACGGGTGTAGGGCTGCCAGGCATAGCGGACCAGGGTCGGTTCCCGAAGGAAGGAGACATCCAGGCATATCATATCGGACGCGCCGGGAAGTACCTGGGCCTGGGCGGAATGATACAGGCCATCCGCAGCATCCAGGACTTCGAAGCCCACGATGGAGCCGCCGTCGGAAGCGTGCAGGCCGATCTGAGGACCGAAGTCCACAAGAACCTTCCCGTCCACAAGGACCGCCTCCCGCGCCAGCGGGCCATCCGCTGCGACATGATGCCCATAATGCTTTGCAAGTGCCTGTAAGGCAAGGCGTTCCCCGACCGGTTTCTTGTTCTTGTAGTGCACGTCGGTTTTGTCTCCCAAGTCGGAGGTCACGGCCATGCCGAGGCCGGGGCGGCTCTCCAGGAGGCGACGCTGGGAATCGCGGAAGATGGGCCAGGAGGTGCGGTTGAGGGAGGAGAGCTGGACGTAATAGAAGGGAACGTCGGAGAAGTAGTTCCTCCAGGAGTCCACCAGTAGGGGGAACAGGTCTTCGTGGACCTCCACGCGGTCCGCATTGGATTCGCCCTGGTACCAGATGACGCCGGTGATGGGGAAATGATCCAGCGGGAGGATGCCCGCCTCAAAGAGGTAGCACGGCTCGTAGGGATGGCGGGTGATGTGGTCCGCACAAGGAACTGTCGCATAGACGTTTCCATAGACACGACTGCTATCCCCCAAACACGGCTCACCTTCCTTTAAGGCCTTCCGCGCTCCGATGTTTTTCAGCGCCCGGCCCCGGGCCCATTCCATGATGAGGTCGTTCCGGGTCCAGTCGCGAAGGATGGCCGGGTAGCGGGTTTCCAGGGTTTCCCGGTCGATCCAGCTTTCGGCGGTAGAACCGCCTACAGCATTGTTTATCAGGCCGATGGGAACTTGCAGGCTATCCCGCAACGCCCTGCCGAAATAGTATCCGACGGCCGAGAAACGGCGAAGCGTTTCCGGCGTTGCACGGGTCCAGCGGGCGGGTTTGAAATACTGCAGATGGTTCAAGCTGTCCAGCGCCGAGGCCGGCCATTCCACGTTGTCCGTCCGCCAGTTGCACTTCATGTCATAGAGGCGGAGGTCCGGATCGGCCGCGACATCGGATGCCGACGTCGTCTGCCCCACTTCGAACTCCATGTTGGACTGGCCGGAGCACAGCCAGATGTCGCCGAAGGCGATGTCGGTATAGACCAGGGAGCGGCCCGGCGTCTCGATCCGGAGCTCCGCACCGGTTTCCACCGGATGGGCCGGAATGGTCACGGACCAGGCACCCCGATTATCGGCAACGGCCTGATAAACAGCACCATCGACCGTAACTTTCACGCGCTCGCCGGCATTGGCCCGGCCCCGGATCAGGAAGGGCTTTTCCCGCGGGAGGACCATGTGGTCGGAGAACATCTGCGAGACTTGAAGGCCTCCATAATCCCCTGTAATTCCGCTATATACGGTCTTAGCCAGGATACCGGCACCCTCGACGTTCGGGTGGATGGCGTCCGGGAACATCCAGGGGTAACGGTAGAGCGGCTCGTAAAAGTCGATCAGCTCCGCTCCGGCCGCATGGGCCACGGTCTCGATGGCTTCCTGGATCTGTCCATGCCAGACCTTGGTACCTGAGATGAACCGGGAATGGGTGCTGCCGATGGGCGTCATCCGGGCAATGATGAAGCGAGCCTTGGGATTGACACTCCGCAGGCTATCGACCAGGGCGAGGTAATCCCCCACGAACTCATCCTGGAAATGCGGCCAGTTGCGCGGGTCCGTATCATTGATTCCCAGGTGGATCACCACGATATCCCCGGCGAAATCCATCGCCTGCCGGAACTCCTCCTGCTCGAAATACGGCCGGTGCCCATGCCTGAGCAGCGTGGCGCCCGACTTCCCGAAGTTCCCCACCTCGTAACGGTCGCCCAGCATCCTTTGCAGCTGCACCGGGTAACTGTCCTGCTCCCGGTTTTCGATCCGCATTCCGTATGTAATGCTGTTTCCCACGCAGGAAACCTTGATTTTGGGCTCTACCTTCGGCTTCCGCCGTGCATCGGCCGGTATGAGAATCGCCAGCAGGGTGAGCAGCGTCAGGGCGTATTTCTTATTGCATATCATCGGTCGTGGGCTTCAGGACAGTGAGCTGGACGAGGAGGGCGAGGGCGGTGACGATGCCCAGGACGGCGAAGGCCGCGCCGAGGTGGCCGCCATCCTGCATCCGGCCTAGGACCTGGGTGCAGACGGCGCCCATGGCGACGCCCACGGTGTTCATGAAGCCGTAGGCCGTGGCGCGGAGGCGACCCGGAACGAACTGGCACAGGATGGGCATGTTGTTCGTGTCGAACATGCCGTAGCCGATGCCGAAGATCAGGCCGGCGGCGACGGCGGCGACGATGCCGTGCCCGAGGCCGATCAGCACGAGGGCCGGAATCATCATCCCAAGGCCGATGGCACTGGTGTAAATGCGGCCCTTGAGGTTCTTCTTGACCCACTTGTCAGAGAGCGGTCCACCGATGAGAACGCCGATGAACGACGCAAAAGCGATGGTAATCGTCGCAATCGGCCCTGCTTTTTCCATCGGAATGTCCAAGCTCCCCTGGAACAGGGTGGGCAGCCAGTTCTTGGTGGCCCAGCCGGGCATGGAAGAGGACGCAAAGAAGAAAAGGATGGCCCAGAAGGCGATGTTGGAGAAGATGAGGCCGAAGGATTTCCAGATGGATTCCTTCGCGGCGGGTTTGCTTTCGGCCTTCACCGGTGCCGCGGCGGGACGGGCTTCCTTCAGGCAGAAGATGAGAATGACGGCATAGACGATGCCGATGATACCGAACCAGTGGAAGGTCTGCTGCCAGGAAAGCGCCTTGGCGAAATTGGCACCGAAACCGCCGAGGGCCTGGCCCAGGTAGAGGCCGGTCATGTGGATGCCCACGGCGAGGGAACGGGACTTCCCGCTATGATAATCCGCGATGAGCGACAGGCTGGAGGGAATGTACAGCGCCTCGCTGATGCCCATAAAGCCGCGCAGCCACTTGAGCTGGGTGAAGGTTGTGCAGTAGCCCATCAGGAGCGTCACCGCCGACCAGACCGCCAAAGAGCCGACAATCAGCCACTTGCGGCTAAGCCGGTCGGCGACGGTGCCGGCGAACGGACTGACGATCGCATAAATCCACAGGAAAATGCCCATCAGGACGCCGAACGCCTCGGCGCTCTGCAGTTCCGCGATGTCCATCGCGATGTACTCCCGCATCGTCGAGAGCATCTGCCGGTCCATGTAGTTCAGCAGGGCCACCACCCAGAGGAGGGCCACTACAATCCAGGGATAGATCTTTCCTAACTTCTTTGCCATATCTTATTATTTTGTCATAACTTATCTGCATACTTGATGTCGGCGGCCGCGCGGCCGTCAGGGGTCGTAAAAGCGCAGGTGAACATCCACTTGGTGAGGCGGTTCTCCTTCGTGGAGAAGGCGCCGACGGGAAGCTTCACGAGCACGTCGTTCCAGCCTTTGGCCAGTTTCACGGGCTGCGACGGCCGGCCGGAAGCATTGGCATTGCCAAAAGGTTCTTGGTAGTCAGCCAGTTCCGTATTTCCTTCCCACGTAGGAGGAAGGACCTCGGCACCATGGACCCAAAGGCGGCTGTGCCGATAATCCCACTGCCCTTGCGGCGGCATCGGGTCACGCTCGGAACGGCTGTAGTTCTGGGTTTCGAAGAGAAGGCCCACGATCTGCTCCTTCGGAGACCAGACCCGCGTCCGGGCATAAACGGTCTGGTTCGGCTGGGGATCCGCATAATAGCCCGCCACGATGGACGGTCCCCAGACGTGACGGAAATAGATGCTGGAACCGGTGACGACGCGGTCGGTCGTCCATTCGCCCTGCTCCGGCGGGAAGGCTTGCGTCAAGTCACCTTCGTTCGGGTAGGCCGGCGAAATCGCCCAGCGAGCCTGCCCTTGCGCCACATAAGCCATGGGCGCATCTTTCAGGGCCGTTTCCCGGTAGGCGAGCATCCGCCGCTCAAAGTCCAGGAAGTCTTCCCGGGCCGGGCCCTCATCGGGCAGGACGGTGCCGAAACCGTCGAAATACTGATAGCCGCCACCCCGCCAGGCGCGGTCCGCCAGGGCCAGGACACAAGCATATAAGTTATTCTCCTTGAGGATGTTCTCCTCGTTCGTGAGATAACGGTCGTTCCAGAGGGCGACGATGGAGCCGGCGATGTCGTCGGAACCTTCCTGCTGCCCATAAATGGTGCTGGTGTGCAGGCCAATGAGGTCGCCGAACAGGTCGAAGTGATTGACATAATGCAACCGGCAGTCCACGGCGGGAATCCCCGGCTGGGCCTTGCCGCGGTAGCTCCAAAGCTGCGTCGCGTCGATCTCCCCGGGGCCGTACTTCCAGCCCGGGTTCCAGGACACGGCCTTGCGTCCATGGGCCCGGACATGGGCCACCATCTCGGGCACGAAGGTCGGATCGGTGAAGCCCACCTCGTCCGTGCCGATGTGGATGTAAGGACTTGAGAATGTGTCCATCAGCTCGTCCAAGAGCGCCTTGACGGTCTCCTTCCCTTCCGGGGTCTGCATCCCATACCCCAGCGCCCGCTCGAAGGCGCGGCTATGGCCCGGCATGTCGATTTCGGGCACCAGCATGACGCCCCGCTCGCGGCAGAAGGCGTCCAGCTCCCGCATCTCCGCCTGCGTATAGAACTTTCCCGGCTGCCGAAGCATTGACTCGGGCGCATTCAGCTGCGGGTATCGCTTGCTTTCGAGCCGCCAGGCTTCATGCTCCGTCAGATGCAGATGGAACACATTGACCTTGAACTGCGAGAAGATTTCCACCTCCCGTTTCAGCTCCTCCAAGCTCACATACGTGCGCCCCACGTCCATCATCCATCCCCGCACCCGGAAGCTCGGCCAATCCACAATGCGGCAGCAGGGAATCCGCTCGCGCATGTCATTTCGACCAAGCGACGGCCCACCGCTGTCATTTCGACCACGTAATGCCATACCTTTGTCCTTTCGACCAAGCGAAGTGCGTGGAGAAATCTGCAGCTGCCTAAGCGTCTGCCGCCCATTCCACAACCCCTGCGGCGTTGTAGCCTCGATCGTAATGCCATCGCGGGTAACCGTAAGCCGGTAAGCCTCGTTCTCGTTGAGCGACGCTTCCGGAATGGCCTCCACCAGCGTCTCCGTGACAGGCGCATCGGCCTTCACGCTCCCGCCAGTGTACTCCACCTGCTTAGGCAACGGCAACAGCGCCGCTTCCGGCGCCTTCGCGCAGGAAACCAGCATCACAGCTGTGGCAAAAAGAATCGTTATTTTATTGATATTCAACAATTTCACCTTTCGTCTATGTCCCTTTCCGAACAGAGACCCTTTGTTAAACATTGCAAAATCATTGCTTTATCGTCATGTCTTTGTCCCGCTGGGGACATAGACCCCACGCCAAACGTCAGAGTATCAATGTTATACGCTCTCGTCTGTGTCCCGTCTGGAACATAGACCCTACGCCAAACGTCAGAGTATCAATGTTATACGCTCTCGTCTGTGTCCTGCTTGGGACATAGACCTCTCGTTAAACCTCTCAAAACCAATGCTTTCCCGTCATGTCTGTGTCCTGCTGGGGACATAGACCCCACGCTAAACGTCAGAGCATCAATGCTTTACACTCGCATCTTTGTCCCGTCTGGAACATAGACCTTTCGTTAAACTTCTCAACGTCAATGCTTTACAGTCATGTCTGTGTCCCGTTGGGGACATAGACCCTTCATTCAGCGTCTCTGTATCAAGGTTTTATGCTAGTGTCTGTGCCCCCAAAGGGTCTTCTTACCAGGTCAGGGAGAAGATCCGGGGGCTGCGGACGCCGGGCTTGAGCTCGCCGCCGGCGACGTAGATAGAGCCGTGACCAGGAGCGGAGGCTGCCGGGCGGACAGCGACGCCGGGGCCGGCAAGCGCGCAGGCAGGAACGGTGCCAAGGCGGGTCCATGCGCCCGAGGTGGCAACGCTCCCCGCAGCATCACCCGACGCAGCTCCGGTGCCGATGGTGTCAGCTTTTCCCGCAACACCTTCCGAAACAGCTCCTGTGCCGATGGTCCCGGAATCTCCTGCAGCATCACCCGAAACGGTTCCTGTGCCGATGGTGTCATCCGCCGCGGTGGGATCGAAGGCGAAAACGTCCTGACGGAACTGATATTCAGCCGGTTCCTTGGAGAGGTAGGGGATGCGGTCTTCCGGGGTGTTGTGCAGGGCGCGGGCGAAGATGGCGCGGTTCACGCCGCCCACGACGACCAGGCGACCGTCGGGAAGGGTCGCGCCGGTGGCGCCGACGAAGGTGCCGTCATCAGGGATGGCGGGGGCGGCCTTCCAGAGAGAGTCCTTCGCTACGCTAGGAATGGCAGTCAGGTCCATCACGATCCCGCGATCCGAAACTTCCAGGGTTTCCGGGTTGAAACCGCCCCAGACGTAGAGCTTGCCGGCCGAGGCAAAGGCCACGGGCTGGACCAGGGGTTCGGGAAGATCGGCTATCTTACTCCATTCATAAATGCCAATCCTACAGGTATATACGCCCGTCGTCCCTACGCCGCCGACCAGATACAGGTTTTCGCCGTCGCGGGTCCAGCCGCACTGTTCCATGGGCACGGGAAGCTGAGGCAAAGTACGGAGCACCGCCTTGCCGTAGCTCAACCGGAGTTCATACACTTTATCGGTCGTGACACCGCAGACGTTGCCGCCCGCCAGCACCAGTGCACTGTCCACCGCAAAGGTAGCCCCATACGCCGTGGAATCCGGAAGGACTCCGGCATGGACCCACTTGCGGCCGTGCGGGGCCTTGGCCCAGATATCGGCATACACCCGCTTGGCACCTCCGTCGAGGAGGCTCTTGTCCGGGAAATTCGCGCCTCCGGCCACCACCAGCACATCCTGGATGGTCCCGCAGAACGGCGCAGACACCCCCTTCGCATACGCGGCGTCGGGGATGGCTTTCAAATCGGTTACTTTCATCGTTTCCGTGTTACAGGCGGCCAGGCACAGGGCCAAGGCCGCCATGTGGGCAATTCGTTTCATCCGTTTATCGGTTCTCGTCCTCAAAAACAGGCATTTTTGAGGACGAAGTGTTCATTTTGCGCTACTCATCCTCAAATAAGGTCGATTTTGAGGACGAAACAGATTCCTTCGCTTCGCTCGGAATGACAAGGTCCTTCACTCGAAATGACAGCCCCCCGCCCGTCCTCCGGCAAGCTCAGGAACCGTCGGGGATGGCGAAACCGGGGGGACAAGCGTCACCCCAGGATTTCGTCATACAGCGCGGCGGCCTTGAGCATCATGCGGGGGATGTGGAAGGGGCCTTTGAAGAGGTTGCCCTTCGCCGGCTGGGCGACGGTGCCGTCGCGGTGGAGGTAGCCGTACCATTCGCCGTACTGCTCGTCCGGGAAGACGCGGTAGGCGTAGTCGAACGCCTTCTTGTGCATCTCCAGGTACTTGTCATCGCCCGTGGCCTGGTAGGCGTACAGACCCGCCAGGATGGTCTCGCACTGGGGCCACCAGAACTTCATGTCCTGGGAATAGTCCTGCGGCGGGAAACCCTTGCAGTCACGGAAGTTGATCATGCCGCCATACTCCTCGTCCCAGCCCCATTTCCAGGCCCAGTCAATGATGGTCGTGCCCATCTTCACGAGGTCCGGATCCCAGCCGCGGCTCTTCGCGATGTCCAGGATGAACCAGCCCGTCTCCATGCAGTGGCCCGGGTTGATGACGCGCCCGGCGAGGGTGTCGATGAACTCACCGTTGGGCCCCACCATTTCCAGGATGGACCCGAACTCCGGCTTCATGAAGTACTTCTTCAACTCACGGATGCTCTTGTCGATCTGCTCGTCCAGCACCGGGTCGTCGGAGACCTGCTTCAAGACGTTCGCCACATTGATGAGCATCATCGTGATGGAGTGCCCGCGGGCTTCGAAGTCGAACTTGGGCGGAAGGAATCCGGGCTCTGCAAGCATCCACTGGATCTTCTTGAACAGCGCCACGGCCTTTTCGGCATACTCGGGATCCTCGGCCGCCAGGCTGTACTCCGCCATCGCGATGGCCGCGAAGCACTCGGAGAACACGTACCGGCGCTTCTGCACCGGCTTGCCGTCGGCCGTCACCGCAAAATACATGTGCCCGTCCTTGTCGAAGCAGTGCGCCTCGATGAAGTCGATGGCCGATGCCGCCGCGTCCAGGCATTCCTCACTTCCTAGCCGGATCGCCGCCAGGGAAGCGATATAGCCCCACCGGCCCTGGAACCAGACGGACTTCGTGGTGTCCATCAGTGTTCCGTCGCGGTCCAGGCAGGTGAAAATGCCGCCGTTTTCCTTGTCCAGGCCATTCTCCAGCCAGAACGGAAGGATGTCGGCGACGATGTCCATACCGACGCGCTGCCGGCACGAACGCAAATACTCAATCTGTTCAGTAGTCATAGTTTAGAAACGATTGCAACGCTCAAAGAAATGGATCGCCTCCAGCTGACGCTTGAGCTCCACCTCCTCCTCGTCCGTCACGTTCCGGAACGGAACCCGGTTGGGACCGAGGTCCAGGCCGATGAGCTTCATGATCCGCTTGCCTCCCACGATGTTGCCGCGGAAGTTGCAGATCACGTTGATGACCTCCTGCGAGAAGTTCTGTAGTTCGCGGGCCTTCTCCAGGTCACCCGCCGCCCAGGCTTCGCCGATGGCGACCTGCTCGCGGCCGTTGTAATTGGTCGTTCCGCAGATGCCGCCCTGGGCACCGCCCATCGCGAGGGACGGGAGATACGTCTCGTCCTGGCCGTGCAGCATGTCGAACTTGCCGCCTGCGTACAGCCGGCACTGGTTGTATTCGTACATGCTCTCGAAGGTGTACTTGATGCCCGCAAAGTTCGGGATACGCCCGTCCACCGCCTTCAGGAAGTCCAGCATGGGCAGGAACGCTCCATTGAAGGCAGGGATATGATAATAGTAGAACGGCAGTTCCGGAGCGGCCGCGGCGATGGCCTCGCAGTATTTCACGAGTTCCTCGATCCGGCCGATCTTCGGGAAGGGCGGCGCCATGGACCCAATGCCCCAGGCACCGATGGAAGCGGCGTGCTTCGCCAGTTCGACGGATTCCCGCAGGCAGCAGCTGCCCACATGGATGATCACCTTGAACCCGGCCGGCACGGCGGCCATCCAGGCCTCCGCCAGCTGTTTCCGCTCATCCGGCGTAAGCATGTACCCCTCGCCGGAGGAACCGTTGATGAACACGCCCTTGAGACCGTTTTTCGCGAGCATCGCGGCATACGCCGGAATGGGCTCCAGGTTGATATCCCCATTGGGTTTCATGGGGGTGAAAGGTGCGTCGATAAGGCCGATGATTTTTTCCATTTGCATTCAGGTTTAGTGTTTGTAAAAAGGGACGGCGGTGTCTGCCGCCGCCCCTTCATCGAAAGTCAACACGGGATCAATAGCCCGGATTCTGCTGGTCGATGCCGTTCGCGGGATCGTAGATGAGCTTGTCGCCGTTCTTGACGTTCACGTCGATGGGCCACAGGAGCTTGTACTTCTCGCTGGAGGAAAGGACCGGCGTAGCGGTACCGCCGAGCGTCTCGGGATAAGCCGCAGCAGCACTGAAGGCCAGCGGGTTGCCGGAGGCGTCGTGCATGCGGACGAGGTCGAACCAGCGGGTGCCCTCACCCACGAGCTCCTTGTCGCGCTCCCGGAGGATGGCGAGTTCGGTCGTGGCGAAATCGGCGGACTTGAATTCCACTTCGCTGGAGTAGTTGGACCCATAGGCACGCTTGCGGATCTGGTTGATGTAGTTCGCGGCGGCACCCTGGTTGCCCAGACCGTTCTCCACCTCGGCCATCATCAGGATCGCGTCGGAGAGACGGAAGATGATGACGTCGGAATCATAGTAGCGGTTGGAACCCTCGGTGTGGCCCATGTACTTGAGCATCGCGGAGCCGAACACGCGGTCGGCCGGATCGGCGGAGGAGTAGCACTCGTGGAAGGTCGCAGCGCGGCGCTGGTCGGTCTTGTCGTAGGACTTGACGAAGGACTCGATGTACTCGTCGCGGTGCATGCCGCCGCCCTTGAGGTCGAGCGGGTCGCCCAGGAGGTTGCCGTCCTCATCGTAGAAGGAGTTGCACCAGATGGCGGCCTGGTACACGAACTGGGTACCGGCGTTGGTGGTTTCGTCCTTGCTGAAGAACAGGGCGAGGATCTCTTCCTTGTTGCCCTTGTTGCCGGCGCTGAAAATGGAAGCGTAGTCGTCCAGGAGCTGGAAAGGACCGCCGAGGACGTTCTGCAGGGCAGACTTCGCGGTGTTCAGGTCGGCAGCGCCGGAAGCGGTGTACTTGCCGATGCCGTCGTCGGTCGTGACCTTCGCGGCCCAGAGGTAGATCTGCGCCTTGAGCATCTCGGTGGCATAGTAGCTCCACTCGTGCGGGTCGAAGCTGCGGTCGGAACCGAAGGCGGTCTCGGAGCGGCCGATTTCCTCCTTCAGGAAGGCCATGATGTCGGCAGCGCCGGAGCGGGCCTTGTAGTACTCATCCAGCTGGTTGGTCTTGAACAGGACCACGTCTTCCTCCAGCGGAACGCCGCCGTAGGTGCGGTAGAGCATGAAATAGTAGTACGCGCGGATACCGTAGGCGCGGGCGAGCCAGTAGTTGCGGCCGCTCTCGTCAAAGAATTCGCAGTGGTCGCGGACCTGCTCGATGAAGTTGTTCACCTGGAGGATCCGGCCGTAGTAGCCGGCCCAGTTGGAAACGCCGGTGTCGTCCTTGGAGAGGGCGTTGCGGGCGATGGTCTGGTAGGACGTGGACACGCCCTCGATGGTCGCATTCTGCTTGAGGGTGCCGCCACGGACCTCACCCAGCACGAAGGGATAGTTGTACATCCCGCGCATGTGGGTCATCAGACCGTAGTATTCACTCTCGACCTGCGCTTCGTTCTGCCAGTAGTTACCGGACGCAGCGAAGTCGATCGGGCTCAGATCCAGGGCGTTGCAGCCGCTGAAGGCAACGATGCCCGAAACGGCGATGGCGATATAGGAAAATATCTTTTTCATGATGTGTCGCTGGATTAGGATTAGAAGGTAAGGTTGACACCGAAGATGACCGTGCGCGGCAGGGAGTAGGCACCCCAGTTGTCGGCACCGTATTCAGGAGAGCACAGGAGCTTGGCCTTGGTGATGTAGCCGAGGTTCTGACCGGAGACGAACACATTCACGCGCTGCATGTGGATCGCGTTGGTGAGATTCTTCGGAAGGTCGTAGCCCAGGGTGATCTCGCGGATGGCGAGGTAGGAAGCGTCGTACACGAACATGGAGGTGTTGTCGTGGTAGTAGTTGCGCTTACCGAGCTGGTCGGCCCAGTAGTACATCGGGTACTTGCCTTCGCCGGTCTCCGGATTGAAGGATTCGCGGGTCTGGACGAGGGTGTTGAAGGTGCCCTGCATGTTACCCATGAACCAAGGAGTGACGCCGTCGAAGACCTTGTGGCCGAGGGCGTAGTCGAAGCGGCCGCTGAGGGTCAGGCCCTTCCAGGAAGCGTTGGCATTGAAACCGCCGGTCCACTTGGGAACGGTGTTGCCGAGCTTCACACGGTCGTAGTTGTCGATCTTGCCGTCACCATTGACGTCCTTCCACTTCGTGTCACCGGGCTGGATCGGAAGGCCGGCCTTCTTCTCCGCATCGGAGAGCGCATCCCAGGCCTTCGGGCCATAGAGGTGGATGGAGGAAGAGGCCCAGCCGGCCGTGGACTCGTCCACGAGGTTGCCGGGGATCTCGTCATAGCTGCGGTAGATGCCTTCCGCGACGAAGCCATAGAGGTCGCCCGGAGTCTGGCCTTCCTGGTAGCCGCCCACCCAGATGAGCTCACCCGTGTTGGGATCGTAGCACTGGAACGCGCTCTGGCGGTTATTCTCCAAGCCGTTGAACGGGAGCTTGATGATCTTGTTGCGGTTGTAGGCACCGTTCAGGCCCAGATTCACCTTCCAGTCGCGCGTATTCACGAGACGGGCGCTGATCTCGAATTCGACACCCTGGTTCTGGACCTCGCCGTTGTTGGAGAGGATGCCGGAAACACCGGTGTGGGTAGGAACCGTGACCTGGGCGATCTTGTCGGCCGTGTGGCGGTTGTAGTAGGTAAGGTTGGTGTTCAGGCGGTTCTGGAAGAAGCTCATGTCCAGACCCACTTCGTATGTCCAGGACTTCTCCCAGCGGAGGGCCGGATTCGGAAGGGTGGAGAGGAGGATGGTCTTGTTGCCGTTGTACTCGGTCTGGGAACCATAGGCACCCTGGAGGGTGTAGTTGCCGATGGCGTTGGAGCCGGACATCGGAATGTTGCCGTTGGCGCCGTAGGACATGCGGAGCTTGGCGAAGGAAATGACGTCGCGGGTGTTCGCCATGAAATCCTCCTTGGAGAAGACCCAACCGGCGGAAATGCCCGGGAAGAAGCCCCAGCGGTTGTCCAGCAGGCGGGAGTAGCCGTCATACCGGGCGACCAGGGAGAGGAGGTACTTCGCATCGTAGTCGTAGTCCAACTTGCCGAAGAAGGAAAGGATCCGGTTCTGGTTGTGCCAGGAGTCGATGTCGCGGGTATCCTTGTCGGCGTAGGAAAGATCCTGGAAGTCGTCGGTCGGAGCGTTGTAGCCGTAGGCGTTGAAGCCCTTGGAGCCCTGGTCCAGATACTCGACACCGAGCATCGCGGTAACGTTGTGGTACTCGGCGAAGGTGTTGTTGAAGTTCAGGATGCCGTTGTAGGTCTGGTTGAGGTTCCGGTTGTAGTAGTCGTAGGACTCGCGGGAACGGTACCAGTTGTTCGGGCCGCGGAGATAGTCGCGCATGAAGTACTCCTGCTTGGTGTCCTCATAGTACCAACTGGCGCTGGCCTTGAAGTTGAGCCAAGGGGCGAAGATGACCGTGAAGGTCTGGTTCATGTTGAACTTGTCCGTGTTGTAGTCGTAGGTGCGGTACGGGTTGGACAGGGCCACGGCGGAGTCCTGGATGTTGCCGCGCGGGCTCGGGTTGTACTCGCCGTCGGTATTGTACACGCGGAAGGTGGGCGGCAGGGACAGGGCGCGCGCAAAGTAGTTGCGGTGGCTGTTGCCGTTCTTGATCGGGGTCCACGTGTTGTGGGAGAAGTTGAACGAGGAGCTGGAGTGCAGCCAGCGGCGGATCTTGTAGTCGCCGTTGAACACGAAGGAGATCCGGTTGTAGTCGTTGTCCAGGGCGTTACCCTCGGAACGGTTGTAACCGATGGAGGCATAGTAGGAACCCTTGTCGTTGCCGCCCTGGAAGTCCACGCCGTAGTCCTGCGAGAAGGCCGGGGACTTGAAGTTCAGGTCGGACACGGTCTCGCCCTGCCAGAACACCATCTTGCCGCCATAGACCGGGTCCACCATTTCGCCCCAGCGCGGGTCGGAAAGGAGGGAGGAATAGGCGCCGGTGGAGTTGTCGAGCACACCCCAGAGGGCGCGGTTGCTCACGCGGCCGTTGAGCGGGGTCTTGCCGTCGCTGTCATAATAAAGGTTGCCGGTACCGTAAGGCTGGACACCGGTGAGGGAGCCCATCGAGGCGAAACCGCGCCAGGAGCCGTCGGAGAGCTTCGCCACTTCGGCGCCACGCTTGTAGGACATACGCATGTACCAGAGGTACTCGTCGGAAGGGAGGAACTCGTACGGCGTATGGAAGTAGTTGGCTGAGAACTTCGCGCGCACGTTGATGGCGCTGTAGCCTTCCTTGCCGCGCTTGGTGGTCACGAGGACCACGCCGTTCGCCGCACGGGCACCGTAGATGGCGGTCGCACCGGCGTCCTTGAGGACTTCGATGGACTCGATGTCGTTCGGGTTGATGTCACCGAGGCTGGAACGCTGGGCACCGTCGATGATGATGAGCGGGGAACCGGAACCGTCGAGGTCGGTACCACCGCGGAGAACCATCGTCGGGGTGGCGCCCGGGTCACCGGAGGTCTGCCGGACGGAGAGGCCGGCAACGGCACCGGAGAGGGCCTGGGCCGGGTTCGTATGCATACCGGAGGCGAGGACGTCCTCCTTGACGGAGGAGATGGAGTTCGTCACCTTCGTGCGGAGCTGGCGGCCGCCATAGGCGGTAACCACCGTCTCTTCGAGGAGGTTCTGGTCGTCGGCCATCACGACGTTGAGCGGACTGCCGTTCCAGGCAACCTCAGTCGTGGCGTAACCGATGCAGGAGATGACGAGGACGTCGCCCACCTTCGCATTCGGCTGGACGAACTTACCCTCGACGTCCGTCACCACGCCGGTAGAGACGGGAGCTCCCTTGATCAGGACGGAGGCCATGATGACCGGCTCGCCCTGTGCGTCCTTCACCGTTCCCTGGCAGGTCCGGTTCTGGGCGAAGAGGTTGCCTCCTCCCAGGAGCACGATGCCAAGCAGCGAAAGGACTGCAAGCAGTTTGTGTGATTTACGCATAGTTGGGTTATTTGGTTAATAAAGGTTGTTCCGCGGCAAAATTATGCATTAAAATCCGCTTTCACAACGAGAATTCCGCCAAAAAACCATTTTTTGCGCACATGTTTATTTATTTTTATATAAATTTCTTTCATAATTCCATAATATTGCTTATTTTGTCCCTGAAATCTGAAACTTAAGCCTGATGAACACCCCGGAAAGTCAAATCCTGACCCTGCTGTCCCGCAGGGACGGCGCCACGATTCCCCAGATAGCGGACGCGCTGGGAATCAGTATCGGCACGGCCACCAAATATGTGGGCCTTCTCCTGGAGGAGAACGCCCTGGAAGATTGCGGCAAAACGGAATCCGTCACCGGACGGCGCCCGCACCGGTACAGCCTCCGGGCCGACGCCGGGTGGTTCCTCGGCGTGGACGTGAACGACCGGTACATCAATGCCGGCCTCATGGATTTCCAGGGGAACATGCACGAGCAGCGGATCATCGAAGATTTCATCCTCGACTCGAAGGGGGCTTTCGTCCGGCTCAGCGACATCCTCCGGGAAGTCGTTTCCCTCGCCCGGGAAAACGGATACGGGGTCAAAGGGCTCTGCCTCGCCGTACCGGGCCGCATCGACGACCGGACCGGAGAGAGCTACACCTGGTTCTATGAGCCCGGAAAAAAACTGGCTCAGCGCCTGCAGGAGCAGATCGGCCTCCCGGTATCGCTGTTCAACGACACCCGCGCCATGACGGTAGGCGAGTACATCAAGGGCGCCGGGGCCGGTACGCAGAACATGCTCATGATCAATGTAAACTGGGGCCTCGGCATGGGGATCGTCGTGGACGGGCGGGTCTATTCCGGGAAGTCCGGATACGCCGGGGAACTCGGGCATGTATATGGATTCGACAACCAGATTATCTGCCGATGCGGCAAGCGCGGCTGCAACGAAACGGAGATCTCCGGACAGGCCCTCCAGCGGAACCTCGTGGAGCGCATCCGCGCCGGGGAGTCCTCCATCCTGAGCCAGCGTGTCCTCGAATCCGAAAAGCCCCTGATGCTCAACGAGATCATGGACGCCGTCGCGCGGGAGGACGTCCTGTGCATCGACGTCATCGAGAAAATCGGCATCCTGCTTGGCGAGAAGACGTCCGGCCTGATCAACCTGTTCAACCCGGAACTCGTGGTCGTGGGCGGCGAACTCGCCATGACCGGCGACTACCTGCTGGACCCGATGCGCATGGCCGTGAACAAGCATGCCATCCACCTCGTGAGCAAGGACACCCGCATCTGCCGGAGCGCCCTCGGCATGGACGCCGGCATCGTGGGGGCCTGCCTCGTGGCCCGGAACCACTATATTGAAGCACACGAATAACCCTAACTTTTCAATAACCATGGCTTCCCGTTCCTCCAAAGAAGAAAAAATGTACCTGCGGATCCGGAACCTGTGCGGACTGCTCGGGATCATCCTTCCGTGGCTGGCCCTGTTCTCCGCCGGGATCGCGGAACATGTGGGCCCTGCCGCCCAGAAAGAGTGGTGGTGGAGCATCTCCGCCACGTATTACCAGAGTCCCGCCCTCGTGGGCGTGCTGGTGCCGGCCTGCATCGTCCTGATTTCCTACATCGGCTATGACTGGACGGACAACCTGATCACGTCGCTGGCGGGCATTTTCGGCCTCGGAATCGTGCTGTTCCCGTGCAGCGTGAGCTGGATGGATCCCGAGACCCCCGTGGGCTTCTTCCAGCTGCCCATGAAGACCTCCAATGTCATCCACACAGTATGCGCGGCCCTCTTCTTCCTCGCCATCGCCTTCAACAGCCTGTTCCAGTTCACCAAGCATGGCGAAACGATGACCGAAAAGAAGAAGCTCCGCAACAAAATCTACCGCTTCTGCGGCTACGGGATGCTGGCGCTGATGGCCGTCTTCGTCGCCGCCCGGCTCCTGAAGGCCCCGGGCTGGACCGTCATGGTCGTGGAAATCCTGCTCCTGCATCTGTTCGGCTTCGCCTGGCTGGTGAAAGGGGAGGCCTTCCCGATGTTCAACGACGAAAAACCGGCCATGGAAGCCGGCGCATAAAAAAGCCCGGGCCATCACGGTCCGGGCTTTCGGTGTATGCTGCACTCGATTACTTCAGCGTGCCGTTCTCAGCGGCCTTGATCATGTTCTCGTTGGCGGAGATGTAGATCTCGACGCGGCGGTTCTGGGCGCGGCCCTCGGCGGTGCTGTTGTCAGCGACAGGGTCGTTGTAGGAGTGACCCTCGGCGATGATGCGGCTGGCGGCGATACCCTTGTTCTGGAGGTAGCTGGAGACAGCCTTGGCACGGTTGTCGGAGACCTTCTGGTTCGCCTCGGCGGAGCCCACGTTGTCCGTGTGACCCAGGACGGTGATGTCCGTGTCCGGCATGTCGGCCATTTCGGCAGCGAACTTGTCCAGCTGCTTCTTGGCGTTCGGCTGGAGGGTGGACTTGTTGAAGTCGAAGAGGATACCGCTGTCGAAAGTGACCTTGATGGCCTTAAGGCCGTTGACATCCTCGACGGTCTCGACCTGGGCGTTCTCCAGGGCGGCGAGTTCCTCGGCCTTCTTGTCCATCTTGTTGCCGATAATGGCACCGGTTCCACCACCCACGGCGGTACCGATGGCGGCGCCGATGGCGGCACCCTTGCCGTCCTTGCCGATCAGATAGCCGAGACCGGCACCCAGGGCGGCGCCGGCACCAGAGCCGATCAGGGAACCCTTACCCAGGTTGGACATACCGCAACCGGAGAAAATCATCGTTCCGCACAGGAACATAAGAATGTATTTCTTCATAATTATTAAGGAGTTAATGAGTTTACTCGCGTATTGACTTTCCAAAATTATCCTTTTTTTCCGTTTTGCGCAAATTTTTTGCGACGTTTGATGCAAGGATTGCGCCACATCGGGGTTTTGTGGATGGTCCTTAATCAGAAAAACGATGAAAAACAGATTCCTGATATGCCTGGCCGCCCTTCTCGGGCTGGTTTCCTGCAGCAAAGGTTATTTTGACGGAGCGTATTCCGATGAGCTTGCCCCCAAGAGAGACGGCCCGTCCACGGCGGACGCCGGGCAGGGACGCCCCGGCGGGCAGGCCGGCGTCCTGACGGCCGGAGAGTGGAACGATCTCGTCCACTGGGACTTCTGGAGCAGGGTCATGGGCTCGGAAGAGTACCAGGGAATGTCGGCCTACTGGCGGTTATACACCCCGCGCCGGGTTTCCGTCCGGGTGGCGGATGGCACCGGAAAGCGCCTTCCCGCCGTCAAAGTCGTCCTGGAGCAGGACCAGCAGGTCCTTTGGAGCGCCCTCACGGACAACCAGGGCGAGGCGGAACTCTGGGTCGCTCCCTTCCAGAAAGAGGCCGGGACCGACGGCCTGAGCATCCTGGTCGATGGCGTCCGCATGCCGGACGCCCCCAAGGTGACGGCCTGGAATGTCCAGCAGGCGGAAGCCGACGTCAACTATTACCAGCTCCAGACCGGTCCGGTTCCAGCCGCCGGGAAGAAGGCCGACGTCGCATTCATCGTCGATGCCACCGGGTCGATGGCCGATGAGATCAACTTCCTCAAGAAAGACCTCGTGAACATCCTGGACCGCGTCAAGGGCGGCCAGGCAGACGTCGAACTCCGCACCGGGGCCCTCTTTTACCGGGACGAAGGTGACGAATATGTCACCCGCCACTCCGACTTTACGGGCGACTACCGCAAGACGATCGACTATATCAAACAGCAGTATGCCGCGGGTGGCGGCGACCTTCCCGAAGCGGTCCATACCGCCCTGGAAGCCGGGCTGCAGAACCTCCACTGGAACCTGGACGCCCGTGCCCGCCTGGCCTTCCTCATCCTGGACGCCCCCGCCCACCAGGACCATCAGGGCGTCGTGGAGAGCCTCCAGAGATCCATCGAGGCCTACGCGGCCATGGGCATCAAGCTCATCCCCGTTTTCTGCAGCAGCCCCTCCAAGGAATGCGAATTCATGTGCCGCTTCTTCGCCGTCCTCACCGGCGGCACCTACGTCTTCCTCACCGACGACAGCGGCGTGGGCAATTCCCATGTGGAGCCCTCCGTGGGCGAATTCCAGGTCGAGCCCCTCAACGACCTCCTGGCGCGCCTGATTGCAAAGTATATCGGATAATTTTTTAAAAAATATTTGGAGTTTCAGATTTTTGCCGTATCTTTGCAATCCCGTTCCACGTGAACGTCTTTGAAATACTGCGGAAATAGCTCAGTTGGTAGAGCACGACCTTGCCAAGGTCGGGGTCGCGAGTTCGAGTCTCGTTTTCCGCTCCAAACGCCTCGCAACAATGCGGGGCGTTTTTGTTTGTGGGGCGGTGCCGAAGATCTTCGGGAGGTTGGGAACCACAGACTCTCGTATGCTCTTGATAATCAAACGCTTATGAATCATTGGGTTCCAAACCTCGCTTTCTCTAAAGGGGTTGGGAACCACGACCTTCGCAACAAACTAATAATCAACCATTTAAAAACTACCACGTGACAAACCTATTGTATCGTCCTGATAATAGACCCTGCCGGCGGAATGGACTGGCAGGCAAAGCGGCTCGAAGGAAAAGTCTTCACCGTGCGCTTCATTGACTCCGCCGGACAGATTCACCTCGAAAAAACCGGCATTGCGCTTATCCCCGGTGTCGATGAATATGAGATTGTGAAGTAACGCTATTGGAGAAAGGGACTGGACTATGCTCTGGTCCTTTTTTCTTTTTTTTCATTTTTATGTTACATTTCGGGGATTGATGTGTTGTATAAGTAGACGGCACGATAGATGAGGGAATAAGCAGCGATGTCACAAGACTATTTGACCGACGCTTTCATACGGCTTCGACAGAGGCTGAGAGTGATTTCCGGACGCGTGATTGCGGACTCGGTAGGGGCAGATGACATCCTGCAGGATAGCTTCGTGCGGTTGTGGCGTCGACAGTATCCGCTGAAGTCCGAGAAGGAGGCCGAGGCGCTGATCACTCGGACCGTCCGGAACGCGAGTCTCAACGAGCGACGACGAGCGCGGTCGGTTCCCTTGGAAAGGGATGTGGCCGATGACAGTCCCGACCCGGCAGAAAAAGAGCAGGCTTACGCCGAGATGCATCGGAAGATTGAATCGGACTTGACAGAAATACAACGATACATACTGGAAGAGAAGGAATACGGAGGGAGGACCTTGGGAGAGATAGCCAAAGAATTGGGGATGGAGCTGGCGGCGGTGAGGATGCAGCTCTCCCGCGCCCGGAAAACACTAAGAAACGCCTTGAAAGATGACCGATAAAGAGAAATACATAGCCCTGATGCAGCGGTATTGGGACGCGGAAACCACTCCGGCGGAGGAGAAAGCGTTGGCGTTGTATGCTGCGTCGACGGACGATCCCGACTTCGAGGAACTGCGAGGCGTTTTGGGATACCTTTCCATCGGCAATCAGAAAATAGCGAAGAAGATCCGTTCGGTCCGGTTCTTCTCGATTGTGACTGCTGCAAGTATCGCTATAGTGACCGCCATTGGCATAATCCTTTCAAATCAGAATCACAACTCTTGTATCCGCTATACCTATGGCGACAAAGATGATGACGAAGCGTTGATCATGGAATCCGTCGAGTCTTCTCTTGCCGATTTCTTCGCCGGAAATACTCCGGCCGAAGCCAATCTGTTTGAATTGTTCGAGCGATGAAAAAGATAATCATATGCCTGATCTCCCTGCTCCTGTTCACGGGGGCGGCATTTGCCCAGAAGGGTCTCAACTGCTATCCCATATTCCGGGGGAAGGTGATTCCCGAAAGGCAGATGGTAATGACGGAAGTCCGCGGTGACGGTATGGCGACTTACAAGCTGAGTTATTATAGAAGCGTCCGTTTTCAGGTTGATACATTGACTGCCCGGAAAGTCGCCGCCATGGTGGAGGCCGATGCCCTGACGGCGGATTCTGCGGAAACCGAGAAGACGGGAGAACTGTTGACCTATGGGCTTGTCCAACTCAAACCAATGGGTATTACGCGGCGATATCTCTGTTATCAGGCCCGCCCGACGGAGTTTCACGGTTGGATAATCACTATTATATACCTAGAGGGCTCCGCCACACTCCAAGACCTTCGTTCCATGTTTGAAAAACAGTAAATTATGAAACATCTGATCATTACCCTATTCTCGTGTTGCATCGCCTTGTCGGCCATGGCGCAGAATGCCGATACCACGACGGTAGTCGTGGGAAAGAAACTGGATTTTGAACGTCCAACCATTCTCATCAACAATTACTTCGACGGGGTCAAGGCGCATCTTTCCGCTGAAGGGCGTAAGGAATGGAAACCGGAATTCAGTTTGAGAGCCAATGCCATGCTCTTCGACCTCTCAGCCAATTTGACGGGAGGCATCAGGACCAGCCAGAACAAGGTCTTCGGACTCGGTACTGGTTGGGGGCAGCGATTCTTCATATATGGGCCAGAAGACCATTCTGATGGTCAGCGCCTGACTTTTTACCTGTACCATCGGCATTACATCCCTTTGGGGCACAGGCAAAGAGTTTCGTTTTACAGCGATATCATGGGCGGCGGGATGTATGTGTATAAAATGAGCGGGAGCGATGTCCCCACGGCATATCCCGCCCAAACGGGCGATTCCCTCTGGTGGTTTACTTGCAAGCCCGGCGGCTTGTCCTGGTACTTCTCCTGGCAGCCCGGTATCGCCATCAGGATGTGGGGAAAGTCAAACTTCTTCATCGGCTTAAGTATCGGGCCCTCCTACGGTGCCCACGCGGGAATTGCGCTTTAACCTGTTTAACGATAAAACGAACGAAAAATGAAAAAACTGACAATTCTGACTTTGGTCGCTTGCGCGGTGCTGTTTGCCGCTTGCGGGAAGTTTGGTTTTTCCGCACAGTACAAGTATGACGTATCGGAAGAATGTGGGACGAGAGCCATCCTGAACGGTCATGCTCACGATGAAACCGGCCCCGATATTACCTGGGAAGAAGGGGACATCATCGAGTTTCAGGTACAAGTAATCAAAGGGGAAAACAGGACGTTGGATAAGGAAGAAGGAAAACTCGTGTACGAAAGCGGCTCTTGGGTAACCTACAGGGCCCATGGTTCCTCGTTCTCGGAGGTGGATCACATTTCCGTTCATGCATCGACCTTGGATTGCTCGGTAAGAATGAGATTCTTCTGTCAGAACGGAGACATGAAGCAGGCCATGAGGTATGGTAATCCGAACTATTTTGTGGCCGAATGGGTCCGGACAATCCCGTTTGCAGAAGGACAACAAACAGTTTTGGTGACGCTCCCTTTCGAAAATCAGGAATAGGCGGCTGTCTCATTCCCGGCGGCAAAAAAAAGCCACTCCACCCCAATCCATTCACGGGCGGAGACAATAGCGGCTAATTCTGGGGCTCAACGGATGATTTATGGGCGGTTATTGTTCTACCATTGTTCTACCAAATGCTCTTTTTTGACGAATGGTAGAACAGGTAATCAGTACTCCTTATTCTGGCCTGACTGGAAATTCGGTGATTCTGAGGGTCGTACAGCCGTATGGAATCAACTCGATGTCTGACAGCGGACCCGTTTCCCTGGCTTGATAAGTATGATAATTGATATCGGAAGCGCCCCCTCTTGAGCGCGTCCAATATGGAAGGATGAAAGCCTTGGCCTTGATGGTTACCGGGGCCTTATCCACATTCCAGGGATAATCTCCCGTCCATTTCTTTTCTTCTACCGAGAAGGACTCCGGAGACAGCCTATTTTCAGAGAGGGCAAAGTTCCAAGGGCTGTCAGAAGTCACTTCCCAGTAGGATTGGCCATATTCTTCCCGGTCGCGGTCGGAGAAATCCTTTCGCGTCCATCGCTCATCCATCTTAAGCGCATAGACAAGAGGACCTCTTTCCACGACGGCGCTGCGGTCGTACCACCAGGATACGGAAACTTCCTGGGGAAACTGCAGGGTAAGGGTGTCATGGGAGCGCCATTTTCTGCGAACTGTCTGTATGGTCCCGGCTGGGGCCTGAATGTCAAGCGGTTCGCCGTTAACAAGAATCTGTGCGTTCTTGCACCAATGTGGAATTCGGAAGGATATGGGAAAAATGGCGTCCTTAGTTTTCTTGTCAGGATACGTTATCGTGATCGTCACCGTACCGTCGAAGGGATAAATCGTATCTTCGGTAAGAATGGCCTCCTTGCCGTCCGCAACCCGGGTACGGACCCGGGAAGGACCATAAACCAATGCGGCCAGGCCGCCGCCGGCCGTGGAATACCAAAGGTTCTGAACCAGTTTAGGCCAGCCCTGGTGCATATTGGTCAGACAGCAGGCATAGCCGTTCAACGTGCCAAACACCTGATCGTTGTTTTCATGGGGCGTGTTGAAATTGCGCCAATCCAGCGAACACTCTATCTGATTGACCTGCTGATAATACTGTCGTGCAGTAAAGTCATCCGTCGCCTGCGTGGGAAGCGCGTTGTAGGCCACTCTTTCCAAATGGTCCGCATAGGCGGGGTCGGCCGTGATCCGCAACATCTCCTCCAAAGAAAACATCATTTCCACCGCCGTACAGAATTCCGATCCGCGATTGGGGTTCCCGAACTCGAGCATCTCGTCACCGGCCCATAGACCGATGGGGAAACCGACGGTATGGCGGATCGTTGATATCGCTTTTTTCGGGGCCTCCAGATGCCGGCCTTCGCCGGACCGCTGCCAATAGACAATCGGTTCCTTGAATCCTTGCGCCAGGTTGACACAGTGCAGGTGCCAAGGCTGGGAAATCTGCGTCCCATCCCAAAAGATGCCCGTCCAATCCAGTGTCTGGGCGTGAATCAAGTCTCCGAGCTCCAGAAGGAAGGCTTCTCCTGTCAGGTTATAGAGCCAATACACCACTTCCAGATTGTCTCCTCCCCGTTGCTCTCCCCAGAAAGTCCAATGATTCAACGGGAAAGAAGGAAGGGTTTCCAACTGATAGCGGAAATACCTGGTCAGGAAAGTGAGGATGCGCTTGTCTCCAGTGGCCATGTAATACTGCTTGAGAATCTTCAGTGCCACCATCCGGGGCCACCAGTCCCTGGCATTGTCCCGCTGCATGCCTCTCTCAAAAGACCGGTCTTCGGAAGGGCCGAAGAAACCATTCTCCTGTCCGGATGAAAGAATGGCTTCCACCCATCGGCCAGCCTTGGCTATCAGCTGGTTATCCTGAAGGATATACCCGAGGGGCAACAGGCCGTCTATCCAATAAGGGCCTCTTTCCCAAGCATCCCCGTCTCCACCCAGCCAGGCGTTTCTCTCACCGACTACAGCCGGATAGACTTCGTCCAAACGGCCCGTGAGACCATCACGCTGCGCTTCCAGCTGCTGGAGGAGCCAGCCTTGGGGGCGAATGGCCCCGAGCGGCAGTTCACCGAATTCCGAAGGCATGAGAGGTGGCCGGTTGTAGACGGGATCCTGCGCCCCAAGCGGCAGAAGCACTCCGGCAGTCAGCAGGATGACAAGAATCACTTTTCGCATATTACTGGATGTCAATACTGTTAAGGATTCCCAATTTGCCTCGGTCGATAAGGTCCAGGATCAGTTCCCCGAAAAGGGTATTCTGCCACGCGAACCACGGACGGGTAAAACGGGAGGCGTCATCCTTGTGGAAGCTTTCGTGGATGAACCCGGTTCCTGCATCCGTATCCAACAAGGTCTCGATACACCATTTGATCTCGGCATCATCGGTTGCAGTAAACGCTTTCATCATGATGCTCATGGGCCAGACCATATCATATCCGATATGGGGTCCCCCGATCCCTTCACCCGCTTTCCCTTTGAAAAAGAAGGGATTATCTTCGCTCCAGACAAATTTCCGGGTGTTCCGGTAAATCTTGTCCCGGGGCGATACGTCCCCCAGGTAGGCCATTGCCAGCAGCGATGGGACGTTGGCGTCATCCATCAAGAAACGGTTTCCGAACCCGTCCACCTCGAAGGCATAAATCTTTCCATACTTCGGGTGTTTATAAACGGCATATTTTTGTAGCGCAGCCTCCACTTCCGTCGCCAGAGAGCGGCAGTCCCCGGCCAGTTCCTTCTCCCCGTTGACCGTTTCAAGAATCTCCGCCATCTTTCGTAAAGAACTTACTGCAAAGAAGTTGGAAGGAACCAGAAACTCAAAGGTAGTGGCATCGTCCGAAGGACGGAAAGCCGATGCAATGAGCCCTACCGGACTCACCGGGTTTCCCCAGCCATCGCAGGCCTTGGTATCCAACTGACGTTCGGTCCGGCGTTGGAAGTGGTAGGGCCCTTTTCCTTCCTTTCGCTGCTGCGTGCGGAGGGTTTTATAAATGTTCCTGGCCGCCTGCAGCCAGGTATCATCGAAAACGGACGCATCACCGCTTATCTTCCAATACTCATAAGCAAGACGGACAGGGTAGCACATGGAATCAATCTCCCACTTGCGCTCGTGAACATAGGGGTTCATGTCCGTCAGGTCGCTCATCCATTCCCCTCCGGTCGGTCCGTCGTTGAAAGCGTTGGCATACGGGTCAATGTTGATAAGACTGAACTGGCAGCGGATGACCCCTTCCAGCAGTTTCCTCAGCGCCGGGTCGTCCCGCATCAGGGAGAGGTAAGGCCAGACCTGGGCTCCGGAATCCCGGAGCCACATGGCGTGGATGTCTCCGGTATAGACAAAGGTCCGGGGCGTACCGTTTTCATCTTCGCTATAATGGACCGTGGTATCCAGCGTGTTGGGGAAACAGTTCCGGAACATCCAGCGAAGCTTTGCATTCGACAAAAGGGCTTCTACCTCCACGATTCTGGCCTCGACGGCCTCAGAGGTGAATAGCCGGTCCTTCGCGGCGGGCCTCCGATCCTGATAAGGTTGGGCCGAAGCGAGAATGGCCACGGTCATAAAAGACAGGCAGAGTAAACTGTTTTTCATCATTTTTCTTTATCGGCTTAAGGAATACGGGCGGTCTTCCGGCCGGGTCCCGCGGAGGAAGGACGGCTTGTCTGAAAGGGTAAAGCGGAGCTTGGCGCCGTGGAGGAGGTCGTCATGCCGGATATAATTGTGCTGCCAGACCCGTCCGTTGAGGCGGAGTTTCTCTACATACACTTTCTCCTCAGCGTTTCCGGGCGCTTCAATATGGACATCGCCTCCGGGGAGGTGCAGGACAGCCTTCTCAAAGAGCGGAGACCCCAGCGCATATTCTCCGCTGCCCGGGCATACCGGATAGAACCCCAGGGCCGAGAAAACATACCAGGCCGATGTCTGGCCATTATCTTCGTCGCCGCAGTAGCCGTCGGCCCAGGGACCGTAGAATTTCCCCATCACTTCCCGCACACGCGCCTGCGTCTTCCACGGCTGGGAGCACCAGTCGTACAGGTACAGCATGTGCTGGATGGGTTGGTTCCCATGGGCATAGTTTCCCATGCCCATCACCGTCATCTCAATGATTTCATGGATCGGACGGCCATAGTAGCTGTCATCGTATTTGGGCGGCATCTGGAATACCGTATCCAGTTGGGCCGCAAAAGTTTCCGGCCCGCCCATCAGGCCGATAAGGCCTTCAACGTCGTGGAACACGCTCCATGTGTAGTGCAACGAGTTCCCTTCCGTGAAGTCTCCGCCCCATTTCAAGGGAGAGAAGGGCCTGGAGAAACGGCCGTCGGCCTTCCGGCCGTTCATGAGCCTGAATTCCGAATCATACAGATTCCGGTAATTCAGCGCAGCATGCCGGTAAGGGGCGAGTTCCTCCTCCGTCTTGCCCAGGGCCTGGCCCAACTGCCAGATACACCAGTCGTCATAGGCGTATTCCAGTGTGCGTGCCGCACTTTCGTTGATCCCTACATCGCAGGGCACGTAACCCAGGGAATCGTAGTATTGCCAGCCCAGACGACCGGAAGAGGAAACCCTCGGATGCACCGCATGCGCCCCATGGGTAACCGCTTCCCAGAGCTCATCGATATCCTGGCAAGGGATTCCCTTCAGGAAAGCATCGGCGACCACGGAGGCACTGTTGTTCCCCACCATGCACCCCCGGTGTCCCGGCGACGCCCATTCCGGCAGAAAACCGCTCTCCCGGAAATCGTTTACAAGTCCTGCCTGCACCCGGGCCGATGTTTCCGGATACACCAGGTTCAACAGCGGGAAAAGGCTGCGGAAGGTGTCCCAGAAGCCGGTATCCGTGAAGAAATAGCCTTTTTCGATGCGGCCGTTATGCGGACTGTAATGCACGCGTTCTCCCGCTTCGTTGATTTCGGACAGGTCGCGTGGAAACAGCAGGCAACGGTACAGGCAGCTGTAGAATGTGCGCAAGTTGTCCAGATTCCCGTCCGTCACCTCGATTCGGCCCAGCAGGGCATTCCACTCATCGCGGGCTGCGTTCCGCACGACCTCGAAGCCTCCTGTCACCTCCAAGAGGTTCCGTTCGGCCTGCTCCGCCGAAATGAACGACGAGGCCACCTGCAGGTTCACCTGCTGACCCCGAACGGTCCTGAAGCCGACAAGAGCCACATCCTCCCGGGCCGGGCAGGCTTCGAAAGGCGTATCGGAACGGACAATGAACCAGTTGCGGAAGCCGTCGGCTACTCCGCCGTGGTTGTGGACGGTATAGCCCCTGATCGTGTACGCATCAACCAGGGATACCTTCCCGCCCTCGAAAGCATCCACGACCAGGTAGGACTGCCCTTCGGGATAGGTAAGCCGGAAGGCCGCGGCATGGGACGTTGGGGTAAGTTCCGCCGTAACGTCATGGTCAGCCAGATACACACTATAGTAATAAGGGGTTGCAACTTCTGCCTTGTGGGAAAACCAGCTGGCTCGCGCGTCCTGGTCATATACAGGACCGGTTGTCACCGGCATGAGGGAGAAAGCGCCATAGTCGTTGATCCAGGGGCTGGGTTGATGTGTCTGCTTGAGCCCACGGATATGCGTTGCATCATAACGGTAGGTCCAGCCGTCTCCGTTCGAGCCAGTCTGCGGCGTCCAGAAATCGGCGCCCCATGGCACGGCAACCGCCGGATAGGTATTGCCGGTGGAGAGTTCGTAAGTGGAGGCTGTCCCTACCAGGGTGTTGACATAAGACACCGGATCCGGACGCTCTGGCCTGGCCACGGCGGAAACCGTTGCCAGCCAAGTCAGGAACAGCACCCCGTAAATCTTTATTGTACGCTTGCTCATTTCGTTTCCAAGAGTTTGATGAAATAGCCTCCCACCACACTCCGGGCCTTGAATCCCCGGTAATTGGGCTTGTCGGTGAACACCCAGTCGGACATGGGAACACGGTCCATGGTTTCATTCTCAAAACGCCAGACCGGTTCGATGAAGGATTCGAAGGTGGCCTTGTCGGAAGCCATGGTGGCGGTCCACATAATCCAGTCCAACTTGGTATAGGTCTCCCGGTTGTCCAGTGGAAGCCCGTATTCGTTGAAGCGGGACGGATAGTAGGCGATCTCCTTCCGAGCGACACTGTCCGGGAAGATGTCCAGTCCCAACAGCTTGTCCCAGACCAGATTGTATTTCTGGCTCCAGGTTCCTTCCTTGTCGAAAGTAAGCCGGTAGTGGTCGCCGTCGTCGGCCATCTCTACCCATCGGGAGGCCATCTCGCGGGCGGCTGCCGTATATTCATCGGCAATGGCCTGCCTGCCCAGCAGCCCGGCCATGTATCCATAGGAGGCAACGCCCAGGATGGCCTTGATGGAAAGGTTGGTATTATGCGCAAAATGGCCGGCAAAGTCATCCGTACAAAGCTGGTTTTCCGGATCGAGTCCAAACTGGCGAAGGTAATCGGCCCAGACCGTGAGGGTTTCCCAATGTCTCTCCGCATAGTCGGCATTCCCCTCGAACTTGCAGACCGCGGCGGTGAGAATGATCATGTTGCCACCCTCCTCCACCGGCATGTCGCCGCCGTACGTCTGCCCGTTGGCCATGGGATAGGTGCCCACATCGTGCGCGGGGAAAGGCTTCGTCCAGCGTCCGCTTTCCGCGTAATAGTAGATGTGGTTCATCAAGTATTCCGCAAACTTGGGATTATAGTAAAGGAACAGCGGAGCCGACGGATAGGTGATGTCCACCGTGCCGATGGACCCGTTGGAATTGTTCTCCTTGGAAAGCCAGAGAATCGCTCCGTCCGGGGCCTGCACCAGCTTGTGGGCGTGGATGGACTGGCGGTACGCGAGGGCGCACAGCTCGGCATATTTCCGGCCGCCGGCTTTTTCGCAGTCGGCCATCAGGCGGCGGTCGAAGTCGTCGCAGCGCCGGAGGAGTTCCGCATAATCCGCTTCCGCCGCCGCGAACATGTCCTGGATGGTCTTGTCCCCGCTGCGGTTCCAATAGGGCCGGAGGTTCTCCCCGAAATACTGGATGGAATACAGGTCGTCGTAGCCGATGAGGACATGATCCTCCTGTCCGACATCCACCTTTCTCACGAGGGCCATCCGGCCGGCAAGGTTCTCTCCGGAAGTGGCGGAGAAGGGGATACCGCCGAGGAACGCCTCACGAAGCGCCAGGCCGGTTCCGGTTCCCACCTGACCGTCCTTTGCGTGGAGATAGAAGTAGCCCCAGTCAATCCGGAGATCGTCCCCGCGCTTGGCCAGGACCTGCTGTGCCTGGCTGCCGCACTTCAGCCAGACGCCCTGCCCGTCGGTGTAGGCTTCGCTGCGGGAAGGCTGTCCCGCCTGGTCGGTCGCCCAGCGGGGGGAGGCTTCCAGGTACAGCTGGACGTCGTGCTTCCCGCCATCCCGGGATACTACCTTGTAGCTGATATAGTTCACCGGGCGGGAGATGAGATCCAGGTCGTCCAGGAAGAGCGGGGCGGTGAAACTGAGTTCCAGCTCCACGGGGCCGCAGCGGAAGCCATAATGCGTCCGGGTAGCCTGGACGTCGGCATAGAGCTGCTCCGCGGCCTGCTCAAGGGCCGTATGGAGCTCGTTCTGAAGCATCAGCCCCATGTCCAGATAAGCCAGTCCGCCGGTGTCCGTGCAGGTGGCGGCAATCAGGTTCTTTCCCTCCCGGAGCACCCCGTCGGGAACAGGAGTAAAGGCATTCGTATGGCACTCGTGCCCCGTATTGAGCACCTCCACGCCGTTGATGTAGAAAACGGCGTCGTCATCGTTGCTGTAGGCGAGATACACCCGCTTGCCGCTGAGATCCTCGGACACCTCCACTTCCCGGCGCACCCATACCTTTTCAGTTTGCCAGGGCGTAAGGGAAGTCAGGTAGCCCGGGGTTCCAAAGGCGGCAGGGCCCTCGTTCCAGCCGGACGGCCGGTAGGATTCGGCGAACCAGTCGCCCTTGGGCTCGGAGAAGGTGTAAGCACCCCGCCAGGGCGTTTCCGCCGCCAGAGGGGCCAACGGACTCAGCTCCACTTCCTCCATGCCGAGGAAACGGTACACTTCGCCGTCCACCTTCAAGGCACCGATGAGCGGGAATTCCGCCCCGGTCCAATGCTTCACCGGCCCGTCGTACAGGTGGTCGTACATGCTCCAGGCACTGGTGTACGGGTCGATGGATACAAGCGGATAGGCCGGAGCGCGCAGGGCGTTGCGCTGCACCGTCTGCGTCTGGCATGCAGTCAGGGTGAACGCAAGGATAAGGATCAGTCTGAATTGTTTCATTACCATTGGATTTCTACGGTTACACCATCGGGGAGGTTGTCGTGACGAAGGAGGCAGGTCTTGCTGGAGGGATCCCATTCGAAATCGGATGTAATGTCGTTCACCAACACTTTCGCCGGTTTTGAAGGTAAAAGGATGCGCGTAACATTGACGGTCTCCACCGGACTCTTGCATACATACGTGAAACCATGTCCGGTCCTCTTGACATCGTAAGCGCGGCTGGCCGCAGCCAGGATGGCCGGCGCCTTGGGTGCCTTGGACACATCATAGAGGAAGCGCTGGGTCCCGGGACGCACGGAAAGCGACGTGTAAACGGGAAGATCGGCATCGTACAGGTCGATGAAGCATCCGTCCAGCCGATAGGGCTCGTCGCTCACCCCTTCGTCCACCACCGCCACCAGCTTATAGGCGTCGCGGTCCAGGACAAAGTGGTTCTTCTCCTCGATGGGGCCGTAAGCGGCCGTAACGGCTTCCAACAGCAGGGTGTCCCCTCTCTCCTTCAGGACGAATTCTTTGGGATCATGCCGGAGGATGCGGACGCTGCCCTTGCCATAGCGGTACGTTCCCTCCATGGCTCCTGCTTCGATTCCCATCTGGGCGAAGAGATGGTCCGAAGGGGCGGCATAGTGGTTGTCTCCGGTATTCCACCACTCGTTCACCTTCTGGAAAGGATCCTGGTCGGTGGCGCAATAGATCAGATGTCCGCCATTGTTCACCCAGCCGGCCAGATAGGAATGAGCCTCAGGGTCGAGGGGTTTCATGTTGGAATAGGTCATCAGGAGCACCTTCACGCCTTCCAGGGTTTTGGGATAGGAAAGGTTCTCGATGTGGGATATCTCCACGGGGACACCGTGCTTGAGGAGCGGCATGGCTAGCCCGTAGAAATTGGAAAGCTGCGGGTCGTCATAGCCTTCATGGACCGGGAAACGCTGGAACATAAGGGAGTTCCCCATCAAAACGGAGATGCCCTTGGACCCGCTGAGCTTGCTCTGGGAGACGGGCACGTCATGGGCGGCGTTGATCATCACCTGCATCATGGACGAATAGTCCTTGGGGATGCGCGTGCGTTCCTCGGAATCGGCGCTGGTGCGATAGAACCCCCGGTAGATCCGTTCCGGCCACGGCATAATCTCAAAGTCGGAGATTTGAGGGTATAGGAGCTGGGCCGTAAAGGTGGCCTGGTAGTTGCGCTTGTAGTCGGCCCAGTCACGGGGCCAGTCCTCGATAGGGTCCGTGAGGAACCATACGCGACGGCCGGTCGGGGCCGTCATGGAAGCCATGCAGCCGTATTCCAGGTAAGCGGTCTCGAATACACGCTCCTTGTACACGCCGTTGTAATAATCCGGCTCGCGGGAGGTCCCGGTCCAGACCTGGGCGATATATCCGTCCACGCAGGGCAGCGAAGCCAGGGAGGCCTCGGGCGAAACAATCTGCCACTGGGCATAGTTCAGCAGTGAGTGGGTGGGGACGTAGCACTTGATGTCGCGGCCCAGGCTCCGGCCATAGTCCTTGGCAAAGGTAAAGGCTTCATCCAACGCCCGGTAATACAGGTGATACTTCAGTTTGGATGACAGGTATGTCGCTTCCGGAGATTCGTCCTGGGGACGCCACTCCGTACCGTAATAATCTTTCCATTCCCGCTTGAAAGCATCGCTGTAACCGCTGCGCGCCCAGAATTCCGGTTCTTCCAGGAAGATGGCATCGACGCCGGCATCGATGACCCGCTTGATATGCCTCTCCTTGAAATAGGAGAGATAGTTCTCCGTGGGGACGATATAAGGGACCATCCGGCCGTGCCAGATCGTGTCTCCGCTTATCTGGACCTGTCCTTCGTCCAGGTGCCACTTTCCATCCCATTCACCGGTAAAATAGTCCTGGTATTCCCCCCAGGCGATACCGGTCATGAACTGAGTGGTGTACCCCCTTTCCTTCCAGGAAGCGAGCCGGTCCTCGAGGGACAGGCCGCGCCCGTTCCGGTCAGAGGGATTGCCGCCTACGCCGTATACCATGACGGCATCGGCCCGGTTGTCGATATGTTCGCTCCAGGCCCGGGAGGTCTGGAAAGTAGTTTTGTCCGCAGGATGCTGGGGTCCACGGGGAGCACAGGCTACTGCCAGAACGAAACCGGCCAGGTATACAATCGTGTACTTGTTCATTTCGTAAAGATAATAAAAAGGGAGGATGAAATCTGGCAACTCCATCCTCCCTCCTCCCCAATTTAACAATTAACCAACCACCTATATTAAGGGAGATAAACTTCGATAGGCTCGGAATAGTTCCAGCGGCGGTTCCCCTCCGTGGCGTAATTGATGCGCGCGGCGGCCCGCACGTACACCTTGCGGCCGGAAGGAATGGCCCCCTTGGAAGAGATGCTCACCTCGGTACCGAGCAGATCCTCGAAGGATGCGCCCGCATATTCGATCGAAGAAGACCAGCGGTCGTCCCGCGCACGATAGCCCACGGAAGAGGAATAACTGACGAAAAGCTGGATGTCGGTGACATTCAGGAAATCATCGGAGTAGTTTCCCATCGGCTCCACCTTGGAGCGGAAATCCTCCTTGGACACACCGCGGGTGACTTTCACGTTCGCCGTAATCTTTCCGCCGGCGGCCTGGGGAATTCCTACCAGTTCCACATGCAGGAAAGGCTCGACGATGAAGTTCACTTCGGTCTGGCCTTTGACATGCGCATTCTTGGACTCGTCGGAGAGCAGGGTTCCGTCCTGCGTAGAGCGGACCAGCGGAATGAACGGTCCGTCAATGCGGATGTTGTAGTCGCCTTCGAACACTTTCGTGTTGTTGAAGGTTCCGTCCGGACGGCAGTAGAAATCCAGAGGCGTCACGTTCCCTTCCCAGGAAGTCTCGGTGAGACGGACGCGGATGCCTTCGGAACCCTGGTCGGTGAGAACCGGATTGCCGGCAGCGTCGGTCACCTTGCCGAAGAGGGTCTCGGCAGGAGCGTCATAGTTGTCGAGCTCGAACAGGGAGCAGGAAGCGGCGCAAATGGCCGCCGATGCGACAAGAAGAAGGTTTGTTATCTTTTTCATATCTGATTATCTGTTAGGCTGCTGGTCGATGACGCTGCTCTTGGACACCTGGTCGGAAGGAATGGCGAAGTAGTAGTCGACCGTGTTATAGTCATAATTCTTGTTGAGGTTGCATTCGTAGCGCGCATCCAGAAAGTACTTGCCCGTAGAGGTGGAGTAGAACGGATACAAGCCGCGGAAGTGGAACCGGGTTCCGTCGGAGAAGGCGCTGTGGTCGCGGACCTCCCCCCAGAAACCGTCACGGTTCTGCTCATCGATGACCCTCCAGCGGCGGATATCCCACTTGGACTTGTGCTCGAAGGCGAGCTCCTTGCGGCGCTCGCGACGCACGAGGTTGCGGCTTTCGACGGAAGCGGTGAGCGATCCCGCGAGCGGATCGGCACCGGCCCGGTCCCGGATATCGGCGATGGCTTCGGTCGCCACGGAGAGGACGTTCGTACCGTCCACGCTGGTCTCTCCCACAAGGGCTAGCTCCACACCCGCTTCGGCGGCGGCCAGCAGGACATCGGCATAGCGCATCAGGATGAAAGGCTGATCGGACTTTCCTTCACCGATATCGTCAGCCCCCATGTCAGGATTCAGGTACTTGCGCAGGTGGAAACCGGTGGTGGTGGCTTCGTTGTCGTCGGCGAAAGGTCCGCAGCTGCCGCTCCGGGTCATCTGGGCGTCATTGTCGAACTCGTTGTCGGTACGACGGGTTCCGCATTTGATCTTGTCATTGCCATAGGCGGCATACTTGACACCGGCATCACCGTATGCATAGTGGCCCAGCGGCTTGATGGTAGTCTCGCCGCCCTTGTAGATGCCCATGCGAGTTTCGATGGTCTCCCCGCGGAACTTGTCCATCGGGAGGATCACGTAGGCACGCAGACGGGGCTCGGCGCTTGCGAAGATGTCATACGGAGAATCGTAGAGGATGTAGTTGCCGGTGGTATGATCGGCGCCGTCGGTCACGCGGAGGGTGCCGTCGGCATACCGCGGCAGGCCGTCGAAGAGTTCCACGAAGTCCAGGGTCGGGCTGGTGCCGCCAGAAAGCGGAAGGTGCCACAGGCAGGGCGAGGAATAAGAATCCAGTCCATGCGTAAGTGTGGGATAGGAGTAGTAGCGCACCCAGATATTCTCGGAACTCGTATCGTCCCGCCACATATCCACCATGTTCTGGTATTTGTCCTTGTTGGCACGGTACAGGGAGTACTTTCCGCTCTGGATCACCTCGTTCGCGGCCTTGAAAGCCTCCTCGAAATAGCGCTTGGAAGCCGCGGCGGCCGAAGAGGCGTCGAAGCCCATGACACGGACGCCGGTCTTCTCGCCGGTCCCGCTCAGGCGGCCCTGGACAGTCTCGTTGTACTTGGCTACGCAGCCGGCATAGTTCATCGCTTCGGCCTTCACGGCAAGGGCGGTATATTTGTTGGCATACCCCTTGGCGCTGGGCGTCACGGGAAGATATTTCGCTGCTTCGTCGAAGTCACGGGCAATCTGGTCCCAGGTCTCTTCCTCGCTGGCGCGCGGGACTTCCATCGTCTCGGGGTTCTCGCGATCGTAATCGATGGTCTTCGTCACGAGAGGAATGCCTCCGAACCGGCGGGCCATCGCATAGAAAGTGAAGGCACGCACGAAATAACCCTGTCCAATGGCTTCGTTGGTCACTTCCGCCCCCAGGGCCTCCTCGTACAAGGGTGCTGTTTCAATGATGTGGTTCGCATCGTGGATTATGGAGAAGGCAGGAGACCAGAACGTGGTCCGCTCCCCGGTGAAGGATCTGGAGCAGTCACGGTTCACGGCCTCTCCGGTCCCTTCCATGCCGAAGGATCCCAGCCAGGAGTTGTATTCCACACCCCATTCGGCCAGATACTTGAAATCCTCGATCGGGAGATAGCTGTACATTCTGGCCATATAGACCTGCAGGCTCGACGCAGACGAGAAGATGTCGTCATCGGAAACCTTGTCCTTGGTGGGAAGGTTCATCTGCTCGCAGGACACGGCTGCAAGGAGCGCAGCCAGAATCATATATTTGAATGACTTTCTCATAATGCTTTCAATGAATTAGAAGGAAAGGTTGACACCGAGCGTATAGGTCTTGTTCAGCGGATACAGACGGTCGTAGCTGCTGGAGGGATGCTCCGGATCGCTATACTTCATGTGGCTGAACGTCAGAGGATTGTAAGCATTGGCAAAAATCCTGAGGGAGAAGTTCCTTGCGGAGTTGATCTTCGGAAGGGTGTAACCCAGTTCGACGGTCTTCAGGCGGAGATAGTCGGTGCTGATCCGGTTGAAGGAGGAGTTGCCCCTCGGGGAATGTCCGGTCAGGGCGTAGTAGCCACCGCTCCAGGCGAGACTCTGGTCGTACGGGTCGGTCCAACCGTCGACAGTCGGATGCCAGCGGTCCAGATACTGGGTGAGGACACCGCCCGCACCGGCATTGACGCCCCAGATGGCACGGAGGGACTCGGTGTACTGCACCGACCCCAGTGCGGAACCTTGGAAGAGCATGCTGAAGTCAAAGTTGCGCCACTCCATGTCGAAACTCAGGGAGTAGTTCATCCAAGGGGTCTGGTCGTAGGCATACGGGTGCTCGTCCAGACCGTTGATCTCGCCGTCCCCGTTCCAGTCCAGGTACTTGTAGTCGCCAGGAAGCACGTCCCGTTCGGTAAAGACCGTCTGGCCATAATCCCAGATGTCCTCCCAGGAGTTGAAGCGGCCGGCGCCTTCGTAGCCGAACTGGACGCCCTGGTATCGGTTGTTCAGGTTGTCGTTGCGCCAGCGGTCATACTGGCTGCCGTAGTTGCCCTTGGTGACGGAGGTGCCGTACTTCTCGCGGGTGATGGTCATCATGCCCGTGAGACCGTATCGAACCTCCCCGACCTTATTGCGGTGGGAGAGTTCCACCTCCAGGCCGAAATTCCGCTTGGACTCGAGGTTCATCACCGGGGCGGAGGCGCCCACGACGGTCGGAAGTGTGTTGGAATCCTGGGCAAGGATACCGGTCAGCTGACGGTTGAAGTAGTCCACCGTAACACCCAGCAGGCCGTTCCAGGCCTCGAAGTCCACACCCACGTTGAAAGTATGGATGGTACCCCAGGAGTAGTTCATGTTCGGAAGCGGCTGGGGAGAGACCATGTACACGAAGGAATCGTTGAGGAGGTAACCAGGGACATGGCCGTTGTACCAGCCGTTGGTGGAAGTCCGGCCACCCTCGTAAGTATAGCCGGTCATCCAGCCGTAACCGGTGGCTATGCCCTCGTCACCCATGGTAGCGTAGCTGGCACGCAGTTTAAACTGGTTGATGAAATTCAGCGCGGCGCTGTCCTTGAACCAGGGCTCCTGAGAGACACGCCAACCGGCGGACACCGACGGGAAGAAGGCCCACTGGTGTCCCTGGGCGAAGTAGGAAGAACCGTCGTAACGGAACTGGCCTTCGAGGAGGTACCGTTCGTCGTAATTGTAGTTCAGACGACCGATGACCGCTTCGTGGGCGACATCGGCATAGCCGCCGCCGATGTTGTACGCTTCCTTGTCTCCGGACTTGGAGGTCAGGTACGGCGTGCTGAACAGGAGGTTGGTGCCGGCCGAGGTCGTTTCTGAGGTGAAGCGCTGGGCCTCCCAACCGATGAGTCCGCCCAGGTTGTGCTTGCCGAAATCACGGTTATAGTTCAGGATGGCCTGCCAGAGGTGCTGGTTGCGCTGTCCGTGTTCCTTGATGAGCTGGCTCGGGGAGCTCTCGGAATAAGTGATGCGGTTGTAGGTACCGTCTCCGTTGGCCCCGTACAGGTTGTACTCCTTCTTGAAGTTGGTGTTGGTGTCGAAGCGGACATCATAGCTGTACAGCACCTTCGCAGAGAGTCCCTTCAGGCCGGAGGCCAGGGTGCCGAAATCGTAGGTCAGGGAAGCCTGGCTCTGGAGCTGCTTCTTGTTGTACTTCTTGTAACCGGAAATGTCGGATGTCATTTCGGCGATGGTATTCTCGTTGAGGTCCATGCCCACATAGCTCAGGAGGGTTCCCTCCGGGTCGGCATAGGCGGGATACACGGAACCCTGGCGCCACCAGTTGCGGATCAGCCAGTCGGACTCGGTCTGCGGCTTGTTCTGCTGGTCCACCACGCCGGCGACGCTGGCGTCGAGCTTTAGGCCCTTCACCACCTCGGCGGCGATGTTTGCGCGAACATTGTACTTGTCATAGTTGAGGTCTCCGCTCTTGAAGAAACCTTCCTGATAGCTGTATCCCATGGAGACATAGTACTGGTATTTCTCAGTACCGCCCGAAACGGAGACATCGTGGGCCGTCTGCGGGGCCACCCGCTGGATGACGAGGTCGTTCCAGTCGGTCGCCTTCCGGGTGCCGCTGGTGAACTCGCTGATGAACTCGTCGGAGAATACGGCGGCGCCGCCCGAGATGTTGTTATAGGCCTTCTCGTTATAAATCTTCATGGCATCCACCACATCCGCAAGTTCCGGGAGACCGGACGGGGTCTGGAAGGTGAAGGATCCGTTGTAGGTTACCTTCGACGTCTCCGCCGCACCCTTCTTGGTGGTCACGAGCAGAACACCGTTACCACCACGCATACCGTAGATGGCAGCCGCACCGTCCTTCAGCACGGAAACATTCTCAATATCGTTGGCATTCAACCGGTTGAAGTCCTCGATGGTACGGGGGACACCGTCAATGACAACCAGCATGCTGCCGTAGCCGCGGATATCGATGTTAGAAGAGTAGGAGCCCGGCTCGGCGCTGGTCTGCCAGACACGCAGGCCGGGAACACGGCCGGTGAGCATGTTCTGGGGGTTCTCCGACTTGGTCTTGATAAGTTCGTCGGATCCGATGCCGGCGATAGCGCCGGTGACGGAACCTTTCTTCTGGGTACCGTAGCCCACCACGACGACACTCTCAAGGAAGGTGTTGTCGGTCGCGAGGACCACGTTGATGACAGTGCGTCCATTGACGGGCTCCACGACAGTCGTCAGACCCACTGAGGAAAACTCCAAGGAAGCATTGGACGGAACGGTGATGGAATAACGCCCGTCCAGATCAGTCGGAACGCCGGTGGTGGTCCCGGCAACCAAGACGCTGGCGCCGATGACGGGTTCCGCGGAGTCGTCCACGACCGTACCCGTCACCGTTATCGTCCGCTGGGCGAAGGCAAGGACCGGCATCAGGGCGAGGAGGCCCGTCATGCAGGTCTTTGCAATACGCGAAATCATGTTACGATAAGTGTGCATAGATTAGTATTGGTTTGTATAAATTTTACTTGTTCAGGTACCGGGACATCACGGCATATTCGGCCGCGAAGGCGAACACGAACATCCCTTCCACGTTGTTGCGGCTCCGGTCGGTGTTCCAACCCACCAGGAGACTCGGAGGGAGCATGTTCTCGTTCAGGTAATTGTCCCAGGCGTAGTCCAGGTTCTTCTGAAACGAGTCGATGGGGGCGGAAGCGGCGCCGTCAAAGGGGAACGCATCCACGTAACCACGCAGGAGCACCCCGTTGAACCAGTTGTTGAACCCGTCGATAGCATAGGAATAGTAGCCGGCTTTCTGCTGGCCCAACTTGGCGAAAGCGCGGAAGCTGTCTACATCAAGTGCCTGAAGGTCCTCCAGATAGGTATTGTCCCCCGTCACCCGGTACAGGTCAGCCGCTCCCGAGAGCATCGTCCCGCTGTTGTAGGAGATGGCGGGGCCATTGAAGTCGTTCAGGTCGGCCGGGCGGCGATACCGCTCGCCGTCCACGGTCTCATACTGGATGTCGCCACCGATGGAGGGACCGTTCAGATTGTCGGCATACACGTGGGAGCCGTCCTTCATCATCAGGTTGTCCTTCTGGAAGGCATACACCTTCCGGGCGAACATCAGATAATAGTCGGACTTGGGCATCTGCTCCGCCTTGCGGGTATGACCGTCGGAAAGGTCGATGTAGCGCCAGGTAGCCTGGTCGCCCTTTCCCTGGTAGGCTTCGCTCAGCCACACCAGCGGACTCACCATCGGGCCGTTGCTGCAGGAATGCTTGGAATAGTAGCCGGGCCCCCAGGGGATGCCACCGCGCTCCTTTCCACCCTTCACCGTGCAGTCCCAGCCGTCCAGGACATACTCCGTCAGGTATTCCGCCTTCCGGAGATACTCCGCCTTTCCGGTCAGGTGGTACGCCTCGATGAGTTCGCGGACGAGCCACTGCTGATCGTCATAGACATTGTCCCTGCCTCCGACGGATGCGCTTCCTTTGGATTTTCCCCGGTTCACCCCGTACACCGTCCAGTTGCGGGTCTGGGTGAAGGACGTCAGCGAGAAAGTTCCGCTGTAATAATCCAGCCGGTCCACCAGCTTGTCCAGCAACTGGACATACCGGTCGTGGTGAGCGGTGTACAGGGTGGCGTTGCCCTTGGCTTTATCGATATCCAGGCCCTTCAGGACGGCGTTCACCGCCTCGATGGCGCTGGTATACATCCAGACCGAGCCGTATTCGTTATTCTGGTGGGTCCCGTTGTAAGGATTGTAGTAGCGGTACATCGCAAATCCGTCCGCCTCGTTGAAGTAATTCTTCATAGCGGCGTCCGTGAGTGTGATGGCACGCTCGAGGTTCCGGGCCGCGGTAGCGACTTCCTCCTGCTTATCCCCTCCGGGGGTATCCCCGCCGCCATTCGCGGGGTTGTCCTTCTTGCAGGAAGGAAGAACCCCGCAGGCGACAAGGCCCGTCAAAATCAATAAGCATCCAAAGACTCTTTTCATCGGAAGGAATGATTAGTCAAGCGTAACGTCGTAGATCACGAGCTTCTGCTCACCATCGCGAGTCTCGCCCTTGTGGACGCCGATGCACAGGACGATGTCCTTGCCGGAGAACTCGCTCAGGTCATAACGGAAGGTGGCATACTTGTCGGGACTGCCCTTGGAGCCGTCCTCGTGGATGAACTTCCAGCAGCCGTTGTCAACGGCTTCCGCGGACACGGCATTGTTCTCGTACGGGGCAAGGGCCTTGGCGGTGCCGTCCAAGGTAATGGCGGTCACGCGGAAGACGGTCGGATCCGTGGAGGAGAAGTTGCGCACGCGGAAAGCGATATGGTCGTTGGCGTCGGAAATGCTGAACTTCGAGAACCAGAAGGACTCCGGCAGCTCATAGTCGGGATCCACACCGCTGCGGGTCTTGATCGTGAAGCCTTCGCCCACGAACGGTTCGGTATCCTTGTTCACATACATGAAGCCCCACTGGGAAGCGATGTGGTTCTCGCACTCATACATCCAGGCTTTGTACTGCGGGCCCCAGTTGTCGCGGCCCCACACCTGGACACCGTCGGGCGTATAGGCGGTGAAATGGCGGTTCGGGTTGGGCATCATGGAACCGAGCTGCTCCAGCGTAAGATGCCAGCCGGGCAGGGCAGGGACCTCGGTACCGGTCAGGTGGTCGTCACCCTTTACATATTCGGGCGCGAAGGTGATATGCTTGAGCGGCACCTGGACCCAGTAGTCGCCGGTCGCCCAGCGGTAGGTACCGATGGCAATGGCGATGCGTTTGCCCACATAGGCGGAGAGGTCGTACTGGAAGTTCAGGTAATCCCCGCTGGAGAAGCCGTCGGTGTACTCTTTCAGCGCCGTCTCCGGGAGACGGACGGCTTCGGGATCGTCGGACGTCATATCCACGACCACCACACCGAAGTGCGCGGGACCCTGATGGGTACGGGCGTTCACGGTGAGATACTTGTTGGAATCGGTGATGTCCTTGATACCATAGATGTAGGTGTCCTGGAAGAACTGGTCCACGGGGTTGTCCTCCTTGTCGGCGTCATCGTTCCGGATCCGGAGAGCCATGCCTTCGCCCTGGTTTTCAATGTTGCCTTCCTGTTTCCACTGCGCAGACATGAAGGTGCAGGACCAGTCGGTCAGGCCGCCGCCGCCCCAGCCACCGCGGTATTCGTCCATAAACAGGAAAGGAGCCTGCTGCTGGATGTCGTCGAGGGACTTGCCGCGGAAGAGTTCCTTGCCGCCCATGCCGATGTCTCCGAGATCCACCTGGTGGTTTGCGAAGTCATCCTTGCCAATCTGACGGATGATGGTCATCGCACCGGTCTTCCGGAGGGTGAGCGTATAATCTTGGATGGTCAGGTCGGTGAAGGTGAACACGCCGTCGGCACCGGTAACCAGCTCCTTGGAGCCGATGGAGGCCGTGACGCCTGCGAACGGGACGTTGCCGTGGCTGGCATCCAGCACGCGGCCGGTAATCACGGCGTCCGACACTTCAAGGACCGGGTTCAACGTGACTTTCCCACCGGTGAAAAGGCCGACGGGAACGGTCATCGCCACGGTTGCGTAGCCTGTTTTCGTGAACTTCGCTACGACTGTTTTCTTAATCTTTACATCCAAAGAGTACGTACCGTCGGAGGATGTGGTCGTTGACGCGTCAGACCCTTCCACCGTGACGGAGACAGCGGCAATCCGGTCACCCCCCGTGTCGGTTACGACACCGGAGATGGTTCCCGACCCCCAGTCTTCCTGCACCGCCTCTTCATTGTCGGTGCAGGAGGGCAGCATTGCGGCGCCCGCCATGGCGAGGGCTGCAACGGCAAAAGCCTTGAGAAGAGATTTGGATTTGTTCATTGTTTTAGGATGAATGATAATTGGTTTTATTGAATGGTTGACAGATATTTCCGAGTCTGTTCCGGGCGGTAAGCCATCCGAACACGCCAGATCAGTTCCTGGGCGGATACAGCCTGGAAACGGTCCGGCAACTGCTCCAGGCAGGAAGCGGCCGCATCGGAGGACCGGTTTCCGGCGAAATCGCTCCATGCATGGACGCTGCACAGGGAGAAGGATGCCGCTCCGGAAGGCTCACGCTCTTTCATCTTGTCGGAGACTTCCTTCGGATTGCCGCCCCCGACGGATGTCGGCAGTCCTTTCCACAGGGCATACCGGGCGGTAATGACCGGGATGTCATAGCCCTGGGAATTGGTGCACCAGCGGATCTCCCCGTCTCCTCCGGTATAGGGGGAATACTGGATGACGACGATCCCTTCCAGCTGGTCGTTGGCATCCACGAAGGCCTGGTACGCTTCCATCGCCTCCTGGCTCAAGGCCCGCCAGGCGATGAGCTGCAGTACCTTGATTCGGTGCTGGCGCATGTGCACCCCCGTCCGAGCGGCAATCACTGCGAGGGAAGCGGCGCGGCGGGAGGTCTTCTGCGCGTAGGTATCGGCATAGAAATACCCTCCGCCGAAGGTCTCCATCAGGGTATTGTCGTCTCCGCAAAGGTTCACGAGGTAGGAGTAACGGTCAGGAGACAGCTCGGCGAGCGCCTGAGCGCCCAGGGTATAGCTCATCCGCACGTCACGGCGGGAGGGAAGGACATAGAAGTCCTTCTCGAAGCCGTCTCCCATGACCCACTGGTAGTTATCTCCGTCGGTGAGGACGAAGGAAATGAAATTCTTCTTGAGATGATAGTCTATGGTACGGGGATGGATGACCGGGGCGAGGGCTGTGGACTGGCGCTCCCGGGCGCCGGCGCTGGTAAGGGAGTGGTTGTAACTCCAGTCGGCGGCCAGCATCATGTGCCCGTACCGGGAGATTTTTCCCACGAATTCGTCTTCCCCGAAAGGTCCGCCTTCCCAGCCGAGAACGGGGGAATTGGGCTGGAGCCAGGTTAGGACTTCATCCATCAGCCCGCTGTTCATACCGCCGTCCACGCTGTCCCGTTCACGGCATAGATTCAACACGAACAAGTGATGGCAGATGGAGAAGTTGCGGAGTTCCGCCGTGTTTACGGGCATGAGGACCAGTGCGTCGTTCCGGCACGCATCCCGGAATTCCTCCCAGGCGTCCCGGGTGGTCTTCCTGCGCGCATCGTAACGCATCGTGTAACCGGCCTCGATGAAACGCTCCTCCAGGGAAACATCCACGATGACCGCCTGGTACACGTGGGCGGCCACCGAGGCGACGACCGAACTCTCCGGGTTGGTGGCCACGTCGCAGAGGACATACCCGCCGGAAAAGAGGTCTTTCACCTGGACCGGGGCTCCGTCAAAGGGGCCGTATTCGTTGAAACAGAGTTCGAACGCCGTCTGGCGTCCCACCTCCCTGCCCAGGAAAGCCCTGGCACGGTTGTAGGAATCCGAGTTGACGTCCAGCCAGACCGCCACATCCGACCGGCCTTCCTGGAAGGCGCCGTTCACGAGGCCTGACACGGATTCGCAAAGCAGCTGGTAGGGCAGGCCGCCGTCAAACATGTCCACGCAAACCCAATAACGCTCGGGAATGCGGGATTCCTCGGGCATGAAAAACTGTCCTTCATCTCCAATAGGATCGTGGATATCCGTGTACACGACAGCATCGGCCTTGGAGGGAGGAACCAACTCGTCTGTTCCGTTTTCCTTTGTACAAGTAACGCAAGCCGTCAGTAAACCGACGGACACAAGCAGGTGGACTATTCTGTAAACCGGACGGATCATGGTTATCGTTTCGTGTTGACTGCAAATATAGCGGGAGACTGTTAAGAATAGGGTTAATTAACCATTATTTAAAAAATATTTTGGGTTAACCATTGAAAAATAATACCTTTGTCCGCCATGAAGATAAAAGCCATTCTTGTTATCCTTGCGTTCATCTCATGCTGGACGGCTGTCGGGCAGGGACTCCATTTCCGCGGTTCCGAATATCCCATAGAAGAACGCACAAGCATGAATATTCCCCTGCGAAAAGCATTTGCCGACTCATTGGTGATTCGTTTCGACATCGCTTTTTCCCGGGAAAGGGACAATGGATACATTTTCAGGATAGGACGCATTCCCGATGAAAACAATATCGGGGGAATCTGCCTTTTCATGGACAGCATGGGAGAAGAGTACCAATTCAGGGTCATTTGGGAAGGGCATCGTTTCATATCCGACATGTCTATCTCCAGATCAGACGTGGTTGAAGGCGAATGGCTGCCCGTTCGATTCGTTTTGACGCCGAAAAAGGACAGCGTTTATTTGCAGATCGGTCGGCATGGCGTGGGCGGTACTATGGACTTGCAAGGAACGGTAAACAGCATTCTTTGCCTGGGTAAGAATGAATACCGGATCGATGTACCGAGTTTCGACATGCGAAACCTGTCCGTCAAGATGGACCAGAAAGTGGCCGCATTCCCTTTGGAGGAAGACTCCGGTAATACGGCATCCAGTTCCCTGCCCGGGTACAAGGCAAAAATAAGCAACCCTGAGTGGCTGAACCGTGACAGGCTCCGATGGAAGAAGCGCTTCAGCCAAAGCAGCGCGCAGTTCCTGACCTGTGGCTATGACGATTCGCGGCACGAAATCTACCTGATTTCGCGAGATTCGCTGCATCGGATCCCTCTTGGAAAGGGGATGGAATTCCACGAAAAGACTTCGACCCCGAATCCCCTTCATACCTTCCTCGGAGCCAGTTTTCCGCAGGACGGCGGATACTACTGTTACGAAGCCTATTATGGCGACGAAGTCCCGCTGGAGTATCCCACACTGGCATTTCTGGATTCCAGCCTCACTTGGAACATCTTGTCTTCCGGACAATTCCCGACCCAACTCCATCACCATAATCTCATTTCGGACACGCTTAGGCACCGCCACTACCTGTACGGCGGTTTCGGCAATCGTCTCTACAACGGTCGTTTTTATTGCCTGGATGATTCCGGGCATTGGCATCCTGCGCCCGAACTCACCGGGGACGAAGTTTGGCCCCGCTACTTCGCTTCGGCAGGATGGGACTCGGTCTACGACAAGATTTACTTGTTCGGCGGAATGGGGAATCAAAGCGGAGATCATATCGTGGGCCGTCAATATCTATACGATTTCTTTGTCATTGACCCGGAAACCTTTGAGGCAGAAAAAGTCTGGACACTTCCCAAACAGAAGATAAACAAAGTGCCGGTAAGGAATATGGTCCTCCCCGGGGACTCGTATTTCTATACGCTCATGTATCCGGAGAGCTATACCGAAACTGAACTGCAATTATACCGGTTCTCCCTGCAAGACGGGCAGATGTCCCTGTACGCCGATGCCATTCCCATGAATTCCGACCGGATTCTTACCAATGCGAATCTCTACTATGACACGCAGTTGCAGATACTCATCGCCCTTTTGGAAGAATCCACGAATGACATCGATTCAAGAGTAACGGTCTATACGCTGTCTTTCCCCCCCTTGAAACGGAACCTCTCCACAGTGACCCGGGAACGGATTCGGAAGGGGACGGTGCTTCTATTCGCTCTCCTCCTTGTGGGGATGACGCTCTATCTGATAAAACGGAAGATCCGGCATTCCCGGAGGCTCAAAGCCAGTATTCCAGCCGCTGCGCTTCAGCCTTTGAAACCTGTTGCCAATTCCCTCTCCCTATTCGGTGTTTTTGCCGCTTATGATGCAGAAGGGAACGAAATCTCGGCCGAATTTCCGGAAAAAATACGCCATCTTCTGCTTCTGATCCTTCTGGGAATGAAAGACGGGGTCAGTTCCAAAAACCTGAGGTCACTGCTCTGGCCGGACAAGGATGAAATGCATGCCAAAAACCTTCGGGGCGTAACCATGAATAAACTCCGGAAGGCGCTTTCCCTGATGGATGGGGTCTCGATCGAGTTTAAAGACGGTCATTTCATCCTTCAGTACCGGGAACCTTTCAGTTGTGATTATCTGAGATTCCAGCAAATACTGCAGAGCGAACAACCCGACATGGATACACTCATCCGTCTGCTTTCCCGCGGGAAATTCCTTCTGGGCGAGACAGATCCGATGTTTGATTACATGAAAGACAGCTTCGACAGGCAAGTACAACCGGTCATGCAAAGGGAAATGAAGCGCAGGGTGGGCATGAAGGAATACAACAATGCCATTCTGTGTGCCGATATCCTTTTCCTGGTAGACCCCCTGGACGATGAAGCCCTCGCCGGCAAGATCCGGGCGCTCCAACTCCTGGGGCACGAGGACGATGCCCGCACATGCTACCAGCAGTTCATTTCCAGGCACAAGCGTGAATATGCAGAGGAATACGGTACCGCCTACGACAGCCTTTCCATATAAGCCAACCGTAAGCGAGGGTTTTACCTGGCATATCCGACCGGATTGTTCAGCAGCGGGGTCTGCGTCTCGTCCAGACGAAGCAGTTCCTTGAGGGCCTGGGTATCCATCGACATCCTGGGACGGGTGACAAGACCTGTACCTGCACAGAATAGGTTGATGTTCTCTGAAACGATGCCGGCATCCACGCCCATCACGACCTTCGAGCGCTCGTCGCTTCCGCCGAATTTCTTCTCATCGGCGACCATCAGCAGAATGACCGGGGCCGTCTTGACCCAGCCCTGACGGCCGGCGACGAGATCCCTGTGGTCTCCCTGGACAACCGGACGCAGGCTGTTTTCCGCATTCAGATACTCGCAGACACCCTCTGCCGTGAAGACAAAGACGCGGATCTCCTGTTTGTTGCTCGCCGTAGGGGAAGTCAGCTTGCCGTTCTCCCGGTTGACACCGATGGCAGCGAAAAGCAGGTTGGAAAGGTCCTGGTCGCTGAGCATCCGCTCGCTGAACTCCGTTCCCGACTGGCGGTTCCAGAGGGTCTCAAGCGTAGATTTGCCCCCCGTCTTCTCGGGGGCAGGAAGAGAAATGCTCTGGGCCAGGCACATTCCAGCACCCAGCAACGTCGCGATGACGATTAAAGACAACTTTTTCATATTCAATGAGTTTTAAAGTGACTATTTCAGATGCAATGCCACCCTGAAAGTGACATTAGGGTGGTGGCCGCTGCCAGGAAGAGGATCTCTGATGGCTAAAAGGAACGTTCTCATTTCAGTTTGAAGATTTTCTCGGCGTTGCCGCGGGCGATGGCATACTTCTGGTCAGCGGTCAGATCGGCCTTGTCCAGGAAGAATCTCAGCGGTTCGTTCTGGATATAAGGGTAGTCCTCGCTCCAAATGATATGCTCCGCGCCGAAAAGTTTCACGAAATAGTCCAGCTGCAACTCGGACATGATGCCGGAAGGGGTGTACCAGATGTTCTCCTTATAATAGTCAGACACTTTCTTCTGAAGGCCGGTTGTTTCCTGATTCAGCATGTAGTCCATCCGTTCCAGGAAGGCGGGGATGTCCTCGCCCCAGTGGCCGGTGACGAACTTGAGGTTCGGAAGTTTGTCAAAGATGCCGCTCAGTACCATCCTGGCCACGTGGATACCCACATCGATGTGCCAGCCGAAGCCCGCACTGCCGAGTTCCGCCCCCACGATGGCGCTGTAGCTGTCGGACATATAATAGTAGTCGATGATGTCGCTGTTCACGAACTCCGGATGCCAATACACCGGGATGTCCAGCTCAGCGGCCTTCTCGAAGATGGGGAAGAACTCCGGCTCATCATAGAAGCGGCCGTTGTACTGCCCCGTCAGTAGCACACCCACCATTCCCAACTCCTTGACGCAGCGCTCCAGCTCCGCCGCGGCGGCCACCGGGTCGGCCATGGGCAGCGTGGCCATGGCGCGGAATCGGTCCGGATGCTGCGAGGCACGGGAGGCCAGGATATCATTGGCACGGCGTGCCATTTGAACAGCCTCATCCGCCGGAACCACATTGTCTATGGGTGCAGTGAATGAGAGAATCTGCATTCCGATGCCGAGGCTGTCCATGTGGTGAAGGCGCTTGCCGTCGATATCCAGAAGGTCCTCGCCAATGAGCCTGCGGCCGGCGAAGAAACGCGCCGCCTCGGCCATCTTTCCGGTTGGCTTGGGCTTCAGATAAGCATATTTCGCATTGGCGTCAATAATCTCTTGTGCGGAAAAATGCTCCTCTACGGTGATGAGAGGAAGAGTAGTGAAATCCATTTCTTTCGTTGTTTTATCAGCGCAGGAGATGGCCATCATGGTCATCCCGACTGCAAGTATCGTTTTCACTGTATTCATATCTGCTGCAAAGATAGATGGATCCCTTTGCACTTGCGTTACCGATTAAAAGGAAAGAATTACCATTTTGTAAGTTATTAATCGTATATTTGCCCTATGATGGCAAAACAAGGTAATCAAAGCGTAACGAAGCTTACAGACAGTTTCTGGCAGGACCATCGCTCCGACAGCGGCTTCCAGTATGTGAGCGAGCGGCTCATCCAGACACGTGGCGTCGGTGAAGGATACAGTGTACAGTTCGGCTCAGGGGATCCTTTCCAACTGAAGAACTTGCATATCGCCCTTGTCAAAAGCGGTAGCGTGGACATCAGCGTCAACCTTCTCCCCCGCCACTATGAAGCGGGTGATATGATGGTGATCACTCCGGACAGCATCATGACGCAGCAGGGGCGCAGCCCGGACTTCGATATGCAGATCATCCAGTTGAGCCCGGCATTCCTGTCCGATGTCATGCACGGAGAGGTCCCGCCGCTTTTTATCCATCGGATGCAGGATTTCACCCTCCGGCCTTCCGATGCGGACCGGACCGCTTTCACTTTTCTTTCCGACAGTCTCTGGGCGCTCCTTCACGCAGCAACCCTCTCCGATGAAGCCATCCGCGCTTGCTGTGAATCCATCCTGCAGTATCTTCGGACCCTGATCCTTTTCCAGCAGTCAAGAACCCTCGCCGGCCAGACAAGAAGCCTCAGCATATTCAATCAGTTTGTCGCACTCATCAACGTCCATTGTGCCCAGCACCATGATGTGGGGTTCTATGCCGGAGAAATCGGTCTCAGCCGGGAACACCTGAGCAGTCTGATCTCAAAGGCAAGCGGTCGCACAGCCAGTACCTGGATAGACGAAGCGCTTATTTCGCGCGCTAAAATCCTGCTCCGGCACACTGATCTCACCTCGGCCGAAATATCCGACCGGCTCAATTTCCCTGCACCCTCTCATTTTTCCCGATTCTTTAAACGCCATATGGGCATGACACCGAAAGTGTATCGTCATTAAAACCTACCCGTCGGTCTTCTCCAAGAGTGTGACCTGGTGTTTGACGTCCATAGGTGGCGTCTTTTCCCTGTATGATGGCCGTACAAGTCGCTTTCCTATACGTCCTGAAAAGCCACAAAAGTTTCACCTATGTTTCACCTGATGTCTTTTCGCATTCTTATAAATCATTGATTATCAATATATTATAAGATATAGTTCGAGTCTCGTTTTCCGCTCCAAACGCCCCGCATTGCTGCGGGGCGTTTTTGTTATGCCCTGGCGGGTTGGCCCTTCCCGGCGTTTTGCGTACAAACCTCGTTTGTACAAGAAAACATCCTCAGACCGGCATTTTCTTGTACAAGTCTCACGGATTTAGCCGATTGTCGACCCGATTCCGAGAGACTTGAGCAGAAAACTCCAGAGGGAAGCGTATTTCGATGCACAAACGAGATTTGTACATCGCAATATCAACTCCACCGGACATTTTCACCAGGAAGAGATCGTCCCTGGTGTCGATGGGGCCGGGAGACTGGTATCGTCTCTTCGGGAGATAGGGCTAGGTCTGTAACTGTATTGCGGAGCGACTTGTACAATTTCATAGTTGGCGGGGACGCTATCCCTGGGACTGGCACGCGAACGTGGGATTCTCGGTCGGCTACACCCAGGCGGAAAGGGAGCGTCTGTTCGATGTCTATATGGACAGATTATACCGGACGCCGTCCATGCCTCCCACCAGGGAATGGACTATGGAATGCGGCTCGCACAGGGCAAGGCCGAAGACCTGCGCGGGCAAGGCGATGGCGCTGTCCTCCAGCTTCTTCCGGGCCGGAACCAGCTTACCCTGAAGCTTTTCCGGGGATTATAGTTGAGAAAGGATGTCTTTCAGAAGCCGGTTCCACTCGATGACATGGTCCGGCTTCGGGGAGTAGCCCAGCACGACGACCACCAGATCCTGGGACGGGAGAATAAAAATTTCCTGCCCATCGTGTCCACGGCATTCGAACATGTCGGCCGGGGCGTCCGGATACTTGCCTCCCCGGTTCAACCAGAAGAAGGCCCCGTATTCTCCCTGGCTCCCGGAAGCGGGTGCGGCAGAGTATTCCACCCACCCTTCCGGAAATATACGCAGGTCCCCGACGTGGCCGCCGTCCAGGTACAACTGGCCGAAACGGGCGAAATCCCTCGCCGTCATGTACAAGTAGGAAGAACCCACGGGAGTCCCGCTCATGTCCGGCTCGAAACAGGGGTTCCGGATGCCCAGGGGCGCGAAAATCTCGTCACGGAGATAAGCGAGGAACTCCGCGTCGGAAGCGAACCGGCTGCGTAGATAGCGCATAACGATATTCGTCGTGCCGCTGGAATAATACCAATAGGTCCCCGGTTGGTGCTCCAAGGGCTTGGACAGGGCGAACAGTCCCATGTCCTTCTCCCGGTGCAGCATCAGGTTCACGTCCGAGCGGGTACCGTAGTTCTCATTCCACTGAAGACCGCTCTGCATCTGCAGCAAATCGTTCAAGGTAATTCTCTTACGGTCGTCGCCCTGCCACTCGGGAATGTCCATGGGCGCGTACAGGTCCACCAGGCCGTCTTCCACCATGCACCCGGTCAGCGCGCTGGTGACGCTCTTGCCCATGCTCCAGCTGAGCAGCCGCGTTTCCGGCGTGATGCCTTCCCGATATCGTTCCGCCACGATCCTGCCCTCGTGAAGCACGACGAAGGCAAAGGGCGTTCCGTTGTAACTCCGGTCATCGACCAACGCCTTCGCCAAGGGTTCCAAACGGCTGCAAAGGGCCGAATCCTCCGAAGCGGACAGCGTTGTCGTATGAGCCAACGACAGGGAATCGAGGACCAACAGACCATTTTCGATGGCCAACGGATATTTCTCCGCTTGCAGCTCCTGAACGGTCTTTCCCCGCAGCAGCGTGACACCGTAACCTTCCCGGTACACGGCCGTGGACTTGGCCCACAGGAAGCGGCTCGTCACCGTCTTGTTTTCGTAGTCCACCTGGTTCCTGTTGAACTTGATGAAGGAGAAGTGGAGGTCCAGCGCCTCCACGTCGGCCTGGTCGCGCCCGGAAACGAAGACGGCCGAGGCGAGATTCTTGGCGGCGTACCCCGTAATGATGGGCATGAGGGAGTTCAAGTAGAGGCACCCGCCGACGATAGCGGCGGCAAGGAGGCCCAGCATGACCCGGAAAATCGTTTTCGACGCTTTTGTTTTCATGCGGACAAGATAGTCATTTTCACGATTATTTGCTAACTTTGAGGAACCGAATCAACAAGTAACCGAAACTATGAGCCAATTGCATGTTATCGACCACCCGATGATCCAGCACAAGCTGACCATCATGCGCATGAAGGAAACCGGACCCAAGGATTTCCGGGAACTTCTCAAGGAAATCTCCCTCTTGATGGGTTACGAGGTCACCCGCGACATCCCGTTGGAGAGCGTGGAAATCGAAACGCCCATCTGCAAGATGACGTCGAAGAGAGTCTCCGGACACAAGCTCGCCATCGTCCCGATCCTGAGAGCCGGTATGGGCATGGTCGAAGGCCTGCAGATGCTCGTCCCCGTCGCCAAAGTGGGCCACATCGGCCTGTACCGCAATGAGGAGACGCACAAACCGGTCGTCTATTACTGCAAGCTTCCGGAAGACATCCAGAAGCGCACGGTCATCGTCACCGACCCGATGCTCGCCACCGGCGGCAGCGCCTGCGACGCCCTCACGATGCTCAAGGAGCGCGGCTGCAAACACATCCGGCTGATGTGCCTCGTCGGCGCCCCCGAAGGCATTGCCAAGGTGCAGGAAGAACATCCGGATGTGGACATTTACCTCGCCGCGGTGGACGACCACCTCAACGAGAACGCCTACATCGTCCCGGGCCTCGGCGACGCCGGCGACAGGATCTTCGGCACGAAGTAAAGCCTATTCCTTCTCTTCCCTGACGGTGTCTTTTTCCGAAGACGCCGTTTCTTTTGTATTCTGGGCCGTTGTCTTGGGAACCGTTTCCTCCGCCTGCTGCGGTGTCGTCTCCGTCTGCTGGTTCTGCTGGGGCGGACGGGGGATGATGATTACTTTGGAGGGGTTCTTGATCGTCTTCATGATCGTATGGGTGTTACAGGTATTTGTCGATGGCTTGGATTGCCGTCTCCAGGTCCTCCGCATCGGCGACCCGGGCGGGATTGGCCTGGAGGGAGATCAGGCGGAGCGCCTTCCGGCCTTCGGCGGACGTGAAGAACGTCCGGATATCCTCCACGTCGCCCAGGCGGGCGTTCCGGGCTTCGATATGTCGGTTCAGCGCCGCGGCGATCAGTTCGCACGTGTCATAGGCGTGGATGATCTTCATGGACAGGGCGTCGTTGCCGATGGACTGGAACAGGGAGGACATCTTCAGGAGCTCCAGGGCGTCGTCGGACAAGGCGATGGAGGCGTCGGCCAGCAGGATTCCGCCATACAGGTCCACGGAATCCGGGGAGGCGCCGGTCCACCCGTCGTCCAGCGACAGGAAATACTTTGCCGCGTCGCGCTCCGCGTCCAGGTACTCCGCCATCGTGGCGATATCCGCCTGATTGGACTGTAGTTCCGTCCGGATCAGCTTCAGGGCCGAACGGACTTCCCGCCGGACCTGGGAACGGTCGATCATTCCCTGGACGGCGAACGTGATGGCAATACCCAGGATGACGGACAGGACATTGCTCAGGAAACTGGAAACTGATTCTTTCATGGGTCAAGGTCAAAGTTACAAAAAATATCCTTATCTTCACGGAAAATATTGATAGATATGATAAAACGACTCCTCCTCACCACGGTGGCGCTGCTTGTGGCCGCGGCTCCCCTCACCCTGGCCCAGAAGCCCGGACCCCGAAATGACAAGAATGCCGATACCGAGAAAAAGGAAGCTCCGGAGAAACCGGAGCCGGAACTGACCGTAACGGACGGACTCGTCGGCGTTTCCCATCACGAAAAGGATTGGTATTTCGATGTTCCGGACTCCCTGCTGGGCCGGCGTATCCTGGCCGTCACCCGCTTTGTGAACCACACTTCCGGTGCCTCCGAATACGGCGGTGAAATGCTTCAGAGCCAGATGATTTACTGGGAGAAAGCCTCCAACGGGAACCTTCTCCTGCGCGTCGATCCCTATACGGTCCATGCCGACGGCGACGATGAAATCGCCCGGGCCGTCCGTGCCAGCTCCGAGAACCCGATCATCGCTTCGCTCAAGCCGGAGAAGAAGTCGGCTCCGGGATGCACCCGCGTGAAAGTCACTTCCCTGTTCGAGGGCGACACGCAGGCCTTCTCCCTGAGCTCCCGTTCCAAGAGAGCCTACAACCTGGGCAACCTCAAGGGTGATGCCAGCTTCATCGAAAGCATCCGGACCTATCCGATCAATACGGAGGTGACGGTCACCAAGACTTATACATACAGTCTTCCCCAGGGAGGCGCCGGTGGCCCCGCCCGGATGTCCGCGATCCTTCCGGCCGGCCTGGAAGCCGGTGTGGTGACGCTGGTGCTCAACACCTCGATGGTCCTTCTCCCGGAAGTGCCCATGCAACCGCGTCTCTTTGACGCCCGCGTCGGTTACTTCGCCGACGGATACACCCAGTTTTCCGACGAGCAGCAGGCCGTGGAGCGCGTCCGCTTCATCGCCCGCTGGCGCCTGGAAGCCCGTCCCGAGGATGTGGAGAAGCAGAAGCGCGGCGAACTCGTGGAGCCCGTCAAGCCGATTGTCTATTACATCGACCCGGCGACCCCGAAACAGTGGCGGCCGTACCTTATCGCCGGCGTAAACGACTGGCAGAAAGCGTTCGAGCAGGCCGGTTGGAAGAACGCCATCCGGGCCGAGGAATGGCCGGAGGACAACCCCGACATGAGCATGGAGGACGCCCGCTTCTCCGTGATCCGCTACCTCGCCTCCTCTACGGCGAACGCCTATGGACCCAATGTCCATGATCCCCGCTCCGGCGAAATCCTGGAAAGCCATATCGGCTGGTACCACAACGTGATGACCCTGGTCCATGACTGGTACCAGGTGCAGGTCGGCGCCGTGGATCCGCGCGCCCGTTCCTTCAAGTATGACGACGAGCTCATGGGCGACCTCATCCGCTTCGTCTCCTCCCACGAGGTGGGCCATACCCTGGGCCTCCGGCACAACATGGGCTCCAGCAGCTTCACCCCGGTGGAGAAGCTCCGCGACAAGGAATGGGTGGAGAAGCATGGCCACACGGTCTCCATCATGGACTACGCCCGTTTCAACTATGTGGCGCAGCCGGAGGACGGCATCGGCAAGGACGGCCTGTATCCCCGGATCAACGACTATGACAAGTGGGCCATCGAATACGGCTACAAGCCCACGGAGTTCAAGACTCCGAAGGAGGACCACCTGTATTGGAACAAGGTGATCATCGAGCGGCTCAAGGACCATCCCGAGCTCTGGTTCGGTGGCGAGGGTACCGACTCCGACCCGCGCGCCCAGCGGGAGGACCTCGGTGACGACGCCGTCGCGGCCAGCAATTACGGTATCGCGAACCTCAAGCGCATCATCGGCAAACTTCCGGAGTGGAATGCCGAGGAGGCCGACCAGTACGAGAACCTTTCCCGGATGTACACCTCCCTCACCGGCCAGTACAACCGCTACCTGGGCCATGTCTCGGCCAATATCGGCGGCCGCTTCGTGACGAACCACAGCATCGAGCAGGCCGGCGTGGACAAGTATGCCCCCGTGCCGAAGGAGCGTCAGAAGAGAGCGCTGAACTGGCTCAACGACAATCTGTTCCGCAAGCCGTCCTGGCTCGTGGCCGAGCCCTGGATCTTCAACCTCACGGACCGCCCGGACACCTACCTGTACACCCTCGTGAACAATGTCGTGAGCGCTTCCAACCTCCTGAATATCCAGAAGCTCTCCCGGATGGAACAGTTTACGACCTACGGCTCCGACAACTATGCCCCGCAGGAGTATCTGGACGACCTCGCCGGCATGATCTTCGAGGAGCTCTATAAGGGCCGCGCCACCGACAGCTACCGCCGCTATCTCCAGCGCCGTTATGTCACGGTCGCCCTGGAAGTCGTGAACAGCCCTGCCGCCGAGACGACGGACGGCCGGACCCTCCTCCTGGGCCAGCTCCTGGACATCCAGAAGAAGGCCGGCAAGGCCAAGTCTTCCGATGCCGCCACACACGCCCACTGGCAGAGCCTGGCGAAGCAGATCGAGAAAGGACTGAAATAGTTATTTTTTCCAGAACAGCCCGCCCAGCGAGAGTAACAGCAGGAGGATCAGCGTGATGGAGGAAGCGCGGGAGATCCCGGCACCGATGCGGTAGGAATCGGGTTCGAAGCGCATGACGATGTCGTGCCCGCCCGCGGGGAGGGCCATCGCCCGCAAGGTCCAATCCGCGCGCAAGACCTCCGCCGGAGCACCGTCCACCTGCGCCTTCCACCCGTCGGGATAGTAGATCTCGCTGAAAACGGCGAGACGGTCGCCGGCGGCCTGGTAGTGGTAGCGGAGCTCGTTCGGAGCGTAGGAAGTCAGGACGATCGTGTCCGTAGAATCGGCCGGAGCCGCCTTCACCGCCGGCATGTCCCGGCCGATGACGGCCTGATGCCGCAGATCGACACTGCCCAGGAAGGCGATTTCCTCGTCGGGGGAGGCGGCGGGAACGACCTCATCGACAAACCAGGCGTTGCCCAGGGCGCCCGCATTGTATGCCGGCGCATAGTCTCCACCGATGACGATATATCGGGTGTTCAGCGCATTGAGGACCGGCATCGCCGGCAGTCCGGCCTCCACGTCGTCGATGGTCTCCGCCTCCTGCATGGACCCGTAGATGGAATTGATCTCCCCCGTCAGGTAGTGCTCGATGAGATCCTGGTAGCGCTGGAGTTTCGCCGGGGAGTAACCGCCCACGCTCTTGTGGTGGTAAGAGGGGACAGACGAGTTGAACACATTGACACTGAGGTCTAGGACGCGGTAAGACGGATCCGGGTCGGCCTTGATCATCTGGTCCACGGGCCGCTCGGCAAAGGGTTTGTTGAAGTCCTTCGGCGTGGTGAAATGGTCGGCGTTCAGGTAGCGCTTGCCGGTGGAGAAGAGGTTCACCGCGACGAGGGCGCAAATGGCCACGCCGGCGATGAGTTTGCGGTAGCGGGGCGCGTCCTTGGGCAAGACGGCCCAAAGAAGAAGCCCCCAGGCGACGGCGATGAGGAGGAAGGACACGAGGGCGTCCTGGCGCAGGAGGGCGATGCGGTCCTGCTGGAAGGCCTCCACAAGGACGTCCTGCTGCCCGGCGTCAGACGCCGACGTGAAGTCTCCCGCGAGCGTCGGGATGAGGAAGAACAGCAGGCTCAGGCCGCCGGTGAGGGCGAAGGCGATGCCGCTCTTTTTCAGGAAGTCCTTCGGGTTCACTCCGTCCTTGACGATGCGGTCCAGGGCCAGGAAGCCCAGCATGGGCAAAGTGACCTGCAGGACGACGAGGGCCATGGACACCGTCCGGAACTTGTTATAAAGGGGCAGGATATTGAAGCAGAGCTTCGTAAAGGCCATGAAATGGTTTCCGACCGCCATGAGGACGGCGAGGACCGTTCCTGCGACGAGCCACCATTTCTCCTTTCCCTTGTAGCAGAACAGGCCCAGGATGAACAGGAAGACGGTAATGGCGCCCATATACATGGGTCCGGCCGTAAAGGGCTGGGGGCCCCAGTACATCGGCAGGGCTTTCGCGATTTCGCGGGTGTTCGACTGGCCGGCGCGCCTCAGCAGCTGGATCGTCTCGGACTTCGCGGGATCCACGGCTTGGGCCGATGCGCCGCCGTTGAAGTTCGGGATCATCAGGTTCGGCAGCTCTTCCCAGCCATAGGACCACGCCGTGGCATAGTCCAGGTCCAGGCCGCCGCCCTTCACGTCCCCGTCCTGCGTAAGTTCCGAGCCGCCACGCATCGTGTTCGGCGTATATTTCGCCAGCGGCAGGAGCTTGTTCACATTGGTCGCGATCCCGACTCCGCCCACCACCAGAAGCAGGGCCGAAGCGATGAAGAACCGGCCGATTCGGTCCTTGCTTTTCGTCAATACATCAATCAGTTCCACGAGTGCATACAGCAGCACCAGAATCGCGAGATAGTAGGTGATCTGCTGATGGTTCGCCTTGATCTGCATGCTCAGCGCCAGGCCGAAGAGCACGGCTCCGAGGAGCACCTTGGGCAGGTAACGGGACTTCGCCTTCGTGCTCCGGTACGTGTACACCAGCGCCGCCAGCACCCACGGGAAAAAGGCGATCGCCTGCATCTTCGTGTTGTGGCCCACCTGGATGATCTGGAAATTGTACGAGCAGAACGCCACGGCCACGGCGCCGCCGAGGGCCAGCGGCCAGCTGATGCCGAGCGCCAGCATGAGCAGGAAGGCGCCCAGCAGGGTGATGAACAGGTAGGTCGCCGGTCGCTTTCCGGTAAGCAGCAGATTATAAATGGATTGCGTATAGTCGCCGCCATTCTGTGTGGATATGGCCGTCGTGGGCATTCCGCCGAACATGGAATCCGTCCAGTAGGTCGGGTCGTCGGGGTGCGCCGCATTCCATTCGCTCATCGCGTGCGACATGCCGATAAAACCCGATATGTCGCTCTGGTTCACGATCTTCCCGTCGAGCACCTGCGGCATGAAACCGTAACTGAGCACGAGGAAGAACACGATGGCGCCGAGGCCTATCCCGATGTTTTTCAACAGTTTCTTCTGATCCATGGTGGTTTATTTTTCTGGTGAGACCCGCTCCAGCAGGACGGCGAGTTCATGGGTGATGCTGCGGCGGGAAAAACGGGTGATGTCGCCGGCCATGGAAGGGACGCCGCCCTGCTGGAACTGCTCCCACGCCTGGTCGATGAAAAGGCGCATGGCATCCCGGTTGTCCCAATCGGCCGTGACACCGGCGCCCGTGTCCGCCAGCACGCGGGCCATGGCGCCGTCCTCCTGGCCGATCCCCAGGATGGGTCTCCGGGAAGCGAGATACTCGAACAGTTTGCCGGGAAGGATGGGGCGGTACTCCGGATCGTTCCGGAGCGGCAGCACCAGGACGGTGGCCGCGAGCTGCTCGCGCACCGCCGTCAGGTGGTCCTTGTAGCCCAGGTCCACGACGTTGTCCTTGAGACCGGCCTCCTCGATGGCGTCATACACCTCCCGGTCCACCTTGCCGACGAGCCGCAGGCGCAGGGCCGCCTTGAAGTCCGGCTCCGCCCAGGCCTTCGCCCCCAGCACTTTCCAAAAAGTGAGCGGATTGCCGTCGGCCGCGAAAAGGCCCGTATGGACGATGTTGAAGTGCTCGTCCGGCTCCACCGCCTGCTCGAAATCGCCTCCGTCATAACCGTTGGTAATCATCGCGACGGGGGTCGATGTCTGGGCCTGGAACTCCTCCTGCACAAGCGGCGTGACGGCGAGGACGGTAGAGCATTCGTCCAGCACGGACTGCTCCATCGCCCGGAGTTTTTTCCAGGTACGGGCCGACATGGGCAGGTGCTTGAGATAGTACATCCGGGTCCAAGGGTCGCGGAAATCCGGAATCCAGGGGATGCCGAGTTCCTTGTGCAGCCGTTGTCCGATGAGGTGCATCGAATGGGGCGGTCCCGTCGTAACGATCACATCGACAGGATGTTCCTTGAGATACTCCTTCAGGAAGCGGACGCTGGGGCGAACCCAGCCCACGCGGGGATCGGGAACGAACAGGTTGCCCCGGATCCAGAGTGAGAGGCGCTGCTTGAAGGTCTTCCGGCCGGAGGAGATTTCGGTGACCTCCCCCTTGGAGGCGCCCGCCGTCAGGGTTTTCATGTCGGTCGAGGCTCCCTTGCCCATGAGCCTGCGGTAGATGCCGTAGGGCTCCAGGATGGGCCGGCGGATGATCTCGGCGCTGTGCGGGATTTCCGCCTCGAGGGTGTGGTCGATGGCCGAATACTCCGGATTCTCCGGCGTATAGATCACCGGCTGCCAGCCCTCTGCAGGCAGGTATTTGGCGAATTTTACCCAGCGCTGGACGCCGGAACCGCCGGAGGGCGGCCAGTAGTAGGTGACGACGAGGACGCGCTTCATACAAGGTACAAAGTTAATAAAAAAACAGTATCTTTGCATTTACCCTTTAGAAGCACCCAAATGGCGAAACTGGCGGAAGACACCCCTCTGATCAAACAGTTTTTCGAAGTGAAGGCACAGCACCCCGAGGCGCTGCTGCTGTACCGGGTCGGCGACTTTTACGAGACCTACTCGGACGACGCCGTCACGGCTTCCCGCGTGCTGGGACTGGTGCAGACCAAGAAATCCAACGGCGACAAGGGACCCATCCCCATGGCCGGCTTCCCGCACCACGCCATCGAGAATTACCTCACGAAACTGGTCCGGGCGGGCTTCAAGGTGGCCATCTGCGACCAGCTGGAGGATCCGAAATTCGCCAAGAAACTCGTCAAGCGCGGGGTGACGGAGATCGTCACGCCGGGCATCTCCTTCGGCGAGAATATGCTGGAAGTCAAGGAGAACAACTTCCTGTGCGGGCTGGCGTTCGACCGCGACGGCTGCGGCGCCGCCTTCCTGGACGTGTCCACGGGACAGTTCCAGGTGGCCCAGGGGTCGCTCGAGTACATCGGCACCCTCATGGGCTCGCTCTCGCCCAAGGAACTGGTCGTTCCCCGGAGTTACGAACGGGGCGTGAAGGACCGCTTCGGCGACTATTACGTGACGAGCCTGGACGAATGGGCCTTCGTGTATGACGCCGCGGTGGAAAAGCTCAAGCGGCAGCTCCGCGTGGACTCCCTGAAGGGATTCGCCGTGGACACGATGCCGCTCGGAATCTGCGCCGCCGGGGCCCTGATGGTCTATCTGGAGCAGACGCAGCATGCGGGTCTTCGGAACATCTCCACCCTCGGCCGCATCGACGAAGCCAAGGTGGTCTGGATGGACCCCTTCACCCTCCGCAACCTGGAAGTGTTCCAGGCCGCATCGGGCCGGGAAGGCGTGTCCCTGGTGCAGACGGTGGACCGATGTTCCTCGCCGATGGGCGCGCGGATGCTCCGGAGCTGGCTGGCGATGCCCATCCTGGACCGGAAGGAACTGAACCTGCGGTACGACATCGTGCAGTTCTTCGTGGACCGGCCGGAAACCCTCGCCGCCGTGCAGGAAGAACTCGGGAAGCTCGGCGACCTGGACCGCATCCTCGGGCGGATCGCCAACGGCAAGGCCCTCCCGCGGGAGGTCCTGCAGCTGAGCCGCGGCCTCGCACAGATGAAGCCGCTCCAGGAAAACTGCATGGGCCAGGGATGCGACGCCGTGGACCGGCTCATGAAGGGACTCGTGGGCTGCGAGAAGATCCTGAAGGAAATCGTGAACACCCTGGATCCGGAGCCGGCCGCCCAGATCGGCAAGGGCCCGGTCATCGCGGAGGGGGTGGACGAAGAGCTGGACGAGCTCCGCGGCCTGTCCGGCAGCGGGAAGGATTATCTCCTGCAGATGCAGCAGCGGGAGGCCGAACGCACCGGAATCCCCTCGCTCAAAATCGCTTACAACAACGTTTTCGGCTACTATATCGAGGTCCGCAACACCTTCAGGGACAAAGTCCCGCCGGAGTGGATCCGCAAACAGACCCTCGTGAGCGCCGAACGCTACATCACCGAGGAACTCAAGGAATACGAGGAGAAGATCGTCACGGCCGAAAGCCGCATCTATGAAATCGAGACCCGGCTCTACGCCGCCCTCATCGCCCATATCCAGGACGGGATCGTCGCCATCCAGAAGAACAGCCGCATCCTCGCGAAGCTGGACGTGCTGGCCGGCTTCGCCGAACAGGCCCTGGACCGGCACTACTGCCGTCCCGTCGTGGACGATTCCCTCACGCTGGACATCAAGGCGGGCCGCCATCCGGTCATCGAAACCCTGATGCCCGCCGGCGAGGAATACGTTCCGAACGATGTCTTCCTGGACTCCAAGTCCCAGCAGATCATTATCCTGACCGGTCCGAACATGGCCGGTAAGTCGGCCCTCCTGAGGCAGACAGCCCTTATCGTCCTCCTGGCGCAGACGGGGTCCTTCGTCCCGGCGGAATCGGCCCGGATCGGCTATTTCGACAAGATCTTCACCCGCGTGGGCGCGACGGACAACATTTCCCGCGGCGAATCCACCTTCATGGTGGAGATGCTGGAGACGTCCATGATCCTCCACAACCTCAGCGCCCGGTCGCTGGTACTGCTGGACGAGATCGGACGGGGCACCTCGACCTACGACGGCATGTCCATCGCCCGCGGCATCGTGGAATACATCCACGAGTACGGCAAGGGCGCCAAGACGCTCTTCGCCACCCATTATCACGAACTGAACGACCTGGAAGGCCTTTTCCCGCGCGTGAAAAACTTCCACGTGACCGTCAAGGAGGTCGGGAAGGAGGTCATCTTCCTCCGCAAGATCAAGGAAGGCGGTACGGCCCACAGCTTCGGTATCCATGTCGCCCGCATGGCCGGCATGCCGCAGCCGGTGCTGGAAAGCGCCGAGCGCACGCTCAAGGCCCTGGAGAATTCCCAGGCGCTGGAAGCCATCGGCGCCCTCACCCCCATCAAGCCGCACACCACGAAAGAGGGCCGCGTGGAAAAGGACGGCTCCATCCAACTGTCCATGTTCCAGCTGGACGATCCCTTGCTGGAATCTTTGCGGGACCGTCTCAAGGGATTGGATCTCAACAACATGACACCCCTGCAGGCCTTTGACGCCCTGCGGGCGATGAAAGACGAGCTGGGGGTCTAGCCTTACAGGAAGAGGTTCGTCAGGAACACCACGACGATTCCCACCGGAGCGACAAAACGCAGCAGGAACCAGACGACATTGAAGAGGGCGACATTCGCCTTCAGGGTGCCGCCGTTGGTGAATTCGTCAAAGACGTCGGCCCGGGACATTTTCCAGCCCACAAAGAGAGTGAACAGCAAGCCGCCGGCCGGAAGGAGCCAGTTGGAGCAGAGCTTGTCCAGGAAATCGAAGATGCTGTTTCCCAGGAGTTTGACATCTGCCAGCGGACCGAAGGACAGGCTGCACAGCACGCCGACGCACCAGGCGAACACCGTAATGGCCAGGACCGCGGAACCGCGCCGCATCCCCTTTTCCTCCGTCAGGTAAGCCACGCCCACTTCCATCATGGAGATGGCCGAGGTGAGGGCCGCAACGAGGATGGTCACGAAAAAGATGATGGCAATGATGGCGCTGAGCCAGGGGGCACCCACCCCCATCTTGTTGAAAATGAACGGCAGCGTATCAAAGACAAGACCGGCGCCCGCACCCGGTTCGATCCCGGCGGCAAAGACGGCCGGCATCACGGCGAAACCGGCGATGACGGCGAACAGAAGGTCCGACACGGCCGTTCCCACCCCGGAAGCGAGGATATTCTCCTCCTTGCGCATATAGGAAGCATAGGTCAGGATGGTGCCCACGCCCAGCGACAGCGAAAAGAAGGCCTGTCCCATGGCGGCTGCGACGGCGTGCGCATCGACTTCGGAGAAATCCGGTTTGAGGAGATAGGTGATGCCTTCCGAGGCACCCGGCAGGGTCATGGAATAGACGGCCAGGGCGATGATCAGGATGAACAGGATCGGCATCGTCACTTTCGTGAAGCCTTCGATTCCTTTCTTCACGCCGGCGAGGACGATTCCCGCGACCAGGAGCATGAAGATGGTATGGACCGCGATCGGACCGCCGGTGGAGGAGATGAACTGGCCGAAGAACCCCTGGATCTCAGAGGGTTCCGCATTCGTAAAGTCCAGGCAGGCCGCCTTGAAGAGGTACTCCACCGACCAGCCGCCCACGACGCTGTAGTAGCTCAGGATGACGATGGGCGAAACGACCGTAAAGAGTCCCAGCCACTTCCAGGGGGTGCCGGGTGCCAGTTTCTCCATCGCCCCGAAGGTCCCCTGCCGGCTCCGGCGGCCGATGATCGTCTCGGCAAAGAAGATCGGCAGGACCAGGATGAAACTGGAGAGCATGTACAGGATGACGAACGCGGCGCCGCCATGTTCTCCCACCATGTACGGGAACCGCCAGATATTGCCCAGGCCGACGGCGCTGCCGGCCATCGCCATGATCACGGCAAAACGACTGCCGAAGTTTTCGCGCGGAGCCATCAGAACAGATTCGAAACAAAGAGGATGGCTACACCCACGGGAGCGACGTAGCGGATCAGGAAATAGAAGAAATCGAACAGACGGGCGTTCCAGACCTTGGTTCCTCCGTTGGTGAACTCATCCCGGATATCGGACTTCTTCATCTTCCAGCCCACGAACAGGACGACCAGCAGGCCACCGATCGTGAGGAGGACATTGGAGGCGACGGTATCGAAAAAGTCGAACAGGGTCATCCCGAAGATCGTCCGGTCCGCCAGCGGGCCGAAGGACAGGGAACACAGCGCACCCGCCGCACCGGTGAGGACGAACAGCAGGACACAGGCCCATCCCCGCTTCATCCCCCGTTCCTCCGTCAGGTAGGCGACGCCCACCTCAATCAGCGAAACGGACGAGGTCAGGGCCGAGAAAAGGACGGTCAGGAAGAACAGGATGGCGGCAATGGCACTGATCCAGGGCATGGTCTGGCCCATCTGGGAGAAGATATACGGAAGGGTGTCGAAGATCAGCCCCGGGCCGCTGCCCGGTTCGATGCCCGCGGCGAACACCGCCGGCATGATGGCAAAGCCCGCCAGCATCGCAAACAGCAAGTCCGAGACCGCCGTTCCCACACCGGCGACCAGGAGGTTCTCCTTCTTGCTGATATAGGAAGAATAGGTGATGACTATACCCATGCCGAGCGACAGCGAAAAGAAGGACTGTCCCAGGGCATCCAGGCAGGAATCCAGGGTAAGCTTCGAAAAATCAGGCTTCAGGAGATAGGAAACGCCCTTCTGTGCGCCCGGCAGGGAGATGGAATAGATGGCGATCACGACCACCAGGATGAACAGGATCGGCAGGCTGATCTTGCTGAATTTCTCGATGCCGGATTTCACGCCGAGGGCGACGATGATCACCGTCGCGGCCAGAAAAGCCAGATGGCAGGCAATGGGCAGCCAGGGCCGGGCAATGAACCGGGCGAACGAACCGGTCAAAGTTTCGGGGGCATGGTGGGTGAATTCCAGCCGGAGCGCCTGCACAAGATATTCCAGGGACCAGCCGCCCACGACGCTGTAATACGAGACGATCCACATCGGGGTGAAAACCATGAGGAAGCCCAGGAACCGCCACTTGGAGTCCGGAGCCAGGGCGACGAATGCCCCGCGGCAGTTTTTCCCGCTCCGCCGTCCGACGATGGATTCCGCAAAGAAGATCGGAAGGCTGATGATGATGGAGAAGAGGATATAGACGACCATGAAAGCGGCACCTCCGTCCTGTCCGACCAGGTACGGGAAGCGCCAGAGGTTTCCGAGGCCGATCGCCGATCCGGCCATCGCCATGATGACGGCCATCCGGCCGCCGAAGTGTTCACGTTGTTTCATCTTTGTCAGTCCGTTTCACGGACCATGTCGGGGAAGTCCGTGTCATTCAGGTTTTTACGCTCTCCGCCGATACACGACGAATTCGTAAGTGATGCCCGTCTCCGGGTCCGTCTGCAACTCGCTGCGGGAGTCGGCATACCAGACGGCCGGGTCGATCTCGGGGAAAAAGGCGTCGGCATCCTCCGGCGCATCATGCACATGGGTAATATACATGCTGTCAACCACGTCCATCGCCTCGGCATAGGTATAGGCACCTCCGATCACGAAAGCCCGTTTGAGTACCTCCGAATCATCGTCGTACTTATCCGCGGCGGCGAAGGCCTTTTCCAGGGAATCCACGACGGTGACTTCGGCGGGGGCTTCGGGCCAGGGGAAGAGGGAGATGACGATGTTATGACGCTTCGGGAGCGGACGGCCGATGGACTGGTAGGTCATCCAGCCCATGATGACGGCGCTGCCGGTGGTTTGCTGCCGGAAGTATTTCATGTCGCCCGGCAGGTTCCACAGCAGGGCGTTCTTGCGGCCGATGGCATGGTTGTCGGCGATCGCGACGATAAGGCTCTTTTCCATATGATTAAACGGCGACGGGGGCTTTGATGGCCGGCCACGGGTCGTAGCCTTCCAGGGTGAAATCTTCGTAGGTGAAATCAAAGAGGGACTTGACCTCCGGATTGATCCGCATCCGGGGAAGCGGACGGGGTTCGCGGGAAAGCTGCGTCGCCACCTGGTCGAAATGGTTCCGGTAGATGTGGGTGTCGCCCGTCGTGTGGACGAACTCGCCCGGTTCCAGGCCGCACACCTGCGCGATCATCATCGTGAGGAGCGCATAGGACGCAATGTTGAACGGAACGCCCAGGAAGACGTCCGCGCTCCGCTGGTAGAGCTGACAGGAAAGCTTTCCGTCCGCCACGTAGAACTGGAACAGGCAGTGGCAGGGCGGCAGGGCCATCCGGTCCACCTCCGCCGGGTTCCAGGCGGAGACCAGCATCCTCCGGGAGTCCGGATTTCGCCGGATCGTGTCGATGACCATCGAAAGTTGGTCGATCACCCGTCCGTCCGGGGCGGGCCAGGAGCGCCACTGGTGGCCGTAAACCGGGCCCAGGTCGCCGTTCTCGTCGGCCCATTCGTCCCAGATGGTGACACCGTGGTCCTGGAGATACTTCACGTTCGTATCCCCGGCGATGAACCAGAGAAGCTCGTAGATGATGGACTTCAGGTGCACCTTCTTGGTGGTCAGGAGGGGAAAACCCTCCGACAGGTCGAACCGCATCTGATAGCCGAACACGCTCTGCGTGCCGGTACCGGTACGGTCTTCCTTCATCACGCCGTTTGCGCGGATATGTCTCAGGAGGTCCAGGTATTGTTTCATAGGATGCAAATGTACGAATAATTCGCAAAAAAGAGTATATTTGTAAGATAGTACACGACACTAAACGAACACGGATATGGAAATCACGAAAGAACTGTGGGGCACCGCCCCGGACGGGAAGGAAATCTTCCGTTATACCCTCAAAAACGCCTCCGGCGCCTATGTGCAGCTGGGCAGCGTCGGCGCAGCCATCGTCTCCATCGTCGTCCCGGACAAGGAAGGCAAGCTGGACGATGTCGTCCTGGGCTATCCGAACGCCCTGGATTATTTTGGTGATGGCCCCTGCGCCGGCAAGGTTCCCGGCCGCTACGCGAACCGCATCGCCCAAGGGAAAATCACCGTGGAAGGCGTGGAATACACCCTGCCCATCAACAACGGTCCCAACCACCTGCACGGCGGTCCGCAGGGATTCCAGAACCAGGTCTGGGACAGCCGCATCGAGGGAGACGCCGTGGAATTCATGTATTTCTCCGAAGACGGCGAGGCCGGCTACCCCGGCAACATGAAGGTCATCGCCCATTATGAATGGAGCGAAGAGAACGAACTCAAGCTCATCCTGACGGCCGAAACGGACGCCCCCACCGTCGTGAACCTGACGAACCATGTCTATTTCAACCTGGACGGAGAAGGCTCCGGAACGGTTCTCGACCACAAACTGGAACTCAATGCCTCCCAGTATCTTCCGACGGACGCCACCCAGATTCCGCTCGGAGAGCCGGCAGACGTCGCCGGAACGCCCATGGACTTCGTGGAGGCCAAACCCATCGGCCAGGACATCCACGCGGATTTCGAAGCCCTCAAGATCGGCAAGGGCTACGACCACTGCTGGCTCATCGACGGAGCCATGCCCGGACAACTTTCCAGCGCAGCGGAGCTCTGGGCCGCGAAGTCCGGCCGCAAGGTGGAGATCTTCACGACGCAGCCGGCGGTCCAGGTCTATACCGGAAACTGGCTCAAGGGCTGCCCGAAGGGCAAATCCGGCCGCGAGTACGAGGATTACGACGCCGTCGCCATCGAGTGCCAGCACACGCCCGACGCCCCCAACCAGCCGCAGTTCCCCACGACGCTCCTCCGCCCCGGCGAGGTGCTCGAGGAGGCCATCATCTGGGCCTTTACCGCATAAGTAGGAACCGTCCCTTACAGATTCATGAGCGCCGTCAGGACCTTCTCCTGGACGGCGTCTTTCATCAATACGGTCTTGGAAGCGTCCAGCAGATAGATGGACGGAATGCCGCGAACGTTGTAAAGAAGGTCCGTACGGATGGCGTAATGGTGGTCGTACCCATTGATCCAGGCGGCGGGATACTCGCTGATATGCGCCTTCCAGTCATCGATGTCCTGGTCAATGTAAACATCGACGACCTGCAGGCGCCCCTCGTCGATGAGCGAGGCGATTTCGGGGGTCGAGGCCATGGCGTCCATGATCTCCTGACACGCCTTGCAGCCGGGATTGCCGAAGATCAGGACCGTGTATTCCGCCTTCACGCCGTAGAGCGTCCGGACACGGCCGCGGGTATCGGTGAAAGAGAAATCCGCCGCTGGGGTGCCCACGCGGTTGAGTCGGCACATGCGCGCATCCCACTCGTATCCCGCCCGATAGCCGTCGTCGATGAGGTCCGACCGCCCGAGTTTTTCCACGAAGGGGAGATACAGGTCCTCGTTCCGAACGGGGGAGTTGGGATCGTATAGATAGTGTTTCGTGAGCCGGCACAGTTCCTCGAACACGTTGGTTTCCGGGGACTTCCGCTCGAAGGCTTCGATTCGGTCATAGAGCCGGGAGACGGCCTTTCCGCCTTCGTCCAGCGACAGTTGTTCCAAGAGGGTGGCGAACATCCCCATCTGGGATTCCAGTGCCGTGACGGGAACGCCGTTCACGGTCGATGAGTCGCAAGCGTACACGGCCGCCGTATCGGTGAACCTGTCCCAGAAATGCCCGGCGGCATAGGCCACCCGGTCCTGGGCGGAGGTGTACATGGACGGAATCTCGACCTGCGGGAAGTCCCGCACCGCCGGCACCGGAGCGTTCGTCTTCGCATTCCGCGGCCCGCAGGCGCACAGGAAAAGGACCGCTATGAGACTAACATACTGTCGCATGACGCAAAAATAAATAAAATTTAGTAGTTTTGTATCATGACGACGTCCAGGAACACCCTCCTTCTCACGCTTGCCGCCGGCCTCCTCGCAGGGATTCCGGCCCGCGCCCAGTTCTACCAGAACGGAGCCGACCCGTTCGGCCGATGGTCCACTATGAGCACGGAGCACTACCGCATCGTGTACCCGGAAGGGAAAGACTCCCTGGCCAGGGCCTATATCCTGGACCTGGAAAAGTGGCAACCCTCCGTGGGCGTCAGCGCCGGCATGGACCCGGTCGGACTCCAATGGGGCCGGCTGCCGGTCATCCTCCACCCTTACTATCCCCATTCCAACGGGTCGGTCGCCTGGGCCCCCAAGCGCATGGACCTTTATACCCACCCGGAACCGTATGGTTCCCAGCCCCTTTCCTGGATGACGCAGCTCACGGTCCATGAGTCCCGCCACGTCGCCCAGATGCAACTCGCCTACCGCCGCCCCTTCCGCTGGGTGAATTACCTCGTAGGGGAGATGTGGCCCGGGGCCGTCTCGGCCCTTTTCACCCCGCAACCGTTCCTGGAAGGCGATGCGGTCGTCACGGAAACGGCCCTGACGCACTCCGGAAGGGGACGGGACGGGGATTTCCTGAACTATTACCATGTCGCATTCGATGGCGGCGACTGGCGCGACTGGTACCAATGGATCTACGGGTCCTTCAAGAAGGCCGCCCCTGATTACTATGCGACCGGCTACATGACGATCGCGGGCATGCGGTATTTCTATGACCAGCCCGCTTTCACGGCCGGTTATTTCGACTGGGTCACGCGCCATCCCTTCCCCGTCACGCCTTTGCAGCGCTATATCCGCACCCTTTCCGGCCAGTCCTTCAAAAAGACATTCCGGACCTTGCAGGAAGGGTTCCGCGACCAATGGGCCGAGGAAGCCGACGCCCGGGGGCCCTTCATGCCCATGGAACAGGTGACCCGGACTCCCTCCTTCGCCACCGACTACACCGGCGGAACCTGGGTGGACGGGAAGTATTACGCGATCAAGGAGGGCAAGACGACGGCGACGCGGATGATCCGCCTGGATCCGGACGGAACCGAGCACGACATGGGCTCCTTCTCCGGCAGCACCAGTTCCTTCTATGTGGGCGAGGACCGTATCTTCTGGTCCGAAACGTTGCCGGGCGTGCGCTGGGACCTGGACGGAGAATCCATCCTGCGATGGATGGACCTGGACGGAAAACACCGGCATGATCTGACCGTGAAGGGAAGGATGTACAATCCCCAGCCCGGTCCGGACGGGGTTCTCGCCGTCGTGGAATATCCGGTGGACGGAGGCTGCAATCTTTTGATTGTCAACGAAAAGGACGGCTCCATCCTCCGCCGGACCCCGGCTCCGGAAGGAATCCAGCTCACGGAATCGGCCTGGATCGGCAACGACATCCACTGCCTGGGCCTGGACGACCGCGGATACGGAATCTGGCGGCTCCGGGAGGGGAGCTGGACCTGCGTGCTGGAACCCAGCCCGCAGATGATGGAGAACCTGGACGGCGGCGACATGCTGGAACTGGTCAGCGACCGGAACGGCGTCAAGGAACTGTACCGCTACGATCCGGAAACCGGTAAGGCCTGGCAGCTGTCGAACACCCGCTATGGTGCCAACGACTTTTCCATGAGCGACGACGGGGAACTCTGGTTCCGGTCCATGACCCCGGAAGGAAACGCCATCTTCAAGGCCCGGGCGCCGGAGCCCGTGGAAGTGGACATCCGGCAGGTCCACCGGGACCGGGTGGCGGAGAAACTGTCGGAACAGGAGAACGCCCTGCTGCAGGCAGCCGGGAACCGGGAAAAGGGAACGACGGTCGTCAGCGAGCCTCAACGGTACCTGAAACCGCTGCACTGGATGAAGTTCCATTCCTGGGCGCCGATCTGGTTCAACTATGACCTGATCGAGTCCATGAGCGGAGATTTCAGCTACGACACGGCCTCGCCCGGTCTGGTCGGCCTGTTCCAGAACGACCTCGGAACAACCTGGGGAGCAGTCGGTTACTCTGCACATCCGGACGAGGATCGCGCGGGAGAATGGCGGCATGGCGGCCATCTGCACTTCACCCATACGGGACTGTATCCCGTCCTGGAGGCCACCTTCGACATCTATGACAAGGGGGCGTACCTGTATCAATTCCAGGACCGGGAATACCCGGACCACATGGGCTATGCCATCCTTCGCAGGGACCTCGACCGGCTCACGTGGACCGGCAAGGTTTCCGCTTATGTTCCTTTCCGCTTCCATAAGGACGGCATCCAGCGGGGCGTGATCCCGCAGGTGAGCTGGAGCGTCTCGAACAATCCCTTCGACACGGGCGTCACCCACCTGGAAATGCATGACGATTTCATTCGGGACGAGGCCCATGCCGCCTATCTCGGCTACGATCCGGGCAAGCGTATCCTCATGCAGAATCTCCGGGGGTCGGTCCGCGGCTACTGGACGCAGCAGGCGGCCGACAGCCAGGTCTATCCCCGGCTGGGCATCGGTGCGGAAGCCGGCGCCGGTTTCCGGCCCGGCCTCTCGCAGATCTATTCACCGGCCTGCTATGGCTATGTCTATGGCTATCTGCCTGGCCTCACGCGCACCCAGGGGCTGCGCCTCTCCGCCATCGGCGCACAGCAGTTCGCCACCGGCGCACCTTTCGGAGAATACGGCGTTTCCGTCATTCCGCGCGGCTTCACCCCCGCCGACGGCACCGCCATCGCCCGGCATTCCGCCCGGGCGCTCCGCCTCACCGCGGACTATGCCGTTCCCCTGTATGTCGGCGACATCTCCTGGTTCTCCCCGGTCGCCTATATCACGCATTTCCTCCTGATCCCGCACGTGGACTGGACCACCTTCGGCGGCGCCCGCAATGGACAGGGCCCTGTCACCGCCTCTTCCCTTTTCAGCGCCGGAGCGGACTTCACGGTGGAACTCGCGAACTTCCTCTGGGTCCCCTTCCCCTGCTCCGTCGGCGTCTCTGCCACCTGGACCGGCGGGCCGTATTACAACACCCTCGCCACCGACGGCCGGCAGCCCTGGAGCGTCGAGATGGTCTTCAGTTTCGACATATAGGAAATATTTCCTATATTTGCAGGTTATGAAAAAGGGTCTGCTGCTCCTTCTGCTTGCGGTCTCGTCCTGCCAGCTGGTCCACCGGGTCTCCGACACGGCGGCCGAACTGTTCGGCGACGAGGTCGTGGCCCGCGTGGGCGACCACAAGCTGTTCCGGTCGGAGCTTGCGGGGTACATCCCTGCCGGCGCCTCGTCCGAGGACAGCCTGGCCCTGGCCCAGCAGTACATCCACTCCTGGGCGGAGGAGCTTCTCTTCCTGGACATGGCGGAAGCGCAGCTCTCCAAGGAGGAGAAGAATGTGGACAAGGAGCTGGAGGAATACCGCCGTACGCTCCTGAAATACCGCTACGAAGAGCGCTACATCAACGAGCGGCTGGACACCCTCATCACCGACGCCGAAGTCCGGAACTACTATGAGGCCCATGCCGACCGCTTCACCCTGGACCGGCCGGTCCTGAAAGCGCGTTACATGGTCATCCCGGCCGATTCCAGGAGCTTCCGGACCATCAAGGAACTCATGGGCTCGGACGATGCGATGGACGCCATCGCGGCCGACAGCCTGGCCTTCACGGCCGCCCTCCGGTATGTGGACAGTTCCGACAGCTGGCTGGACGCCCTCCTGCTGGCCCGCGAACTGGGAACGGACGAGGAATCCATGATGAAGTCCCTGAAGAACAAGTTCATCGAGTTCAAGGGGGACGACGGCAACATCCGGGTGGCCTATGTGGTGGATCTCGTCAGGAAAGGGGAGCCGGCGCCGCTGGAATATTGCGCGGACCGGATCCGGGACATCATCCTGAGTGCCCGGAAGCATGAATTGGTGTCCGGTTTGGAACGGGAGTTGCTGATAGACGCCCAGAACAAGGATAAATTTGTGATTTATTGATATGAAGCCAAGAGTGATCGTCCTCACGGCGGCCCTGCTTGCATGCACGGCCCTTTCCGCCCAGAAGTATGAGGGCGGCCTGATCGACAAGACCGTCGCCGTCGTGGGCAACGAAGTGATTCTGATTTCCGACATCGAGAGCGAAGTGCAGCAGGAGCGCGCGCAAGGGCGTTCCTCCGACCGGGACATGCGCTGCACCATCCTCGAAAACATGATGGAGAACAAGATCTTCCTGATGCAGGCCCGCATCGACTCCCTGACCGTGAACAACGACATGGTGGAGGGGGAGCTGACCAACCGGATCGACAATTACCGCTACTATCTGGGTGGCGACGAGGAGCTGGAAAAGTACTTCGGCAAGCCGCTGTACCGCCTCCGCCAGGAATGGCGCCAGATGTTCGAGGACATGAGCCTGATCCAGGAGGAACAGGCCACCATCGCCCGGGCGATTCCGGAAATTACCCCGTTCGATGTCCAGCAGTACCTGGACACCGTTTCCGTGGAGGACCTTCCGGTCGTCCCGATCAAGTACCAGCTGAGCCAGATCTGCATCTATCCCGACCGGGAAGCGGCCAACCTGGCGGTGAAGGAACGGCTGCTCTCGCTCCGGGAGCGCATCATCAACGGAGAGAAATTCGCCACCCTGGCCCGCATCTATTCCGAGGATGGCAGCTCCCGCAAGGGCGGTGAGCTGGGCATGGCCTCCAAGTCCATTTTCTGGCCGGCCTTCTCCGACGCCGCCCTGGCCCTGCGCCCCGGCACCATCTCCCAGATCGTGGAAACCCCGGACGGTTTCCATATCATCGAGGTGATCGAGAAGAAGGGGGACATGTTCAACGCCCGCCACATCCTGCTCAAGCCCAAGTACACCGAGGAGGACCGCGAAAAGGCGTTTTCCCGCCTGGACAGCTTGAGAACCAAGATCCTGGAAAAGGAGATCGAGTTCCCGCTCGCCGCCCGTTTCTATTCCGAGGACCCGGCCACCCGCACCAACGGCGGCCAGATGGCCGACCCCAACACGGGTTCGTCCTACTTTGAGATCGACCAGCTCAAGCCGGCGGACTATGCCGCCATCAAGGACCTGAAGGTGGGAGAGATCTCGGAGCCGGTGGAATCCACCGACAACGAAGGCGTCCAGCAGGGCCGTCAGGGCAATACCGTGTACAAGATCATCCAGGTGGACAAGATCGTTCCGGCCCACACCGCCACATTCACGAACGACTATACCGAGCTGCAGAACCGCGTCCGCAACCAGCGGCAGATGGCGGCGATCGACGAATTCCTGGAGAAGAAGATCAAGGATACCTACATCGTCATTGACCCGATGTACAAGGACTGCGCTTTCCGGCGCTCCGTCTGGCATACCAAGTTCTAGTGCGGCGACTCGTCCCATATCTGCTGGCGGCACTGTCCTTCTGGGCGGTGTCGATGCCGCTACGGGCCCAGGAGAGGAAGGACTCGCTCGTCACCCTGGTCAGCGCCAGGTCGGCCGAGCTCATCCAGCGGGGCGGACAGAGTTTCCGAAAAGTCGTGGGTCCTGCCCGGTTCCTGCACAACAACACCTATCTCCTGTGCGACACGGCCCTGTGGAACGTCTCGACCAACATCATCGACGCCATGGGCCACGTGCAGATCATCCAGGACCGGACCCGGCTGACCTCCGAATCCCTGCAGTATGTCGTGGATGACAACCTCGCGAAATTCCGCGGCGGACTCGTCCAGCTCGAGGACAAGGACAAGAACACCCTCCGCACGCGCTATCTGGACTACAACACCAAGGATTCCGTCGCCATTTTCCAGAACGGAGCGTCCATGCGGGACAAGGACGGGCAGATCATCGAGAGCCTGTACGGTTCCTATGATTCCAAGGCCCGCCTGTTCGTGTTCAACGACCAGGTGAACATGTACATGGACACGACCTTCGTGAAAACCTCCCGCCTGGAATACCGCAGCGACCTGAATACGGCCTATTTCGGCTACGGGACCGACATGTGGCAGGACGACAACATGCTCTCCGCCAATGACGGCTGGTACGACCGGGACAAGGAGCTGTTCTTCTTCCGGAGGAACGTGCACCTGCTGACCAAGGACCAGGAGACCTGGTCCGATACGCTCTATTACCGCCGTTCCCTGAACGACGTGGAAATGCTGGGGCAGGTGGAGCTGATGGACACGACCCGGAATGTCTTCGCCCTGGCCGGCCGCCTGGAATACACGGACACCCTGTCCCGCGTGAAAATGACCCGTACGCCCGCCGTCATGGGCATTTCCGAAGAGAACGAGAAGCGCGACACCGTCTGGTTCGGGGGCGATACGATCGTTTACCGGGGCATCAAGCGCCACCTGGTGGACTCCTTGTGGAAGGTCGATGCGGACGTGCGCCTGAAAGACCTCACGGGCGATCCGGTGACCGAATACCGCCGGAAAGCGGCCGAAGCGGCGGCGAAAGCGGCGGAAGAAGCGGCCAAGAAGAACCCGAACGCCCTGGCCGGACGGGACCTGGGTCCCGATGGCATGAAGGGAGCCGGAAAGAAGGAGGATCCGCCGGGAAAGACGGACAACCCGCCGGCGACCATGCCGGTTGATCCCACGGCCCCGATGCCGGCGGATACGGCCGGCACGATGCCGATGGACTCGACCGCGACCGTGCCGATGGACACGACGGCCACCGCCCCGATGGACTCCCTCGCCGCCGTACCGCCCGTCGTGGATACGACGCAAATCTCTTTCATCTGGGCGAAAGGCCGGGTCAAGCTTTTCCGGAAGGACATCCAGATGTCCTGTGACTCCTTGGCCTATAATGATTTGGACTCCCTGGTCCGACTGTATCGGGATCCGCTTGTCTTCAACGAAGGGAACCGGCAGTATTCGGCGGACAGCATCTATGTCGTCATCAAGAACCGGAAGGCGGACCGGGCGCGGCTCATGTCCAACGCCTTCATCACCACCCAGGAGGATACGCTCTGCTACGACCAGATCAAGGGCGCCGAGATGATGGCCTATTTCGACAGCACCCGGACGCTCCGGCGTTTCGACGCCCTGGGCGGGGCCACCGCCCTGTTCTTCCTCACGGAAAACAACGCCCTGGCAACCGTGAACAAGGTGGAGTCCAAGATGCTCTATGCCCTCTTCGACAAGGGGAACCTGGACAAGATCTATTACTTTGACAACGCCAAGAACGACGCCTATCCGGTGGTCCAGCTGCCGAAGGACGAGCGATACATGAAGGGGTTCCGGTGGGATCCGGAAAGGAAACCCAAGGGGCCGCAGGACATTACCCCGCTCGTCGCCCGCTCCAGCCAGCGAACCTCCTACCTGGCCCGCCCGCATGCGCAGTTCAAGGAAACGAATGTCTATTTCCCGGGGCATATCAACAAGATATACAAGGACATCGCCTATCGGGACTCCATGGCGGTCGTGAAAGCCCGGCAACCGAAGGAGAAGCCTGTCGTCGCGGACCCGGTGAAACCGCTCTCCGCGGCTGACGATTCCCTGCGGGTGGCGATGGATTCCCTGGGCACGAGGCCTTCCCTGGATTCGCTGCGGACAGCCCCTGTGCCGGACTCCCTGGGGAGGGTTCCGGCTCCGGATTCGCTGGGGGTGGCAACCGGGTTGGATTCGCTGGGGACAGCCGTTGGGCTGGATTCGCTGAAGACCGCGGCTGACTCGCTGGGCGTCGCTTCCGCCCGGGATTCCCTCATGACGGAGGAGGAACCGCTCCCGACCCTGGACCCGCTGTCCCAGAAGAAGGAAATGGAGAGGGCCGCCCGGGAGGCCGAAAAGGCCCGTCGCGCCGAGGAGAAGCGCCTGAAAGCCGAGGAAAAGGCCCGAATCCAGGCCGAAAAGCAAGCCGAGCGCGAAGCCAAGTGGGCCGAGAAGGACAGGAAGTACGAGGAAAGACAGGCCGCCAAGGCCCAGAAGAAACTGGAAAAGGAACGCAAGCGCAAGCTCAAAGCCCTTCAGAAGCTCGAAAAGAAAGCCGCCAAGGAACGCCGTATCTTCGAACGGTATTTGGAGAAGGAGCGCGAACGCGCGGTGAAAAAAGCGGCCAAGGAGGCCGAAAAGGCTGCCCGCGCCGCAGAAAAGGAAGCCCGCAAGGCCGAAAAGGCCCACGAGCAAGCGGAGGCTACTGCAGCCCCAGATACCCCAGGAACCGTTTCTGATCGTAATTGACGATCAACTCGTCGGGGAATTCCGTTTCCGCCAGCAGCGGATAGCAGTATTCATAATTCGCAATGTCCGGGGCAAAGTGCGCGTCACTGCCCAGGATAATCGGCACGTCATACTGCTTGCACAGCCGGAGGATCTCCAGATTGTTCTCCCGCGCGTGGGGGAAATGACGGCTCGGCCTGAACGTGGAACTGTTGATTTCCAGCAGGGTATGCGTTTCCTTCGCAGCCAGGACGATGGGCTCGTACAGCAGCTCCGCCGTACCGTCGCCGGGATGGCTGATGATATGGGTCCACGGATTCCGGATGGCCGCGACCATCCCCGCCGTATTCTCCTCCACCGTTCCGCCTGTCCAGCAGAGCCGATGGATACCCGCGATCCGGATATCCAGCCGCTTCCAGGTATCCTCGTCCATGTCCAGCGTCCCTTTCGTATCCAGGATGTTCAGCTCCGCCCCAAGCAGGAGGCGCATCTCGCCCCACTGCCTCGGAATGACATGCAAATTCCTGAAATAGATCCGGTTGCATGTTCCCGGAATGGACTCGCCGTGTTCCGTAATGCCCAGGATGGACAATCCCTTCCGCTGCCCCTCCGCAATCATCTCCGACAGCGTGCTGTACGCATGTCCGGAAGCGATGGTATGGGTATGGATGTCCAGTTCTATCTTTTTCATGGTCTCTGTCATTTTGGGACTGCAAAGATAGCGGTAATTCGGCAAATCACGTTCACTCGGAGGCATTTTCATCTTCATCGTCCTGCCTTTTCGGTGTACAAATCTCGTTTGTACACGGTTTCGGCATCCTGTGGGCCCTTTTCTGTTCATATCTCAGAAGAAACCGGCGCGTTGCCTGATTTCCCGGTCCGTTTGTACAAAGAATCTGCGAAAGAGCGGCATGTGGTTGTACAAACGAGATTTGTACACGAAATGGAAAGCCCCGCCTTGATTTGTTGAATTTTCGATATTGTTTGTTGTATTTCAATAAAAAAATGACTATCTTTGTCCTGAAACCTTTGTTTGAACAACCATGGTCCCCACTGCTTCCCTCCTCATGATTGTCCTGAACCTCGTGCTGGGGTTCGCCGTTCCCATCTGCCTGGCCTGGTGGATGGTCCGGAAGTATCACGTGAAATGGTCCACGATCCTCATCGGCGCGGCGACAATCTTTGTGTTCGCCCTGGTGCTGGAGGCGCTGGTGCATCAGGTGGTCCTGAAGGGGCCGCATGGAGCGGCCATTCAGGGAAATGTCTGGTACTACGCGCTGTACGGCGGTTTGATGGCGGGCCTTTTTGAGGAAACCGGCCGGTTCCTCGCTATGAAGTACCTTCTGAAGAAGGAGCCCTCGACCGCCCTGCCGGGGATTGCCTACGGCATCGGCCACGGAGGCGCGGAAATGATCCTCGTCTTCGGCATGACGATGATTTCCTACCTCGCAATGGCGGTCATGGTCAATGCCGGCCAGGCCGATACCCTCCTCAGCCAGACTCCCGCCGAGGCGCAGGCGCAGGTGAGTGAGCAGATCGACAAACTCGTCACCTCCAAACCCGGGGACTACCTGCTGGGTCTGTGGGAGCGCGCATCGGCCCTGATCCTGCAGGTAAGCCTTTCCGTCCTCGTCTGGCTGGCCGTCCGCAAAGGTGGCCGCTGGCTCTGGCTTTTCCCCGCCGCCATCCTCCTCCACGCCGGGGTCGATGCCGGCACCGTCCTCCTCTCCAAATCCGCCGACATGGTCGTCATCGAACTCCTCGTCTTTGCCCAGGCCCTCGCCGTCGCCGCCCTCGCCTGGCTGCTCGTCAGGAGGGCCTGCCGGTAAACAGGCTCGGGTCGATCCTTTACACGCTCTGGGTGCGGAAGCATTTCCCGGATGACGATTCGGAAAAGATCCGGACGGACCGGGAAGACATCAAGACCAGCACCAACGGCATGCTTGCCTTCTTCGGCATTATCGCTGCGGCCTTTTTGGTCGCCCTTCTGCTGGTTCTCCTTTTACGGTAAGGGTGCGGTAGCACGTCGCAGGGCACGTTTCGGGCATTGTGTGTGCCCCGCCACATGCTGGAGCACGTCGCAGGACACGTTTTCCTGCATTTTCGTAGCGCGCCACGGGCTAGGGGCTGGCATCCCGGCCGCATACCCCGCAAAAAATGCGTACCTTTGTTCCCGCTATGAAAAAGGACTGTATCGAAGTGCGCGGGGCAAGGGCGCACAACCTGAAGAATATCGATGTGGACATTCCCCTGGGGAAGATCGTGGGGATCGCCGGGGTGTCGGGCTCGGGAAAGAGCTCGCTGGCGCTGGGAGTGCTGTATGCCGAGGGGTCGCGGCGGTACCTGGAGTCGCTGTCCACCTATACGCGGCGCCGGATGACGCAGGCGGCGCGGGCGCAGGTCGATGACGTGCGCTATGTGCCGGCGGCCCTGGCCCTGCATCAGCGGCCGGGAGTGCCGGGGATCCGGAGCACGTTCGGGACGATGTCGGAACTGCTGAACAGCCTGCGGCTGATGTTCTCCCGCCTCGCCAGCCACCGGTGTCCCAACGGGCACTATCTCGAGCCGTCCCTCGCCGTCGCCGCCGAGCAGGAACAGGTGTGCCCCGTCTGCGGAGCGCACTTCTATGCACCTGGCGCTGAGGAACTTGCTTTCAACAGCCAAGGCGCCTGCCACACTTGCGGAGGAACGGGAATCGTGCGCACCGTGGACGAATCGACCCTCGTGCCCAACGAGAACCTGACCATCGACGAAGGGGCGGTCCTGCCCTGGGGAACGCTGATGTGGTCCCTGATGAAGGACATCGCCCGGGAGATGGGCGTCCGGACCGACGTTCCCTTCAAGGACTTGACGCCTGAAGAGAAAGAGATCGTCTATCACGGCCCGGCCGAAAAGAAGCATATCCTGTACCGCAACGAGAAGACGAACAACTTCGCGGAGATGGATTTCACCTACTACAACGCCGTTTACAGCGTGGAAAACGCCCTCGCCAAGGTCAAGGACGAGACTGGCATGAAGCGGGTGGAAAAGTTCCTCAAGGAGGACCCCTGCCCCGATTGTCACGGAACGCGCCTGTCGGAGGCCGCCCGGGCGCCGCGGCTCCGTGGGATTTCCCTCGCCGAGGCCTGCCAGATGACCCTTTCCGAACTCATCGACTGGGTCGATGGCGTCCCGGCTTCCCTGCCCGAACCCATGCGCCCGATGGCCGAACGCATCTGCGAATCCTTCCAGGATACGGCCAAGCGGCTGGTGGACCTGGGCCTTTCCTACCTGTCGCTGGACCGGGCGGCCTCGACCCTGTCCACGGGGGAACGCCAGCGGGTGCAGCTGGCCCGCTCCGTCCGGAACCGGACGACGGGCGTGCTGTATGTGCTGGACGAACCCTCCATCGGCCTGCATCCTTCTAATTTGGAAGGGCTTACGGGCGTGATGGATGACCTCGTGGCCGACGGAAACTCCGTCGTCCTGGTGGACCACGACACGCAGGTCCTTGCCCATGCGGACTGGATCATCGAACTGGGCCCGGAGGCGGGGGCGAAGGGCGGAAACGTCATTGCAGAGGGGTCTGTGGCCGATATCTGCCGGAATCCGGCGTCGAGGATCGGGGCGTTCCTGGGAGAGGGAAGAGATTCCTTCGCTTCGCTCGGAATGACAAAGGACGAAGTTTTCGCCTACGGGGCGGTGAAGATGCGGACGGGGGCGATCCATACGGTGAAGCCGCTGGAGGTGGCGTTCCCGAAGGGGCGCCTGAGCGTCGTAACGGGCGTTTCCGGGTCTGGAAAGACGACGATGGTGCTGGAGAGCCTTATCCCCGGATTGCAGGCCCAAATCGCCGGGAAAAGGCTTCCGGGGCATGTTTTGAGCATCGAGGCCGAAGGCATCGGCCAGGTCAAGCTCATCGACGCGACCCCGATCGGCATCAACGTGCGCTCCACCGTCGCGACCTACAGCAATGTCCATGACGAACTCCGCAAGGTCTATGCGCGGAGCGAAGAAGCGAAGGCGAAAGGCTTCAAGGCCGGCGACTTCTCCTACAATACCGGCAACCTGCGCTGCCCCACCTGCGACGGCACCGGCTCCATCAGCCTGGACGTCCAGTTCCTGCCCGATGTCGATATCCCCTGCCCGGACTGCCACGGCTCGCGCTACGCCCGCGAGGCCTTCCACGTCCACCGGAAAAACAAGGACCTCTCCCTTCCGGAGGTGATGGACCTTTCGGTCGATGAGGCGCTTACGGAATGCGACGACCTTTCGCTCGTCCGGAGCCGGCTGCAGGTCCTCCATGACCTGGGCCTCGGGTATCTGACCCTCGGCGAAGCCACACCCAGCCTCTCCGGCGGCGAGGCGCAGCGGCTCAAGCTCGCCAGCGAAATGGGCCGCGGCCAGGGAGACACGGTCTTCGTCTTCGACGAACCCACCATCGGCCTGCATCCCCTGGACGTGCAGACGCTCCTCGGCGTCTTCCGCCACCTGATCGGCCTCGGCGCCACCGTCATCGTCATCGAGCATGACCTGGACGTCATCCGGAGCGCCGACTGGATCGTGGACATGGGCCCCGGCGGCGGCCTCCAGGGCGGCCGGATCGTCGCTGTCGGTACGCCGGCGGAGTTGGCGGCCAATCCGGACAGCGTAACGGGTAGGTATATTTGAAAAATTGTGTATCTTTGTTCCAAACAACATTGATTATGAAACGATTCCTCACAACTTTCTGCGCCGTGCTGCTGGTGGCGGCCGCGGCGTTCGGCCAGGATGCGGTCAAACGGTACGGCATCAAGTCCGGCGAGTTCAAGACTGAAACCAACATGATGGGCCAGAAAGTCACCGCCACGACGTATTTCGACCAATACGGCGCCGTCCAGCTCACCAAAACCAAGATGAGCATGATGGGCGTGGATCTGGACATGGGCACCCTCATGAAGGACGGCAAGACCTACATGATTAACTACGGAGACAAGCAGGTCCAGGAAATGCCCGCCCAGGAAACCATCAATTACATGAACCTCAACGACGAAGCCGTCAAGAAATACAAGGTCAAGAGCGAAGGCGCGGAAGAGGTCGGCGGCAAGAGCTGCCTCGTCTTTACCATGGAGGTGAGCGAACGCGGCCAGACGGCAAAGGCCAGGGCCTCCGTCTGGGAAGGCATCCCGATGAAGACCGTTACCGAGGTCATGGGCATGTCCGTCACGGCCACCGTCGTGGAACTCAAAGAGGGTCCGGTGGACGCGTCCCTGTTCGAACTGCCTCAGTTTTAACGGAAATACTGTCCCAACCAGGCCGCGTCGATCTGCGCGAAGCCGGGTTCGGGACGGACCGATGGATGGCGCCCGAGGATTCCCCGGGCGTCTTCATATACATGGAAGCCCACGTTCACCGTCTTCATGTCCCCGTCCAGCGGGAAAGAGAAGACCAGGTCGTTGTCGGGCCCGTCCATGCGGTAGAATTTGAGCGGCGCTTCCAGGATGGCCGGATTCCGCTGCTGGTCGGAAAGTTCCATCCGGGTTACATATTTGCACATTTCCACGATGACATCGTCCAGGCCGCTGGCGTGGATATTCACTTTTTCCACCAGGTCGCCCACTTCGCGGACCAGGCGGAGCGTATATCCCTCCAGATCCTTGACGGCATCGGCCACTTGGGTGGGCGGAAGGGCGTCGCCGGGCAGCAGCCAGACCATCAGCCTTTCCGCGGGATCGTGGTATAACGTTTCGTATTTCAGGAGGTTCCGGGCGCCGCAGTAAGGGCATTCCCAGACGAATAAGGAACCGTCCCGGACCCGGGCCTTCAGGTCCGGATCCAGGGCGGTATTGATACTCGGAAAAGTCTCGACGGAATGGGTTCCGCCGCAGCGGCTACAGCTTGCGGGCACCATCGGCAATGACCACGTTGTAGATCTTCGGGGCATGGCCGAACTTCTCGGTGAACTTGCCCACGGCCGCGTTGATGAAGCTGTCGTAGAGTTCGTCCTTCACCAGGTTGATCGTGCAGCCGCCGAAACCGCCGCCCATCACGCGGGAGCCGGTGACGTCCATCTTGCGGGCCAGCTTGTTCAGGAAGTCAAGTTCCTCGCAGGAGACCTCATAGAGACGGCTCAGGCCAAAATGGGTCTGGTACATCATCTCGCCCACGGTCTCGTAGTCGCCGCGCTCCAGGGCGTCGCAGACATCCAGGACGCGCTGGACTTCGCCGATGACATATTCCGCACGGAGGAAGTCCTCCTCGGGAATCTCTTCGCGGACCTCCTCCAGCCAGACACGCTTGGCGTCGGAAAGGAATTCCACCTCGGGGTGGTTCTTGCGGATGGCGGCCGCGGCATTCTCGCAGGACTCGCGGCGCTTGTTGTAGGCGCTGGAAGCGAGCTCATGCTTCACGCAGGAGTCGATGAGAACGAGACGATAGCCCTCGGGCTTGAACGGGAAGTACTTGTATTCAAGCGTCTTGCAATTCAGACGAATCAGGGATCCTTCCTTGCCGAAGATGGAGGCGAACTGGTCCATGATGCCGCACTTCACGCCGCAATAGTTGTGCTCGGTGGCCTGGCCGATCTTCGCGAGGTCGAACTTGTCGATCCCGTTCTGGAAGATCTCGTTCAGGGCATAGGCATAGGTGCTTTCGAGGGCCGCGCTGGAGCTCAGGCCGGCGCCGAGGGGCACGTCGCCCGCAAAGACGGTATTGAAGCCTTCCACCTTGCCGCCGCGCTTGATCATCTCCCGGCACACGCCGAAGATATAGCGGGCCCAGGACTGCTCGGGCTTGTCCTCCTCGTTCAGGCCGAACTCCACGAACTCGTCCTTGTCGAGGGCGAACGCCTTCACCTTTTCTGTGCCGTTGACCTTGATCTCGGCCATGATGCCGCAGTCGATGGCGCCCGGGAACACGTAACCGCCGTTGTAGTCGGTATGTTCGCCGATGAGGTTGATACGGCCGGCGGAGGCATAGATATCGCCGTGCTCGCCGAACAGGGTCTGGAATTTCTCCTGGATTTTTTCTTTCATCATATCAGTGGTTCGTTTAGTGTCGATTTACAAATATAGCGATTTTTCAGCGCTTGCGGATACCCCAGACCGAGAAATCGTAGCGCGATTCGGCATCCTCCTCCACGTCGTCCGGAAGGGCCGGATAGAAATCGAGACCGGTCAACTCCTCCAGTTCGTCGATAGACAGCGCGCAGTCCTGGAGCCAGTAACGCTCGGCATCGTTGCCCATCACGAAGGCGATGCTCTGGTAGCGGCGTCCGTCATGGACCAGGACCGCCTTGAAAAAGGCGTCCGGAACGACCACATGGTCCCGGCCGATGGTTCCGTAGATATTGTCTCCGATGATGGGCCCGGACACGACCCAGACCTTGCCGTAGCGGTTCGCCCACGAGCGCACCTGCTTTTCCAGGTACTGCCAGTCCTTGTTGTTGAGTTCCTCCCGCTGCGGGCAGACGTTCAGGAAATAGAAGGTCTCCGCCATCGCCTCGTCACTCCAGAAGAAGTCCCCGGCCGGCGCCATGTGCCCCCGGGTCCAGCCGGAGCCCATGTAATCCTCCCGCATCGCCTGTTTCCCCTTGAAACTCAGGTCCATGGAGAAGTTCTTGTCGGCCCGTCGGGCTTCGCCCCGGGTTTCCTCCGCGGTGAGCTCGTAAGCCACCCAGTCCGGAATGAGCGTTTCCGTATTGTAGGAGGTCACATACCCCTGATAACGTTTGATCTTGTCGGTCGGCTTCTGCGCCGGGAGCTCCAGCAGGTCGTCCTCCGGATCCAGGGCAGCCACCGGCGTAGCCATGCGGTCGGAACTTCCTCCCGTGCGTTGGATGATAAGCCATGTGGCGAACAGCGCCACCAGGGCCGCCGCCGACAGGAGCGATTTCGTATTCTTGTTCATTGTCCGTTCTTTTCCGCGAAGTTACGGAAAAAAACTCACTCCTGCGTCATGAATTTCTCGGCCTTGAGATACCGGACCGATTCTTCGACGAACCGATAGGCCTTCGTCCCCGGTTTTCCGAGAGCAAGATAGCGCTCATACCATTCCAGGGCCGACTTGTAGTCCTTTTTCTGCTCATAGATATAGCCGATCGTGGAAAGGAAGGACAGGTTCTTCGGGTTATATTGGGCAGCCTTCCGGTAAAGCGGAAGCGCGTCGTCCCAGCGGTTCCAGACATAGGCCGCTTCTCCGTAACTTTGGTAGATGACCGCCAGTTTGTCCTGGTCCGGTTCCATCATTTCAAGGGCCTTCCGGAACCAGGGCTCGACCATTCTTTCGAAATCGGGATAATAACCCGTGGACCGGTTCGTGCCGATGGCGGTCGCCAGGAAAACGTCGGACGAATCGATCTGCCAAGCCCTCAGATAGTGTTCATCCGCCTCCTTGGGCAAGCGCAGCTCGTGAAAGTCCCGTCCCAGATAATAGTGAGAGCCATAGGAATCGTCCCCCATGGCCAGGACATGTTCGAAGGCTTCGCTGGAGGGTTTGTACTCTTTTTTCAGGTAGAGCGCCAGGCCCTTGACCTTCCCGACCGGGATGTTGTCCGGATCCATCGACAGGTAGCTTTCCGCCAGGGATAGCACCTCGTCATAAAGCTTCCGGGTCAGCAGGATATCGGACACCTTGCTGACGACGGAAGCGTTCTTGGGCTTTTTCCGAAGGGCGGCCCGGTAGTAAACCAGGGCGGAATCCGGCTGTTCCAGTTTCTGGAATGCATCGGCAACCAGGGTCAATACGGGTAGCAGCGTATCCCGCTGCAGGATGTCCCGGCCGTCCGAAACCACGTCCTTATACGCCTTCGCCCGGAAAGCGAGATTCAGGTACCGGACCCGGAATCCGATGTTGTCCGGTTGCAACTGCGTCAGGATGCCGTACAGGGCCGATGCATCCTCCGCATTGCCGGCCTGATAGTGATTGTCGGCAATCTCTCCCAGGATCTCCGGGTCCATGCGACCCGGCTCCAGCAGGTTCGCCAATACTTCCGCCGCCTCGTCGAATCGGTACATCCGCTTGAGCATGGAAGCTTTCCGGAGGGTCAACTCCCGTACTTCACGGGGTTCGGCGACGGACAGGAGGCTGTCCAGACGCGTCAGTTCGCCCCCGGTCTGCGCCTGAAGGGTGGCGGCGCAGACCAGCAGGGCGGCGGTCAGGAGGAGGCGTTTCATTGTTTCATGGAAGTAATAATAACGACGCCGTTACGGCCTTTCTCACCATATCTCTCAACGGCTTTTTCGTCTTTCAGAATCTGGATAGATTCAAGGGTTGCCGGATTGATTTCTTTCAATTGTGCTTTCGTGATTTCTTTTCCGTCCAAGATGAACAACGCGGACCCGGAGTCGGGACCTACCAAGAAGACTCCCTCCCCCTGCGGCAAGCCTTCGATGGTATAGATGCCGTCGGTGATGTTGACTACGTCAACGGTTTGATCCTTTTTAGAGGTGTTGGGGCCAGATTCGCCTCCCTTCAATTTAAAGATGACCGGAAAGATGTAAGTGACCATTACCGGTTTGCCATTGACGTAGCCGGGCGTCCAATCCGGGGAGGAAGAAACCACGCGGAGCGCCTCGGCATCCAGATCGGGATGAACGCCCCGGAGAACCTTGACATCCTGGACTTTGCCGTCGGGATAGACCGAGAATTGCAACACCACACGTCCTTGAGCCTTGGCGTCTTTGGCTGTTTTCGGATACCGGAGGTTTTCATTGACCCATTTGGAGAACTCGTTGGCATCGCCTCCGTTAAAGGTCGGTTTGACGTCGACGAGGTTGAAGGGAAGGCTCTTCGTCGTATCGGGAAGAGCGACGGAAGCCGGCTGATCCGGCGCCGTTTCCACCGGAACTACCTTGGCACGGACGGGATTGCACAGGAACATCGTTCCGGCGAGGAAGGGAAGGATGGCGAGCCAGGAGAGGCGGCGCCATCCGGCGGTGGGATGGGAAAGCATCATGTCGATTCTGTTTTTGAGTTTTGCGTGCTGGAATCCGTTGGCCAGGGAAAAGCGCTTTTCCCCGACGGCCTTCCGGACCAGCAGCAATTGGTATTGGGTAGCATCGATGCCATGGTTGAGGACAGCGTCATCGGCCTCATACTCATGCAGGAGCTTGAGTTCACTGAGGGTGATCCAAACGAGGGGATTGAACCAATGGACCAGGGTGACGGCCGTAAACAGCAGGATATCCAGGGTATGTTTCTTTTGAACATGGGCCTTTTCATGCAGCAGGATGACCTCGTCCTTTTCTGCGTCGTTCCGGCTCATGACGATGGTCTTGCCCCAGCTGAAGGAGGGAATCCGGGCTTCTGTCAATACGAGTTTGGTACCGTCCTCCAGGCGCGTGACGGAGCCTTTCCGGATGGTTCGGTACATCCGGACCACCGCAGCCAAAGTCCATCCCAGCACGGCCAGGCAACCCGCCCAGTAAAGGATCTCGAGATACGGGAACGGGGTAGCGGAAGGGCCGGGCGTCAGGGACGGCTCGGAAGCCGTCTCCGTCAGGGGACCGGCCGCCAGGGACGGAAGCAACACCGTCCGGATCCGCAGAAGCGGAAGCAGGAAACTCGCCAGCGTACCCGCCAGCAGCAATACGCGGTTCAGGCGGAAAAAGGTCGTCCTCCGCATCACCAGCAGGAAGAATGCGTAGAACAAAGCAAGGTACAAGCTGCTTCGGGCGATATATAAGAGGAAGGGGGTCATTTCCTTGCGCTTTCGATCCGGGCAATCAGGTCCTTGAGTTCCTGCAGGTCCATGCGGTCTTCCTCCACGAACTGCGATACCAGGCTCGCGTAAGAATTGTTGTAGTACTGGGCTACGACTTCGCCCACGGTCTCCCCGCGATACTGTCTCTCGGACACTTTCACATGGTAACGGAACGTATTCGCCATCGGCTCACGCTCCAGGAAGCCTTTCTCCTCCAGGAATTTGACCAGGGTAGCCACCGTATTGTAATGAGGTCGCGGCTCCGGCAGCAAGGCCACCAGGTCGCGGATGAAGAGGTCGCCATGCTCCCAGAAAAGGGTCATCAGCTGCTCTTCCTTTGCAGTCAGTTTCTGTTTCATGGTGCAAATATAAACAAATTTCTCCACGCTCCTAATTTTTTTAGGAGTATTCCGTGTTTTTTTAGGAGTTACGGATTCCCTGATCCACTTTTGCTTGATGAAAGGACATCAGGAGCCCTGCCCTCTTTTGTACAAACCCCATTTGAACAACGATTTACCCTTCAAACATTGATTACATGTACAAACCTCGGGAATCCGTGGAAGAATCGGACGAAAACAGGAGATTTGAACATGAAATCCATTCGCCACTGTGCTCAAGATGTACAAACGAGGTTTGTTCCAGAGTGGAATCCGTCACATGACCAGACAACGACGGATCTGGGCGACGCCTGCACGATGGCGGCGGTACAATTCATTGGCAATCTCGTTTTTCTGTAAGGCTGTAAGATGATAGACGGAATAGGCATGATATTTTGTAACATATTGATTGTCTATGATTTCACATAGTTGCAAATCATTCAGACGGGCTGGGGCATAGCGGGCTTTTTCGTTACGGAGCATCTCTGCGATGACTTGCTCCCGGGAAGCGGCATGCTGAAGGATCAAAGACTCTATGTTCTCCAGCGTAATGGGCGGAAGGCCGTTGCCGTCGGCCTCCTGCTCTTTGGACCAATCCTCCCCGCTGAGGCGGGTGATCAAGTAGTTGAAAGCCTTTGGAGTCGCGTACAGGTTCTCCACCATGGGCACTTCCAGGACGGACTCGCGCAGAAAGACCCCCTCGACCCCCATCTTCCATTGCGGATCGAAAGCGGCACGGCGTGGCAAAGTTCGCTCGATCTGTGCCGGAGATAGCAGGATATCAGGACAATACAGCTTTCCCAACTCCTTGCGGAAGAACGCATTGGCCGAGCAATAGGGCCACTCGAATGGCGTGGATGTAATGCCATGATGGACTGTGTTTCTGATGATGTAGGACAAGGCCGCCAACAAATGCCGCAGGCCTTCCAGCACGAGGGAAAAGTATCCCGGGTCTCCAAGAGGTCCCTTGCGGTCATACTTTTCATTGAAATAAAGGGTGTAGGCGTGGCGTTTGGTCCGGATCAATTCATCCGGACACTCCGTCTCATAACATCCATGATGATGGGTCGGCATGTCATTCTCCGCCAGGCAACGGCTTCCCGTCTTATATAATGCGGAGCATAAACAATTGAAGGAATGGTTCATATCTTCAGCATTCCGATACATCACTTCCCGATGGGAACTGAAACAAAGGTGATAAGTCTTGAGCATACTATGTCATTTTGGGTTTGTACAGCCAACTCCAGCTGAAACATCGTTTATTTGTTCAAATCTCCCACGAACAGTACAGATTCCTGCGTTTTCTCTGAGATTTGAACAGGATTTCGGTCTATCATGCACAAATACTTGTACAAACGAGACTCGTACGGGGGACTCCGGATTATTCACGGCCGGAACAAAGGGCCCCGTCATGGCGGCTCGGCGGCCATATGCCGTCCAGGGAGCCTCACGACCACCAGCACAGGCAGATGATCGGAGACACCGCCGGTGTAGCGAGGGCCCAGATAGGTGCGCAGGGGCTGGTCGCCGGTGTAGGCCGTATCGCGGGTAAGGAGGAAGGGAATGCGAAGGATACGCAGGGTCGGGGGCCGGGAAGGATGTTTCATTAACGCAGAAGAAACATACACATGGTCAATGAGTTCCCATTTTCCTTCGTACTTGATCGTCCCTTCTCCGCGCCGAAAAAATTCCCCATGCAAAGGTAACAGGGAGGGCTCCAGCAGACAGAAAACGGGATTGTCCGGAGTGTCGTTGAAATCACCGCCGGCAATGATCCTGTCGATGCCCTCCGCCGCCAGGGAATCCGCCAGGAACCGGAGCCGTTGCACCGCGATGCGCCGCCGGGGTTCCGACTCGGCTGTTCCACCGTATTTGGACGGATGATGGTTCACCAGAACGGCGAATTCCACGCTGTCCCGGGTGCGGAACCGGCAGAGCAGGATGTCTCGGGTTGCGAGGACGGTATCCGAAGGGGATACTGCTCCTTCTGATTGACGGACCATGCTTCCGGAATACAGGTGACATGGTTTGGCTTCCAGCAGTTCCAAAACGGAGGATCGGTACAGGAGCGCAACGTCAATGCCGCGGCGGTCCGGAGAATCATAGTGGACATACTGGTAATCCAGTTTCCGGAGCAGCGTCTTCTGCAACACCTGCCGGAGTACGAAGGCATTCTCCACCTCTTCCAGGCCTACGATATCCGGCAGCCGGCCCGTCTCCGACCCAACCCACAGCAAGGCCTTCGCGAAAGCGTTCGCCTTGGCTTGGAACCGCTTCCAGGTCCAATGCCGCTCCCCTGCCGCCGAAAACTCCGCATCCGATACCGTCGTCGAATCATTCCGCCAGTCGAAAAAGTTCTCCACATTCCAGAACAGCACGGACAGCATTCTCTCCGGTTCCCCATCCCCATCCTGTACAAACGTGGTTTGAACAAGTTTTTGGCCTTCAACCGAACTGTTTGTGTACAAATCTCCCGAAAAAGGCTTGTCTTTGGCCTTTTCCTTTTGATTTGAACAGTCGGAGGCACCCAGACAAGGGTTTTCCTGTACAAACGAAATATGTACAAGGAGAAGGAAAACGAAGAACCGTTTTCTCCGTAAATGAAATATCGGGCGGAACGGCCCGGAGCAAGGAAAGTGCGTTCTCATGCGCCCAAGTTAGGGCGTCGGCGTGGAAACGGGGACCGGAAACGTAAAAATGTGGCGAAATCTTTTCCGGTTGTTTCAAAGAAACATAACGAAAATCGCCATTCCATACTGATGGAACGGCGATTCGTGAAACAGATTCCTTCGCTTCGCTCGAAACTTACACGTTGAACAGGAAGTGCATGATGTCTCCGTCCTGGACGACATAGTCCTTGCCTTCGATGCCCATCTTGCCGGCGGCGCGGACGGCGGCTTCGGTCTTGTACTGCACGAAGTCTTCGTACTTGATGACTTCGGCACGGATGAAACCGCGTTCGAAGTCGGTATGGATGACGCCGGCTGCGCGGGGGGCCTTGTCGCCCACATGGATGGTCCAGGCGCGGCACTCATCGGCTCCGGCCGTGAAGAAGGTGCGGAGTCCCAGAAGACGATAGGCACCCTGGATCAGACGGACGACACCGGACTCTTCCAGGCCCATCTCCTCGAGGAACATCTGGCGATCCTCGTATTCTTCAATCTCGGCGATTTCGGACTCGGTCTTGGCCGCAATGACGAGGATTTCCGCATTTTCGGCGGCGACGGCGGTGCGAACGGCATCGACATACGCATTGCCGGACACGGCAGAGGCCTCATCGACATTGCAGATGTACATGACCGGCTTGTTCGTCAGCAGGAACAGGTCGTGGGCCATCTGCTCCTCTTCCGCGTTCTCGGGAACGACGGTCCGGCAGGAATGACCCTGCAATAAAGCCTCGCGGTACCGCTGGAGCAGCGCCAGCAGCTTTTTTGCTTCCTTGTCACCTCCCGTCGTGGCCTGCTTCTCCACCTTCTTGATCCGGTTTTCCACCGTCTCCAGGTCCTTGATCTGCAGTTCCATGTCCACGACTTCCTTGTCCCGGACCGGATCCACGGAACCATCGACATGGGTGATGTTCCCGTCGTCGAAACAACGGAGGACATGCAGGATGGCATCGGTTTCCCGGATATTCGCCAGGAACTGGTTTCCGAGGCCTTCTCCCTTGGAGGCGCCCTTCACCAGGCCGGCGATGTCCACGATTTCCACCGTCGCAGGGATGGTCCGCTTCGGCTGGCAGATCTCGGTCAATACCTCCAGCCGCTTGTCCGGTACGTTGGTGGACCCGACATTCGGCTCGATGGTGCAGAACGGATAATTGGCGCTCTGAGCCTTCCCGGAGCTGACGCAGTTAAATAAAGTGGACTTCCCAACATTGGGAAGTCCGACTATTCCACATTTCAAAGCCATAGACTAATAGAATCTGGCGCGGTTATCCTTCACGTCGGCATCCTGCATCATCACGGGGACGATCATCTGCACGGCGTAGTTCAGGAGCTGGGCGTCGGCGTTCTTGGCATCGGACTCGGTGTAGAAGGAACCGGTCTCCCGGCCGAGCACCTTGAACACATAGACACCGTAGCTGCCGGCGACCGGACCGCTGATCTTTCCTTCCGGAGCGGCGGCGATGGCACCGACGAACTTCGGATCCAGGCTGCGGGCGGACATCGCGGCGAAAGCGACGTCGTTCTGGTGGCTCACGGTCGTTCCGAGTTTCTCGGCGATGGCCTCCAGGTCGTCCATGCCGGCGATCTGCGCGGCAATCTCACCCTGACGCTTCTCGGCGTACTTCTCGGAATAGAGCTGGTTCTTGATCTGCTCGGAAACCTCGGAAACCTCCGCATAACCCTCCTTGTGCGCACCCTTCACGGCAACGACGAAGAAGTAGTTGTTGTCCACGGTGATGATGTTGGACACCTTGCCCGGCTTGTTGTCGAAAGCCCAGCGGGTGACTTCCTTCGCATGGCCGATGGCACCGTAGGTATCGGTCGCCTCGTTGATGGTCATGTTGTGGGAATACGTGCCGATGGAATCGCAGGCGGCGCGGTAGTTCGCGTACTTGCCGGCGGCCAGGGTAGCCAGACGGTTCGCGTCGTTGTAATACTTGTTGAAGGTCTCCTTGCTCGCGAGGGTCTCCTTCTGGAAGAGGGCGACCTGCTTGAACAGGGCGGGAGCACCGGTTTCGGTCACCTCCACGATGTGGGTGGCGACATTGGACTGGAGGATGAACGGCTCACCCTTCTTCGCGGTGAAGATGGCGTCGAAGCCGGTAGGCAGGTAAGAAACGGTCGCCTGGGTGATCTCGCCGATCTTGCCGAACTCGCCGTCCGCGTTGGAACCGCGGTCGAGGGAGTGCTCCTGGGCCAGGGCGGCGAAGTCACCGCCGGCACGCAGGACACCGAGGAGGCTGTCGGCCAGATGCTGACCGTCCTCGTTGCTGTAGAACATCATGTGACGGACCGTCACGCTCTCCGGCATCGTGGCGCTGGCCATGATGCGGCCGGCATAGAAGGTGTTGCCGGCGGTGTACACCGGAGAAACGCCCTCGTTGTGCTCGGCGACGAAGGTGTCGAGTTCCGCGTTCACGGACTTCAGGTCACCGGCCTTGTACCAGCGGTCGCTCCACTGGACGTCGGAGTGACGCTGCAGGAAGGAACGCACATTGTCCGTCGTCGTGAACTCGTCATACTGCTTGACGAAGTCCGCGTTCGTGGCGGCGATATCCTCAGCGGAAGGAACCACCTGGAACACGGCATATTCGATGTCGCGGGTGGCCACCTGCTTGAAGAAGTCCTTGTGGTCGTTGTAGAAAGCCTTGATCTCGCTGTCGGACACGACGATGGTGCTGTCGGTCACGAAGGAAAGCGGGCTCATGACAAAGTCCACGTCGGCCGTCGTGTTGTTGTCGGCGATGTTGCGGTTCACCTGGATGGCGTTCTGGATATTGGAACCGGCAAACAGGCTGTTGTACTTGTTGTAGTACTGGCTGGTGACGACGGCGTCCTGGAGGTAGTTCCAGATGGCGCGGGCATTCTCGTCACCGTCGGCGACATTCTCCAGGAAGGAGCGGAGCTGCGCAGGGGAGTAGTTCCCGTTCTGGTCCACGAAGACAGAGGCGATGATCGGGGAGATGTTGTCCCCGTTGGTCAGGTCCAGGAGTTCGTCCTTGCCCACGTTGAGACCGGCGGCCTTCGCGTTCTTGATGAACAGGTTCTGGTCCACGAAGTTCTGCCAGACGGCGTTGCGGATCTGCTGCTGCTGCTGCTCGGAGGAGGAAGAGTTCCCGGTGAGCTGCTCGCTGATACGGGAATACTGTTCCACCGCCTGCTGGAAATCCGTGTAGGACACGGACTTGCCGGCGATCTTGCCAACATCGTACTTGGAGGAGACGGACTGGACCGTCTGGATGATCTGGCTCGGATCGATGATGAAGAGGAGGAGCGGGAGGGCCACCAGAATGGATAGGACAATGCCCCAACCGCGAAGTTTCTCTAAAACTGCCATTTTATCGTTACTTTTTTAAAATTTTCGTCAATTTTCAGTCAAGGGTGCGAATTTAGTGATTTTCTTTCAATTTACCACTATTTTTTCGCATATCAGCCCTTTTTGCCCCCTTCGGACGGGGGAAAGGCCCGATGAAATTGATCGAATCCAGGACAACCTTGGTCGTATCCTGCTCCACGACGCCGTAGCTGTTGAAAGGACGCTGGATCATGGCGTTGCGGGCCATGTCGTCGGACCGCATCCCGAAGCCCTGCATGTAGCCGGCCGGAGAATACATCTTGACATAGCAGTCGGTCCAGATTTCCTTCTTCTTCTGGTCCCAGTAGATCGTATCCGTTTCCATCGTCTCCTGTTTGACGATGTTCCGGATCACGACGCTGCCGAAAGCCGACCATTTGTCCTCCTGGTCCTTGCGGGTGTCATGACGGGCCTTCTGGGACTTGATCGTCGTTTCCAGGGATCCTTCCTCCGTATATCCGTACACGGAAATCCCTTTCGGGAACAGTTCGTAAGAGAGACTGTCATGGTCGTAAACCTCCATGACAGGCGCTTCTACGCGCATCTTCAGTTTCCCGTTCTCCGTCTGGATGAAGAACATGCTGTCCACGACCTGGAGCGGCGTAACGGAAAGGTCCAGCTTCTCCGCCTCGGAAAGGTTGCCCTTGCAGGAATAGACAACGAAAGCAACCGCAAGCGCGGTTGCCATCGTTGTCAGTATGCGGGTTGCGTTCACTGTCTTACCGGACGCGGACCGTGGTGGTGGTGGTCATGCCACCGCAGGAGACCGTGTAAACCTGACCCTTGCTCAGGTCATACATGAAGATTTCGCTGGCCTCCGGATAGTAGATGCTCACCTTGCCGATCGCGGCGTTGGCATCGTCGGCGAGCGTCTCGTCCGCCGCGCGGGCCTTCTGATAGTAATCGGTAGCGGCCCAGTAGCGGGCGTACTTGTCCACATCGCCGCCGCAGGAAGCTGAAGACCAGAGGTTGCCCATGATCATGTAGGCCTTGCCGGCATAACCGTTGTCCAGACGGACCGCCTTGCCGGCGGCGTCGAAGGCGCGGCCGCGCATATTGTTCGCATAGCAGAAGCGGGCGAGTTCATACAGGTACTGGGCATCGGTCGCCTCGTCGGAATCCTCGGAATCGATGGCCTCGTCCAGATACTGGCAGGCGTCGGCGACATTGCCGCGGGCGGCGTTCAGCTTATACAGGCCATAGGCGCTGCGGTAGGACGGATCCAGCTTGTGCATCTGGGTGACGGCCTTGAAATAGAGGTCGTTGGTAGCGCAGTCCTCGGCGTTGTTCATGAGTTTCACGATGTTCGCAACAACATTGATGTTGTCCGGATCGGCCTCGAAGCGCGGGGTGAAGATGCTGATGAGGTTCTCGCAGGAAGCCACCTTGCTGTCCGCGAAGACGCTCTCGATGGTGGCCTTGGTCTTGAGATTCTCTTCCGCCTCGGCGTCGCTCTTGGCGGTGGCGCCGGCGATGGCCTCGGAGACGGTATCATACATGTTGATCACATCGTCGGCCGTAAGCTTGTTCTCCCGATAAAGGTTGATCGCGGCCTGGAGGTTGTTCACCAGGATGCCGCCCTTGGTCTCGCTTCCCAGATCGGCAATGATCGGAGTAAGGTTGTCATACAGGTACTGGGAATCCTCACCACGGAAGTTGATCATGTACTGACCCTTGTTGTTCAGGATGGTCGGCTTCTGGTCCACACCCTTCGCGGTGCGCGGATAGAACTGGAGGCGCTGGTCCTGCAGGGTAAGCAGGGTATCCACAAGCGCGTTGAAATAGGTGACGTTCTTGCGGTTCTTGCTGATTTCACGATTGATGAGGGTGGAACCGTGCACGAACAGGTTCTGCGAAGCGGTAGCCGGGCAGATGGAATAGGCCTTTCTCCAGTTGGGAAGGGCGGAATCGTAATTCTTCTGCTTGTAATACTCCTGATAGTAGGAGAGATACTTGATGCACTCTGCGCTGTCAGCGCCATACTTTCCCTGCGCGGAGGCGTTCTGCCCCAGGAAGGCGGCCATGGCGGCCAGCAGGATGAAGGTTAATTTTTTCATATCGTCAGAATTTTGTATTTGTCCGTTTTACTGGTATTGCGGTTTCCGGAACCAGATGTCGAAAATGTTGAATCCGAGGTGGAATCCCAGGTAGTTTTCCTTCACGAATCCGGCACCGATACCCCTTTGCCCGGCATCTAATGCAAAGGTAATGCCGTTGTAGCCCTGATAAACAGGAATCGTCATTCCCAAAGTGATGCCGGCGGAGAGGATGTTCTGTCCATCGACCTGGAAATAAGACTGGTCCATATAGGCGCCCACCCGGTAGGTGATGCGCTTCCAGCGGTAGCGGATATCGCTCCGGTTCGGGGTGATTTCGAATCCCGCCTTCACCGATTGCGCTACGCCGGAGGTGAACTTGTGGGTACCGTTGTTCCGGAATCCCCGGACGGCGTCGAAGTTGCTGCCGCGCCAGTCTCCCCGGAGGTAATCGACCTCCACGGCCCATTTCTCACCCTGTCCATAAGCCACGCCCAGGCCGATTTCGTCACCGAAGGAAATATGGTCCTCCTTCAGGGAATGGTTGCCCTGGTCCATTTCCGAGATGTTGCTGTATTCGACCGCATAGCCGCTCACCTTCGCCTTGAGGCGGTAGGTCGCGCCGAAGGTGAATTTCCCGGTTCCGACGGGCTGTTCGTACTGGAGACCGAACTTGGCCGTATGGGCCCGGACCTGGAGGGTATCGCCGAGGGTGACGCTCCGGTAGCTCGCATCCGTGAAAGTACTGGCGGAATACTTGCTGATGGTGCCGAAGAACATGTTGTAATGGGCACCGACGGACAGGCGGTTCCACAATGTGGCCGATGCGCCGGCGAAAAGCTGGTAGATACCTCCATCGCCGAAGGCTCCGTAAGCCCGGCTGCCGGTGTAGCCGATGCTCTGCTCGCCCGAAGTGATCTTGTCCACATACGACATCGAGAATCCCGTGTCGCTGAACGGGGCGATGCCCACCATGAAGGCGGTCTTGCGCCACATCGGGAAGGAAATCACGAAATCGTTGATGTTGAAGATCGTCTTGGTTCCTTTCAGGTCACCTTCGGTAAAAAGGGAAGTCTTACCGGACAGACCGAAATCCGCCATGAAGGAAAGGGAGTCGCGGGCTGTGGCCGATGCCGGATTCATCGTATTGACAAACCGGCGGTTACGGGTAGCGATACCCACTCCGCCCATGGACGCGTTGAAAGAAGTTCCGGAACCGTGCAGGTCACCTATTCCATAGACAGAATACGGGGAGTAGCCGTTGTAGGTGCCGTTCTGGGCACATACCGGCAAAGCGGCCATCAAAATGGCCGCCGCTGTGATCCATAGTCTGTCAAACCAGTTTCTTGACATATTCGTCAGCTATTAAAGCCAACCCCATCATCACGAGGTTACAAATTACAAAGATGGAACTTTTCATCCGTTTTGCAAAATAATTCGCGTCTCCGCCCGTGAAGACGGGGACGTTTTCCGGATGAAGCGCCAGGTATCCCTCTATTTCAAATTGTATGCCTGAAACGACGCCACTTTCGATGGAAGACAATTCGGAAGTGCCTATTACATCGCACGAAGCGGGTGTATTCACCAGCGGAAGGGCGCGGGAATACCGGTTCAGGGCCTTGAAGCGGGTACGGCAGCCGAGGGATACGTTGCCGCCGGTGTAACGTCCTTCTAGGTCGGTGAAATCCACGCTGAGCGTCGTTCCGAAATCCACGATCGTACAGGCCATTCCGCGGAAAAGGTAACGAGCCGCCAGGACGGAAGCTGCCCGGTCATAGGAAAGATAAACCGGAAGTCCATGGCTCAGAAGGATTTCTTTATGGTTTTTGTCCAAAAGAAGAAAATGTCTGCATTCCTTTTCAAGCGACCCTATTTCGTCGGACCCCAGCGGATAGACGGATGAAACCACCATCACTTCCGGCTTGTCCCGCCGGGTAAGTGACAGGATGAATTCCAACCGGTTCTCCCCCTGGTAACGGAAAGTCTTTCCGAGAGTCATTCCCTCGGCCCAGGCTGCCTTGAGCGCCGTATTTCCGATTTCCACCAGCAGATTGGACATAGCCTGCAAATGTAAGAATTTTACGCGTTTATTGCAACCGCTGCAGGGTAGAGAGCGCTTTTTCCATGGAATCCACTCCCCTTGTCACCGTCCGGAGCTTTCCCTTGTCCTGATTGACCTTGAACAAGGCGGGCTGGTCGTTGATCCGCCCCACAATCCGCTCGAACTGCCTGGACTTGTAGAATCCGGACATGGGATTGGAAACGAAGAACATGATCTGCATGCCGTTCTTGATGATGATCTTCTCGAATCCGGACTCGGCGCCCAAATTCCTTATTTTCACGACGTTCAATAAATTCTGCACCTCCACGGGAACCGGTCCGAACCGGTCCTCGAGCTGTCGGCCCAGCCGGTCGATCTCCCGGTCGTCGGTGAGACTGTCCAGCTGCTTGTATATCCGGATTTTCTCCGCCGTGACATCGATGTAATCGTCCGGAATCAGGGCGGGCTGGTCGGTTTCCACGGTGCAGTCCTCCACGAAGGATTCCGTTTTTCCGCGCGTCGTAATGCCCGTTTCCATTCCCAGTTCCTCCATCGCCTCGGAAAGGATCTTCTGATAGGTTTCGAAGCCCATGTCGGTGATGAATCCGCTTTGTTCGGCGCCCAGCAGGTTGCCGGCTCCCCGGATGTCCAGATCCTGCATGGCGATGTTGAAACCGCTTCCCAGGTCGGAAAACTCTTCGATGGCCCGGAGCCGGCGGCGGGCATCGTCCGTAATGGATACCAGCGGCGGAACGATCAGATAACAGAAGGCTTTCCGGTTGGAGCGTCCTACCCGGCCGCGCAGCTGGTGCAAGTCACTCAGGCCGATGTTCTGCGCCTGGTTCACAAGGATCGTGTTGGCGTTGGGAATGTCCAGGCCATTTTCGATGATGGTCGTGCAAAGGAGCATGTCGTAGTCTCCGCGCATAAAATCCAACATCTTGTTTTCCAGTTCCTTCGCTTCCATCTGCCCGTGCGCGACACAGATCCGCATATCCGGTACGAGCCGGTGCAGGATGTCATGGATGGCCGGAAGTTCCTCCACTTTGTTGTGCAGGAAGAAGATCTGGCCGCCCCGGTTCAATTCATAATTGACGATACTCTTGATTTCCTGCTCATCGAACAGGATGATCTCCGTCTGGACGGGAATCCGGTTCGGCGGCGGAGTGTTGATGATGGACAGGTCGCGCGCCCCGAGGAGCGAGAACTGGAGGGTACGCGGAATCGGAGTGGCCGTCAGGGTAAGGGTATCGACGGAAGCCTTGAGCTGCCGGAGTTTTTCCTTGGCCGATACGCCGAATTTCTGTTCCTCGTCGATGATGAGCAGTCCCAGATCCTTGAATTCAAAACCGGCACCCAGGATCTTATGCGTACCTATCAATATATCTATCTTCCCTTCCTTCAGTTTTTTCTTGATTTCGGTAATCTGTTTGGCCGTCCTCAGGCGGCTGACATATTCCACCGTACAGGGAAGGTTTTTGAGCCGCGCCTTGAACGTTTCGAAATGCTGCAAGGCGAGAATCGTCGTCGGAACCAGGACGGCCACCTGTTTGGAATCGCAGACGGCCTTGAAAGCCGCGCGGATGGACACTTCCGTCTTGCCGAATCCTACGTCGCCGCACACGAGCCGGTCCATCGGGCAGTTATCTTCCATGTCCTCCTTGACCGCTTTCGTCGCCTTCTCCTGATCCGGCGTATCCTCGTACATGAAGGAAGATTCCAGTTCCTCCTGCAGGTAATTGTCCGGAGAGAAGGCATATCCCTTCGAGGCCTTGCGGCGGGCATACAACTGGATGAGTTCCTTGGCGATGTCCTTCACGCGGGATTTGGCCGAGGATTTCATCGTCGTCCAGGTCTTGGACCCGAGCTTGTTGATCCGGGGCATTTCCCCTTCCTTGGACCGGAAGCGGGAAATCTTGTGCAGGGAATGGACGGATACGAACACCACGTCATTGTCCTTGTACATGAGTTTCACCACTTCGTGGATGCGGCCCTTGTCGTCGGCCATCTTCACCAGACCGCCGAATACGCCCACCCCATGGTCGATATGGACGATGTAATCACCGATATTGAAGGCACTGAGGTCATTGAGCGTAAGCTGTTCCGACTTTTCCACCGTCCGCCGGATCCGTACCCGATGGAAGCGGTCGAAGATTTCATGGTCGGAATAGCAGCATACCTTGTCCTGATTGTCGATGAAACCCGCATGGATCACCTTTCCTTTCACGAATTCCGGGAGCAGGGCATGCTCGTCCTGCAGGATGATGGAGCGAAGACGTTCCAGTTGCGCCTCTTTCTCACCGAAGATCCGCACCTTGTATCCGTTTTCCATCCTGGTCCGGATATCGGACAGCAGCAGCTCGAAATTCTTGTTGAAGACAGGCTGCGGCGTGATATAGAAGACGATGCTTTCCTCATTCTGCCGGGAAAGGGGAATATCCAGGTACACATGGCGGAAACCGACAAGGTCTTCGAAAAAGGACCGGTCCCGATACATGTCGGAAGAATCCAGCCAGACGGTCGTATCCTTTTTCAGGAGCGTCAGGATGCTTACCCCGCCTTCGTCCGGATTGTCCGCGACGATGTCCGGATAGATATCGGCCTTGTCCACCGTCTCCTTGGAAAGCTGGGTGTTGCAGTCGAAAGTATGGATCCTTTCCACTTCGTTTCCGAAGAAAGTCAGGCGGTAGGGATATTCCAGGGAATAGGAAAATATGTCGATGACTGCGCCGCGGATGGCGTATTGACCCGGTGCCGATACGAAATCCACCCGTTCGAACCCTTGTCCGGCCAGCGTCTCCTTCAGTTTTTCGTAGCTGATTTCTTCGCCGCTCCGGACGGTCAGGAGTGCTCCGGCAATCTTTTTTTCATCCGGAACCGCTTCTTCCAAGGCCTCCGGATAGGTGACGATGAAGACCGGACCCTCGCCCGGATCCAGGATCTTGCCGACGGCCGCCGTCCGCTGGACGCCCAGCGAAGACTTGTAATTGCTCCGTTCCACGGCACCGCCGCTGTCGGGCAGGAAGAAGACACGGTCCCCTTCCACCAGATTGTACAGGTCGGAAGAGCAGTATTCCGCCGCTTCCCGCGTAGGAAGTACCACCAGATGAGTCCCTTTTCCGGCCGCCTCCGACAGGACGAACCAGCGTGCAGACAAGAACAGTCCGCTGCAGAACGTTTCCCTGGAGGAATTCACCCTGCGGCGGAGCATCTCTGTCGATGACGTGCTTATCAACATATTGCCCAAAATGCCTGTTGAAAACCTGTTGATAACCCTGTTCATGGAGATGTGGATAACCTGCCCGCAAATTCCCGCCCCGGTTTTCCACCGGTTATCAAGACGGAAATCACAGTGTTTTCAACAGTTTTCAAGGAGCTATGTAGGATGATTATCAGTTGTTTATGAGGTTTTCAACTTTTCCACACAAACATTATCATCATCCAATTTCAAATAAAATAAACTATATTTGTAACTGGAAAGACCGGACCCTGACGATGAGCGAATTCGACCCCCGCAGCACAACAGACCGCAAAGATAATGAATTGGACGGAATTATCCGCCCCCAGGAACTGGATGATTTCACCGGACAGAAGGAAATCGTTTCCAACCTGCAGATCTATATCAAGGCCGCGAAGATGCGCGGCGAAGCCTTGGACCATACGTTGTTCCATGGTCCTCCGGGCCTCGGAAAGACCACCCTCGCCCACATCATCGCGAACGAGATGGGCGTGAACATGAAGGTCACGTCCGGACCCGTCCTGGCCAAACCCGGCGACCTGGCCGGTCTCCTGACCTCGCTGGAGAAGGGGGACGTGCTGTTCATCGACGAAATCCACCGCCTTCCCCCGGAAGTGGAGGAATACCTGTACTCGGCGATGGAGGACTATGTCATCGACATCATGATCGACAAGGGACCGGGAGCCCGGAGCGTCCGCATCGCCCTGAATCCTTTCACCCTGGTGGGAGCCACGACCCGGAGCGGACTGCTGACCGCCCCTCTCCGGGACCGGTTCGGCATCAACTGTGCGCTGGAATATTATGATACGGAGGACCTTCGGAAGATCGTCATCCGCAGCGCCACGATCATGGAAATAGAAATCGACGGAGATGCGGCTTACGAAATAGCCCTTCGCAGCCGCGGTACCGCCCGTATCGCGAACGCCCTTCTCAAGCGGGTGCGCGATTTTGCGCAGGTGCTGGGGGACGGGCGCATCGACCTCAATATCGCCCAGTTTGCCCTGAACAAGCTTAAGATCGACAAGCGGGGACTGGATTCCATCGACCATAAGATCCTCCGGACCCTCATCACGACCTTCAAGGGAGGCCCGGTGGGACTGGGAACCCTGGCGACTTCCATTTCCGAGGATGCCGGTACGCTGGAGGAAGTCTATGAGCCTTTCCTCATCAAGGAAGGCTTCCTCATCCGCACCCAGCGGGGCCGCGTCGCCACCGAACTGGCCTATGCGCATCTGGGCATGGAAGCGTACCTTCCCCAGCGTCGGTACACCCCTGACGACAACGGTTTACTCTTTTGATATGAAAAGATACCTCATGACTCTTTTGCTGGCGCTGGCAGCGGTGCCGGCCTTCTGCTGTACTTCCGTCATCATCAGCGGAAAAGTCCGTGCCGACGGGAAACCGGTCATGTACAAGCACCGGGACACCGGGCATAAGACGAACGATATCAAGTGGTTCCAAGGGGAGAAATACAGTTTTATAGGCCTGGTGAACACGGACGGTCCGCTGGAGCCGGAAGTCTGGGCCGGAACCAACAGTGCCGGATTCTGCATCATGAATACGGCGACTTACGACCTCAAGGACGATGATGTCCCGGCGGAGAAAATGGACCGGGAGGGATACTTGATGTATCGGGCGCTGGAGGTGTGCGCGACCGTGGAGGACTTTGAACATTTCCTGGATACGCTTTCCAAGCCGATGGGGGTGGAAGCCAATTTCGGCGTGATCGACGCGAAGGGCGGCGCCGTCTATTATGAGGTGGACAACTGGCGCATCCGGGCCCGGTACGACGTGAATGAGGAAGAGAAGGGGTACCGCGTGGTGACGAACTTCACCTGGCAGGGCCGTGAAGCGGATCACAAGGGGGTGGACCGGTACGAAAAAGCGTCCCGGCTCCTGGAGGAAACCTGCATTCCCATCTCCGAATGGGACCATGATTTCCTGATCAACAAGATTTCCCGGAGCGGTGCGCCCATCCTCCGTCCCATCACCACCGCCGCCATCGTTTTCGAGGGCGGGACGATGTGGGCTTCCCTCGGTTTTCCGGACAAGAATCCGTATCGTCCTTATACCGAAAAAGGGATGAGACTGTAAGAAAAAACCGATAAGTCCTATATTAAATTGGATATATCCTGTTTTTTGCGTAAAATTGCAAACTATTTGAAATCATACAACAATAATCCTTAACCAATATGGCCGATACTAAACTTATCTCCAAGATTCCGGAAGGGCCCCTCGCCGAGAAATGGTCGAAGCGCAAGGCCGAAATCCGGATCGTCTCTCCGAACAACAAGCGGAAGCTCGAGGTGATCGTAGTGGGAACCGGTCTTGGCGGTGCGTCTGCAGCTGCGTCCCTGGGCGAGCTCGGATACAATGTCAAGATTTTCTGCATCTCCGATTCTCCGCGCCGGGCGCATTCCATCGCCGCCCAGGGCGGTATCAATGCCGCGAAGAACTACCAGAACGACAACGATTCCATCTATCGTCTGTTCTACGACACCATCAAGGGCGGTGACTACCGTTCCCGCGAAGCCAACGTGTACCGTCTTGCCGAGGTAAGTGCGGCGATCATCGACCAGTGCGTGGCCCAGGGTGTTCCTTTCGCCCGTGAGTACGGCGGATATCTTGCAAACCGTTCCTTCGGCGGCGTGCAGGTGTCCCGTACCTTCTATGCCCGCGGACAAACCGGCCAGCAGCTTCTCCTCGGTGCCTATGCGGCCCTGAACAAGGAAATCGCCGCCGGTACCGTGAAGAGCTATCCGCGCCACGAGATGCTGGACCTCGTCGTGATCAACGGCCAGGCCAAGGGTATCATCGCCCGCAACCTCGTGACCGGTGAACTGGAGCGCTTCGGCGCCCATGCCGTGGTCCTCGCCACCGGCGGTTATGGAAATACCTATTTCCTCTCCACCAACGCGATGAATTCCAACGGTTCCGCCGCCATGCAGGCCTACCGCAAGGGCGCTTTCTTCGCGAACCCCTGCTTCGCGCAGATCCACCCGACCTGTATCCCGGTCCACGGTGACCAGCAGTGCAAGCTTACGCTGATGTCCGAATCCCTCCGTAACGACGGCCGTATTTGGGTTCCGAACAACATGGAGGATGTCATCAAGCTCCGCAAGCACGAAATCAAGCCTTCCCAGATCCCCGAGGAGCGCCGCGATTACTACCTGGAGCGTCGTTATCCGGCTTTCGGTAACCTGGTTCCCCGTGACGTTGCTTCCCGCGCCGCCAAGGAGCGCTGCGACGCCGGCTACGGCGTGAACGAGACCGGTCTCGCCGTCTTCCTGGATTTCGCCGACGCCATCAAGCGCCTGGGTCACCAGCGCGTGGAAGAGCGCTACGGCAACCTCTTCCAGATGTACGAAAAGATCACTTCTTCTTCCCCTTGGGAGGAGCCGATGATGATCTATCCGGCCATCCACTACACCATGGGCGGTCTCTGGGTGGACTACGACCTCCAGACCACGATCCCGGGTCTGTACGCCATCGGCGAAGCCAACTTCTCCGACCACGGCGGAAACCGTCTCGGCGCCTCCGCCCTTATGCAGGGCCTGGCCGACGGTTACTTCATCCTTCCGTACACCATCGGCGACTACCTGTCCCACAAGTTTGCGGAGCCCAAGACCGACATCAACGCCCCCGAGTTCGCCGAGGCCGAGAAGAAGGTCCGCGAGCGCATCGACAAGATTTTTGCCGTCAAGGGTACCGAGACCGTGGACAGCATCCACAAGAAACTCGGCCACATCATGTGGGAGTATGTGGGCATGGCCCGCAACGAGGCCGGCCTGAAGAAGGCCATCGAGGAAATCGAGGCCCTTAGAAAGGAATTCTGGAAGACTGTCCGCGTTCCCGGAACGAACGAGGAATTCAATCAGGAACTCGAGAAGGCCCTCCGTCTCGTGGACTTCTTCGACATCGGTGAGCTGATGGCGCGTGACGCCCTGCATCGCCGCGAATCCTGCGGCGGTCACTTCCGCGAGGAAATGCAGACGGAAGAAGGCGAGACCAAGCGTGACGACGAGAACTTCATGTATGTGGGCGCCTGGGAATACAAGGGCGAAGGTCAGGAACCGGAACTCCACAAGGAGCCGCTCAAGTACGAGAACATCAAGATTGCGACCCGTAACTATAAAGACTAACGACGATTATGGAATATAACGTGAAAGTGTGGCGCCAGAAAAACGCCAAAGCCAAGGGTCACTTCGAGACCTATCATGTCACCGATGTGGAGGAGGACGCCTCCTTCCTCGAAATGCTGGACATCCTCAATGACCAGCTCATCCGCCAGGGTGTGGAACCCATCGCCTTCGACCACGACTGCCGCGAGGGTATCTGCGGTGCATGCTCCCTGTATGTGGACGGCCGCGCCCATGGTCCGGACGACCAGGTGACTACCTGCCAGCTCTTCATGCGCCATTTCAAGCCGGGTGCCACCATCACTGTGGAACCCTGGCGTTCCGCCGCCTTCCCGGTGATCAAGGACCTCGTCGTGGACCGTCGAGCCTTTGACAAGATCCTCCAGGCCGGCGGTTTCGTTTCCGTCCGTACCGGTGCCGCGCAGGATGCCAATACCATCCTCATCCCGCACGATGACGCGGAACTGTCCATGGATGCCGCCGCCTGCGTCGGTTGCGGCGCCTGCGTCGCCACCTGCAAGAACGGTTCCGCGATGCTCTTCGTGGCCGCCCGTGTGAGTTCCCTCGCCCTGCTGCCGCAGGGTAAGCCGGAAGCCGCCCGCCGCGCCCGCGCCATGGTCGCCAAGATGGACGAACTGGGCTTCGGTAACTGCACGAACACCCGCGCCTGCGAGATGGAGTGCCCGAAGCATGTCACCATCGACCACATTGCCCGCCTGAACCGCGAATATCTGAAGGCCCGCTTCAGCGAGTAATCATCGGAATACCTCAATAGGATTACCGCAGGAATCAATCGGTTTCTGCGGTATTTTTATGCATCTTACGATTTGATAGGCTAAATCTTGGAAGTCCGGAATAATAGGCCTTGCAGGTATCTGGAGAGGAAAATAGAGGTAAAAAAGAAATAAATGGACATTTTATTAAAAAAAATTATTATTATAGTTTATCAGATGAATTGAAATATTAATAACATTTTTTTAGTATATTTCGGAAAAATAATAGAAAATTATATTCAGATAAGCCGTAAGAACTTAACTATTCGTAAACTGTGAGCTACCAGACGGATTTGCAAAATTGAATTTTGTTTTCAAACTTTGCATCCGCTGTCGTTTTACCCAAACGACTATAGTAGTGTATCAGGTACAAAACAGAAATAGTTTGTATCAAAATATTTATGTTTAACTAATCTATTACTTATGAAAAAAGTAAAGCTTATGATCGCATCGTTGATGATTCTGATCGCGGGCTCCGCTTTCGCGCAGAACATCAAGGTGTCCGGTACCGTTACGGACAGTAATGGTGATCCGGTTCCCGGTGCGGCCGTCATGCTCCAGGGAAGTTCCACAGTGGGAACGGCAACGCTTGCGAACGGTACGTATTCGCTCTCTGTTCCCTCCAACGGTACGCTGGTGGCTTCGTCCGTAGGTTACAAGGATGCAATTGCCCCCATCAATGGAAAGACGGTCATCAATTTCGTCCTTGAGGACGATGCCGAAGTCCTCGAGCAGGCCATCGCGGTGGGCTATGGTTCCGCCAAGAAAATCAGCTCCATCGTGGGTTCCGTTTCGACCGTGAATTCCGAAACCATCAAGAACGCTCCGTCTTCCTCCGCCCTCGATCAGCTCCAGGGCCAGGTGGCCGGTCTGTCCGTTCTCTCCTATTCCGGTATTGCCGGTGATAACGCGGTGAGCATGACCCTCCATGGCGTCGGTTCCCTCGAGGCCAGCACTTCCCCGCTCTATGTGATCGACGGTATTCCTTCCTCCAGCACCGCTGTGATGAACATGAACCCGAACGATATCGAGAGCGTCAGTGTCCTGAAGGATGCTTCCGCTACTTCTATCTATGGTGCCCGTGCCGCGAACGGTGTCGTGTACATCTCCACTAAGTCCGGTTCTTACAACACCAAGGCTTCCGTCACCTATCGTGGTCAGTGGGGTGTTTCCACCCTCGCCGACACCTCTCTGTATGAGAGCATGATGAGCAGCACCGAACTGATGGACTTCTGGGTGCGCGCCGGTATCCACAGCCAGGAATGGATCGACAATACCTACCTGAAGAACGGATACAACTACAACACCCCTTGGTACAAGTACATGATGGATCTGTGGAACCCGCAGTACCAGAACGACCTCACCATCGAGGGCGGCGGTTCCAAGGTTGCCTATATGCTGGCTGCCTCCCAGTATCATCAGAAGGGTTATACTCCTGGTAACTTCTTCGATCGTTACACCCTCCGTTCCAACGTGCAGGCTCACCCGCTTGAGTGGCTCAAGACCGGTGTCAACCTGAATCTCAGCCTCTCCAACACCCAGCAGAATCCGAACTGGGGTTCCGCGGCGAACGGTATGTCCAACTACACTTCCGGTGGTCTCTCCTACCTGCTGATCCCGATGTATCCGGCTTTGGACGAAGACGGAAACGTCTATGAGAAGAAGTTCCCTGGTCAGAACAGAATCACTCCGACTTACTACATGGAGAATCATATCGACCAGTATGACCGCTACGGTGCAAATGGTAACGTGTTCGTGGAAATCGAACCCATCCGCAACCTCAAGTTCGTTTCCCGTGCCGGTGTGGACGGTTATATCCGCCTGAATAACCGGGAAACCACCCCGTCTTATGTGCAGGCCAACGGCGGCACCGCCAGTGTCCGTCACTCCAGCGCGCTGGAATATGCCGCGAACATCACCAATACCGCCGAGTATTCCTTCCAGATCACGGATGACCACAAGTTCAGTGTTCTCGCCGGTCACGAAGGTGTGAAGAATTACTATACTTACTTCTACGCCCAGTCCTCCGGTCAGACCGATGACCGTCTGGCCCGTATCGACGACGGTACCGCCGACTCCCGCGGTATTGGCGAGAGCTACACGGAAAGCCGCTTCCTCTCTTTCTTCGGTCACGCCGACTACACGCTGATGGACCGCTACATTTTCGATGTCACCGTTCGTAACGACGCTTCTTCCCGTTTCGGTAAGGATGTCCGCCATGCGACCTTCTGGTCCGTCGGTGGCATGTGGAAACTCAAGAAAGAAAACTTCCTGAGAAATGTCCGTGCCGTCAATGACCTGAACCTGAAGATCAGCTACGGTACCCAGGGTAATGCCGGTATCGGTGATTACAGCCACCTCGGTCTGGTCGGTGCCACCGCCAAGTATGCCGATGGCAACGGTATCCATGTCGCCCAGCCGGCCAACTCCCACCTCACCTGGGAGCGTCAGGGCCTGTTCACCACTACCCTCAGCGGCCGTGTATTCGATTTCCTGGACTTCGACCTCGAGTACTACATTAGGAAGACTTCCTCGATGCTTCTCGACGTTCCCCAGCCTTATACCGCCGGTATCGACGAAGCTACCAATAACGTAGGCAGCCTCGAGAACAGGGGTGTCGACGTAACCCTCGGCATGGATCTTCTCCGTGGCCGTGACTACTGGATGCGTTTCAACACCACCTTCAACTACAACGCCCAGAAGGTGACCGAGCTGTTCGACGGCAAGCAGTCCTGGCCGATGTACAGCTACATGATCGCCTATGTGGTCGGAAGCCCTGTCATGTTCTACAACCCGATTTTCGCCGGTATCGATCCGGAAGACGGTATGCCCATGTGGTATGTCCCGGGTGAGAATCCTGACGTGACGACCATGGACAAGACCACGAAGGTCTTCGACGAAGAGGGTCTGACCCAGAATACCGGCAAGAAGCGCTATGCTCCGATCAACGGTGGTTTCAGCCTCTCCGGTGGCTGGAAGGGTCTCTCCATGCAGGCCGACTTCTCCTATGTGCTCGGCAAGTACCTCGTTTCCAACGACGGTTACTTCTATGCCAACCCTGCCAACTTCTCCACGATGAACACCAACAAGGCGGTTTCCGACTTCTGGACTCCGGAAAACAGGGATGCCAAGTGGCCGGATTGGTCCAAGGGTGCCGTGATGCAGTTTGACTCCCATCTGCTCGAGAATGCTTCCTTCCTCCGTCTGAAGAACCTCCAGATCGCTTACAGCCTTCCGAAGGTCATTCTGGGCTGGCAGAACGTCGTGAAGGACTTCAAGATCACCTTCACCGGACGTAACCTCCTCACCTTCACCAAGTATACCGGTATCGATCCGGAAATCAACTCCAACCTCACCTACGGTGTGGGCGGTAACTCCAAGCAGTTCCTGGGCGGTATCGAGGTTAAGTTCTAACGGATAAAACAGAACGAATATGAAAAAGATCATCAACATACTTGCGCTCGGCGCCGTTGTCAGCCTGTTTGCTTCCTGCGATCTGGACCTAATGCCTAACAACGCCATCGCTTACAATCCTGAACAGATTGTGGAGAGCGCCAGCGACCTCACCGGTTTCGAGAACGGCATGTTCGCCTATTTCCGCGGTACGCAGTACGGTGTTTATAACATCGCTTCCGAGGTTATGTGCGACGGTTTCAATGCCATGGCCGATTTCGGCAACAACTATGGATCCATCCATCGTACTGACAATTCTTTCTCTGCCACGGATTATGATGCCGAGGACCACTGGGAGAATATCTATCATGCCATCATGCGTTACAACGTCGTCATCAACGGCCTGAAGGTCAACGTTCCCGCTGATCTCCAGAAAGCTGCCGCCGTTGTTCGCGGTGAGGGTTATTTCTTCCGTGCCGATTCCTATCTGCGTCTCGTCCGCCTGTATGGAAAGGCCTATGCGCACAGCACTCCGTCTTCCGACCTGGGCGTTCCCCTGGTGCTCGAATATGACCAGACGGCCCGTCCCGCCCGCAATACCATCCAGGAAGTCTATGACCAGATCAAGGCCGACCTCGATTCCGCTGCCGTCCTTCTGGCCGGTGTTCCCGGTAAGGTCCGTGCCCAGAAGCCGACCATCGATGCCGTCAACGCCCTGTATGCCCGTTACTATCTGGATATCAAGGATTACAGCAACGCTGCCAGCTATGCTCAGAACGTGATTTCTTCCGCCGCGGGTTATGCGCTCTCTTCCACTGCTGAAGCCATGCAGAAGGAGTGGATCAACGATGAAGGCAACGAGCCTGTCCTTCAGCTCTATGCCACTTACGCCGAGCGTCCGAACCGTAACTATGATGCGTGGACGAATACCGGCCGTGATCCGGAGCATGGGGACTATTTCCGTCCTTATTTCATCCCTTCCAACAACCTGATGAAGCTGTATGAGGAGAATGACCTTCGCCTGGCACAGTGGTTTGACAAGGGTGATTACGAGGTATTCTTCAACAGCGATTATCATAGCGACCTCTTCTATGTCTTCACGAAGTACCTGGGCAATCCTGCCCTTCGCTCCACTCCGGAGGCCGTGCCTGACGGTTACCAGGCCGTGAAGCCCATCCTGATCAGCGAAATGTACCTGATTGCCGCCGAGGCCAACCTGGCTGCCAACAATACTTCCGCTGCGAAGACTGCCCTTAACGCCCTTCAGACTGCCCGTGGCGCTTCCGCTACGGATGCGAATGCCGCCAATATCCACAACGAGTGGTTCAAGGAGACGGTTGGACAGGGCTACCGCATGGTGTGCCTGAAGCGTTGGAACGAAGGTTTCAGCAGCCGGCCTGGCCAGGCCGGTGCCGTGGCTGCCGGTGCGCTGGCACAGGGTGCCGCCTATGAGACCAAGTCCCTCCCGGCCGGAGACTTCCACTATCAGTGGCCGATCCCGTCCCACGAGTTCGAGGTGAACGACAATCTGGTCCAGAATCCCGGCTACAGCGCTGCAGAATAATCATATCCTTAAAAAAGTTCGAATATGAAATATTTAGCTAAAATATGCATCGCGGGTTTAGCGACCCTTTCCCTGGCGGCCTGCTCGCATGTGGCCCAGTATCACGGTGAGGATTTCGTGGCTTTCAAAGGCTCTTCCTACAACATCAAGGAGAGCGCCGGCTCCATGAAGATTGGCGTCACTGCCTATCCTCAGAGTGGAAATCCCAACACGACCGTTTCCTTCAAGGTTGTGGAAAAAACGGCCAAAGCCGGAACGGACTTCTCCGTTGAACCTGCCTCTGGTGTCCTTACTTTCGCTGGGGATTCGATCCAGTATATCACGGTCAACGTGGTGGATCACGACGGCGTCTATACCGGCGACCTCGATTTCTCCCTCCAGATCGAAAGTGCGACGAACAATTATTCCTTCCCTCACTACAACACCGTATCGATCAAGATCAATGATGAGGATCATCCGCTCCTTGACCTGTTCGGCTCCTATACGATGGGTGGTGTCATCCTGGCTAACAGCGGTTACACCAATGGCAGTTGGGACATGGAAGTCAGTGCCTACGAAGGCGATGTCACCCGTATTTGGATGGACATCACCGCTCCGATCTTCTCGCCGGATTTATATGGAAGCAACTTTAAGAAGAAGCCGAACGTGTATGCCGAGGTTTCTGAAGACAAGAGCACGATTTCCATTCCGTATCCTCAGGAAACGGCTGCTACACCCGACGACCTGTTCGGCGGCTTTACGCAGGACGACCATTTCTTCTTCTACAAATGGGACGACGAGGCCGGTGTGTTCCTGACCGAACCCGGACATGTTGTATTCACGAAGCAGGAAGACGGATCTTACGCGACGGAGGATTACTATGGCTTCGCCACACCGGATGCGACCGACGAACTGTTCTACTATTGGATGAACGTCTGGGATGGTTACTTTGTGAAAAAGTAATGATTGAATGCTCACGAAAAGGGCCTGTCCGCTTGCGGACGGGCTCTTTTTAACCGTTTTATAAGCGTATGAAAAAAATAGTTTTCCTGCTGCTGGGAATGATGGTTGTCTTCCCCGCTTTCTCTCAACCAGATAAGGATCGTTGGGCCTTCAAACCCAAGGATTCCTGGCCGTTCCTTTATGACGATTTCACTCCCGGGATCGTGTGTTCCGACACCGGAGACGATATCCTGACGGGAGACGTCAATATTTCTGTCCTGAACCAGAAACTGTATTACGTAAAGGGCGAAACGATCATGGAGGCGGACATGCTGAAAGTCTTCTCCGTGCGGGTCGGGGCGGAAGTTTTCGTAAACGTGGCTGGAAAACTGTACAAGGTTCTTTCGGAATCAAAAGGCGGTGCGGCGATCCTTGCCCGGTATCTCGATACGGAGGAAATGAACAAGACGAATATCGGATACGGCGTTTCCTCCTCGGTTGCCACTACACAGCGCGTAGCGGGGCTTGCTATGGACAGCAATGCCGGAATCAACATCAACCAGGCCATCGCTTCCAAAGAAAGCGGCAAGGAGATTCCCGTTGCCGAAAAATACTATATCCTGTTTTGCCGGAACCGGATTGTTCCGGCCTTGAAACGGGAAGTCATGGACATTCCCGGATTGGACAAGAACAAAGCCAAGGCTTTTTTCAAAGAACACAAAATCAAATGGTCACGTCCCGAATCATTGACGGAAGTGGCTGATTTTCTGACAGAAAACCTACTCTAGAATGATGAAGGACAAATTATTTCCGATGGGATGGGCTGCCGCGCTAATCCTGCTGACCGGCTGTCAGCAGGAAATGGTGACGGAAGTTGCGACCAAAGCCGCGTTCCAGGAACCCGAACAGGAAAGCATCTATGTCGCAGGAACGGCGAACATCCTTTTGGATGAAGAAACGGTCCAATGGATCGAGTCGGGAATGCCCGAGACCCGGGCTGCCGCCTCTTTCAACAACGCCGTGGGTGAAATCGGCATGAACCGTCTCGAACGGATCTTTCCGGATGCCGGCGAATTCGAACAGCGCTCCCGGGAAATGGGGCTTCACCGCTGGTATCGGATCCATTTCAGTCCGTCCGTCGAAAAGAACCAGGCCAGGGATATTCTCCGCCAGGTCGATGGGATCAAGGCCTTTGAACCGGTCGTCAAGGCCAAGAAGATGAATTATCCTTTCAACGACCCCCAGTTCGGTTCCCAGTGGCAATACCGGAATGATGGAAGCAAAACGGACTGGGTTGCCGGAGCCGACATGCAAGTCATTCCCGTGTGGCGGTATTTTACGACCGGCGATCCGGCCGTATCCGTTGCCGTCGTGGATGGTGGCGTTCAGCTCAACCATGAGGACCTGGCTGGAAACATCGATGCGACCAACAGTCATAACTTCGTCAATGACAGCGATTACGTCACTCCGAACGACCATGGGACCCATGTGGCCGGAACCATTGCGGCCGTCAACAACAACGGGCTCGGCGTGGTCGGTCTGGCCGGCGGTGATGCCGCCGAAGGGAAAAAGGGCGTCCGGGTGATGTCCTGCCAGGTTTTCTCGGACAACGGAAGCGGCGGTTTCGAGGCGGCTATCAAATGGGCGGCCGACCACGGCGCCGTCCTTTGCAACAATAGCTGGGGTTATGATTTCGGCAATGAAGACGGTACTTTCCGCGATGAGGAAGCCCGGGAAACCCACGAGTTCTTCCTGCAGCCCAACACCGGCGAATACGCGTCTGCCCTGAAATCGGCGATCGATTATTTTAACAAGTATGCCGGAGTCGATGCAAGCGGCAAACAGACCGGCCCCATGGCCGGTGGCGTCTGCCTTTTCTCCGCCGGCAACGACGGCAAGCCCTGGGGTTCTCCCGCCTGCTATTCGGGCGTGGTGGCGGTCGGTGCCATCGGTCCCCAGGGAGGCAGGGCCTATTATTCCAATTATGGCGATTGGGTGGACATATCCGCTACCGGCGGAGACGCCAACTACAGCCAGATTCTCAGCACGGTCATCAACAATGGATATGGCTCATACCAGGGAACCTCGATGTCTTGTCCGCACGCCACGGGTGTCGCGGCGCTGCTGGTTTCCTACTTCGGCGGCCCTGGTTTCACGCGTGAAATGCTCTTGGAAAGACTCCTGAAGGCCAAGAGTCCCACCCTGGTCCTGGATGTCCAGCAGATCGGCGTCATGATGGACGCCATGGCCTCTTTCACCTATGGCGAAGACCTGACTCCGGCGAAGGTGACGGATCTTTCCGCGACGGCCAAATCCAATACCGTGACCGCATCCTGGTCCGTAACCGGTTCGGGAAAGATACCGGCTGCCGGTTATTATCTGTTCTCCGGAACGGACAAGGACGCCGTCATGGGTTCCACGCCGGATAAAACCGGCAAGGGAGTCCGCAGGACCACCGTCATCTCCACGCCTTACGAAGTCGGTGAGACGGTTTCCCAGTCCATCCAGGGCCTTTCCTTCGAAACGCCCTACTGGTTCAAGGTCATCGGATTTGACAAGCAGCCGTCCTTCTCGGAGGAGTCGGAAATGTATTCCGTTACGACGCCGGCCAACAATCCGCCGGTCATCACCCCGTCCGAATCGACGGAAGGACTGGCGATCCGCAGTTTCGAGAGCAAGACCCTCTCTTTCGTCGTGACGGATCCGGACGACCACACGTTCACCTTGGAGATCACGCCCGGCTCAGATGCGGAAACCTGGTATGATACCAGTGCGGGAAAGACCGTCAGGATTGATGGAAACAAGGTGGATGCGGGTACGTATCACGCCCTGATCACTGCGACGGACCGGTACAAGGCGTCCAGCACCTATACGCTCACCTACCGGATCCTTCCCAACAATCCTCCGGTGGCCGTCAAGGATATCTCCGACATGATCCTGAGCGGACAAGGCGAACCGGTGGAGCTTTCCGTCGCGGAGTACTTTAACGATCCCGACGGAGAAACGCTTACCTACAGCGCCGTGAACACCTCGCCGGCCGTCCTGCACGCGACGGTCAATGCCGGCGTCCTCCACATTACGCCGATCGGTTTCGGCGCCTCTTCCGTGACCGTGACCGCGCAGGACGCCCGGGGGGAGAATGTTTCCATCACCTTCCGGGTCCTGGTCCGAAAGCCGGGAGTCGAGTATCAGGCCTATCCCAATCCGGTGTCGGACTTCCTTTATATCGCCACGGGCTTGAATGAGGAAAGCACGGACATCAAGGTGGTTTCCGCCACCGGCGCCACCCTTTGGGAAGGAACGGTCAATACCAGCGCCTTCGATCCGGCCAAGGTGGATTTCTCCACCTATGCTCCCGGACAGTACGGTCTTTTCCTCAAGTTCGGAGGAAAGGAATATTATGAAACCATCGTCAAAAGATAAACAACTATGAAAAAGTTTTTTGTTGTAGGTCTTCTTTCTTTGCTCTGGATCGGATCAAAGGCCCAGGATGCCATGCCGTTCCTCCGGATAGACCGGGACCCCGCAACCGCGGCGATGGGTGGCATACAGGCCATTTCCGGCCTTCAGAACCCGGGACTTGTCCCGTTCACCGGCAATGACGTCGTATTCAACTATCAACATTGGGCCCCTTCGACCGTACGGTCCGCCAACCTGAATCTGCTGGGCGCCCTCCGCCTCGGGGATAAAATGGGCATTATCCTCTCTGGCGCTTATCAAAACGGACGTCCGTACACGATGGTCGATGCTTCCGGAAATGCCGGAGATACGTTTACTCCGTCTGAGATGCTCGTCGGTGCCGGTTTCGGCTTTCGTTTCACGGAATCCCTGTCTGCCGGCGCCACCGTCCGTTTCGCCTCGGAAAAACTGACGGATAAGGATTCCTATACCGCCATCGCCGCCGATGTCCTGCTCACCTTCCGGAAGGCGGGACTGACGGCCGTCGCCGGTGTGGCCAATCTGGGTACCCCGGTCAAGTCCGGAAAACAATCCTTCTCCCTGCCGATGTCCGTCAAGGCCGGTGTCGGTTATGAGATCGCGTTGTCGGAAAACAAACTGAACATCGGAGCGGATGCGGACTACTTCTTCTCCGGTGGATTCGGCGCAGCGGCCGGTGCGGAGTTCGCATTCCAGGATATGGTCTTTGTCCGTGGAGGCGTCCATCTCGGTACCGCCACCTCTCCGCTTCCTACGCACATCTCCTTGGGTGCCGGCTTCAAATATTCCGGCTTCCACGTGGATCTGTGCTGGCTGACAGCCAATCAGGCGATCGGGAATACGCTGATGGCCGGTATCGGCTACCGCTTCTGACCGTTATTCCACTTCGAACGTGAATTCCTGGTAAACAGGGGTTCCGTCCTTCGTAAAACCCTCGGCGACGGCCTTGAAACGGCCGGAATAGCCGGGGGTATTGATTTCCACCCGGTAGTCGGCGCCCTCTTCCAGTTTCAGGACGGGGTGCCAGTACAGGAGCTGGCGGAGGTCCTGGCCTTCTCCCAGCGGGACCGCGCCGGTATAGGCGACCGGATAAGCCACCCCCTGGTAGTCCACGACGCGCACGTTGGAGGGGAAGTGAAGGGCCGTGACATAGTTCTTCTTGGTGATGAAGTTCACGATTCCGTTCACCGGAGTCTTGCCGATGACGATGGCCTGGTCGTAGATGTCGATGTCTTCGATGAGCATCGCGTCGAAACCGAGCAGGAGGTCCAGGTCGCTCAGGACCACGCCGTCCATCATCACCAGGATGTTGCTGGTATTGTCATACCGTTTGTTCAGGGCGTCGGAGTAGGTGAGGAACATCTTCGGCCGTCCGTTCACGTTCCGGAGACGAAGTTCCGGAATGATTTCCACGATGATTTCCCGGACGGACGGGAAACGCGTATAGTCGTCCAGGTGGTACCGGTGCGAGGCTACTGCGCTGAGCAGCAGGTCCTCCCGGTGGGTCATGAACGTTGTCAGGGTGTCGATGCGGAGCGCCTTTTCGGCCCTCAGGGCCGCTTTCCGGGCCATCAGCGGCGTGCGCTGCGCGGGGCTCAGCCGGAGTTTCGGGAGGTTGTCCAGCGTCGGATGGAGGAAGGGGCGTTCCATGTCGATATACCCTTCCTTCCGGTCCAGCTGGGACACTTCGCAGACGAGTTCCCGGTTTCCATAGATGTTGGAGGTATGGAAGCGGATGCGGTCGTCTCCGTCATTCCGTCCGATATACACGTCGGAAGGGGATCCGGCCGAGGAAAGCGTGGCGAAGGTGAGGTCTTCCTTGTCCCGCACGAGGGTGCCTCGGATCCGGGCGGAGATGATCTCGCCGTCGCTCTCGACGGACACCTCCCGGGAAAGCCGGACAGCGGCGGGAATCGCTTTCAGGAAGCGTTCCGGGGTGTTTTCCCGCCTGGCGGGAAGCACTTCGTCCTCGTGATAGACGGACAGGCTCACGGAAGCGAGCGGCCCGCCGTTGTGGAGGGTCAGGACCGCCGGCGCATTTTTCGGAAAACGCAGCCGCGTGGACAGCTCCACGGCCCCTTCCGGAGCCGTTGTCTCCGGTTCCAGGGCCTCATAGGCCGCTTCGTCCAGGATTTCGATTCCGTCGGCCACCCGGGCGGCGGACGTACTGTTGAATACGGTGAGGAGCCGGGATCCCGCCAGATAGGGCGTCCCTTCCTCGGCCGCATTGACCGCCGTATAGGCGATGAGGCGGTACGTTCCGGTCGGTGCCGTGACCGGAATCCGGAAGGAACCGGCACCCCGGCCTTCCAACAGGCCTATTTTGGCCGTACAGGCCGTTCCGTCGGTCGATACGAGTTCCAGGTAGGCGACGGCGCTTTCGTTGGAAAAACGGCCGTTTTTGTCCAGTGCGGAGAGCGCGCACCAGACCGCATCTCCGGCCAGGTACACGGGCCGGTCCGTCGTCACATAAACCCGCTCCACTTCTGCGGCGGAGCCCAGGAGGCCGGACAGGGCCAGCAAAATCAGGGATATCGTCTTTTTCATTCCGTTTCGCTCCAATAATCAGGTTTTTCCAGCGTACCGCCGCTCCAGGTGCAGTCATAACAGTTCCGGTCACCCCACCCATAGGGTCCTTCTTGCGTGGGATCGTAGCCTTCTTCATTCTCATCCAGGGGGAGGTAACCGGCTTCCAAGAGCAGGCCGTACTGGTCTGCGAGGGGATAGAACAGCGGCGTTTTCGGGACGGAAATGTAATACCGGCGGTCTAGGTAAGCCCGCTTTTTCACGGCCCGGGAGAAAAGCGCATACCCGAGGACCGTTTTGTCCGGGTTGCTTTCGCAGCGGAGGTTTCCGGCGATTTCCCCGGGGTTCGGGGTGAACAGGTTGTCTCCGCCGTCCGTGTTTTCGTCCAGGTTGCGGAGGAAGCGGTAGGTTTCCTTGGAGATGGTGCTCGCCATCACGCTGATGCAGTAGCGCCGGTGGTTGCGGGTGTCGCGCCGGGAGAAGCTCATGAGCGGGAATCCGGTGATGCCGGTTTCGGTGCGGTCGGTATAGTCAACCGGCACGGTCCGGTTTGTCGTGGTCGTTCTCCAACACCAGTACTTGGACATATCGACGGGGCCTTCCGTGATGAATGCGCCTCTGATCGTATAGCGGGGGTAGTAATCGACGTGGAACATCCAGGCCTCCTCGTAAGTCAGGAGGATATAACCGGTACCGTCTTTTCCTCCATCCACGCTGACTTCCACCGTGACCTCGTTGTCGTCGGCCACGAATTCGATATCTCCGATGACAGGCGGCTCCACGGTGCCGTTCCAATCGGAGGCATAAGTTTCCCCGAGGGCTTCGATGCACAGGCGGTAGCTGCGGTCCAAGGGGGCGTTTTCGGTCGAAATCGTGAAATAGGGGTAGGGGTACCGGGACGTTCCTTCATATTTGTTGCCGGCATCGTCCTCCACCCAGACACGGGCGGTGGAAACGTCCATCCACCGGTTGCCGGCATCTACGTTCCACAAGGAGAGAAGGGAGCTCAGATAAACGGTGGACGACCCTCCGATGCAGATGTTTCCATCTACCGCCAGCACCCCTTCCGGGGCCTCTTCCAGTTCCGGGTCGTAAGGATAGATGCAGGCCGCCACACTCAGGGAGGCCGCGAGTAGGGCAAGGATCTTTTTCATCAGAACAGGATGTTGAGGTTGATGTAGGGAATCTGGGTGGCGAAGACCGAGAGCATATAGCCCTGGATTGCGCCGTACGGATTGGCCTTGAAGAAAACCGAGTAGGGATTCTTCCGGCCCGTGACGTTGTACACGCCCACCGTGATGACCGTGTGGGCGATGGCTTTCAGGTAGTGGCCCGGGTCGATGTTGAAGGCGACGTCGGCCCTGAAATAGTCCGGGATCCGGTACGCGTTCCGCTCCGAGTAGGCCATCCGGTAGGTTCCGCCATAGTAATAGATGCCCATGGGAATCGTGACCGGGCGTCCGGTGGAATAGTCCAGGTTCACCGAGAAGCTGTACCGGTGGGTGAGGGCGAAGTTCGTCACGAGCTTGAACTCGTGCGGTTTGTCGTATGGAGCGTTGTACCAGTCGCCATGGGCCAGGGCTTCGTAGCCGCGGTCACCCATTTCCTTCTGCCGGGCCCGGGAGTAGCTATAGGACGCCCAGCCGGTGATCTTGCCGGTGGTCTTGCGGGCCATCAGTTCCACGCCGTAGGCGCGGCTCTTGACCGGAACGAGGTCGTCCGCCAGGTCCGGATTCATGGACAGGCTCGCTCCGGGCAGGAAATCCAGGGCCCGGTAGGCCTGCTTGAAATAAGTCTCCAGGGAGAAGTCGATACCGGTATTCAGCTCCGTCCAATAGGCGCCCGCCGCTGCCTGCCAGCCCCAAGTGGGCCGGATCCGGTCGTCGCTGAGTTTCCAGGTGTCCATCGGAGAAACGGCGGATGTATTGGAAATCAGATGGATATACTGGGACAGGGAATTCAGGCCGGCCTTGAAGGAGAGATTCTCGGCAGGGGAGTATTTAAAGGCGAACCGGAGGTCGGGAAGGCCGTAGAATTTCCGGCTGTTGAGGGCATAGAAGGCCGACAGCCGCACCCCGGCCTCGAAAGACAGTTCGTCCGAGGGCTTCCAGTTGTCGGAGAAATAGACAGCGGGTTCCAGGGCCATCTCGCGGGGTAGCATGCGGGCCTGGATCTTGGATTCCTCTCCGAAAGGGACCTGCGTGCCGGGGTCCAGGGCGTAACCGGTCAGGTGGACTCCCCAGGAAAGATCGTGGGAATCGCCGAGCGAGCGCTTGCGGTCCGCCCGGAGGAAGGCCTGCCGGATCCGGGTGTCCAGGTCATAGGCGCCGCCCACCCACTGGTGGGCCGACACGCGGTTCTTGTACTGGTCGTAACCGGCGCTCACGTTCAGCCTGCCTTCTTCCGTCCGGTGCATCCAGGCCAGGGATGCGTTGAGGTTCCCGTACCGGAAAGTCGTGTCGCCGCCGAACGAGAAGCGGTCCGTCGCGTAATAGGCGAAAGCGCGGAGGGTGTTGTCGTCATCGAAGCGGTGGGTGATGCCCAGGTTCGCATCCGTGAAGCCGGCGCTGCCGCCCGCATAGGCGCTCTCTTTCGGAAGATGTTTGAGTATCCAGTCGGAATAGGTGGTGCGCGCACCCGCGATGACGGAGGTTTTTCCCTTATGCAGAGGACCTTCCACATGGAGGCGGCTGGTCAGGAGGCCGATGCCCGCCGACCCGCGCCAACGCTGCATGTCCCCGTCCTTGCCGGTCACGTTCAGGACCGAGGAGACGCGTCCGCCGTACTCGGCCGGAATGGAACTCTTGTACAGTTCGATGCCGTCCACGATGTCCGGATTGAAGGCGGAGAAGATGCCGAACAGGTGCGAAGGGTTGTAGATGGTGTTCCCGTTGAAGAGGATGAGGTTCTGGTCGGCGCTGCCGCCGCGGACGTTGAATCCGCCGGAAGCCTCGCCCACGCTCTTGATGCCCGGGAGGGTCAGGACCGCCTTGATGACGTCTCCTTCCCCGAAGGCCGAAGGGATCTTGCTGACCGTCTTCACGCTCACCTTTTCCACGCCCATCTCCGTGTTCCGGTGCTGGGCCATGCTCTCGGCCGAGACAACGGCTTCCTTGAGCATCGTCACCTTGTCGGGCATCACGACATTCAGGCCGCCGTCGGAATGGACCTGGACGCGGAGGGCGAGGTCCTCTTTGCCTTCGGCGCTGAAATTCAGGACGTTCTCGCCGCCGGGAATGTTGATGCGGTACTGGCCTTTCCGGTCGCTGCGGGTGTAAGTCTTGGTGGCGTCGTCAAAGACGACCACCCCGTACAGCGGATCGCCGGTTTCGGCTTCCGTAATGGTGCCGCGGACGGTCTTCAGGGGCGTCCCCTTGTCCATGGAGGGGTCGCCGACGGTATAAACCTTGTTCCGGTAGGTGGCGAGAAGGGTGCTTTCCACATACTGGACGACGGTCGTATCTTGTTTCTGCTCGGCGAAATACCGGTCCGGCAGGCCGTTTCCGGTGCCGGGAAGGTCCGCCTCGGCGACCTTTCCTCCGGGGGCCGTGTCGCCATGGGCGTGCCAGGTGACGGCCTTGTAGTTCAGGGATGGGGCCCCGGGGGCCGCCTTGAGCCGTTTGTTGAGGTTGCGCCGGTTGATTTTTTTCAGCGCCCCGTTTTCCAGGACGTAGAAAGATTCCATCAGGAAGAAGTAGTTCGGAACATCCGGGTCGAACGCGGGATCCTCGTATCCGATGAGCAGCAGGCCGCCGTTGTTTCCGTCGAAGCGGAGAAGCTTCTTCACCCGCCGGAACAGGGGAGCCTCCCCGTCCCGGAGGATCTCGAAGAATCCCTCCTCCGCGTCCGGATAACCCAGGTAGCGGAGGTTGACGAACTCCTTGCGGTCCATCGTGAACCAGGCCACCTGGTCGCGGAACACGACCATGGGGCTGGCCTCTTCCAGGGGCTGGACCTGCAATTCCTGCTGGACCGCATCGACATTCATCAGGACGTCCTGGTACAGCTTTCCGTTGTACAGGACATCGCCCCGTTTGAATTCCTTGCGGTCCCAGTAATACGTTCCGTTGAATTTGAAAGGATAGAGACTCGGCAGCTTTCCGCGGAAGATTCCGGAGTAGGTGCTCTCGGACTCCTGGGCGGCGCTGCCGATTCCCAGTGCCAGCAGGGAAACCAGCAGCAAAAGGGTCTTTCTTACCATAGGAAATTGTTGAAAGGATAGCGGCCGGCATGGATTTCCGCCACCATCTTGTAGAGGTCGTTCCGGAGTTTGTCGATACCGATCTTCTCCTTCGCCGAAATGAAGATGCAGGGCGTTTTCTCCTGCGCGATCCAGCTGTTCTTCAGTTCGTCCAGGGTGCGGTTCTTCGCCTCCTTGGGCGTGAGGGAGAATTCGTCATAGGGCTCGTAGGTGTAGGCATCGACCTTGTTGAAGACCACGAAGACGGGCTTGTTGGCCGCGCCGATGTCCCTCAGGGTCTGTTCCACCACCTGCATCTGCTCTTCGAAATCCGGATGGGAGATGTCCACGACGTGGACGAGGATATCAGCCTCCCGGACCTCGTCCAGGGTGCTCTTGAAGGCCTCGACGAGCTGGGTGGGCAGTTTCCGGATGAAGCCGACGGTGTCCGACAGCAGGAAGGGGACGTTCTCGATGACTACCTTCCGGACGGTCGTGTCCAGGGTGGCGAAGAGCTTGTTCTCCGCGAAGACGTCGGATTTCGCAAGGAGGTTCATCAGGGTGCTCTTGCCCACGTTGGTGTAGCCCACGAGCGCCAGGCGCACGAGGCTGCCGCGGTTGCTCCGCTGGGTCGCCATCTGCCGGTCCACCTTCTTGAGGTCTTCCTTCAGCTTGGAGATCCGCTGCTTGACGATCCGGCGGTCCACCTCGATCTGGGTTTCACCCATGCCGCCGCGGGTGCCCATACCGCCCCGCTGCCGCTCCAGGTGGGTCCACATGCCGGCGAGTCGGGGCAGCATGTATTGATAATGAGCCAGTTCCACCTGCATCTTCGCGTAGGAGGTCTTGGCCCGCTGGGCGAAGATCTCCAGGATCAGGCTGGTCCGGTCGATGACGTCGCTGCACTCGATGAGCTTCTCGATGTTGCGCTGCTGCGTGCCGGTAAGCTCATCGTCGAAGATGACGTACTGGATTTCGTTCTCTTCGCAGTACTCCTTGATTTCCTTGAGTTTGCCCGTTCCGATGTAGGTGGCCTTGTCCGGCCGGTCCATCCGCTGCATGAACATCTTGTCACCGACGGCCCCGGCGGTTTCGGCCAGGAACTGGAGTTCGTCCAGGTACTCCTGGACCTTCCGCTCCCCTCCTTTTTCTAGGACGACACCGACGAATACCGCTTTCTCTGTCTTGTATAGGCTCATTCTCTCTTTAAATCGTTTACCTGGTCCAATCTTGCAAAATTACGCATTATTTTTCCCTTGGCAAAGGGTATAGACGAAGGTGGCGTCCGGAGAGACGACGCTTCGGAAGCGTGCCGCGGCGGCTTCGGGGGAAAAGAGCAGGTCCGGGAGGCGGTCGGAGAGTCCTTCTCCGGTCCATTTCAGGAAGGCCTCCTTGCGGGTCCAAAGCGTGCAGAAGGCCACTTCCGGCCGCTCTGCCGCCAGAATGGCCTCCCGTTCCCGGGGGTGGAAGCAATGCTCGAGGAGGTCCCTGTCCAGGGGGGTCGTCACCGTCTCGACGTCACATCCGACCGGAGCGTCGCCCACGACGCAGAGGGCGGCCCGGGAACAGTGGCTCAGGTTGAAGTGGATGTGGGGATAATCCCGGAGGAAGGGTTTTCCGTGGGGACCGAATGCGAGCACCGGCGGCTCCGTGATGCCGTACTCTTTCGCAAGCGCCTCCTGCAGCAGCAGGAAGGCGGCGAGGGAGAGTTTGCGGTCCATTTCGCGCAAAAAACGGAGTGCAACTTCGCGCCGCTGGGAACTTACTCGATTCAGTGCCAGGCCGATATCGAGTTCTTCCGGGTGAGTGTTCAGATAGATCACATTGCAAAAATAGAATAATTTATCTATTTTTACCAAATTGTTCGGCACATGCCGTCAGAAACACAAACAAATAGACCACAGATCGTCATGAGATTTCCTCTCTCTCAATGCCAGCAGGGCATTTATTATGCCTGCGTGACGTCTTCCGACACCCCTGCGAACTATCAGAATCCCGTCCTGTTCGACCTCCCTTCGGGCTTGGACCGGGAAAAAGTCCGGAGCGCCGTCTATGACGCCCTGTGCGCCCATCCGTCCCTGGCCTCCCGCATCGTCGTGGACGAGGAAGGGACCCCCTGGGTGGAAAGCGGCAGCTTCCTGCCTAAGGAGGAGGCGGTTCCGATGATTACCGTCCGTTCGTTGGACGAGGTGGAACCGGCCCTGGGTGCCGCCATGGACATCTACGGGGAACAGCTGTACCGCTGCGCCATCTATCAGGGGGCCGAAGGAGCCGCCTGGCTGTATGTCGATTTCCACCATGTGCTTTGCGACGGATTCTCCCTCGTGCTGATGCTGCGGGAGATCGAGCGCTGCTTCAACGGGAAGAAAGCTGCCGGTGAATGGGTCGATGGCGGGACCATCGCCCAGGAGGAAGAGGCGCTGCGGGCTGACGAGGCCCGGATGGCCGAGGTGCGGGACTGGTATGCGAAGACCTTCTGCGACGCGGCCGAGATGGATTCCCTGCCGCTGCCGCAGAGCACGCAGGCAGGTACGCCGTCCCGGATGAATTACAAGCATTTCCCGCTGAACATCGCCAAGGAAGACATCCAGGAGATCATGCGCAAATGGGATGTCGGTGAAAGTACGCTGATGCAGGCGGCCTGGGGCTTGCTCCTGGCGGCCTACAGCGCCGAGGACAAGGCCTCTTACTGCACCGTCTATTTCGGCCGCAGCGACCGCCGCACCCTGTCCACCGTCACGATGATGGTCCATACCCTGCCCGTGTTCGTCCAGGCGGGCGGGGACACACCGCTGGGCGATGTGTTCACGGCCCTTTCCGACCAGATGCAGAAAACCCAGGACATGCAGTTCTACGCTTATCAGGACGCCGTGAAGGATCTCGGCCTGAACAACCAGGTCGCCTTCGTGTACCAGGGCTCCGTCCTGAACAGCAAGCGCGGCCTGCATTTCGGGGAGAGTCCCGTGCATTACGAGAATCTGCGGCAGCCTGCGCCGGGCTGGAAGCTTTGTGCCGAGCTGTTCGAGACCGACGGCGTCTATTCCCTCAAGATCGCCTATGACAGCGCCGATTACGCGGATGCGTTCATGGAGGAGCTTGCGGGGAGCTACGAGGCGGTCCTCCATTCGATGATGACGGCAGAAACCGTGAAGGACCTGGAATACGCCACGCCGGAGCAGGTGAAGTGGCTGAACGGCCTGAATCCCGAGATCCAGTCTCCGGACGCCCTCCCGACCCTCGTGGAGCGTTTCCGCCAGCATGTTGCCGAGCGGCCGGACGACATCTTCTGCGTGGCCGGTGACAAGCGGCTCACCTTCGCCGAGGTGGACCGGCTTACCGACAGCATCGACCCGTCCTATACCGTCCGCTGCGGGGAGCGCGTGGTGGGATTCTCCGTCCCCCGCGACGAGAGGATGGTGCTGGCACCCCTTTCCATCGCCAAGGCCGGCCTCACGTCCCTTCCCCTGGACAGCAGCTATCCCGAGGAGCGGCTTTCCTTCATGAAAGAGGACGCAGCGGCCTATGACGGCGACGACGCCCTCGTGATCCTGTACACCAGCGGCACCACGGGGACGCCCAAGGGCGTGGTCCTCACCGAGAAGAATTTCCGCGTCTTCGCGGACTACAATACCCGGAACATCCACCTGGATGCCGGCTCGCGCTACGCCACCTATGCCGGTTACGGTTTCGACGCCTTCCAGATGGACCTCTGGAGCTGCGTCTGGGCCGGCGCGACCATTTACATCATCCAGGACGACATCCGCTTCGACCTCGCGGGCCTGAATGACTATCTGGCGAAGGAAGGGATGACCCACGTTTTCATGACCACCCAGATGGCCACCCAGCTGGCGCTCAATTTCCCCGACATCCCGGGCCTGAAGTGGCTGGGAACGGGCGGAGAGAAGCTCATGAGCCTGGACCCGCCGTCCTATGCCCTGCTCAACGCCTACGGACCCACGGAAGCGACCGTGTACGTGTGCAGCCACTATGTCGATAAGAACGAACCCAATATCCCCATCGGCAAGCCCAATGGCGACGTGGAACTGTTCATCGTCAACCGCTATGGGAAGCAGCTCCCCTGGGGCGCCTCGGGCGAACTGATCATCGCCGGACCGCAGGTGGCCGCCGGCTATCTGAACCAGCCGGAAAAGACGGCCGCGGCCTTCGTGGACTGGAATGGCAAGCGGGTGTACCGCACCGGCGATGTCGTCCGCTACCGCGAGAACGGGGACATCGAATTCGTGGGCCGGAAGGACGGCCAGGTGAAGATCCGCGGTTTCCGCATCGAACTCAAGGAAGTGGAGGCGGTCATCCGGGAGTTCCCGGGCATCAAGGACGCCACGGTGCAGGCCTTCGAGTATCCGACCGGCGGCAAATACATCGCCGCCTACGTCGTGTCCGACGAGAAGGTCGATGTCAAGGCCCTGAACGCCTTCATCATGGACCGGAAGCCGCCCTACATGGTCCCGGCTGCCACGATGCAGATCGACGCCATCCCGCTGAACCAGAACCAGAAAGTGAACCGCCGCGCCCTGCCCGAACCGGTCATCGGCGCCGGCATCGAGGCGGAGGAAGAATCCAACGCCCCGCTCAATGTCCTGGAGCAGCAGCTCAAGGACATGGTCGCCGCCGTCGTGAACACCGACGCCTTCGGCCTGACGACGGACCTCCGCATGGCCGGACTGACCTCCATCCTGGCGATCAAACTGGCCACGCAGATCTACAAGCGCTTCGGCGTCCAGCTGGATTCCAAGCTCCTCGCGGGCGGCGGAAGCCTCCAGACGATCGAGAATGAGATTCTTGCGCAGACCGTCCTTTCCGGGAACGTCGCGGCTCCCGCCGGATCCCGGGAGGAGGCCGCCGCGGACGCCGTCCCTGCGTCCGTCCCCCTGTCCTACTCCCAGACGGGCGTGTATTTCGAGTGCATGAAGAATCCGATGTCCACGCTGTATAACACGCCGATGTGCCTGCATCTTCCCGATGACGTCACGGTCGATGCCCTGCGCGCGGCGGTGCAGAAAGCCGTGGCGAACCATCCGGCCCTCTTTGTCCAGTTCACCACCGATGAAACGGGCGTCGTCCAGGTCATGGGCGACCGCGAAGCGCCGGTGGAGGTGGAGGAGTACACGATGACCGAAGAGGAGGCCGACGCCTTCCGCCAAGGCTTCGTCCACCCCTTCAACCTCGCGAAGGAGCGTCTCTTCCGCTATGCCATCATCAAGACCGAAAAGAACCTGTACCTGTACTGCGACATCCATCACCTGGTGTGCGACGGCTATTCCTACGACCTTTTCATCCACGAACTCTGTGACCTCCTGGACGGAAAGGAGATCGAGCCCGAGCTGTGCAGCTATGCGCAGTTCGTCACCGAGCAGAAGGCTGCCGAGGGGGGCGAAGAATTCGCCGCCTCCGCCGCTTTCTTCCAGGAGCGCCTCGCCGATGTGGAGAGCGTGACGGAAGTGGCACCGGACCTGACCAATCCCCGGCCGCAGGGAGAAAACGGCCGCGTGTTCGAACCCCTCGTGTGGAAAGACGCCGAGCAGCTGGCCAAGGCCCAGGGCGTCAATCCTTCCGCCGTCCTGCTGAGCGCCGTCTTCTACAGCCTGGCCCGTTTCTCGGGCAGCGACGACGTGTGCATCACCACCATCTCCAACGGCCGCAGCAACCTGAAGGTGTCCAATACCATGGGCATGTTCGTGAACACCCTGGCGCTCCGTGCGAAGATCGGCGGCCAGAGCGTGAAGGAATTCCTGCACGAAAGCGCCGCAACCTTCGAACAGACCCTCGCCCACGAAAACTATCCTTTCGCCCGCATCGCCGCCGACTATGACCTCAAGGCCGACATCATGTTCGCCTACCAGATCGGCGTCCTCAGCGACTACCGCGTGGGCGGAAAACCGGTGCAGGTCGATGAAACCATGGAACTCAACGTTCCCAAGTTCAAGATCGCCTTCTACATCACCGAGGTGGAGGGCAAGCCCTCCGTCGCCATCGAGTATGACAACGGCAAGTACAGCGAGGCCATGATGCAGAGCCTCGCCCGGAGCGTGGTGAAGGCCGTCAGCGCCTTTGCCGCCGATGCCGGGGCGCCGCTCCGCAGCCTGTCCTTGGTGGACAAGAAGCAGGCCGCCCTGCTGGACGGCTTCAACGTGACGGACGTGGACTATGACGCCGGCGAGACCATCGTCTCCCTGTTCCGTGCCCAGGCCGCCGAAACGCCGGACAATCTGGCCGTCGTGTATCATGACGTGCGGCTCACGTACAAGGAGGTGGACGAAAAGACCGATGCCATCGCGGCGCAGGTCCGGAAGATCGCCGGCGCAGGCCCCGAGACCGTGGTGTCCATTCTCATCGGCCGCAGCGAATGGATGGTGCTCTCCGCCCTGGGCGTGCTCAAGTCCGGCTGCGCCTACCAGCCGCTGGATCCCAGCTACCCCGCCGAGCGCCTGAACTTCATGATGAAGGATGCCGCCGCCAAGCTCCTCATCGCCGAGGAAGAACTGCTGGAGAAAGTCGATTACCAGGGACCGGTGCTGCTGACCAAGGACCTGGCCGATATCCGGCCGGAGCCCGGTGCAGCCGGCCGTTCCGCCAAGCCGGAAGACCTCTTCATCCTGCTGTACACCTCCGGGTCCACCGGCCAGCCCAAGGGCTGCCAGCTGGAACACCGGAACCTCGTGGCCTTCTGCCACTGGTACCGGCGTTATTACGGCCTCAAGCCCGGTGACAAGGTGGCCGCCTATGCCTCCTTCGGCTTCGATGCCTGCATGATGGACATGTATCCGGCGCTCACTACGGGCGCGGCCGTCGTCATCGTCGGCGACGACATCCGCCTGAACCTCCCGGATTTGAACAAATACTTTGACGAAGAAGGGGTTACGCACTCCTTCATGACCACACAGGTGGGCTGTCAGTTCGCCATGAACTGCGAGAACCATTCCCTCCGCCACCTCTCCGTGGGCGGAGAGAAGGTGCTGCCGCTCACCCCTCCGGCGAATTATCAGTTCCATAACGGTTACGGCCCGACCGAATGCACGATCTTCACGACCACCTATCCGATGAAGGAGTTCGAACAGAACGCCCCCATCGGCAAACCGCTGGACAACCTGCACCTGTTCGTCGTGGACAAGGATATGAACCGCCTCCCGCTCGGCGCCGTGGGTGAATTGCTGGTATCGGGACCCCAGGTGGGTCGCGGCTACCTGAATCTTCCGGAAAAGACGGCCGAGACCTTCATCGAGTGGAACGGTCTCCGCTGTTACCGGACGGGCGATGTGGTCCGCTATCTCCCGGACGGCAACATCCAGTTCGTGGGCCGCAGCGACGGCCAGGTGAAGATCCGGGGCTTCCGCATCGAGCTCAAGGAAGTGGAGGCCGTGATCCGGGAATTCAAGGGCATCAAGGACGCCACCGTCCAGGCCTTCGACTATCCCAGCGGCGGGAAATTCATCGCCGCCTATATCGTCAGCGACGAAAAGGTGGACGTACAGGCGCTGAACGCCTTCATCAAGGAGCGCAAGCCGCCGTACATGGTCCCTGCCGCCACGATGCAGATCGACGCCATCCCGTTGAACCAGAACCAGAAGGTGAACCGGCGCGCCCTGCCCGCCCCGCAGATCCAGGTCGAGGAGCGCGAGTACGTGGCTCCGGAAGGCGAGCTGGAGAAGCTCTTCTGCGACATCTTCGCCGGGATCCTGTCCCTGGACAAGGTGGGCGCCACGGACAATTTCTTCGAACTGGGCGGCACGTCCCTCATGGTGACCAAGGTCATCATCGAAGCCGACAAGGCCGGCAAGCATGTGGCTTACGGCGAGGTCTTCGACCATCCCACGCCGCGCCTGCTGGCGCAGTTCGTGAGCGGAGCGGCCCCGTCGGCGGAGACCGATACCGTCGTGGAGAGCTTCGACTACAGCGGCATCGACGCCATCCTGCAGCGGAATAACGTGAAGACCTTCCTGGAAGGGAAGCGGCAGTCCCTGGGCAACGTCCTCCTGACTGGAGCCACGGGCTATCTCGGCATCCACCTGCTGCGCGAACTGATCGACTCCGACGCCAAGACCATCACTTGCCTGGTGCGTTCCAAGAGCCAGGAGACCGCCGAACACCGTCTCAAGAACCTGCTCTTCTATTATTTCGAAACCTCGTTCGCGGACCTGTTCGGCAAGCGGCTTTTCGTCGTGTGCGGCGATGTCACGGCCGATTTCGGGAAGGCCATTCCGGAAGGGTATCCGGCTATCGACACGGTGTTCAATTCGGCGGCCAACGTGAAGCACTTCTCCAAGGGAACCGACATTGAGGACGTGAATATCGGCGGAGCCCGGCGCTGCGTGGACTTCTGCCTGCGTACGAAGGCCCGGCTCGTCCATATCTCCACCACGTCCGTGGGCGAGATCTGGATCGACCGCGGAGACGGCAGCCCGGTTCCCCAGCTGGACGAGCGGAAACTCTGGTTCGGCCAGTTCCTGGACAACCGCTACATCCATTCGAAGTTCCTGGCCGAGCGCCTGATCCTGGAAGCCGTCGCCCATCATGGGCTGAACGCCAAGGTGATGCGCGTGGGTAACCTGTCCCCGCGCAGCTCCGACGGTGAGTTCCAGGCCAACTTCAACTCCAACAGCTACATGGGTCGGCTCAAGGTGTTCCATATCCTGGGCTGCTGCCCGGTTGACAGCTACGATGAACCCACGGAGATGTCTCCGATCGACGAAACGGCGAAAGCGGTGGTGCTCCTGGCTTCCACGCCCAAGGAGTGCACGGTATTCCAGCCCTTCAACAACCATACGGAGCTGCTGGGCGACATCCTGACGGTGATGGAGAAGGAAGGCGGCTCCATGCGTTTCGTGGAGATCGGAGAGTTCCAGCAGGCCGTCGCCCTGGCCGGACAGGATCCGGAGAAGGCGAAGCTGCTGGCCGCCATGCTGGCCTACCAGGATGTGGCGCACGGACAGCGCGCCCTGACGATCGAACGGGACAACCGCTATACCTGCAACGTGCTGCACCGGCTGGGCTTCAGCTGGAGCGACACCTCCAGCGAGTATATTACCCAGATGATCCGCCAGATCGCCGCCTTCGGCTTCTTCGAGTGATTCCCGCCTTTTGCGTTGTCAAAAACAAATCCTAACTTTGCCGCCCGGAATTGAATCATGGATCCAACCAAGAAGAGAAGGGTTTCCCGCCTGTTCATCGTCGTAATCGCCGCCGTCCTGGTGGAGATTATCTCCATCGCGCAGTACGAACGGGTCAAGTCGGCGATGGAGGAGGAGATGGGCGTCCGGGCCCGGGTGGTCCTGGGTGCGATGGGCGCCGAAGTGGGACACATGATGGAACTCACGGAAACGACCATGCGGGAGAACCTGTGGAAAGTGAGGCAGGATCTCGAACATCCCGATTCGGCCTTCATCTCCCTGGTCTATCTGGTGGATGACAACCCCCATGTCGTCGGCGGTTTTCTGACCTTCGTCCCGGATTACTACCCTTCCAAAGGCCGCCTGTACGAGCCTTATGCCAAGAAAAGCGACGGCGTCATCACCCTGTCGCAATTCGCGGGAGAGGAGCATGATTATACCCAGAACGAGTTTTTCAAGCGGGCGCTGGAATCCGGACGGCCTTTCTGGTCGGAGCCCTATGTCGATGCTGCCGATTCCTCGGAGACCTTGATCACGTATGCGGCCCCGGTCCTGGACGGAAAGGGGCGGATCGCCGCCATTTGCGGCCTGGATATGGATGTTTCCTGGCTGGGAGACACCCTGAATGCCAGGCAGCCCTTCCCTTCGTCCTTCGGCCTCCTGTTGACGGACGACGGCGCGCTGGTCGCCGGTCCGCCGGAAAGCCGGACCTCCCGGGCCGATTTGGAAGCGGCTCTCGAGGAGATCCGGCATGGCGAGGGCCAGAACGACGGAAAGGAGATCTCCTACCGCAGTTACCAGATGGTCCGGGCTCCTTACTGGCAGGTCGTGCAAGTGTACCGTACCCAGGAGGTTTTCGCCCGTATCTGGAAGATGCGGCGGCAGCAGGTCCTGCTGGTGCTCCTGGGCCTGGCCATTCTCGCTTTCATGATCGAGCGTTTCGCCCGCAGTGAAGCCAAGCTCCGGGAAGCGTCCGCGGAACAGGCCCGCATGAGCGGCGAACTTACGGTCGCCCGGCGCATTCAGCAGGAAATGCTTCCCAAGACGTTCCCTTCCTTCGTGTATGGCTCCCTGGAGCCGGCCCGGGAAGTGGGTGGAGATATCTTCGACTTTTATACCCGTGACGGCAAGCTGTTCTTCTGCATCGGCGATGTGGCCGGGAAAGGGGCAGCGTCAGCCATGCTGATGTCGGTGGCCCATTCCCTTTTCCGCATGGTTTCCCGGACGGAGGAGGATCCTGCTCGGATTCTGTCCGTCCTCAATGCCGAACTTTGCCGGGGTAACGACAGCAACATGTTCGTAACCTTCTTTGTCGGCTGCCTGGACCAGTATTCCGGCGAGCTGGATTACGCCACGGCCGGCCATGAAAAACCGTTCGTTCTCGCGGAGGATATTACCCTGTTGCCCGCCAAGCCCAATCTTCCCCTCGGCGTTTTCCCGGACACGCACTTTGAGGGACAGAACTGCACGCTCTCTCCCGGCACGACGCTTTTCTTATACACGGATGGTCTGACCGAATCCAAAAACGTGGACCGGAAACAGTTTGGACGGGACCGGGTGGAGGCCGTTCTGAAATCCTTCATGAAATCCACGGACCAGTCTCCGGCTACCCTGGCATCCGTTTTAAGCAAGGCGGCCCATAATTTCGCCGGAACAGCGCCTCAGAGCGACGATCTGACGATGCTTGTTATCCGCTATGCACCGGAGGTCATCCTTCGTGATCAGATTACCCTGGTCAACGACATCGAGGAAGTGAGCCGGCTGAACGACTTCGTCAAGGCGTTTTGTGGACAGCTCGATATCGTCCCGAAGACGACGGCTGCCTTACGGCTCGCACTGGAAGAATCGGTGGTCAATGTCATTAATTACGCCTATCCTTCCGGGTACAAGGGTTCCGTGGATATCCTCGCCGAAAGTGACCGGAAGCAGTTGCGCTTTACCATTACGGATTCCGGCACACCTTTTGATCCGACGACCGTCCTGGAGGCCGATACGACCTTGGAGGCCGAGGACAGGCCGATTGGCGGGCTGGGCGTATTCCTCACCCGTAAGATGATGGATTCGATTTCCTATTCCCGCCGCCGTGGACAGAATGTTTTACTTTTAACCAAATATTTATGATGACTACATCAATTCAGGAACTGGACGGCAAGCTGGTCGCTACCCTTTCCGGGGAACTGGACACCGCCGCTGCACGGGAAACCGAGCAGGCTCTTCAGCCTCTTCTGGATAGTAAGGGGAAGCCTGTCATTATCGACTGTACTTCTCTGGAGTACATTTCTTCGAGCGGTCTCCGGATTCTGCTGGGCATTCTCAAGCAGAGCAAGGCGAGCGGTTCGAGCGTCGTGCTCCGGAATGTCAATGATGTGATTCGTGAGGTTCTGGAGCTCACGGGTTTTGTCAGTCTGTTTGAATTTGAATAGGCATGGTTTCCTATTTTACCGAGGACATTGCCTTCCCTTTCAAGGAAAAACGCCTGACTTCCCGTTGGCTTAAATTTGTCGCCGAGAGTGAATCTAAGCGCCTCGGAGATATTGCAATCATATTCTGTTCCGATCATTATATTCTGGATGTCAATATAAAATATCTGCAGCACGATTATTTTACGGACATCATCACCTTCGATTATTGTGAGGGGAACCGCCTTTCGGGTGATCTGTTTATCTCCGTGGATTCCGTTCGTGAGAACGCCTCTTTTTATGGTGTTGAATTCGCCGACGAGCTGAACCGCGTCATCGTCCATGGTCTCCTTCACCTGATCGGGTATGACGATCATACGGAGGAGGATATCGCCACGATGCGGGCCAAAGAGAATTATTATCTGTCTCAGCGTGGACTCATTTGACATCATCGTAATCGGTGGCGGCCATGCCGGCTGTGAAGCGGCGATGGCCGCTGCGACTTTAGGTTCGAGCGTTCTGCTTGTTTCGCCCGACTTGAACGGGTTTGCCAAGATGTCTTGTAACCCGGCGGTCGGCGGTATCGCCAAAGGACAGATCGTACGGGAGATCGATGCGCTGGGCGGATGGACCGGAATCGTGACGGATGCGGCAACGCTTCAGTTCCGGATGCTGAACCGGTCCAAAGGTCCCGCCATGTGGAGTCCGCGTGCCCAATGTGATAAACTGGCCTTCTCCCTGAAATGGCGCGAAGTCTTGTTAAGTAATTCTAACTTCACGGTTTACGCGGATTTGGCTGAAAATCTTCTCTTTGAGAACGGCGTTTTGACCGGCGTCCGTACGATTACCGGGGCAATTTTCCATTCTCATGCGGTTGTTTTGACGGCCGGAACCTTCCTGAACGGTCGGATGTTCATCGGGCAGCATTCCTTCGAAGGCGGACGGATCGGCGAGCCGGCGTCCTACCGGGTCTCGGATCAGCTCGCTTCTCTTGGAATTCCCACGGCCCGTATGAAAACGGGTACACCTCCCCGGATCGATGTCCGGTCCATCGACCTCTCTTCGCTTCCGCCCCAAGTTGGTGATGAGAATCCGGCCCGTTTCTCTTTCCTGAACCGCCCTTCGGCAATCCAGTCCGGGTCGCCCCAGATGGAGTGCTTTATTCTCCATACGAACGAAAAGGTCCATGACATCCTTCGTTCCGGCTTCGATCGTTCTCCCCTGTTTTCCGGGATGATCCATGGACGCGGGCCCAGGTATTGTCCTTCCATCGAAGACAAGCTGCGTACCTTTGCCGATAAGGATTCCCACCAGCTTTTCCTGGAACCGGAGGGCAGGACCAGTCCGGAATATTATCTTCAGGGGTTCTCTTCTTCCCTTCCCTTGGATGTCCAGTTGAGGGCACTTCATGCCATCCCTGGCCTTGAAAATGCTGTCGTTTTCAAGCCAGCTTATGCGGTAGAATACGATTATTTCGATCCACAGTATCTGCATTATTCTCTGGAATCCCGTGTCGTTCCTGGCCTTTTCCTGGCAGGACAAGTCAATGGTACCACGGGTTATGAAGAAGCCGCTGCACAGGGCTTGATGGCCGGTATAAACGCCCATCTTAAGCTTTCCGAGAAGGAACCATTTATCCTTCGCCGTGATCAGGCTTATATCGGCGTTTTGATCGACGACCTGATCAATAAGGGTGTAGATGAGCCCTATCGGATGTTCACCTCTCGGGCTGAATATCGGATTCTTCTTCGTCAGGACAACGCCGATCTTCGTTTGACTGCGCTTTCTCATTCGCTGGGACTTGCCTCTGAGGAGCGTTATGCTGCTGTCTGCCAGAAGCAGGAACAAATCGAAACGCTCTCGTCTGTGTGTGAAACCAAGAAAGTACGTGCGGATCTCGTTAATGATTTTCTAACGACGTTGGGTTCTACTCCCCTTACGGATTCCCGTAAGTTATCCGAGCTGATCGCTCGTCCAGAGATCTCTCTGGCGGATTTGCTGAAGATTGTTCCATGTGGAACATTCCCCGATGAGGTCGTCGAGGCGGTCGAGATTGCCTTTAAATATGCCGGCTATATTGAACGGGAGAAGCAGCAAGCGGAAAAGAACAATCGCCTGGAGTACATCAAGATTCCTGACGACTTTGACTTCAACTCCGTTCAGTCTCTTTCCATCGAGTGCCGCCAGAAACTGATGCGCTATCGTCCCGCGACCATCGCCCAAGCCTCCCGCATCTCCGGTGTCTCCCCCGCCGACATTGCAGTCTTACTCGTTTACTTCGGTCGATAGCACCTGTTCTTTGTTCCACGTAGAACATTTACTCCGGTAGAGGGTGTTATTTCGCAAACCGTCTCCGCTTCGCTCCGACCCCTCCCAAACGCGGCAGAAGCCGTGTTTGGGCCCCTCCCTCTTATATGGCCGAGGGTGGCCATAGGTTTGCGAAATAACACCCTCTACCTGCATTTTGTCGCATAATCAAAAGAAGATTTAGATTTGCACTCTATAGCCCCCAGAAATAAGGGAAAGGGATAGACCTCGGCCGATTTTTTCATGAGGACGAGGTCTATCCCTTTCCCGTCTGGGGGCGTAAGCTATGTAATAATGCCGCTTAAAGGCGTTTGAGGGCGGATTTGATGATGTCTTCGACGCGGGCCTGCGGGTTTTCTTTGAGGATCGTCGGCATGACTTTGTTGATGGCGGCCTTGGAGAAGCCCAGCATGACAAGGGCTGTGGTGGCCTCATCCACGACAGCGCTGGAATCGACCTTCAGGAGAACGCCAGTGTCGGCACCGGCTCCCTTGACGATCTTGTCTTTCAGTTCCAGGACCAGCCGCTGGGCGCTCTTTAGACCGATTCCCTTTACGCTTTTGATCTTGTTGATGTCCTCCGCCAGGATTGCATTCCGGATCTCCTCCGAGGTAAGGGAGGAAAGCATCATCCGGGCGGAATTGACACCGATTCCCGAAACACCGATCAGCAGCCGGAACAGCTCCCGTTCGTCTTTGGTGGCAAAACCGTAGAAGAGTTCTTCGTCTTCGCGGATGTAGTGGTGGATATAGGCGACGGTCTGCGTCTGCAACTGAAGAGCCTCGTAGGTTTGGAGGGAGATCAGGATGCTGTAGCCGATGCCGCCGCATTCGAGGATGAGTTCCGTAGGGGTAAGCTCGATGATTTGTCCTTTGATGTAATCTATCATATCGCAAAATTATGTAAATTTGCAGACTTATCAAAGACGTATGGTCGTTCAAGAATTCAGACGCCTGTTCCCCGCTCTCGGGGAGCGTGTATATGGGAAGCCGCTTGTCTATCTGGACAACGCGGCAACGTCCCAGCGTCCCCAAACGGTCCTGGACAAGCAGCTTGAACTGGCGACCCGTTCCAATGCGAATATTCACCGCGCGGTGCATAAGCTGGCAGTCGATGCCACCGAAGAGTATGAGAAGACACGGGATGCCGTGAAGGATTTCCTGCACGCCGGAAGCCGGGAGGAAATCGTCTTTACTTCGGGGACCACGATGTCCATCAACCTGGTCGCCTCCTGTTTTGGCGAGGCCTTCGTTCACGAGGGAGACGAGATCATCGTTTCGGTGGCCGAGCACCATTCCAATATTGTTCCGTGGCAGCTGCTTTGCGCCCGCAAGAAAGCCGTCCTGAAAGTCCTTGAGATTGACGAATTCGGCGGGCTGCTCACCGAGAGCCTGGAAAAATTGATTTCTCAGCGCACCAAAATAATCGCTATTGCGCACATTTCCAATGTGTTAGGCCTTGTTAACCCGGTTGCGGACATCATTGCAACGGCGCATAAGCACGGCGTTCCGGTGTTGGTGGACGGCGCCCAGGGAAGCGTTCACGAGGTGGTGGATGTCCAGGCCCTCGACTGCGACTTCTATGCCTTCTCCGGTCATAAGGTTTACGGACCGACCGGGACCGGAGTCCTTTACGGGAAGAGAAAATGGCTGGAGGCCATGCCCCCCTATATGGGCGGAGGCGAAATGATCGAGACGGTGCGTTTTTCCGGAACGACCTATGCCCCGATCCCCGGAAAATTCGAGGCGGGGACGCAGAACTTCAATACCATCCCGGCCATGCAAGAATCCCTCTCGCTGGCAAAATCTTGCATGAGCGACCCGGAAATTATTGAAAATCAGAAGAATATCACGGAATATGTTTTGGGGAATCTTGCAAAGGACCCCCGGATCCGTCTGTTTGGCGTTCCACGGGGAACATGGACCAAGATTCCGCTGTTCTCCTTCGTCGTGGAGGGGGCCCATCACGAAGACCTGGCGCTCATCCTGGACAAGATGGGCATTGCCGTCCGTTCCGGCCAGATGTGTGCCGAGCCCCTCATGGACCGGTTCGGAGTCACCGGCATGCTCCGCGCTTCTTTCGCCCCTTACAATACGATGGAGGAGGCCGCGTATTTCGTGAAATGTTTGGATAAAGCAATTTCCATGTTGATATGAGCCTGGAAGAGAAAAAGCAGGAAGTCATCGACGACTTCTCGATGTACGAGGAGTGGCTTGACAAGTATGAATATCTGATTGAACTGGGAAAGGCGCTGGAGCCGTATCCGGAAGGGGAGAAGACCGAGGAAAAGCTGATCAAGGGATGCCAGTCCCGGGTTTGGCTGGACTACGAACGCAAGGACGGGAAACTCTATTTCCGGGCCGACAGTGACGCGATCATCACGAAGGGTATCATTTCGCTTCTGATCAGCGTCTATTCCGGCCGTACGCCGGAGGAGATCGCCGGTGACGATTTTGGTTTCGTCGAGCAGATCGGCCTCCGCGAAAACCTGTCGCCGACCCGTGCCAACGGTCTTGTGTCCATGATCGCCACCATCCGCCGTGCGGCGGAAGAGCAGAAATAACCTATGGAAGAGAACAAGAATAACGAAGTGCTCACCGCAGAGGACGTGGCCGCCCTCCAGCCCCTGTATGCCGATGTCATCCTGGCGCTCAAACAGGTCTATGACCCGGAGATTCCGGTGAACATCTATGACCTCGGCCTGATTTACGAGCTCAATATCGACAAGGCCCGGAAGGTGTCCATCGTGATGACCTTCACGGCCCCGAACTGCCCGATGGCCGATGATGTCCTGCACGAAGTGGAGGAGAGCGTGAAGCAGGTGCCGGGCGTGACGGGATGCTCCATCGAACTGACCTTCGATCCGGTCTGGGACCGGAGCATGCTGTCCGAAGAGGCCCGGGTGGACCTGGGGCTCGACTACGAAGAGGACGATTACGGGAAACTCTCCTAGGCAATGGCGTTTGTCAGTCTATATCTGGGCCTGGGGTCCAACCAGGGGAACCGCCTGCAGAATCTGACGCGGGCGCTGGACCTGCTGGACAAAGGCCTGGGATGCCACTACACGTCGCTGTCCCGGATCATCGAGACGAAAGCTTGGGGCTTCAAAGGAGATAAATTCTTGAATGCCTGCGTGTTATACCGGATTTTCAGGAAGGGGACTCCGGAGGAGCAGGGGATGGAGATCCTTCGCCTCTGCAAGGAAATCGAGCGGAGCCTGGGCCGGGATGATGACGTGGAAACGGATGCCGATGGCAAGCGGGTCTATCACAACCGGACCATCGACATCGATATCCTCTTCTATGGGAATGAACATATTGACATAGAAGGTCTTACGGTTCCGCATCCGCTGATCGGCGAGCGGGATTTCGTGAAGATTCCCCTCGCGGAGATTGCAAAACCCTCTCTCCGGACGGCGTTTCCCGAATTATTTGCGTAAATTTGTCGGCTCTGTCATTTCGAGCCTGTCGAGAAATCTAATATACATTGCATATGACACAGGATGAACTTTTCAAGGTGCTGGTAGCCCACTGCAAGGAGTACGGCTTCATTTTCCCCTCCAGCGAAATCTACGACGGCCTCGCCGCCGTGTATGATTACGGCCAGATGGGTGTCCAGCTCAAGAACAACATCAAGAATTACTGGTGGGAGGCGATGACCCGCCTGAACGAGAACATCGTGGGCATCGACTCGGCCATCTTCATGCACCCCCGCATCTGGGAGGCCTCCGGTCACGTGAGCGCCTTCAACGACCCGCTCATCGACAATAAGGATTCCAAGAAGCGGTATCGTGCCGACGTCCTCATCGAGGACTTCCTCGGGAAGATCGAGGAGAAGATGAACAAGGAGGTCGCGAAGGGCCGCAAGCGTTTCGGAGAGGCCTTCGACGAGGCCCAGTTTCGGGCCACCAACCCCAATGTCCTCCGCGAGCAGGCCAAGTGGGACGAGGTGCACAACCGCTACGTCGCCGCCGAGAAGGCGAACGACCTCGCCGAGTATCGCCAGATCATCATCGACAACAACATCGTCTGCCCCATCAGCGGCACCTGCAACTGGACCGAGGTGCGTCAGTTCAACCTGATGTTCCAGACCTCCATGGGTTCCACGGCCGACGGTGCCAGCACCATCTACCTGCGTCCGGAGACCGCCCAGGGCATTTTCGTGAACTACCTCAATGTCCAGAAGACCGGCCGCATGAAGATTCCGTTCGGCATCGCCCAGATCGGCAAGGCCTTCCGTAACGAGATCGTCGCCCGGCAGTTCATCTTCCGCATGCGCGAGTTCGAGCAGATGGAAATGCAGTTCTTCATCAAGCCCGGCACCGAGCTTGATTGGTTCAAGACCTGGAAGGAAAAGCGCATGCGGTGGCATGTGAACCTCGGGATGGGTGCGGAGAACTACCGCTTCCACGATCACGAGAAACTGGCCCACTATGCCAATGCCGCCACGGATATCGAATTCAACTTCCCGTTCGGTTTCAAGGAGCTCGAAGGCATCCACAGCCGGACGAACTTCGACCTGGGGAACCACCAGAAATTCTCCGGCAAGAAGATCGAGTACTTCGACCCGGAGGAGAACGTCTCCTACACTCCGTACGTCATCGAGACCTCCATCGGCGTGGACCGCATGTGCCTGGCCGTCCTGGCCCACAGCTACACCGTGGAGAAACTCGAAAACGGCGAAGAGCGCGTCGTCATGAAGATTCCCGCTCCGCTCGCTCCGATCAAGGTCGCCGTCATGCCGCTCGTGAAAAAGGACGGCCTGCCGGAAATCGCCCAGAAAGTCGTGGACGAGCTCAAGTACGACTTCTCCTACCAGTACGACGAGAAGGACTCCATCGGCAAGCGCTACCGCCGTCAGGATGCCATCGGTACGCCGTTCTGCGTCACCATCGACCATGACACCGTGACCGACGGCTGCGTCACCGTCCGCGACCGCGACACCATGACCCAGGAGCGCGTCAAGATCGAGGAGCTCCGCGCCCTCATCGACAAGAAGGTGTCCCTGACGAACCTTCTCCGGAACCTGTAGCAACAGCCCGAAATCAAGCGAAGCCCGGCCGATGGTCGGGTTTTTCGTTTTAGAGCGAACGGCATCGGTTTGGTGGTCAGTGACCATTTTTCGCGTCGTTGGCTGTAAATTTCGGGAAAAAGCCGTAATTTTGCAGATATGAAAAACCAGAAGCCGCATATCCGGTTGGAAACCTGGGTGGACCTCGGCGTCTGCCTGGTCATCCTCCCCTGCCTGGTGTCCATTTTCCCCGTGGAAGAATGGACGGTCTGGCGGGGCGGGGACGTCGTCGTCTTTCTTCTGTGGGTGTACCTGTGCTGGTACCTGGGGCGCCATGTCGTGCCCGCTCTCCTGCAGGCCGGGAAGGCCCGCCTGTGGTCCGGGATCGCCCTCCTGTTCATCATGACGGTCCTCACTTTCCTGATGAGTCTTCGGAAAGTTCCTTTTCCACAGGATGTGGATATGGACCATCCCCCGCGGCTGTACCTGTACCAGCAGGCGGTCTGGGTGTTGTATATCGCTGCCACCGGAATCGGACTGGCCACCGGTTTCCTGTCCTCGAGGATCCGGCGCCTGGAGACGGCCCTGGAGACCGATGACCGGAAAGAGGCCGTCCGAAGCGACCTGGAAGTCCGGGCCTCCTATGCCGTCGCCGGCGAAACGGTGACCGTCAAGACAGGCTATGAGGATATCACCCTCCCCCTGGCGGCGATCCAGTATATCGAGGCACGGAACAACTATGCCTGTATCCACCTGGACAACCGGGAGGACGTCGTCCCCCAGATCACCCTGAAAGCTTTGATGGACCTGCTTCCGGAGGGGAAATTCGTCCGGATCCACCGGTCCTACATCGTTCCGGTCCATCGGATCGAGAGCAAGCGCGCCACCTCCGTGAAGCTGATCGGCGTTCCGGATCCCCTTCCTGTCGGCCGCGCCCATAAAGAAAACCTGAAATGAGTCCATACGCTGTCCTGGCGACGATCCTCGCCTATTTTGCCGCTATGGCGGCCGTTTCCTTCCTGTCCTCCCGCGGAGGAGGGAAAGAAGTGTTTTACAACGGCGGCCGGAAGACGCACTGGGCCGTGGTGGCCTTCGCGATGATCGGCGCCTGCATGTCCGGGGTCACGTATGTCTCCGTCCCCGGGATGGTGGGCGTGAGCGGATTCGGCTACCTGCAGATGTGCATCGGCTTTTTCCTGGGATACCTCGTGATCGCCTTCGTTCTTACGCCGCTGTGTTTCCGGCTGGACGTCGTCTCGGTCTATCAATATCTGGAAAAACGCTTCGGAATGGGATCGTACCGCACGGGGGCCTGGTTCTTTTTCGTGTCCAAGATGCTGGGCGCCTCGGTGCGGCTGTTCCTCGTGTGCCTGACCCTGCAGCTGCTCCTTTTCGGGCCGCTCCGCCTCCCCTTCTGGCTGAACGTGGTCTGCAATGTGGGCATCTGCCTGGCCTATACTTTCCGCAGCGGCGTGAAGTCGGTCATCTGGAACGACGTCCTGAAGACCGTCTGCATGATTGTCGTGGTGATCCTGTGCATCGTCCTGATCGGCCGGGATCTCGGCGGGATCCGGATCGAGGAGCGGGTCTTCTTCTTCGACGACGTGAATCATCCGCAATATTTCTGGAAGCAGCTCCTGGGCGGGCTGTTTACGGTCGTGGCGATGACCGGACTGGACCAGGACATGATGCAGCGCACCCTCTCCTGCAAAGACACCCGCGATTCCCAGAAGAACCTCATCGTGAGCAGCCTCCTGCAGACGGTGGTGATCGCCCTCTTCCTGTGCCTCGGCGCCCTCCTGTACCAGTATGCGGCCGCCCATGGGATGACGGAAACCGGGGACCGGCTGTTTCCGGCGGTTGCGACCGGCGGCGGCCTTCCCGGCATCGTGGGCGTGCTCTTCGTCCTGGGACTCGTGTCCAGCGCGTACGGGGCGGGCGGATCGGCCCTGACCTCGCTGACGACGTCTTTCACCGTGGATATCCTGCGCAAGGAAAAGGACGTAAAGGCGCGGAAAGCGGTCCATATCGGGATGTCGGTCCTCATGGCCGTCACCGTCATCGTCTTCAACGCGGTGAACAGCACCAGCGCCATCGACGCTGTGTACAAGCTGGCCAGCTATACCTATGGACCCATCCTGGGACTTTTCGCCTTCGGCATCCTGACGCGGAAGCAGGTGCGTGACCAGTGGGTGCCGGTCGTCGCACTCCTTTCCCCCGCCATCTGCCTCGTCCTGCAGCTCAACTCCGAACGCTGGTTCGGAGGATACAAGTTCAGTTATGAACTGCTGCTGCTCAATGCGGCCCTGACCTTCCTGGGCCTGTGCCTGCTTATTCGACGCGACGGGCGTCGGAAACCGGAATAGACTTTCCGTCAAAGAAAGCGACGATCTTCGCCTCGGGGAATCCCAGCATCCGGACCGGATTCAAGTGGTTCAGCGCCTCGGAGAAGGTGCGGAACTGCCCGACGGAGTACGTGTACCGGAGCGAAGAGGTAAGACGTTCATAGACCGGGTCCAGCCCCTTGATTTCATCCAGCGTCGCATGGCGGGCCGAGGTGAAGAGCTGGATCTGGTACACGACCCCCTGCGGCAGCTCCGTGTTCTGGGCGAACCGGCCCACGGGGGCGACCTTGAAACTCTCTTCGTCCGGTTTCGGCACGGGAGCGACTTTCATCCTCAGTTTCGCACCGAGGGCTTTCTTCGTGAACGTGTAGCTGGAGCGGGCGCCGACGACTTCGCGGTCGGCACGCTCGGAAGACTCCACGACGCCGCTCTTGAGGAAGGACTGCTCGATCTGGCGGATGGCCCGGTTCGTCTCCTCCAGCTGCTTGCGGAGCGGAGCGAGTGCCGCTTCCTTTTCCAGGATGGTTGCCGTCAGGGCGGTCCTGCTGTCTCCGGGCGCTTCCGACAGGGTGGTTCGAAGCTTGTCCAGCGCTCGTTCATAGGTGTTGATGGTGTCCCGCAGGGCGCGCGCTTCCCCCATTTTCCGGATGTACAGGCGCGTGTCGTCGTTGGAAGGCGCCGCATCGGAGACGGCGGAACCGTTGTCCATGCGGGCGGGGTCCGAGAGCGGGGACAGCTGGCACAGGTGGGCCAAGGCTTCGGGGACCCGGACAGGTGTACGCATTGGATCCTCCTTTTGCTCCAGGACATAGATATAGACACTGTCCGCCGCGCAGTTCCGGTTGGAGGCGAACAGGGTATAGTGTCCGTCGGCCGTGTCCGCCATCAGGAAATCGTCGCCGGGAGAGGAATAGGGGAAACCCAGGTTCACCGGATCGCTCCAGGTGCCGGTATCTTCGTCCCAGACGGACCGGAACAGGTCATATCCGCCCATCCCGCTGAATCCGTCGGAGGAAAAAAGGAGCGTCTTGCCGTCGGCCGACAGCATCGGAAACACTTCATTTCCAACCGAAAGCAGTTTTTCGCCCATCAGCACCGGAGCCGACCAGAGCGTATCCTGGTCGCGGCTGACATACAGGTTGCGGACACCCGCCGCATCCGGTGTCGAGAAATACACGGCCCGCTCCCCTTTCGGAGCGTAGGTGGGGAATTCGGATTCGGACGGGTCCAGGGCGTTGGGGCCGGTGCGCCAGCCCTGGTTCTTCAGAGGGTAGAACAGGAAGAAATCCTTCCGCGAAAACCTTTCGCGGGCGACCACGACGGGGTCCGCACAGAAATCCGTCATGTTCAGGGCGTTCTGGCTGTTTTCCGTCTTGCGGCGCAGGAGCGCCAGCGTGTCGGCGTCGGTCGTCGTCCGCGCCGCGCGGGCGAAGCGTTCCAGGGCTTCTTCGAAACGGTATTGCCGATGGAACAGGTCGCCTTCCCTCAGGAGTGAATCCGTCTGGGCCCGGAGGCCGGTGGCTCCGAGAAGGAGGATAAACAAGGAAAACAGGCTTTTTCTCACCGTCATCAAGCGTTTGACGGGTGCAAAATTAAGAAATAGTTACGAGAATCTTCGTTTATCAGAAAAAATTCGTACTTTTGTACCCTTATTTTGCCGAGGTCTGCGAGGTTCGGCCCCAGCAGGCACGGCTTGATGTGGATAACAAATAATTATAATAAAAGTCAAACATGCAAAGCAAAGGTTTAATCAGACTTTTCGCCATCCTGCTTGCCATCGCCAGCATCTGGCAGCTTTCCTTCACTGCGGTCACCCGCATCCAGGAGAAGAAGGCTGCCGAGTTTGCCGCTCAGAAGGCCCAGCAGTATGTCGATGCCAACAATGTCGCCGCCGATGTCCGCGAGTTCGTCCTGGACTCCGTCGCCAACATCCGCAACCGCGCCTATGTCGATTCCATCAGCAACGAAAAGGTTTATCTCGGATATACCTACCAGGATGCCAAGGAGAAGGAAATCAACCTCGGCCTTGACCTCAAGGGCGGTATGAACGTCATGCTGCAGGTGCAGCTCCAGGACCTGGTGAAGGCCCTCGCCGAGAACAGCACGGATCCCGATTTCGTGAAGGCCCTCGAGATTGCGAAGAAGAACAACGTGAACTCCAGCCAGGATTTCATCGGCCTGTTCGAGACCGCCTGGACCGAGAACGCGAACGGCCGTCGCCTCGCCGAGATCTTCGGCACCTACGAGCTCCGTGACAAGGTGAAGCCCGAGTCCACGGACCGCGAGGTCATCGACGTCATCCGCGCCGAGGCCAAGAGCGCCATCGACAACTCCTTCAACGTCCTCCGCAACCGTATTGACCGCTTCGGCGTCACCCAGCCGAACATCCAGCGCATCGAGAACAGCGGCAAGATCCTCATCGAACTCCCGGGCGTCAAGGATCCGGAGCGTGTCCGCAAGCTCCTCCAGGGTACCGCCTCCCTCGAGTTCTGGCCGACCTTCCAGGGCAACGAAGTGAACCTCTACGCCGTCGATGCCCGCGTCCGTGAGATCCTCACGAACCTCGGCGACAGCACCGTGGTCGCGAACCCGCTGCTCTCCATCCTGCAGCCCAGCGGCTGGAACAACGCCTGCGTCGGCTTCGCCGCCGGTGTGGACACCGTGACCGTGAACCGCTACCTCGCCATGGCCGAAGATGTCCTTCCGCAGGGCTTCCGCGGCCTCTGGACCGTGCATCCTTCCGAGTTCTTCAAGAACGAGGACGGCAACGCGGCCGGCAATGTCTATGAGCTCGTCGCCATCAAGGCCACGTCCCGTGACGGCAAGGCCCCGCTCGACGGCGGTGTCGTGACCGACGCCCGCGTGGAATTCAACGGCGCCGGCCGAGGTGGCAACTCCGCCAACCCTTCCGTCTCCATGTCCATGAACGCCGAGGGCGCCTCCATCTGGGCCCGCCTCACCAAGGACAATGTGGGCAAGCAGATCGCCATCGTCCTGGACGGCCTCGTGTATTCCTACCCGAATGTCCAGAACGAGATCACCGGCGGCAACTCCTCCATCACCGGCAATTTCGATGTCCAGGAAGCCGAAGACCTTGCCAACGTCCTCAAGTCCGGTAAGCTCCCGGCCCCTGCCTCCATCATCCAGGAGCAGGTCGTGGGCCCGTCCCTGGGTTCCGCTTCCATCCGCGCCGGTCTCATCTCCTTCCTGATCGCCTTCCTCGTGGTGCTCCTGTACATGGTGCTCTTCTACAAGGGAGCCGGTCTGATCGCCGACGTCGCCCTGCTGTGCAACGTCCTGCTGCTCTTCGGCACCCTCGTTTCCTTCGGCGCCGTCCTGACCCTGCCGGGTATCGCCGGTCTCATCCTGACCCTCGGTATGGCCGTGGATGCAAACGTGATCATCTATGAGCGCATCAAGGAAGAACTGGCCGCGGGCAAGGGCTTCTCCAAGGCTGTCGCCGACGGTTACAAGAACGCTTACTCCGCCATCATCGACGGTCAGGTGACCACCCTCCTCACCGGTATCATCCTCTATGTGTTCGGTTCCGGTCCGGTCCAGGGCTTCGCCACGACCCTCATCATCGGTATCGTCACGTCCGTCCTGACCTCCATCTTCATCACGCGCCTGATCTTCGACGACCGTATCGCCAAGGGCAAGACCGTGAGCCTGTCCACCGAATGGAGCAAGAACTTCCTGAAGAACACCCACGTCGATTTCATCGGCCTCAAGAAGTACTCCTACATCATCTCCGGCGCCCTGATCCTCATCAGCATCGCCTCCATCGCCTTCAAGGGCTTCAGCTACGGTGTCGATTTCACCGGTGGCCGTACCTACGTCGTCCGCTTCGACCAGAGCGTCAAGGCCGAGGATGTCCGCGCCGCCGTGGAGAGCACTTTCCAGACGGCCGCCCAGGCTGCCGGCGAGGACCAGTACTCCGTCGAGGTCAAGCAGTTCGGTGGTGACGCCCAGATGAAGATCACCACCCAGTACAAGAACGATTCCGAGGACACCGCCGTGGACGCCGAGGTCGAAGGCCTGCTCTATGAGGCTCTCAAGAACTTCTATTCCGCTCCGACTTCCCTGGATGAGTTCACCTCCACCCTCGAGAACCCGAACGGTATCGTGTCCTCCGACAAGGTGGGTCCGACCATCGCCCGTGACATCACCCGCAGTGCGTTCATCGCCGTATTCCTGGCCCTCCTCGTGATCTTCGCCTACATCGCGATCCGCTTCAAGGGCTGGACCTGGGGTCTCGGCGGCGTGGTCTCCCTCGCCCACACGGCCCTCATCGTCATCGGCTTCTTCTCCCTGTTCAACGGAATCCTGCCGTTCAACCTGGATGTGGACCAGACCTTCATCGCGGCCATCCTGACCATCATCGGTTACGCCATCAACGATAACGTGGTTATCTTCGACCGTATCCGTGAGCAGCGCGGCCTGCACCCGAAGGACGACTTCCGCGAGACCGTGAATACGGCCCTCAACGCCACCCTCACCCGTACGGTCAACACGTCCGTGTCCACCCTCCTCCCGATGCTCGCCATTGCGATCTTCGGCGGTGAGTCCATCCGCGGTCTGGCCGTGGCCCTCTGCCTCGGTGTCATCATCGGTACCTACGCTTCCATCATGATCGGTACCCCGATCATGTACGACGCCACCATGAAGGCCGCCAAGAAGGAAGAGAAATAATCCCTCGCGGTAATAAACAAGAAAACGGTCCGGTTTTGCCGGGCCGTTTTTTTACTGTATGCCGAGGGGTTTATCCCCGCGAAGCGATGCACTCGATTTCCACGAGGGCGCCCTTCGGGAGCGTCTTGACCGCCACGGCGGAGCGGGCGGGGAAGGGCTCGGCGAAGAACTGTGCATAGACGCCGTTCATCGCGGCGAAATCGCCCATGTCGGCAAGGAATACGGTGGTTTTCACCACGTTTGCGAGGGAAAGGCCGGCTTCCTCCAGGATGGCGCGGGTGTTGAGAAGGGATTGGCGGGTCTGGGCTTCCACGCCCCCTTCCGGGAACGCGCCCGTAGCCGGGTCGATGGGAAGCTGTCCGGAGACGAAAACGAGGCCGCAGCCGCTGTCCACGGCCTGGCTGTAAGGTCCGATGGCCGCCGGAGCGGCCGCTGTGCTGATAGGTTTCATTCTATGGAGTTTAGGATGGCCGCCACCCGGGCAGCCGAGGTTACTTTCTTTCCGTTCCTGGTTTCCGAGGCCGAGGCATGGATTTCCGTGCAGCCGGTCATGGCGAGGATCCGTCCGGCGTTCTGGGGCGTAACGCCTCCGCCGGGCAGGATGATGATCCGCCCGTCCGCCCGCTTCCGAAGTTCCCGGAGCATGTCTGAGCCCTCCACGACCGTGGGTCCCTGGCCGGACGTCAGGATCCGGTCGCACCCGAGGGCGATGATCTGTTCCAGCGCGTCAAAGGGGCGCTTGCACACGTCAAAAGCCCGGTGAAAGGTAATGGAGGCACGCCTGGATGGGCCTGGGAAGAAGTGTGAATCGTTCGCCGCATGGCATAGGTCGGAGTGCAGAAGTTCTGCGGCCAGGTTATACGATTCGACCGTCTGGACCAGCCGCTCCGTGGCCGGAACGTCCACGTCTCCGCCCGCCGTCAGGCATCCGATGACAATCCCGTCCGCACCGGCCTCCAGGGCCTCTTCCACCTGCACCGCCATCGTTTCCACTTCTTCCGGCGTGTAAACGAAATCTCCTGCGCGCGAGCGCACGAGCACGTGTACGATTAAGGAAGGATACCGCTCCCGGACTTCCCGGATCCATTCCATGGGCGGCGTCAGTCCGTCCAGTTCCAGGGCCGAGCACAGTTCAATCCGCCGCGCTCCGCCGGCCACGGCCGCATCGACGCTTTCCAGGTTGCCGCAGCAAACTTCCAAGAGGGCCATATTTAATGCTTCAGGTGGATTTTGATGAGTTCCCGCTTGGTTTCGGAGCCGTAGGCGTACTCGCCCACGTCGATCGTATCCAGGAGGTACAGGTCACTGCCCTTGAAGAGGGTGGATTCTTCGGCCGTCGTGCGGATTTCCCGGACCTTGTCCATGGATTCCTTCGGGACGATCAGATGGCAGGGAATCAGGTAGGCGACGGGGTTGATGGCTACCGCATGGGCGACAGAACGTACACCCTGGGGATTGTCACATAGCGCGGCGAAGTCCGTATAGCTGTACAGCCGCGGCTCCAGCTCAAACAGCTTTTTCCAGACGGAGATCTGGAACTTCGTGCCGAACAGGCGGAAGTCCTCCCAATGAACCTGGCCGGCCAGGCCAACCAGTTCCTCCGTCGTGATTTTGCGAGTAGAGACCGCCCCCACGTTCCTGGGGGGCATCTGGGCGATTTTCGCGGCAATCTGCGCGAAATGGCCGTAATCGGCGGACACCGACGCGATCTGTCCGTCCACCTCCGTGACAATCCATTCGGTAACCATAAACGTTGTTTTCTACAAAGATAAGAAAATCAACGAAATTCGCTATTTACGTTTCGTAAGAAGCTGCCCGATACCCCAGCACAGGGCGGCGACGGCCATGCCGTTCAGGGAGGCGAAGCCCCAGTGGACGAGGTTGGCGACCACAGCGCCGGCGATGACGCCGATGACCGCGCTCCAGTCCACGACCGTTTCCTTCACGGGCTTTCCGCGGTGCGTGAAGTAGTGGAGGATGAGGATGATGCCCACGGGCGGGAGGGTGCAGTTCAGGACGTTCAGCCAGTCGCAGAAGTTCCAGTACAGCCAGACGGCCGCTACCGTGCCGATTACGCCGGAAATGAGGACCATCGCCTTCTTCGAGAGGCCGAAGATGTTGGAAAGGCCCAGACCGGCGGAGTACAGGGCGTTGTCGTTGGTGGTCCAGATGTTGAGGCCCAGCACCAGGACGGCCAGGTAGAAGAGGTTCAGGTTGAGCATCACCTCGAAGATGTCGTTACCGCCTACGTAGATGCTGGAAACCGCACCGAACAGGAACATCAGGCTGTTGCCGATGAAGAAGGCGATGATCGTGGTCCAGAGGCCTACGCGCGCGCTCTTGGCGAACCGCGTGAAGTTCGGGGTTGCCGTACCGCCGGAGACGAAACTGCCCACCACGAGGCCTGCGCCGGCAATGATGCCCAGGTCTTTCGTTCCCTTGGCGAACTGCTCCACGAGTCCCGCATCCCCGCGCTGGATGGCCATGATCATGGCCACGGTGCCCAGGATGGCGACCGCCGGAACGGCGATGTAGCTGATGATCGTGAGGCTCTTGATGCCGAAATAGGCGCTGGCGGTCATCAGGATGCCGGCGATGACGACGAGCAGGTAGCCCTGCCAGGGCATGTGGTCCGGCGTCACTTCCAGGCCCATCAGCTCCTTGGCCACGGGGATGGCGAACATCGCGAGGCCCACGCCGAACCAGCCGATCTGCGTGAAGGAGATCATGGCGCTGGGCAGCCAGCTGCCTTTCGTGCCGAAGCTCCGGCGGGCCAGCATGTCCAGCGACAGGCCGCTTTCCGCGCCGATCCAGCCCAGAGCGCCCGTATAGGCGGCGAGGATGAGACCTCCCAGCAGGAGGGCCCATACGAAGCCCCACCAGTCCAGTCCGGCGGCGAGCTGCTGGCCCACCCACATGCTGGCGGAGAAGAAGGTGAAGCCCAGCATCACCATGAACATGCTCAGGTTGCTCTTGCGTCCGGCGGCATCCACCGGTGACGTCGTGTAGTCGGCGTCGGTCTTCGGCTTGTTACTCATATTGTTTCAGGATTGTGTTGATTGCGTTGATGCGCTGCATGGCGATGGTCTCGAGCGACAGGGCGTCGGCCTGTGCGAGCAGCGTGGATTCCTTCTCCCACAGGGCGTTCAGGTCGGCCAGGTCCTGGAAGTGGTTGATTTGCAGCCAGTCCTCATAGGTCGTTCCCCGCGGGTATCCCAGCTTTTCCTCCACCAGGGCGACGCTGTCAATCCGGTCGGCCCGGCCCCAGACGCCCTCCCAGTATTCCAGCGCCTCGTGGAAATGGACCGGAATCTCGTAGCGGCGCGCTCCGCCGTCGTAGATGATGCATTTTTCCAGCAGCGAATACGGGTGTTCCAGCACATAGCGGCGGAAATCCGGCGAAACGGCACCGCCTTTCCAGCCGAAATCGATATCCGGGACGTTGATTCCCGTGGCTCCGTGGTCCTCATAGACCGTGAAGACCCCTTCGTAAAAGAAGCATTCAAAGCCTTCGAAATCCGGGAAAACCTTCCTGATTTCCAGCGTCTTTTCCTCCATCAGGTCGATGGCGCGGGTGCCTCCGATGGTGAAGAACACGATCTTCCGGATGCTGCCTCCCCGGCGGCGGAAACGGTCCACCACCTGGTCCAGGCACAGGCGGAGCGTATCGCCCGTGGCGATGATGTCGCCGATGACGAGGGTCCGTCCGTGGGTGACGCGCAGTTTCTCGTATTTGATATCAAGCCCCGTAATGACTTGGTTCTCGATGATTCTTTCGCAGGAGACAAAGTGGATGTCCCGCACGCGGATCCCGCACTGGAAACAGGCCTCCTCCACCGGGTAGTTCAGCCCGCCGCGGAGAATGGTAAGGATGTCCACATCCCCGCCCTGCGGCATCAGGTTCCGGAGGGCCGCGGCGGTGGCCGGCAGCATGGACAGATAGGAGTCGAATCCCACGACCTCGGGATACGCCATCAGCCGACGGGTTCCCGGGCTGCTGATCACATGGTATCGATTGACAAAGGATGGAGCCTGCAGTTCATACAGGCTGGTATCTTCGTGCCGGCCGACGAGACACAATCCGGCATCCTGGATACGAGAAGACATAAAAAATCCCGATTATTACGTTGATAACCGGGATACAAAGTTAACGAAAAAGGAGATTTTTTCAAAAGAAAATCAGTTTTCCCGCAAATAGGGTTTCAGCTCGGTCCAGGGGACGGTGACGGAGATCACGCCCAAATAATAGGGAGCGATGTCATAGGGCTGCCAGTACCAGGTGACGCCGTCCTTGGATACTTCATAGAAGCCGTTCGGGCCCACGAGACCGGGCTCGAAGATCGCATCGATGGCTTCCTGGTCGTTGTCCAGGGCCTCCGGCAGACGGGTCTGGATGAGGGCTGCGACCGGTTTGCGGAAACCGTCGGCAAAGAAGGTCTCCTCGGGGACGGTCTCGCCGGTCTTGACGTCGAAGACGATCGGGGTCATCGTGTTCATGCCATGGGCTCCGCCGCGATAACCGTAATACTCGATCATGTAGGACGTGAAATGGCTCCATTTCCCGGAGAAATAGCCGTTGATCCGGTCTTCCCAGGAGAGGATGTCGCCCTTTCCCTGGGTCTGATCGAATTCATTGAAATACTCATCCTTGATGTTGTCCTCGTAGCGGGTGGCCGTTTCTTCCACCGTTGCGGAAGGGCCATCCTCCAGGTCGAAGGCGGTGCTGAGGATTCCGTACGTAATCTTGTCCAGAACCTCCTGGGAGGCGCCCTTTACGGGATAGTCCAGGGAAACGGAGAGCAGGAGGGAGTCCGTCCGGCCCTCTTCCAGGGGGATGGCCTGCTCGTCACTGAAGTTGGCGGTCCGGTACGATTGGCAGCCGACGGCGAGAAGGACGGCGGCCGCTGCCAGGAATACTTTTTTCATAGCGCTATCAGTCATTGTTCATTTCTTCGATGTCGATGGGTCGCTCCCGCTTGTCTCCGATCAGGTAGCGGGCGTAGTGGTCCGCCATCTTCCAGAAGAACCAGTCGTTCATGTCTCCGAATCCGTGGCGCTGGCCGGGCAGCAGTACGTATTCGAAGCGTTTGTTGGCTCGGATGAGGGCGTTGGCCACGCGGATGGAGTTCGCCGGGTTCACGTTGTTGTCGATGTCCCCGTGGACCAGCATCAGGTGACCCTTCAGGCGGGCGGCGATCTGCGGATTCGTCTCGATCTTATAGACGAAGGTCGTGTCTCCCTTCTCGATCTTTTCGGCGACGCCGTGGTGCTGCTCGCTCCACCAGCGGTTGTAGATGCGGTTGTCGTGGTTGCCGGCGCAGGAAACGGCCGCCTTGAAGAAGTCGTTGTACTGGAGGATGGCCGCCGTGGACATGAATCCGCCGCCGGAATGGCCGTGGATGCCCACGCGGTCGATGTCGATGTAGCTGTGCCGCGCCGCGAGCTGCTGGATGGCGTATTTCTGGTCTTCCAGGCCGTAGTCGCGGAGGTTGCCGTAGCCGTAGTTATGGTACCACTTGGACCGGTTCGGATGGCCGCCGCGGTTGCCCACGGTGATGACGATCATGCCCAGCTGGGCGAGCCGGTCGGTGCGGGTCATGCCACTGGACCAATAGACCGTGTTGCCCTCCACCTGCGGACCGGGGTACACATAGTCCGCCAGGGCATAGACCTTCGTGGAGTCGAAGTCGAAGGGCTTGTAGATGGCGCCATGGAGGTCCGTGATGCCGTCAGCCGCCTTCACGACAAAGCGCTCCGGGAACTTGTAGCCGGCCGCGAAGAGCTCGCTGAAGTCCGCCTCCTCCAGTTCCGTCCGCTTCCCGGTGGCGGAGATAAGGGCCGATGCGGGCTTGTAATCCACGCGGGAATAATTGGCAATGAAGAACTTGGCGTCGTCGGACGCGATGGCGGCGACATTCATGTCCGGCATGTCCAGCTGCTGCATCGCACCGCCCGCCAGCGGAACGCGGAAGGTGTGCATCTGGTAAGGATTCTCCTTCCTGTCCACGCCGCAGGCCGCGGCCAGCAGGTAGCCGTCTCCGACGGCCAGGACGTCATCCACGTGGAAAGCGCCTTCGGTGAGGTTGCGCTTGAGGGTGCCGTCGGCCCCGTACAGGTACAGGTTGGCCCAGCCGTTGCGTTCGGACCACCAGACGAAACTGCCGTCCGGAAGGAAGCGCGGGCTGCGGTACTCCACATAGGTGTTCATCCGTTCGGAAACGACCGTCCGGGTGGAATCGCTGCCTACGTCCACCCGGCACAGGTCCAGGCGCTTGAGGTCGCGGCTCTGGCGCACCAGCCAGAAGTGCCCGTCGTCGCCCATCCACTTGTTGCTGCGGAACTCTTCATAGCGGTCTTTCACCGTGGGCGTGGCGCTCAGGACGCTGCATTCCTGGTCCTTGAAGGCGATGACTTTCACCGCCTGGGCATGGCCTTCCGTATCCATCACGTACAGGTAGGGCTTCGGTCCCGGTTCGCCCGGCATCTGGTAGCGGTAGGTCTCCAGCGTGGGGCGCGGTTCGGTGACGGAGTTGATGACCCAGAAGGGCTTCACTTTGGACATGTCCCATTTGAAGGTCGCGAACTTCTTCCCGTTCGGAGCCCAGGCCACCGGGGCGAAGTGCCGCTTGGTGGAGTCCGTCTCGTTGTCGCCGGAGTAGTTGTCCCCGTTCCAGGAGAAATCGGCCGTGCCGTCCGTGGTGAGGCGGATTTCCACGAGGGTGGAATCCTTCTCGTCCTTCGCCGCCTTGCGGAGCGACGTGGAGTCCATCAGGTACAGGTCGTGGTTCTTCACATACACGCCCCGGGTCCCGTCCGGGGAGACATTGGCCCAGGCCGGGTACTTCCGGTTGTGCTCGTCGGTATCCCAGGTGAGCTTTTTCGTCGCGATGTCATAGTAGAACCGGTAGGTGACGAACTTGCCGGTGCCCTTGCCCGTGGAGTCCCGCTTCTCGGTCTTGGACTTGATGTCGAACTGGAAGTACTTGTCCTCCTTGAGCTCCAGGCGCAGCGGAAGGTGCTGGGCGTCATAGGGATCGCGGGTGATCTCGGTCACCTGCATCGCCAGTTTGTCCATGTCGAAGAGCTCGCTCTTCTTGCCGGCCACCGGGTCCACCAGGTAGTACTTCGTTCCCTGGGCGGTCTTGTAGCTATACCAGAACCGGTCGCTCCCGGCGAACCAGTTCGGCGTGATCCGGGTGGAATAGACCATCTGGCCGACCTTCTTCTGGGAGAAGCGTTCGGCGAGGTTGTAGTTGGCTGTCGTGACTTTTCGGGAGATGCGCTGTGCAGGCTGCTGCGGCTGCTGGGCGGCGGCCGAGAGGCACAGGACGAGGGCGAGGGGTGTCAGGATTCGTTTCATTTATTGGAGCGTGATTTTCTGGCCTTTGAGACCGGGGGATGAGACGGTAAGGGTGATTTCGCCGGGGCCGTTGCGCCGGACGATGACGGAGGCAAGGCCGTTGAAGGCGTCGATGGAAGGGCTGTGGAAGGGGGTGTGGCACGTCGGGTCGCCGGCATCCGTAGCAACGATTTCACCGGCACCGGAGACGCTGAAGGTCAGGTGGTTGTCGGCCTGCGGAACCATCCTTCCGGCGCTGTCCACGATGCGGGCGGTGACGAAGGTCAGTTCTTCTCCGCCAAAATCGATCTCCAGCGTAGCCGAGGCAGGCTTTCCGGCCGTTGCCGTTTCGGCCTCGGCCCAGGGCTGTCCATCCTTGTAGGCGACGACCTTGAGGGTTCCGGGCTGGTAAACGACATCGTCCCAGCGGATGCGGTAACCTTCCTTTTTCTTGAGCCCCTGCGACTTGCCGTTGATGAATAGTTCGGCGCTGTCACCGGTCGTATAGACATGGACCGGGGTCACTTTCCCTTTCCGGTCCGGCCAGGTCCAGTGCGGAAGCATGTGGACCATCGGCTTTTCCGGACGCCAGCGGGCCTGATACAGCCAGTAGCGGTCCTTCGGGAATCCGGCCAGGTCGATGATGCCGAAATAGGAACTCCGGGAGGGGAGGGGTACCTCGGCGATCGTCTGACCCCAGCCAGCGACCATCTTCTTGAAGGCCTCCTTCTCTTCTTCCGTATGGAAGTTGGTCAGGACGGAGGGGTCCATGTTGAAAGGCGTGGGTTCTCCCAGGTAGTCGTAGCCGGTCCAGACGAACTCGCCGGCGCATTCGGGGACCACGTCTTCATATTCCCACTCATAATCGGGCTTGGAGGCCCATCCGGGGGCGTACAGGTCGTAGGAACTCACCTGGAAAGGCGCATCCAGCGTCCAGCCTTTTCCTTTTTCCTCCGCGACGGGGAAGAGGTAATAGCCGCGGGTGGAGATGCAGGAGGCTGTTTCGGAGCCGATCACCGGCTGTCCGGGATGATTTTTCACGAACTCCGCATACAGGTGCGGCTTGTAGTTGAAGCCATAGACGTCGAGGGTCTTCGCATACGGCTGGGAGGCCGCCCAGGGATTGTCGTTTCCGGCCGAGGTCGGCCGGGTGGGGTCCTCGCGGTGGCAGATGTCGGTGAGCATCTGCGGGATCCACCATTTGGTGCTGTCCCCCTGCTCGCCGCACTCGTTGCCGATGGACCAAAGGATGACGGACGGGTGGTTGCGGTCGCGGCGGATCATGGCCACGAGGTCTTTCTCCGCCCATTCGTCAAAGAGTTCCGCATAGCCGTGCGCCTTTTTGGGATAGGTCCAGGTGTCCGTCAGTTCGTCCATCACCAGGAAACCCATCCGGTCGCACAGGTCCAGCAGTTCCGGTGCGGGGGGATTGTGGGAGGTGCGGATGGCGTTGCAGCCCATCTCCTTGAGCATCTTGAAGCGGCGGACCCAGGCGTCGTCGTTCCAGACGGCCCCGAGGGCACCGGCGTCGTGGTGCAGGCAGACGCCCTTCAGGAAGGTCTTTCCCCCGTTGAGGTAGAATCCGTCGGCCTTCCATTCGGCCTGGCGGAAGGCGAAGGGGGTCTCATAGACGTCCTGCGGTCCGTCCACGGGTTCCACGACCGTCCGGGCGACATACATCTGGGGATATTCCGGGTCCCAGAGCGAGACTTGTTCCACATCGAAGGTCTGGGTATAGGTCCTGCCGTCCTCGATTCGCTCGACGTTCCGGGTTTCGGCCAGGACGCGGTCGATGAATCCGCCCGTGCGCTGCTTCTCCCGGCGGATGATGCGGGTGGAGATCACGCCCACCACCGGCTCTCCGGCGTGCTTGAGGGTGACGTCCAGCCGGACTTCGGCATCGGCCGTAAATTTCCGGGACGGGCTGTTTTCCGCGAACCAGAAGGTGGTTTTCTCCACTTTCCGGATATTCTTGATGTCCGTGGTGACATAGGTTCCCCAGTGGGCGACGGAGGTTTTTTCCGTCTTGGTGATCCAGACGTTGCGGTAGATACCGCCGCCGGGATACCAGCGGGAGGATTCCTCGGGATTGTCCAGGTGGACCGTGATCTCATTGGCCCCGGGTTTCAGCGCCGGATTCAGCCGGATGGCGAAGGAGGCGTAGCCGTAGGGCCAGCCGCCGAGGTCCATGCCGTTGACCGTCACCGTGGCGTGGGACATGGCCCCGTCGATTTCCAGGTCAATGTCCTTGAGCAGGTCCTCTTCGCTGATTTCCAGGGTTTTGGTGTAGGTGGCCTTGCCCCACCAGGCGAGCTTTCCGCTTTCGCCGGGGTATTCCTGTTTGAAGGGTCCGTCCACGCCCCAGTCGTGGGGCAGGTCCAAGGTCTTCCGGACGCCGTCCTTTTCGAAGGACCATCCTTCGTTGAACGGCTGGCGGCCGGCCGGCTGGGCGGTGGCGGCTGCTGCGGCGAGTGCCGCTATCGCGAGAGAAAGGAAAAGTTTCTTCATAATACGCGAAGATAATGAAACTTCGGCACATCGGCAACGCTCCTTCGGCCGCATTTGCGGAAAAACTTCCTTCCGCCCTGTTTTACCGGCCGGAAGGACAGGGAAATAGGCGGGAACGGTGGGATTGTACCATTCTTGCTGGCGGGCTTTTACCACCCTTGCTTACGCCTCGTCCTCAAATTCCGCCCTTTTTGCGGACGAGATGGGAGGATCGGTTCGTTCATCCTCAAATACGGACGAAAATGAGGATGAAATGTGTATCTTTGCAGAACATAACGGATTACAAGATGAAATTATCGAGGTTTTTTCTCATGGCTACCCTTCTGACCGCCGCGGCCTGCGCTCCGAAGCAGCAGGAGGCCGCCCCTTCCGCCCTGGAGACGATCATGTCCCGCAAGAGCGTCCGCACCTATACGGACGAGAATGTCACCGATGCGCAGGTGGAGACGATGCTCCGTGCCGCGATGGCGGCCCCGACCGGCATGAACGTCCAGCCGTGGCGCTTTGTCATCGTGCGCGACCAGGCGGTGAAGGACGTCCTGGCCGGCGGGTTCAACAAGATGATCGCGAAGGCCCCCGTCGTGTTCGTCGTGTGCGGCGAGACCACCGTCCTGCGCCGTCCCCGGGGCGAGGAGAACGCCGACCCCGTCCTTGTCGAGAACCACAACTGGACTGCCGACTGCGCTGCTGCGACGGAGAACCTCCTCCTCGCCGCCGAAGCCCTGGGCCTCGGCGCCGTCTGGACCGCCTGCTATCCGTATGACGACCGGATGAACCCCGCCCGCGAAGTCCTCGGCCTTCCGGAGAATGTAACGCCTTACTGCATCGTCCCTTGCGGCCACCCCGGGCGCGACGACCAGCCCAAGGACAAGTGGAAGCCCGAAAACATCCACTACGACAAGTGGTAGTGCCTTCCAACCCCGTGCCCCCTTCCCCTCATTCCGACCGTAGCGCCTCCTGTCCTTCCGAACGGAGCGCCTCCTGTCCTTCCGAGCGGAGCGAAGGAATCTCATCCCCCGCCAAGCTGGTTATCCGGCCGGCGACCGTCATTGACCTCCCCGCCCTGCGACCCGTCTTCGAGGCCGCCAAGGCCATCATGCGCGCCGACGGCAACCTCGAGCAGTGGTCCGCCCCCGGCTTCCCGCCGGAGGACCTCCTCCTGCGCGACATCGACCTTGGTGGCGGGTACGTCATTTTGAGTGACGAGATCTCTCCACGCGCTTCGCTTGGTCGAGATGACGAGGTCATCACTCCAGCCGACGGGCACGCTGCCATTTCGAACGGAGCCGAAGGTGGAGTCGAGAAACCTATCGTCGGCTACTTCGCCCTCCTTCCGTCTCCCGAACCCACCTACTCCTACATCGACGGCGCCTGGCTCACCGACGAGCCTTACGGCGTCATCCACCGAATGGCGAGCCACCCGGATGCCCACGGAATCTTCTCTGCGGTCATTGATTTCGCGTCCTCCCGCTATGCGCATCTCCGCATCGACACCCACCGCGACAACCGCATCATGCAGCACCTCATCCTGAAGCACGGCTTCACCTACTGCGGCATCATCTGGCTCCAGGACGGCACCGAACGCCTCGCCTACGAGCGCTGAAACGAAACCACAACCATCTGATTGAACGCACCTTACCTCGCAGTCTATGTCCTTTTTGGGACACAGACCGCAGCGTAACGCTTTGCTTGTCAGCACGTTGAGCGAATGTCTGTGTCCCCGGTGGGACACAGACGCGAGCGTAATCAAGTAGTAGCCAGGCGGTTAAACGTTGGTCTGTGTTCCGAAAAGGACAAAGACAACAGCGTAACGTTAAGAGTGTCAGCACGTTGAGCGAATGTCTATGTCCCTGATGGGACATAGACGCGAGCGTAATCAAGTAGCAGTCATGCGGTTAAACGCTGGTCTGTGTTCCGAAAAGAACAAAGACCACAGCGTAACGTTAAGAGTGTCAGCGTGTTGAGCGAATGTCTATGTCCCCGATGGGACACAGACGCGAGCATAATCAAATAGCAGCCAGGCGGTTAACCGTTGGTCTGTGTCCCAAAAAGGGCACAGACCATAGCGTAACGATAAGAGTGTCAGCGTGTTGAGCAAATGTCTGTGTCCCCAAAAGGACAAAGACCCGAGGTTAAAACGTTAAGGGTTAAGCGAATGGCGTGACCTATAAAACCCTCGACAAACAGACGTGCAGCACAACTTTCTGGTGCGGCTGCAGGGTGAAGGTGTAGCCGACGAGCGAGGTGCCCGGGTTGGGGGCGTCGGTGGGGTGCAGATACTGCATGCCATCGACGTGGGGAGCGGATGGGTCGTAGGTGGTAGGCCAGATGTGCGGGGTCAGTTCGGGGCCGCGTCCCTCATCAAGGCCACCACCACCCTCATCAAAGCCCCCAACGCCCGGGAAGCGGTAGTCGTCCCTGTCGAGCCGGAAGGCCGATCGCCCCGTCCGGCTCCAGTCTATTTTGAGGAAATCTGCCTGGAGTTCCCGTCGATGCCAGCCGTTTTGCAGCCGGAGGACCGGACCGGAGACGACGTTGAGATCGCTCCATTCCTGGAGGGATGCCTGCGCTTCGGTGCACATGGCCCATCGGACCGTACAGGTGGTATCCCCCGCCTGCAGCAGGTCCAGGATATGCAGGTCTGTACCCAGTAGGTACACCGCCCGTTTGCAGGAGTCCAGGTCCTCGGTGTAAATTTCCGTCAGGTCGATGAAGGCGCCGAGCCGGTCCTGCCAGGAGGGGTGTTCCGGCTCCCAGGTGTGCGAGATGGTGACGGGGTGGTTGACCTTGGGCGTGTGTCCATTGACCGTCACGATGTTATGGGAGAACGGGCCGATGCGGAAAACGCTCCAGCGCTCGCTGTCCTGGGTCATGTCCCAGAGGTCCACGCCGGCGGTTTCCAGGGAATTGTAGTCCTGCATCCCGAGGTCGGTCGCCCAGGTGGTTCCGTCCGATTCGAAGTAGAAGGAACCCTGGTCGCAATGCGAGTGGCTGGACATCGTGAGACCGCCTTTGACACCCAGATAATCGTCCTCCTCGGCGGTCCAACCGCTTCGGTAAACGAAGATAGGCGTGGTGCCCCCGCACTGGAAGTAGTGGTCGTCCGGCAGGCCGGCGGGCGTGTTCGGCCCGCTGTGGGAAACCAGGATCAGAAACATCGGGAACAGCCGTTCTTCGCAAAGGCGCTTGTATCCGGTCATTTCCATGATCCGCATCTCGGGATACACGATGGAACGGTCGCCGATATAGTTGATCATCCAAGCCTGCATGTATTGTCCGGAGGTTTTCCGGTAGGCGTCCGAGAAACTGTAACAGTTCCCTGCCGGCGTGGAGGTGAAGCGGATGAATCCGGAGGAGGCAAAGAAGTCGTCGGGGATTTGGGTCGAATATGGTGAGGATTCAGGGTTATCTGTGACGAGTGGGGGGAATGCGCCCTTGACCGCTTCCTCCAACATGATTTGGAACGAAGATCCGTATCCCCAGTAATTGTTCCCTTCCGGATAGCCGCCGCCTTCGTAGGCTTTATAGGCCAATTTATTGGATTCCAGGGATTTCTCCAGCATCGACCGGCAGAAATCCGGGTCCTCCTCCCAGGCGGCGAGGGCCCCGTACACCATCCCGGCGTTGCACACGGAGTTCCAGTTGATTTCGCTGGTATAGAACCAGGCGTCGCTGGGATTCAGCGCCGGCTTGAGGCCCTTGTCGATGATCGCCCGGGCGACCGTCTTCCGCTCGCGGGGCGTCATCCGGTCGTAAAACCAGTCATACCCGATGGCGAGTGCCATGGTCATCTCCCCGACGTCCAGGAAGTGCGACGGGTTCCAGTCGGAGAAGGCGGAAACCGCCAGCATCTCGTCGATGGCCCGGCGCGCGTACGCGTCCCCGCCATGGACCCGGTAGGTATATCCCAGCCAGAAGATGCGCTTGAGGGCAGCCCGGGAGGTATGCAGCAGCCGTCGGCCCACCATCTTCCGCGTCACGGGCGGCTCGTCCAGCACGGCGTCGCTGAACGCGACGATCACGCTGTCCGCCCGGGCGAACATGCTCTCCGGCGGCACCGTCGGCTCTTCACCCGCCCGCATCAGCAGCCGCGGGTGCGGCACCGGTTCCTGCGCCCCGGCGGACACGAAAACCGCCAGCAGGATGGACAGGGCAATTAACCTTTTCCCGTAACTCATTGACTAGTCGTACTGACGATTCCGAATCACGCGCTTACCGGGGAAACCGCGACAGGGCCTCCAGGAAGTAGTAATCGGCGTAGGTCAGGGGGACGTCGATCTCGGAGCCGCCGGGGAGGTTGCCCACGGAGTGCTTCAGGAGGAAGCCGCCGTTGGTGCGGGGATCGGCAAGGTATTCCGGCGAAGCGAGGGTGCGGAGGATGCGATCGGCCGTCTGCAGCGCGGTCTCGTCCGGTTTCAATTCGTTGAGGATCAGCAGGCCCGATGCCAGGATGGCGCCGGCCGATGCATCCCGGTAGTCCGTCTGCGAGTAGTCCCAGCAGGGGATCCCGTCTTCGGGCAGATGGGCGAGGAGCCAGCCTTTCAGCTTGTCGGCGATCCCGTAGAAGGTTCCGGCGAGCTCTTCGTTCCCGGCCGCGCGCTCTTCGCGGGCCATCATCGCATAGCCGTACAGAGCCCATGACTGGCCGCGCGCCCAGGCGGAATCGTCGGCATATCCCTGGACCGTCTGCTTGCCGAGGACCGATCCGTCATCGGCATAATTCACAAGGTGCCAGGTTGTTCCGTCCTCCCGGAAATGGTTCGCCGCGGTGGTGAGGGCGTGTTTTTCCGCGACGGCCCGGTCCCCGTACTTCATCAGCAGTTCCAGGTTCATCATATTGTCGATGATGACGGGATAGTTCCAATGGTCCCCGTTCCAGCTGCGGATGACGCCGATTTCCGGGTCGAAGCGGCCGGCAAGGGTCCCTGCGCCTTCCCGGAGGACTTCCCGGAGAGCCTCGGCCGTGTTTTCGTCGGCCGTCCCGGAATCCAGCCAGCGTCCGTAGGAGGACATCAGCTGGAAGCCGATGTCATGGTCCGTGTCGCGCACCAGCAGGGCGGCGAGGGGCTTCGTGTACTTGGTGGCGAGACTCCGGAAGAGCGTGTCCTCCGTCGCTTTGTACACCTGCCACAGCACTCCGGGATAGAACCCGCTGACCCAGCCGCTTACGCCCGTGGTCAGGAGTTTCCCGTCCTGGAAGGTCCTCGGACCCTGCCAGTCCGTCCCGGGAGCCTGCCTTTCGTTCAGGAGGCTGTCCATATACACCGTCTGTACCCGCGCACGCTCGATCACGCGCCCGCGAAGTTCTGCCATGGATTCCTGCCGGGGGGAGCCGCTGCAGGAAAGGGCTGCCAGGCCCGCCAAAAGTAAGGTCAATCGTCTCATACTTGCAAATATAGCATATTCTGCGTCCTGTTGAAAACTTTGTTAATTAAATTTTTTTGCGTATCTTTGCAGCCCCAAAAAGCGGGACGGAGACTCCCGCCGGCTGGGAAAACAAACCTATTTATTTTATTAACAAACATTTATGCCTACTATTCAACAGTTGGTCCGCAAAGGACGCGAGCAGCTCGAAGTGAAGAGCAAGTCTCGTGCACTGGATGCTTGCCCTCAGAAGCGTGGCGTTTGTCTTCGTGTTTACACGACGACCCCTAAAAAGCCGAACTCCGCGATGCGTAAGGTCGCGCGTGTCCGTCTTTCCAACGCGAAAGAGGTCAATGCCTACATTCCGGGCGAAGGACACAACCTCCAGGAGCACAGCATCGTGCTGGTGCGTGGCGGCCGTGTCAAGGATCTCCCGGGTGTCCGTTACCACATCCTTAGAGGAGCTTTGGATACCGCTGGCGTCGATGGACGGACTCAGTCCCGTTCCCTCTATGGTGCCAAGCGTCCGAAGAAATCTAAGAAGTAACCACCTAACTTTTATCACCTTTAATTCTTTTTCAAAATGAGAAAAGCGAAGCCTAAAAAGAGGATTCTACTTCCTGATCCTAAGTTTCACGATGTGGAAGTCACCCGTTTCGTGAACAATCTTATGCTGCAGGGGAAGAAGAGTATCGCGTATTCTATCTTTTATGATGCCATCGACATGGTGGGCGAGAAGATGAAAGATTCTGACAAGGCTCCTCTCGATATTTGGAAGAAGGCCCTCGAAAACGTGACCCCTCAGATCGAGGTCAAGTCCCGTCGTATCGGTGGTGCGAACTTCCAGGTGCCGACCGAGTTGCGCCCGGAACGGAAAGTCTCCGTCGCCATGAAGAACATGATTTCCTTCGCCCGCAAGCGTTCCGGACACTCGATGGCAGAAAAGCTTTGCGCCGAGATCGTCGCCGCGTTCAACAACGAGGGTGGCGCCTTCAAGCGTAAAGAGGATATGCACAGAATGGCTGAGGCCAACAAGGCCTTTGCACACTTCCGTTTCTAAAACTGCGTAATCTGTGGCGAAAAGAGATCTTACATACACCCGTAACATCGGCATCATGGCCCATATCGATGCCGGAAAGACCACCACGTCCGAGCGAATCCTGTACTACACCGGAAAGACCCACAAGATCGGTGAGGTCCACGAAGGTGCGGCTACCATGGACTGGATGGTTCAGGAACAGGAGCGGGGCATTACCATCACTTCGGCCGCGACCACGGCTTTCTGGCATTACAACGGGGATACCTATCAGATCAACCTGATCGACACTCCCGGCCACGTGGACTTCACGGTGGAAGTGGAACGTTCCCTCCGTGTCCTGGACGGCACGGTGGCCACCTTCTGCGCAGTCGGACGCGTCCAGCCCCAGAGCGAGACCGTCTGGCGTCAGGCCGACAAGTACGGCGTGCCTAAGATCGCGTATGTGAACAAGATGGACCGGGTCGGTGCCGACTTCCTCGCCTGTGTCGAGGAAATCAAGCAGAAGCTCGGTGCCACCGCCGTTCCCGTCTGTCTCCCGATCGGTGCCGAAGATAAGTTCGAAGGCATCGTGGACCTCATCGACATGAAAGCCATCTTCTACGATTCCTCGGAGGAGCTGGTGAACTACAAGGAAGGCGAAATCCCCGCCGACCTGAAGGGCGAGGCCGCCCGCTGGAGGGACATCCTCCTGGAGGCCGCCGCCGAGTGCGATGAGACCCTGATGGAGAAGTACTTCGAGGATCCCGACTCCCTCACCCGCGACGAGATCATCGCCGCCATCCGCAAGGGCACCATCTCCATGCAGATCGTCCCGGCGTGCTGCGGCTCCTCGTTCAAGAACAAGGGCGTCCAGTTCCTCCTGGACAACGTGATTCGTTACCTGCCTTCTCCGCTGGACAAGGGCGCCGTCAAGGGGACCGATCCCCGGACCGGCGACGACATCGTCCGCAAGCCCTCCGCCGAGGAACCTTTCTCGGCCCTCGTGTTCAAGATCGCGACGGATCCCTATGTGGGCCGCCTGGCGTTCCTGAGGGCCTATTCCGGTCACCTGGATGCGGGTTCCTACGTGTACAACACCCGCACCGGCAAGAAGGAGCGTGTGGCCCGTCTGTACCAGATGCACTCCAACCACCAGAACCCGATCGAGTTCGTGGAGGCGGGCGACATCTGTGCGGCCGTGGGATTCAAGGACCTCCGGACCGGTGACACCGTGTGCGTGGAGGACCACCCCATCACCCTCGAGTCCATGGAATTCCCGGATCCCGTGATCGGCATCGCCATCGAGCCCAAGACCCAGAAGGACCTGGACAAGCTCGGCATCGCCCTCGCGAAACTCTCCGAGGAAGACCCGACCTTCACCGTGAAGTCCGATGTGGAAACCGGCCAGACCGTCATCAGCGGCATGGGCGAGCTCCATCTGGACATCATCGTGGACCGGCTGCGCCGCGAGTTCGGCGTGGACATCAACCAGGGCGCCCCGCAGGTCAACTACAAGGAGACCATCACCTCCGAGTACCAGATCCGCGAAGTCTTCAAGAAGCAGACCGGCGGACGCGGCAAGTTCGCAGACATCATCGTCAAGCTCTCCCCCGCCGACGAAGGCGTACAGGGCCTCCAGTTCATCAATTCTGTCAAGGGCGGTAACATCCCCAAGGAATTCATCCCGTGCATCGAGAAGGGTTTCACCTCCGCGATGGCCAACGGCGGTCTCGCCGGTTACGAGGTGCCTTCCCTGAAGGTGGAGGTTATCGACGGCAGCTTCCACCCGGTGGACTCCGACCAGCTCTCCTTCGAGATGGCGGCCCGGATGGCCTTCCGTCACGCCTATCCCAAGTGCCATCCGGTCCTCCTCGAGCCGATCATGTCCCTCGAGGTCGTCACGCCGGAAGACTACATGGGTGACATCGTGGGTGACCTGAACCGCCGCCGCGGCCAGATCGTGGCGATGGACTCTACCGCCAACGGAGCACGCATCGTCAAGGCATACGTTCCGCTCGCCGAGCAGTTCGGATACGTCACTGTGCTGCGCACCCTTTCTTCGGGCCGCGCCACCAGCACGATGACCTTCGACCACTACGCCGAGGTCCCGGCCAACCTGGCCAAGGATATCGTCGAGAAGAGCGGTTACAGCCGGATGTCCTTTGACGACGAGTAAAGTTTAGACAAAAACAAAAAGTTATAGAAATGAGCCAAAAAATCAGAATCAAACTCAAGTCGTACGACCACATGCTCGTGGACAAGTCCGCCAGCAAGATCGTTGACACTGTGAAGGCTACGGGTGCAAAGGTCAATGGTCCCATTCCCCTTCCTACGCACAAGAAGATCTTCACTGTGAACCGCTCGACCTTCGTGAACAAGAAGTCCCGCGAGCAGTTCGAACTCGACTCCTATGTCCGTCTTCTGGACATCGACGAATCCAATGCGAAGACCGTCGATGCTCTCATGAAGCTCGAACTTCCCTCCGGTGTCGAGGTTGAGATCAAGGTCTGAGGTCGATGACCTGACCTAGTCAAGACAGATGGCCTGGGATGCAGTTGCATTCCGGGCCAATTTTTTTTAAATTTGCGGGTCATAAAACGAACGGATATGGACAGATTCAATCTCGTACGGGAATCCTTCATGAAGAAGGCCAAACCCGTGGACACCCCCAAGGGGCTGCCGTCGGAGTATTTCGGAGAACTTGTCTTCGACCGGAACAAGATGCAGAAGTACCTGGACTCCAAGACGTTCTATGCGCTGCTGGAGTGCATCGAGGGCGGCAAGCCGCTGGACCGGAAGACGGCCGACGGCGTGGCCGTGGGCATGAAGTCATGGGCCCTGGAGCACCATGTGACGCATGTCACCCACTGGTTCCAGCCCCTGACCGAAGGGACGGCGGAAAAGCACGACTCCCTCATCGACTACGACGGTCGGGGCGGGGTGATCGAAACCTTTGATGGAAAGGCCCTTGCGCAGCAGGAACCGGATGCCTCGTCGTTCCCCAGCGGCGGCCTCCGGGCGACCTTCGAGGCGCGCGGCTATACGGCCTGGGACCCCACCTCCCCGGTTTTCATCCAGGACGACACGCTTTGCATCCCCACGGTGTTCATTTCCTACACCGGCGAAGCGCTGGACTACAAGACTCCCTTGAAAAAGGCCCTGAAGGCCGTCAGCGACGCAGCCGTCCCCATCTGCCGCCTGTTCGACCCGTCCGTGAACAAGGTCTTCTCGTACCTGGGCTGGGAACAGGAGTATTTCCTGGTCGATGAAGGACTCTTCGCCGCCCGGACGGACCTCATGATCACCGGCCGGACCCTTTTCGGCCACAACTCGTCCAAGGACCAGCAGCTGGACGACCACTATTTCGGCGCCATTCCTTCCCGCGTCGCCGCCTTCATGCGCGATCTGGAAATCGCTGGACACCGGCTGGGCATTCCCATCAAGACCCGTCATAACGAAGTGGCTCCCAATCAGTTCGAGCTGGCCCCCATCTACGGGGAGACGAATCTGGCCAACGACCAGAACCAGCTGCTGATGAACATCATGCATTCGATCGCCCGGAAGCACGGATTCGTCGTGCTCCTGCATGAGAAGCCCTTCGACGGGGTGAACGGCTCCGGCAAGCACAACAACTGGTCGCTGGGAACCGACACCGGCACGCCCCTCATGGCCCCGGGCAAGGACGCCCTCGGCAACCTCCAGTTCATCACGTTCTTTGTCAATGTGCTCGCGGCCGTCCAGAAGCACAACGGCCTCCTGAAGGCCACGATCGCCAGCGCTACCAATGCACACCGCCTGGGTGCGCACGAGGCCCCGCCGGCCATTGTTTCCGCCTTCCTGGGCCGCACAATGACTTCCGTCCTTCGGAAGCTGCTGGAGGTCCCCTCCGATACCCCCATCGAGATTGCCGGCAAGAAGGGCTCCCGCATGGGCCTTGTGGAAATCCCGGAGATCTTCCTGGACAACACCGACCGAAACCGAACCTCTCCCTTCGCCTTCACCGGCAACCGCTTCGAGTTCCGTGCCGTGGGCTCCAGTGCCAACTGCGCCGGTGCGATGACTACCCTGAACGCCGCCGTTGCCGAGCAACTCCTTGATTTCAAGGCGGCTGTCGATGTCGAGCTCGCTGCGGGGAAGACCTTGCAGGTCGCCGTCATGGACACGCTCAAGCCCATCATCGCCTCCATCATCGACACGGTGTGTTTCGACGGAAACGGCTACACGGACGAGTGGAAGGCCGAAGCCGCCCGCCGCGGACTGGACACCGAGACCAACGTCCCGACCATGTACTGCGAATTCCTGAAACCGTCCGCCGTGGAGATGTTCACCCGCACCGGGGTCTATACCCGGAAGGAACTGGAGGCCCGCAACGAAGTCAAGTGGGAGACCTATGCCAAGAAGGTTCAGATCGAGGCCCGCGTAATGGTTCGTATGTCCATCAACCACATCATCCCCGCCGCCGTCGCCTACAAGGCCTCGCTGCTGAAGGAAGTTTCTCTGTATGAGAAGGTTTATGGAGACACCGAGGGCTGCGCTTCCGAACTGGCCATCCTGGACGACATCACCCGGTACGTGGAGGAAGTCCGCCAGCGTGCCCGCCAGGTCGAAGACGCCCGTGTGGAGGCCGATGCCATCGAGGATGCCTACGCCCGTGCCGAGGCCTTCTCCGACATCGCGAACATGCTCTTCGCTCTCCGCAAGCCCATCGATGCGCTCGAGGAAGTCGTGGACGACAAACTCTGGCCGCTCCCGAAATACCGCGAACTCCTGTTCATTTCGTAATTTGACGAAAGTTTGCTAATTTTGCATTGCAAAACGGGTTTCATGCCCGCAGGCCGGCCCCTTAGCTCAGTTGGTTAGAGCAGCGGACTCATAATCCGTGGGTCGTGGGTTCAAGTCCCCCAGGGGCCACGCAAAAGCACCAGGTTTGTCGATAAGGCCGTTTTAACCCTTTTTTAAGGACGGGTTAAGGCCTTTGGAAAGGGGTCGTCGCTATCTTTGGCAAAAACCACAGCGACATGAAAGCACTCCGAACACTTTTCCTGGCCGCCCTACTGGGTACGGCGACCCTCGCCGGAGCCCAGACGGCCGGCCGTCGACACGCCCCCGAATCGGCCTACCCATCCTATCACGGACTGGTCATGGCCGGGTATCAAGGCTGGTTCCACAACAACGGCAAAGGGGTGATGTATCCCGACGAGAACCGGATCCATATCGACATGTGGCCGGACGTGAGCGAGTACGAGCACACCTATCCGACCGGGCTCAAGATGGCAGACGGATCTACGGCGCGGTTCTTCTGCTCCGACGACGAACAAACGGTTGCGACGCATTTCCGCTGGATGCGCGAATACGGGCTGGACGGGGTTTTCCTGCAGCGCTTCTACGGAAGCTGCCGTCCCCGCCGGGGCTCTCGCCAGCATTCCGTGACGGTACTCCGTCACGCCCAGAAATACGCCGTGGAGAACGGCCGGGCGATTTCCGTGATGTATGATCTCTCGGGCCTGGACCCGGATCGGGGCGAGGACTGCTCGCTCCTTATCGACGATTGGAAGTTCTTGGTGGACAGTCTGAAAGTGACGTCATACAGTCAGCCCAACCAGTATCTGTACCATAACGGAAAACCCCTCGTGGTCATCTGGGGGGTCGGCTTTCCCGACCGGCCGTATCATATCCGGAACATCAGGCTGGCAGAGCTGATCGACTTTCTTCATAACGACCCCGAATACGGCGGTTGCAGCGTGATGCTGGGCGTGCCCACCTATTGGCGGGAGCTCTTCAGCGACTGCGTCGAAGACCCGTACCTGCACGATCTCATCCGGAAGGCGGACCTGGTCCTTCCGTGGATGGTCCAGCGCTTTACCCCGTTGTTGCACTTCGAGATGAACCGTTATGCCGACATGATCCGCAAGGACATGGAATGGTGTGCGGCAAACGGGGTGGAATACGTCCCGCTCGTGTATCCGGGTTTCAGCTGGTACAACCTGAGCCGGGGCGGAGACGACATGAACGACATCGGCGGGGAGAAACCGCTTGCGAGCATCCCGCGCCAGGGCGGGAAATTCTACTGGTCACAGATTTATACGGCGGTCAAAACCGGCGCGCAGATGCTGTATGTTGCGATGTTCGACGAGGTCAACGAAGGAACGGCCATTTTCAAGGTGACGGACCATCCGCCCGTGAGCCGGGTAGCCAAATTCGTGGGCATGGACGGGAAGCCGTCCGACCATTATCTATACCTCACCGGCGAGGGGGCCCGGATGCTCCGCGGCGAACGGGAACTGACGCCGAAGATGCCGGAAAGAAAGGGAGAGACCGCACCTTCCAAGCCCTGGGAGCAGATCTATGCCGACAAAGGGTTCACCGTGGAGGAGACCACGATCCGCGGCCGCCGCGCCGTACTCATCGTCCCGCCGGATGCGAACGGACGCTGGATTGCCCGTCCGGCCTTCATCGGTGCCTTCGCCCAGGTCGATGACGCCCTCCTCGCAAGGGGGTGGTCCTTCGGCTTGCTGGACCTGATGGACGAATATGCCTCTCCGGATGCGCAGGAGGCCTTCACGGAGTTTGCGGATTACGCACGGAAAAAGTACGGGCTCTCGAAGAAGGTGGTCCTGGAGGGCCTGAGCCGGGGCGGCTGGTTCTCTCTCCTCTATGCCGAGAACCATCCGGACCGGGTGGCCGCACTCTATCTGGACGCCCCGCTGTGTGACCTTACGAAGTTCACGGGCAACCCTCATGTCCGGAAGGCAGCCGCCGCCTGGGAGGCGGCCGGCGTCGCGCCGGATGCGTTCTATACCTATGCCCGGGACCACTTTGACCGTATCAAAAAGAAACCCATCATCGTCGTCTATGGAGCCGCGGATCCGGTCGTCCCCTTCGAACAGCAGTTCGGGACCTTCGACCTGTCCGGCTGCAAGCGGCTCTCGGTCATCGGCAAGACCGGCTGCGCCCATCATCCCCATTCCCTGAATCCCTGCGACCCCATCTTGGATTTTCTGACGAAATAACGGACACGTGTGGAGAAAAACCGCTATCTTTAGGTGGTGAAACATTCAATGGGATTGATTATGAAAAAGATCGGTATCCTGGTAGCGGTAGCGGCTACGGTAGCCTTGGCGTACTCCTGCTCGGCCGGCGACGGCTGGGTACGCGTGAAGGGGAACAAGTTCATCGACCCGAAGGGGAAGGAACTGGTACTGCGGGGGCTTTGTTTTTCGGACCCGGTGAAACTGGTGCGGGACGGGCAGTGGAACGAGCGGTATTTCTCCGAGGCGGCCGACTGGGGCGCGAACGTTGTCCGGTTCGCCGTCCATTCGACGAACCTGAATTCCCTCGGCTGGGAGGAAACCTTCCAGGCGATGGACCAGGGGATAGCCTGGGCCAAGAAGCATGGCCTGTACGTCATCATGGACTGGCATTCCATCGGCAATCTGAAGGAGGGGAAGTACACGGCGCCGATGTATGTCACCACCCTGGAAGAGACGTTCAAGTTCTGGCGTACGGTGGCGCAGCGGTACAAAGATGAGCCGACGGTGGCGCTGTACGAACTGTTCAACGAGCCGACGGTGACGGCCCCGGGCATGGGCGACTGCACCTGGACCGAGTGGAAGGAAATCCAGGAACGGATCATCGACACGGTCCGGACCTATAATCCGCATGCCGTGTGCCTGTGCGCCGGCTTCAACTGGGCGTACGATCTGACGCCGGTCGCGACGGAACCGATTGAAAGGGAGAATATTGCCTATGTGTCCCACCCCTATCCGATGAAGCGGTCCGAGCCGTGGGAGGAGCAGTGGGAGCAGGATTTCGGCTATGTGGCGGATACCTACCCGGTCATCTGCACGGAAATCGGCTACTGCCTGGAAAATGAGCCGGGCGCCCATATTCCGGTCATTTCCTCCGACGTGTATGGCGAGCACATCACCCGGTACTTCGAAAAGAAGGGGATTTCGTTCACCATCTGGTGTTTCGATCCTGATTGGCCCCCGACGATCATCCGCGACTGGAACTTCACCCCGAGCACCCAGGGGCGGTTCTTCAAGGCCTATCTGCAGGGGAAGGATCCCTCCGAAATCACCCCGCCGCCCGTGAATCCGAAAGCGACCGGTGAGGCCAGGGAGCTGCTTTCGTTCCTGTATTCCATCAGCGGACAATATACGCTCGCAGGCGAGCATAACTTTTCCAGCGACCTGGAGCGGTACGACGCCGTGGTCCATGAGATGACCGGGAAGTATCCGGTCGTCTGGGGGAGTGATTTCAGCTTCAGCGCGACCGGGGACGATTTCGCCCGCTATCAGCACGCCGGCCCCCTGAACCTGACGGTTCCTTTCGAAAAACCCTGCATTCAGACGGGCCGGACGGTGGCGGAAGCCCGGCAGGACATCGTGGACACGGCCATCCGGAAGGCGGCCGAGGGGCGGATCATCACCTTGATGTGGCATTGCTGCGACCCGCGCGTGACCGACGGGAACGAATGCGGCGGCGACAAGGTCTGGACGATGGAGAACGCCTATACGCAGGAGGAATGGGACGAACTTTGCACGGACGGAACGGCGCTCCATGAGGCGTGGGAACGCGAGATGGACACCGTGATCCCGTATCTGCGCCAGTTGCAGGAGGCCCATGTCCCTGTCCTCTGGCGTCCTTACCACGAGATGAACGGCGCCTGGTTCTGGTGGGGAAACCATCCGGGCGAGAACGGCTTCAAGCGCCTGTGGATCATGACCTACGAGTATTTCACGGCCCAGGGACTGGATAACCTGATCTGGGTCTGGGATCCGAACGCTCCGCGCGTGAAGGAGAACGACGACGCCTTCCCTTACGCCGACTTCTATCCCGGGAACAACTATGTCGATGTCCTCGCCGCCGATATCTATGGCTGGGATTACAAGCAGTCCCATCACGACGAGCTGGTGGAACTGGGCGGCGGCAAGCCCCTTGCGATGGGTGAAATCGGCCAGTTGCCCAAGGACCTGGCGGTCTTCGAGGAACAGCCCGCCTGGACCTGGTTCATGGTGTGGGGCTATTTCATCGACGGTCACCACGGTGAAGAAGGCCACCTGGACCTCGTCCGCAGCATCTACGATTCCCCGCGCATCCTGACCTTGGACGAGATCTCCTTCGAGGACGGGAAGCACCGGGTCCGGTAAATACCGGAGAGGCGCTCCAATGCCATTATGCCATGACGCTTTAAAACAGCTGTTTCACCAGGAACCAGACGAGGGGCACCAGCAGGGCCGGGATGTAGTTGAGGGTCTTGCAGTCCTTGATGTTCAGGATGGAAAGGCCGGATGCAATGATGAGAACGCCGCCCACGATGGCGAGCTCATTCACCAGCGTGCCCTGGAAAATGGGGCTGGAGGAGGCCAGCTTGGCGAGGAGGTAGATCGATCCCTGCCAGCAGAAGAGGATCGGGGCCGCGAGGATCATGCCGATGCCATAGGTTGTCGCAAAGACGGTGGACGTGACAAGGTCCAGCGTGGAATTCGTGAACAGGAACGTATTGTCCCCCTGCAGTGCGCTGAGAACCGGTCCCACGATGGAAAAAGTGCCGATGCAGTAGAGCAGGCAGGCCGAGATGAGGCCCGTTGCGAAATTTTCGCCGCCCCTTTTCGCCAGGGCCCGTTTCACCCGTCCGTGCAGGTCCAGGGCCGTACCGATGATTCCGCCGATGGCCAGCGAAAGGATGAACAGGACCGGGAACTCGCTCTTGGGCATGTTGGCCACGAAAGAATTCGCCCCGAGGGCGAGGGAGGCAAGGCCCATCGCGGTGAACAGTGCCCCCGTGTACTTTTCCCCGAGGCCCTTCTTGAACAGGGTCCCGACCAGGGTGCCGACGATGATGCAGCCCGTATTGACAATAGTTCCAAGCATTTCCGGCTGCAAAGATAGCAAGATTTCCGTCTCCTGTTGATAACTTTTTTCGGAGATTCCGCGAAGGTGTGCTATCTTTGTTATCCAAGACAAGTAGCGCCATGGCCTTCGTACACCTTCACGTCCATACCCAGTATTCCATCCTCGACGGACAGTCGTCCATCGAGAACCTGTTCAACCGGGCCGAGGAACTCGGGATGCCCGGCCTCGCCATTACGGACCACGGCAACATGTACGGGGTGAAGGAATTCTTCAAGTATGCGAAGAAGCATCCGAACGTGAAGCCCATCATCGGCTGCGAGATCTACGTGTCCAAGGGTGACCACCGGGTGAAGGAGAAGGGGTATTATCACCTGATCTTGCTGGCGAAGAACTACAACGGCTACAAGAACCTCGTGAAGATCGTCTCCACGGGCCATATCGAGGGTTTCTACAACCGTCCCCGCGTGAGCCATGAGGTGCTTGAGCAGTACCATGAGGACCTGATCTGCAGTTCCGCCTGCATGGCGGGCGAGGTGCCGCGGGCCATCCTGGCCGGGGACATGGGCAAGGTGGACGAAATCATCGAATGGCACAAGAAGGTCTTCGGAGAGGACTATTACCTGGAGGTGATGCTCCACAAGACGGAGGTCCCGGGGCTTTCGCAGGAGGTCTATGACAACCAGATGATCTACAACAAGGTCATCTTCGAGATGGCCGAGAAGCATCATGTGAAAGTCCTTGCCACCAACGACGTTCATTTCGTCCGGAAGGAGGACGGTCCGGTCCATGACCGGCTGATCTGCCTCACGACCAATTCGTTCGTCGATGATCCGGACCGGATGCGCTACACGCAGCAGGAGTTCCTCAAGAGCGAGGAGGAGATGCAGGCCCTGTTCCCGGACCATCCGGAGGCCCTCTCCAACACGTTGGAAGTGCTGAATAAGGTGGAGAGCTATTCCATCGACAGCGACCCCATCCTGCCGGTGTTCGAGATCGATCCGGCCTTCATGGCCGACATCGACGCGCAGATGGAGAAGTACAAGGACATCATCGACGCAGGCCGTTGCGACAAGAAAGGGAATTACCGCGGAGACGGGTTCTGCCATTCGGTGGCGTACCTGTGTCATCTGACCTATGAAGGCGCCCGCATGCGCTACGGGGATACGCTCACGGACGAACAGGCCGAGCGCATCGACTTCGAGCTCAAGACCATCTCCCGCATGGGCTTCCCGGACTACTTCCTCATCGTCCAGGACTATATCGCCGCTTCCCGCGCGATGGGGTCCATGGTGGGGCCGGGACGTGGTTCCGCCGCTGGTTCCGTCGTGGCTTACTGCTTGAAAATCACCAACCTGGACCCGATCCGGTACCAGCTCCTGTTCGAGCGTTTCCTGAATCCGGACCGTATTTCCATGCCGGATATCGACGTGGATTTCGAGGACCTTACCAAGGCCCATACCTACGTGGAGGAGAAGTACGGGGCGGACCATGTGTCCCGCGTCATTACCTTCGGCACCATGGCCGCGAAGAGCGCCATCAAGGATGTCGCCCGCATCAGCCACCTGTCCATCGACGAATCCAACCGTCTCACGAAGATGGTTCCCGACCGCCTGTCCGAAAAGAAGGAGAAGGAATATCCCTTCAATCCCAAGCTGGACGAACTCAAGCCCGGTTTCAAGGTGGTGGAGAAGGAGGTCGAAGAAGAGCATGACGGAGAGAAGGTACTGGTAAAGAAGACCTTCCAGCGGGGTATGGAGGATGTGGACGTCAAGATCAACCTCAAGAACTGTTACCGGCTGGTGCCGGAGTTCATCGAGGAACTCAAGAACGGCCCCGAGATCAACAAGGAGGTGCTCAAGTATGCCCAGGCCCTGGAAGGCAGTGTCCGGCAGGTGGGCGTGCACGCCTGCGCCACCATCATCGGCCGGGGCGACCTGACCAATTTCCTGCCCATGTGCCTGTCCACGGATAAGGAAACCGGCGAGAAGGTCCGGACGTCCCAGTACGACGGCCACTACATCGAGGACGTGGGCATGCTCAAGATGGACTTCCTGGGCCTGATTACGCTCCAGATCATCCATAACTGCCTGGACCTCATCAAGGAGCGTTTCGGTGAAGACATTGATATCGAGGCCATTCCCATCGACGATAAGCCTACTTACGAGCTCTACGGCCGCGGTGATACCGTTTCGGTGTTCCAGTTCGAATCCGAGGGCATGCAGTCCTGGCTGCAGAAGCTGCACCCGGACCGTTTCGAGGACCTCATCGCTATGAACGCCCTGTACCGGCCGGGACCGCTGGATTACATCCCGAACTTCGTGAACCGCAAGCTGGGCGTGGAGGCCATCGAGTACGACCTTCCCGAAATGGAAGAGTATCTGGCTGATACGTACGGTGTTACGGTATATCAGGAGCAGGTGATGCTGCTGTCCCAGAAGCTGGCCGGCTTCACCAAGGGCGAGGCGGACAAGCTCCGTAAGGCGATGGGAAAGAAGCAGATCGACATCCTGAACTCCCTGAAGGACAAGTTCATGACCGGCGGCATTGCCAAGGGCCATCCGGAAAAGGTCCTGGACAAGATCTGGAAAGACTGGGAGAAGTTCGCCCAGTACGCCTTCAACAAGTCCCACGCAACGTGCTACGCCTGGGTGAGCTACCAGACCGGCTGGCTCAAGACCCACTATCCGTCCGAATTCTTCGCGTCCTGCCTCACCAGCGCGAAGAGCATGGACGAAATCAAGAAGATCATGGACGACTGCCGCAGCCACGGCATCAAGATCCTGAATCCGGACGTGAACGAGAGCGGCGCCCATTTCTCCGTCAACAAAGAGGGGAACGTCCGTTTCGCCCTGAGCGGGATCAAGGGTTTCGGCGGAAACATTGTCGATGCCATCCTCAAGGATCGCGAAGAAAACGGCTGGTATTCCGATATTTACGATTTCGTCGAGCGGATGTCGGGTACGGTGAACCGGAAGGCGTTCGAGGCGCTTCTGTATGCCGGCGCCTTCGACAGTCTGGGTATCCAGCGGCCCCAGTTCGAGCTGCCGGGCCGGAGCGGACAGCTTTTCATCGACGAGATCGTCCGGTACGGAGAACTGTACCGGAACGACACGGTGGATGCTGCGGCGTCGCTGTTCGGCGACATCGAGGAGATGAAACCCGAGCGCCCGGCCATCCCCGAACTGAACCCCGATTTCGAGATCCTTCCGCTGCTCCAGAAGGAGAAGGAACTCGTGGGCATGTATCTCTCGTCGCATCCGCTGGAGCGCTTCAATTTCGAACTCAAGACTTTCACCAACTGCGGGATGGCGGGTCTTCAGGACCTCATCACCGAGTGCGAGAATGAGAAGAAATCTGCGAAAGTGAGCGTGGCCGGCCTGGTCACCAGCTACAAGCAGCAGCTTACCAAGAAGGGGACGCCCTATTCCCGGACGGTGCTGGAAGACTATTCCGGCAGCTATGAACTGGCCCTTTTCGGGCGGGACCACGAGAACTATTTCCAGTACATGCAGCCGCACGAGGCCCTGTATCTGGAAGGCGTCGTGGAGGAGAAGTTCTTCCTCAAACCGGAAGAACGGGCCCAGGGCAAGACCTCGCCCTATGTGTTCAAGGTGCGCAAGGTCATGATGCTGGGGAATGTCACCAGCGAGTATCTGAAGAGCTTCTCCATCAACATCGACACGCCCATGCTCACCCCCCGTTTCCGGGAGGACCTCCTCCGGGTGGTGAAAAAGCATCGCGGCGGTACGCCCCTGGAGATGTACCTCTACGATCCCAAGACGCGTTACCGGATCCAGTTCAAGTCGAACAAGTTTCAGGTATCCGTCTCTTCCGACCTCATCACGGACCTCCGCCGCATCGGCGTGGACCATTACGAGGCCGTGAGGAAGTGATTTTTCGCGGGTTGCAGGACGGCTAGAGACTCTCCGCCTCCCGCCAACCCTGCGCTTTCACCGGCAACTCCACTCCTTCCGGAGTCACGAGGACCGTGCCCGCTTCGGGCTGGGCCAGGTGGCCGATGATGTCGAAGGTCTGGAAGTCTCTTCTGAACTTTTCCATCTGCAGGATCGGAACGGTAAAGAGCAGGCGCATGTCGTCGCCGCCGTTGAAGGCCGCCGAGACCGGGTCGATGTCCAGTTGCTTTCCGAGCTGGAAGGTGTTCCCCTCGAAAGGAAGGCGGTCCGCATAGACCTTGGCGCCCATGCCGCTATCCCGCTGCAGGCGCTTCAAGGCATCGCCCAGACCTCGCGTAACAAAGTATCCGTAAGAAGGATAGATCTCCGCATCCTCCAGTTTGGAGACGACGCTGCTGTCCAGTTCCGGGCGCAGGTAATCGCCCACCAGCATCCGCCAGGAGGTCATATCCGGTTGCCGGCCGGTCTTCTCGAAGTCGCGGCGTCCTTTCTCCAGCACCTGCATGCCCAGATAGGCGGCGCCCAGGCTGCCGGACACGCACAGAAGGTCCTTCGACTTCGCCGCCATCCGGCGCTTGTCGGTCAGGAGCGAGGTCTCGCCGGTGGCCGCCAAGCTGATGAACAGGCCGTTATTGGACGGCTGCAGGTCCAGGTTCACGGCCTCGAAACCGTGTTCCTTCGCGGCGACGGTGATGCCGGTCCAGAGTTCCTTGATCTGCTCCAGGTCCAGTTTGGACGAGATTCCCAGGATGACATTCAGCAGTTTCGGGTGCGCAAGGGTGGCATACAGCTCACCTACGACGCCCACTACACACTTGTATCCCAGGTGCTTCAGCGGGAAGTAAATGAGATTGAAGTCAATCCCTTCCAGGTACATCCGCGCGGCCGTATGCACTTTCCCGCCCTTTTCGGCGCTGTACGTAAGACCGGGGACGGGATGATAAGCAGAGAGGCGATAGAGCTGGTCTATCGCCTCTACTTTTCCGATGTCCGAAAAACTTTCGGCCATACTTAGCGGAGCTGGAAGATCACCGGGAAGGTGTAGGTCACCTTGACGGCGCGGTCACGCTGCTTGCCCGGCTTCCACTTCGGGGAGCTGGAAACGACACGGACGGCCTCCTTGTCCAGGGAATCGTCCACGCCACGGAGGACCTTCACGTTGGTCACGCGGCCGTCGGCTTCCACGGTGAACTGGAGGGTGACACGACCCTGCACACCGTTCTCCTTCGCGATTTCAGGATAGACGAGCTTGGAGTTCACCCACTTCGAGAACTCGTTCGCATCACCGCCGTTGAAGGACGGCTTCTGCTCCACGAGCTGGAACGGGATGGCCTCTTCCTCGACTTCCTCTTCCACGACCTCGGCTTCCTTATAGTCCATGATCTCGACACCGGTGTTGTCGTCTTCGAGGTTCATGAACATGTCGTCATCGAGCTTGATGTCATCGTCCACGATGTCGATCTGGTCGGAAAGGACGGGGATGTTCGGGGCCTCGGGCGGCGGCGGAGGGGTCTCGTTCTGGATGGCGACCATCTCCTCTTCCACGAGGACCTGGGTGGTGTCCTCGAGGACAGCCACCTGCTGCTCCTTGGAGGAATACTCGAAAGCACCCCAGGTCACCAGGAGGGCGGTCACGAGACCGATCTCGGTGAACAGGAGTTTCTTGTTCTCCAAGCTGGCTTTTTCGGATTTCTTGATTTCCATATTGCTTGTGTTTTATGGTTTTTCACTGATGCAAAGGTCGGCATTCCCTCGCAAGGGCGCAAATAATCCCGGAAAAACCATCTCGCAAACGCGCTGTAAATATGTATTGATAATCAGACAGTTGCAAGAGTCCCTCTTTGGAGAATTCTCGCAACTGCCCGAAAACATGCCGTTGACCACTGAAATCCGGTCGTTCACTAACGCAGCCGATAGATGACCGGGAAGGTGTAGGAGACCTTGACGGCGCGGTCCCGCTGGCGACCCGGCTCCCACTTCGGGGAGGAGGAAACGACCCGGACCGCTTCCCGGGCGAGGGACTCGTCGGGGGAATTCAGCACCTTTACGTCCTGGAGCCGGCCATCTTTTCCGATCGTGAACTGGAGCACCACGCGCCCTTCGACGCCGTTGTCCTTGGCAATCTCCGGATAAACCAGGCGGCTGTTCACCCACTTCGCGAAATCGTTCGCATCACCCCCGTTGAAGGTCGGCTTCTGCTCGACCGTGACGAAAGGAAGGGTTTCTTCCTCTACATCTTCTTCGACGACCTCCTGCCGGACATACTCCTGGATGTCTACGGGCACGTCCATATCGTCCAGACTCTGGAAGTCCAAGTCCACGGTGATGTCATCCTCGACAATCTCCAACTCGTCCGACAGCATCGGCAGAGCCGGCGCTTGCGGTGCAGGCGGGGGCGTATCCAGCGGGATTGCCAGGATATCGTCCTCATTGTCAATCTGCGTATTACCCTGCAGCAGGGCAACTTCTTTAGCGCGGGTAGAACTTTCAAAACCCGCGAGGACCGCGAGAAGGGCTGCGATGAGTCCCACCTCGGCAAAGATCAGCCGCTTGTTCTCGAGGCTGGCCTTCTCAGTTTTCTTGATTTCCATGGCGCTGTGTTTTAAGGGTTTGACTTGGTGCAAAGTTACCCCGGGGAAAGCGCGGAATCAATGACAGACGGCCGCGGCGAACTCGCGGCAAATAACCGTAGACCGCTGACAATCAGCTATTTGGAAAGTGCGAGAACCCCTATTTCTCCAAGCACGCCAGGAAATCCTCGCTGTCGGGAGAGGAGGAGGCCTTGATGCGCTCCTTGAGGCGGTAGAGACGGTTGTAAACGTAGGGTTTGTCTTTCTCCAGAAGGGTGGAGATGGTGGTGGCGGAGAAGCCGGAGGCGGTGAAAAGGTACAGGAGGAAGTCTTCGTCCTTCCATTTGGGGAAAGCGGCGCGGAGGCGTTTCATCACGCCGCCTGCACGCTCGTCCAGGGCCTGCTCCAAGTTCTTCTGCGCTTTCGTGTCGCTGCGGAGTCCTTCCACGATGGCCTTCACCTCGCTCAAGATACGTGGCTGCAGGTTGGACGTCCCCTCGAACACATAGTACTGTTCGCACAGGCGGTCCAGCGTATCGATTCCGCCCAGGCGCGGGCGGTCCGCCTTGAGGGCGGAAAGTTTGGACTGCAAGTCCTCCGCGGCGGACAGGTAGCGCTCGTTTTCCGCCTGCTTTTCGGCGAGGAGGCGTTCCGTCTGGATCTTCCGGGCCCAGAAATACAGGACAAGGGTGGAGAGGATTGCCGCAATCAGGAGGGCCATCATGGCGAGCCGGCTGCGGGAGCGTTCGATTTCCCGTGCGACGGCACCCGCTTTCCGGAAAGAGACCATCCCGCTTCCGTATCGGCCGACGGCCGTCTGGACCGTGCCCATCAGTTCCCAGGCCCGCATCCGCTCCATGTCCGGTCCGTTTTCTTCGAAATGGAAGCAGGCACGCTCCAGCCCCGCTTCGGTGGCGTCGTCCAGGAAGAAATACGTGCGGTAAAAAGCTTCGGCGGTCAGGTAATCATACTCCGCTTTTTCCCGGTCGGTCGCGAGGTCCACCCGCCGGAGGCCGTCCAACAGGTACAGGGCGCTGTCCGGATGGTCCTCGATGATCCGGGCGGCATCCCGCAGCACGGGATTCCGTACGCCGCAGGAAAACACCAGGAACACGGGAAGCAGGTATGGCAGATACTTCTTCACTTCACAAAGATAATGAAAAATGTTATCTTTGCGTGTCATGCCCAAGAAGTTCATATCCCTCGTCGGCCTCCTTCTGTGTACCGCCCCGCTCCTCCGGGCGCAGGCTGTGATGGACGACGGATCGTCCTCCTGGGTTGTCCGGACGGCCAAGAAGGTCTTTCACCTGCTTATGGACCCCAACCCGAAACTGGATACGACCTGTATTTACCAGATGCCCCTTCCGTGGACGGCCGGTCTGGAAACCGCGCACATCACCACTACCGCGGACCTTCACACGGATGTGACGGAATCGCCTCTTCCCGGAACGACCGGTGCAACCTCGGAGTACGGGATGGATTTCAATCTGCAGAATCACTTTTGTCACAAAGTGGGCGCCAGTTTCGGATATGGCGGACTGTCAGCCGGTTATGGTATCGAGGTGGGGGCTCGGAGCGAGGAGAGGAATACGTATTTCTCCCTGGGACTGTCCGGAGACGCCTATGGTATCCAGGTCCAGAATTACGTGATCAGCGACTATATCGAAAAGACGGGCGGCCCTTATGGCCGAAGCGCCGTATCGGGCTATCCGGGTTGCCTGCGCGATTTCGCCGTGGACGCGTACTATGTGTTCAACAACCGCCGGTTCGCCTATTCCGCCGTCTATAAAGGGCAGAAGATCCAGCGTCGCAGCGTGGGCTCCTGGATGCTCTCCGGCCGCTATCTGCAGGGGGATTTACAGGTCGATGACCGGGATGCCGAATTCTTGGAAATCACTGACGGACTGAGCCGTTACAAGACGGATCAGGTTTCCCTGGGGGGCGGTTATTCCCTCAATTGGGTGCTGCTGCACCGCGATCCCGTCGAGTGGGCTACGGCCAGGGGCCTGCGGAACCTTACGCTGAATCTGACCGCCCTTCCGATGATGTCCTTATACACCGACGTGGATTCGTATCACAACCTGGCCGGCCGGGATCCCGCCAGGACCCGGAACGAAGGAAAACTGTCCATTGCTTTTCAGGCGCACGCCGCCCTGGGGTTCTGCTGGGACCGCTATTCCGTGAATGTCCAGGCCCATTATAACCGTTTCGGGTTCTATGGCGCCAGCCAGAATCTCTGGGACCGGGACCGCAGCCTGCAATACGACATCAATACCCGGGCCTTCTTCCAGGACCTCACGGCCAAGGTGCAGTTCTACGTCCGTTTCTGAATTCCGTCCCGGGAACGTTTCAGTTCCGGTGCCAGGAAATCCCCAGGCTTTCGTAGTACGGATATTCGTGATCCACGACAATGCTGAAGAACTGGTCGAAGTCCTTCAGGAAGGCGGGATCGTCCGCGACGGTCGTTCCGCTCCAGGCCGGATCTGAGTTCCAGCCCCGTTCCACGAGGCCGGCGGCCTTCGGGAAGAGATAGTAGGTTACGTGGTCGAAGTTCCGGATGGTTTCGCCCCAAAGTTGGCCCTGAACGCCGATGATGAACGTTTTTCCGGCCGGGGTGAGTGCGGGTTTGCCTTCATCGGCATGGGAGATGTCCACGATTTCCCGGTGGTCGTCCCACCGTACGGACCGGTAAAGGTTGTACGGGAGGAAGGAGAAGCAGCGGCGTTCGTCCACGATGCCGCCCCAGGAAAGGCCGCGCTCCAGCTTGGAGTCGTTGTATGAGAAGTCGAAATAGTAATTCGGCGCTTGGGAAAGGACCACGGGCACCCCTGCATTGGCAAATTCATAGGCGAGAACGTCCTGTCCGCCAGAAACGGTCCAGAGATTCGCGAAGAAAAGGTTCTTCTTGAGCCGTTCGGCGGTAGCGGGACTCAGGTGCAAGGCCACTTCCTGCCAGCCGGCGATCTTCACTCCCTTGGCCTCCGCGATATCCAGCACATGGGAGATGAAATATTCCTTCAGTTCAGTGATCTCCGTCATTCCCTTCTCCTTCATCAGGGCCTGGCAGGCGGGAGAACCCTCCCAGGCGCCGTCCGGCACCTCGTCGCCTCCCACATGGATGGCTTCCAGCGGGACCCCGGCTTCCTGGTGCAGGGCGATGATTCCGTCAAATACCTTGTCTATGAATGCGTAAGTGGCCGGGAAGGCGACATTCAGGACGTTGTCCGAGAAGTCCTGGGCGGAAACATATTGGGAAGCGTCCTCCGGTTCGGACAGCAGATAGGTCCGGTCGCCGGTCGTCCGGGCGCGGTAATCCATCGCCTTGATGGCGGCGCGGGAATGACCCGGGGTGTCGAACTCCGGAATCACCCGGATCCGGCGTTCCCAGGCATAGCGGAGCAGGTCGATGTAGTCTTCCTTCGTATAATACCCGTTGGCCGGCGAGCCGGTGTCATTCCGGTCCAGGGAGCCGCAGAAACCCGACATGAGGGCCTCTTTTTCGTCGATGGAACCATCCTCCTTCAGCTCCGGAATGCCCCGGAAGGCGCCATAGGACGTCAGTTCGGGAAGACCGTCGATCTCCACGCGCCAGCCTTCGTCGTCGCCCAGATGGAAGTGCAGGTAATTCAGTTTGTAATGGGCCATGATGTCCAGAAGTCGCTTGACATCCTCCTTCTTCGTGAAGTTCCGGCTCACATCCAGCATGATGCCGCGGTAAGGGAGGTCCGGGCAGTCTTCGATGACGGCGGCGGGGATGGCCTTCCCGGCCGCATTCCGGCGCAGGTTCTCCAGCGTGACGGCCGCCCAGAAGGCACCGTCCTCATCGGCCGCCTCCACCTGGAGCGGGTCTGCTACGGCAATCCGGTACCACCCCGGCTTCTGTCCCGGGACGTATGTCGCCTGGGGGACATCGACCTGGCCGATTCCCACGGTCCCGCTGCCCGGGGTGACGCTTTTCAGCCGGGGAATCATGTCATAAACATCCGTTTCCACGGGATTGTAGGTAAAGGAATGGATGGGTTCGACGGGCTGGAAAACATACTCCAGCGCCACGGGGACGGGCTTTTCCCCCTTTTTCTGGAGGTAGAAGGCCTCCGGCGCCCGGCCTTGGTTCACCAGACCCGGTGCTTCATAGCGGAGCGTCATCGTCTTTCCCTTCGTATCCGCGGTCGGAACCACCCGCAGCAGCGTTCCGGCGACGTGTTCGAAGGTGGCGGGAGCCCCCTCTTCCATCCGGAACGGTGTGCGGAACTGACAGAACCACAGCGTCCAGTCCGTTCCGGCGGGCGGGTTCTTGATCTCCAGCTGATGGACGGCAGTCCGGGTCTCCGGATCCACGGCTCCCTCCGTCCAGACGACGGAACAGGGTTTTGCACAGGCACCCGTCAGGAACAGGGCGCAAAGAAGATAGAAGAGGGGTTTTGCCTTCATGGTCAATCTGTTTCGGTTTTCAAGTTCAAAGATGGGATTTTTTCCGGTGTAAAAGAATAACTTGACGCAAAGTGTTCTCTCAATTGCGCAAATTTGCGAGTAAAAGCACCCGAATGTCTTTATTTTTGCAAATTACCATATATTGACGCTAAAACCATTCCCACCCATGACGCTCGGCATTGATATCGGCGGCACCAACCTTTGTTTCGGCCTTGTCGAAGCAGGGAAAATCGTGCAGGCTTTTTCGGTCCCCTCCTTTCCGCCCGGGGCCTCCCTGCAGCAGACTCTGGACTATCTGTCGGCCCAGATCCGCCGGATCATCCGCCCGGAAGTGAAACGCATCGGCATCGGCGTACCCACGGTGGTGGACATCCACCGCGGAATCGTGTACGACACCTTGAACATCCCCTCCTGGAAGGAGGTCCACCTGAAAGAATACCTGGAGAAGGAATTCGGGATCCCCGTCGCCGTGAACAACGACGCAAACTGCTTTGCGATGGGCGTTTACGGAACTTATCCGGCGGATGACAAGCCGGAAGTCCTCGTCGTCATCACCCTCGGAACCGGCGTGGGTCTCGGAATCGTGCACGAAGGCAAGCTCTTCTGCGGGGCCAACTGCGGTGCCGGCGAACTGTGCGCTCTGCCCTATGAAGGGTCCATCATCGAGGACTTCACCAGCAAGAAGTTCCTGACGGACCACGGCTGGGACGGCGTGGAGGCCGCCAAGGCCGCCCGGGAAGGGAATCTGGACGCCCTGGCGATGTTCGACGCCTTCGGCCGCCATCTGGGCGCCCTGCTCCATACGGTGATGCTTGCCTACGATCCCGACCGGATCGCCCTGGCTGGCGGCATTGCGAACAACGCACCGTTCTTCCGTGCGTCCATGGAAAAGTACCTCCGGGAGCATTTCCCGTACGCGAAAGCCCTGGAGCGGCTCCGCATCGACATCTGCACGGACGGCGACCTGCCGGTCATCGGTGCTTCTATGATTTAATGACTGCAAGATGAAGAACACTTTTTGGCTGATCATGATCTCCATGGCAGCGACATTCGCATGCACGAAAGTGACGCCGGTTTCCGGTGAGCGCACGGAACTCTCTTCAGGTTGGACGCTTTCCCGTGAGGGCGCCTCGGAGCAGTATGCCGCCACGGTTCCCTCGACGGTGGCGGGAACCCTGTATGACAATGGCTTTTTCGGCCAGGACCTGCTGGAAGGGAGGAACTATGAGCAGGTGGACAAGAGCATCTTCGACGAGGTTTGGACCTACCGAACCACCTTTGCCGGCAAACCTGCCCATGGGCAGCACGCGGAACTTGTATTCGACGGCCTGGGCTATTATGCCGATGTTTTCCTGAACGGAAAGCAGATCGCTTCGTCCGACACGACCGCCGGCGTTTTCATCCGTCGTGCTTACGATGTGACCGGACTTCTGAAAGCCAATAACAAACTGGAAGTCAAGCTTCGCCGGGCGCAGAAAGGGGACCTGAACATCGGTTTCGTGGACTGGAATCCCCGGCCGCTGGACGAGAGCATGGGCATCGTCCGTCCCGTCACCCTGCACACGACGGGGGCCGTGTCCATCGAGGATGTCTATGTCATCCCGGACCTGGATGTGGAGACTTTCGCTACGGCCGACCTGAAAGTCCGCGTGAGACTGTGCAACCGGGAAAACCGGCCGGTGGAGGCCGTCCTGGGCCTGGAACTCGAAGGAGGGAGCGCTTCCGTCCCGGTGACCCTCGCTCCCGGAGAAACGAAGGATGTTACCCTGACTCCCGCTGAGGCTGCCCTCCTGCATATCGACCAGCCCCGGGTCTGGTGGACCTGGGACCTGGGCCTTCCCGAGCAGTATCGACTGGCCGTGAAGGTGGAGGAGAAGGGCACGGTTTCCGACTGGAAGGACGCGACCTTCGGCATCCGCCGGATCGAGAGCCGGCTGACGGAAAACGGGTATCGGCAGTTCACCTTGAACGGCAAGGACGTCCTCCTGAAGGGAGCCGGCTGGACCGACGACATCTTCCTCCGGGACACCCCGGAAACTCTTGCCCGGCAGGTGAAGTACGTGAAGGACATGAACATGAACCTCATCCGCTTCGAGAACATCTGGGGCAAGGACGATACGGTCTATGACCTGTGCGACGCCCAGGGCGTGCTGGCCCTCGTGGGCTTCAGCTGTCAATGGGAGTGGGAAGACTACTGCGGTCTTCCCGAAGTGAAAGGCTACGGCTGCATCAATACGCCGGAATCTGAGGGGCTGGCTGTCAAGTACTTCCGCGACCAGGTCGTGCGCCTGCACAACCATCCGTCGGTCATTGCCTGGCTCACCGGCAGCGACCGTATTCCGAATCCGGGCCTGGAGAAACGTTACCTGGAAATCTTCGCACAGGAGGAATACCGTTCCTATATCTGCTCCGCCAAGAACCTGGAGAGCCTGGCCGGCCGGTCCGGCACCAAGATGGAAGGTCCCTACGAGTATGTGGGCCCGGATTATTGGTACAAGGACACGAAGGGTGGCGGCGCTTTCGGCTGGAATACGGAAACCGGTATCGGCGCGAACCTGCTGCAGTTGGAGTCCCTGCGGAAAATGATCCCGGAGGATGCCCTGTGGCCGCTTTCCGATGTCTGGGACTACCACTGCACGGCCTCTTCCTCCGCGATGAACACGACCAAGGTCCTGCAGGAGACCGTGAACGGCCTGTACGGCGGCTTCGACTCCCTGGAGGATTTCGTCCGGAAGGCCCATGCCGTGGACTACGACGGCACCCGCGGGATGTTCGAGGCGTTCCGGGTGCGGGTTCCGAAGACGACCGGCATCGTCCAGTGGATGCTGAATTCCGCCTGGCCGTCCCTGTATTGGCAGCAGTATGATTATTATGGAGTTCCGACGGCTGGCTATTACGGCACGAAGAAGGCCTGCGAACCCCGTCAGCTGATCTTCGACTACGCGACGCGGAAGGTCTGCGCCGTGAATGAAAGTACGGCAGAGCATCCGCTCCAGGCGACGGTGAAAGTGTATGACGCCGCCTCTAAACTCATCGGTGAGCAGACCCGGGAAGTGAAAGTGGGTTACCGTGAAGTGGTTCCGGTCTTCGACCTGAAAAAATACGACGGCAAGCCGCATTTCGTGGCCTTAAGACTGACAGAAACGGACGGGACGCCCGTTGCCGACAACTTCTACTGCCTGGGCGCCCGGGACAACACCTATGACTGGGCGAACAAGAATTGGTATCTCACCCCCATCACGGAGTGGACCGACCTCCGCTTTGTTTTCGACCTGCCCAAGGCCGATGTGGAAATGACGGTGGAGGGCGACAGGATCACCCTGGTGAACAAGTCGAAGACCATCGCTCCGATGATCATCCTCAAGGCGAAGGACGCCGAGGGCAACCTCGTCGTTCCGGCCTTCTGGTCCGACAACTTCTTCCCGCTGCTTCCGGGAGAGACGAAGACCGTCACCTGCCGGGTGGAGAACTTGGAAGGGATCCGGTTAGAAGATTTTTCGTAACTTTGCGCTTCATATGAAACGCAACCTTCTTATTTCCATGAAAAAACTCGCGGCACTGTTTGTCCTCACCGGTGTTTTCTCCCTGAGTGTGAGCGCCCAGATACTTCCCAGTGCGACTCCGGAGGCGGATTCCGTCGCCTTCGCCAAGGTCCGCGCCCGGATGGACTCTATCCGGCAGTACCGGCCTACGGTGGGCCTCGTTCTCGCCGGCGGCGGCGCCCGCGGTCTCGCGCACCTGGGCGTCATCAAGTATATGGAAGAGCTGGGCATCCCGGTGGACCTGGTCACGGGAACCAGCATGGGCGGCCTGGTGGGCGGCCTGTACGCCCTGGGTTACAGGCACGACCAGCTGGATTCGCTGGTGCGCGCCATCGAGTGGCCCATCATGATGTCGGACAAAGTCCCGAATCAGTTCATCGGCTACAAACTCCGGAAATACCGGGACAAGTACGTGATCCGTATCCCGCACCACTACGACGACAAGGATCTGGAGGAACGCATCAAGAATGAACGCATCGCCGAGAAGATGGCGTCGGAATCCGGGCACGACTCGGCCGACATGCTCGATGAGTCCATGTCCCGGTTCGGCGTGGGCATGCCCGACGGCTACCTGTTCGGCCTGAATGTCCGAAACATGCTCAGCAGCGTGAGCGTAGGTTACCAGGACAGCCTGAGCTTTGCGAACCTGCCGATCCCCTATGCCTGCGTCGCGACGGATATCTATGCCATGACGCCCAAGTACTGGACTTCCGGCAGCATCACCGACGCCCTGCGTTCCACGATGGCGATTCCATTCTATTTCAGGGCTGTGCGCGAGAATGGCGAAATTCTCCTGGATGGAGGCATGCGGAACAATTTCCCGGTGGATATCGCCCGGGAAATGGGAGCGGACATCATCATCGGCTCGGACATGGCCATCCACCGCGAGCTGAACCAGCTCAACTCGCCGGCGGACTTCCTCATGCAGACCATCACCCTGTTGGCTTCGGGTGCGCAGGGGCCGGCCCTGGAGATTTTGAACGAGAAGCTCAAGGACAAAGACGGCGTCCATGTCCATCATGACCTCGAAGGATATACGATGTTGTCCTTCGACTCCAAGAGCGTGGACGATATCATTGACCAGGGATATCAGAATGCCATCGCCCACAAGGAAGTTTTCGAAGCCATCGCCGCGAAAGTGTCCGGGAAGCCGATGCCTGCGGTGGAGCACCGTCCTGCCGCCGTCAACCTGGCCCTCCGGAAAGTGCGCGTCAAGGATGTCCGGTTCACGGGCATTTCGGAGAAGGAGCAAAAATATCTCCTGATACCCAGCGATTATCCGGACGACGGTCTGTATGACCGGGAGACTATCGAAAGGTTGCTGAACGACATCTATGGCACCAATGCCTTCGAGTCCGTCACTTATCACCTGGAAGGCAGCGAAGAACCCTACACCCTGGTATTCGAGTGCCAGAAAGGACAGGTGAACGACCTGGCCGTCGGAATCCGTGCCGATACCGACGAAACGGTGGCCGCCATCCTGCATTACGGGCTGGGCACCCGGCGCCTGGAAGGACCGCGCATGGAGTTGGATCTCAAGCTGGGCACCAATCCCGCCTTGAAATGGGAGAACTCCTTTAAATTCCAGCATGGGCTGCCGACGGTCGGAGTCGCCCTTCGCTCCCGGTACATCAACACGACCTCCGGGTATGCGCAAAGCGCGGAACAACGGCTTCTCACCGCGGCGGCGGACCTCTTCCTGGAGGATTCCCGGATGCGGAGGGGGTCGATGCGGTTTGGCCTTACGGCCGAGATGGATCCCTATGAGCGATATCTGGAGTATGGGGAGGAATGGCAGGGATGGGACTGGAAAAGCTATTGGCTGTCCGGATTCGCCCAATTCACGTTCGATACCTTCGATGACGGATACTTCCCGACGAAGGGTGTCCGCCTGTCCTTGAAAGGGCGTCACGTCTTCAAGGGATACACCATCGACCTGGATCCGGATAATTATGAAGTCACAGAAAAGGAGGCGACGACTCCGGGCGGAAAGGTCCCCCAGTATATCACCACGATGGCCAGCGCCGAGGCCGCGTTCTCCCTGGGATCGGGTTTTGCGATCCTTCCCAAGCTGTATGCCGGTTATTACCATCCTGTCGGGGTCGATGAGATGCCGTACGCTTACATGAACCCCAAGCATGTCGTGACCATCGGAGGATTCATGCCCAACCGCTATACGGAGAACCAGATTCCCTTCTTCCTCTGGTCCTCCGGTTACCGGGACACGATTCCGATCAGTTTCTTGGGCCAGTTGGATGTCCGGTACTGCTTTGCCCGGAAGAATTTTGTCACGGTCCGGGGAGGACTCTTTATGGAGGCGTACGATTTGCGGGATTTCCCCTATGCGGGCAAGATCTGGGCCGTCGGAGCGGAATTCGCCCGCCAGACGATGGTCGGTCCTTTGCGGTTGGCAGCTTCCTGGGCGCCGATCTTCGGCTTCTCCCTCTATGCCGGCCTCGGCTTTGATTTTTAATGAACAGAACGATGAAACAACCGCTTGTCTCCTGCATGGCCCTGATGCTCCTTCTCGCGGCCTGCAGTCCCAAGATTTATCCCGTGCAGTCCGGCGATACGCCGGAGACGTTCATGCCCCGGCCCGCCGGTTTCGACGACCGCTACACCCGGGATGAAATGGTCGTCCTGAGCCGGCACAACATCCGGTCGCCCCTGAGCGGACCCGGATCCGTGGTGTCGCGGATCACTCCGCATACCTGGTTTGCCTGGTCATCCGTCCCCGGTGAGCTCTCGCTCCGCGGCGGCGCGCTGGAGGTGGAGATGGGCCAGTTCTTCCGGGAGTGGCTCATCAGCGAGGGTTTCATCGCCAAAAATACCGTTCCGGAGGCGGGGACGGTCCGGTTTTATGCCAATTCCATCCAGCGCACCCGTGCCACGGCCCGTTCTTTCGCCGCCGGGATGTTCCCGATGGCCGATATCACCGTCGAGCAGCACACCCCGCTCGGAACCATGGACCCGGTGTTCAATCCGGTGATCACGAAAGTGACCGACTCCTTCTTGACGAAGGCCCATGCGGAGATCGAATCGATGGGCGGGCTGGACGCCCCGGTGAAGGCCAATTATGCATTGCTGGAGAAGGTGCTGGATATGCGCAAGGCCCCTGCAGCCGCGCATGACACGCTGTCCTTCAGTCAGTTCCCGTCCTCCATCCGTTTCGAAGTGAACACGGAGCCCATCATGGGCGGCGGCCTGAAGATGGCGACATCGGCCTCGGACGCCCTGACGCTCCAGTATTATGAGGAATCCGACGCCCTGAAGGCAGGATTCGGGCATAAGCTGTCCTTCGGGGACTGGGTTGCCCTTTCCGGCGTCAAGGACTGGTACCAGGAAATGCTCTTCGGCGTCCCCTCGATCGCCGTCAATACCTCGCATCCGCTGTTGAAGGAACTGCTCTCCGAGCTCCGCACCCCGGGGCGCCGGTTCGCTTTCCTTTGCGGCCACGACTCCAATATCGGCGGCGTTCTCGCGGCGCTGGAGGCCGAGCCGTACAGCGCTCCGAAGGCCATTGAAACGAAAACCCCCATCGGCGGAAAGATCGTCATCGAGAAGTTCCGCGGTGCCGACGGACGCCTCTATGCCGACCTCTGGCTCGTCTATGCCTCCGTCGCCCAGCTGCGCGGTCTGACCCTCCTGACCCCTTCCTGTCCTCCAATGGCCCTTCCCCTGCGTCTTCGCGGCCTCGCCCTCAATGCAGACGGCCTGTACCTCCTGTCCGACCTGGAGCAGCGCTTCGAAAAAGCCATCGCTGCCTACGATCGCCTGTAAGACCCTGTAAGACTGTCCGGTCCGGATCAAAAATAATCGATCAGCTCGATAACGGCGCACGCCGCTACGATGACTGCAACGAAGGTGGACAGGATAGAGTACTTCAACTTACGGTTTCCAAAGATACAAATATAGATTTTTATTCCGACGGGGTGTAAAGATCGACTTTACACTTTGCTTTACAGTTTTTTTACAACTTTACAGTCGGGTGCTCTGGCTATTTGTTTGAATGTCAGCGCGTTAAATGGTTTGGCACGGAAGGTGCTTGTAGCCGTGGTGTCCGGCCGGGGCCGGGCCTTGGCATGAAAAAGATTACCTGAAATGAGGATACGGCTATGAAATCATACCTGAAATTCTTGTCCCGCAATAAGTTATATACCGCCATCGAGGCGGTGGGGCTCGCCGTGAGCCTGGCGTTTGTCATCCTGATCGGCTCTTATGTGGTGCAGCAATATGAGGTGGCGCATGAGTCGCCGCAGTGGAAGCGCACGTTCGTGTTGGGATCCGATGAGTTCCTTGGGCTGACCTATTGGGACAAGGAAGAGCTGGAGATGAACGTCCCGGAGGTGGAGGCCGCCACCATCATGACGCTTCTCTGGCAGCCGGTCATCCAGAACGGGGAGCAGGTCATCCAGGTCACCGGGATCGATGCCGATTCCGATTTCTTCAAGGTATTCCCGGAATATCGGCTCCTGGAAGGCAGCCTGGAGGATTTTGTAGGCAAGGACGACATTCTCATCAGCGAATCCCTCTCCCGCAAGATCGCCGATCCGACCGGCAAGGCCCTCATCGGCCAAACGATCCAGGTGGACAAAGTGGACCGTACCATCAAAGGCATCTTTGCCGATTTTGACAATGCCTTCTTTATACCGGCGGACATCATCACGAACATCAGTTCCAACTGGGCGGCCGGACAGCGCAAGGAGTTCAACAGCATCGGCAATTACACCACCTGGTTCCGGGTGCGGGAGGATGCGGACCTGGCCGGCGTGCAGGCCAAGGTGAATGCGCTCCTGCATAAGAACTACGATGCCTCCTGGTCCGCGGAACGGGTGGAGAAATGGCACGCCTACCGCATGGATGAGGCCTTTTTCTTCACCGGCAACCACAACGGGCTTACCCGGACGGGCAATGCCCAGATGCTCCGGCTTCTGACCGTCGTCGTCCTGCTGCTCCTGCTCTCGGCCGTCTTCAATTATGTGAACCTGAGTCTGGCCCTTACCGGCAAACGCGCGAAGGAGATGGCCACCCGGCGCCTTCTGGGGGCCGACAAGGCCGTCATCCTGTGGAAGTATATCGGCGAATCCGTGGCTTTCACCGCCGTCTGCTTTGCCGCGGCGCTGCTGCTGGCCGACCTGCTGGTGCCCATGATGAACAGCCTGGTTTCCACCGCCGATCCGGACGAGATGATGCTGGGCCTCGGCGACACCAGCGTACGGCTCTCTTTCATGCTCACGCCGGGGTATCTCCTGGCCTACCTGGCTGGAATCCTGGTCCTGGGCGTTGTCAACGGGCTGCTTCCGGCCTTTGCGGCCTCGCGTTACCAGCCCATCGACGTGATCAAAGGCACGCTCCGGCGCCGGAACAAGATGGTCCTGAGCAAGGTCTTCATCGTGGTGCAGAACGTTCTCTCCGTTTTCCTGATTGCCCTGGCACTGGTCATGGAAGTGCAGATGCGCCACATGTTTACAAGGCCGATGCATTCCGCCGTGGAAAACCGCTACTACATCGAGTATTCTGCCCAGAACTACGACGCCATGAAGCTTTTCAAGGACAAGGTGGAGCAACTTCCCTTTGTGACAAAGGTCGGTGTCGGCCGCGGAATCCCCGGAATGATCAATATGACAATGGGCATCACGGTGGACGAAGAGCATCATGTCAATATGCCCGTCATCGTCTGCGACAGCACGTATTTCCAATTGCTGGGGCTGGAAGTGGAGGAAGACTTCGGTCATCCTCTGGTGCATTCGCTCTGGATGAGCCGGAGCGCCTTCAACGCAGCGGCGGTGTCGGACACGTCCACGGTCTTCCCCCGGAGGATCAACATGAACAGCGCCCGGCCCGAGTTCATCGGCGGCGTGGTGGTCGATTATCCCACCCGGCCGGCTTCGGAAATCGCCCAGAATCCCAACGGCGGAGTCATCATCACCCGGGTGGAAGAGCTGCGGTACTCCAATTGCCTCCTCATTGGCACCACCGGAGAGGACAAATCCTATGAAGATCAGATCCTTCAAGCCTACCGGGAATTCCGCCTGGAAACTTCCGGCGTGGAGGAGCCCGCCTGGCGGTACGGCTTTATCAGGGATATCAACCGGAAGCAGCTGGCGCCCGTGCAGCGCACACTGCGGTTGGTGGAACTCTTCGCTGTCCTGGCCGTTCTCATCTCCCTGCTGGGCCTGCTGGCCATGAGCACCTACTTTGCCGATGAAAATACCAGGCAGATCGCCGTACGGAAGGTGTTCGGCAGCGATATTTCGCAGGAGACCTGGCGGACGGTCCGCAGCTACATGGTGCTGGTGGGCGTGGCTTGCCTTGTGGGCATTCCGCTGGCTGTCTGGGCCGCCCGGCTGTATCTGGAGCGCTTCGCCTATCGGATTGAAGGCTACGGCTGGGTGTTCGTTGTGGCTGTCATCATTTCGCTGGCCATTGCCTTCGGCACCGTCCTCTGGCAAACCCTCAAGGCCGCGAAGACCAATCCGGCCACAGAATTAAAGAAAGAGTAAGATGAAAACAAAAAGCGACATTTGGATCAAAGTCCTGTCCCTGGGTATGGGGTTGGCGGTGGGTATCGTGCTCATTGCCAAGGTGTTCTTCGAACTGAGCTACGACAGCTTTTACCAGGACATCGACCGGGTATATACCATCAACACCTGGATTTCCATGCAGGGGAACGAAAAGGATTATGGCCAGGTGAGCGGCGCCGTGGCCGTGGGCTTCATGGAAGAGGTCCCGGGCGTCGAGGCCGGCACCCGTACCACCTTCGTCTTCAACGGGGACACCTACCTGGACGAGGACGGCAACAAGCTCAACGCCACGCTCGTCTGTGCCGATACCTGCTTCTTCCAGGTCTTCGACAGGCCCATCCTGGCCGGTGATCCGGTGAAAGCGCTGGGGACATGGGGCAGCGTGATGGTCTCGAGGTCGTTTGCCGAGAAGTTGATAGATTCTTCGGTAAGTGAAGCGAAGGATCTGTCCTCCGTCATCGGCAAGCAGATTGCCAACGAGGACATGGCCGGGTTGAAGCTGACCGTCGAGGGCGTGTATGAGGACTTTCCGAAGAATGGAAGCCTGGACTACGACATCCTGCTGTCGATGGACACCTACGGCAAGCAGAGTACCGACAACTGGAACGGGAACGACCGGTACAAAGGTTATGTGAGGTTGATGCCGGGCGTTGATCCAGCTACGCTGGCCGATGCCATCCGCAAGATGCAGGAGGCGCACCAGCCTCTGGAGCAGATAGAGGCCCAGGGATCCACCTTCCGCTATTTCCTGAAGCCTTTCAGCAAGATGCACACTTCCGACCCCGAGGTGAAGTCGCTGGTGATCCTGCTGTCCATTGTGGCGGCCCTGCTCATCTTGATCAGCTTGCTCAATTATATCCTGATTGTCATCTCCTCCCTGGTGAAACGCTCCAAGGAAGTGGGTGTGCGTAAGTGCTACGGTGCTGAGGGAAAGCATATCTATGTCATGCTGACAAAGGAGGCACTGCTGCATATCATCCTTTCGCTGGGCCTGGCCGCGGCCATCATCTTCGCCGGGCGCGGCATCGTGGAAAACCTGCTGGGCGTACCCTTCACGACGCTGCTGGTGCCGCAAAGTATCGTGGCCATCGGGGCTGTGGTCGTTTTTGTCCTCATCATCTCCATCGTCGTTCCGGCGGAGCTGTACCAGCGGATTCCGGTCTATGCCGCCCTGAAGAACTACTCGGAGAATTCCCGGGGCTGGAAGCTTGGCCTCCTGGGCGTGCAGGTGCTGATCAACGTGTTCCTGGTGGTAATGATGCTCATCATCGGCCGGCAGTACCAAAAGGTCACCCATGCCGATACGGGTTACGACTACGATAACCTTTACTATGTCAGTTTCTTCGACAGTGACCGGCAAGCGATTACCCGTGCCGTCGGCGCGCTGGAGCGCCTGCCGGAAGTGAGTGGTGTGGCAACGGCCTACAACCTGCCTTTCCAGGGCTCCAACGGTGACAATGTCTATCTTCCGGACGACGACCGGGAACTGTTCAACATTGCCGACCAGTATGAATGCTCCGACGGCTTCTACGACCTGATGGGCATCGAGTTCCTGGAAGGCCGGGCTCCTCGGGATTCCTCCGAAATCGTTGTGGATGAGAAGTTTGTGAAGAAGATGGCAGAGTTTACGGACTGGAGCGACGGCGCCGTGGGCAAGCAGGTGTTCATCACCGGCCACGACCGTTCACGGGATGCGGAACGGAGTTATTTCACCATCTCCGGCGTCTATAAAAGCTATATCATCGGCAACCTGACCGGGGTGGACCAGCGTCCGAGCGCACTGTTCTATGGTGAGATCGAGAGCATGAGTTCCTGGATGCCGCATGTGCTGTTCAAGGTGCAACCGGAGGCATTGACCGAGGTGAAAGAAACGCTGGAATCGGCCCTGGAGGGTCGGGAGATCAATATCGTTTCCTATGAAGAGCAGATGCGGGCGGCATACGACGACAGTCGGAAAATGCGCAATACGATGGCCGTCGGGGCGGTGTTCTCGCTGCTGATCGCGCTGCTGGGCCTCATCGGCTTCATCCGGGATGAAAGTCTCCGACGCAGCAAGGAAATGGCTGTCCGCAAGATCAACGGTGCCACGACGCAGGACATTCTGGGCATCTTTGCGCTGGATATCATGAAGTTATCGAGCGGGATGGCCGTGATCGCCAGCATCGGCGCCGTCTTCGTCGCCCGCAAATGGCTGGAGCAGTTTGCCGAGAAAATCTCCCTGCATCCCCTGTACTTCGTTGGTGGCGCGCTGCTGGTGCTGACCATCGTGCTGGGCATCGTCGTCCTGAACTGCCTGCGGATCGCCCGGGAAAATCCCGTGGAATCGTTGAAGAACGAATAGGGTCCCTCCCGGGAGAACTGTTCGCCATGGGCGAAACCCTGGGAAAACCGTGTGCCATGGGCGATCCCCCCGCGGAAACCGTCCGCTCGATTCGCTTTTCTAAAAGTGCTTTTGCGAGTAAATTTCACTTTTTCAAAAGTGTTTTTGGGAAATCCCATCGAAACAGACCCCCTCTTTCTGCACATAACTAGCTCCCGTTAACTCTTTCTTTCGTCAAATATTGAAATGCAGGCTGTGGCGATGAGTTGAGTAAATAACAACATTTTTACTCGCTTTTTACTTACTTGTTTACTCCAAAAACGTCATCCTACGCAGATAGAATGCCGTTTTTTTATTATAAAAATTACTTGCACTTTACTCGCTAATGTAGACCATTTCCTTGAACTTTCTAAAAGTGTCAACCTAAATCAGGGAAGGTTACTTTCATGTCGAAGCAAATAAACAGAACAATCTTGGAAGATTGAAATTATGCTGAAATACAATCTTGAAAGATTGATTATGAAGATAGCCACATTTCACCACTTCTCCAAAGCATGGTGTGGCAACGGTGTGATGAAATGACACAGAAACAACCCCTTTGGCGCAGGTGGGGGCCCTGTGTGGTGCAGGTCTCATGATCTTTGGGCGCAGGTGTGGAAAAAGGGTGAGGACCTGCGCCACTGGAATGCACGGACGCCTGTTTTGCGGAGCAGGTCCCAAGGGAAATACCACACCTGCGCCAATAAACCCCTATACCTCGCTGGTTCCTGAACTGGGCAACCGACCGGGGCTACAACACCAACCTGGCCTATAAGAAATTCCGCCCGACGCTCAAGATGACACAGCGCAAGGTCATTTACTTGACCAAGGATGAGATCGCCCGCGTCCGCGACCTGGAACTCTCCGAGGCCCAGGCCTACCTGGATTCCATCCGGGACATCTTCCTCTTCTGCTGCTTCTCCGGTCTTCGGCACTCCGACGTCAACAACCTCCGCCGCAGCGATGTCAAGGGCGACCACATCGAGGTCACGACCATCAAGACGGCAGACAGCATTTCCATCGAACTGAACAAGGTCACCAAGGCCCTGCCGAACTATACCAACCAGGCGATGAACCGCGACATCAAAGAGCTCTGCCGTCTGGCCGGTATCAATGAGGAAATCCGCGTCACCACCTACAAGGGCAACGTACGCACCGACAAGATCCAGCCTAAGTGGGAACCGGTCGGTACCCATACCGGCCGCCGCACCTTCATCGTCAACGCCCTGTCCATGGGCATCACCCCCAACGTCGTGATGAAATGGACCGGCCACTCTGACTACAAGGCTATGAAGCCCTACATCGATATCGTGGATTCCATCAAGGCGAGTTCAATGACGAAGTTTGATGGGTTGCTTTAAAAAAGTGAAATCCTTTTTATTTTAATAAATTATCATTACTTTTGCTACGTTTTCATGCGGTGTGAAAATGTAGCAAATTAGATGAAAATGAGAATTGGCATTGATGGTAATATCTTAGATCTGACCCCGGTTGAAAAGGCTAGGCTAAAAGGGCTATGGGCTGAAGCGAAATGGATGTTCGATTTTTATGAATGCTTATTTGACGGAAGAGAGTTTATCGTCCCTTCTTTGAAGCAAGGGAAAGAGGTCACTCCTTTACAACTGGAGCATTATGCTTATCGATTGGGATCATTCTTCTCCAAGCCGATAGTTTTTCTTCTTCCCGATGCTCCCCGTTACCAGAGGGTTCGTTATGCCGAAAGAGGGCTTTTCTACTTTATGCCGGACAAGGAGTATGCGAGACTCCCATTTTTATACGCCGGGAAAAAGATATCGGATAGGGCCAGAGCTAAGAGGCTGACTCCCGCAGCGCAGTATCTGCTTCTTTCCCATCTTCAGCTTGAGAGCCTGGACGGGAAGACCCTCTCTGAGATCAGCTCTTCGGTCCCGCAATCCTATCTTACTGTATCTCGGGCAGTCACAGTATTGGAAGAGGTCGGGCTGGGCTATTCCGATAGATTCGGGAAAACGAAGGTGTTTCATTTTAAGTTTGTTGGAAAGGAACTTTGGAAAAAGGCGCAACCATATTTGGCGTCTCCTGTTTTGACAGTACGTTATTTTGACACCTTCGATGGTTCCGGAATTATCGGCGGGATCAATGCGCTGGCGCATTACTCACACTTAAATCCAGAGGAGATGCAGACATTGGTCTTGGACCGGAATCTGGTTCCAGAGGATAACGGCCTTGAAGACGGAAGATATAGGATCGAGGTATGGAAGTATCCCCCCATCGGGGGTGGCCCGTGGGTGGATAGATTGTCCCTCGCCCTGTCCCTTCAAGAGAATAAGGATGAGCGTGTCCAAAAAGAAGTCGAATTAATGATTGATGCAATATGGTCTACGGAGTAGAGAAATTCAAAGAAGCGTTCGCTGCATTTCAAGACTGTTATGTTGTTATTGGCGGAACAGCCTGTGATGCCGTTCTCGCAGGAAGCCGTATGAGGGCTAGGGCGACGGACGATATCGATATGATCGTCGTTGTTGAGAAACTGACACCTGAATTTGTGGAAACCTTTTGGAAATTCATCATTGAAGGTGGGTATAAGAATGGTAAACGCAAACGCGGCGAGGATAGAGAGCCGGTGTATGAGCTATACCGGTTTACAGGTCCAAAGGAGGGCTATCCCATCCAGATTGAACTTCTTGCGAGACATAGCGATGCTCTCGGAGCTCCTTCAGGTTTCCATATTGAGCCTCTTCCGACTGAAGAAGAGCAGTATAGTCTCTCTGCCATAATGCTTGATGACGATTACTATCACTTGACGGTTCAGAACAGTGAAATTGTAGATGGCTTGCGTGTGGCATCACCGCTTGCGCTTATCGGTCTCAAGGAAAGGGCTTTCTTAAACTTGATTTCCGATCGTGGGCAAGGTATGAAGGTTAATACGAAGGACATCACCAAGCATAGGAATGACGTTCTGAAACTGGCGGCCATCATAACTCCTGGACCATATTCTTGCTCGGAGGGGATCTTCCTCACAAATAAAGATTATGTTGAGTATATTCGTACGATGCTGCCCAGCCAGGCCTTGCGAGATGCCCTTGGCATTGGAGATGAAGAAGTGGCTGACTTAGTCGAGACGCTTGATAAGCTTTTTAGGGTAGAGGGATAATGAAGATTCAATACGCATCAGACCTCCATTTGGAGTTCGCCGAGAATTGGCGATACTTGAAAGAACATCCGCTTGAAAAAGCGGGTGACATCCTTGTATTAGCCGGAGACATCGGATACATCGGCGACGAGAATTATTCCTTGCACCCGTTCTGGAACCAAGTGGCGGACCAATATGAACAGGTGATAGTTGTCCCTGGAAATCACGAGTTTTACAAATACTATGATATAGCGTCGCTTCAGGAGGGGGAACTCTTGCAGATTCGTTCCAATGTGAAAGTCTATTACAATGGAGTAGTGAACTTTGGCGATGTTGACATGATTCTCTCAACATTATGGGCCCACATCCCCCTACAGGATGCCTTTGCAACCGAGTCCGGGGTGACAGATTTCCATAGGATCATGTTCGAGGGAGAAACGTTAACCTTTGAGCAGTTCAATAAGGAGCATGAACGATGCATGGATTTCTTGCGCCGAGCGTGCAAGTCTTCCTCCTCATCTAAGAGGGTGATCGTAACACATCATGTTCCTTCATTCCAGTTATCATCCCCGGATTTCAAAGGAAGTCGTATCAACGGTGCCTTTGTTTCAAATGAAGATGACTTCATTGAGACTTGTGGTGCTGACTATTGGATTTACGGCCACTCTCACCGGAACATTGATAGGCAGATTGGGAAGACACTATGTGTGTCTAATCAACTAGGGTACGTATTTGCCTGTGAGCATCAGTCGTTTGATAGCGGTAAGATACTTGAGTTATAAAAGTGGTAGGGGTATTCGGATACAAAGAGGCTGACCGCAATTGGCCAGCCTCTCTTTGTTAATAGATAGTCTGTTTCCAGACGCGTGGGTCAGGATGGATCAACTCCGCCACTCAGTTTTGTAGCACACCCGTGCTACACAGGCCGGTTACCCTCTAATCTTCAGGCGGAAAGGCCTGCCGTTGCGACGGAAAATCTTCCGGCCATCGCGTGTCGTTATCCACATCCTGTAGATATACACGCCGTCTTCTTGAACTGGAGTTGAATGAGGCCTTTGCCCAATACAAAGGTAAGCTCAAAGAGGTTGTGCAAGGGCACGGCGTCTGGCTGTCCGAAAGAGCTTTGATTATAGCGATCGTGACAATCGAAGCGGTGGTCTTCCTCTTGGGGACCTTGGCATACTATTATGCGAAGGCGAAGTTTACGTAGAAGGCAAACGCTTCAGCAAGTTGCTGAAGAATTGAAAGAGAGGAATCGTCAAGGGATTATTGACGATTCCTTTTCATCTTGGATCTCGGCTCTTTCTATGCGTAGAAGATGCTTGTATGGCGGTTAATACAGGATCCAAGCTCGTAACTATTATTCTGATGAAAAAAAACGTAAATTTGCGATTAAGCAACACAAGCATAATACAAACAGCTCAGGTTATTTCACCTGAAGGCATAACAAAACGATATCCCAATGGGAAGCAATGCCAAGTTATACAAGTACCTTGATGTGACGGGGGGATTGATGATGCTACATAACAGCAATCTGCAGTTCACCAACGCGACCCGCCTCAATGACCCTTTTGACTGCCATCCTGCTTTGTTTGATTTCTCTAATGCTCCAGTCAACGAGCATAATTGGCCACCGGCAGATTTCCAAAAAGAAAAGGGGATAACAGATATGGAGAATCTTAGGAACAGCGCATGGATATGTAGCTTATCGAAGATTCATGACTCAGTGCCCATGTGGGCGTATTACGGAAATCACAAAGGAGTATGCATTGGATTGAATATGGAGAAGGTCCGCAAGTACCTCTCCAAAATACAATGTGGCATATGCATCGGCGCCATGGAGATGGAGGTTCAGTACCGGGATGTTATAGAGAAACCTGACTATTTTCGTGACGCAAGGGATTTTTTACATTACCTACTATCCACTAAAGCAAAAGACTGGGAGCACGAACAAGAAGTCAGATTGCTTCTATTGGATCCGACTCCTGCAGGAGCACTTAATCATCCTTGTTACGCCCCGATGGGACTGCCGTATAAGCCGAAGAATAAAAAAGAAATCATAGACTGGAGGGAAGTCCGGGCGTATCCACATTTAGGTAGAGAGTGTTTCGAAAGCCTTTATCTGGGATTGAAGATAGGCGATGCCGAAAAGGCAAAGATTATCAAAGAAGCGCTCAGATGCAATCCCGATATTAGGATATACCAAATGACAATTGATTCTATGGCTTTCAGGCTAAAAGAAGACCCACTAGATAGTTAAGAGATGATACTGCCCCATACAAACGCGAGCTCATAGTGATCGTGCATGGGCGTGGCGTCTGGCTGCCCGAAAGAACCTGAGGCGCTTATAGCCTTCTTTGTAATCTTGGCATACTATTATGCGAAGGCGAGATTACGTAGCCCTCGCGAAACGAAGTTTTGTAGTGATATATGTTGCGGCTTACCTCTATTTGAGGTGGGCCGCAATTCTATTAGAGCGAGTTATTCTTTGTGCCTAGAATATTCATGTAAGGCTGGGGCACAATGACTCTTTGCTAAGTGTGGATTTTGACAATACTATGTCGCTCTTATCCACTTTATTGCCATACTATCATCATTTTTACTTAAATTTGCTCTGCAATCCAGCAAGGAGTGCATTTATAAATACCGAAAGCGTTTAGCTTTGATTCCGACCAAGTCGAATCGCCAATTCAAAGGGTACCGGAGTTCAAGTGAGACGCTTGCGCTGGCTATATTATGGGCCTCGGCTCACACTATAGCAGTGCGAGCCGTTATTACTTTAACTTGTTCGTACCCGGGGCTTTGGCGAGCCTGACTTGGAGATCAAGACCTAAAGGAGGCTCGCACTTTCGCGTAGTATGGGTATTATCCCGCCAACGAGCCAGGCGGAACGGGAGCAAACAGTCCGTGATAGAAGTCGGCAGCATTGTCAAAAACCTGATACCTGGCGAGTCGGTTGTGATTAACAAAATCCAGCAGCTCGGTTCCAGCATTTCTCTATCATATACCGGAGTCAACACCAAGAAATCCAGCTCCAAGGTTATCAAAACCGCCCAGATGGATAAGTTGGAGATTCTAACTGAGGAAGGCAAATTCAATTTCAAGGGTGACCCGGAAAAATTCGTCCTGTTTGCCGAAGCGGAGCGCATCAACTCCGCCTATCAGTTCGACCCGCTCTTCGCTATCAACTGCAGTGTCGTAGATCCTCTGCCTCACCAGGTGGAAGCCGTCTATAAATACCTTCTACCTCAGCCTTCAATTCGCTTCCTGCTGGCCGACGATACCGGCGCCGGTAAGACCATTATGACGGGCCTCCTGCTCAAGGAACTCCTTTTGCGCAAGCGAGTGGAGCGAGTGCTGATTGTTACACCCGGCGGCCTCACTAAACAGTGGCAGGAAGATGAAATGGGAGTCAAATTCAATATTCCTTTCGTCCTGGCCAACCGTGCAGCATTCAATTCTGAGCCGACCATCTTTCAGGACCACGACAGAATTGTGGCCTCCATCGACTTCATCTGCAAAGAGGATGTAATGAAAGTCCTGGCTTCCACCAGCTGGGATATGATCATCTTCGATGAGGCCCACAAACTCTCCGCCTACGAATACGGCACCAAACGCTATCTGTCCCATCGCTATGAGGCTGCACTAACGCTCTCTAAGCAGTGTGAACATATCCTACTTCTAACAGCAACGCCTCACCGTGGTCGTGCAGACACCTTCAAATGCCTGATGCAACTGCTGGATGAAGACATCTTTGCCACACCGGACCTTGCAGCCTCTCGTATTCAGGAAATTGGGCAAAGCGGCATCAACAAGTACTTCATCCGCCGTCTAAAGGAAGATATGAAAGACTGGCAAGGCCGTCCGCTCTACAAAGAGCGTTACACCAAAACCGTTGCCTACCAGCTTACCCCGGAAGAGAAAAAACTCTACGATGCCGTAACGGAATACCTCACCGTCCGCAAGGCAGAGGCGTCCGAGAGCAAAAATATACACGTATCCCTGGCCCTGCAGGTGATGCAGCGCCGCCTTGTGAGTTCCATCTACGCCATTCGCAACACCCTCCTCAAGAGATACACGGCCCTGCAGGGACTGGCCGATCTCGTTGCCCAGAATCCCAACATCTGGAAACAGCGTCAAAAACTGGAAGATTTTGACCTGGACAGCATGGACGACTACGACGAGCTGGAAGACGATGAGCGTGATGCCTTGGACAACATTATGGCCGACCCGAAGAAACTCAAACTCTTCACGACGGCCAAAACCGCTGTTGAAATCCAGCAGGAAGCCAAGCAGGTAAAGGCCTTATACAATATGGCCGATACCCTTTATGTCCAGAATCAGGAAGAGAAGAAATTCCAGGAACTCAAACAGCTCCTCAACTCCGAAGGTGTCATCAACGGCGAGAAACTGGTCATCTTCACCGAGCACAAAGACACGCTCGTCTACCTGACAGAGCGCCTCAGCAACAGCGGCTACAAAGTGGCTACCATCCACGGAGGAAAGAATGTAGATGAGCGCCGAGAGGCCCAGAATGCCTTTATGCGGGATGAGGCCCAGATCCTGATTGCCACGGACGCAGCAGGTGAAGGCATCAACCTTCAGTTCTGTCGCTTGCTCATCAACTGGGACATTCCCTGGAACCCCAACCGCCTTGAGCAGCGCATGGGACGTATCCACCGTTACGGCCAGCAAAGCGACGTGATGGTATTCAATATGGTTGCCAGCAACACCCGGGAAGGCAAAGTCCTTTCAAAGTTGCTGGAAAAGATGGATGTCATTCGCGAAAGCCTTGGTGACGACCGCGTGTATGATGTGATTCAAGATGTCCTGAAAGATGTATCCCTGGACGACATCATCTCATCCGTCTTTGACGGACGAGCCTCAGAACTGGACAGGTTCATCAGCCAGGATGACGACACAATGCGCAATCTCTTCCGAGAGAAAATCAAGGACCAGAAGAATGCCATTGCCCACAGCACCGTGGACTTCGCCGATGCACATCGCCTGAAAGAAGACTCAGACGAAAAGCGCCTCCAGCCCATCTACGTCCGGATGTTCTTTGAACGGGCATTCAAGCATCTTGGCGGCAAATACAAGGAACTTGGCGACGGCATCTTCCAGATGACCACCGTTCCGGAGATTATCGCCAAAAAGCTGAAAGAGCGCTACAAGATCAATGTCAGCAACGTCTCCCAGCTACTTCTTTGCTTCGACAAGCACAAATTCCTGGACTACCAAAACGCCAACGCCCTCTCAGGCAAGGCCCACTACATCAACCCCGGTAATCCGCTCTTCGATGCACTTGTTGATGTAGTCCGCGAATCCTTCCGCGAAGAAATGCTGAAGGGAACGGTATTGGTCTCCCCGGAAGACAGCGAGAGCTACCTTGCCTTCTATATCAAGAACCAGATCACCGACAACAGCCCGTCCAAAGCAGAGGACAATGTTGCCAATGAACTCCTGTCGCTGGTTTATCAAACATCCGACGGAGAATTCCATATCACATCTCCGGCCAAGTTTCTGGACCTTGTGCCGCCCAGTCAGTTTGCCAAAGATGTGGAGACCCCGGCTGTTCAGGATGAGGAGCAAGTTATCCAATGGGCCTTTGAGCACATTACAGAGCCGCTCCTGGAAGAAACGGAGACGCGTGTGCAGGATGACAATAACAAGCGCCGGGAATACCTGGAGACCGCTTTTGAGCAGGTCATTCTGGACTTGGGCCTGCAAATCAACGATCTGCAGGGCAAGGCATTCCTGTCAGATAGCGAGAAAGTTCAGAATCAGCTGGCCAACAAGACCAACAGGATGGAAGAGCTGAAGCTCCGCAAGGTTGCCCGCCTCAACGAATTGGATCAGATGGTGGAGCTGTCACCCAAGAAACCGGAAGTGCTGGGCTGTGCCTATGTGGTTCCGCTCAGTCAGATGGAATACGAGAAGCATTTCGGTATGCATCGCGACGATGAAGTGGAGGCCATTGCCATGAGAGTGGCGATGGATTACGAGCGAGAGTGTGGCGGTTTCCCGGTGGATGTCTCCAAGGATAATGTGGGCTATGACATTCGCACTACCGATAAGGAGGGTAATAAGCGATATGTTGAAGTGAAGGGCCGTGCCGGTACGGATGGCGTGATGCTGTCGGAGAATGAGGTGAACAGGCTCGAACAGTTGGGCGAGAAAGCCTGGCTGTACATTGTGACCAATTGCAAGACGAAGCCGGAACTCCATACGTTCTGGAATCCGATTGCACGGATGAATTTCCAGAAACTCATCAAGGGCGTGCAGTTCTATCTGCCGGAGGAGGAATGGAAGGCTAAATTGAAATAAAAAAGACACCATATGAAAGCCAAAAGATTGATTGAAATCACGATGCCGATTAAGGAAATCTCTGCTGAAAGCGTTAGAGACAAGTCCATTAGGCATGGCCATATATCAACCCTTCACTTGTGGTGGGCACGTCGTCCGTTGCCTGTCAGTAGAGCCGTAGTATTTGCCAGCTTGGTCCCTGACCCTCTTGATGAAAAGTGTCCGACTTCTTTTAAAGAAGCTGTGTCTCAGCTTCTTGTAAAAGACCCATGGAATGCTCTTTTATATTCGCCGTACAAGAGAATACCATACACAGCTGCTCTCAATTCATTCGAAGACAATCTGCGGAATCGATTAATTTCTTTCATTGGAAAATTCTCTGATACAGCTCAACGGGATATTATCGAAGGAAAGAAGCCTTCTCCTAAAACGCAGTTATCCGATGGCTCTTTAGTCAAGTGGGAGAATAAGAATAACGAGAAAGTTTTAAGAATCGCTCGTGAACTCATCTGGGTAGCGTATAATTCCGAAAAAGACCTTTCCGTTTCTTACGATTCTCTCCACATGGAGTTTAACAAAAACTACGACAGAATTAAGGAGAAAGAAGACGCCCTGTACACCATTGTAGATCGTCATGTTCATAACGACAGAGTAATAAAAGCCGAAGACGAGCTACACGAGGCAATCTCACATTTTCAATCGATGATGCCAATGACTTTTGACCCATTCTCTGGTGGAGGAGCTATCCCACTTGAGGCTGCTCGCTTGGGTTGTAGGAGCTATGGCAACGATATTAATCCTGTTGCGCATATTATAGAGCGCTGCAGTGCCGAGTTCCCTCAGAGATTTGGTAAGCCATTGCTTATAAGTAGCAGACAACTAAAGGAGGTGTACGGCGAAATTGGTAAGCAACTGGTAATTAAACATGAAATCCCATTTATTAATGGTGTATATAACATCCCGAATAAATTGTCGTTTGATGTTGAGTATTATGCTAATGTGTTATTAGAGAAGGCGCAGCAAGAAGTTGGGTACCTTTACCCTAAATGCTCCTCAGGTAATATCCCTGCAGCTTATATATGGGCAAGAACAGCAACTTGTTCAAATCCTTCTTGTGGGGCAAAGATTCCGTTGTTACGTGGTTTCTATGTCGCAAATAGTACGTCAAACAAGATTTACTTGAACCCAGTTGTGCATGATAAGCAAATTGGCTTTGAGATTAAACGAGGCACATATTCTATTCCCGAATGGAATCATCGAGGGAATATGACCTGTCCTTGCTGCGGTAACATAACCAGCGTTGAAGACGTAAAAAAAGAATCGAATAAATCAGGTCTTAAACCTGTCTTACTTGCCATTATTGAGGATTCAGAGAATGGTAAAGTTTATAGAGTTCCGACCGATAAAGAACGTCAGCAGATTGATATTCAATTTGAAAATATTGAGAGAAATCCGGCCCAAATGCCAATTGGGAACAAAAGAAATTTCAATACTCCTGGTTGGGGAATCTCTACATGGGAGGAGCTGTTTTCCGATAGGCAACTGGTTGTCTTAAAGACACTGGTAAAGCATCTTGACGGGATAAAGAGGGAATTAGATGATAGTGATTATAGCAGGGCGGTTGTCTCTTATCTTGCATGCTTAATTGATAAGCTAACAGACTATTATAACTCATTCTGTACATGGCATTTGACTGGTGAAAAAATTGGTCACCTTTTCTCCAGGCAGGCGGTACCTATGGTTTTTGACTATGCCGAGGCAAATATTTTCTCAGAGTCTTCAGGCAGCTTCAGAAATATGCTTGAATGGGTTCTTAGATATATCGATTCAGAAAGTGTCTCTCCGTTTAGTTGCACTTTCAACAATGCCTCAAGTGGAGAAAAGACCCAGTTCCACCACAAGGAACTTTCAGCAGTAGTAACTGACCCGCCGTATTATGATGCAATTGGCTATGCAGATTGTTCTGATTTCTTTTATCATTGGCTGAAACAAACTGTAGGTGATTTATATCCGATTACTTTCTCCACGCCACAAACACCGAAGCAGGAAGAATGTACAGCACTTGAGCATTACCATGAATCTATCGATGCAGCAAAAAAACATTTTGAGGACAAACTGACGCAGATTTTTGATGCAATTGAATATCAGACATCTGATATTGTAAGTATTATGTTCGCTCATCAAAGTACAGAAGCATGGACTACGCTGTGCAACTCCATACTCCGGGCTAAGATGAATATTACGGCCAGTTGGCCAATTGATACTGAACTTGCTAACCGTAGTATCGCGTTGTCTGGTGCCGCACTTGAATCTTCTGTCACGGTGTCTTGCCGACCTTCTGAAAGGAAAGGTTTTGGAGATTATAAGGAAGTTAAGCTCGCAATCTCCAAGAAAGTATCAGAGGAGGTAGAATTGCTGTATGCTTTAGGATTTAGAGGTGCTGATTTGCTTACGGCATGTTTTGGTCAGGCTGTTAGCGAATTTGGAAAGTATTCTTTGGTCGAGAAGGCGGATGGTAGTGAAGTCAAAGTGGCAGAATTACTTGAAATGGCCCGTAATTCTGCTTTTAACTCCCTTCTGAAAGGCGTTCAAGGTGATGACTTTACGAGGTTTTACATCGGTTGGCTTCAGATGAATGGCATGGGAGATACTGATTTCGATGATGCGACCAAATTCACCCGTGTAGGTATGCCTGTCGATGTTTCCGAGATATTTGCCCGTAGGCTCCTCATCAGAGAGGGTAAGAAACAGCATTTGGCAACAGCCGCTGAACACCTTGGCAATTCAACAACTCAGGGGACTCATCCTGAGGATTCTCTCATTGACCAGGTGCATCGTGCAATGCTGGCCTATGAGAAAGGAGACCGTCATATCCTACTTACCCTTCTCCACAATGTCGGTGCAGACGATCAAAGTGCTCCCTTCTGGCGTCTTGTAGCATCTCTGAAGGAACTGCTTCCAGATGGGAAAGATCTCAAGTCAGTTGAAGGCCTTCTCGGCAACTCCGACAACCTCCGTCAGGAGTCCCGTGAGGTGGACCAGCACCAGCCTGAGCAGATGACCTTGGACTTTGGCGGTGACTTTAACAACGATTTCAAATAGTATTCAATATGAGCACAAGTACCAACACCAGCTTGTTCAACGCCCTGGGCTTCTTCCTGGAGAAGATGAGGCCCTACGTGATTGCCGTCATCGAGAAAACCGCCCCGGGAAAGCCCTGGGAGGGAGAGTTGTTCACCCAGCTCAATTTCGACCAGCAGCGCACCTGGAATATGGCGCAGCGCAGTTTGACCGAATCCGGCGGAAATACGGCCAATCTGATTGACTACGGCATCCTGTTTACCTTTGGCGTATCCTATAAGGATGCCCTGAAGCAGGAAGTGGGCAATTATGCTGACGTTAACAAACTCATCAACTACTTCAAGGAACTGAAGGAAGTGCGCAACAAATGCCAGCACTTCCAGGAGCTGGAGGAGGATGAGGTTACCCGTGCCTATCTGAATATGAAAGGCGCTGCCAAGCTCCTGGAGATGCAGGATGTCTATGATGAGATCCAGCGTATCCAGAACGGCGACAAGGTGGAGGTTACACCTGCTCCGGCTCCGCAACAGATCCAGCGTCAAACACTGATGCCATCTGCTCCCGCAGCATCAGTCGTCAATAGCGATGAAGTGCTGCCTTCCTGGTTCAACAATGCCATCCCGCACTATGACATCCGGAATGCGCAGTTGGATGAATCCATCTTTGCTGCCAATTTGAGCGAGGTTGCGCTGGGCACCGGCCCGGATGTCTATACCAATCCCAATCTCTTCTTCGCCAAGACTTACGTGACCGACGGCCTCCGGGACATCTCCACCCGCGTAGTCCAGGCCCTCAACGGCGAAGAATCCGAGAACCGCGTCATATCCCTGCAGACCGGTTTCGGTGGTGGTAAGACCCACTCCTTGATATCCCTCTATCACATTGCCAAGAGCGGTCGCAGCATCGCTACCCTGGGCCGGGATATGAAGATTTTCTCAGACAACGTGACGCCTAAGTTTGACGATGCCAAGGTGGCCGTATTCACCAACAACACCACCGATGTTTCGCAAGGGCGCGAATGTGAGGACGGTTTTACCATCTACACCCTCTGGGGAGAAATCGCTTATCAGCTTGGCGGGAAGGCAGCTTACGACAAGATTAAACAGAACGATATTGAAAGGACGGCACCGTCCGCGATGCTCTTCAAACCCATCATCGAGAGCTGTACCCCGTGCCTGATTCTGATAGATGAGCTGGCGGATTACTGTGCCAAGGCTTCTGCCAAGAAGGTCGGTCAGGGGACCCTGTTCAACCAGACCAATAGTTTCATTCAGACGCTCACGGAGGTTGTCTCCAGCATCCCGCGCTGCGTTCTAATCGTTACATTGCCGGCCAGCGCCACAGAAGTTGCGGCAGCTGCCATCGGTCAGGAAGTCCTTTCCTCACTTGAGACCCGTGTTGTGCGAGTGGGCACATCTGTCAAGCCAGTTGATGATGAGGAGATTTTTGAGGTCGTACGCCGCCGTCTATTTGAGCAGATTATTGACGAGTCAGTTATTGATCGGGTAGCCCGGAAGTATCAGGATATGTACCACAACCGCCGTGGAGACCTTCCGCCGCAGTCCGATAACACATCCTATGCGAACAGAATTCGGAAGGCCTATCCCTTCCATCCGGAGCTCATTGATATGTTCCGTCTTCGCTGGGGCAATGACCCGCGTTTCCAGCGCACCCGTGGCGTTCTGCGCCTTCTGGCATCCATCGTTCAGGACCTTTGGCAGCGTCGCGCATCACTGACCGGCACACAGGCCTTGATTCACACATCAGACCTCAATCTGGAGAATCTTAGCACCCTTACCGGCACCATCAACAACCTGATGGGCGCCAACTGGGAGACAGTGATGCACGCGGACGTGTATGGGACATCCAGTAACGCCTACAAGATTGACAATTTGGAGCCATCCGGCAATGCATTTACCTACCGCATTACCCAGGGCGTTGCCACTACCTTGCTGCTTGCATCCGTCGGCGGTGACCACCAGCATGGTCTCTCCATGCCGGAACTGAAACTCTGCATGCTCCGTCCCAATGCATTCAACCACAACGACATCAACGGCTCACTGAATAAGCTCGAAGACGTTGCCCATTACCTGTATTCCTCCAATACCGGCGGCAAGCGCTACTGGTTCCAGTCCAAAGCCAACATCAATATTCTCCTTAACCAGGCCAAGTCTGAAGTCAGCGTAGATGAGATGAATCTTGAAATCCTCAAGCGTCTCAAGGCCATCAACCAGATGGGAAGCCCTTTTAAGATTTTGGTTGACCCGGCAGAGGATATTCCGGAGCAGAAGAGTCTCACGCTCATTCTGCTGCATCCCAAGTATTCTGCTGCTATCGACCGCATCAGCAGTTCCGTCGAGCGCGTAATCAACCATATCTCCACCAAGCGTGGGCTATCGGAAAGGATCTACCGCAACACCATTCTTTATCTGACCTGCTCGGAAGCCGGACGTGCCCAATTGAACGTCAAACTGGCAGACTACATAGCCTGCACGAAGATTCTCACCGAGTACGCCACGGCCCTCGAAAGGGACCAGAAAGCCGACATTGAAGCCCGCAAGAGAACTTACGACCACGAGCTGGAAGATGCACTGGCTCAGGCATACAGCGTAGTCCTCAAGCACTCCGCCAAAGAAGGCATCCATCGCTACAACATTCAGGAGCCATCCCGCGACCTTTCCACCCTCATCTCCATCAATCTCCCCGCCAAACTCAAAGAGGAAGAATGGTTATTGGATACCGTAGGCCGTAAGACCCTGGCAGACAATAATCTCCTTCCTACCGTCGAGACTCCTATCCCCGTGAAACTTGTCTACGAGGCCTTCCTCAAATATGATGACAAGCCTATGATTTCCGGTCCGGACGCCATCGAGAAATCCGTCCGCAAATACTGCGAAGTCGGCGTGTTCAACGTGGCTATGGGCAGCTCCGAGGAGTGGGACAAGATTTACCAGAATACGGACACTATTCCCTTCCTCAATGCCCAGAGCGAAGAGTATTGGCTGGTTGACCCGAGCGTCCAGCCCAAACCCGCCGGCACCCCTGAACCTGCTGGTGGCGGTGAACAACCTGGTACTCCTGTTCCCGGTACTCCCGGAGGAGAAGAAATACCTGGTGATCCCATCCCTCCCACACCCGAATCCAAGAAGTTCAAGTCCATCACCATTTCAGGAAATGTTGATATGGCCAGCTGGACACAGCTCATGAGCAGCTTCATCTACCCGCTGAAGAATAACAACCTGAAGCTCAGCATCAACTTCAAAGCCAAATCCACCGAAATGGCCCCGCTCAGCGAGAACTCGCCCATCTACCGCGCCGTGAAAGAATCCGCATCACAACTTGGCTTGGATATTGAAGCAGAAGAGTAAACACGACTCTTCTATGACAGATGATAGCGAACTGATTCAGCAACAAATAGAAACCAACATCCTAAGTGGCCCCCACGTCGTAATCCTTGGCGCAGGGGCCACTTGCGCCGCAATTCCGAATGGCGATAAGAATGGTAAGAAAAGTTCTGTCATGAATGACTTCATCAAGAATTTACAGATGGAGGACCTCCTTACCGGCATCCAATTAAAAACATCAAGTCATAATCTTGAGGACATTTACTCTGAATTATATGAGAAGCCTGAATATCGTGATGTATGTAGTGAGATGGAGAAACGCATATTCGACTTCTATAGTTCATTGGAGATTCCGGATAAACCGACAGCATATGATTATTTGATTCTGTCGCTGCGAAAAAAAGATTGGATATTCACGTTTAATTGGGACTCTTTGCTTATCCAAGCGTATGCAAGATGCTATCGACTAACAAATAATTTACCCGAACTCGTTTTTCTGCATGGTAATGTAAACGTTGCGTATTGTGAGCGATGCAATAAACCGCAGAGAATGGATTTTGGACGATGCTGTGATTGTGGCGGAGAATTGATTCAGACTCCGTTGTTATATCCAGTTAGAAACAAGGATTACACGTCTTCTGAATACATACGGAAAGCATGGAAAGTGCTGACGCTTACATTGGATGAGGCTTCTGTACTTACAGTATTTGGATATAGTGCCCCAAAATCAGATGCGGCAGCAGTTGAGCTAATGAAGAAGGCTTTCGCAAACCGGACACGCTGGTATAATCAGTTCGAAGTAATTGATATAGCCCCACGAGAAACGATCTATACTTCATGGTCAGATTTCATCACTGCTGTTCATGAGCATATTACAGTGCATAGAACCATTTTTGATGGAACGCTTTTATCCGAGTTCCCTCGAAGAAGCATTGAGGGTTATCTGAAAAGGAATTTCAAAGGATGGTGGGGAGAATCTGGTGTTCAACTATGCGAATGTCAAACTTTCGATGAGTTAAGAGAACTGCTGAAGCCTCTTCTAGAAAATGAAGCGGATGGAGATTATTCTGTAATCTCTTCAAACCAACGGTAAGCCCCGAGCTGTTCTTGTCGAAATGCTTCGCCGAAAGTCACCCGTCTGCGAGCAACTTTTTTTGATACATTTCCGGCAAAAACGGGACATTTTTTGGGGCCACTTTTAACGAAAAATCCCTCACAGAGCACTCTGTAAGGGTTTTCAGCGGAGGACGAGATTCCGCCGGCCGGGGGCCGTCGCTATCTCGGTGCCGCCCGCGGGGGTCCAGGCAACTCATTGATTTACAGCCGCCGGGCCTGACGGCCCTTGTGGCTGTTTTCGTGTTCGTCTTCCGGTGAGCAAGCTCCCCGTCCGCCGTACACGAAAACAGCCAACTGCTAACGCAGTCGGCTGTAAATCAATGTGTTGCGGAGAGGACGAGATTATGTCCTAACTATACATAGTCTATCATTCTATTTCACAACTAATCAGTTAATCAATCTGTTACTTATCAAATTATTTCACTGAAATACTTTGATTTTCCAAAAAATGGGGCTATTTTTGGGGCTATTATTGGAAGGTTATGCTTATAAAGCACAGTATTTCTTTCGGCCTCAAGACGAGCAAGACCCCTGCAGATGAAACCTGTGGTGGAGATCGGGAGTATCCTATCCGGATGCGGATTACCTATTGTGGCATCCGGGTGGATGTCCCTCTAGGGATATCCATCCATCGTGACCAATGGGATCCTGAGAATGGATGGGCCAAGAAAGATGCGCTCAATAGACATGGGCAGACGGGATCAGTCATTAACGCAACCCTTGCCGAGTATCAGAATTATGTCGAGGATCTCTTCAAAGGCTATGAGATTGAGAAGACCATCCCTTCTGCTGAAATGTTCAAGGAAGCGTTGCGGAAGACGGTCAAAGAGAAAACAGTCAATCTTGTAAAGAAACGTAGCAAAGCTGTTGAGTTTTCGGTTGCATTTAAGACCTTCACCCGGGAGTGTGGGATTAAGAACACCTGGACACCTCAGACCTATGAAAAGTTTGACGCGCTGTGGAATGACCTGCAGGCTTTTAACAAGAATCTACGCTTCGAGGATCTTACCGAGGAAGGATTGACACAATTCGTCATCTATCTTCGTGATACAAAGAAGATTAAAAAGAAGAAAGCTACAGGTGATGAGGAGGATGAAACCGGCCTCAAGAATTCCACCATCGGAAAGAAACTTGATTTCCTCAAATGGTTCTTGAACTGGGCGACGGAAAAGGGATATAATTCCCTGATGGATTACAAATCCTTCAAGCCGAAACTTAAGTCCACGAAAAACCCCGTTGTATTTCTCTCGGAACAAGAGATCAAGAAACTGTGTGATTATCAGATTCCTGAAGGAAAGAAACACTTAGAAAAGGTCCGGGATGTCTTCGTTTTTTGCTGCTATTCCAGTCTCCGGTACTCAGATGTGGAGAATCTGAAAAAGAGCGATGTAAAGGATTCGTTTATCGACGTAACAACAGTAAAGACTGCCGATAGCATAAGGATCGAGTTCAACAAGGTAACGCAACGAATCCTGGACAAATACAAGGATGTTCCTATCCCTGGTGATAAGGCTCTCCCTGTTATCTCCAACCAGAAAATGAATGCGGAGTTGAAAGAACTCTGTAAGTTGGCAGACATATCCGAACCGGTACGCAAAACCTTCTACAAGGGTAATGAACGGCGTGATGTAACATCGCCAAAACACGAACTCGTCAGCACCCATACCGGCCGTCGTTCCTTCATCTGTAATGCTCTTGCGAAAGGAATTCCAGTCAATGTCGTAATGCAGTGGACAGGTCACGCGGACTACAAGTCAATGAAGCCTTATGTTGATGTCGCCGATAGCATCCGCGTCCAGGAAATGCAGAAATTCAACACGGACGACATCAAAATATAGTTTTTCTAGAAGCGACACAAGCGGCACAACCGACACTCTCCGGAAATGACAAAGTGTAAACCCATATTTACACTTTGTGTAAAGTCCTTTACAGTTTTTACACCTCTCTTCATTTCGTAAACATTTGATATACAGCATATTAACTTAAATGGCCCGTTGTTTGTTTACGTCTCGGTAAACGATAAAAGTGTAAATACCATAAAGATGATTCAAGTATCCAACCTCACCAAGATCTTCCGCACGGAAGAAATCGAGACCACGGCGCTGAACGGCGTATCGTTTGAAATCAAGGACGGCGAGTTTGTCGCCATCATGGGTCCTTCGGGCTGCGGCAAGTCCACGCTGCTGAACATCCTGGGCCTTTTGGACAATCCCACCAGCGGCAGCTACGAGCTCCTCGGCACCGAAGTCGGCGGCCTCAAGGAAAAGGAGCGCACCAAGTTCCGTAAGGGCAACATCGGCTTTGTGTTCCAGAGCTTCAACCTTATCGACGAACTCAATGTGTATGAGAACATTGAGCTGCCGCTGCGCTATCTGAACATCAGCGCTGCCGAAAGGAAGCAAAAGGTCACCGACATCATGAAACGCATGGCCATCAGCCATCGTGCCCAGCATTTCCCGCAGCAGCTCTCCGGCGGTCAGCAGCAGCGCGTCGCCATCGCCCGTGCCGTGGTTGCCGGCCCCAAATTGATTCTGGCCGATGAGCCGACCGGTAACCTCGACTCCAAGAATGGCAAGGAGGTGATGGACCTGCTGAAAGAACTGAATGCTGAAGGAATGACCATCGTAATGGTAACGCACTCCCAGAAGGATGCAGGTCAGGCACAGAGGACGATTGACCTGTTTGATGGGCAGATTGTGTCGGATGTGAAGAATGAACTGTAGAGACTATGAAAAGTTTTTGGAACTTCCTTAGGAAGAATAAGTTATACGGGACCATCAACCTCGTGGGCCTGACGGTGTCAATGGCATTTGTCCTCCTGTTGGCGGTGTATATCCAGCGACAGCTGTCCACGGATTCTTTCCAAGAGAATGCCGACAGGGTTTTTGTTATAGGCAATGACAACAGCGTTCAAATGGGTTATTGGCTGGACAAGCATCTGAAGAACAACTTCCCGGAGATCGAGAAGGGTTGCTGCGTGGCTAACGTGGCTTCGGCTGATGCTTTTACCATTGGAGGAGAGCTGGTATATGGCAGCACGATGGCTGCGGACAGTACCTTCTTTGAGATGTTCAGCTATGACCTGGTGGAAGGCAACAAAGCCGACTGGCGTGTGTCCTGGGACCGCTGCATGGTGAGCCGGGAGTTTGCGAATGCCCATTTCGGGGACAAGGATCCGCTCGGACAGGTCATCACCTTCAATAATAACGGTGATTATCCGCTTACTGTCTGCGGCGTCTATGAAGATTTCGGCAACTCCATTCTGAAAGCACCGGACGTCTTGATGCGGGGTGAGATCATGACAATGATTAATTCTGCCAACGACGAGGAGATGAGCAACGCGGGAAGTGGCATCTGCTTTGTGATGACCTATCCTGGCGCCGACCTACAGGCTAAGCATGATGACGTTCTGGACTGGCTGAAAGAGAATTTCTGGGTCTATAAAAGACAATATGAAGAGGTGCGCTTCATCCCGCTCCGGGAGATGTATTTCCTGGAAGACGGGAACAGGGACGGGACAGGCACCATCCAGTTCGGCAACCGCAGCTTCGTGAACCTGTTGCTGGCGATGTGCATCCTGCTCCTGGCGTTTGCCGTGCTGAACTATATCAATATGACTACAGCCCTGACGGGCTTCCGGGCCAAGGAGATGGCCACCCGGCGTTTGGTTGGTGCCGACAAGCGCAGCATCTTCCTGAAAGTGATTGCCGAGAGCACGCTCATCTGCGGCATCTCGATGCTGCTGGCCATATTGCTGGCGGAAGCGCTCTGCCCCACGGTTTCTCGCCTGCTGGAGTACCAGGTATCCATCTTCAAGGCGGTTACCCCAGTCAATATGCTGCTGGTACTGGGATTTATCTTGGTGCTGGGTATCCTTGCCGGTATTGTCCCGGCGCTGCTCATCCAGAAAGCGCAGCCCATAGAAATCGTACGCGGCACACTTCGGCTCAAGACCAAGACGGTTTATAGCAAAGTCATTATCATCGTACAGAATGTGGTAGCCATCATCATGCTGGTGAGCACCCTCACGATGGGCCTGCAGATTCGGCATCTGGTTTCTGCCGACCTGGGCTACAATACAAAAGATATCCTCGTAGTTGACAATGCCTTTGGAAATACCGGGCAGATCCGGCCGCTGCTGGACCGTCTGCGTGCGGAGCCCTGCGTGGAAGAAGTGGGGCAAGGTGACGGCATCCCGCTGGAAGGAACGAACAACTGGACGATGGAAATGCCGGACGGCCGCTGGGTATCGTTCCAGCAGATTCAGGGCGATGACAAGTACTTTGACATCCTGGGCCTAAAGGTGAAACAAGATAACCATCAGCCGAACAAATGGTGGCTCAATGAGTTCGCCTTCAAGCAGATTGGCATCGAGGAAACGGCAACGGAATACCAGACTGCCAAGAATGGAACACGCCAGATTGGAGGAATTTACTATGATTTCAAGATTCGTCCCATCGAGGCAGACCAGAGCGCCGCAATGATTTATAACCGCGGAGAGAATCCCGATGACGATTACCCTTGGATGCTGATTGTAAAAACGACCGGTGACCAAGCGGCCGCGAGAAAACAGGTAGAAGCCGCCTGCAAGGAAGTCTTCCCGGACCGGCTCTTCGAAGCCCAGTATATTGAGGAAATGATTGAGGACGGCTTTGCCGATGAGAGCCGGGTGCTGAACATCGTGCTCATCTTTACGCTGCTCTCCATCCTGGTTTCCGCCCTGGGCCTCTTTGCGATGAGTTCCTACTACATGCAGCAGGAAATCCGCAGCGTGTCGGTAAAGAAGGTCTTCGGGGCCGATTATTCCGGCGTGCTGAAGGAACTGGTGCTGTCGTTCATGAAGATGGTAGGAATCGCATTTGTCATCGGCGTGCCGATTGCCTGGTTCATTATGAACCGCTGGCTTTCCGGGTACGGACACCGCATTGAACTCCATTGGTGGATATTCGCCCTCGCCGGGCTTGCGGTTGCCTTTATCGCAGCGATAAGCGTGCTCTACCAGAGCATCAAGACCGCCCGGACGAACCCTGCGGAGGCGTTGAAGAAAGAATAAACTGGCTTCTCATAAGCACGATTAAACATAAACACTTTTCGAATCTGCCGTCATCTCAAAGAGGTGGCGGCAGTTGGCATTTTAAGTGTTATGAATCATTCCGGGCTTGCCCGGGAATTGTCGTCAAAAAAGGGTACGGGGTAACTCAATACCCCCTGATGTATAAACGCAGGGGAGAGTTGTCACGAAAACCAGCAAGCTGAGGGTGGCACTATTTCTTGATTAGGACTTTCCAACGGCCGGTTTTGCGACCTTCTATGCGGAGCAAGTATCCTTTCTTCTGGAGCTGCCCCAATTGGTACTTGAGTCCCTCCAGCTTTAAACCTACGCGTTCCGCTATTTCTTCTCTTTTTAAGTAAGGATCTTCTGATAACACATCGAGAATGGATTGAGCAGTGGCACCCAGTTTCTTTGGTGTGGATTCTTCTTTTTTTGGTGTAGTCTTTGGTGTGGAGTTTTCCGTCTTTGGGATAGTATTTTGGGTAGTGTTTCCCGTCTTAGGTGTGGATTCTTCGTCAATGATACGCTGGAAATCCGCATCAGTTTTACCGTACAGAACACTGTACACCGTGGTGAAGAAGGAAGAAGCATCCGATTCGAAGGAGGGTGCGAGGTCTTTGCTATAGAGGCGCAGTTCGGAGGTATGCGTGGTGATCTTCTGAAAGCCGGAGCCACGTTTTTCCATCAGATCCAGCTGGGTGAAGACATCGGCGATGATGGGATTGCGGCGCTTGGACGGAACTTTTAGAATGTCTCGATCCTGGATCCTGGTTCCGTCGAACATGCCGCCCGGAGAGTAGAATTCGATGCGATTATCGTAGATGTCTACATGGACTTCACTGCCGACCTCGGTCATATCCCGGTGAATGAGGTGTTATGTAAAGTCGTAGATTATGTAAAGTAACCCCGCCCACAAGTGCGTAGAAAGCCGTTTTGAACGGGATTCACTTTACATAATATCATCAGTATTTCTGCTGCAAGTCCTTCAAGTAAGCCAACAG